>Ga0209345_10000013_pt1 | contig 408742 bp, 332 predicted proteins | sample Cruoilmetagenom7_FD_187294 | JGI IMG/M metagenome (GOLD analysis project Ga0209345, IMG submission 187294) | Oil polluted marine microbial communities from Coal Oil Point, Santa Barbara, California, USA - Sample 7 (SPAdes) (version 2) | ecosystem: Environmental > Aquatic > Marine > Oil seeps ... | reverse complement strand
AAAAGGGGAAAGCTTAAGAAAAGGAATTTTAAAAAACGACTAACACATTTTTTTTGTATAATTGAAAGATCTTTCAAAGTGGCACTGTTTGACCGAAACAGGTGGCACCATCACTCCGAAATAGCCAGTGGCTAACGGTAAAGCTATGATTTCGGTCTGGGAAATCCCTTAGGATTTTCCGGCAATGAAATCGTGCAGGAATAAAAGTAAGCAATTTTATCTTTTGGAAAAGGCAAGACTGAATTATAGGTATTGTTAGCGCACGTGTTGCCACCCGTACCTTTTTGCAAACTCCTACCAACATTAAAATTGCCCAGATCCCTTTTTTAAATTTGTTTCCTTTTTCCGTCCGTCTGCGTACTGATTGCGTACAGATTGGTACGTCCAATAATCACTGTACATGGGAAGGCCCATAGGTAGGATTTAAGCGCTTATTTTTACGGAATCACTGTTCCCTAAACAATTTTAAAAAAGAGGGGAGAGCACAGACCTTAATCGGCTTTTTTAGAAATATTCAGCCCAATTGCGTACAGATCTGTATTTATGGCAATATGTGCGTTAACGGTCTGAGCTATGAGTAGTGCGGGAGGGAAGATGCGCTTACCTTTCCGTCATGCACCTTGCAAAAGCTTTGTGTTTTCTTTTTTCTTTTTTATTTCAAAAGCAAAATCGGAAAGATTTTGCGACTTCATAAATATAGACAAAACTTGGGATCGGACACCAGGCCCGCATTACTTATAGGTTCTGTTGCCCACAGTTATTTTTCGGTTAGCTTCTTTTTGAGCTTTTTAAATGTCACCCAATCGTTTGAGGGATAATCTTTTATAATAAAACTTGAATCGCTGGATATAACCTTATTTACTATTCCTGCGTGAGAGAAAGAAGTGCGATTATTTATTTTCTTTTTTGCAAGTTCCACAATCGCTTTTTCGATAAGGCCGATTTCCACATTATTTAACTCAATGCTATCAATCTTAAGTTCTAGCATTTTATATTCATACCATTTCTTGGGTTTTTCATTTTCTTTGGGTGGCATTGGTGGCTCATAAGAACCTAAATATTTTGAATAATCAGCATAAATTTTTTTGCCGTCAGAGTAAACTAAAATCACATCCGAGTCCCCGCCCCATTCGCCATATTTATCATCAGTATGTGCAAGTTCAAGTTGATTCCATTTGTCGATGAAATCCAATGAAATATTCATTTCGTTTTTTACCTCACTATTTGATTCGTTTTTATTCTCATCAACACAACTGACCATAAAAGGAATAACCATTATTAACGTCAAGGCGATTTTTTTCATAATTGTGGGCAACGGTTAAGCTATGATTTCGGTCTGGGAAATCCGACAGGATTTTACATGATCGGAATCGTGCTAGAATAAAAGTAAGCAATTTTATCTTTTGGAAAAGGCAAGACTGAATTATAGGTATTGTTAGCGCACGTGTTGCCGCCCGTACTACTCGGCAAACTCATATCACCATTAAAATGCCCAGGTCCCTTTTTTAAATTTGTTTCCTTTTTCCGTCCGTCTGCGTACTGATTGCGTACAGATTGGTACGTCCAATAATCACTGTACATGGGAAGGCCCATAGGTAGGATTTAAGCGCTTATTTTTACGGAATCACTGTTCCCTAAACAATTTTAAAAAAGAGGGGAGAGCACAGACCTTAATCGGCTTTTTTAGAAATATTCAGCCCAATTGCGTACAGATCTGTATTTATGGCAATATGTGCGTTAACGGTCTTGTGTATGGTTAGTTGCGTGTTTAAGCAACTAATTTAGCAAACAAATCACAGATAGAAAATTCCAGCGGAATTTTCGTAAGTCGGCAGTGAACTAGCAATTAATTATACACGGTGTTGTAGCCAGTATTTATTCAAAATTCGAGTTTTTAATTGAGTTAATCAGTTCTTTTCCAATCGTCTCATTTTTGTAAAGTATGTTTATTGTAAATCTTTTATTTCCAAATAATCTTCTAAAACTCTTTGTCTTTAGTCTTTCGCCATTCGGATAGTCAAAATTAATCTCGAAAGTGTCAAATTCCATTCCGCTTATCACTTGTTTAGATGATAAAGAATCTAATTCTGTATTTGACATTGCTTTTTTCAAAAATTCATACGTCACAGTATTCAATTCTTTATTGCTTTTTGAATAATTTTCAGTCGTATCGATGATTTTATAGTTTGATTCCAACGTGTGGAATGGTCCATTCTTATACGCTAATATAGTATTTTCAATATCATCTTTTTCTACTTTTTGGTCAGAGACTTTTTCGAATGATTCTATTCCGTTTGACTTAACCTTATCCCAATTCTTTTCGGAAACTTCTTTAAAGTTTTTCGGAACATTAATAGTCCATTTAAAATCATCATTTTCAATAGTGATTTCTTTTTCTTTTTGGCAAGAAATCAGGATTAGAAATCCGATAATTGATAATTGTAAAAGACGTTTTTTCATATTGGCTACAACGGCGCGGCTAAGCGTAGTGCGGAGGCAAGGAAACTTTTTCGTTTCCGTCTGGCGACGCAGCTAAAGCTTATTGTTTTGCTTTTTCTTTTTTAATTCCAGAGCTAAATCCATAAGATTTAGCGGCATTATAAATATACACATACCTTTCGGTTTAGCCCTAAAGTCCGCATTACGTTTAGGCATTGTTGTGCTTAGTGTTTTTTGCGTCTAGATTAGATTCCTTAATTTCAAAGTAACACCTTTCACAGACCAATTTAATTTGAGCAAATTCCATTGATGCGTCATTCCAACCGTCCGTTTTGAGGCGCTTTTTTTCGCATTCTGAACACCAAGCTTGTAAGTCGTCATCTTCGTCTAATTCCATTCCACGATAGGTCTCAAAAGCTTCTTCAAATCCTGTTTTGGTTTCCGTGTTCAAGTGCTGGCAAATAAATGCTTTCCGTATTTTTCCGTGAGCACTACATTCAATTAGTGCGCTCTCAATTTTTTCAACTTCTTCTTTCTTTATCTGTTCGGTTAATAGGAAGTATTTTTCTAAACGCTCAGTTATAACTCGATAAGTTCCAATTCCTCCAATTATGTCGAAAGCAATTGCCGTTGATTCCCAACCTGTGTATTTATCTCCGTTAAAGTGCGCATTGGTCAGATTTTCGTAATTCTTTTTCTCTCCGAACTCTTTAACCTTTAGTGTTCGAAATTTTCTAGTCTCAACAGAATCTTCGTTAGCCCAAGCCCACATCCAAGTGTTTGTATTCAGCGAAAATGTTCCAACAGGGATATATCGGAAGTATATTTCTTTATCGTCACTATATAATCTTAATGTTTCACTTGATTGATTATAAAACCAACTAGCATAATTTTCCGTATCAAATTTTGCTCGAAATGCCGGCTGACGTTCTTGTAGTTTATCAACCGCTTTTTGCGCATACTTTTCGTATTTCAAAGGTCTAAATATCAATTGGATTTGGTTTTTTCAACATTAAGCACAACGTTTAGTATAAGAAACTTAGGGCAGGTGTTAAGCACTATCGTTTAGGTTTATTACTTAGCTAAATATAAATATTTTGCTTTTATCTTTTATTTAAATGTCAAATTTTATATTTAGCGGACTTTGTTAATATGCACAGAATTTTTGGTTTAGCACAAACGCCCTATGTTTTTTATACATTGTTAGCCACTGGCTTTTCTAAATACTGTTTGAATTGATCCATATTCTATTTGTTCTTTGTTGAAAATTGAAATAAAACTCATTAAATTTGGGAATAGACACTACTTGTCAGTGAATATTTTTCAAATTTTAAAACTAATATTATTTGGTTCCCCATTTCTCTATGTACTTTTTTTATAATTTGGGATTTGAGTTTTTACTGTCAATAACAGCCTTCATAAATTCTTCTTTACGATGTCTTGATATAGGTATTTCTATTCCGTTAATCAATAATTGATTTCCTGTTACTTTTTCAATATGATTGACGTTTACTAGGTAAGAATTGTGAATTCTAAAAAAGATATTTGAAGGAACCAGTTCTTCAAATGAAGTCATAGTTTGATGAATAATTAGACTACTGCTATTAAAATATAGCTTTACATAATTTTGCATAGCGTTTATGTATAAAATGTCAGCCCACTTTATTTTTTGAAAAGAATTACCTGTTTTAATATAGGTGTACTCGATCGTTTCTAAATGTTCGGTTTTTAATAGAAGTTGAGAATAATAGGTATTGTTTGCTTTTTCAGCAGCTTGCATTAATCGTTGAAAACTATATGGTTTAAGTAAATAATCAATTACTTGTAGTCGAAATCCTTCGATGGCATATTGAGAATAAGCAGTTGTTAGAATAACCAAAGGCTTATTCTCAAGTGATTCTAAAAGTTCTAACCCTGTAAGTTGAGGCATGTTGATGTCTAAAAACATTAAATTAACATCATTAGATTGTAAAAAATTAAATGCTTCTATTCCTGAAGAGCAACTTGCTACAATATTCAAGGAATCTATTTTAGATACATAATCCATCAAACCTTCAATTGCCAATTCTTCATCATCTACAATAATACATTTTAAAGGTGTAGGGTTATTGTCAGTCATTTTTTATTTTATAAAGAGGTTCAATTTTACTAAATATGTAGTATTCGTTTCATTTATCCTAAGTTCATACTGATTAGGTAATAATATATCAAGGCGTTTTTTAATGTTTTTAATACCTACACCTGCATTTTTATCAATAGCTTTTTTTTCTTTAGATTTTGAGTTCTTTATAGTCAAATCTAACGTTTGTTTTTTTTGGATAAGTTGGATGTCAATAACCCCCTGTTCTTCAGTTGATCTAAAAACGTGTTTAAAAGCATTTTCAACAAATATGATTAATAATTGTGGAGGGATTTTGAAGTCATTATTTTCTATATCCCAAATGGAATTAACGGTTAACTTATTTTTCCAGCGTACCTTCTCAACATTGATAAAGTTTTTCAAAAAAATAACTTCTTCTACAAGAGGTATTCTTTCTTGGCTTCCACTATATAGTTGATAGCGAAGAACATCTGTGTACTGCAAAAGTAATTCACTAGCCAATTCTGGATCTTTCTTAATTAAAATATGAATATGATTAAGAACATTAAACATAAAATGAGGACTAATTTGATCTTGTAAAACTTTTAAATGAGATTCAATCATCACTTTTTGAAGTTTAATATTTTCTTTATAAAATTTTAACCCACAAAAACCAAAATTAATAAGAAGTGTAATCAACAAAACACCAGAGAAGAGTTTCTGATCTCGAAAACCTACATTGAAAAAGCTAGAGCCTGTAAATATTTCAATAGATTCTAAGTAAAAAACAACCTTATAGGATACAACAACAAGGCAGGATGATATAATTGTGATTACAATGAAATAGAAAGAAAATAAAATAAATTTTTCCTCTACTATAAGTATATGAATAAGTGATTTACTTAAAAAAGTGGTAAAAGGATATGTTATAATAATAAAGAGAAACGAAAATAATATTGCCTCTATATTCGAAGCATCAGTAATAAACTGAGTCCAAAGTATAACTCCAAATATGCCCCATATAATAGCATTGAAAGGATAATATTGTTTCATAATGTAAATTTACAACTATTTGGTTTAGCTACCTTTTCCAAGAGTCAACAGAAACGTGCCAACCGTCAAAATATATTTTTAGTTGAAAAAATGAGATATACATTTGTGTCATAATTATAAAAGTAAATATTATGAAAAAACAAAATGTATTATTAGTAACTATCCTGTTATTCTCCTTATATGCAAAGGCACAAGATAACATCTCTAAATCTTTTGAAGTGATGTCAAACATTGGTTTTTCTGCATCTACATTGAACTTTGAAGATGTTCCGGGTTCTAAACTAAGGTTTTCGGTACAAGCTGGAATTTTAGGAGATTATTACTTAAGTGAAAGATGGAGTATAAGGTCTGGAGTTTCATATTTTGCTATGGGGCAAAAAAATCCTGAAGTAAATATTGAATTAGATTATTTAAATATTCCTTTAAATGCTAATTGGCATTTTGGAAAAACAAAAAAATGGAATTTAAATTTTGGAGGGACATTCGGTTATTTATTGAACGGAAAACTAAATAATGTAGAAGCAAAAGATCAATTGAAATCATATCAAATTGCATTATCTTATGGAGTAGGGTATAAATTTAGAGTGACAGATAATTTTAGTATTTTAACTGACTTTCAAGGATTATTTGGTTTAACTGACATCTATAAAAACAATTCTAAACTAGAGGATACAAATCTAGGTTCTAGTTTAAATATTGGAGGTGTTTTAAGTTTCTAAAACAAAAGATTAATAAAGTTAAGTTAGTGGTTTGTGTTATACAAACTCATCTTTAACTTTTTGCTATTACGTTTCTCGAATAAAAAACCGTGTATCTCTTTTGAGATAAAAGATAAATGTCTTTAACCTTTTCGATTTTAATGAGGTGCTTTATTTTAAGTTTGATTCTTTGAAGTAGCGTATGAGTATTTTTGCTTGTGGCTAACGTGTTTGTGTATGGTTAGTTGCGTGGTTTGGCAACTAAGTTAGCAAACATTTACGAACCCGTGAAAATTCCGCAGGAATTTTCGCAAGTAGGGAAGAACAAAGCAATGAATTATACACGGTGTTAGCAATAGTTTTTATTTATTTAGAGACTTTGAGTTTTTATCCATAGTAGATTTCGAAGGTTGTAGAAAAACATTTTTTGGGATATCACTTCCTAATTCTTTTAACATTTTATCGAGTTCATATACGCTATTCAAGTCAATATCTAAATACACAGCTGTACCATGAGTTTCTAAGTCAAATTCTCTTTCCTGTTTTTGCGTTAATAAAAGCCCTTTATTACCAGTAGAAATGAAAAATGAACCACCTTTTTTACAAATGTTACTTGTCATATATAACCCGTAACCTGAGTTCGCCCATTCTCCTTTTGGTTTTCTTTTTTGACCTGGATAAACTTTACCTGAAACCCCAGGTTTTATTCCCCATTTCAAAGCGTCTAAATCATTTTCTAATTTTAATTTAGGGTTTTCTGAGAGTGATTTTTTTAATCCAATACCATTGTCCAATACAGCAAAATTAACTTTGTTTTTACTAGGTAAGTATTGAGCACAAAAACTAAACTTTTCACTGTTACTGTGTTCTACAATATTTCTCAATATTTCTCTCATCGAATATCTCAAAACATCAGTTACAATTGCACTTTTATTTTGAGTTAAAATCTTACTTATATTTTCGGCATAATCATCCAATACAACTCCCGGATTTACCAATAAATCTCTAGCAGATTGTTTTATATCGTTAACATATAAAACCTTTATTGGGGCATAAGTATTTGACCCTTTTGCTTCACCTGGTTGTTTACCATAATCTAAACCAAAAGATTTGAAAAATCCCATATGCGCAGGGTAGGTAAGGTGGGAAAATTTTCTTGCGTGAAAAGTAGATGTTGAGTTATTTTTTTTGAAAATTTCCAATTCATGACTTACGAATAATAAAGAAAATGGGTCAATTCGTGTAGTTTTTTTAAAATCAAAAATATAGTTTCTTTCTTTTCTGATATTTGCAAAACTATTTACAAAATCAATAGTTTCTTCGAAATAAAGATGTTTAGGTACATTAATTATTTTATCCTTAATCATTATTTGTTTTTCAAATTATTGCTAACAATTGTGTATGATTACTAGTGTCTATATTCCTTCTTTGTCTATACTACTAATCTAGTGGATTTTTTATATTTTTAAAAGTATTTGTGGCTACATGGGTATATATTTCCGTCGTCTTGCTGGATCCATGTCCCAACAGCACTTGTATTTGTCTGAGGTCCACACCAGATTCCAATAGATGGGTCGCGAAACTATGTCGTAAAACATGTGGGGTTACGGATTGTTTTATTTTGGCTTTTATTGCTGCTTCTTTAACAATTTTAAGTACACTTTGAGCACTGTACCTACCGCCTCTCTGGCCTTCGAACAAATATTCGCGAGGCTTCCACTCCCTAAAATATAAACGCAGATCTTCCAAAACAGTCTGTGATAAAAGGGTATGCCGGTCTTTATTGCCTTTCGAACCCTGTACTCGGATCAACATACGTTTACTGTCTACATCTGCTAGTTTTAGGTTTAACAATTCACTGCGACGGAGACCTGAACTGTACAATAACTCAATGATACACTTATGTTTTATATTATTGGTACTGCCAATTATAGACAGTACTTCTTCCTTGGAAATAACGGTTGGCAGTTTAGATTCTTTTCTCGGTCGCTCTATCTCATAAAACCGATTGGGCATGCCTAAAACAACCTCATAGTAAAATTTAATAGCGTTTATACATTGATTGAGATAGGAATTGGAAACATTACGATGAACAAGTTTTTGTAGGTATGCCCTAATGTCGCTTTCGTTTATTGCATTTAGTTCTTTGTCCTTGTAATGATTTATGAACATTTCGAAAAAGGAAACGTAAGTTCGCACAGTACTATTGGCGTACCTTTTAAGTTCCAGTTTTAATAGATATTCTTCAGGACATAGCCTGTATTCCGGTATAGGATTTCTTTTCCTGAACCACTCGACATCTACGGTATTATTATGGGTGTTGATAGGTTTATTCGACAAAAACCTGTTGTAATTGATCCAGACGATTCCTTTGAAAGTATTGAAAATTATACCGAGATTGTTCTTGGTATTGAGGATATAGGCCATATTATGTTCCTTGCTCCATTTTGGATTAGGAAGACCCCTGACCAGTCCTTGTATGAGCTTATCCGGCAAAAATTTAATGCCTATCATCTTTTGATTCTTGATCATCAGATGGTATAGCGTTATGGATTTAACCGGATTCATATAACAAGTTTAGTAAAATCATGGATTTTAAATAGTATATTATACCTATAATATACGTTTACAAATGGATAATGAAAGAAGGTGTCCCGTATGTGGTATTGTAGTAAAAGGTAGATCGGACAAAATCTTCTGTTCTACAAAATGCAGGTCTATCGATCAATATGAAAACCGCCAAAAAACGGAGGCTTTTTATCTTAAAGTGGATAGGCAATTGAAAATAAACAGAAAACTGCTAAAGAAATATAATAGATCTGGAATTACTACAATTAGAAGATCTGAATTGATTACAGAAGGTTTTGATCCACAGTTTTTTACGCATTATTGGAAGAACCAAAAGGGGGATATTTACTTCTTTGTTTATGAATATGGTTTCTTGAATACAGTGCGCAATCATAAAGAGAAATACGTTTTGGTGATTTGGCAGGAGTATATGGCCAGACCGTAATAAAATTAGAGGTAAACCTTGTGGCGACTCAATCTGACGCGTTTCTATACTCTCATTTTGAACATTTGGATTTTTTGTGAATACACAATATTCCTGATCATGCTTAATTGTTTTGTTTCTGCAAAAATTGGGATTAAGATGATTTGTTGTGTTTTTTTGATTTTATCTCTTTTTATTGGGCATAGTCGAAAGAAACTTTTGCTAAAATCATTCTTTCATTTTACTCAAGTGGTTTTTATTGTTATATAATCGGTTTTCGTGAATCTTCGATTTAGTTCATTTATTTTTACTTGTTATTCCAAGGTATTCATGAACTTTCGGTTTATTTGCTGTCCAATAAAACCGACGCAGGAGGTTCATGAATACCTTATTCCAAAATAACCAGCCATGAGCTAAACAAACCTGCCTTGCCGGCAGGCGGGAGAAAAGACCCTTCTTCACTATGTGGCCCCTAAAATCGTTGGATTTTATGGACCAATGCCATGGCCTAAATTATTTCCAAGGCTCCAATAATTCCTTAAGGCCATGTCATCTCCACCACGGAAGAAGACTAACCTAACTACGGACTTCAAGGACAATATTCAACGTTATTCAATAATGGTCAATGATTTATTGACACTATATAGGTTGACGGACCCAAGGAACGGCCTATTTTTATTTTAGTAGTAAATCAAGGGGTTTTCACACCGGGTGTAGGTAGGCGTCCGTTAGCCCATATTCACCTTAGTGAAAGCGGCCTGGACACTGCGGCCGTTAAGTTACCTTGCCTTGGACATGTGTCATCAAACTGGTCTTGGCTACGGCTGGCTCCTACTAACCAATGTATACCGTACCTTGGTTGGTAGGCCCTGGTCGTTTTTGGGCCATCCAAAAAATGAACAGAACACGAACTCTGGGATAGGGTATCCTATCTTTATCCAATTCACACACCACTTTTGGGATTAATTCATTTTTAATTTGCATATTTAAATAGGGGAGAACCCATTTTATCCGAAGGGTTGAATGATTACTCTTTAATACTGTTCAACAATACTGTTCAACGCTATTTAACAACAGTTTTGGGAACGATCAGATATTTGGGTGGGCGTGCATTATATTAAAAGAAAATAGAAACAACCTTTAGAGAACTCAACAAAGGCCTTTCTGGTGTACATTGTTACGCAGTTTTTACTGATTTTATTTTAGTTCTGAAATTGGTAAAGGCAACGCAAATTTGAAATTACTCCCCTTTCCTTTTTCACTTTCAACCCAAATACACCCATCAAGTTTTTCCACTAATTCTTTACAAAGAACCAATCCTAAACCAGAACCGTTTTCGTTCGCAGTGCCTGGCATGGTTATCTTGCTGGATAATTCAAATATTTTATGAATTGTTGTTTTGTCCATACCAACTCCATTATCGGAAATAGAAATTTCCACTTGGTATTGATTTCTAATAGCTACAACCTCTATATGTCCCCCAAGATTTGTGAATTTAATGGCGTTAGAAATTAAATTTCGCAATATTGTTCCTAAAATATTTTCATCAGTATTTAATTCTATTTCATCGGTAGGGGAAAAATGTAAAGAAATGTTTTTAGCTTTTGCCAGTGACATTTTAAGCTCAAGGATATCCAATATAACTTTTGAAAGATTAATTTTTTCCTGGCTGAGTCCAAGTTCTCCAGTTTGCGATTTTGCCCAGTTTAATAAGTTGTCGAGCAAATTGAGTGTATTTTTAGCGGTTGAATTTATTAAATCGGTATATTTTTCAGATTCTGGATTATCAGTACCTTTTTTGTTTTCCAAGAGTAGTTCAGAAAGGCCTAAAATGTTGATGAAGGGACTTCTTAAATCGTGAGCTATAATGGAAAATAGTTTATTTTGGGTTTGGTTCAACGCCTCAAGTTTTCGTTTATCCTGTTCAATAATTTTATTTTTTCGAAATATTGTTTTTTGATCTACTTCTTTTAAAAGCATTATATAACCTATACTAATAGCACTAATTACAAGAACAGAAATTATTAGAAACCAATTATTGAACGTAGAATTCTGGAGGAAAACATATGACTCGCCCATTTGGTATATTTTAAAAGCACGAATTAGTTGGAATATGGAATACAAGAAAAGTACTCCACTTAAAAGGATAGAAAACTTATATTTATTTTTATTGACAAATAGAAAATAAGAACCTATCCCATAGAAAAATGAACAGGAAATAATGCGTGTAATACCGAGTATGGTGCGGTCTTCTATAGCTATTAAAATAATAGAATAAAACAGGCAAATAAAAATAGCGAAAATCCATAATAGTTTTTTTCTCATTTTACCGTCAAAAGAAACTAGTCCAAACGAGGTAAATGCAAAACAAGAAATCATAAGTAAATTATTTATGCGCAAAATAAGCATAGGAGAGAATAAATCTCTATTGGTATAGATAAGAATGGTAACGGCTTGAAACGTAATACCTAATGCAACCAGCAACAAATACCATTGTTTATGCTGATAAAAATATTGATAGATAAACAATGCTAAAATAAACAAATTATTCAGGGCCAAAAAAATCAATATCGAGGGGTAATCTAAGGTCATTGGTGGTTATTTATTTTATTTCGATAAAGATCAAAAAAAACAATCAATATTCGGCTATTTTTATGTTTGCTTGGAATCTAAATGGATTCATGTTAAAAAGTAATGACTTATTTTTATGATACTAGGAGTCGCATCCTATTTTGGACTTTACACATGTAAAGTAGTAATGAAATTAAAGGGTGACGTCATTTTGTGTTCATAATATATTTCCATGAATATATAAATACCCAGAAATTGTTCTTAATCCCCATTTTTCTCGTGTCCGGGTGTCGGTACCACCATTTAATACACCAATCTTTTGCCATGGCCGAGCGTTGTTCGTCGGGTGAAATATAGGCCCAATTGTCCGGATCAATCCCTCCGGTATAAAAAGAAATGGTGTATTTTTTTTCCCACAGGTGGTACGGTTAGTGGTACTTTTTGATTGAACAATTTAGAAAACCCCATTTGAAAAACTCTTTAAAGCCTTATAAATGGGGTTTTTTGTTGTAGCGAGAGGGGGGCACGATCCCCCGACCTCCGGGTTATGAATTTGGAAAAATTTCAAATCAACCCCCTAATATGTACTTAATTCTATAAAATCGTTTACTGTGTTAATACTTAATTTTAACCAAATTCACTGTTATTTTTGGCTATACAAATTATATTAAGTATTCAAATGTAGTGAATGCATTAATTTGGTTTAGTAACCCAAATTATATAGGAAATTAGTTTATTAAATTGTAAGAAAAAAATTACGTATAGGGGTTTTTAGGCTAAGCTTTTAAATTACTTATTTATGTACACTTTATATAAATTAATGATTTTACAATCAACAAGTTAACATTGTATTTGCTTTATTGCTTTCACTTGATTATATGGATTATGTCTCCCTTAAATTAGATTAATAAATTTCTTTGTGTTTAAAATGTTTATTACTTTTTTTATACATTTAACTTAATTATCAGTTAAAAATTGAATTATTATCAATGGAGCTCCCAAAAAATTCACAAACTAATAAATTGATTTGTACCCACCTCAAAAACGGTAATCAAAAGGTGTTCAAATCCCTATTTGATCAATATTGGGAGGCTATGTTCATAAAGGCAAATTCAATTCTTCAGGATAGAGAGGTAGCACAGGATATTGTGCAGGAGATATGGATAAAATTATGGAACCGAAGGGAGAAATTAGAGATTATAAATTTTGATTCGTATATTTTTCGTTCTGTCAGTTATGGTTGTTTTAAATATTTAAGGGATAATAAATTTACTACTTCTCAACTTCAAATAATTGATTCTTTGTTGGTATCTCGTACTGACGTTGAAAATCAACATGATTTAGAAGCGACCCAAAAAGTAATAGACAGGTCATTAGAAGAATTGTCTCCTCGGTGCCAAGAGATTTTCACATTAAGCCGTATAGAAGATATCCCAAATGAGGAAATTGCCTTTAAATTGGGCATATCAAAAAGGTCCGTGGAGAACCAAGTTTCTCTAGCTCTAAAGGTTATAAGAAGGCATTTAGCCTCACTTCACATTATTTTTTTTCTCTATTTCTTATTTTTTAGTTAGTACATAAAATTACTTTCACATTGCCTTATAGGTAGATTTTAAAGTATTACTCTCCATTAAGCATATGTTAAATATATGTTAAATACTATTTTCAGATGTGAGTATAAGGTTCTTTTCGGTTCCTAGAGTTAAGGAGCACTACTATGCAAGAACAAGATTTTAGAAAACTGCTGGATAAATACCTTGATGGGTCTATTTCGGAAAATGAAAAACAACTACTGGATAAATTCCAGGAAGAGCTAATTTCAGAAAATAAAGGTCTGAACTTTAAGAACGAGGCCGATAAAAATAAGATTAAGAATGCCATGTGGAAGAGCGTAATGCTTAACACCGTAGGCGGTGAGCGTTCACAATTAAATTGGCAGGTTGTTACTTCTGCTGCTGCGATACTGGTTGGTCTTTTGATGGTTGGGTACTTTTACTTCCAAAACAGTAGCCAATTAAATAATAACGCAATTCCAAACAATGTCATTACTTTGGAAATGGAGGATGGCAGTATAAAAACTATTGAAGAAAATAGTTCTGAAACTTTAACCGACAAAAGGGGGATAGTTTTAGGTCAACAGAAAGGGAATGAATTAGTTTATTCTAATTCTGATGATGTAAATGAACTTGTTTACAATACCTTGTCTGTGCCTTTCGGTAAAACTTTTGAACTGCTATTGTCTGATGGAACCAAGGCATACTTAAATGCGGGGTCATCATTAAAATATCCTGTTAAATTTTTAAAAGGCCAGGAAAGAAATGTTTTCGTTGTAGGAGAGGCCTTTTTGGAAGTAGCCAAAGATTCCCTACATCCGTTTATCGTTAATACTGACAAAATGAATGTAAGGGTTTTGGGAACAAAATTTAACGTTTCATCTTTTCCAGAGGATGAGACTTCTGACGTGGTATTGGTTGAGGGCGCTGTTAGTCTACACCCAGCTCAGGGGAATTATGACCCACAGAATGTTGTCTTATTGAAACCAGGGTTTAAGGGTAGCTTTAACAAGAAAAATAACAACATTACTAAAAATACGGTAATAACAAGCTTGTATACATCTTGGGTGAACGGAGAATTGATCTTTCGCAATATGTCCTTTAGTAATATTGTTAAAAAATTGGAAAGACACTATAATGTTTCTATTGTGAACCAAAACAAAGAATTGGCTACCAAGAAATTCAATGCCAACTTTGGAAGTCAAACAATAGAAGAGGTTTTACAGGAACTAAAAGTTAATTATGGAATTGATTTTAAAATTGTGAACTTAAGAGAGATAACAATCCATTAAATAACCAAAAATACCCAGCCAATGAAAAGAAACAATTAACGATTAAGATTCACTACAGTACGAAAAATAAAAAAATCGGAAAATGCTCGAACACTTCCCGATTTCGAAAAAGTGATCAAAGTAAATAATTAATCACCTTATAACACTTCAAAAGTATGAAAAAACTTCTTAATACAACAAGAAGACGTAGTCTTGTATTTAAATTTGACCTGAAAATGAAACTGAGTATACTTTTTGTATTGGTCACCTTTTTTTCACTTAAGGCCAATGACAGCTATGCCCAACGAACTAAAATTTCATTAGATTATAACAATATTACCGTTGGTCAACTCATAGATGAGATAGAGAGTAAAACTGAGTTTCAATTTGTCTATAAGATTGAGGATGTCGATTTAAAACGTATAATTTTTATTAGCGCTGAAAATGACAAGATAGATAATGTTCTAAACCAAATTTTCAGAAATACAATAACGACTTATAATTTAAATGACCGGCGAATTTATTTGGTACGCCGTAAGGAAAGTAAAATAACTAAACCTTCCAAAGCAGGAATTAACGTCCCTACTCTTCAAAATTTAGTTGAAGGTACTATTAAAGATAAGGAAGGAAACCCTTTGCCAGGCGCAAATATTCTTGAAAAGGGAACAACAAATGGTACCCAAGCCGATTTTGATGGTAATTTTTCAATATCTATTGTTGATGAAAATGCGATATTGGAGATTTCTTATGTCGGTTTTGGTAATAAAGAGGTTTCAATAAACGGACAAACAAAACTCTTCATAACCTTAGAGGAAGATGCAGCTATTTTAGATGAAATTGTAGTAGTAGGATACGGGACTGTAAAAAAGAGCGACTTGACTGGGTCAGTATCAAATATTGATGAAAAAATAATTAAGCAAGTTCCTGTTAGTTCTCCAGATTTACTACTCCGAGGTCAAGTATCTGGAGTGAATGTAAGAAGTACAACTGCTGAGCCAGGAGCACCAGTTACGATTAGAATTCGGGGCGCAGGTTCAGTGACTAGTGGCAATGACCCTTTATATGTTATAGATGGAGTGCCAGTAGGAACTGATGGGCTAAATACGATTAATCCAAATGATATAGCTTCAATGGACGTATTGAAGGATGCTTCGGCAACAGCTATATACGGAGCTCGAGGAGCAAACGGTGTTATTATTATAACAACAAAGAAAGGAGCTTATAACAGTGGTAATAGTTTGAATTATAGTGCTGTATATGGAATTCAAGAAGTGAGTAGAAAATATCCGATGATGAATCGAGATGAAATTATTGATTATGCTCGTGCCAGTAATGATAATGGAAATATGGAAACTGGGGAAAATGTATATTTTCCTGACAATATATCTAATGATTCCTATTTAGATTTGGATTATCAAGATCTTATTTTTCAAAGCGCTCCAATGCAAAGCCATCAATTGAGTACCCGAGGTGGAAGAGAAGATTTAAGATATTATTTTTCTGGTTCTTATTTTAATCAACAAGGTGTTGTTAAATACTCTAATTGGGATAGATATTCACTTAAATCAAATATAGACATTGACTTAACTCCTAACTTGAAGATTAGTAATTATTTAACCTATACGTATACCGATAATGATAGGTCATGGACTCAAACTACAAGTTTTTGGACAGGTAATAATGTTGTTGGTCAGGCTTTAATGGCCTATCCTTTCGAACCCGTTTATGACACAGATGGGACTTATCGATATGATAATGAGATAACAGTTCCATTATTACAAAATAGGGGAAGACCTATTCCGGATATCGAAGGAATATTCAATAATTCCAAAATTTCAAGGTTCCTAGGGAATATCTTTTTAGAATATGAATTATTGAAAGAACTGAAACTGAAAACATCATTCGCCTTGGACAGCAAAAATTCGAAAACTAATCTCTACAAATCTTTGCTTACAAATTCTGGCAGAAATAGCGGTGGATCAGCTAATGCGACATCTAACAATTATTCCCAGATTATTAATGAAAATACGATTAATTGGAATAAGGTGTTCAATAATACACATGATTTCAATGTGATAGGAGGGTTTTCATATCAGGAAATAAACAATTCTGGCATTAATGTATCATCTCAAGGGTTTATTAATGATATACTATCTACATATGGAATGGATACGGGTACAAATTATTTCCCACCGGATAATTATAAAACAAAATCGAAATTGGTATCATTTCTTGGAAGAGTCAATTATAAATACGCAGATAAATATCTTGTAACTATTACTGGCCGATCAGATGGTTCTTCGAAGTTTGGAGCTAAAAGTAAATGGGGTTTTTTTCCTTCAGCAGCTTTAGCTTGGAAAATAGATAATGAATCATTTATGGAGAATATTGAATTCATTGACAATGCTAAATTGAGGGCAAGTTATGGAGTTACTGGTAACCAAGAAATAGGATCATACCAATCTTTAAGTAGACTGGGAGTTAACCTTTATCCAATTGATGAATCATTGGTAAACACACTTGCTGTAAATACTTTTGCTAATGATAATCTAAAATGGGAAACTACAACACAAACTAATATAGGATTCGATATCGGATTTTTTAAGAGTAGGTTAAATGTCATATTGGATGTCTATCATAAAAAAACTACAGATTTATTATTGAATGTGGAATTACCATATAGTTCAGGATATAACAGTACACTTCAGAATACAGGTTCAGTTGAAAACAGAGGTTTGGAAGTAGCTATAAGTAGTTATTTGATAGATAATGATAAATTCAAGTGGGATGTAAATGGGAATATTCATTTAAATAGAAATGAAATAGTCAACATAGGTTTAGCTAAACCTTTTTATGCATCACCTCCCAGCACATTAGCTTTTATTCAAAGTCCATTAATTGATGAAGGGTTAACTTTAGGTGCATTTCAGGGGTGGAAACAAGATGGATTGTTTCGGGATCAATCTGACGTTGATTCTTATTTGGAAAATATGGCACCCGAGGTTATAAATGATATAATTGTTCAACCTGGTTTTCCTAAAATCATTGATTTTAATGAAGATGGACGTATAAATTCCGCTGATGTCACAACGATTGGAAATCCATATCCAGATTTTGAATTCGGTCTAACAAATCGCTTTGGTTATAAAAATTTTGATTTAAATTTTTTCCTACAAGGTATGATAGGGCATGATATTCTAAATGTAATTAATGGTCAAACAACTGCATATAATTTTTTAAGGTATAATCAACAGAAGAGAGTGGCTGGAAACTATTGGACTGAAGATAATCCAGATGCCCATTATATAAAACCTTCTGAACAATTTAAACCCAAAAACCCTCAAAGAGGTACTGACTATAATCTAATTGAAGACGGAACATTTGTAAGAGTTAAAAATATAACCCTAGGATATACTTTCGAAAATATAAAATTTGTAAGTAGGGCAAGGTTTTATTTCACGGTTGTCAATGCATTTACTTTTACTGATTACTATGGGTTTGACCCTGAAGCAAATGATCATGGAGAATTAGGAGGATCCCAAGGATTAAATTGGGGAATAGATATGAGTTCATATCCTCAATCTCGAACATTTAGTTTTGGATTAGATGTTACTTTTTAATTTTAAAAAATATGAAAATGAGAACTAATAGAAATTTATATATATTATTCGTTTTATTTATTTTACTACCAACTTTATCTTGTGATTCAATTTTAGAAGAGGAATCATATGGTTTGTTGACTCCTGAGTTAACGATTACATCACCTTCTGATTTACGTTCTGCGGTTGACGGAATCTATCAAACACTTAAAGATTCTTATGGTGATCGCTATTCAGTATTAAGTTTAAATTGGTTAGCATCAGAAATTGTTACTACACCTCAGGGGGGAAGCGAAGGTGAGCTAGATAGATATAGAGTGGAAGCAACAAACGAGATATTGGATAATATTTTCCAGACAAATTATGATGGCATAAAGAGAGCTAATACAGTTTTGGAATACGCGGATAAGATAGAATTTTCCAATGAAGAAGAAAAGTCGAAAATCACTGGGGAAGCTAAATTTATGAGGGCATTTTATTATTTTACTTTAGTTCGTTTGTTCGGTCCATTGCCTATTCATTTAACAGTGCCTAAATCCCCTGATGAAGTACATCTATCTAGAAGTCCTGTACAAACCATTTATGATGAAATTATTATACCCGATCTGAATTTCGCTATAGCTCATTTGCCAGAAAATGTAAGTGATAGTAGGGCGAATATGACTGCAGCACAAGTTCTACTTGGAAAGGTTTATATGACACTGGAGAAATGGAATGAAGCATTACTACCAGTACAATCTGTAATTAATTCTGGAAATTATAATTTGACTGAAGATTGGAGCGAACTTTGGAATGACCCAAATGAAAATGTAGAAATTATATTAGCTATACAATATATTAATGTTCCTGAACAAATGAATGTACTGAGTCCATTTTTTGGAATTAATGCAGGCGGAGGAATAGGTAATCCTTTTTATCATGCTGAATTACCCTACTATGAAAACTACCCTGACGGACCTAGGAAAAATGCATTATTTCTAATTGAGCATGTAGAGCCAAGTGGTGATACGATTCGAATAGGGGATCCAAATTGGGCTCAAGGTTGGCAGAAGCCATTATTTAAGTGCTATATGGATCCTGAGCCAAGTGTGATTGGTCATGGAATTGATATTCCATTATTAAGATATGCAGACGTGTTATTGATGTATGCTGAGATTCTAAATGAAATTAATGGTCCAACTTTGGATGCGTACGAGGCAATTAATAAAGTTCGTAGAAGAGCTGCAGGAGAAATTATTGATCTTGAATCAGATGTGGACCTTAAGAATCTTGATAAAGTTGAATTTAGAAATGCAGTTTTCCAAGAAAGGAGGTGGGAATTACCACTTGAAGGTCATTCATGGTTCGATGCTGTTAGAGTAGGTTTGGTGAAATTCCAAGAAGTTATGGCTGCCAGCGAAACCGATATAGAGCAGGTTGTTGACCCTATCGAAGATTATCGTTTATTAATGCCTTTTCCAAGTTTTGAAATTCAGAGAAATAATAAATTGGATTTTTCGGATCAAAACCCTGGTTACTGATTTTTACCGTTTTTTTTAATTAGCCTTTACTCATGTTCGTAAAATGAGTCTGGATGGCTTTAATAATTTGAATTGTTTGAAAATTCGAAGAGGGTGTTTTATGTTTTTTAACTAACAAAATGCTGTAAAATGAAGTTTAAATTTTTATTGATTATGTACTTTGGTTTTATATCATCAGCGCTTAAAGCTGATCCTATTACCGAGGCATTGGCCAAAATTGCCGTAGAAACAAAATCAGATGAAATTTCAACTAGTGCAATAACGGCTACAAAAAAAGCAATTATTGATGTCATAGGGATTTCATATGCAGGCTTTCAATCTCCAGGAATGAAGGAGATTAGAGAACAGTTTAAAGAATGGGGAGGGAACTCCCAATCAGCAATTTGGATTGAAGGTGTAAAACTTTCAGCTCCAGACGCTGCATTTGTCAATAGTGCATTAGTTCATGCATTGGATTTAGATGATTTACATCTTCCTTCGCATACTCATCTTACCTCTGTTATAATTCCTGCAGCTCTAGCTGTCGGAGAATATTTAGGTAAATCTGGACAAGAGGTTATAGAATCTATAATTTGTGGACTTGAGGTTGCTGGTAGGTTGGGAAGGGCTTATGATTCTAGAGTAGAACATCATGGGTTTCTACCGACTAGTATTATTGGTGGTTTTGGAGCGGTTGCCTCTGTTAGTAGATTAATGGGACTTTCGATTGATGAGACAATGGATGCTTTTGGAATCTTTTATGCTCATGCTTCAGGTAATAGACAGGCTTTATATGATCGGTCACTTGCTAAAAGAATTCAACCCGCTATTGCATCAAAAGCTGGAGTGGTTGCCGGGTTTTTAGCAAAGAAAGGGATAAGTGGACCACATAATATATTTCTTTCCACTTCTGCAGGACTTTTTAGAATTTATGGTGCAAATAAAGAACCTTACCCAACAATAGAGGAAATTTTGGAGCCCAGAGATTTTTTTGAGGTAGAGTTGCTTTCATATAAAATGTTTGCAAGTTGTGGGGGGGGGCATCCCGTAATTCTAGCAGCCATAGAATTAGCGAAAGAATATGATATTTCATTAGATGAAATCAAACACATTGAATTATATATTTTACCAGGTTTAATGTTTGGTGTTCCCTGGGAGAATTCAAAAAATCCACATGTTTTAGCTCAATTTTGTTCTCCATATCAGGTTGTTACTGCCATTAAAAATAGAAAGCAGGGGCCAATTGAAATAGAAAATAAAACAATTCTTGAGGATACTGAGGTTTATAGAATGGCAGCTGAAAAAGTAACAATGAGAAAAAGAAGTGAACATAAAGCACCAAATAAAAATCAGGTCATTGTTGTTACATTAAAAAATGGACAGAAAATAGAGAATTACAAATCTACAGAAGATGTTTTTGGGGTGAATATCATGTCATATATAGATGTAGTAAATAAATATTTGCATAATATGGAATATGCTGGAGTTTCTAAACAAAACGCTCGTAGTCTCTTGGTGAATATTGAAGAGTTGACTCAAGATAAACCTATTAATTCATTTGTAGATCAGATTATTAAATATTAATTATAAACTTTTAAAATTTTAAAGATGAACACATTAAAACTTATTTTCTTGCTTCTTATAACTAATTTTTTAACTGCCCAGGCTCCACATGATACACACTTAAGAATATTAGAAGGAGATTACCCAAGAAAGTCTTATGAGAGTGAATTAATTACTCGTATCGATCAAATTCATAAAATTGGGTATGAAAAATGGATTAATACTGGTTGGGCAACTATGTTGATTAAGGAAGGTTTGATTCAGAAAGAAAATATACCAATAGTTGCAAATTATTTCAATGAAACTTGGCTTCCTACTGCAAATGGATCATTCTATTCCGGTTTTACTAAAGAGCAAGGCGATATCATCAAGAAATTTGGTCTAGACGTAGGAGGAAATGTTATGCTTGGACGTGTTAATCCACCGGGAAGGCAAATGTTTCCTGTTAGGCATAAGTTACTTAAGGCAATTACAATAATTCATGATTTCCAAGAGGTGTTGATTGACCTGGCTGAACAGTATAAAGATGTCATTATGCCTGGTTATACGCATATAAGACATGCTCAACCGATGACATTGGGACATTATCTATTGTCTGTAAATGATCCTATTGAAAGAAGTATGGAAATAGTAGAAAAGAGCTATGGACTTATGAATTTAAATGAATTAGGAGCTGGTGCATTGGCAGGAACTAGTTGGCCTATTGATAGAGATATAGTTACGGAATATTACGGTATGGATGCTTTGTTAGAGAATGCTAATGATGCAGTGGGTTACACTGATGGGTATTTGATAGTAGTTGCAGGTCTAACGAACATTACTAATATTATTAGTCGATTATCTTTGGATTTAAATTATTGGTCTGCGCCCGAGTTTGGATTTATAACATTGGCAGCTCATCGTGGGAGTAGTTTTATGATGCCTCAAAAAAATAGTAATCAAGCTTATATGGAAAGAGCCAGAGTTGGAGCTGCAAAAATGTTAAGTTATTTAGTTGACATTGCGGCAATGGGTATGCGAATGCCTCACGGAGATATGGTAGAGGGATTGCATATGCAAGATGGACCAATTTTTGCATTGGATGCGATTGATGCATATGTTCATCCATTAATAAAACAATTAAGAGGAATGGAAATTCATAAAGATGAAATGTTGAAAGGAGCAAGATCTGGCTATTCCTGTGCTACTGAATTAACTAATCAAATGATGAAAGATTATGATCTAGATTATCGTACAGCACATAAAATTATTCATAATTTTGTAAATGAATCTGAAAAAGCGGGGCTTACAGCGTCCGAAGCACAGTCTAAGATGTTAGATAAAGAGGCAGAAAATATAATTGGAAGGAAATTAGCAATGTCGGATTCACGATTACGTGAATTATTAGATCCAGTTCATTTTCTAAAAGTCACGAACAGCAAGGGGGGAATTGCAGTGTCTGAGGTTGAGCGAATGTTGAAGGATAGGTATATGAAATTGGATGATGCTAGAAAAAGACAAATAGATAGAATTGAGAAACTTGAGGGCGGTCAAAAACTTATGTTAACTCATTTAAGAAAATATATTGAATAATAAATTTAGGAATATCTTATTCAGTGAGCATATAAAAAATAGCTGGGGAACCCCCCAGCCATTTTTTATATAACTTTTTTAAAAATTACAATTTGTTGCCAAATAAATAATTACCAGGTCATAGGATTCAAGTAAGCCACTACAGCTTATATTAAAGCCTTTTGCAGTAAACATGGCTGTTTTGTTTGCCCATTCACCAAATACCGTCTTATCAGGGTATAAAACCATTTTATGGTTCTTTTGGGGTTGTAATACTTTTCGCTGGAGGCCAGTTTTGGCGCCGTTAGCCATCGATGTTTATCCTGGAATAAAAATACTCATGAGAATAGTAGTTTTTCTGATTCTACAATCGCTACTGTTTTGCTTTTGTTTTTTTTATCAGGTGTAATCCAAAAAGACATTGTTGTAATACAAAATCCGATTGATTATTGATTTTGTATTCAGGTGATTTTTGCATAGGGCTTTTTTACCCTTCTTCCTGTAACATCCTGAAACAAGATTGTTTTTAAGGAAATAGAAGGCATAAAAAAACGGATTGGCAGTAACCAATCCGTTTATTTTTAAAAACTTAAGTTTTGTAGCGAGAGGGGGGCACGATCCCCCGACCTCCGGGTTATGAATCCGACGCTCTAACCAACTGAGCTACCTCGCCATGCCGTTTTTAACGGCTGCAAATATAAAGTTAATTTTCCGTCCTTTCCAAATTAGATCGCTAAAATATTATACGAGTTTTATTTTTTAATCATTTATAAATATATATATTGCCCGCCATAAACACTATTAAGAATGAGCGATAAAATTAAATTTGAAGTTGAATTTGTAATTCAGTCCTCACCGCAACTACTATATCAATATATATCTACCCCCTCAGGCCTTTCAGAATGGTTTGCAGACAACGTAAATTCCAGAGGTGAAATGTTCAATTTTATTTGGGATGGCTCCGAGGAACAAGCAAAACTATTAAAGCGTAAAAGCGATGAATTTGTAAAATTCACATGGATAGCAGAAGAGGATGATAGTTTTTTTGAGTTGCGTATCATTGTAGACGAAATAACCAAGGATGTGTCCCTGTTCATTACAGATTATGCCTATGAAGACGAAGTAGACGAATCTAAAATGCTATGGGAGAACCAAGTATCCAGCTTAAAACAAGTTTTGGGTTCCGCCTAAAGTATTAATGGAATAAAATGTACCTTTGGCCTTGATTTTTTCAAGGCTTTTTTTATGGTTAATTTTAACGGAAATCTTCTTTCTAAGAATACATTTTATCTAAATCACGAAAATAGGGGGCTGCGTTACGGTGATGCTCTTTTTGAATCCATTAGGGTAGTAAAGGGCAAAGTTTTCTTTTGGGAAGATCATTACCTTCGACTTATGGCCTCCATGCGGATACTGAGAATGGAAATCCCAATGAATTTTACTATGGAATTTCTCGAAGAACAGATACTGGCTGCTGTGGATGCCAATCTGCTGTTAGATCAACCGGCCCGAGTTCGGTTTACTGCCTTTAGAAATAATGGTGGACTATATCTACCACAAACTAACGACGTATCCTACATTATTGAAACCAGTGGTTTGGACTCTCCGTTCTTTACCCTGAATAAAAGGGTGTACGAAGTGGAACTTTTTAAGGATTTTTATGTCAATCCAGATATGCTTTCCACTTTAAAGACCAATAATAAGATAATTAATGTGGTGGGAAGCATTTATGCCTCTGAAAATGGCTACCAGAATTGTCTATTGCTAAACAACGAAAAAAAAGTAGTAGAGGCCTTAAATGGAAATCTCTTTTTGGTTAAGGATAAGCGTATAAAGACCCCTTCTTTAAAGGACGGGTGTTTAAACGGTATTGTTAGGAAAAAATTGATCGGGATTTTAGGCGCGTTGGATACCTATAATTTTGAGGAATCGTCTATTTCACCCTTCGAGCTGCAAAAGGCAGATGAGTTGTTCATAACCAATGCCATTACAGGGATTCAGCCTATATCTAAATACAGGAAAAAAGAATATGATACCGCTGTAGCGGCTGATCTATTGGGTAAGCTAAATGCAGCTGCAAGGCTCAATTAAGGAGCCTTAGTTTAAATTTGGGTTTTCCGGGGCATTGGACCAAATAAGATAATTACCGCCCAATTCCATCATTTTTTCTTTCCAAAAGGCATTTGAAGATTTTTGAATGATATCGCTTTCATAGACATTCTTGACCACTACCCAAGACTTGGAAGTTAATTCCTGATCCAGTTGAAGTGATGACCAACCAGAATATCCAAGAAAAAATCGGATGTCATTTTCAGAAATAAGCCTATTGTTGATCAAATCAACTATAGACCCAAAATCTCCGCCCCAATAAATACCATCGGAAATTTCAATACTATTTACAATTAATTCTGGAACTTTATGGATAAAATAAAGATTGTCCTGTTCTACAGGACCACCGTTATACACTTGAAAAGGAATATTTATTTCGGTAACCAGGTCATTTATATTGTAATCCAAAGGTTTGTTAAGGATAAAACCAACAGATCCATCCTGGTTATGCTCTGCTAACAGGACTATAGACCTGTTAAAGGAAACATCACCCGATAGGGTAGGCTCAGCAATAAGGAGTTTGCCTTTTTTTGGCTTTTCAGCAACCATATAATTTGTTCTTGTATCTCTAAAATATAACAAATCTGTTAACCTGAAAAGTATTTTACACAAAAAAAGCACTTCTTATGAGAGAAGTGCTTTTTATGTATAATAATATTATGATTAGTTTACTGCACCGCTCAAATCTGCACCTGCCTTAAACTTCACTACATTTTTAGCCGCAATTTGGATAGTCTTCCCAGTAGATGGGTTTCTACCTTCTCTTGCATTTCTTTTAGATACAGACCAAGATCCGAAACCTACTAGAGATACTCTACCACCTTTTTTTAGAGACCCTTCAACGTTTCCTAAGAAAGATTCCAATGCCTTTTTAGCTGCTGCTTTAGTAATGCCAGCATCAGCTGCCATTGCATCGATTAATTCTGTTTTGTTCATAATTTCGATAAATTAAGTGTTATTAATTATAATTAAATACTTCAACAAATTTATACGGATTTGCCATTAACGCAAGTAAAATAGGGTGAAATCCGCATTTTTGTTGATAACTTGAAATGTTTGTTGATAAAGTAAGAGGTTTTTTACGTTTTCGCATAGCCCCAATGAACATGGGGGTTTAGACAACATAGGCATTTTCTGCTAGATTTAGTCCATTTAACACCTCTTTGGACATCATTTTTCTTTTACCAGGCAATTGAATTTCTAATAAATTAATGTAACCTCCCATAACGGCCACCTTTAATTCTTTTTTTGTAACCACTAGGCTCCCAACTTCTAATTGATGTGGTTCTAGATCTATTTTGGCCAAATATATCTTTAAAAATATTTTTTCTTCCCCATTGTTCAAGGTGGTCCAGGCAGTGGGATAGGGGCTAAGCCCTCTAATAAAATTGTAAATAGTAGTAATATTCTGTTGCCAATCTATTTTACAGGACTCTTTTTGTAGTTTATGTGCCTCCTTTAGAGGCCCGTCTTCCGGTTGTTTGATCGGTGCTATTTCCTTATTTTCTATTTTTATGATAGTTTCCAAGACTAATTCGGCACCAAGATGCATTAACTTATCGTGCAACGTTCCGGCCGTCTCATCTTCAGATATTCTAGTATGCCTTTGAAGCAATATGGCACCGGTGTCAATCTTATCATCAATAAAAAATGTAGTAACCCCTGTTTCTTTTTCTCCGTTAATAATGGCCCAATTAATCGGCGCGGCACCACGGTACTGCGGAAGTAGGGAGGCATGAAGGTTAAAGGTCCCTAGGCGTGGCATATTCCAAACAGCCTTGGGCAACATTCTAAAGGCTACTACAATTTGTAGATCGGCATTTAATTCTTCCAATTCCTCAAGGAAGTGCAAATCCTTTAGATTAGTGGGTTGTAAAATGGTTAGATCGTGTTCTAGGGCATAGGTTTTAACAGCGGATTCGTGCAATTTCCTACCACGGCCGGCCGGCTTGTCCGGGGCGGTAATGACCCCGACTATAGTACAGTCGCTTTTTACAAGTTTGTCCAAAATGGCCACCGCAAAATCCGGGGTACCCATAAACACTATTCTTAATTTGCTCATTTTTAGATTATTTCGTACTGGTTTATCGTATTCACCTTTATTCTCCTATCTTCCAATAGTCTTTGTAGTGCCATAATAATAGCACTTTCTTTGTAAGTCAATAGCTTTATCAACCCTCTGGAACTCTCCTTTTTTACCATTAAGATTTGCAGTATATCCTGTTCTATTATTTTTATAACATCATCCGCAACCGGTTTTTTCTGGGAACAGATATCACATTTACCACAATTAAACTCTGCGGTTTCGCCAAAATAATGGAGTAATTGACTACTTCTACAAACTCTATTGTTTTTAATATAGGTTAATATACTTTCTATATTATCTTTTTTTACTTGTTGTATTTGTTTTACCTTTTTAGCGAAAATATTGATGGTACGCTCATCCTCTCTCGGAACCAAGAAAGTTATTTCCAAGTCGCTGTGTTGGGCATGATATTCAATTATCTCATCTTTCTCCAAATTTTGCAAAACTGCGATGACCTCATTTTCAGCTTTATTCGCCTTACGAGCAATGAGTAAAGTGTTGATCTTTGTGTCAAAATCAAAAATACCGCCATATGTTCTCAAAATTGTTTGAATTATTGATGCCGATTTCTGATTCTTATCCAAATAATCAAATATACTGCCCTTGGATGCGATCATTCTAATTGTCGTCTTCTGGGAGAAAGCTTCAGTGAGGGCTATAACGGAGTTTTGATCTAACAACCTTAAACCATTATAGGTTAATAAACTATTGAGTTTATAGGTTTCACAAAATGAATTAAAAGGCAGTTGAAAGATTTCACCACTGCCCTCTCCAAAAGGTATCTGAAAATAGTTAGCGAGTTTACGGTATAATAACTTTAGAAAGTCAACGTCTGGTAGCACTCCCAAAAATTGCTTGCGTACTTGGGCCTCATCGGTTGGATTGGTGACCAAAACCGCCTTGGCAGGATTTCCGTCCCTACCGGCCCTTCCCGCTTCCTGGAAGTAGTTTTCCAAACTATCAGGAATTTGATAATGCACCACAAGACCCACATCTGGTTTGTCTATTCCCATACCAAAGGCGTTGGTGGCCACCATGATTTTTACCTTGTTTTCCAACCACTGGTTTAACCTGGCATCTTTCTCCTTTTTGGAAATTCCACCATGAAAAAAGGTAGCGGTATGGCCTTGCTGGGAAAGATAATTGGATAATTCCACCGTCATTTTTCTACTACGGACATATACTATAATGCTCGTTTGGTTCTCGGCACATAATTCTTTAAGCCTGTATTTTTTGTCCTCCTCCCAGCGTACGCTAAAGGTAATATTATTTCTAGAAAATGAATCTTTGACTATAAGTGGTTGGTTCAGTTTTAAATTTTGGCAAATGTCCTTTACCACGATTCCAGTAGCCGTTGCCGTTAAGGCGATTATGGGTGTATTAGTTGCCAATTCTCTAAGGACATGACATTCTAAATAGGCAGGTCTAAAATCGTTGCCCCATTGTGAAATACAATGGGCCTCATCTATAGCAATAAGGTTTACGTTCATTTGACGGATACGCTCCTGGATCAGTTCCTGTTGTAGTCTTTCGGGGGATAGGTAAAGAAACTTATAGTTGCCGTACAGGCAATTATCCAAGAGGTCATTCACTTCATCGAAAGAAATACCTCCGGTTAGGGCTATGGCCTTAATTCCTAATTTCTTGAGGGTTTCCACCTGGTTTCTGATCAATGCGATCAAAGGGGATACCACGATACAAATACCTTCATTGGCCAATGCCGGTATTTGGTAGCACAAAGACTTGCCTCCCCCTGTAGGTAACAAGGCCATTACATCCTGTCCGTTCAATACGGCGCTTATTATTTCTTCCTGGGAATTTTTAAAGTCCGGAAACCGCCAATATTTTTGTAGTATATCTTTCGGGTGCTGCTGCACTATAGATTCTTTATTTTATTGAGTATAAAGGTAACTCTTCCTGCTACGGTTTCCTTGGGTACATTTATAATTTTATAGCCGAATTTGGTGTAGGTTTTTTCCAAATAGGTATGGATTTGCACGGCTTCTTCAAAATTTTCATATCGTTCATTGTCGGATTCGTGTATTTCCTTCCAAGGGGGAAGTAAAAAAACGTGATCGTATGTATAAGTTTTACAGCTTTCCACAAAATGATCGCTATAAGATTGTTCAAAACAATCCATATAGGCCAAAACATCGGGAATGCCACGATCAAAAAAAACAAACGGATGGCTTAGCTTATTGGCAGCTTGAAATTGTTTGATCCTGCCCTCCATAATTCGTTCACTAAAAAGTAATGGATCTGAAACGAATAACTGGGGAATACCTTGCTTTCTCGCTTCTAGCGTAATTTCACGTGATATCTCCTCAAAACAAAAAAAACCTTCTTTTTCTATTTTTTCTATAACAGAGGTCTTGCCTGTACTGGGACCACCTGTGATGACAATTTTTTCTAGATTCAATTAGCGCCGTTTAAAGTTCTGTAAATTATAGCAGAAAATGGTCCTGCAAAGTAATGAAATAGCCTCAAGATTAAAAAATTGACAATGATACTTTATATATTTGCAAAAACATTGGCATGAATCAAGATAAATCCGAAGAATTTTATAGCAGATTAAAGGAGCAATTGGCCGAAACCAGTAAATGGCCTTCCAATTATCTTTATAAATTTATAGTCCCGACCGACCCTGAAAAAATTAAACAGATCCAGGATATATTTGATAATACGGGGGCAGTGATTCAATCCAAACAATCTAAAAATGCCAAATATACAAGCCTGTCCATTACCGTCAACCTTAAAAACCCTGATGAAGTAATTCGCAAATACAAGGAAGTAGGGGAGGTAAAAGGGGTTATATCGCTCTAAAATAGTATTTCTAGCATAATTTTGTTAATTTGCAGACGTTATAAGAATACTTCCTTATCATAAATAAATAGCAATAAATATTTCAATTTGAATTTAGTAGAAAACTTAGAATACAATACTGAGCGACCAAAGCTCATTATTCCGGAATATGGCCGACATTTTCAGAAAATGGTGGATCATGCCATTTCAATAGAGGATGATGCTGAACGTAACCGTGTGGCCCAAGCCATAATTAGTGTAATGGGCAATATTCAACCACATTTGAGAGACGTTCCCGATTTTCAACATAAATTATGGGACCAATTATTTATCATGTCCGATTTTAATTTGAATGTGGACTCGCCATTCCCGATAACCTCCAAGGAAACCTTGCAAAAGCGTCCGGAACCATTGGAATACCCACAAAATTTTCCAAAATATAGATTTTATGGTAACAACATAAAACGTATGGTAGACGTGGCCGTACAATGGGAAAAAGGTGATATGCGGGACGGATTGGAATATGCCATTGCCAACCACATGAAAAAGTGCTATTTAAACTGGAATAAAGATACGGTAGAAGACAAAGCTATTTTTAAGCATCTTTATGAGTTAAGTGATGGACAAATAGACCTAGCCAAGGATGGGGAAAACTTGACCGAAAGTGGTCAATTCCTTAAAAATCGTGTGGCAAAAACTCCAAGGACCAATACTGGTAAAAAAACGCAAAGAAATCAAAACCGCGGTAAAAAACGGTACTAATCTTCTCAAACTTTAATGGGAACATTTAAAATAGAAGGCGGTCATCAATTACATGGTGAGATTACACCGCAAGGGGCAAAGAATGAAGCGTTACAAATACTCTGTGCCGTACTACTAACCTCAGAAAAAGTGTCGATTACCAATATCCCGGATATTGTAGACGTAAATAAATTAATATCCTTATTAGAAGATTTGGGTGTCAAGATCCAAAAGAAAGGTAAAGGAGCCTATACCTTTATTGCTGATGACATTAATTTGGAATACCTACAATCTGCCCAATTTAAACAAGATGGTAGGGGCCTTAGGGGCTCTATTATGCTTGTTGGACCATTATTGGCGCGTTTTGGCAAAGGATATATTCCTAAACCTGGTGGCGACAAAATAGGACGTAGACGCTTGGATACCCACTTTGAAGGATTTATAAAACTAGGTGCTAAATTTAGATATAATAAGGAGGAACATTTTTATGGGGTAGAAGCCGAAAAACTCAAGGGCACCTATATGCTTTTGGATGAGGCTTCGGTAACCGGAACGGCCAACATTGTTATGGCTGCAGTACTTGCCGATGGAAAAACTACTATCTACAATGCCGCCTGCGAGCCATATTTACAGCAACTGTGCAAAATGCTGAACAGGATGGGCGCCAAAATTACAGGGATAGGTTCTAATTTATTGGAAATTGAAGGAGTTAATAGTCTAGGTGGAACCGATCACAGAATGCTACCGGATATGATCGAAATCGGTAGTTGGATTGGACTGGCAGCTATGACAAGGAGCAATCTAACTATAAAAGATGTTAGTTGGGACGATTTAGGTCAGATTCCCACAGTTTTTAGAAAACTGGGAATTCAATTGGAGCGCAATGGTGACGATATTGTGATTCCTGAACATAAAGAGGGGTACGAGATCCAAAATTATATTGATGGTTCTATTTTAACCGTAGCCGATGCGCCATGGCCAGGACTTACTCCAGATTTGTTGAGCATAATCCTAGTGATGGCCACACAGGCTAAAGGGGAGGTGCTAATCCATCAAAAAATGTTCGAAAGCCGTTTGTTCTTTGTAGACAAATTAATAGATATGGGGGCAAAAATTATTCTTTGCGATCCCCATAGGGCAACCGTTATTGGCCACAATTTCAAATCCAGTTTAAAGGCGACCACTATGGTATCTCCTGATATTAGGGCAGGTGTATCCTTGTTAATTGCAGCATTATCTGCAAAAGGAACTTCTACCATTCACAATATTGAACAGATAGATAGAGGTTACGAAAATATAGATACACGATTGCGCGCCATTGGTGCCAAAATTACCAGAGTGTAATCGAGGGCGTAGCTACAAAATAAAAAAGGGACTTTCGGTTAGAAAGTTCCTTTTTTATTCTGTGTAGCGCAACTGTACCATTTTTTTAATCAACGGTCTCCATTGAGTAAAATACCTATTGATCTATAGACCTACAAATTTTCACACCAATAGCCAATAGATCGCTAATTTCGTCTTTTGTAAAATCATAGGGAACCGGTTTTGCAATACCCAAGGTTCCGTACAGTTTACCGTCCAGCAACATAGGAACGGCAATAGAACCTTCCACTTTAGTTTCTTTGGCAGCAGGACGTGCCACCCCAGAATCATCGGTTTGCAGATTACACATTTCTACCGCTTCACGGCGTTCCGCCGCTATACCAGCCATACCTTTACCTATTGGAATCTCAGAAAGTTTTGGGATTAAAAAAGTAGGGATCCCCTGATGGGCCTGAACCTTTAACAATGAATTCTTCTCATCCAAAAAATGAATAGTACCGGTGGTACAGTCAAAACTGGAGATTACAGTAGAAAGGACTTCCTGCCAATTAATGTTCTCTTTATCTAGAAAGATATCTATGATAGTGTTTCGTTCTTTGTTATCCTTATGCATTTGATGTCATTGATTTTTTTCGTTAGGATCCAAATTTAGTAAATCTTGCCAAATTATTTTTAATGGTTGCTAATCATGTTTGGCGTTATTAACCTCGATCCAGTAGCCTTCAGGATCTTGAAGGTAAATCTGTCGAACACCATCTGTACGCAAAGTAACCGCCCCTTTTGTACCTGGCCAATCCTCATAATCAATATTGTTTTTTTCCAAGTGTTCAATAAAGTGCTCCAAGTTGGGTGTTGATAGGCAAAGGTGCATCGATTTATGTTTTTTCATGACCACGGTATCCTTGTATATTAAATGGAGCTGTGAATTGCCCTGGACCACAAACCAACGAAAACCAGGGGCTTTATCTGGGTGTGGTATTTCCTTTAATTTTAGAATATTGGAATAGAAGTCCGCAGTAGTATCCAGATCATTAACAATCAAGGAAGAATGATCGATTTTGAATTCAAAGGTTTGGGCATTGATTTGTATGCTTAAAAAAAAGAGTATCAGAAGTAATGATTTAGACATATTCTATAGGTTTTAATTTTATTGGATATTAGATGACTACAAGTTTAAAACAAAGCGAGAAATTTTGCAGGAAAGAAAGGTACTTAAAATTGATTCAAATCCTTAATTACTGGGTGATTTAGTAATAATTTTAACTAAATTATTTTTTCCATTACCACATAGTCTATTTCTTCTTTTGAAAAAACGCTGTTGGTGACTTTAAAACCAAATTTCATATAAAATTCCATTTTGTCCGTTCGTGGATTACACCATATTTTACCTACTTTTCTTACTTCGGCGTAAGTAATGAGGTGGGAGAGGAGTTGACAGCCATAACCCTTTCCCTGGTCAGCGGTGGCCGTGGCAAGTTTACGGAACTGTGCTATATTATTATCTATAAATAAGGAAACTACAGCAGTAAGGACCTTGTTTTTGTAGAACCCAAAATGGATTCCCTGTGCATCATTCGGAAGGATGATATAGGCTATGGGCATTTTTGGCCACATTACCGCATGTCTTAGAGGATAAGTGTCTTTTGCAGAAATCCCTTTTATATATTCGGTCATTGCTCGCTAATATACCCCTTACCATTAAATATTGAGCCATGGCATAGGTACTCATTACCAATACATGAGATCCCGGTATTACCATCATAAACTTATTTATAGCCAGGGTACTATCAGACAAAATAAAGAACAGGGATCCAATAAATACCAATTTAAAACTTAAGTGGTTCACTCTGCCTTTTCTGCTATAGGCGGTAATGGCCAATAAAAGAATGCCTAGGATATATATGATTACCGGAAATTTTAACGAGCCCAAATTGTTATGCAAAATTATAAATAGGGTAATTCCATAGGCCATAAGCAATCCGGTGACGGGCAGTAGTTTTCTTTTAAAGATTATTTTTCCCTGCCTTAGAAATACGATCGAATAGCTTATGTGGGCAATGAGAAAAGCTATTAGGCCTAGCATAAAATACAAGGAGGAAATATGATCATATAATAAAAGAATATCTCCCATTAATGAAAAACAAAGTGCTACCAGTGTATATCGATATATTTTTCTCGGAAGATGTCTTCCTTTTACCAAAAAAAAGAATATCAGTGAAACCAATATTAGCGGCTTGGAAAACTGCCGTAATTCAGGAAACGCTATGAATCCCGTTATTAAATCAAGGAGCACCAAAAGAATAAAGATGCTTCTAAACGATTTTGATCTTATTTTTGTTCTAAGAAAAGTCAATCGCAGTTAGGTTTTGAGTGAACATAATTTTCATTTCTAACAACAATAGGGCAGAAGGTCAATTTCAGGATCAAAGTAATGAGGTTGGTAAGCCGAGTGGCCACGGTATTCCAGCGCAGTCCATAGAAACTCCTAAATAGATAAATAAATACTTGGACAGGAATCATTAAACAGGCACTTAGACCGGCTACAGTCCCTATACTTTTAAAAATATCTTCTGAGATATTATAAATAATTTATTTAAGAGGCACTTCATATCCATATTGTTAATTTAATTATATGTACAGATTATCCGTTTCGGTACTTTATCATGATGTCCTTGAACAATTCACTGGTAGTTGGGGGCGTATAAGAAATGGCATTGGCCCCTGCCACAATAGTCCTTAGAATATCCTCTTCATTGTGGCCTCCGGTGGCCAATATAGCAATATTGCTGTCCAAATCCCTGATTCGCTTAACAATATCAGCAGTTTTATTAGCTCCTGAAACGTTAAAAATGTCTACCCCGGCAGCTATTCTGCCTTTAATGTCATCTTTTTCAGAAACAATGGTAATGATAACGGGTATATCTATTTTTCCTTTTAATCGGGCTATAAGTTCATTGGGTGCGGGTTTGTTCAGCACCACGCCCAATGCTCCTTGAAATTCTGCATGTAAGGCTAGTTCCACCGACCTTTTACCTGTAGTGATGCCACCACCAACGCCACAGAAAATAGGTTTGTCTGCTGCTAAAATTAAGGATTGGGAGATTAAAGGCTGTGGCGTAAAGGGATAGACCGCAATAATAGCATTGGCATTGGTATTTCGTATAATGGCTACATCTGTACAGAACAGAAACGATTTTAACAATTGCCCAAAAACTCTTATTCCGGAACAAGTGTTGATAACCTCCGGAACCTCTACTATATTTTTTCTTAGCTTACTTCCAAAAGAGGGTACCTTGTTCATAATACACAATGAATTAGGGTAAATTTTCCTTTATCCGACCTAGATTAAAGATAATCTTTTTTTTAACCTCTTAAGAGACGAGTTTCGCATAGGAATGCTAAGCTTTGGTCTCCCGGAATTACAATTTTATACCTCTTGTAGTGAAGGAAATTCCTTGTTGACCGGTGGTGGATATCATTACGGCTTCGAAAATAGGTTCGTGATTATTCGATTTTACCGCCCAATTGAAAACAAAGTTTGCCCCTGTACCACCATATTTATCATCCTGGTCGATAACAATTTCAATAGTTTCCAATGGCTTTAGAAATATAGGTTGGTTAAAATAGGTGCGTATAAGGTCTCCTTTAGTATTATAATATTCAGCTTTTAGCACATAGATGGAATCTGTATGGCTTACATTCCTCATACTGGCCGTGGCCGTTAAATGATGAAGTGTTTTTTCCGTTCCATCGTATATGGATGAATAAATGGACAAATAGGAACTACCCTTCATAAGGGTATCGGTAGCCGGGAGGTCAATGTATTTCTTTTCCCAGTTCACGGAATCCAAGTGGCTTACTTTCTTTTCCTCGGAACAACTAAGGGCCAAAAAAAGGGCGCACAGACCAATACCTAATTTATTTCCTTTAAAATATAGATAGTTGCGAAATCTAATAATCATTCTTCTAAAGTTCTATTTGCAATTACTTCATTAAATCTTGGAACTTTAGCTCTGTTTCAACTAAAATTAATATTCCCATAAAGTTGGCTAAGTCCTGCATAAAGATACTCTATAAACAGTTAAGCTTACCTATATTTATGCTCCATAACCATAACTTTTCAATTTTTGCCGTTCATATAAAATGATAAGGCCCCTGACGGACATTTCAGGATTTGAGATTGCAATTCTTCGGTCGTGGCATTTTCAGGCTTTATCCACGGTTTCCCTTTGGGGTCGTACACCTCTGGTAAGGTTTTGACACAAACACCAGCATGAATACATTTCGAAGGTTTCCAGATCACTGTAATTTCACCATTGGTGTATTCCTTAATGTTCTCTTTTTGTTCCATAATTATGCGATATTAATTCCTTTTAAAACCAGTTTTTTCCAATCTGGATGCCTTTTTATATAGGAAGCTACAAATGGGCACATGGGTATCAATGTCAATTCTTTTCTTTCTACATCTTTCAATACATTTTTGACCAAAGAAGAGGCTATTCCTTTACCTTCCAATTTCTTGGGAACTTCGGTATGGGTAAGATAAATTTTGTCTTTCGTCTTAATATATTCAATTTTAGCAATAATGCCATCAATATTATATTCATATTGTTTGGCCTCCACATTGTCAATCAATTCGTAGTCCATAGTATTTTAATTTGTCGTTAGGTATACATTACAAATTCCTCTTCCAATATAAAAATTACTCTTCCAAATAACCAAATTTACCCAAGTTGTAATCTTCAATGGCATTTACAATTTCCTCACGGGTATTCATTACAAATGGCCCCTGTGCGGATATAGGCTCGTTCAAAGGTTCTCCACTCAAAATTAATACCGTTGATTTTTTTGTGGCCTTAATGCTAAATTCTTCACCTACGTTTTCGAACAGCACAAAATGATTTTCAGCTACGTTCTGTGTTCCATTCACATTTATTTCCCCGTCAACTACCAACAAGGCGGTGTTGTTATTACTAGGAAAGGTAAATTCTGCTTTGCCGTCTTCTTCAAGCCTTGCATTAAACATATTTACCGGGGAGAATGTGGACGCTGCACCTTCAATATTTTTGTAGTTTCCAGCTATTACTTCAATGACACCTTTATTATCTTCCAATTGATATTTGTTGATGTCTGAATTTATAATTCCTTGATATTTTGGGCTAGACATTTTGTACTTGGCAGGAAGGTTGACCCAGAGTTGGGCCATTTGAAAATAGCCGCCTTCTTTGCTGAATTTTTCTTCATGGTACTCCTTATGAAGTATGCCCGAAGCTGCGGTCATCCATTGTACATCACCTGTGCCAATAACACCACTGTTCCCTGAACTGTCATGATGGGCCACCTTACCTTGGTAGGCTATGGTCACCGTTTCGAACCCCCTATGCGGATGCACACTTACACCTCTTGGTTTATCGGTAGGTGGAAAATAAAAAGGCGAATTATAATCCAGTAGAATAAAGGGATCCATCCTTTCCATATCCAGGCGATATCCACTGGGGATAAAATTATGTACTCTAAATCCGTCACCAACATAGTGTGGCTCCTTTGGGGCTACCACTATTTCAATATTCCTAGTTTTCATCTATATCTTTTTTTAAACACATTACAATATTACAGCAACTTTTGTACCTGTGCATTGATCTATGATAAGAGTGAAATTAGGGGCAATAAGCCCTAGTTTGGTTTAAAATTTTTCTGCGCCAATTCTTTGCGTACCCTACTGAGGCTTTCTGGAGTTATACCCAGATAGGAGGCAATCATCCATTGGGGAACCCGTAGTGTAAGATCGGGGTATAAGGTTATGAAATTTATATATCTGGTCTCCGCACTTGCACTTAATAAAAGGTTGATTCTTTTTTGTTGATGTCGGATTTGGTTCTGGAGTGCTATCTGATTATAGATTCTAAACGAGGAGCTTATTTCGCTGGCTTCATTGATGAAATCCGCACTTAACAAAACCACATTGGTGTCCTCAATGGCGTCGATAAACAGATCTGAAGGTTCGTTAAAAAATGCACTGCTCCGATCGGAAACGATCCAATTTTCAGAACCAAATTGTAAAATATGCTCCTTGCCGGAGTTGTTGATCGTATAGGAACGTAATAATCCATTTTCGACAAAAAAGGAATGCCTGCAAACTTCTCCAGGACGCAGTAACACTTCGCCCTTTTCAATATTTCTGATTTCTACCTTTTGGATTAGAAGTTGAAATTCAGGTTCCGCCATGTTTGCCTTGGTCTTTAAATACTTGGTAAAATTATGCATGTGGCTATCTATTCTAAATATTTGTTTTATAATGTAGGTAGGATGACTTGACAAGTTCTGACAGCACTTCTATATTTATTCCGGACAACCCTTTAATATATAAACAGGACTTACCGGTTTTATGGGTACCCAGCTTTTCCAAAAGCCTTTGCTGAGATGAAAATCCAGACATAATGTAAATTGAAAAATTGGATTTTCTAGGAGAAAATCCTACCATAGGCATATCTCCCTCCCTTCCCGAATTATATTTATAATGGTAACTACCAAAGCCAACAATACTTTCTCCCCACATTACCGGCCGTTCATGGGTTATGTTTATAAATAACTCCAATAAAGCATGAGCGTCCCTTCGTTTTTCTTCATTCTCTAGGGAATTTAAAAAAGAAATAACGGATTTGCTATTAGGTCGGGTTTTATTTTCGGACATCTCCTTACAATTAAGGTTGTTTAAATTTACTAAAAAAAAGAAGTAAATCTTACCGGCTAAGCCGCATTTTTTATTGTCTATATGTAATGATTTACCTTCCCCGTATAATATTTAGTACTTCCACATTATTCATTTAATATGTAACTTAGCATTTAAAATATAAACACGTATTAACATGAAAAAATTAACATTCTTAGTATTAATGATTGCTGTTTCTTTTGGGATACAGGCACAAATCAACACACCAGAAGCCAGTCCATATTCGACTCTTATTCAGAAGGTTGGCTTAACCGATGTTACGGTTGAATATTCAAGGCCGTCCATGCGGGGTAGAACTATATTTGGGGATTTGGTTCCTTATGATAAGTTATGGAGAACCGGAGCCAATGCAAGAACCAAAATTACCTTTAGTGAGGATGTGAAGATCGATAACCAAGATCTTAAAGCTGGGTCTTATGCTATTTTCACTAAGCCAGGAGCTTCTTCCTGGGAAGTTATCTTTTATACGGAAGCTGATGGTGGCGGAACACCTGGCACTTGGGATGATAGCAAGATAGCTGTCAAAACTACCGTGGAAGCCTCTAAAATGGATATGCAGGTTGAAACCTTTACCATTTCTATCGATGAGCTATCGGATAATGGTGCAACCTTGGGAATGCTTTGGTCCAATGTCTATGTAGGGGTTAAATTTGAAGTTCCAACGGACAAGGCAGTAACGAGTGCAATAGACAAAGTAATGAAAGGTCCTGATGCCAATGATTATTATGCAGCTGCCGTATATTATATGAATTCAGGCAAAGATATTAATAAGGCCAAAGAATGGATGGATAAGGCCATGAGCTTGACAGATAAACCAGCTTTTTGGCAATTAAGACAACAATCACTTATTTATGCAAAGGCCGGCGATAAGAAGCAGGCGATTGCAGCTGCCAAAAAATCTTTGGCTGCTGCCGAAGCTGCAGGAAATGCTGATTATGTTAAGATGAACAAAGACTCCTTAAAAGAATGGGGGGCTATGTAACAGTCTTGTCACAAATTTAAAAGCTCACTATTTTAGTGGGCTTTTTTTATGGGGTTCAATTAATGTAATAACCTCTAAACAACCAATAATATTTAAAAATCCATCGAACTTATCTTATATTTTACGTGCCACTAAAATTTGCTCGCTGCTTCCATGATTTCCCACAAGGTATTGCTCAGGTTTTTTTGGTTTTTTATTTCCTGAAGTGAAGTGGCGTCATTACGGTATAGTGCCAATACCAACTTGCCTGAAAAGCTGTCTTTGGTTGTAGAATTTGAAATTCGTTTTATCGCAGCCTCCAATTCCGTTTCCTTGCCTAATTTTCTAAGGGACAGGAGCTTAAAAAGGTCATTATATGCTACGGTATTTGTTTTGTTCTTTTTTTGATAAGAGGTAATACCAGATAAGAGTTGATTACTGCGGTCTGAATCATCAAGGGACCCATAACTGTATGCCAGTAAATAATCCTGTAATCTCTCGTCGGTATGGAAAGGTTTTCCTACCCCAAGATTTTCCGGCCATTCTTTTGAGGATTCCAAAAGTGTTATGGCCTTGTTATAGTTTTTGGTCCTAATTTTTTCCAACGCCATTAAAATATATGCTTGGCTAAATATTTTTTTACTTTCTGAAGCATGCTCAAAAGGCAATATTTGAATGTCCTTTAAGACTTCTATGGTTGTTTCATACCTGCCTGTCAGTAGGGAAGATTTAGCATAGATCAATCCTATATTGGAATTTTTCGGATATTTGGAGAACCCCTTTTTAGCTATTTTATAAGCAAGTTCATGCCTATCATTATCTAAATAAAATTGAACTACTTCTTCTCTTAGTTTCCAGTCGGTACTATTTAGTTCCAATGCTTTCATGTAATCTTTTTCATTGCCCGCATAATTTTCATTTTCGAACATTCTTGCCCTAAACCGATAAAAAATGTCAGAATCCGGTGCATTTTCCACCTCCTTTAAACGCTGTAATCCTAAAGCCTTTTGTTCAACGGCAATATAATTCTGCGCCAAGTAGTATTTAAATTTCCAATTTGCACTTTGGGAAATGGCCCAATTAAGAACATTAACAGTTTCCGACCTAAATGGAAATACAAAATCTATAGGAGCACGTATGGCCTGTTCTAGATATCCATTACTTATATCACCACCCATGTCCTTGGTCAAATAAGCCGCCCAAAGCTGTATTTTGGGATTAGTTTTGGATAATTCCAAAATTTTTAATGCCTCCTGTTTCAATCCTATTCCGTTGTAAAAAATGGCCAGTTCTAGAATAGATTCATCGGGGAATTCATTACTAATTTCCTTGGGTACAATAAGTGAAGCCTTAGTAGTTTCAAACTGGGACTCAAATTGTGCAAAATGATTCAATGGATCTATTTTCAATAACTCGGTACGCGCTTCATCAAAGGAACTGGTCCTATTATTTTTCCGCTGCACTAATAGTTTAATTTTTCTAGCATTTAGGTTGTAGGTGTTGTAGTTCAATGCCTTATCGGCATATTGCTCCGCCTTATTCATTTGTCCTAACAAGACATATATCTCTGCCATTTGGGCATTGGATACTGATCTGTACTCCATGCTTCTGGCTGCCCAGCCAAAGGATTCCAAGGCATTTATATATTCATTTTGGGAACGATATATAATTCCGGCCAAGTAATTGGCTTCTACCTCATAAGTATCCTGCTTTAAAACCCTATTTACATATTCCAGGGCTTTGTCGTAATTGGTTTTTCTATATTCTAATCCTGCCAACTTCAACAATCCATCCTGATGCGAGGGATCTAGTTTGATCAACTCATTTAATTTTGTATCTGCAAGGTCATACTCCCTGAATTTTAAAGCCTCCCAGCCGTCATGGTACAATTTTTGACTTACGGAAACCCTCTGGTTTTCATCATCAACAAAAGGCCGTTTTATTAATGTTCTGCCACCATTAGAGGAATAAATGAGTTTTTGATTACCTAATAGTACCATAACTTCCCCCTCAACCTGCTTAGGAAGTTGTTTGGCAAATATTTCCATAGGCTTTAAGCTAATATCTTCCGAGTAAACCTCTTTACCATTTACCAGCACTTGTAATGTTTCATTCAATAATTGCAATGCATTGATTCCTATGTATAAACCATTTTCCAATTCCTTAACATTAAGCACACCGTATTCCGTGGCATCCACCATTCCCCCAATTTCCTTAAAAGGGAACCAGATTTCTCTCCAACGGTCCATGACATAAGGTTCAAAACTTGCTTGGGAAATGGGATTGGTTTCCCCTGGGGAATATTGATTAAAAAGCCGTCCAGCTTGGAATTCCATATACTGTCCGTCAAAATCTGTGAGTAAGTCTTCCCATATAGCCCCAGATCTGGCCATGGACCATAACCACAGTTTTTGACCTGGCATTTCTTCGTAGGGAGCCCAGTGTCCAAAGCCAAAGTCTTTATTGTGGTAATAACCACCAAAAAAATCTTTATAATCTCCGACCACATGTTCTGAAATATCGGTATCAAAATTATTATTCCTATATAGGGAAAGATCGCGTCCTTCGGCATCTATTGGCCAAGGTTTGGCTACTCCATTGTGTTCCAAGAATTGATTCCCAGGATATATAAATTCCAAATCCTCCGAGACTACGGCCGCAGCCGTCATCCAGTTGTAATAAGTTTGGTTAATAGGGGAGCCATTGTACCAAGTGGCGTTGGTCTCAAAATAAGCTTTGTCTTTCTCCAGTCTAATTTCTACCCTCCAATCGGTGCGTGAGGGTAGGTCCACGTTGCCTACTACACAGCTTACACTGCCATCATCATTAGTTTTTACTACATAATCTACTGGGGTAGCAGTAGAAGGATGATGGCCAATGATGCCAAAATTAAATTCAATACCTCCAGAGGTCCACGGACCTCGCATAGAAATATTCCGGAACTTGACCACTTCATTTTTATAAAGAAATTCTTCCCCTGTACTTTTCTCTATAGCTCCCCATACCTTTCCTCCAATTTCCGGAAGTACAAAGACTTTGATATATTCATTCTCTAGCGTTATAACCTTCCAATTTTTCTTCTTTGCGATTTGTTCATATCCTTCATACTTGAAGTAGGGAAAAATTTTGGCATTGTCCGTCAGAATAGGGACGGGGTTAGGTTTACTGAAGTCATATGTATCCAAGGACATCATTTCCTCCTTAATGGTCACTGATGGTGTCTGGCCCCAGCTAACTAGACATAATCCTAGTGTAATTATTAAATTGAAACTTTTTGTTGTCACGTTTCTATTATTTAGGCGGTTCTATTTTATACATGGCTATACCGTCATTGTTTCTTACGAATAAAACTGCTTCGGTTTTATCGGCCAGCATTATTTTGGTGATGTCCTTTATTTCCCCTTTAATATTTAAACCACTTTCTATGACTCTTGCGGGTTTAAAATTCCCTTTTCCATCCCCAAATAACGCCAAACCTTTATTGGCATCATACCTGCCAAATTTCACCCTGTTTCCATAAAAATTACCACCTACAATTATATCGTCATTTCCATCATTATCAATGTCATCCGTTAGAATCCCATAAATAGGTGAAAATTGGGTTTCAACGGGCAATGGAAGGAGCTTAAATTTTCCGTTACCCAAGTTTTCCATATAGCTGGTGTCAAAATTTTTGGCATTCAAGACCATGGCCTCCTTTAATTCCTCGGCACTAAATATATCCGTGATTTTGGCTGTGGCATAATCGGAATAATTTAAGTATTTCCCTTTAAGTCCACTTAATTGACCTACCATGTCATCTTTTGAGAAAACAGGAAATTCTTCACCAAAATTATAAGAAGATAAGATAGGGTCCAAGGATCCATTGTTGTCAAAATCTTTGGTGTACAGCGTAACTGGCTCATTTATGGAGGTTTTTAACTGGCCATTTCTACCGAAGTTTCCAATAATATAATCCATATCGCCATCGTTGTCAAAATCGCCTTGCGCTATACTGTTCCACCAACCCTCGGAATCTTTTAACCCATTGCTTTCTGACAATTCCATGAGTTTGCCACCTGTATTTTTGAATGTTCTAATACCCATCCATTCCCCCACTATAATCAAGTCTTTAATATTATCGTTGTCAAAATCGGTCCATATTGCATCCGTGACCATTCCTATATATTCAAGGTTGGGATTTACCAAGGCGGTGATATCTTTAAAAACTCCTTTTCCATTATTCTCCAAAATATAGCTTCTTGGCGAGGTAGGATATTTACCAGGCACCAACCTACCACCTACAAATAAATCCAAATCTCCATCCCCATCAATATCTGAGGCTTGTACGCATGATCCGCTAGAAAGCATCACGGGCAAGGCTTTGCTACTTTTCGAAAAGTTGCCCCTACCATCATTTATGTACAATCTATCCTGTAATTCTGGGGAGTCTTCATTAAAATCGTTTCCTCCACTGACCACATATAAATCCATATCACCATCATTATCCGCGTCAAAAAACAAACTTCCGATATCTTCGGATCCCTTGTCATTTATAAACAAATTTTCATTGATGGATATAAATTTCCCCGCCCTTGTTTGAACAAACATTTTGCCTTCACTTCCTTTGGCACCACCAACATAAATATCTTCCAAGCCATCACTATTGATGTCTGCTTTGGTAATTGTAGGTCCTTGCGTAGATAATTTATGGGGAAGCAACTGTTCCCTTTTAAAATCGTTATACGCATTCTCCACATGGCGGTAGGGGATAAGGCTGTCCATAGTTATGTTGGAAAAATAAGTACTGTTAACTATTTCTTCGGGTTTCTCCGCAGGGATTGTGGCGTCACTTTGACTTAGGATAATTGATTGATCAACTTTTACATCCGTGAGCACCTGAACCTTTCCATCAGGCCAAATAATCTTTAGGCTATCCACCGACGTTGACGCTCCTAAACCAAAAGTCAGATTAAAATCTACCGAAGATTGGAAACCTCTAGTAGGCATTAATTCTTGAATAAGTATTTTATTTCCAATAGTTAAGGTGACTTTTGAACCAATTCCAAAGGTGTTTTTTCCTTCGCCTATAAAACCAATTTTCAGATAATGGTTATTGGTATGCAACTCGCTATTATTTCTATACACAAATGGATACTCGTCTATATTGTTCACTACTAGATCTAGATCACCATCGTTATCCAAATCAGCATAAACAGCGCCATTGGAAATTGATTTTTGGTTTAAACCCCAATGCTCATTGACTTTAGAAAAAGTAAGGTCGCCGTTATTTTGATAAGTATAATTTTCTATTATGGTAGCATGCATGTTTTCCAAAAGATCGGTGATGGCAGTTTCTACACCGGTTTTATTTTCTTTCAGCTTTTCCTGGACTGCATAATTTATGAAATCCATATTAGTGTAATCCCGTTTATACCCATTTGTAATATACAAATCCTTATACCCGTCATTGTCCAAATCTGCAAATAACGAGGCCCAACTCCAGTCCGTATTTGAAACACCTGATAATTGGCCAATCTCTGAAAAAGATTTTCCTTGGTTGTTTAAATGCATCATGTTTCTCATAGACTGGTAATAGAATCCAGATTTCTCCAATAATTTGTTCTTGTCATAATTGTCAGGACCAGAGACCATTTTTAAGCGGTAATTATCCTCTGGCAGCATATCCAGAGTCATAATATCCGTAAATCCGTCATTATTAATGTCTGCTATATCCGAACCCATGGAGAAAAGCGAAGTATGATCTATAAACTTCTCTAGGCTTTCAGTAAATGTGCCATCCTTGTTGTTGATATATAGATAATCCTGTTCGTTATAATCATTTGATACATATATGTCTAACCAATTGTCATTATTTACATCCGAGATTGCCAAACCAAGACCAAATCCAAGTACGTTGGAAACGAGACCTGACTCCTCGCTCACATCTATAAATTTCCCATCATCATTTCGATAAAGCTTATCTGAGAAAGCATCATTTTTGCGCTCTTTTAGGGAAGCGGTTATTTGGCTAAATCCGGCATATTCCTGTGTGGAATGGTTTAGGACAAATAGGTCCAAGTCACCATCATTGTCATAATCAAAAAAGGAAGCTTGTGTGGAATAACCAGCATCATCTACACCATATTCAGCAGCTTTCTCTGTAAACGTTAGGTCTCCATTATTAATAAAAAGTAGGTTTTTTCTTTTGTTAGGGGCTGAAGCCGCCGAACGACAAACATAAATATCCAAAAAGCCATCGCCGTTAACATCTGCCATCGTGGTTCCGGTATTCCATAGGCCCTCGGCAAATACCCCTGCCTTTTCAGCTATTTCAATAAATTCAAAATCCCCTTGATTAATATACAAACGGCTCCCAACCATATTACCTGTAAAGTAAATATCAGAAAGGCCATCGTTATTGACATCCCCAATGGAAACACCACCACCATTATAGAGATATGCGTATTCCAATACATTAAATCCTTCGGTTTCTTTTAATATGTTTTTGAATTTGACACCCGTTTTATTGGGAGAAAGAAGCGTAAACATTTTACTCTTGTCATCCTGTTCACAAGAAATACAAATTGAAAAAATAGCCAAAAGGGCATATTTTGAAGCAAAGCACATCTTCATATAAAATATATTTTTATAATTCTGCTTAAATTAAGCTTTTAAAAATGAGAAACCTAGTTCGTTACCATAAAAAAAAAGACCGCTTTTAGAGGCGGTCTTTTAAATGAATATTAAAACAAATTAATTCTTGGCATCCCACCATAATTTTGTGGTTCCATCATCTGGGCCACCTAATAAGCTACTTATAGCTTCTGTTACCGCTTCCTCGTTGGTTGAATATTCGCTAGAGACATAAGTCATTCTGCGTGGCAATTGATCCACACTGATCTTGGCATTAAGAGAATTCAATCGGTTATACAATTTTGGATACCCCGTTCTCCTTCTTTCAGCATAAGCCTCCTCGCTATTTGGATAAAGTGCAATCCATTTTTGAGTTATAATCTGCTCTAATTGTTCCTCCGCGGTACCACCTGAATTATAGACAACAGGAACTGTTGAGGCCGGAGGTGTTGTACCATCAAAAGATGCCGGTAGATTGTTGCTGCTAATATAGTCATTGCCTGAAAGATCGTTTCCATCGTACCCTAGCAGGGTATGGGAGGCGACAATTCCCTGGTTATAGAGTTCCTCGGCCGTACCCCCCATAGACCATCCTTCCAATGCGCCTTCTGCTCTAAGAAAGAAAACTTCGGAAGCATCCATTATGGATACATTTGGCCCTGGACTATCTGCGGTGGTGAAGGCTGCTGCCATATCCGATGCTAGGTTATTGAAGGCAATACCTTGTTTGTCCGCTTTAAGTTGGCCATTGCGTATACCTTCATAATCAAATAATAAGCCCGCAGGGTCATCAGACGGGTCAGGTTCGGCTGCAGGTGCAAAATAGCTTGAAATCCGTGGATCTTGATATCCCTTTAGGATACTTTCCATATCTGCGCTCATCCGAAACTCTCCCCATTGGGTAATGGTTGTATAATGATTTCGAAAATTGGTGCTAGTACTTATTTGAGCATTAAAAGAATTGTCTTCAATAATTCCATCGCTTACCGCTTTTTCAGCCTCGGTTTTGGACTTTGCCGCATCAACATATTTAACGCGAAGTGCTATTCGAAGACGTAAACTATTCGCGAATTTCAACCAAGAATCTACATCGCCATCATAAATAACATCGTTAGAACCCAAAAATGAGGTTTGGCCAGTATTGGCTTTAAGCACAGTTACGGCTTCGTCCAATGTTGTAAAAAAATCATTATAAATGTCTTCTTGGGAATCATATAAAACAACATTTTCCAAGTTTCCAAAATTAGAATAGGGAATTGGCCCCCATAGGTCTGTAATCCTTTGGTAAGCGTAAACCCTCCAGACCTTCATCATTGCGTTTTCAATAGTGAAACCTAATTCTTCTGCCGTATCCTCTGCTATTTTGATATTGGGTGCCGATTGATTATAAAACCAGGTATAAGCCCCATTAAGCCAACTACCAACCAATATAAATTGATCACTATCGAAATTTGCAGCTGTTGTCGCAAAATAATTGGCATATATATCAGGGAATAAGGAATGTCCTAATTGAAACGCGCCCCTTCCATCCGAAATTCCTTGAAAAGGAGTATAATTAGGTGTGTACAAGGCACTTTTTACAAATAATGGATATTCTGATTGTGTCACGGCCGCTTCGGTAAAATTCTTAGGGTCCGTATTTAGCTCCGTAAAATCGTCTGTACAACTGCCAAAAAATAGCAATAGCACAATTGCTAATATATTTATTTCTTTCATTTTTTTCTTTTTTTATTTTAAGATTGAATCGGTTTTTAGAAGCCAAGATTAATCGAAACGCCAAATGTCCTTGTAGTCGGTGGCGCAAATGATTCTCTACCTTCAGATGAAATTTCCCCATTGTTGTTGCCAGATTCTTGAGAGTTCGTGGAAACACTGTTAAGGGATTCGGGATCAAAATTACCAGCTTTGTTGGATATAAAGAACAGGTTCCTTCCTACCAGCGAAATTCTTGCAGATGTTAAAAAGGTCTTGGAAATAATATCTTCTGGTACAGAATAGCCCAAAATTAGTTCACGGAGCCTTATGTTGGAGGCATCCTTTACAAATGCTTCTCCCACAGGGGCGTTTCTGCCGCCGAGACGGTTCCACAAGTCTTCAGAATTTATGGAAATATTATTGGCGGTTGTAGAGCCTTCAATAACGGCATTTTCATTTGCGAAAATGTTCTCTCCGAATATTAGACTACCATCCCTACCTTGGGCAGTGTAATCCAAAAGACCATCCGCAGCCATAATGGCTTCAGTGAAACTGGTTGTTGTACCTCCTTGCCTAATATCAATAAGCGCACTAAAATTAAAATTCTTATACCTAAAGGAGTTCCTGATTCCCCCCATCCAATCGGGATTAAAGTTTGAAACTAGCACATCCTTTCCAGGAGTGGTCACTGGAAGGCCATTGGTATCCACAATCACATTTCCAGAATCATCCCTTTGAAACCCTCTAGAGTATACATCTCCAAACGGTTGGCCTTTAACTAATCGGAACTGTCTAATAAAATCATCGGCAATTATCAATTCATCCTGCCCATCTATAATGTCCAGAACCTTACTATCATTTTTTGCGAAATTAAAATCCACGTCCCATGAAAAATCGTAAGTTTTTATGATTCCAACTCCAAGAGTAATTTCCACCCCTGTATTTTGGATGTCTCCACCGTTTTGAAATCTAGAACCAATACCTGATCCAGAAGGGGCCGGGGTACTGAAGATTTGGTCGAAGGTGTTTGTCTTGTAATAGGTAAAACTGAAATTTATAAGTCCATTTATAAATTGTGAGTCAAATCCAAATTCTGTTGAACGCGTGGTCTCAGGTCTTAAGTCATCAACCGGTAAGGTAGGGTTAATTCTTAACCTACCATTGCTAATATCCGCTCTTCTGGATAGGCTAAAGGCATCTGTATCATTACCTACTTCCGCCCATGAGCCTCTTAATTTCAAGTAACTAAAACCATTGCCAAACTCTACCAAATCACTTATAACAGCAGTTAAACCAACAGAAGGATAAAAATAAGAACGATTGTCCGCTGGCAAGGTAGAACTCCAATCATTTCTGCCCGTTATGTTCAAAAAGACAGCATTTTTATAGGATAATTCTCCAAAAGCGTAGACGGACTGTACCTCAAATCGATCTAAAGATTCTGTGGCCGTTGGATCCGATGTATTGCTCAAAGCAAAAAAGTTCTCTATCGTGAAATTATTACCTTGTCCTACAAGCTCATTAAATTTAAATACTCTTTGGTTGGCCCCAACATTTAAATCAATTTTAAAGTCTTCTGAAATATCAGTATTATAATTCAAAAGAAAATCTGTGTTCCAATCGTATTGATTATTGGCACTTTTTCTATACTGGCCATTATCCGCTACCGTGTAGGTATCATTATACCACAATGTTTCAGACGAGCTGCTTGTCCTGTCCATAGTAGACCTACCTAAAATTGACAGATTGTCGGTGATATCATATTTTAGAGATAATAACGCTAACACCCTCTCATCCAGTTTTGGACTAATTACGTTATTAACGGTCCAGTAAGGGTTACCTCCACCGTTGAATCCAGGTAAAAAATAGTGTTGCCTCAATTTACCTTCGTCATTAACAAATTGATAATGTGCCAAATCTTCCGTACGGATGTTTCTGGGCAATTTATACAAATATCTCAACGGATTGTCAAAGCCTTCACCAACGGACAAGACATTGGAAAAATCGTCCCGTATATAATTTATTTTTGAATCCACGTGTAATTTTTCAGAAATGTCGGAAGTGACACGAGCAGTTATACTATGTCTTTTTAAATCATTGTTAGGCATAATTCCGCTGGCATCAGTGAAGGTATACCCTAGAAAGACATTGGATTTTTCTCCTTTAATATTTACCGAAAGGTTGGTGGCTATATTGTGGCCAAGACTAAAGAAGTCCTTAATATTATCCGGTTGCGCTTCGTACGCATAAGTTTGACCAAAAAGCTGATAATTAGGGTCGTTGGACCAATGAGCTACTTGGCTTCCATCCAATTTTGGCCCCCAAGAAGTGGTTGCGGCCGGGGCATAACTACCGGCAGATCCTTGCCCATATTCATTTTGAAGTTGCAATAAATAGATCGGTGAGGCCAAATCTGTTGTGAACCCCAAACTGGTTGTCACACCTTCTTTGGCACCCTTTCCAGATTTAGTAGTTACAATAATAGCACCGTTTTGGGCCCTACTACCATATAAGGCAGCAGCATTTGCTCCTTTAAGTACAGAAATTTCCTGTATGTCATCTGGGCTAATATTAGAAATATCACCATTTAACAAAATTCCGTCCACCACATACAAGGGTTGACTACTACCACTAATAGAGCGGTTTCCCCTAAGTAGCACTTTAGACGCTGATCCAACCCCGCTAGAACCAGTAGTAACAGAGAGACCAGCAACCTTACCGCTTAATCCATTGACCACATTGAGAGATCTTGCTTGTGTCATCTCTTCTGAATCCACGCCTTGTGTAGCATAAGAAAGTGATTTCTTTTGTCGTGTAATACCCAAGGCGGTTACAACCACTTCGCCCAGTTCTTCGGCATCCTCCTGCATAGACACATTGATGGTATTTGATGCACCTACTATAACAGATTCTGTCTTCATACCAATATAGGAGAAAACCAATATGTCCCCAACTGATGCCTCTATGGAATAATTTCCATCAAAATCCGTCTGTGAGCCCGTTGTGGTTCCCTGAACCAATACATTTACACCAGGTAATGGTGAACCAGTTGAACTACCATCGCTGACCGTTCCTGTCACCGTTTTGCTCTGTGCCAGTAAGGGATAGGTTCCGAATACCACCACAAAAAATAATAACCATTTTTTGACCATAATAAAGTTGTTTGAGTTAATTCTTAGTTTTTGTTAAAATTAAGTTAATAGTGAAGTTAAACTTTTTTTCTAACAAAACAATATGGTTTAGTGATAATAAATTTATACGAAAAAAATAAAACCTTGATATTTTAGTAGATGTGTAGTAAAGAAGTTTCCTAAATATAGTAATGAACATTTAAGCCGTAACAATAACAATAGCTAAGGATTCCCGTGTTGCCACGCTCGTTACTTAAAGCTAATGAATCGCTGCGAAAGGAATACCCAAATACGTCTGAAAATTAGATTTTTGGTGAATAAAAAAAATTATAGGACCTCTATAAAAATTACTCAAGTTGGCTTTCATAAGACCGTATGAAACTTGGATTTTTCTCTTTTTTTAAATTTTTGGGAAGTTTCTACTAGTACATAAACCTCTGACACGCTAACAATACATAACATGATTTAAAACTGTATTTTAAAGTATTTTAATATTTTAATATTTCATGATTAAAATGTCCATTTCGGAGAAATTGAAATCTTGGGGATTATGAGTTGATTCCTAGTTATTTTTTTCTTGAAATAATACGTATGCCCATTTTTTATCTATCTTAAATGAGGGTGCCTATAGATATGGGTAATTTTGATTTTTTCCAACAATGATATTCATTAAGCTCGATGCTGCCCTTCCACTTTGATTTAAATTCTGAGCTATAAAGTGCTATACTTTGGTATTCTTTATATGATTAATGAACAACACAATCGAAATTTCATTTTGGCAGTAGTTACTTAAAACCTCTTTAAATTCTACCACAAATATGAGCCCATAAAGAAGGTACATATGACCCAGATAAGATAGCTTCTTGTCATTGCAATAAGAAAAGGGCCTATCCCTCGGGTGATAAATGTATTTATCAAGCGTAACAGCAAAGGGAGTACATTAATCAGGGGCTTCACCAATTTCTACCTGGCCAAAGAATTAGCAAAATCACGCTCCAATAGTAATTGCCCCTAACTGTTTAAAATGATTTCCAAAAGAATATACATAGAATTGAAACGTAGCTATTGGGTATAGGAATAAATTTGGAATCGTTTTATTTAATGGATTGATTAGGTTTCTATTGGTGGATTTTTTAGGAGACGATCGAAACCTTCCAGCACCGTAGCCAATAAAATTATTAGACCACATCCGAAGGCATTTAACCATAAATAGGACATCCAGTCGTAACTCCAACCAATAATTACAATACATTGGGTAATTAGGGCGGCTACAAAAACAGCGTTACCCTTAATAAACCTCAAAAAGAAAGCTATTAAGAATATGCCCAGGACATTACCATAAAATATAGAACCAATGATGTTAACCAATTGAATTAAGTTATCAAAAAGGTTGGCCACACAAGCAATAAAAATGGCAATTACTCCCCACATCAACGTAAATAACTTAGATACCTTGACATAATGTTCTTGTGTAAATTCTCCTTTCTTGTTTCGTTTGTATAGATCTAAAGAGGTTACTGTTCCCAGTGCATTTAATTCGGAGGCCGTAGAGGACATGGCTGCCGAAAGTATTACGGCCAATAAAAGACCAATAAGGCCTTTCGGTAAAAAATTTAATATAAAATGGATAAATACATAATCCTTGTCATTGGTCTCAACACTGTCATTGGCTTTTGAAATTAAGGTCTGTGCCGCTTTTCTGTTTTCTTTATCCCTATTGTTTATGCTTACTATATCTTGTTTTGCATCTTCTATGGCGTCGTATTCCTTAAGGTCCAGAGCCCCGGAAAATTTATTTTGGGCCATTCGTTTTTCTTTCTCCAATTCCAAATGTTCATTTTCCAATAGCTTATAATCCTCTGCATAGGAAGTCTCCATTATAGCGTTGGTAGCGGCCGGATTAAAATTTAAAGGAGCATGGTTGAATTGAAAAAATATAAATACCATAACTCCTACCAAGAGAATAAAGAATTGCATAGGTATTTTTAACAATCCATTGAATATTAGTCCAAGTTGGCTTTCCCTTACCGTTTTACCGGAAAGGTATCTTTGGACCTGACTCTGATCCGTTCCAAAATAAGCTAAGGCAAGGAACAATCCTCCCGTAATTCCGCTCCAAAAGGTATAACGACTGGTGGTATTGACGCTAAAGTCCAAAATATTTAATTTATCACTGGCCCCGGCAATCTTAAGTGCTTTGCTAAACGTAATGTTTTCCGGTAAATAGCCAAGAATAAAGAAGAAGGCGATAAACATCCCTGTCATAATAATAAACATCTGTTGTTTATGGGTAACACTTACCGCTTTTGTGCCACCGGAAACGGTATAAATTATAACAAGAATACCAATTAATACATTTAGGGTTCTTAAATCCCAACCCAATACGGCCGATAGGATAATAGACGGGGCAAAAATGGTAATACCAGCGGCAAGTCCGCGTTGGATTAAAAATAAAAGGGCCGCCAGGGTTCTTGTTTTAAGGTCAAATCGGCTTTCCAAAAATTCATAGGCCGTATATACTTTGAGCTTATGGTAAATAGGAACAAATACAATACATATAATAATCATGGCCAGGGGAAGTCCAAAATAGAATTGAACAAATCCCATTCCATCGTGAAATGCCTGACCAGGTGTGGATAAAAAAGTAATGGCGCTCGCTTGAGTGGCCATTACAGAGAGACCAATTGTCCACCATTTGGCATCGTGACCACCAAGGACATAGTCCTTAACATCTTTACTGCCTTTTGTTCTCCAAACACCATACCCAACAATAAAAAAAAGGGTACCAATAAGAATAATCCAATCTATTTCAGCCATATTAACAATTTCCGGACATTATTAAATAAAAAGCAATGATATAGATTATATTCAGTACCAATACCAATGTATATTCTTTTTTCCAATCAAATTTATCGAACATAAATATTCTTATTATTGGTTTTTATTCATGATCTTCCTGCTTTAAGGAAAGCATATTGGCAAACAGTCTATAAGCACCTGTTACGCCTACCGGCAACTCTCTAAAAAAGCTTAATCCCGTATAAATATAGTTCCCCTTACCGTAAGGTGCAACTAAAAGGCTACCCTTTAATGGCGCTTCCCCCTCATCGTTCATGGATAAGATAGGTGTAAATTTAGTGGACCACTTATTGGGAAAATATAGGCCACGTTCCTGAACCCATCCATTAAAATCGTTTTGGGTTATTTTATTTGGATAATTCATTACGGAATGGGTAGTTGCAAGGATCTCTACCTTAGAGGTTTCATCTGTAACTCGATCCCGTGAAATTGATAGGGGATAGGGAGCAAGGTTATCCATATCCAAACCATTTCTTCCCGCTGTATTATACTGAATTATTAAATTCCCACCGTCCTTAACATAATCCAATAGATAGCGCTGCTTAAATTTCAATTCCTCTACCACATTGTAGGCTCTTATACCAACGACAACCGCATCGAATTTTTTCAAAAAACCGGCCTGAATGGAAACAGGATCAATCTTTACTACCTTATAACCTATTTGCTCCAGACTTTCTGGAATTTCATCTCCCGCCCCTTCTATATAACCTATGTTTTCTCCGGTCTTATTAATATTAAGTCGGACCACTTTAGTTTCCGATGGCAATAAAACGGATTGCTTTGGAATATGGTCATAGTTGATTTCAATCAACTCTTTGGTTATTTCCTTTCCATTAATTTTGATTATGGGTGAAATATAATTTTCATCTTCATAGGGCGGAGGAGTAACTAGGAACCGAATGGTTTGTTGATCTCCTTTTTTTTCAATTTCGAAAGGTTTAGATTCTTGATCCACCTTCCAACCTTTTCCAAAGCTCAACGTAAGGTCCCCTACAACTTTGTTTTTTAAAGCCTTAACGGTCACTGGAATCTCTTTAGGTTCAGAGGTGGCAAATATGACTACCTTGTCCTTAAATCCAGCGGTGACCTCTGGCAATATCTCAAAAGGTTGATATATTTCCCCCTTTTCCGGTTTGGAGTATCGATAAATAACAGGCTTTTTGATTTTAATCGGAAATGAATTGAATTCTATCTCAAAAATAGCCTCAAACGCCTTGGGAGTCTCTGGTTTACCAATTAGGTTTTGGTCCTTTACTTGATACATACCCATGGTTCCTTTATTGTTTAACCAATATGGGCTTGTATAATTTGTATTGGCAAGAACTTCTAGCGCTATTTGAAACAATTCCTTTTCATTTTCCTTAAGAAGGATTTCTTTATGTAACGTATTATCCTTGGAAAGGGAAACAGATTTAAGTGTAATCTCGGTAGCACTTCTATTGAGTGCTTCAATATTTACAAGGATATTACTACCTGGATGGGTGTTAGACTCTGTGGCCGTGGCCTCCAAATACAGTCCACAAACCATCTGTATGATGTCTTCCAACTCCTTTTTCTTGATAGTCTTCCAATGCTCGTCCTTAATATTCAATAGGGCTTTATATCCTTCTATAAGTTTAGGCAAATGTTTTGAGGGCTGCGTAAAATCAAAATTTTTCTCCACGTCTAGCAGAATACTACCCACCAACTCACCGCCTTCAACCCTAGACCAGCTAGTATTTATTCCGTCGAAAATATTGGTTTTATCCTGGGGAAGGTCCCCTTTTAATAACTCAATGTACTCGTTTTCACTACCACGGGTAGATAACCTACCAAATCCCTGGCACAAATGCTGACTACTGGCGAGCGATGCTATTTCGTTGTTGGACACTCCTAGTAATGGATAATAAACCCCGACATCAAGATCCATCATTTTAGATTTGTCTGCCTTCTGAAATTTATCCTCACTACCATAAAACCACCACGATGTGTTAAAAAATAATCGTTTTGGTTGCCAAACGGAGGTTCTGTTCAATTGTTCAGGGTAAATCTTGGAGTTATTGGCCAAATCGAAAGCCTCATAACTTAACATGGCCGATGCAGTGTGATGTCCATGTGTAGTTCCTGGTGATCTATGGTCAAATCTATTGATAATAACATCTGGTTTAAAATTGCGTATTATCCATATAACATCACTTAAGACTTCCTCCTTGTTCCAGATTTTAAGGGTCTCGTTCGGGTGTTTTGAGTATCCAAAATCATTCGCCCTAGTAAAAAATTGTTCCCCTCCATCTATTCGTCTCGCAGCCAATAGTTCCTGGGTGCGTAAAACGCCCAGCAATTCCCTAAGTTCCGAACCTATTAAATTTTGTCCTCCATCACCGCGCGTTAGCGACAAATAGGCGGTCTTGGCCTTTACTTCATTGGATAGATAGGAGATGAGCCTTGTGTTTTCATCATCAGGATGTGCAGCTATATAAAGGGCTGTGCCCAAAAAATTCAGTTTTTGAATGGCATGATAAATGTCCGAAGAAGTATTTTTTCCAGGTGATTGTGCAAAAGTAGGGTTGCAACAAAGTAGTATTCCAAAAAGGAATACCCAAAAAAGACGCATATAGTTTTGTTTTAGTTGGTTTTCAAATATAAAAATATATAATCCTGAACCGTAAAATTTACAACTACTTTAACACCATACTAGACATCGCTGTTCCCTAAGGAATTCTCGTAGGTCTGCGCTAGTACGATCGCTTTCTGTAACATCATGTTATTAGGGTAAGTAAACAGCTCACCATTACTCCTTCTTAGGTGGATATGAAATGCTCGTATATCCTCTATTAAATACACTTCTTCCGGCAATTCAATTTCCTTGTCCATTATCTTTATTTTATCCCCAATTTTAAAAGGAAAAGAGAAAAACAAAATAACCCCAGCAGTTATATTGCTCAATATGGACCATTGAGCAAAAAGGGCAACTCCTATTACCGCAAATACAGAGGAAAAGACCAGACCAATTTGTTCAAATTTCACCCCCCATATTACTATTAAGGCCACTATACCAAAAGTGGTAAGTCCAATGGTAGAATATTTAACTATTAAACGCGTACGAACCTCGTTGATATCACTTATTTTACCAACTTTCTTTATGGCTTTGGTTCCCAGAAATTTCAGTATTACTAGCACCAATAAACATATGGCAGTACCTAAAAGTTCATTTTTATAATCTAAAAAAAATGTATTCATAAAATTTATAGTCCTAAACTGTCGCGCAAAAATACGTCACTATTTTTGCTTTCTTGCCAATATGCCCTTTTTAATGTTTTTATTTTCACTCCCTTGGAGGTAAGCGTTTTGGCATTAGCTCCAAATCCACTTTTATAACTTTCGGACCAATTTTCAATTCCAAATGGAAATGATTTAAAAAAGGTAATGGCCAAGGTTCTATCCAGTTCTGGATAGGTAATTTTATAGGTATAAAAGTTTCCTTCAGAATTTAACTCCACCTTGGCGTCATATGCTTTTAATTCAAGATGAGACATTCTTATATATTCCATCGAGGGTATCATTTTAATGCTGCCTACAGGAAGGTTGTGTGGGTTGATCCTAATTTTATTCCACATTTCACTTTCCAAATGGGTCTTGTCCAATCTAAGGGTTTTGTCCCCTTCACTTTCAAAATAGGAAAAGGAGTTTACTTCAAATTTATCCCTGTTGTTCAATTGGGAATAGACCTGGCCGCACCATTCCTGTACAGAAGTGGAAAGTTTTAGAGCATGCTGGTTATCCCATACAGGATAAAAACTACTGTTCATAATAGAGTAGGGGTAGATTCCCGTTAAGAAATTTTTAGTGCTATTCAATTTTAAGACAGATATATTATCGGGGTTGGGATCGTCTGCCTTTACCTGTTTGTCCGCTAAAAAAGGTTCTGTAACGTATATTAAAACAGCACTACCTTCCCTAAGTTCGCCATAACGCTCTTGTTCCAATTTATAGGAAGTTATTTCACCTTTCCCCTCATACCAGTAGTTTTTGAATTCTTCCGATAACGGTTTTTTTTCCGGATCTGTATTGGATACCCCAACGACATTATCTACAGGTAAGATATTGTCCTTATTTGTCAAATTTTCTTTACAGGCATTAAAAACAATTACTGGAAATAAAAAATAGAATTTAAATAGCCTCATGATAAATATTTTTTTACAAAATTATTTAAAATAAGTTAGCTTACCATGGTCATTAACGTTTTGTAAACCAATTGTGTAGGTAAACCTACTACATTAGTATAGGAACCCTGAATCTCTTCTATTCCAACAAGGCCGATCCAATCCTGTATGCCATACCCACCTGCTTTATCAAAAGGGTTATAATTCTTTATATAGTGCCATATTTCTTCCTCTGTCAATTCGCTGAATTTTACCCGGGTACAATGATTTTCTGTTTGTTGTCTGGTATTGGTGGTAAAACAAACGGATGTAATTACTTCATGCCAGTCATTGGACAGGGTTTTTAACATCCCAAAAGCTTCAACTTCATCTGCCGGTTTTGCCAAAGACTTGTGATTGTGCCATACCACCGTATCAGAAGTTATAAGGATATCCCTGTTTCCCAATTTTGCCTTATAACCACTAGCTTTTAATTCTGCCAGGTAATCCGAAATTTGAGCACTTTTTAAATGGTCTGGATAAGTTTCGTCCATGTAGATTGGATCAACCTTCGTGTCAATGCCCATTTCATTAAAAAACTGTTGCCTTCTAGGGGATGCCGAGGCCAAGATAATGTTGTATTCTTTTAGTTTATTATGGGGCATAGCGTCAATCATTATTAGCGCTAAAATTTTCGGCCCAATGTCCACGAACTTTCAGCACCTGTTCAATAACGTCCCTTACACAGCCATCACCTCCATGTTTATGGGATATATAATTGGATAAAGCCTTTACTTCCGGCACGGCGTTTTGCGGACAACAAGCTATGCCCGCTATTTGCATTGGAGGTATATCAGGGATGTCATCTCCCATATAAAGTACATTATTTGGATTTATATTATATATGTCCAGATACTCCTCAAAGGGGTCTATTTTATGATGGGCGCCCATATGGATATCGGTAACCCCCAAACCCTTTAATCGCAATCTTACACCTTCATTGGTGCCCCCGGAAATAATACATACATTATAACCTTTCTGAATGGCCACTTTTACCGCATAACCATCCTGAACATTCATTGTTCTCAACATTTCCCCATCAGTTGTAATCATAATCTTGCCATCTGTGAATACCCCATCTACATCAAACACAAAAGTAGTAATGTCCTGTAGCATTACTTTATAACTCTTCTCCATATTTTTCGTTTATCGATTTGCTTAACAAGCTGTAAATATCTTTATAATTTTTATTTTTAAGTAGATTTATATGGTATTCCATTGTTTTTACATCATTTCTTTTAGCAGGACCCGTTTGAGCTTCGAAGGGTAACAAATAATCCAGTTTTTGTACGGTTTCTTTTATTAAGGGATTCAGAATGGTAAAAGGTAAATCATGGTCACTACAAATCTCATTGGCGATTGAAAATAGATGATTCGTGAAATTGTTGGCAAAAACTGCGGCCAAATGAAGTGATTTCCTTTGCTCGCTCGATATCTCGTGTACCTCTAAGGAAATTAGGTTCGCCAATTTTTGCAAAAGTTCCAAGTCATCCTTGCTTGCTGCCTCAATGCAGATAGGCACCTTCTTAAAATCTATTCTTTTGCCCTCGCTAAAACTTTGAAGCGGATAAAAAATTCCTCTCCTTTTAATTCCCACAAGGGATTTAATGGGTACACTTCCAGAGGTATGGGCCACTAAACCTTTTTTCGACTGTAAAAAGGTAGCAACTGTGGGAATGGCATCATCACTCACTACGATTAGAAAAATATCCGCATCTATGATTTTAGTAAAATCCGTAGTAGTGGCCACCTCGTCCTTGAAATAAGAGAGCTTTTCAACATTCCGACCAACTACCTGTAAAACATTTATTTCACTGATTCCCTTAAAGGTATTAAACAAGTGTCGGGATACATTTCCTGTTCCCAATATTACAATTGATATCATAGTCAAAAGTAAATATTAAATCAAAATTTATGGCTTCTTGTCTATAAAAATTTTGATGATCTTATATGTCCAAAATAAATTGTTAACATCCATATTACTTATGCTCAAGTAATCTAAAAGGGAAGGTTACACCGTATTTTTATATTCACGGATGGGTATAGTTTTTAAATATAGACCACTATTATAATAACTGACTTTTGAAATTCCTTAAACCCACTCTATGTTAAAATTGGAGTTTATCAACAAAATAGTATGAGTATAGCTTTTATTAAAAGGAGTAAAATGAAAAATAACTTTCACCTTTCCCAATAGCAAATATAAAGAGGAAAGAAAGTTAAATACGCTACCTAAAATTTTACCAAATTTTAAAAAAGTAAATGCTCAATTAACAAAAGATTTAATATTTAAACCTTTATAAAAATGTATTTTTGCAAGCTGAAATCAAACCTTTCTTGCCAAAATGACTGAACTTCTCAAAAAAATCTTTTTTTCCACTCGATTAACAGCCATTCTTTTCATTGTTTTTGCAACAGCCATGGCCTTCGGTACTTTTATTGAAAGCTGGTACAGTACGGATACGGCAAGAATTTGGATATACAATGCTACTTGGTTCGAGGCCATTATGGTGTTTTTCGTTATCAATTTTGTGGGTAATATTTCTCGCTACAACCTATTAAGAAAGGAAAAATGGGCAGTATTGATATTACACCTTTCTTGGATTTTGATTATTCTTGGAGCATTTGTTACCAGATATATAAGTTTCGAAGGAATGATGCCAATTAGGGAAGGAAATACGGAAAATGTGTTTTATTCGGATAAAACCTTTTTAACGGTTTACGTAGATGGACAAATAAATAATGAACCCAAACGCAAAATTTTAGAAGATAATATATTGGTTACCGCCGAGGCTCTAAAATCCAATTTACCCTGGAACTCAGATTTCAATGGACAGGAATTTAGTATTTCTTACGCAGGCTTTATTGATGGCGCAAAAGAAGGGTTGATAGAAGATGGGAATGGGAAAGAATATTTAAAAATCGTAGAATCAGGTGAGGGTGAGCGGCACGAGCATTATCTGGAAAGTGGAGTGGTTACCAGTATACACAATGTATTATTTTCCTTGAACAAGATGACCGAAGGAGCCATTAATATTTTGAAAACTGAAGATGGTTATCAAATAAAATCGCCTTTCGAAGGACAATTTATGAGAATGGCCGATCAAATGCAGGGAGAATTGCTGAAGGATAGTCTTCAAACCTTGCAACTAAGATCGTTGTACAGCACCGCAGGAATGCAATTTGTAATTCCTGATCCAATTACCAAGGGGTCTTATGGGATAATTCCAATTCCTGAAAACGAAAAGACACCCAATGACCAAGATGCCTTAATAGTGGATATTAGTAGTAATGGAGAAACAGTACGTAAAAAATTATTGGGTACAAAAGGAGTGTCCAGTTTCTCTGGAGAATTCAATGTAGGAGGGTTGGACTTCAACCTCTCTTACGGTTCAAAAGTGTATACATTACCTTTTGGTATAAAATTAAACGATTTTATTGCCGAAAAGCATCCGGGAACCGAGAATAGCTATGCTTCTTTTATGAGTAAGGTGACCATTGAGGACGATAGGCCTTTTGATTATGATATATATATGAACCATATTTTGGACCACAAGGGTTATCGCTTTTTCCAAGCTAGTTTTCATCCCGATGAAAAAGGTACGGTACTATCCGTAAATCACGACTTTTGGGGTACTTGGATAACTTATATTGGATATTTTTTACTGTATGCCGGACTTATGGGCATTATGTTCTTTGGCAAAACCAGGTTTAAAAGTCTAGGTGCTTCGTTGGAAAAATTAAAAAATAAAAAAGCAAAGTTGGCAGTGCTATTTATCTTAGGTAGCAGTCTAAATATGTTGGCTCAGGAAAATGTGGAAGCAAATGAGCATGCACATAGCAATATGCCAACACCCCAGCAGATAGATTCCCTTTTGCATGTAATAACACCTACCAAAGAACACGCGGCCAAGTTTTCCGAATTGGTCATTCAGGATGCCGGAGGGCGTATGAAACCCATAAATACGTTTTCTTCCGAACTGTTGAGAAAACTAAGTCTCAAGGATAAGTATACCGATTTTAATTCCGATCAAGTGTTCCTTTCCATGATGTTGAATCCTGCGGCTTGGTATAATGCTGAATTTATAGCCTTGGACAAGAAAGGGGATAATGATAGTATTCGAAAAATTTTAGGTGTAGAACACAGTAGAAAGTATATCAAGGCTACTGATTTTTTCAACGACAAGGGGGAGTACATATTAACACCTTATCTTACGGAAGCCTACGCCACCAATACCCCTAACCAATTTCAGAAAGATTTTAAGGCTTTGGACGAACGGTTGGTACTTTTGGATCAGGCATTGAGCGGAAAAATTGTAAAGATATTCCCTTTGCTGAATGACGATAATAATAAATGGATCTCTGCGATAGAGTATAGGGGAGGACAGTTCCAGGTTTCGGATTCCCTCTATGCCAATTTCATGAAAAATGCGATTCCTTTTTATTTAATGAGTCTTGAAAAGGCCGTAAAGAATGGCGACTATTCTGAAGCTGATAAATTGTTGGCCGCTTTTAAAAAGAACCAGGAAAATCACGGAAGTGAAGTATTACCGTCGGAAAATAAGATTAAAGCAGAAGTCTTTTACAACAAGGCCGATATTTATAATAAGTTATATAAATATTATGCCCTAATAGGCTTGTTAATGTTTGTTATCCTAGTGTTCCAAATAATTAAGGACAGAAAGGCACTTCGGTATAGTATAACAGGTATAAAGACCTTAATTTATTTCTTATTTATTATTCACACGCTTGGCTTGGCCCTGCGATGGTATATATCCGGACATGCACCATGGAGCGACGCCTATGAGAGTATCCTATATGTTTCCTGGGCCACTCTGGGAATGGGACTCCTTTTCAGCAAAAAGAGCGATATGACAGTAGCCGCATCAACTTTTGTGACCGCCATGTTGTTATGGATTGCCCATCAGAGCTGGGTAGACCCCTCAATAGCCAATCTTGTGCCCGTGTTGGATAGTTATTGGTTAATGGTACACGTTGCTGTTATTGTTGGCAGTTATGGACCACTTACCGTGGGAATGATATTGGGTGTGGTGTGCCTGTTGCTGATTGTAATGACCAATAGCAAGAACAAAGAAAAAATGGACCTTAACATCAAGGAACTTACTATTATTAATGAATTGTCCTTGACCGTTGGTTTGGTTATGTTGACAATTGGTAATTTCTTGGGGGGACAATGGGCCAATGAAAGTTGGGGGCGCTATTGGGGATGGGATCCAAAAGAAACTTGGGCCCTTATTTCAATAATGATCTATGCGTTTGTGATCCATACTAGGTTGATTCCAGGTTTACGCGGTAAATGGTTGTTCAATTTTCTAAGTGTCGTGGCCTTTGGAAGTATAATGATGACCTATTTTGGCGTCAATTTCTACCTTGTAGGGCTTCATAGTTATGCCAGTGGTGCCCAGGTTATTACACCTACTTTTATCTATTACACGGTGTTTGGTGTAGTGGTATTGGGGGCGTTGAGCTATTGGCGAAATAAAAAATATTATACCAAGTAATCTAGTAAATACAATCCGTACCAATAACCCTTTAATGATAAATTAAGGGTTATTGGTTGGTTCTTCTTTTGTTTTTTTTAAGTGACATCCCTTGGTTTTTAGCGGCACTAATGCTGCAAGTGAGTTATAAGCTATTTTTGTAACTTTATACGCGATTATTCATAATCAAAATAAAGTAGATAAATGAAACAGCAAAAACAAGGTTTCAATACCACTTGTACACATTTTGGTCAGTTAGAGGACAAGGAATTTAAAGGTGCTATTTCGCCATTGTATATGGGAACGGCCTACGCCTTTGAAGACATTGACGTAAAGCGTTACCCAAGATATTTTAATACTCCTAATCAGGTGGCATTGGCCAAAAAGATTGCTGCTTTGGAACATGCAGAATCGGCATTGATTTTCAGTAGTGGCATGGCTGCCATTAGCACCTCTTTACTTGCCTTTTTAAGGGCTGGAGACCATATTGTGTTACAGAAGATCATATATGGCGGCACCTATAATTTGGTGGTAGAGGAGTTTGAAAAGTTTGGAATTTCCTATTCTTTTACTGATGGTTTTCAAGCGGCGGATTTTGAGGCAAAAATTCAGGAAAACACTAAAGTTATTTATATAGAAACCCCTTCCAACCCCCTATTGAACATTACGGACCTGAAGGCGGTGGCCGATATTGCAAAAAAACATAATGTTATATCCATGATCGACAATACGTTTGCCAGCCCCGTAAATCAAAACCCAATCAATTTTGGGATTGATGTGGTTGTCCATAGTGCCACAAAATATATGGGCGGACATTCTGATATTTGCGCGGGGGCGGTGGCTTCCACCGAAAAATATATGCAGCGTATATTCCATTTAGCCAAAAACCTGGGTGGTAGTCTTAGCGATTATACGGTCTGGTTATTGGAAAGGAGTATAAAAACGATGGGGATAAGGGTGAGGGCCCAAAATGAAAATGCACAGGAAATAGCCGAATATTTACATGGGCATAAGGACATTTCGGCCGTATATTATCCAGGCTTAGCTTCCCATCCAGATCACGACATTGCCAAGAAACAAATGAAGGGCTTTGGTGGAATGCTTTCCTTTGAGTTAAATCCGGAATTTAATGCTTCGGAATTTCAAAAGTCTTTAAAATTAATCATACCGGCTATGAGTTTGGCAGGGGTGGAAAGTACTGTTTTATCGCCAACATTATCATCACACTCGCTACTAAGTGCAGAGGAGCGAAAACGACAAGGAATTGCGGATGGATTAATTCGTTTCTCGGTAGGTATCGAAGAGGTGGAAGATTTAATTTCCGATATTGAGCAATCTTTGGAAAAGATAAGAAAGTAAATTCACCTTTCATCGACCAATTTACCAATTTTTACAGTTATATCACACTATTATTATAGGCAAATTTCTACGAAAGACTAAAATTTTAGCTTCTTTTCGTAGAGTAGAAAACATTAGATGAAATTAGACATATTAGTATTTGGTGCACATCCTGATGACGCCGAATTGGGGGCAGGGGCAACCATAGCCATGGAAGTGGCCAAAGGAAAAAAAATAGGTGTTGTAGATTTGACCCGTGGCGAACTGGGTACACGGGGATCTGCTGAAATCCGGGATAAGGAAGCTGCAAAGGCTGCTGAAATCTTAGGAATTAAAGTCCGCGAAAACCTTGAATTTGCAGATGGATTTTTTACCAATGATAGACAGCATCAGTTGGAAATAATAAAACTAATCAGGAAATATAGGCCAGAAACAGTTTTGTGCAATGCCATAGACGACAGGCATATAGATCATGCCAAAGGCAGCAAATTGGTACGTGATGCATGTTTTTTAAGCGGCCTTATTAAAATCGACACTAAACTTGATGGGGAGGAACATTGGCAAGAGGCGTGGAGACCAAAATTGGTACATCATTACATACAATGGAAGAATATAGAACCCGATTTTGTAGTGGATGTGTCCGATTTTATAGATGTGAAGGTCAATGCTATCATGGCCTATAGTTCACAATTTTATGACCCTAAAAGTAAGGAACCTGAAACGCCCATTAGCAATAAAAATTTTATAGATAGTGTTGTTTATAGGGCCAGGGACCTAGGGAGGATAATAGGAGTGTCTTATGCAGAAGGATTCACTACAGAGCGGTTTGTAGCCGTGAAGAGCTTGGACAGTCTAATTTAGGCTGATTTTTGAAAGTGTTTTTTGCCTTTGGGAACTGTAAAATAAAAGGTAGACCCCACATTTAGTTCACTTTTTACCCAAAGATTACCCCCGTTTTTAATGACCATTTCGTTACATAGAGAAAGGCCAAGGCCTGTTCCCTTTTCATTGTTGGTGCCGTAGGTAGAGACAGTAGTGTTTTTTGACAAAATACTATCCTGAACGTATTCATCAATACCTATGCCAGTATCCTTAACAAATATCTCTAGAAAATCTGGTCTATCAACATATCCAATGGTGATATGTCCGTCATTGGGTGTAAACTTCAAGGCATTGCTCAGAAGGTTTCTGATAACGATATCCATTTGGTTTTCATCACACCAAATCATAGCCCTATTGACTATTAAATTGTCCAGTGTAATCATTTTGGTATAAGCAATTTCACTTAATAGATTAATATTGTTCTCTACAAGGGAATATAGGTCGGTATTGCTTGGATCGGTCGTAGCCTCCCGCATTTGCGATTGTCCCCAGCTAAGAAGGTTGTTCAACGTAAATGATATACTATTTACATCGTTTTTTAATTTCGGAATAAACTCCTTAAATTCTGACCTTTTAATATCCCCGCTGTTGAGTAACTTTAGTAAACCTTCAAGAGCTCCTATAGGACCACGGAGGTCATGCGCAATTATTGAAAAAAGTTTATTTTTAGTATTATTGGATTCCCATAATTCTGATTCTCTTAACTCTAGGTCCCGTTTTTGACTTTCTAGAGTTTTATTCATTTTTTTGAGGATCTTTTTACCCCTTGTCACTAAAAAGGCAATCGCCCCCATAATAATTATAAAAATTATTGCCACGTATATGTAAAGCCGCTGTTTGGCTAAAGCCTTTTCATTTTTCAAAACCAAAGCTTCTTGCTGGTTCTTATGACTGATTTCTGTCTTCAACATATTGAGACTCATTTTATTCTCACCCCTGGACAAGGTATCCGATATTTGTCTAAAAATTTCATGATATTTTAGGGCAGAGGCATAGTTCTCTTCATTTTTGTAAATCTTATAAAGCATGTTGGAACATTTTTTAATTCCCTCCATAGATTTAATAGAAGTAGAGATTTCAAAGGCCATCAAGGCATAATTATGAGAAACACTGTCTTTTTCCAGTCCAAAATTTGCTTCGGCCATACCACTGTACAAATCAATTATCCCGCGGTCGTCCTGTAAGTTTTCGTGTAATATGTTACTTTTATCATACCAATATAAGGCTCTGGTATATTGCTTTTGCTTTAAATATATCTTTCCCTTTACTTCATAGGCGTAGGCAAGCCAATCCCAATGCTCTTTCTTTTCAAAGGTTTTTATACTGCGGTTTATCTTGAAAAGTGCGTTTTGAAAATCTCCGGTTTCGGCATAGATGGAAGCTACATTGCTCATGGTCTCGGCAGAGCTTATATCATTTCCGATTAGATTATTTAATTTTTCCACCTTAGTGTAGAATTCAAGCGCCTGATCATAATCTTTTTGGGTAGCATATATATCGGCTACATTTTCAAATAGAATAGCCTCCATTTTTATATTTTTCTGAGCTTGAGCAACTTTAATATTATTGAAATAGCCTAGTAAAGCCCTTGAATAATCACCATTATAGTAGTTTTCATTGGCCAATTCGTTGCCTATCCTTAATGATAAACTTTTGTAGTTATTCTTTTTGGCAATATTCTGTGCTATTTCATAACTATGTATTGCCTTGGTATGTTCACCTATATCGGAATAATAGGTGCCCAAATTATAGAGTGACTTACTTTCCCCTTTGTGAAATTTTATTTTGCTACTTAGTTTTTGAGCTTCGTTGGAGAGCAATAAAAGACTATCTGGGTTAACAAACCTTAGTTTGGCCCCAAGATCGATCAATAATCCAATGTATACGGTATCCTTATTAACCTGCTTGTTCTGGCTACGTAACGTAGATATTTTTTCTCTTAATTTATTTGTATTGGTATCCTGAGCGGAGTTCACCCCATGAAATAAAAGAGTAATAAAGAACACGGCAAATTTCACCTTATTTTTCCTTGGCTTAATTCCTATGGATGTTAAAGACATTTATCTAAAATTATCTGTCGATAAAATTATCCTCCAAATAAAAAATAAACTAATTTATGTTGTGAAAGTGCAGTTTTTGTGTGTTTCATCTAACAAAACATGTATTTTGTCGAAAGAACGGATAAAGTTTATTGGTACAAATCTACAGATGAGCATTTTATAAAATAAAATAAAATAATCTAAAATTTATTTTGTGTGAAACAACTAAAGATTTATCTTTGCAACCGCTTACAAATGGTGGTTGTAGCTCAGCTGGTTAGAGCATCGGTTTGTGGTACCGAGGGTCGCCGGTTCGAACCCGGTCTTCCACCCAGAAATAATACCCTGTTAGAAATAACAGGGTTTTTTTGTGCTTTAATACACCTCTTCTTACTGCACAAAAACATCTTGGATTTATTATATTTACGAAATTAAGAACTATAATCAAGCAGTATTTGCGATTAATTAGAGTTGCCTTTAATAAATATTATGACATATAGATTATCACTACTTTTTTTTGTTTTGACTAATTGTCTATTTGCACAGGTAAATAGTATGGAGTGGGAACCTGGGCATGCATTGACCTTTGATGATTTTCAGGGGTCACAAACGTCCATTGACCCGGATATTGACAAGGTGTATGTTCAATCCGGTGTTATGCTCGATTTTGCCTTTGAGATGTCCAATATCGAATTTATGTTTACAAAGAACTTCAACTCCAAAGTGAGCTGTACATTCCAAAGAGATGCAGCGGTGATAATGGCAGCGGACAGTTTGAAGGCAGAAAGATTGATAGCTCTTGTTGAATTTGATTTTGATCTTTCAGAACTTTATGCCAGAAAGATTAGAAAGGAGCTTTTTGAGAACAAAAAAACCTTTTCCAACGCAACATTTTTTCAACCCTATTTTGATAAAATGATAGCTGAACGGAATAAGATTAGTTCAAGGGTCTATTCGGAAACGGACTTTGGAAATAAAGAAGGGGAACTAGAAAAAGAACATGAAGCGGTTAAAACTGACCTTAAGGCATATTCCGATTTCTGTAAGGAGTGCAAGCCTCCAAAAAACCGTAATAAAACCAATTAGGTAGAAGCATCGTCCAGCCTTAACTAATATAATTCCAAATATTTTTATATTTTACCAATTGAGTGTAAGCATGAAGTATAATAGGGTGTTTCTGCAAACTCATATCCTTCTTTAAAATTTTGAGGGCATGATACCTTGCCGTCATTAGAATGTCGTTGTCCCTAACAATATCTGCTATTTTTAGATTAAGAATTCCACTTTGTTGAGTACCCATTAGGTCACCAGGGCCTCTAAGCTTTAAATCCACCTCTGCAATCTGAAAGCCGTCATTGGTACCTACCATAGTTTCCAATCTAGTTTTGGAATCGGAGGAAAGCTTGTGGCCTGTCATTAAAATACAAAAACTTTGATCGGCACCACGACCAACCCTACCTCTCAATTGGTGGAGTTGCGACAACCCAAATCGTTCTGCACTTTCAATGATCATCACAGAGGCATTGGGTACATTAACACCAACCTCAATTACGGTTGTGGCTACCATAATTTGTGTTTCACCTTTTACAAAACGTTCCATTTCATATTCCTTGTCGGCCGGTTTCATTTTTCCGTGTACTATGGAAATCTGAAAATCCGGCAACGGAAAATCCCTGGCTATACTCTCGTAACCATCCATAAGATCCTTGTAATCCAAAGCTTCGGATTCCTGAATTAAGGGATATACCACATAAATTTGGCGTCTTTTTTTAATCTCATCCCTGATAAATTGAAATACTTTTAAGCGGTTGGAATCGTAACGGTGGACAGTTTTAATAGGCTTTCTACCAGGTGGTAGTTCATCAATCGTTGAAATATCCAAATCCCCATATAAACTCATGGCCAAGGTCCTTGGAATTGGGGTAGCGGTCATTACTAGAATGTGGGGAGGAATATCATTCTTATGCCACAACTTGGAGCGCTGTGCCACACCAAATCTATGTTGCTCATCTACAATGGCCAAGCCTAAATTTTTATAGACAACCTTATCTTCCAACAGCGCATGGGTGCCAATTAAAATATGGAGTTCGCCATTCTCCAATTGTTCATGGATTATCCTACGAGCCGATTTTTTCACCGACCCAGTAAGTAAGGCTATGTTCACCCCAATGTCTCCAAGAAGTTCTTTGATACCCATAAAGTGTTGGTTGGCCAGAATTTCCGTCGGAGCCATTAGGCAAGCTTGGTATCCGTTATCTATGGCCAATAACATAGCCATAAGAGCTACAATGGTTTTGCCGGAGCCCACATCACCCTGCAATAACCTATTCATTTGGGCATTGCTCCCTAAATCCGCCCGTATCTCCTTAATTACCCTTTTTTGGGCGTTCGTAAGTTCAAATGGTAAATGTTGTTCATAGAATGTTTTAAAATGTGTTCCAACTTTATCAAAGTGATATCCTTTTATTTTTTGCTTATGCAATAAATTCTTGGAAATGAGCTGCAATTGTATGTAAAACAATTCCTCGAACTTTAGTCGATACTGTGCCTTCGCCAATAAATCTTGATTTTTAGGAAAGTGAATATTAAACAGAGCCTCACTTTTTGTGATAAGCTTTAATTCACTTATTAGGCTAGGGGATAAAGTTTCTGCAAATCTACCCTTGGTCTCTATGAACAACTGCTGTAAAAGTTTGTTGGTAACCCTATTGGTAATACCCTTATTGCTTAATTTTTCGGTAGAGGGGTAAACCGGTTGCATACTTATTTTTAAGCCTTTTTTATGGTCTTCCCACAATTCCATTTCGGGGTGGGGCATGGAGTAGGTACCATTGTACCAATTCACCTTTCCGAAAATGACATAAGGTATATTTAACTTCAGATTTTCCCTTATCCATTTCTGTCCCCGAAACCAAACCAGTTCCAATTCTCCGGTCTCATCCATAAATTTTGCTACCAATCGTTTTCCCCTTTTTTGTTCAACCGTTTTAATGTTCACAATCTTCCCAATTATTTGAACATCAGAACTGGTCCGCTGTAGTTGGTTAATTTTATAATATTGGGTTTTATCTATATATCGATTGGGAAAAAGATGAATTAAATCCTGATAGGTGTGTATTCCAAGCTCCGATTGTAAGGTATCTGCACGGTTGGGACCAACGCCTTTTAAGTAGGCAATGGGCGTTTGTAGTACATTGGTATTCATTGGGGTACACAAAATTATTAGTAGAAGTCTTATGAATCGCTGTTACAGGAAAACTTAGGACATCTCGATTTGATGAAATATTTTTTTCAATAGACTAAAATAGTAGTTCCGCTATACAACTGCAAGTGTGTGTTTGTTATTATCACCCCACGTATAAAAAAGGGAACCGTTATACTATTAATCTTGTTTTTTAATCAAGCCAATTACTAGACCCAAAACACTAAATAGCATTAGTAAAGCACCCCACCACCAAAAAGAAGTATTGGATTTTTCATTAGAATCAATGGCTCCATAATAGGCAAAGGCATTCCAATAGTAAGGTGATTTTTTAGCATTTGGAATAGTTTTATCCTCAAGATAGGACAGCTTTGCCCCATGATTGGATTCAAATACCGATTTATTTGATTTAAACGAATCATAAAATCGAGACATTAGCGAGGCAGTACTTTGGTCGTTTACTTTCCAAAGTGAAAAAAGTACAGAGGAAGCACCGGCATACTGAAAACCACGTGCTACGCTGATTGCACCTTCCCCTTTTTGAAGTTTTCCAATCCCCGTTTCACAGGCACTTAGAATGATGGTCTTACCGTTCATATCTAAACTGTGTAGTTCGGGAAGGTACATCAAATCATCATAGAATTGGACGTATGCCGGAACTATAAAATTGCCACTACCGGCATGCGTCGACAGGTGTATGAGGTCATGATTTTTTGTTTTCTCTATAAAATTTTCCTTAGTGGCCCGGGCCTCTAAAACCAATTCTGCCGACATTGCATCTCCCAGGGCTTTTGCCTCCTCCTCGGAATATAATAATTCGTCTGGACTTCCTTTAAAAATTGGAAAAATTCCCAAGACCGATTTTGTTGTATTATGGCTTCTTGTTTTGAGATAATGTTGGGTATTAACCGCATATGCCACTTTTTGCGATACTGCTAAAAAAGGCATCTTAGAAAATGACATTTCATTTGTGGGCGCGGTCAACAACGATTCAAAAGGAAGAAAGTTTAATAGTCCATCTGGAATTAACACCAGGTTTCTTTTATTCAGCGCATTCTTTATTTGTAATACCTCGAATAGCTCATACGCAGTTTTTGTAAAGTTTGGGATATCGTTGTTTATAGCATTGGAATCATCAAAAAGACGTACAAATTTTAAAATATAAGGGGACAGTTCTTCGGTATCCGGAAGTTGGTTCATACGTATTCCAGAATCGCTAATAGTAAATTGATAGTTGCTCTTTTCGCCCAAAAAATAGGATAGCAGTTCTGCTTCATCCATTTTTACCTTCTGTTGCAGTTCTTCCAAATTTAGCTCTGTACGATGCATTTTAGGCACCTTGGATTGTGTGATCTTTAGCTGTCGGTCCAAGATTGCCAATTCAGAAATGACAGTTTCCATTATTCCGTTATCCAAGTTTTTAAACTGTGCCCTCAATAATTGATCGGTCAACTTATCACGGTTTCTTAAGAGGTTTTCCAATTCCTTGGCTTTTCTATCCTGCTGCTTGTTTAACTCGATTCTCTCTGTTAATACCGAAGCTTTGCCTTGTTCGGCATAGATAAGGGCTTTTTCGGCCCAAATCAGTTTTTTGGTATCGGAATAATGCCTCCATAACATGTCGATGCATTTTTCCGTGCGATGTTTTACGTCTGCCTGGTGTATTATTTTGGTTTCCTGGGAGGTATAATCCGTTTGCAATAAATCGTTTACATAAAAAGCTAGATCATAGGCCTTCAAGGCCTCATCCAAATTTTCTGCTATAGCGGCATAGGCATCAAAAATGCGTAAAAAATTACGATCTGGAAATAATACAGACTTGTCGGGTAACGATTTTCCGGAATGGGAGGGAAGAAGTACAGACAATGCTTTTTGCAATGTGTTTTGGGCATCAATGGAATTGTCCATTTCCAGAAATAATTCAGCCTCTTCTACCAATAAGTTTACCCATTGCCGGGCAGATACACCTTCATCCTTCAAAAGTGCTGATTTCGCTCTTTCGAAGTAATCCAAAGCCATTTCCGTCTGGCCTTCTTTAAGCGCTATAAACGCAAGACTTTTATAGGGGTTAACAAGTTTAGTACCTGACAGTTTCGTTATATCGGACAATAGTTGTTTTGCTTTTTCGTAGTTACCTGTCCTAAAATAAGCCGTGGCAAGGTTGTTCTTCATGGCTGTAGCAGTTGCAACTGGTATGCCTTTCTTCCCCAAAATTTGGTTTATCAACAAATTCGTCATTTTATATCTGGAGGTGGAATTATAAAGGGCAGATAACGATAATACGGTATTGAACAAAAGGGAATTATTTGAAGTGGATTTGGCATGGGAAACACACTGTCTTAACAATTCTTCCGCCTTTAAATAATCTCCATGTCGGGTATATATTGCAGCCAAAGGAACTACTCCGTTCTCATAGATATTGTAACCTGACAACTTGTGGAACTGGAAATGATGATAGGCATCTTCATAGTTTTCGATACTTTTGGCCAGGTCTCCATTTTGTCCAAAAAAGTATCCAAGATTACATTGTACTATAACCGTAGCCAGTAGTTCATCACTGGATGTAGCCGTTGAAATAAAGGTCTTGGCAGCATTATCCAGTCGATGGAGGTTTTCAGCCGTTGGGCTGTCAACAAGGCCGTCCAAAGCCCTATATAGCTCACCCGTTGTTAGCTGGGCCGAACTCCAAAATGGAAGCGACCAGAAAACCAAAATGATAATTGTACTGAGATTTTTCAATTAAAATCGCCATAAGGCGTAGAGTTGCCAATAGTTAAAATCCGTTTTATTGTTCATGACATAGCGTGCACCAACACTTGGACCTATCCGGGAAAACCCTGCTGTTATATCAAACAAAAAACCCGTTCCCCAATTGGTAAATGATTCTTTTTCAGAATTTGAATCGATTGTTGACTCCACAAGATACTGGTCCGTATCGCCTTCGTAACTTTCTACGGTTACGCTACTTTTGATGTTATTGCTCATATTTATATTGGCTTGAATACCTGCACCTAGACCTATGTAATTATTGATATTATATCGGAGCAAAACAGGTACCTCCCAATTAACACTTTTTTGTTCTGTGGAGGTAATGGTACGTTGCAACTGTTTGCCACCGTTCCTAGAATCGTCTACCACCTGGTCAAAACTGGTGTCACTAGTACTCGAGGTGAAACTATTGCTGAATTCAGCTTGCCCATAAAAGCGATAAGGCTTATAAGGAGAAACTACTGCGCTAAGGAAGTAGCTTTGTGTATTTTCTATGTTTGGATAATAATTGTATCCAGCCTTGACGCCAATGGATATACCTGGTGTGAAACGAGTTGTTGCGTAGTTGGTGATAATAGGTTCATTTTTATCGAAAATTATGGCGGTACGGCTTCTCGTCTTCTTCTTATGAAAGTCTTTTGCAAATCGGATGCTATACTTTACAAATCCTTTAGTGGAATCTTTTTCCTGTACATTTTTCTGTTCCGTTCCCGGGAGGTAAATATTCTTAAAGGTAAAAATGGCCTTATTTTTCAGGAAGGTGGTATCCAAACAACTGTAACGCACCGGTTCTTTCGGGCAAATGGGACAGGCCGGATATTGGTCTTCCAATTTTAAGGTAGACATATCCAACATTTCAGGGATATCGGTCTCCAGACGAATAGTCCTTGCTGGTCCCTCCCCGTTATTCTGAAATTTAATCTTGTATTTTAAAGTCTTAAAACGTACCAACCGGTAGTTCATCAATACCCCGTTGGAAGACATTTTATTGGGGTCGTGGGAAGTCACGATTTCCATTTCCATATCCTTCACAGTATGGTCACCATAATTATTGTCCGGTACATAAATCCCGCGCACCGAAATAATGGCACTGGTGTCTTTTATCATTTCTGGTGCCGTGCGCATGGTCAAAAATACATTCCGCTCTTCACCGGGCTGCATATTGTCAAATGATATTGATTTTTGTGAGCGATAGGCTGTTTTTGCTTCCTCCATGCTTAGCGGAAGATTGATTTTTTTTGTAGAATCCTGTGGATGGGCGCTATATGAAACCAGTTCATTTTCTATTGAAGCTAAAAAGGTTTTTGTTGAATTTTGGTCCTTATTTTGGACCATAACATCCGAGGGAATCAAACTTTCCCCATGATGTACCCTAATTTCCGGTTCTAAGAAGTTATCGTTCTTGAACGCCATTTCATTATAAAATAAATGAATATTACCTGAAGATGTGTAGTTGTTGGTGTTCTTATAGCTCACGATCATGACCATTTCTTCATTGATCATCGGCTCCCGATTGCGTTTCAGTTCAAAATCGTCGGTCATGGTCGCCAAATCGTCCACAGTCTTGGTAATTTCGTTGATAACCACTTTTTTGGGTCTGGTGGCCGGTGGTTTCCCAGTGTCGTAATTATTAGTAGCCCAGAGTTTTGCCTCGTAGCTTCCTGTTTTTTTGTAGTAGTGTTTTGGGTCTTTTTCGGTGCTATAGCTTCCATCTCCAAATTCCCAATAATAACTGTAAAAGGCTTTTGGCGCCCCTGCTATCTGTAGTAATGGCGGAGTATCCGAGAGAAAGGATACCTCATTGCCATTGGCATCATAACCAATATTGGCATAACGTACGACAGTATCATTCACCATAGATTCTTGGGCATGTACAATTGATCCGAATAATAACAAGACAAATAATGTGAGTAGTTTTTGCATTGGGGCGAAATTGGGTTTTATTTTTTTAACTCCCAAATATCTAACGTTTTGAGAAACTATTTGGTATATGCTAAAATTCTTTAGTAGGATTTAACAATTTAAGAATGGTGGCCAGTATACCGGCCACCAATTCTAAAGACACATCCAAATACGGATGAAAAAATGCTGTAGCCCCCCTAATTAGGGTAGATTGTTTATTAAGGCCTTCAGTTGTTCATCTGATGCAGTGGCCGTTTCAGATAGAACAAAGCTTATGGTTCCGTCGGCTACAATCGTTACCGCTTTTATGGCATATAACCAGTTTCCGTTGTCTTCACTTACAAAGATGACATGAGCCTCCAAGCCTATAGGAATTTGACCATAGTGTTCTGTAAACAATTCTTGATCCTCATCATATTTATCCAAAAAGGCAAGGGCATTTGGTTCTCCATCATAGGAGATATAAACGGCACTATTTTCATCATTAAAGCCTTCAGGTACATCAACCAAAAGTCCAGTTTTTGGTCTGGGGTCACTTGCAAAACGGTCAACATTGGTCCACCCAAATTCCTGAAAGAAAGTATAATAGGCATCTCCCTGAGCTATCCCTTTACCTATTTCGATACCAGGCATATTTCCTTCTTCATCCCGAATTTCATCCCAAATAATATCATCACATGGAATGTTAGTATCACAATCTTCACCAACAGTTCCTTTCCATAATGACATTAAGTTATCTGCACCTCCAGTTAAATCAACAGGGATTACTACTTGCATATTACAGCCTAAGGTCAATTGTTCCCCCTCCTGTGTGGCGTTAACAAAAAATTCTCCCCCAGAGATCATAATCGCTTTCTTTCCATCCATCATTCTACCCATGGTTGTTTTGTTGGTCAACAACATATTGCCCCTATCATAAAGTTCTACAATTTCAACAGCTACCTGACCATTAACTGTATTTCCGTTCTTGGTTAAACAAGCACCGTTAATACTGATCTGGGTTCCATTTTCGGTTGTAAAAACTCCCATTTCTGAAGCATCGAATTGAAAATTTTGAGTTAATTCTGCCAAGGCATCTGATTTCAGTCCCGCAAATGCCTGGGGTGTTGCCGCTTGGAAGGGTATTCCCAGTTCATCTGATTGATCTCCTTCTTCTCTTGAACAACTGGCCAGTGTTATAACTGCCATTGCTACCATTCCGAATAATTTTCTAGTGTTTTTCATAATTGATTGTTTTAAGATTTGTTTATTTAATGTTTTACTCCCTTATATCAACAGGACGTTATTTTTGTTACCCTGTTTTGTGTATTTTTTTAAAATTTATTTAAAGATTATATCAATATAGGGCACACCAAAGTCGATGGCCGGCCCGCCGTTTTGATGAAAATTTGATCCTGTAATCGTCATTATTCCATTTATGTAAGGAAAACTCATTGTGTTTGTAGTTGCCAAACGTCCAATAGTATTTCCAATATTGGTTCCCCAATTGGTCTGTATTCGTTTAATGGTATATGAGGTTCCGGCTACTAGGTTAATAGTAGCAGTTGGTGTTGTATAGGAAGTTCCTGTAGCTGAGAAAATGTGGGAACCTGTGTAAATAATATTTGCCGTAGTATTGTCCACGATTTCTATAACATAAGGGGTCGTGGCAATACCAGGTTGACTTTGGTATCCAATTTCACATACTTCCTTGGTGGCAGATAGTACAAATGTATATTCGTGTATTTCAGTGTCATACGTTACATTGTCCGTATGACCGGCACTAATCATATTTTGATAAAGTGTTTGAAAATCTGAAGTAGAATTATCACAAAACACTGTAGGGTTACCATCGCCTGGTGTACAGGAAACAATTCCGAGAACTAATATTATCATCAATTTTTTCATAATGCGTTATTTTAGAGTTTGTCTTACATCCCTATATCAGCAGCGGTAAATTTTTGTTACCCTCTTTCTTAAACTAATTTTTATTTTTTCTTGTATTGCACATTAATAAAGGGATGAGTTATAAAAAAGCCACCCCTTATTATAGTTAATCTGTGTTAAGGCAAAGCGTTTATCATGGTGACCAGTTGGCTCTCGGTGATCGTGCTTAAGTCGCTTTCTTCAATAACAATAGTACCATCTGCTATTATTGTAACGGGATTGATGGCATAAAGCCAATTGCCGTTGAATTCACTAACAAAGATGACATGACATTCAAGACCAATTGGAATAATTCCAGTATGCTCGGAAAATAATCCAGTCTCAGGATCATAGGCGTCCAAATTGGCCAATGAGCCAGCTTCTCCATTATAGGACAGATATAATGCACAGTTACCATTGTCGAATCCATCCGGTACAGATGCCCATAACTTGGTCTTAGGTCTAGGGTCACTCCAAAAACGGTCCACGTTGGTCCATCCGAAATTGTTGAAGAATCCCATATATAATGATTGGCCTGCAGCACCTTGACCAATGTCGATACCTGCACCTTGACCATCACGTTGTTGTTCCACCCAGGTAACATCATCACAGCCAGTTTCAATGTCACAATCCATACCTATGAGTCCGTCCCATAAGGTCATTCCATTATCATCACCTCCTGTAAGCGCTGTAGGTACGAGAACTTTAATAGGGCAAATAAGTTGTAATACCTGTCCATTTTGGGTTGCTTCAATAAAGAATTCCCCTCCCGTAACCAAAAGTTCCTTGCCTCCAGTAGGGGAAAGACCCATTGTAGTTTTATTGGTGACCAGCATAGTACCCCTTTCAAAAAGTTCTATTACTTCTACATCTACCATACCTGTCACAGCATTACCGTTATTGCTCAAGCAGCTTCCGTTTATAATTATCTCAACACCTTTTTGGGTCGTAAAACTTCCGATACCATCTACATTGATCTGAAATGTTTGTTTTAGATTTTCCAAGGCGGTAGCTTTAAGATTTGAAAATTCTTGGGCAGTAGCTCTTTCTGGCTCAATGTCTGGAAAATTGAGTTCTGCGTGTTCATTTTTTTGGCAACTTGTCATCAAGGCCGCCGTCATTAAAAAAAGTCCTAAAATTTGTTTTGATTTTTTCATGGTTTTGATTTTTCCTTAAAAATGATTTTTTTGTTCGCCCTTATATCAAAACAGTTTGGATTCTGTTACCCCCTTCTTTTAAAATATTTTTACTTTCTTAAGTTTTATAGTGGATCTAGAGATCATTTTGTTGGAGACAAAGAGCTTACTTCGTCAATTACGATCTAATTTCTTAGAGCAATTAGGGCAAATAGTATTCAATATGAAGTCCTTGTTGTATGTAAAAACGGATTGCCGGGAGACTAAGAAAGCATTGTAGACTTGTTTTTCACAGACCTAAATTGTTTTACAAAAAAAAAAGAACTCAGAGTTTTATTACTTTAGGGAAAATTTTCAGTGAATGGCAGAATCAAAGGTCCATCCAGACCAGAAATATATAGAGGGTTTATTGATGAACAGTCCGTTGGTGATTCAAAGTATCTATGACCGCTTTGTTCCAAAGGTGGTGGGGTATATAACTAAAAATAGTGGCAATGAGGATAGCGCAAAAGATGTTGTTCAGGAGGTACTGCTTGCCATTTACCATCAAGCCAAACATAAAAGGTTGCAATTGACCTGTCCGTTCGACGCCTATTTTTTCCTGCTTTGTAAGCGGCGATGGCTGAACGAAATCAAAAAAAAATCTTTAAAAGAGGTAACAATAAACGAAGAGGTTGTATCTATAAATGACGATACACTGCAATTGGTCGAAGAATTTGATTTGGAACAACAAAAGAAGTTGGTGTTCGATTATATGTTTCAAAAACTGGGAGACGCCTGTAAGGACCTATTAAAAACATCTTTCGAAATAAAATCGATGGAGGAAGTGGCTCAAAAACTTGGAGTAAGCTATGCCTATGCAAGAAAAAAGAAATCGTTGTGCATTAGCCAATTGACACGAATGGTGCAGGAATCGTCGGATTATAAAAACCTAAAAGCTTAAAATCATGAACGAATTGGATTTGGAACTATACGAAGCATATCTCGACAATACCCTAGATTCGAAAGCTAAAAAGGCGTTTGAAACACGTCTGTTGGAGGATGCATCTTTTAAGGGAGCTTTTGAAGCCTATAGAGAAACTTCCGCATATTTAACTGAAAAATTCTCCGACCAAGAGGACTTAAGCGCTTTTGAAAATAATTTAAAAAATATAAGCAAGGCTCATTTTACCAAAAAAGTGCGCCCCAAGTTCAAGACCGAAATTTGGAAATACGCAGCTGCAATTGTACTGTTGATTACTATTGGAGGCTATTTTCTTATGGATAATAATCCACCAGCGTATAATGATTTTGCTACCTATCCCACTATTTCCTTGGTACAGAGAAGTAGTGGAGACCCTATGGTCAAGAAAGCAGAGAATGCGTTCAATACCAAGTCGTTTAAAGAAGCTACTTCTTATTTAAATGAACTATTGAACAACGATCCCTATAATCAGGAATTGTTGTTATATAGGGGTATTGCTCTAATTGAAACTGGGGCTTACGACAATGCCTATAAAGATTTGGACAAAGTTGCCGCTGGAAAGTCGGTTTTTAAGTACGAAGCTTTGTGGTATAAGGCCTTGGGATTTTTAAAGCAAAAGAGGTACGATGCCTGTAAGTTGGCTTTGGCCCAAATTCCACCATCCGCCGATGTATATAATAAGGCACAAGATTTGCTGGATGAATTATAGCCCGTATTCCACAATTAATTTAACAAGGCCATACCAAGGTTTTATATTTGTTGCATGAAGCATCCTTTTTTCATTTTCATTTTTCTGATCAGTTTAGGGATTTCTGCCCAGCAACAGGATAAGGTAGATTTTATTCACGGAAAAGTAGATATAAAAATCGATCCCATGGACGAAACCATTACGGGATCTGTAACTTACAAAATGAATGCCCTTCAAAAAGTGGATACCGTTTTTTTTGACGCCCAAAATATGAACCTTATAGAAGTTAAAGTCAATAATAGAAAAGTCAAGGCTAATAATGATGGTAAAAGGATTGTAGTACAAAAACGCTTTAAGGCCAATAAATCTTATACCCTGGAATTGAAATACGTTGCCAACCCCAAACAAACTGTTTATTTTTTGGGATGGAGAGATGACGTATTGGGCAATGAACAGGTCTGGACACAAGGCCAAGGAAAATATACCAGTCACTGGCTTCCCAGTTTTGATGATATGACCGAAAAGGTAGCGTATGATTTAGATATCAGCTTTGATAATAAATACGAAGTTATTGCCAATGGCGCCCTAATTGGAACTAAGAATATAGACGGATTAAAAAAATGGAGTTTTAATATGGACAAGCCTATGAGCAGCTATTTATTAGCTTTCGCCATTGGAGATTACCATAAGACAGAAATAGCATCCAATACAGGTATACCTATAGGGCTCTATTACTACCCAAATGATAGTGCTATGGTGGAACCTACCTACAGATACACCAAAGAGATTTTTGACTTTTTTGAAATGGAAATTGGAGTTGCCTATCCCTGGCAAAATTATAAGCAAATTCCCGTCAGGGACTTTCTATATGCCGGTATGGAGAATACCGGAACCACAATTTTTTCCGATTCTTATGTAATGGATTCCACTGCATTTAAAGACAGAAACTATGTAAATGTAAACGCCCATGAAATGGCACACCAATGGTTCGGTAATTTAGTAACCGAAGTAGACGCTAGTAGTCATTGGCTTCATGAGGGTTTTGCTACCTATTATGCCCTATTGGCCGAGAAAGAACTCTTTGGTAAAGAGTATTACTATTGGAAATTATATGAGTCCGCCATCCAATTACAGGAATCATCCCAGGAAAATTTGGGGGAAGCCCTAAATGACCCTAAAGCAGGTAGCCTAACCTTTTATGAAAAAGGTGCTTGGGCCTTACACATTTTAAGGGAACAAATAGGGGAGGAGGGTTTTAAGAAGGGGATTCAGCAGTATTTAACAAAGTATAAATTTAAAAATGTAACGATAGATAACTTTATTGGGGTCATGGAGTTGGTGAACGGCACTGATTTAGAACCCTTCCGAAATAGATGGCTGGAGAATAGGGAATTTCTATTTGCCGAAGCCAAAATAAGTTTAGCACGGGAATCGGAAGATCTGAAGATTTTTTTTGAACTGCAAAAGGAATTAATGACGAGTAGTGTTGACAACGAATCCATCATCAAAACGTATTGGAAAGACACAAATTCAGATAAGTTAAAAGCAAAAATAATTGGCAGCTATTATAAATCCCTATCCCAAGATTTTATAGGGGAAATATTGGCTTGTAAAAATGTTATAATTCGGCAGGCTCTAGCGGCCTCCTTAGGGCAGTTGTCTCAGGAATTGAAATCTGAATATGAATCTCTTTTGGATGATGGGAGTTATATTACCAAAGAACATATGTTGTACAAACTGTGGATCAATTACCCCAACTCAAGAGAAATTTACCTGAACAAAACAAAAAATACATTAGGTTTTTCAAATAAAAACATTCGATTACTATGGCTTACACTAGCCTTGCTCACCAAGGATTACGAACCCAATAATACCAATGTTTATTATTTGGAGCTCAATGGGTATACCTCCCCGGAAAACTCTTATGAAGTTCGTCAAGGAGCTTTTCAATTTTTACATGAATTGATCGGTTTTTCGGATCAGAACTTGTTGGACCTAATAAATGCAACTCAACACCATTCTTGGCAGTTTAAAAAATATGCACGTACATTATTGGATCAACTATTGGAAAAAAAGGAATATATGGAAAGAATAGATAGGCTGAAAGTAAAATTAAATGAGGAGGAATTGCGTTATATTAGCAACAAACTGATTTCGGAATGAGAGCAATGGTAATTTCAGGTGGAGGCAGCAAGGGGGCTTTTGCCGGTGGAGTGGCTCAATACTTGATGCAAGAGATGAACCTGAACTACGATCTTTTTATGGGTACATCCACAGGAAGTTTATTAATATCCCATCTGGCACTACATAAAATAGAAAAAATTAGGGAAGTTTATACTTCTGTAAGTCAAAATGATATATTTAGTAATTGCCCTTTTGTAATAAAAAATAAATATGGAATAGAGACCATCGGAATTCATCATATAAATGTGATGAAAAATTTTTTCAAGGGAAGTAAAACATTTGGGGAAAGTCATAATTTATTGGCGCTTATCAAAAACACCATTTCCATAGAAGAATTTGAGTTTTTAAAAAAAGAACCCTTGGATATTGTGGTAACCGTTTCCAATTTGTCCTTGAACCAAGTAGAGTATAAATCCATCAACGATTGTACCTATGAGGAATTTTGTGAATGGATATGGGTTTCCTGTAACTATACTCCGTTTATGTCCTTGGCAAAAAAAAATGGATGTGAATATGCGGATGGGGGCTTGGGAAGTATGGTGCCAATTGAGGAAGCCATAAGAAGAGGGGCAAAGGTTGTCGATGCCATAATACTACAAACCGAAGTTACCCAATTAAATAGAATGCCTTCCAAGAATGTGTTTTCCTTGCTTACGAGTATGTTTGCTTTTATGCTGGACAGGATAGAACAACAAAATATCAGAATCGGCAAATTTGTTGCCAACCATAATGATGCTATTATTAATTTCTACTATACCCCAACGGTTCTCACTACGAACTCCCTTATATTTGAAAAGGAAAAAATGACCGTATGGTGGGAAAGTGGATTCAATTTTGCCAAACATAAAAATTCGGAAACCAACCAAATAGAGACTGCAATTATATGAAAGCACTGGTTATAAGTGGCGGAGGTAGTAAGGGAGCCTTTGCGGGTGGAGTAGCCCAATACCTAATGGAAGTTGAAAAACGGGAATACGATATCTTAGTGGGCACCTCTACAGGTAGTTTATTGATACCACAACTGGCTTTGAATCAGATTGGAAAATTACATCATGTTTACACCAATGTTAATCAACGGTCTATTTTTAGTCTTAATCCTTTCGTAGTCCGAAAAAAAGACGATAGGGAATATGTCTCCATCAATTTCCTAACGACTATACTTCAATTTGTAAAGAGTAAGCGTACCTTTGGTGAGAGTAAGGCATTACGAAAGACTATAAGGAAAAATTTTAGCCAAAAAGAATTTCTAAGCATAAAAAGTGGAAGCAAAGATGTGGTGGTGACCGTTTCCAATCTTTCAAAAAACAGGATAGAATATAAATCGATAAAAGATTTTTCCTATGACGAATTCTGTGATTGGATTTGGATTTCCTGTAACTATATTCCCTTTATGTCCTTAGTTAAAAAAGACGGATTTGAATATGGAGATGGTGGCCTCGGATGTGTTGTTCCTATTAGGGAAGCGATAAGAAGGGGTGCTACGGAAATTGATGCCATTATTTTGGAATCCGAAAACATGGACCATAATAGGGTCTTGGGGAAAAATCCTTTTTCCCTAATGTTGAGTATTTATGGATTTGTTTTGGATCAAATAGAATACCATGATATTTCAGAAGGTGTATTGGCTGCGAAACATAAAGGCGTGCAATTAAACCTATATTACACTCCTACAAAGCTTACAGAAAACTCCTTGGTTTTCAATAAGAAACTTATGTCGCAATGGTGGCAACAAGGTTATAGCTATGCCGAGGATAAGTTTTCTACTGTTAGCAAAGAAAAGTATCACTTACCATAATTCCCCAACTTCCTTTTTAACATAGGCCAAAGCCGTGGCAGAGGGGGATTGTTTTTCCATGGTTTCATTTAAAACGTCTTCACGCAATTTATCTGCAGAATCGGACTCGCTCATACCGGCTTTCCTAATCATTTGGATGGTAGCACTTTTTGCTGCCTTAATTATATTCCAACATTCATCGGTCATGTAGATCTGCTGTGATAAGTTATGCTCAAATTCATTCTCAATACTCTTGATCAACAAATTTTCATAATCGTTTTTATTGTTGTTTTTTGGTTTTACCCTCACCACCAAACTTGGGATTGCAATGCGCTCCAGAAATAGGGCCATTCTTTCATAAGCTTGAAGTCTAATTGGCAAGGTTTCTTTTTGACTGTCCTTGTGCAATAGGTACCTCCTTCTTCCTTCTTCGTTTCTAGTATGTAATCTAAAAAAATAAAAGGCAACCATTCCAGTAACTACTGCCGGTAATAAATAAGCGAAAAGTTTAAAAATTTCTTCTCCGGTCATTTTAAATTGGTGTTTTTGATTTGTTGATAGTTTAACGACATATTTCGTTAAAAATTATGGTAGGTTTCAATTTTTTACTTGGGACATCTATATTTAGGTTAATTAGAACTTAGCCAAAAAAAAAGCGCTCGAAAGCGCTTTTTAAATTTTAATCAAGAATTATAGTAACTTATTTCATACTCTCCTTAACCAATTTAAAGAATTCATAAAACTTTGGTTGCACTATAATCTCTGTGGCCGTTTCAATGCTATAAAGCCCTAATTCCGACTTTCCTGTGGCTATGATTCTTTTTGGTTCAATTTCATACTTACTTTCCAAAATTCGGGCGATCACAGCAGCCTGTTGCGTACCGATATCCCAGTTGTTTGCTTTATTCTCCTTGGATTCCACCAAATTGCTATTACTTACCACTTGAATATCCATTGTAGGATTGGCCTTTAAAATGCTTCCTATCTTGGCAATAATGGCCTCTGCCTTATCTTGAACTTTAAAATTCTTGGAATTTTCCCCAAAAATATAACTATTGTCCATTACAACCGCCACGGCTCCATTGCTTATAGTTATCTTTGGATCACTTCCTAAAGTTTGTTTAAATTGGGTAAATACGGCTAGTGTAATTGAATCATGACTGCTCAATGCATCATTGATTATTCTTAATTGTGCTTCCTTTTGTACTAGGCTCTCTAGGGTACTGTTAATATGATCAGACCTTTTATTGGAAGCTTCTGTAAAACTATTCAGGTTCTTTAAAAGGCTGGCATTGGTTTCTTTAAGTTCGTTTACCTGTGCTTCATAAGATTCCACTTTGGCCGATCCTATTCTTTCTTGCCTTCTTAATTCTGAAAGTGCAGTTTCATTTTCCCTTATTTGAGACCTAAGATTATCTACTTCCTCAATCAGATCTCTTTTACTTTGGGCGTGGGTAATGGTAATGCACATTAATAAAACTAGGGTGGTGAAAATTTTTCTTCTCATGGATAAAAATTAATTATTAGTATGTTTGGGTGTATTATGAATTTGTTGATTCCCTGCAAGGATATGAATTTTAATGACGAGGGCAAATTTAGGATTAATATTTATAGGTCACTTTCTTATTTTCCAAATAATCCCTTCCTCCTAAATATGGGCAGTTATACAACTCTAGAAACCCTGAAAATGGCACTAAGGCTTTATTGTATCCGTAGGTAGAAGATAAAGATCTATTTAAATCATTGTCATCAACATTGACCTGGATATCATCCATTGTAAATTGACATGGATGTTCGTATCCTGCGGCATGGGTTATTTCTAAAAATTCCTTTCTAAAGGTTTTGAAATATTGGGCAAGACGGTCAGATTTGAGTGGTACATTAATTCCCCTTTGTAGCCATTTACTTTGTGTGGCTACACCGGTAGGGCATCGGTTGGTATGGCAAACTTGGGCTTGGATACAACCTATACTCATCATGGCTTCCCTTGCTACATTTAAACAATCCACCCCCATGGCAAAAGCCATTGCTGCCTTTGCAGGGAAACCTAATTTTCCACTTCCTATAAATACTATTCTTTCATTTAGGTCATATTTTTTAAACAATTTATAAAGACTCGAAAACCCGTATACCCATGGTAGTGAAACATGATCTGCAAAGCTTGGTGGGGCAGCTCCCGTTCCGCCCTCACCACCATCAACGGTAATAAAATCTGGACCTTTTCCTGTTTCGATCATTAGTTTTGCCAATTCTTCCCATTGATCCAATTTGCCAATGGCAGCTTTTATTCCAACTGGAAGGCCGGTTTCCTCGGCTATATCTTCAATTAATTGCATTAGTTCCGGAATTGAATTAAAAACGGAATGTGTGGCAGGCGACAATACATCCTTACCCATTACAACGCCTCTGATTTCGCTGATTTCCTGTGTAATCTTTGCGGAGGGCAATACACCTCCCTTACCTGGTTTTGCTCCTTGGGAGATTTTAATTTCGATAGCTTTGATGCAGGGATTGTCCAAAACCAACTGTTTCATTTTATCCATCGAAAAATTTCCGTCTTCACCTCGTACTCCAAAATATCCTGTTCCAAAATGGAATATAACATCCCCTCCCTTTTTATGATAAGGAGAAAGTCCACCTTCCCCAGTATTCTGATAGGCTCCTGATTTTCTTACACCATTGTTCATGGCATTTACAGCTGCAGCGGATAGGGATCCAAAACTCATGGCAGAGACATTAATAACTGAGGCTGGCCTATAAGGTTTTTTTCTTTTATTGTAAGCCCCGATGATTTTGGCACATGGCAAAAAGCAGGGGTCTATATTATTAGGGTGAGTTGCTGGTAGCTTGAAGGCCATCATCTGGTTCTTTACAAAAATATGTTGATGGGCATATATGTCCCGGTCAGTACCAAAGCCTTCATAATTATTTTCCTTCTTTGCCGAGGCGTAGATCCAGCCTCTTTCAATGCGGTTAAACGGAAGTTCTTCTCTATTATTGGCTACAAAATATTGTCTCATTTCTGGCCCTACACTCTCCAGCAAATATCTTAAATGTCCAACAATTGGAAAGTTATGGGAAATAGTATGCCTTCTTTGTAAAACGATATCCCTAAAAGCAACCAGTACTAAGAAAATCACTATCCACAACCACCATGGTATTTCGGCCAGCGTATTTAAAACGGTATCCATAATTTTAATTAAGTTATATTAAGTTTTCCCAAGTGGTATGTTAATTTGGGGCAATAATAGTTATTTTAATCAACATCATTTGTTTACAGGTTCAGATAATCCAAACTCATTTCCGTGAGTGCCTTTACTCCAAGAATCATTCCATTTTCGTCTATAATAAAGTCGGGGGTATGGTGCGGAAAAGATGATGTGTTGTCCGGTGTCATTCCGCCAAGAAAGAAGAAGAACCCAGGTACTTCATTCTGAAAATAAGAAAAATCTTCGCCTCCGGTAACGGCTTTTTGAATCTGTACATTATCTTTCCCGGCTACCTTATTTAAGGTAGGAAGCATGTCATATACCAGGTTGGGATCGTTAAAGGTAATATCCGTATTGCTCTTGATGTCTATGTGAGCAGTACCACCATAGGCTTTTGCTATAGTAGGTACCATTTCCTTAAGCCGTTCAGAAATAAGATTTTGCATATCATAGTCCAAAGTTCGAATTGTACCTATTATTTCTGCAGTTTCGGGAATGATATTAAAACGCACACCGCTTGTTATTTTCCCAACACTAATTACCGCTGCTTCTTTGGTTAGATTCACTTCCCTGCTTATTATAGTTTGTAGTCCATCTATAATTTTCGCGCTGATGAGAATAGGGTCTACCCCCTTCCAGGGTTGAGACCCATGTGTCTGCTTTCCCTCCACCTGAATTACGAATCGCTGTACGGCAGCCATTAAGCCCTCTGTTTTATAGCGAATTACTCCAACGGGGGTAGCAGAGTTGATATGTAAACCAAAAATGGCATCTACATCAGGGTTTCTAAGAACCCCTTCCTTTACCATTAATAGTGCTCCACCTTCTTCTCCCGGTGGAGGCCCTTCTTCTGCCGGCTGAAAAATAAACTTTACAGTTCCGTTAATTTTATCTTTGTTTTTTGACAATATTTCGGCTACACCCATAAGAATGGCCATGTGGGTATCATGCCCACAGGCATGCATTACACCTGTTTCTTGCCCAAGGAACTCCGAAGTTACCGTAGATTTGAATGTAAGGTTGTTTCTTTCCGTAACGGGAAGCGCATCAATATCTGCCCTCAGAGCAATTACTTTCCCTTTTTTATTTCCATTGAGGATAGCCACCACTCCTGTTTTTGCAACTCCGGTTTGTACTTCTAATCCTAAAGATTTTAAATGCGAGGCTATCTTTTCTGCCGTTTTGAACTCCCTATTGGATAATTCCGGATTTTGATGAAAATCTCTTCTCCATTCTATAACCTTTTGCTCAATATCCTTATATTCCCTATCAAGATTATACGTCTGGGCAGGGGCGCTGAAGCAGCATAGTAACAGTGGGAGGATTAAGTATCGTTTCATTTGTTTATTTTTTATTTTTTTTTCAAACTAATCTCTAGAGTTCTCGACAGTAAATTAACACTGATCACCATGGGCGTTATTAATGAAAATAATGATACATTCCATAGCACCCAATGGGGTTTAAACTTGTATTTGAACAATAATTTTTAAGTATAACCACTATATAAAATGTATAATATTATGTTTGTCTAGGCTTTTGTGAGTACCGGATTTACATAAAATGTTCTTGTCCTTAAAAGGGGATTTAAGGATAAATATATTCAAATTAGAACTATTGTGAGAATTCATACATCATAAATATTAAGGTTGATTTTTCGATAAGGCTATTTATGGTTAAATTCACCGATTGTAACACTTTTATATCAATACACGTTTTGGAGAAGTATATTAATGAATTAAATGAAGCGCAGAAAGCCCCTGTTTTACACAAGGATGGCCCTCTAATGGTGATTGCAGGAGCAGGCTCTGGCAAAACTCGGGTATTGACCTATCGTATTGCCTATTTGATGAGCCTTGGAATAGATTCCTTTAATATTTTATCCTTGACCTTCACCAACAAGGCGGCGAGGGAAATGAAAAAACGTATTTCCGACATTGTAGGTACCTCCGAAGCCAAGAATCTTTGGATGGGAACTTTTCATTCTGTCTTTGCAAAGCTTTTGAGATTTGATGGTGACAAGTTGGGTTATCCGGCCAATTTCACCATATATGACACCCAAGATTCACAACGCCTTTTATCGGCCATCATAAAAGAGATGGGCTTGGATAAGGACATATATAAATATAAACAGGTGCAAAATAGGATATCTTCCTATAAGAACAGCCTCATCACCGTAAAGGCCTATTATAACAATCCAGATTTAGTTGAGGCAGATGCCATGGCCAAGCGCCCTCGAATGGGAGAAATTTATCAGAACTATGTGGATCGATGCTTTAAGGCCGGGGCGATGGATTTTGATGATTTATTACTAAGAACCAATGAGTTGCTTACGCGTTTCCCAGAAGTTCTGGCCAAATATCAGGACAGATTTAGATATATTCTGGTGGACGAGTATCAAGATACCAACCATTCGCAATATTTGATAGTAAAGGCATTATCGGATAGGTTTCAGAATATATGTGTTGTGGGGGACGACGCCCAGAGTATTTACTCATTTAGAGGAGCAAATATTAGCAATATCCTTAATTTTCAAAAAGATTATGACAATGTGGGTATGTACAGATTGGAGCAGAATTATAGGTCGACGCAAAATATTGTGAATGCAGCTAACTCCATTATAGCCAAGAATACCAATCAATTGGAAAAGGTGGTATGGACTTCTAACGATGAAGGTCCATTGATTAAGGTACACCGTAGCCCAACGGATGCCGAGGAAGGTAGGTTTGTGGCTGGTTCTATTTTTGAAAGCAAAATGCAAAACCAATTGCCCAATGGTAACTTTGCGGTTTTGTACAGGACCAACTCCCAATCTAGGGCAATTGAGGACGCCCTTAGAAAAAGAGATATTCCATATCGTATATATGGTGGACTTTCCTTTTATCAGCGTAAGGAAATCAAGGACGTACTGTCTTACTTAAGGTTGGTTATAAATCCCAAAGATGAGGAGGCCTTAAAGCGTATCATCAATTTTCCCGCACGTGGAATTGGGCAGAGTACCCTAGATAAGCTTACCGTTGCTGCAAATCACTACAACCGTTCTATTTTTGAGGTTATAGAAAACCTGGAGAGAATAGATCTAAAAATAAATTCTGGAACCAAAAGAAAGTTGGGTGATTTTGTGGCCATGATAAAAAGCTTTCAGATTATGAATGAAAGTGCCGATGCCTTTATTTTGGCAGAACATGTTGCCAAAAAATCCGGCATGTTGTTGGAATTTAAAAAAGACGGTACTCCTGAAGGAATTGGCAAGATGGAGAATATTGAGGAACTGCTGAACGGTATTAAAGACTTTGTAGAAGGACAAAAAGAATTGGCAGATGCCAAAGGGGATATAGGGGAGTTTTTAGAAGATGTAGCATTGGCAACGGACCTCGATAAAGACACAGGGGATGATGACCGCGTGGCTTTGATGACTATTCACTTGGCGAAAGGATTGGAATTTCCATATGTCTTCATCGTAGGGATGGAAGAGGACCTTTTTCCTTCCGCTATGAGTATGAGTACCAGAAGTGAACTGGAAGAAGAAAGGCGCCTATTTTACGTAGCGCTCACACGGGCCGAAAAACAGGCATATCTAACCTATACACAGAATAGATATCGTTGGGGCAAATTGGTGGATGCGGAGCCAAGTAGATTTATAGAGGAAATTGATGAGAAATATATTGAAAATTTGACACCGGTGCAAAGGTCCAGATATACGCCATTAATTGATGTTGATATTTTTGGCGATGTGGATAGAAGTAGGTTAAGGCAGACCAAGCCTGAACCAGGAACACCGCCCAGTGGTGTAAAACCCAATGAAAACCAATTGCGCAAACTCCGCAAACTAAAACCAGAACTTAGTACCCCTGTTGGAAATACAAATATTGTGGATTCAAATTTAACCGAAGGATCGTTGGTTAACCATACAAGGTTTGGTAGGGGACAGGTAATAAAGATCGAAGGAGTCGGAAATGACAGGAAAGCGGAAATTAAATTTGATAAGGGCGACATCAAAAAACTTTTGCTTCGATTTGCCAAATTAGAAGTACTCTAATCCCCATACTCCATGAAACCCCTTATGTATCCCAAATTAAGACTATAAATCTGTTTGGACAAAAGCTTATAATTTAAAGGAAGTATCCAATGAATACCAACCAACCATGTACTCCGTCCGGGGATAAGCTGAACTCGTGTTCTACGTTCAAATGGTCTAACCAACCCCTTTGTTCAATTCCAATTCCTAGGGAAATAGGAAGCATAATTCACAGCTAGGCCTAAAGGAGTACTTAAAACCTGACTGGTGCCATGTGCATTGGCCTCGTCCAACAGAACGATAGGGCCTACGATATTACAGATCAATTAAGCCTACTTTTTAGTGTCGTAGACATAGCTGCTCCATAAAAGAGCCACTGCATGCCTCTAAATTCATATTTACCCCGGCTCTTTACCCTAATTAATTCCTTATAAAGTATTTAAATGTATCCATTTAATGTTTTTCACCAGACTTCTATCCACCTCCGTGTATCAAAATCAGTACTTTAGTGATTATAGTTCTGTTTTATGGAAGATAAATGTCATATTTTTGAAGGGATTCGAAACCATATAGCAAGTTGCTAATGTTCTAGGTTTCCAACACTAAAATATAGGGTGATATAGCATCTTCCAAACCAGGAACCGGTGAAAATTAGAAGGAAGCATAGAAAACTATCACTGCCAACTTATGCTTAAAATATTATTTATTAAATTGATAACGTTTATTTAGAACTAATAATATGTCTGAATTTATTAAAATTTATCCTGAAAACCCCAATCCCAAGGAAATTAAGAAGGTAGTGGATGTTTTGCGTAAAGGTGGTTTAATTATTTACCCCACCGATACCGTTTATGGTTTGGGTTGCGATATTACAAATACAAAAGCCTTGGAAAAAATAGCACGCATCAAAGGGGTAAAATTAGCGAAGGCAAATTGGTCCTTTATTTGTGCCGACCTTAGTAACCTTTCTGATTACGTTAGACAAATTGATACTTCTACCTTTAAAATCTTAAAACGGGCTTTACCCGGGCCTTATACTTTTATTCTTCCGGGAAATAATAATTTGCCCAAAGAATTTAAAAAGAAAAAAACGGTTGGTATTCGTGTACCTGACAACTTAATTGCCCGTACCTTGGTAGAAGCCCTCGGCAATCCAATAGTTTCAACCTCAATTCGCGATGAGGATGAGCTTTTGGAATACACAACAGATCCTGAATTGATCCATGAAAAATGGGAAAATCTTGTAGATGTCGTTATTGATGGTGGTTATGGAGATAATGTTGCATCTACAGTAATCGACCTTTCGGAAGACGAGCCTATTATTATTCGAGAAGGCAAGGGGAGTTTAGATATATTTTAGGGCTAAAGATTGTTTTATAATTACGATTTATTCCATAAAAAAAAGCGACCAATTTGGTCGCTTTTTAATTCTTTAAATGAAGTAATCCTTAGTTGATTGCAGGATCTTTCATTCCTTCTTCGATCATACTGTAAAACTGATCAATTTTTGGAAGAACAACAATACGGGTTCTTCTATTTTTAGATTTATCAGCAGATGCAGATACAGGGATATATTCTCCTCTTCCCGCAGCAGTCATACGCTTAGGATCTACACCGTAATCTTTTTGTAAGATACGAACAACAGAAGTAGCACGTTTAACACTCAAATCCCAGTTGTCATATAAAACACCACTGTTATAAGGATCTGTATCCGTATGGCCTTCTACCATAAATTCGAAGTCTGGCTTGTTATTAACCACTTGTGCAACCTTGCCCAAAATTTCTTTGGCCCTATTCGTTACATTAAAGCTACCGCTTCTAAACAAAAGTTTGTCAGAAATAGAAACGAATACTACACCTTTTTCTACACTGATTTCGATATCCTCATCGTCCAAGTTTCCAAGAACCCCTTTCAGACTTTGTACTAAACTTAAGTTTACAGAATCTCTTCTAGTAATAGCATCATTAAGCTTTCTTATGGTAAGGTCTTTTTCTTTTAGACTTTCCAAGGATTTCTCCAAGTTATCAGCACCTTTACTTGTAAGGGTAGTAAGGTTGCCCATATTGTTAATCAAGTCTTGGTTGTTAGCTTTTAGGAAGGCATTCTGATCTTCCAATGTTTGCATCTTGGAAGTAGCAGCTGCTTTATCTTCCAAACAGGTGTTTAGTTTAACTGTCGCTGAATTTAATAAATCTTGTGCTTCATTCGCTTTAGCTTCCATATCCGCAAATTTTTTCTGGGATACACATGAAGACAACAAAAGGGTAATACCTAAACAGCCTAAAATGATTTTTCTCATAGTTATGTTAATAGAATTAATAATTTACAATGTTCCTTAATGTCGCAAAATTATATAAAATGCAATATTCTGCGGGCCTAATTTAGTTAATCTTTTACTAAAATGTTAAATTTTTTTACATGATTTACGTAATGTGCCCAAACAATCGATTTTATCATATAATATTTCCCTGTATAATGGGGCTTCCCACGCTTTCTATACATCTTTGGTAAATTTTTATAAAAGCTCATATGTGCCTTTAAAACAGCCCAACAATGTTTAGACCTGCCCTGAAATACAAAGTTGACACCTGCCAAACCATCCAAAACAAGCCTTAATAGTATTATAGGTAATGCTTCTATGGCAGGAAGATTTTTAACAAGGGAATATAAGGAATTTCTAAAGTTAAGAAAAGTCTTTTTTGGATTCATACTATTTAAGGTGGAACCACCCAAATGATATACCTCGGAGTACCCCACATAAAATACTTTATAGCCATAATTTTTAGCCCGCCAACATAGATCTATTTCCTCTTGATGGGCAAAGTAGTCCTCATCAAATCCGTTGAGTTGTTCAAATACTTCCCTTCTAATGAATAAGCAGGCACCTGTAGCCCAAAATATTTCCTTTACATCATTATATTGACCATTATCCTCTTCCAATTCATTAAAAATACGTCCCCGGCAAAACGGATAACCAAATTTATCTATAAAGCCACCAGCGGCACCGGCATATTCAAATTGTGCCTTATTTTTATAATCCAGTATTTTGGGCTGAATAATTGCTGCTAAGGGGCTGTCCTCAAATTCCTTTAATATTGGTGCTAACCAATCCTTGGTCACTTCCACATCAGAATTCAACAAGCAATATACATCAGCTTTCACCTGTGATAAGGCATCATTGTATCCTTTGGCATAGCCTCCATTACTCGAATTTTTGATGATGTTGATTTCCGGATAGTTCTTTTTTAAAAAGGCGATGGAATTATCTGTGGACGCATTATCGGCAACGTAGAGGTCTGCCTCTTTGGAGAATTTAGTTACAGAAGGAAGAAACTTTTCCAAAAGTGACTCCCCGTTCCAATTAAGTATGACAACTGCTATTTTCAACATTTCTATAATGCCCAATAAAATGAGCAACTATTCAATTTATATGGTTTTAATCAAGCTGGCAATGTAGATAAAAAAACATAAAATGACTAAGATTTTTTGGATAAGTACGAACCCAAAAATTTAATAATAGGAAAGTGAACTAGTTGTGCTAATTTTGGAAATCAGGGTGTATAAGAAGGAATGTCCATTAGAAAGCCATATTGTTCCTTGTCGAAATCCATTTTACAAAAGAAATGATCTAGCCCATTGGTCACTATTAAATAGTTTGCTTTAAGCTGAAGGTTATACCTTGCAATTTGATCAAAAACTTGCTGGGTTATCTTGATATCAGGAGATTTGCACTCCACCAAAATCTCAATATGACCATTAGGATTAAAGACAACTACATCGTATCTTTTTTTTAACTTATTAATTTGCAGTTGTTTTTCAACGTTGATATGGCTTTTAGGGTAATTCTTGTCCAAAATTAAATGGTGTACCACGTGCTGTCGTACCCATTCCTCGGGTTGTAAAACCACAAATTTTTTGCGTATGACATCAAAAATATAGATTTTATTTTCCCTATTTTTGAATCGAAAGGGATAAGAGGGATAGTTTAAAGGTTGCATAGTGCAAAGTTGATGAATTTTTTTATATGGATGAGGTAAAACAGATTGTAAGCAGTATAAAAAATGGAAATATTGCCCCTATATATTTTCTAACAGGGGAGGAGCCTTACTATATTGATAAGATTGCAGCGTATATTGAAAAAAATGTACTCACGGAGGATGAGCGCGGATTTAATCAAGTGATACTTTACGGTAAGGAAGTATCCATTGAGGATATTGTTGGTAATGCCAAGAGGTTCCCGATGATGGCCGAACGGCAAGTTGTCATCGTTAAGGAAGCACAGCACTTATCCCGTTCCATAGAAAATTTGGTCTCCTATTCCAATCAACCCCAACCGTCTACGGTACTAGTATTATGCTATAAGTACAATAAGCTTGATAAGCGTAAGAAATTGTACAAATCCATTAAAAAATCAGGAGTAATATTTGAAAGTAAAAAGCTTTATGAAAATCAGGTAGCTGATTGGATCAAGAAATCTTTACACACCAGAGGTTATGGAATTACTTTCAAGGCTGCCAACTTATTGGTCGAATTTTTGGGAACCGATTTAGGCAAGATAGACAAAGAGCTTGAAAAATTGTGTTTGGTTATACCAAAAGGAACTGAAATAACCCCTGAGGCAATTGAGGTGAATATTGGAATAAGTAAGGATTACAACAACTTTGAGTTAAAAAAAGCCATAGTGGAACGCAATGTTGTAAAAGCAACAAGAATTGTTAACTATTTTGCCCAAAATCCCAAGGACAACCCTTTTGTTTTGACCATTACGCTTTTATATTCCTTTTTTATCCAAGTACTTACCTATCATGGACTAAAGGACCGCTCCCCAAAAAGTGTTTCTTCTGCCTTGGGCATAAAACCTTTTTTCGTAACTGAAATTGAGGCAGCAGCACGAAATTACCCAATGAGACGGGTCAGTGAAATTATTTCCAATCTAAGGGAATTGGATGTCAAGGGCAAAGGAGTAGGGGCTACCATGTCCCAAGCAGATCTCCTTAAAGAATTATTGTTTAAGATATTCTAAACAGTATCAATAATATTCTACCAACAATGAGGCAGGGTATCACCAAATCAAAATTCAGGCTACTACCGTAGTCTATTTCTTGTCCAAACTATATCTTCCCGGACCCAGTAAAAGAATTGAAGTAAAGGCAACCAAGAATAAAATGGCTTTCTCCTTTACACTAAATGGATCGGAACCGTGAACGATTAATGCAGCTACCAACATAGTAATTATAGTAGGTACTGTGGCCCACCGTGTTTTAAACCCTAGAATAACCAAGATAGGGAATACAAATTCACCTAATACGGCAAGAAAAAGAGAAGGGGCCGCACCTATTCCAAAAGGATCTCCAAACTCAAAATTACCGGCAATAAGTTTTTCAAATTTTGGGAAGCCATGTGTTAACATTAAAACAGCGGAAGAAACGCGAAGAAATAGTAGGCCTAAGTCTTTCATGTGGGGATTTTATTTTAAAAAAATTAATAAATTTTAAGTGGGTTAAAAGTAACTATTAGTTTCTTAAAGTTTTATTAAAAACCAAAAGAATTGTATTTGCAGCTGACTGAAAAAAGATCGGCATCAATAGTCGACACTATCTTAGCTTTGGAAAATCCACAGGATTGGATTCGTGCATTATCGAATATACTTTCTCAAAAATATCTTCGGCGTTTGGTTTGGAAAAGTAATCTCCATCCGTAGCATAAGCCGGCCTATGGGGCTTTGCCGTGAGGGTTTGGGGAGCACTGTCCAAGTATTTATAAGCTCCTTGAATTTCAACAATCTTATGGGTCAGATAGGCTGAGCACCCACCCGGCACATCTTCGTCTATAACCAATAACCTATTGGTTTTTTTAACACTCTTAAGCATGTCATGACGAAGGTCAAAAGGCAATAAACTTTGGGCATCCACTACTTCGGCATCAATACCCACTTCTTTTAGTTCTTCTGCTACCTGCATTACAATTCTCAGGGTTGACCCATAGGAGAGCAACGTAATATCCCGCCCTGGCCTTACTACCTCCACAACACCGATTGGCGTGGTCAGATCTCTCAAGTTATTTGGTTTAGGCTCCTTTAGGCGATAACCGTTTAGACTTTCAATCAGCAGAGCCGGTTCATTGCCTTTCATTAGGGTATTGTAAAAACCGGCAGCCTTGGTCATATTTCTAGGTACTAAAATATACATGCCACGTAATAAATGGATCAATCCACCCATTTGAGAACCTGAATGCCATATTCCTTCCAATCTATGTCCACGGGTCCTGACGATCAAGGGCGCTCTCTGTTTGCCTACAGTCCTATAAAGTAGTGTGGCCAAATCATCGGTCAGGGTGAATAGGGCATAAAAAATATAATCCAAATACTGAATTTCTGCAATAGGTCTCAAACCTCTCATTGCCATTCCTATCCCTTGTCCAATGATGCTAGCCTCCCTAATACCTACATCGGCTACTCTAAGTTCCCCATATTTTTTTTGAAGTCCTTCCAATCCTTGATTTACATCGCCAATGGCTCCGCTGTCCTCCCCAAAAATTAGGGCTTGGGAATATCGTTCAAAAAGGATGTCAAAATTATCTCTCAGTATTACCCTACCATCTACCTCTTCTGCCTCTGCATTATAGGTTGGCCTCACTTCCGGAACACTTAATGCGTTATTGCTTTGCTCATTGTACAAAAAGGAGCTAAACTTGGTTTGGGAGTCCTCCAAAAAGTTGGTGGTCCAAGCCGCCAAAAGCTCTTTCTCTTTACTGTTTTCCCCCAATAAATATCGCAAGGACTTTCTGGCCTTGGAAGCTATATCTTTCTTTATGGGTTCTTCAATGGCAATTAGATCATTTTTAATTTTGGTGATAAAGTTTTTATTGACACTAGAGTTGGCTGCATTTTCCAATAAGTTCACCAATGCCTTTTTATTTTCTTTATGGGGAGCCAAAAACTCTTCCCATGCCTCCTTGCGCGCACTACGCACCTGTCTTTTAATATTTTTTTCCAGCGTTTTTAACTCCTCTTCAGAAGAAATCTTATTTTCTAGAATCCATTCCCTATAGCGCTTATTGCAATCATTTTCCCTTTCCCATTGCAATCGTTCCTCACTTTTGTAGCGTTCATGAGACCCAGAGGTAGAATGTCCCTGTGGTTGTGTAAGATCGGTAATATGAATAATTACCGGTACATGTTCGTCCCTAGCAATGTCCGAGGCATTTTCATAAGCGTGAATAAGGGCAGTATAATCCCAACCCTTCACTTTTAAGATTTCATATCCTGAATTCTTTTCATCCCGCTGAAAACCCGATAATATTTTTGAAATATCCTCTTTTGTAGTCTGATGCTTGGCATGAACGGAAATGCCGTAGTTATCATCCCAAACACTAATCACCATTGGCACCTGCAATACCCCAGCGGCATTTATAGTTTCAAAAAATACGCCCTCACTGGTACTGGCATTACCTATGGTTCCCCAAGCCACTTCATTTCCATTATCAGAAAATTTGCCACTTTGTTCAACTTTTATATTTCTATAAATTTTAGAGGCTTGTGCAAGGCCAAGCAGTCTTGGCATTTGTCCGGCCGTGCAAGAAATATCAGCACTACTATTTTTTTGTTTGGTGAGGTCTCGCCAGCTTCCATCTTCATTTAAACTAAACGTAGTAAAATGCCCCCCCATCTGCCTACCAGCACTCATAGGGTCTTTGGTTATATCCGTACTAGCGTACAAACCATGAAAAAATTCTTTTGGAGAAAGAAGGTCCAGAGCCATCATAAAAGTCTGGTCTCTATAATAACCACTCCTGAAATCCCCATCACGAAAAGATCTCGCCATGGCCAATTGAGGAAGTTCCTTACCATCCCCGAAAATTCCAAACTTCGCTTTTCCCGTCAAAACTTCACGTCTTCCCAAGACACTACATTCCCTACTTGTTACGGCAATTTCATAGTCTTTCAATATTTGTAATTGAAAATCGTCAAATGAAATATCGTTGCTAGCTTTAGAATCTATATTCATTACGGAATTAATGGTTTCTCGCAAAAATATCAAATCAATATGGTTTTTGCAACCCATTGATGAGGATAATAATTAATAATTCTTTAAAGAAATTGTAAGAGTCTTTTTAAATAATGAGAATATCATAAAAATCACAAGTTATTATAAGAATATGTCAATAAATTAAAACCATTTTCTGGTAAATAGTCCGGTTAAGGTCCTAGGACTAAAGGTTATGACAAATCTAATTTTTTGGTCGTATTGCGGTTGTGATATCTCCCAACCATTGTTGGAGTAAAAGGGGAGGTAAAGTTCAAAATAATCCGTTAACAGATTCAAACGTATACCTGAGTCGTAAACCACCCTTTCTTTAGTCCCTTTATTCTTCATCATCCCTATATCACCATAAATCTCTATCCAACGCCATATGTTCACACTAGAATTAATGGTTGCCATCCAATCATTGGCAAAGGGATCGTCCAATTTAGATTTAAAACCACCTTCGGCAACAATAATTTGTTGACTATAGATTCCTGCCCCCTCCGATCTTCCTAAATAATCATAATCAAAAAGGTAGTCTGTTGGCCGGTCTAGCGCAAAACTAAAAAAGTCCGTATTTCCTGCGGTTTTATTTCTAATAAACTTACCGGCAAAAAAACGCAAGTTGAACTGTCTATTGTTCTCAAAAAGTTTTCGGTATTCCAGTTCGTAGGCAAGTTTGGTGAATTTATCGGAATATTGGGCATCTACAGACCAGGACAGATAGTTAATAATATTGTTTGTAGTGTTGTAATATTGCGCGTTGAGAACATTGTAATCTGGGTCCGTTTCTATATCTGTGGTTTGAAGATTGGGGTCAATATCCCTAAAGACACTTATTGATCTAAAAATCAATGCTTCTCTTTTATTCAGCAAAAGGTTACTGGGTCTCCAACCTAGGCCAATGGAAGGACTTAAAGTACTGTATCTTGAATTTTCCTGAAAATGGGAGGTAGACCCCCTAAGAGAATAATTGGTGACGTACAATCCACTTTTACCATGATAATTCCTGAAATTAAATTTTCCAAAGCCCACAAATGTCTTTTCATTAGGGGCATATGACGGTGCTATGTCAAAAACAAAAGGTCTTTCCAATAAGGTTTTGTTATGCAATCTCATACCTGGGGATAGTCCATCATATTTATTAAAACCTAACACGGGCACATAAAATACTTGGTTATAGTAAGGATCTTCTGCGTCTTTAAAAAATTGAAATTTCAATTTTTTGTTACTTGAAAAAAAACCGTTCAGGGATTTCCAATTATCGCGCTGATTGAACTCTGGTATGGTCTGGTCATAATTCAAAACCAGTCGGTCTTCACCACTCTTAGGAATAGTAAAAGTCCGTTGGTCTGTAATATCCGTGAACCAATATTGAGAAACAACGGTGTCATTTTTAATCCCAAAAAGGGAAATAGGTACTTTGGTCCCTTCTTTGTTTTTTAAAGTTACCACCAATGAATCCTCAAGTTTTTGTATTGTTTTTATTTTAAAATCGATTTTACGTGTTGTGGACACGTATTCATCAAAAAACCAATTAATATCCTTGTCGGAGTTCTCTACGACTATGAATTTAAAATCTGCAGCCGTTGTAGGTTGTAATCTGTAATTTATATAAAACTCTTTTACACTGCGGTCTACGTGTTCCTTACCAGTGTAATCGGCCAAGTAGGCCAAACCTAATCCTGCCTTATACCTGTTTGCTATTTTTTGGTTAAATTTAATAAGTGAATCGTTAGGAGTTGTAAGGGATTGATCAACATTTCTTCTTGCCGATAGCATATGAAGCAAGGGATATTGTTCATTAAAATTCATTTTGGCCAAATGGAAATTACGTACTCCCCAAATACCGGATAGTTTTCCCAACAATTTTTGATCTGGATAGTATTCCTCAACAAAACCGATCATTAGATAGTTTAATATGGCATCGGTAACCCATTTCTCATTCCTTGTATCAAGGAACATGGTTTCCTTAATAAAACTATTGAGCGCAGTTTTTAAAAATTTCATTTCAAACTGAAACTGCTCTTCGTAAGGCCGTATAAAACTGGGAAGTTGGTTTATGCCATATAGTGGGTCCTTATTGTAGTCCAATTCACTTACGAGTAACTGTTTGTGTGGAAAATCGCCTAAGTTTTCATAAATATATTGAGATACCCTATTAATGGAAATTCCCGAAGAAACTTCGTCATACCTTGGAGACCTCATATCGGTCAGAATGGTAAGTTCGGGAGTTACATGTTTTACAAAATCTTTGGTAGGACTGATTATTATTTCACCACTTTTTTGATTGGTTCCTTGAAAATAAATATGTTGAATATTACCTACTAGATTTTTATTTAATTCTTGAAAATTAGAGAATGCAAATAAGTTTTGTGGAATTATCAGTTCTATGGAAGTGTTGGCCATATCTGTATAAAGATCTTCCAAATTTTTATTGGAATACAAATGCCAACTCCCGTCATATACCGCAGGGGTAAGATACCAATCCTTTAAGTAGTAACCGCCCCTATTGTCATAACCATAGGTTGTAAATTTATCGGAAGGTAATTTTACCTTGTAGGTAATAAATATTTTCGTTGATGCTTGGGGAGGTAGAGGGCTGTTAAGGTTAATATTAATAATGTCCTTAGCTGTGGCGTATCCCCAATCCAGTCCTCGATAGTCATGGTCAACAGCACTTACTATTTTCGTATGACCCCTTTCTTCTTTTTTGGCTAGATGAAGTCCTTTTTTAAATTCTTCGGAAAACTTTTTAGCCAAAGCTGTGCTCTTATTGACATAAGCATTTGCCCAATCATTTAAATAAATTAGTTTTAAGGTATCCTGGGAACTATTAACATACTCTATTTCTTGTTGAATAATTAATTCTTTACTTTCCGCATCTAAGGTTGCAATAACTTTGTTGGTATGTTGAGCTACACCAAGACCACTGATAAACAAAATTAACAAGAAAGAACAAGATTTTGCCATATATGCCAACTGCTTCAAGAATCTTTATTATTAAAAATTAGGGCTTAATATATTGCCTTTATAGAAGGCGTCAATTAAATCTACCACCTCTTGTTCCGTGTCAACTATTTGTATCAAATCCAGGTCCTTAGGGCTAATATTCCCTACATTGAGCATTGTGGCCTTAATCCAGTCCAACAATCCGCACCAAAATTCGGAACCAACCAAAATAATAGGAAATTTTTCTATTTTATTGGTTTGTATCAGGGTGATAGCTTCAAAAAGTTCATCCAATGTTCCAAAACCGCCTGGCATGACTACAAATCCTTGGGAATATTTTACAAACATGACCTTTCGGACAAAGAAATAATCAAAATCCAGGCTTTTATCATTATCTATATATGGATTGTCATGTTGCTCAAAAGGCAAATCAATATTCAACCCAACAGAGGTACCTCCCGCCAAATGGGCGCCTCTATTCCCAGCTTCCATAATTCCAGGACCACCACCAGTAATAATTCCGTAGCCAGCCTCGGCAATACTTTTGGCCACGCTGACCGCCAATTCATAATACTTGTCTCCAGATTTGGTACGCGCCGACCCAAATATGGAAACACATGGTCCAATTGCGCTCATTTTTTCAAAACCATTCACAAATTCGCCCATAATCTTAAATAGAGCCCATGAATCGTTGGTTTTTATTTCATTCCATCCTTTATGGTGTTGTTCTTTTCTCATGTTACAATATTATGCCTAATCAATTTAGAAGGAGGTGAACTTAGTGTTAAAATCCTGTTTTATTGAAAATTGTATTTTAATTGAAAGTTAATTTTACAAACCTAATTCTTTTCTTAGAAATTTGGAGGTATAACTTTTTTTATCGAGGGCTACTTCCTCCGGAGTTCCTTTTGCTACAACCATACCACCATTACGTCCGCCTTCATAACCAATGTCAATGATATAGTCCATCATCTTTATAACATCCATATTATGTTCAATTACCAGAACGGTATTCCCTTTGTTGACCAATTTATTAAGTACGTGCATTAAAACCCGAATATCCTCAAAGTGTAGTCCAGTGGTTGGTTCGTCCAAGATATAAAAAGTATTTCCCGTGTCCCTTTTGGATAGTTCGGTAGCCAGTTTAATACGCTGCGCCTCTCCACCGGATAGGGTGGTAGATTGTTGGCCCAAAGAAATATATCCCAACCCAACATCTTGAATAGTTTTTAATTTGCGATAGATTTTAGGTATATTCTCAAAGAACTCTACTGATTCGTTTATAGTCATTTCCAGTACATCTGCAATAGACTTGCCCTTGTATCTTATCTCTAGGGTCTCCCTATTAAACCGCTTTCCATTACACGTCTCACACTCCACATACACATCTGGGAGGAAATTCATTTCAATTACCCTTAAACCTCCTCCTTGACAGGTCTCACAGCGCCCCCCGGTTACATTAAAGCTAAATCTACCGGGTTTATAGCCCCTAATGGCCGCTTCTTGGGTTTTGGCAAAAAGAGACCTTATTTCTCCAAAAACACCAGTGTAGGTTGCAGGATTGGACCTGGGTGTTCGTCCAATGGGAGACTGGTTAATATCTATGACCTTGTCGATATGTTCGAGCCCCTTAATCCTCTTGTAAGGCATTGGTTTTTTAACCCCATTAAAATAATAGGCATTTAATATAGGGTATAGCGTCTCATTGATCAAGGTGGATTTTCCACTACCCGAAACTCCGGTAACACCTATCATTTTCCCCAAGGGAAAACTCACGGAAACATTCTTTAGATTATTCCCTGAACAACCCGTCAACTCCAAGCTTTTTCCATTTCCTGTCCTACGTTCTTCGGGGACTTCGATTTTTAATTTTCCGGAAATATAATTGGCAGTCAGTGTGTCCTGGTTTTTAAGGGCTTCCGGTGTGCCTTCCGAGATTATTTCCCCTCCATGTTTCCCTGCTTTTGGGCCAATGTCTATAACATGATCAGCACGCTCTATCATATCACGATCATGTTCCACCACAATAACTGAATTTCCAAGATCCCTCAGAGACTCCAACGACTTAATTAAGCGCTCATTATCCCTTTGGTGAAGGCCTATACTTGGTTCATCGAGAATATAAAGGACACCGACCAATTGTGACCCAATTTGTGTAGCTAGCCTAATACGCTGTGCCTCACCTCCTGAGAGTGATTTGCTACTTCTATTTAAGGACAGGTAATCCAAGCCTACATCTAATAAAAATTGAATCCTTGTGTTTATCTCCTTTATTATTTCTTCGGCAATTTTAAATTGGTTGCCATGCAATTTTTGATCAAGACCATTAAAGAAACTAGCCAAATCCTTGATGTCCAGTTGGGACAGCTCTGCTATATTGTGGTTTTCGATCTTAAAAAACAAAGACTCTTGTTTTAACCTTGAACCATTACAAGTTGGGCAATTAATTTTGTCCATATATTCCTTGGCCCAGCGTTTGATCGAAGTAGAGTTAGCCTCATTAAATTGACTTTTTATAAAGTTGGATATTCCTTCGTAATCTATTTTGTACAAACGCTTTACCCCTAAGGTCTTGGAGTCTACCTCAAAGCTTTCCTTGCCACCATAAAGTAATATTTGGATAGCGTTGTCCGGTATTTTGGAAATTTCGGTGGTAAGTTCAAAGTTATACCGTTGCGCTATAGTTTCTATCTGTTTAAAGGCCCACGAATTTTTATATTCGCCCAAAGGAGCAATACCACCACCCTTGATGGATAATTTTTTATTTGGAAATATTTTGTTTTCATTAACCTCATGAACATGTCCTAAACCATTACAATCAGGACACATGCCCTTAGGTGAATTAAAGGAAAAAGTATTGGGCTCTGGGGAAGGATATGAAATACCTGTGGTGGGACACATTAAATCCCGGCTAAAATAACGTGGTACCTCGGTGCCCTCTTCTAAGATCATCAGTACATTTTCACCGCTGTACATTGCCGTATTGATGGTTTCAGAAATACGCTTATCCTGTTCGGAACTCTCCTCAATTTTTAGTCGGTCAATAACTATCTCGATATCATGGGTCTTGTACCGGTCCACTTTCATGCCCTTTACAATATCCTTGATTTCCCCATCTACCCTAACCTTTACAAATCCTTGTTTGGCGATCTGTTCAAACAATTCTCTATAGTGCCCTTTTCTAGATTTGATGACCGGAGCAAGAATGTTGATCTTTTTACCCTTATATGAAGATACGATCAAATTTTTTATTTGTTCGTCATCATAACTAACCATCTTTTCTCCGGTATTGAAGCTGTAGGCATCACCGGCCCTGGCAAACAAAAGCCTAAGAAAATCATATATTTCGGTAATAGTTCCTACTGTAGACCTGGGTGATTTTGAAGTGGTTTTTTGCTCAATGGCAATTACAGGCGACAGTCCATCAATTTTGTCCACATCAGGGCGTTCAAGTCCACCCAAAAACTGTCGGGCGTAAGCCGAGAAAGTCTCTATATACCTACGTTGGCCTTCTGCATATATAGTATCAAAAGCAAGTGACGATTTGCCGCTACCCGATAATCCTGTGATGACAACGAGTTTTTCGCGTGGTATGGTAACATCTATATTTTTAAGGTTGTGCACTCTTGCGCCCTTAACCTCAATATTTTCTTCGTAGTTAATCATTTTCATTAGCAAGGTGCAAAGTTACAATATTGATGCCTAAATATGAAGTTGGTCTTATTTAGTTTTTTGTAGTTTGAACGCTTAAGCATAAATTAGCATTCTTAATTTTAAAGTATTTTTAAATGCAACTTTTAGGAATAGGTTCACGTATTATACATTCAGACTATGGAAAAGGGGTAGTTACAAATGTTACCTCCAAACATTATTGGGTAACCTTTATGGATAGCGGATTGGAAACCATTGATTTAAATGCTGAATTTGAGGTGATCGAAGCCGTTGAGGATGAAGTGGATACGATAAGCTTTTCGGAGGTGGAACAATCATTGATCGGTATCCTAAAAAGATGGAGTGACGCCAGTTCCATAACACCTATAGCCGACAAATGGAAAGGAGGGAGCTTGGTTTTAAAACCTGGTGATGCCAAGTTGTCCGATAAAGAAATTCCGATTGATACCTTTTTCCACAAAATTGTTATGGTCAGAGACCGCATTAGGGTAATGGAACAGAAGATCAACAGTAGCAATCATTTGGACGACCAAGAGAAGGTTGATCTACAGCAATACATAACACGGATATATGGTAGCTTAACCACATTTAATGTACTCTTTAAAAGTCCTAGCGATAATTTTGTGGGAGAAAAAAGCAAATAAGGCGCTTAGAAAATAGGCCCTGAAATCCAATTGTGACTATTGAACAATTAAAGAATTCAACTGAGTAGTCCAAAGTAGTAGATTTATATTTTTAATAAACGAAAAGTGTTGGTATACTGGTATTTATACCACCGCCCTTTCGTTTAAATACCCCATTTGCGTTTTCCTGTGATATTGTGAATGTAATTTATTGTTAATCAACTGCTTTAAGGGTGTTTGTGGTATATCTTCCTCTATATGGAATATCGATAATTCCAAGGAGATAATTTCAACAGTATCGAGATTATAATAAATGGCATACCTTCTTTTGCTATCATAAATTATAAATTCCTGACTTTTGAATTTTGCTCGAAAGTGTTTTGAAATTAGTGGTAGAACATCAAATCCCGGAGCCACCTGTGAGAAGTAGATGTGGTCCTGTGACATCGTAAAATTTGCAATAGCTTCAATTCGGTATTTTTCTCTGGCAACCATTCTTGAATATTGCTGAATTTTTAAGGTGATTTCCGCTATCTCATCATTAGAATGGTCATACAGGGAACAAATGTATTGGTACAATAGTAACTCCATACCTTTGGATTCGCTCAGAAACGCGAAATAAATAGCCTTAATGGCTGCATTGCTTTTATGCTGTATACCGTACCAAACACGCCTAGCTTTGTCCATTTGGGTAAATACGGTAATCGGCTCGCAAAACAATCCTTTTTGATTCCCCTTGTTTCTTTGAATATTGGCTACTTGGATTTTTTCCTCAAATATTTTGAAGACTGTAGTTAAAAAACCATTGAAACTGCCATCGTAAATTAAAATTTTCGGATTCTCCATAACTATTCGAATAAACTGAGTTGAACACTTAACCTCCTGATCAAATGTTTGTTTTCCACTTTAACTGAAGGAGTTTTTCTAGTACTTTTCCTTTTGATCGGAAGATTAATGGTATAGTGATTATCATCCATTCCAGAATGGGCCAGTCTATTTAGTTGCAGCTGCATATCTTCCAGTGTCATATTTTCTATTTTTGTAATTATTCCAAATATATGGATTATTTCCTAGTTATGGATATAGTCCATATATTTTTTTGGATATATTCCAAAATGTGTATATTTGGTGATATTGGAAGTTGTCTCTTGGATATAATAGATATGTCTGATAGGATTTTATCAATTTAAAACTTTGAATATGAACGAGGAAATGGAAGTTGTAACGAAACGCTTTACCGATCTACGTAGGGAATTGGGGTATACCCAGTCCGATTTTGCAAATCTTTTAGGCATTTCCAATACCACCGCCGATATAGAAAGAGGGCGTACAAAATTGTCGGGAAAGGTGGTCGCAGAACTTCTCAAACAATTTAAGGTTAATCCACTTTGGTTATTTGGAGATAGTACTCAAAAGTATTTAGCGGTCACTAATATCAGTGTTATACCAAAGGTGGTTACGGTAAACTCTTCTGAAAACGAAAATATGGTATTGGTAAATGCTAAAGCCGCTGCCGGCTATCCACAGAATATCCAGGATACCACTTGGTACAAACAACTTCCTGCATTTGATATTCCATTACCAGAGTTTAGAAATGCAACATATCGTGGTTTTCAGATAGAAGGAGACAGTATGCTCCCCAATTTAAGGCCAGGGGAGTGGGTGTTGGCCAAGGCAGTAGAGGGTTTGCAGGATATTAGCTCCAATAAGATCTATGTTGTAGTCTTACAAGATGCAGTATTGGTCAAAAAAATTGAAAGAACTCCAAACCCTGCCGTCATAGCCTTAATTTCTATAAATGAAAATTATCCTCCATACTCAATTAACACAGAGGATATACAGGAGCTTTGGCAGGTTAGTAGTAAAATTACCTTTGGTGTGGATGCCACCTCGGAAAAAGGGTTACTAAAGCAGCTTCAGGAATCCATGGAGGATTTAAAAAATCAACTTAAAAAAGTCAATGATTAATTTTTTGAACCACTTACTCAATACGTAGTATTCTTTAACGTGACAGTGCGCTCCTCAAAGCACGGAATAGGATTTTGACCTAGAAATTGTAAGTTTTTACTGATGGTCATATTATCCGATAAAATGCATGATATTTCCGTTAAAATACATTATTTATAATGTATTTGAAGTTTCACAACAAGATATCGCCATTACACAACAAAATTCCAAATTTCCAAGTTCAACAACATATTTTTGAGGAGATAAAGAGTCCCAAATCTTATCAGACATATGACATATAAAGAAAGGCTGTGCAATTATATTGTATTGCCTTTTTTATTTTGACAATCATACATGGTGAGAGTAAGTAGCTTAAATATTGAAACACTTGCTTTTAAACCATCGAAAATGGGTATTGAAGTAACCAGGCTAGTTAAGGATGATGAATTTTGGTTTTGCGGGGTACAACAATAACCTCACTTTGCCGTTTGTAGTATTACCACAAACGCAACAGCTAATTATTAATAAATTCAAAGACTAAAAAAAGAATTTTAGACAAGTATTGAACAATGACGAAGTCTTTTAAAAAAATGTTTGTATCATTATTGATTTGTTCAATGGGCTTTTGGTATTTAACAGCCCAGGATTCCGTTGTCAACCCCGATCATTTTCAAGAGTTTCAAAATTTGGAAGGTGCACAGGAAAGATTCAATTATTTTTTTGGTACCACAAATCGTTATTCCGAAAATTCTGCCTATGACTGGCAAGCAGCAGTCAATGTATATCATAACAATTCCCAAAAAGTAAAGGATACCATTAGCGCAACCAAATATGAGCTTATGCAATCCCAGCTTTATTATGATATTGGTGACTTTAGCAAAAGTGTTGCCATTGCCAATCAATTACATAAAAATATTGAAAATTTGGATATGGAATCCAAAACAATATTATTGGACCTAATTGATAATAACTATGCGAAATTGGGCCTTTATGATCGCCAATTTGAAATAAGAAATGAGAAGAAGACCTTAGGCCTTACGGACAAGGTTATTTTTTATGATATCTATTCCAATCTGGGACTTCACAGAACGGCAATGAATGATTTTATAAAGGATAAGCTAAAAACAATACGTGAAGACGACTATTATGGACAGGCACAATATCAGAGTAAAGTTGGCAATTACCTTCTTTTGGATATGTCTATACCCACGGCCTTAACGTATTACAAGAAGGCAAAGGGGTTTATAGACGTTTATCTGAATGATATCAGTAGGGTGAAAACCGACGAAGAAATAAGCAATGGTAATTTACTAAAGGGCATCATAGAGGGAAATATTGGTAAATGCCATGCACTTCTAAAGGAATATGACATTGCCATTCCTTTTTTGGAAAATTCGGTCACGCTAATCAATGAACACAATAAGGGTAAGTTTTCCTCAGAAATGGTGGAGAATACGTTGGAATTAGCCGATTGTTATTTACAGAAAGAAGATTATGGCAAAGCAAAGGAATATTTATTGAACGGATTAGATCCAATAAAAATTGAAAATATTCTTAGAAAGAATAGATTGTTGGCATCCTATTATGATAGAATAGGGGATTTTAAAAATTCTGTGGATTATTTAAAGAGAAACGTTCGCATCAGGGACTCTTTGAACAGAAATGAGTCCTCCATGAAAAAGCAACAACTGGCGGCAGTAGCGGGGCAGGAAATTGAGTACTCCAAAAAAATGATGGAGCAACAAAAAAAGGACCTGGAGCAATCCCGCAGCGATTTACAAGCCAAAGAGGAAAGGATCAACATTGTTTTTATTTCCCTGATCTTTACACTTCTTGGTTTTGCAGGCCTTGTTTTTGCCTATTTGAAAAGTATAAAAAATCAACGATTGATCGCCGAACAGAAACGAATTATTGAGGCTTCCCTCGTAGAAAAAGATTCCCTTTTAAAAGAAATCCATCATAGGGTAAAAAATAACCTTCAGATGGTTTCCAGCTTACTGAGTCTGCAAACAAAAAACACCCGTAGTAAAGCGGCTATAGAAGCCTTGGAAGAAGGGAAGAGTAGGGTAAAGGCCATGGCTTTGATCCATCAAAAACTGTATCAGAATGATGATCTCTCGGTCATAGAAATGCAGGGATACATAGAAAGTCTTATCAATAGTGTTCAATCGGTGTATAAAAAAGGGGGGCATAACATAAATATTGCTATTGATGCTGAAGGCGTGGAGTTGGATATAGACAGGGCCATTCCCTTCGGATTAATTTTAAATGAATTGGTTTCCAATTCATTTAAGTATGCTTTCCCGGATGACGATGACAATGGTAAGATTTATATTCATTTAAGAAAAAATGGAGGGCAGGAAGGGTATTTCGAATACACTGATAATGGTGTAGGATTACCTGATGATACGGACGATAGAGCTAATTCCTCTATGGGAATCAGGTTAATGAATCGTTTGGTAAACCAGCTTCAATCTACATTAAATATCGATAAAACATCGGAAGGGGTTCGTTTTTGGTTCAATTTTAAATAAATTTGAATAAAAACGGTTCAACTTATGCAAATTACTTTTCTAGGCCATGCCTCCTTGTTAATTACAACTGCAGATAAAAGAATTTTGGTAGACCCATTTATTTCCGGGAATGAAAAAGCCTCTGGGATAATCGACATTAAAAATTTAAAACCCGATTATATTCTGATTACCCATGCACATCAGGACCATATATTGGATGTCGAGGAAATTGGAAAAATGAGCAATGCCACTGTAGTGAGCAATTTTGAGATTGCCACCTACTATGAAAATAAGGGTCTTAAAGCACATCCTATGAATCATGGGGGAAGTTGGCAGTTCGATTTTGGCACCCTGAAATATGTAAATGCTATTCATACCTCTTCATTTCCCGATGGATCCTATGGAGGGCAACCAGGTGGATTTGTTTTATCCTCAGAAGGCCAGCATGTATATATTGCAGGAGACACCGCCTTGACGATGGATATGAAACTCATTCCAATGTCTTTTAAACTAGACCTTGCCATATTACCTATTGGCGATAACTTTACGATGGGGGTCGACGATGCCATTAAGGCCTCTGACTTTGTGGAATGCCCTAATGTATTGGGCTACCACTATGATACTTTCGGGTATATTATGATCGATCACAAGGAATCTATTCAAAAATTTTCTGAACACGGAAAGAAATTAATATTATTGGAAATAGGCGGGATTATAACGGTTTGATCAACGAACTTTATTGCGCAGTACTACTCTGTGTAGGAGTTTGGGGAAAAATCTTTTCAGATAGACACCCACTACTTCTTTACGGCCAATGTAAACTTCAAATTTTTTGGATTCTATAGCTTGTAGCATTTTTTGGGCAAAAACACGGGGAGTAAGGCCGTTCCTAGTAGCCTTGTCATTTATGACTTGAGGTGTTCCGTCTGCTGTCAGCGCATTTATGGCCACATTGGTGTTTACAAAACCGGGGCATACAAGGGTTATATCTATATTGTCCTTTTGGTGCTCCATTCGCAAAACATCAAAAAACCCATGTAGGGCATGTTTGGCGCCACAATACCCGGAGCGATAGAGTGAGCCAAACTTTCCCATAAGACTGGTTACCGTAACAAAATGCCCACTATTTCTCGATACAAAATAGGGAAGTAGTGCTTTGGTAAGGGCAATGGTACCCATATAATTTACGTCCATCAATTTTTTAAAAACCGCTAGGTCGGTTTCCATAATTAAGGATCGTTGGCTTATACCAGCATTATTTATTAGAATGTCAACTGGTCCATGGAGAGACATAGCCTCCTTAACCTTAACTGACATTGAATTAAAATCAAGTAGATCTAACGGAAGCATGGCTATATTTTCATTATTTGGACAATTATTCTTTATTTGTTGTAAATCGTGTAGTTTTCGGGAAGAAATAACAAGTTTATAGCCTTTGCCATTAAGTTCATAGGTCAGCGCTTCGCCAATGCCTGAAGAAGCTCCGGTTATCCAAACTACTTTATTGACTTTTGTTGCCATTTTTTTCATTTTAAGAAAAAAAAGATAGTTAAATTTGATTTTATATTCCATGAAAGCGACCTACAAAAAATACATTTTAGAATTTAAACGTCCTAGCGGTACTTCCCGAGGTATAATGACTCAGAAGGAAACCTTCTTTATCATCTTGAAAAAAGAAGGTAGAGTAGGAATTGGTGAATGTGGCATTTTAAGGGGGTTAAGCGTTGATGATGTTCCGGATTACGAGGAAAGACTTCATTGGACCTGTAGTAATATAGATTTGGGAAAGGCAGCTTTATGGGAATCCTTATTGGAATATCCTAGCATTCAATTTGGGGTGGAACAGGCTTTTTTATCACTTAATTCCCATGACCCATTTCTCCTATACCCCTCAGAATTTTCGCTGAACAATAGTCCAATAGCTATAAATGGATTGATTTGGATGGGGGACGAACATTTTATGCACCAACAGATTCAACAAAAACTGAAGGAGGGCTTCAAGTGTATAAAATTAAAAATTGGGGCCATCGATTTCGAAAATGAAATTGGTCTTTTAAAATCCATTCGAAATAAGTACAGTGAAAATGAAATAGAAATAAGGGTAGATGCCAATGGTGCTTTTATTCCATCGGAAGCATCGTGTAAATTGGAACGTCTTTCACAATTTGATCTACACTCCATAGAACAGCCCATAAGAGCAGGAAACCCCATTGAAATGGCGAAATTGTGTTTAAAGTCGCCCGTTCCAATAGCTTTGGACGAAGAGTTAATCGGAGTGACACGGATTACTGAAAAGGAGAAACTGCTACAAACAATAAGACCAGATTATATAATCCTTAAACCTAGTTTGGTAGGTGGATTCAAAGGAAGTATGGAATGGATTGAAATAGCGGAAAAACTACAAATAAATTGGTGGGTAACCAGTGCACTGGAAAGCAACATTGGCCTTAATGCTATTGCTCAGTGGACCTATACATTAGATAATAAATTGCCCCAGGGATTGGGTACTGGAGGTTTGTACAACAATAATTTTAAAAGTCCGTTAACCGTTCACAATGGAACTATACGGCATGCCAATAATAAAACTTGGGAAACAAATTTAATTGAGAATTTATGTATATAGAACAGGGATATAAGGGGAACCACGAATCTTGGAGGTATTTGGTAGGTATATTGGTCATTTTTATAGGATGGCAGTTGCTAGGATCAATTCCATTGCTCGGCGTCATCATTGTAAAATCTTTAGGAGGGGAGAACTTTCCTACAGATGTAGCAGGTATGTCGAAAATTGTGGGAAGCAACCTATTTCTTTTTTTAATGCTCATTTCCTTTGTCTTCGGTTTATTGTCCACATTTTTAACCGTTAAATTTGTTCATCGTCAAACTATAGTCTCACTTACCACGAGTAGAAAAAAAATAGATTGGAAAAGAGTGTTTTTTGCTTTTGGTCTATGGGGGGTGATTACCATTTTAATTACGGGTTTGGACATATTTATGTCTCCCGAGGATTATGTCTTTAATTTTAAATTAATTCCCTTTGTAATTCTTTGCATTATTTCAGTGTTTTTGATTCCTCTTCAAACCAGTTTTGAAGAATATTTTATGCGTGGTTATCTCATGCAGGGTATAGGGTTGATGTCCGGTAAAAGATGGGTGCCCTTGGTAATCACCTCCATGATTTTTGGGTTGTTACACCTTTTTAATCCTGAGGTTGAAAAATTGGGGTACGGAATAATGGTCTACTATATAGGAACCGGATTTTTTCTTGGAATTTTAACCTTAATGGATGAGGGATTGGAATTGGCCATTGGCTTTCATGCGGCCAATAATTTACTGACAGCTCTTTTAGTGACTGCGGATTGGACCGCCTTTCAAACCGAATCCCTCTACCGCGATATATCGGAACCCGAGTTAGGTTGGGATGTTTTTTTACCCGTCTTAGTAATTTACCCCATGCTCTTGTATGTCTTTTCCAAAAAATATGGCTGGACCAATTGGAAGGATAGGCTTACGGGGGATGTGAAAAATATAGAAACGGTACAACTAATGGAAGCAAGTGAATCCAAGCCATAAAAATATCCATCCCAAATTCAAATTCAACGGAATCCATTATGATTATGTGGATTTAAAAGAATTGGCCTATTGCCTTGTAAAGGAAGGACACCTGAATGAAAAGGCAATAGGAAATTTTCTTTTGTATTGGCTGGACGATACGGATCTCATACAAGTCCACACTTCTGGGTCCACTGGGACTCCCAAAACAATTACCTTGAAGAAGGAACAATTGGCGAACTCCGCTATTGCTACGGGCATTTTTTTTAATCTGGGGCCAGGGACACGAGCTTTACATTGCCTGTATTCCAATTTTATTGCGGGTAAAATGATGTTGGTCCGAGCCTTGGTACTTGGATGGGAATTGGACGTTATAGAACCTTCCTCCAAACCCTTAGAGATTTCCCGCAAGCACTACGACTTTGTGGCCATGGTGCCCATGCAGGTGCTAAATTCAATATCAAATTTAAACCAAATTGGCACTTTAATTATCGGGGGAGCACCAGTCTCGCAGGAATTGAAATTAAAATTGAGTTTGGGCAAGGTAGATACAAAGATTTTCGAAACCTATGGAATGACCGAAACCATTACCCATATTGCGGTAAAGGAGCTTGCAGAAGGTTCCGATGAAAATTATTTTAAGGCCCTTCCGGATGTTGTTCTTTCCACCGACAACAGGGATTGCCTAGTAATCGAGGCTCCTAAAGTTTCGGACGCTATTATTGTGACCAATGATTTGGTAAACCTTATATCGTCATCGGAATTTCAATGGTTGGGCAGGTATGATAACGTAATTAATTCCGGGGGAGTAAAATTGATTCCGGAACTATTGGAATCCAAATTATCGACTCTGATCGGGTCTAGATTTTTTATTTCTGGAATCAAGGATTCACGATTGGGTCAAAAAATGGTTCTGGTGGTAGAAGGAAATATAAATCAAGAGGGCTTAATTCAAGATATTAAATCCTTGAATTCAATTTCCAAATTTGAAATTCCTAAAGAAATTTTTAGCCTACCCCATTTTGTAGAGACAGGCAGTGGCAAGGTAAATAGAGCGAAAACAATAGAACTCTTAAAATTGGTGTAAATTTCTGATTTGACGTTAATACAGTGATAAATTTGATTATTGCCTCATTGCTACATTACCAAATCATCAAATCTACCCAACCAATTATCCAATAAATACATCGTCAAATTAGCTCATTACCACATTATTAAATTCTAAACCTGTATTACCCCCATATTAAAGGGTTTTTCAATGGGTGCATGGTTGGCAGCTTCAATACCCATTGATATCCACTTCCTAGTATCCAAGGGGTCTATTACGGCATCTGTCCATAAGCGGGATGCTGCATAATAAGGCGATATCTGGTTGTCATATCGCTGTTTTATTTTATCAAAAAGCTCTTTTTCCTGGGCCTCTGTTATTTTTTCACCCTTTTTCTTGAGGGAAGCAGTTTCTATCTGTAGTAATACTTTTGCTGCCGAATTACCGCTCATAACCGCCAATTCGGCGCTTGGCCAAGCCATAATCAATCTTGGGTCGTAGGCCTTTCCGCACATGGCGTAATTTCCCGCTCCGTAACTATTGCCAATAACAACAGTGAATTTAGGCACCACAGAATTACTGACCGCATTCACCATTTTTGCACCGTCTTTTATTATTCCACCATGCTCACTTTTACTGCCTACCATAAATCCGGTAACGTCCTGTAAAAATATTAACGGGATTTTCTTTTGGTTACAATTCGCAATAAAGCGTGTGGCCTTATCCGCCGAATCGGAGTAAATGACGCCACCAAACTGCATTTCTCCACTTTTGGTTTTTACCACTTTACGTTGGTTGGCAACTATGCCTACTGCCCAACCGTCTATGCGAGCATAGCCGGTAAGTATCGTTTTTCCATAGCCTTCCTTATATTGTTCAAACTCGGAATTATCCACCAAGCGCTTTATAATTTCCAACATATCGTACTGTTCTGCCCTCGATTTTGGAATAATGCCATAAATGTCATCTTCCTTTTCCTTGGGTTTTACCGCCGGAACTCTATTATATCCCGCTTTGTCATAGTCGCCTATCTTATCTATTATATTCTTTATAGTATCCAAAGCATCTTGATCATCATTCGCCTTGTAATCCGTTACGCCACTAATTTCGCAGTGCGTAGTGGCACCACCTAAGGTTTCATTGTCGATAACTTCCCCAATGGCCGCTTTTACCAAATAACTGCCAGCCAAAAAAATACTCCCTGTCTTATCCACTATCAATGCTTCATCACTCATTATAGGCAGATAAGCTCCACCCGCAACACAACTCCCCATTACAGCGGCAATTTGGGTGATTCCCATACTACTCATAACGGCATTGTTTCTAAATATTCTACCAAAATGTTCCTTATCTGGAAAAATTTCATCTTGCAAAGGAAGATATACTCCCGCGCTATCCACCAGGTAAATAATGGGCAAGCGGTTCTCAATGGCAATTTCTTGAGCCCTAAGATTCTTTTTGGCCGTGATTGGAAACCAGGCTCCTGCCTTAACGGTAGCATCATTGGCAACCACAATACACTGTTTGCCCTTTATGTATCCTATTTTCACTATAACACCCCCAGACGGACAGCCACCATGGGCCTCGTACATTCCGTCACCAACAAAAGCCCCGATTTCTATCGCATTCTGACCATTGTCCAGAATATAATCTATGCGTTCACGGGCATTTAATTTTCCTTGGGCATGCTGTTTTTCCAATCGACTTTTCCCGCCACCAAGTTTTACTTTGGCGAGCTTATTTTTTAATGCTGATAGTAGTAATTTATTGTGGTCTTCGTTTTTGTTGAAGTTGATATCCATGTTACGCTGCCTTTCTTTTGCGCAATAAAGATAAGGAGTTATATTTATTAACTTTAACTAAATTGAACTCTAAATGGGACAAAAAGTGAGATGGGGAATTATTGGATTGGGCAATATTGCCCGTAATTTTGTTAAGGACCTGGCTTTGGTCAACGGAGCTCAGATTTATGCAGCTGCTTCTAGAAATTTGGATAAGGCCAAGGAATTTACCGAGGAATATAAAATTCCCAATGCCTTTGGGAGCTATAAAGAACTTTTGGAATGTCCTGAAGTAGACGTGGTCTATATAGCCACACCACATACCTCACATTGCGAGCTATCCCTATTGGCCATGAATCATGGCAAGCATGTGCTATGCGAAAAGCCAATGGGAATAAATAGTGCGGAAGTAGAAAGAATGATTGCAGCGGCAAAGACTAATAAGGTATTTTTAATGGAGGCCCTTTGGAGTAGGTTTAATCCTTCTATAAAGAAGGTTAAGGAATTGGTAGAAGGGGGAGTAATAGGGCCGATAGCCTATTTGCGTGCCGATTTCGCTTTTTATGCCCTGGATCGGGATTTTGAGGGAAGGGTCCTTAATCCAAAACTGGGTGGAGGATCGTTGTTGGACATTGGAATTTATCCAATTTTCCTAAGTTATTTGCTTTTGGGTAAACCAGATAAAATTTTATCCAGCTCCTATTTTCATGCTAATGGTGCAGAAGTACAGACTTCCTTGATCTTTAATTACAGTAAAGCCCAAGCGATCTTATATTCAGGATTTACCAGTAGATCCGAAATGAAAGCAGAAATATCCGGGGAAAAAGGCAGCATATTTATCCCTACAAGATGGCATGAAGCCCAAGGCTATATTATAGAAAGAAATAATGAAAATGAGGTAATTAGGCTACCAACCACAGGTAGGGGATATTACTATGAAATCAATGAGGTTCATACGTGTATAAACCAGGGCAAACTAGAGAGCAACCTTTGGAGCCATCAAAACAGTTTGGATTTAATGACCATAATGGACACCGTGAGAAAGCAAAATGGAATAGTATTTCCTTTCGAGGAATAAAGTTTTTTGTATGATGATAAATTCTTGTAAAATTTACGATATTTGGGGCTCTACAAACCAAACCAATTAAAACATGGGAATGAATAAGAATACAGTGCTTGCTTGGGCGACCTTTATTATGATTATTGTGGGACTTTCGCTTATTGCGCTGGGTGCTTTTAGATATGATGATGTAGCAGGATGGGGATTTGCCTCGGTGGGAATAGGTTTCTTCGCAATTGCGTGGGTTTTTAATGCGTTAAAAGGAAGGGTTTAGAGTTTTTTAATCGCGACATTATAGTTCGGAAAAAAATCTTATACGAGTAGTTAATGGCCCAACACCTCAAATTTAAATAATCAAAATTATTAATACCTATATAATATGTCGGACGATAAGAAAGTGATTTTCTCCATGTCCGGGGTTACCAAAACGTACAAAACAGCCAACACCCCGGTATTAAAGAATATTTATCTAAGCTTCTTTTACGGAGCAAAGATTGGAATTTTGGGACTTAATGGTTCCGGTAAGTCTACCTTGCTCAAAATAATCGCCGGAGTGGATAAAAACTTTCAAGGAGATGTTGTTTTTTCTCCAGGGTATAAGGTGGGTTATTTGGAGCAGGAACCCCAATTGGATGAGAACAAGACCGTTTTGGAAGTAGTCAAGGAAGGCGTGGCAGATACTGTTGCCATACTGGATGAATATAATAAGATTAATGATATGTTCGGGCTTCCCGAAGTATATGAGGATGCGGATAAGATGCAAAAACTCATGGACAAGCAAGCAGAACTTCAAGATAAGATAGACGCCTCCAATGCCTGGGAGTTGGATACCAAATTGGAAATAGCTATGGATGCCTTGCGTACCCCGGACTCCGATAAGAAAATTGGAATACTTTCCGGTGGAGAAAGGAGACGTGTTGCGCTTTGCCGATTATTGTTGCAAGAACCTGAAATTCTTTTGTTGGATGAGCCAACGAACCATTTGGATGCAGAATCCGTTCATTGGTTAGAGCATCATTTGGCAGAGTATAAAGGAACCGTAATTGCCGTTACCCACGATAGGTATTTCTTGGATAATGTGGCCGGATGGATATTGGAATTGGATAGGGGAGAAGGTATTCCTTGGAAAGGGAACTACTCTAGCTGGTTGGATCAGAAATCCAAGCGTATGGCCCAAGAAAGCAAAACGGCCTCCAAACGCCAAAAAATATTGGAACGCGAGTTGGATTGGGTTAGACAAGGGGCAAAGGGCAGACAGACCAAACAAAAGGCCCGTTTGCAGAACTATGATAAATTGATGAGCCAGGACCAAAAGCAATTGGATGAAAAACTGGAGATCTATATCCCCAATGGACCAAGATTGGGAACAAATGTTATAGAAGCCAATGGAGTAAGTAAGGCCTATGGTGATAAACTGCTTTATGAGGATTTGAATTTTAAATTGCCACAGGCGGGTATCGTAGGTATAATAGGTCCGAACGGAGCTGGTAAAACTACTATTTTCCGCATGATAATGGGCGAGGAACAACCTGACAAAGGAGAATTTATAGTAGGGGAAACTGCTAAAATCGCCTATGTTGATCAGAGTCATTCCAATATAAATCCCGATAAAACCATTTGGCAAAATTTTAGTGATGAACAGGAATTGATCATGATGGGCGGTAGACAGGTGAATTCCAGAGCCTATTTAAGTAGATTCAATTTTTCAGGAAGTGAACAGAACAAAAAAGTGGACATGCTTTCGGGTGGTGAACGTAACCGTCTTCATTTGGCCATGACCTTAAAAGAGGAAGGGAACGTACTACTTTTGGATGAGCCAACAAACGACTTGGACGTTAACACCTTACGTGCCTTGGAGGAAGGTCTAGAAAATTTTGCTGGATGTGCCGTGGTCATTTCCCACGACAGGTGGTTCTTGGATAGGATCTGTACTCACATTTTATCCTTTGAAGGAGATTCCCAAGTCTATTTCTTTGAAGGGTCTTTCTCTGAATATGAAGAAAATAAGAAGAAACGATTAGGTGGCGATTTAATACCTAAGCGTTTAAAATATAAAAAGTTGGTACGCTAATCCGACTGGTTTATTTAATAATACGCTGTTGCCTAATTTCTAGTGGCAACAGCGTATTATTTTTTTTGATAAATGGGGAGCTATTGAATTGAGCGGGTTCATCTTAAATTTAATTTGAATAGCTAATTATCCTTTAAAATAAATAGGTCACAAGCCAAATCACACATGTAGCTACTGACCAGTATGTGCGACTTCTCGTCCTCTCGAAATGAGACTCTGTCGAAGTGACGACCGTTGTCCTCTCGAAATTATAGGTGAAAGAATTCTCCAACGACTAAAATGATATCTTTTCAAAAACCTTGGTTTTAAATAATTTTAAAATTGAGGTTTATCCGAAAAGCCATCGACATAGGCCTGTTAACTTACTAAGCAGGATCAACTGGACATTATTACCTTAAACAATGCCTTTTAATTAAACATCAATCGAATTTACCCTAATAATCTTCCTTTGGATACCAATCCAATTGAATGACCTCAATTTCTGAGTCTTTAGCATGTACCAATGTTTTAAACTTGGCCACATCAGCAACATCGGGCTTACCTCTGTAGTGATAGGGATATACCTGTTTGGGTTTAAATTCCAACACGGCATCCGCTGCACTTTCAACGGTCATAGTGTAAGGAAGGTTCATACAGACAAAGGCCTTGTCTATATTTTCCAGATCCCGCATTTCTGGAATATCCTCCGTATCCCCAGAAAAATAAACACGCTCATTATTCTTACTAAGCAAATAGCCATTGCCTCTTCCCTTAATATGAAAGTCTTTGGCTTCCTCCCTAAGGTTATACATAGCTATTGCTTCAATGTTAATACCAAAGCGTTCTTTTAAATCTCCATTATATAGAATATCTAGTTGGGGAGTAAATTCGGCAGGTATTTTATCGGCAACAGCTTGTGGAACTAAAATTTTGGCCTTTTGAGTATTTAGAGCCTGCAGTGTTTCCAAACTGAAATGATCACCGTGAATATCTGTAATCAATATTAAATCCGGCGCTTTCATGTTTGCAAAGGCCTCCTTACCCCCAACAGGATCTATATAAATGATGGTACCATCCCAATCCAGAACAGCAGAGGCATGTTCTATTGGGGTTACATTAAGACCTGAAGCCTTTTTTTCCGCTACATGGCCAACGCCTTTATCTTTTACTATATTGGGCTTGGGTTTGTCCTTGCATCCTATAGATACGATACCCATAAGAACAACTAGTGTTATAAAACAATTTGAATAACGCATGATTTCCTGTATTTTAGTTAAGTATTAATTCCTTTCTTATATTAGTGCTGCCGTAGCGCTGGTTTTTTTAAATCTTCACTTGTTTGAAGCCATATTTACTTTAAATATATAAGGCACTTTCCAATTTAGTGTTGGAGTACAAAAAATAATTTTTCCCAAGCATTTTTTTGGCATAATCAATGGTAAAGCCCAATAGTGCATGGCCAACTTTTACCCCTTGACAGGTTGGGTATACAGCCATTTTAGCCAATTCGTATATATTGTGTTCAAATTTAATTAAGGAAAAACAAGCCACTTCCTCCTTTTTATATTCGGCAAAGAATATAAATCCTCCTTTTTCTAATATGTTGGCCTAACAATTGCACAAATGAAAGATGCCTTTTTCTTCAATAAAAAAGCATTCTTCCAACCACGCAACATTAAGCTCTTAAACCTACTGGCGTAATGGCGTTTAAAGGGAAGTATAAGCACACCCATAATTGGTGAAATCTCCGTATTCCTAAGCTTAAGGTAAGAATTTTAGATTCTTTGTAGTGAAATTTATTTTTTTTAACTAAAATAATCTAAATTACAACCCTGATCGTATATAGATTGTTACAAACAAATAATTTAGAGGTTAAAAAAGATTAAATAATTAATAATTACAATTATGACTGACACAAAAAGTAATAATGGATTGAAGGTTATTGCAGGTTTACTAGGTGTAATTTTACTTGGGGTAATCATTTACACAGTAAGTTTATATCAGGATAAACAAAAGAACACTGCATTACTTACAAAAGAAAAAGAATTGGTTGTTGAGGACTTGACCAGTTTAAAATCAGAGTATGACAAAGCTATCTTGGAAAGCAATGCTACCAATGAAGAATTGGTTTCTGCCAGGGATAATATTGCAAAATATATTGATTCGGTGAAGACTATGAAATCTGATATTGCTAGTCTATATCGCTACAGAAAACAAGTAGGTATTTTAACCAAAGAAAGAGAGCAATTAATACGAAAAGTAGATTCTCTAACAAGGTCTAACACCTTCTTGGCCATGCAAAGGGATAGTACTTATGTTGAATTGGAAAAACAAACAGTATTCAATGATTCCTTAGTAGTACAGAACACACAGTTGGCCGATGTTGTTGAAAAAGGGTCCGCTTTAAACTTATCCAAATTTTCTGTAGATGCGGTGAAAGAAAGAAATAGCGGTAAAATGGTTTCGACTTCTAGAGCTAAAGCTACAGATAAATTAAAGGTTTGTTTTACCATCGCCGATAACGTAATTGCACAAGCTGGTGATAGACAGTTTTTTATTGAAGTTTTGGATCCACAAGGAAATGTTTTGGGAGAGAGTTTCTCTAAAACCAGTGATTCCGGTGCTTCTGTAACTTATAGCAAAGGAACCGAATTCTACTACGAGAACCGTTCTTTGGATGTATGTGACTTTATAAACAAACCAGCAAGTGAATTCCAAAAAGGAAACTATATGGTAAATGTTTATGACAATGGTTTAAAATTATTGGGAACTTCCAAGTTTCAATTAAAATAAGTGACACCTAGCATTTTTAAAAAAAAGGCCAATCTGTACGGATTGGCCTTTTTCATTAGTGATACTCGGTTTTAAAATTTTGTTTTCAACAAATTTACAGCAGTTCGTTGAACAGATCCCGCTGCGAAATCAAGATATATAAATCTGAACCTAGGTAACTTTTCTCATTCCTAATAATTCCACACAGGCTTGATCGGAGGGGGTTTCTTATTAGCGTTCAAGTACTAACTAAGGGTGCCTACCATATCTTCTGGTTTAACCCACTCATCGTATTCCGCAGCCGTAACATATCCCAGATTAATAGCCTCTTCCTTTAAAGTAGTTCCATTTTCATGGGCCGTATTCGCAATTTCAGCGGCCTTATAATATCCAATTTTAGTGTTCAAGGCCGTCACCAACATTAGGGAATTATTCAGAAGTTGCTTAATTACATCGTGATTTGGTTCTATGCCAACTGCACAATTCTCGTCGAAACTAACACATGCCTCTCCGATCAATTGGGCGGATTGCAATATGTTGGCAGCCATCATAGGCTTAAAAACATTTAATTCATAATGGCCTTGTGTTCCTCCTATACTAATAGCTACGTCGTTCCCCATTACCTGTGCACATACCATTGTTAAGGCTTCACATTGGGTTGGGTTAACTTTTCCGGGCATAATGGAACTACCGGGTTCGTTTGCCGGAATAATTATTTCACCTATCCCCGATCTTGGACCAGATGCCATCATTCTAATATCGTTGGCTATTTTATTTAGCGCTACGGCTAACTGTTTTAAGGCTCCATGGCTTTCTACAATAGCATCATGCGATGCCAAGGCTTCGAACTTATTTTCAGCAGTCCTAAAAGGTAGACCGGTAAAGCGTGCTATATATTGTGATACCAAAACATCATAACCTTTAGGTGCGTTTAAACCTGTTCCCACGGCAGTCCCTCCAAGTGCCAACTCACTTAAATGATCTAAGGTGTTGTTTAAAGCCTTTAATCCATGATCCAATTGGGAAACATAGCCAGAAATTTCTTGTCCCAAAGTTAGGGGAGTAGCATCCATCAAATGGGTGCGTCCTATTTTTACGACCTTGGAAAATTCTTTTGCTTTTTTATCCAATGTATTACGCAGTTGCGTAACTCCGGGAATGGTGACTTCTATTATTTTTTTATAGGCAGCAATATGCATACCCGTAGGAAAGGTGTCGTTGGAGGATTGGGATTTGTTAACATCATCATTAGGTTGGATAGTTTTCTCACCTTCACCTATCTTTTTTCCCGCTAATTCGTGGGCTCTATTGGCCACCACCTCATTTACGTTCATATTACTTTGTGTACCAGAACCAGTTTGCCAAATTACCAAAGGAAATTGATCATCGTGTTTTCCCTTTAAAATTTCATCACACACCTGGGCAATACTATCCCTTTTTTCTTCAGTAAGTACGCCTAATTCACAATTGGTGTAGGCCGCCGCTTTTTTCAAATAGGCAAATCCATAAACTACATCCAAAGGCATTGAAGCTGCAGGACCAATTTTAAAATTATTTCTAGAGCGTTCGGTCTGAGCTCCCCAATATTTGTTGGACGGCACTTTTACCTCGCCCATGGTATCTTTTTCTATACGGTATTCCATAATTTAAATTCAGTTTATTGATAATTACAAATTTACATTTATCTAGCTAAGTAATAAAATATCTATATTGGTTTTGCCCCTTTACAGGATAAATGTTTAAAGATGGAATATACCATGTTTATAGATGACAAGCTGCCAATTTAGTTGATGATGAAGCACTTTCCCTAATCTAAAAATTTTGACTTTAATTCAGGAGTAGGAATCATGCAGCTTTCTTTTTTACCATACCATTTATATCTGTTTTTGGCAACATAGTCATAGGCCCAATCCCGTGTCTTTTCAGGAATCCATTCCAAGACGCTTGCTAATTGCCATACTCCACCAAAGGATTGGGCAATTTTTAGTGCAGCTGTAGATTTGGTATAATAAGCCACACCTGGTTCTATGAGAATAATAGAATCTACGTCAGATGTGTCAATACCACGCTCTTTTGCTAATTTTTGTCCTATTTCACTTTGTAGGGAGGCAAACTTAAACTCGTTACGCTTATCCTGTTTAATAACATATTGCACGCAGTTGTCACATAGGTTACAGACCCCGTCAAAGAGAATTATTTTATTGTTCTGAATCATATTAATAGAGGTCCAACCTCCCTTTTTACTTTTTTCTTTCTACCAATTCCAGTTGATCCACACCTACATTAGTAGTAAAAATTCCATAATTGACAATGGCCTTGTTCTTTTCCAAGCTATCTATACTCCCTATCGCCTTTCCGTCCATTAATCGAACGCGATCACCGATTTTGAATATGGGACGTGGCTTGTTCTTTTCCTTTACCTCGTCCTTCTTCTTTTCTACTTTTTTCTTCTCGCGGATGACTTCCACCTTTTTAATGACCTCCTGTTCAACCTTGGCCTTTCTCGCCTTTTGTATCTTAACTTCCTTTACCGTTTGTTTTTTACGCTTACTGTTTTCTGTTTCCACAATACGTATTAATTCGGAAACCAAAATACGTTTCTTATTATCCTGAAAATATTTTTCAGCAGCGGTATTTACCTTATTTCCCAAATAGATCATCCTTTGGTTGTGGTCATATAGCTCCTGATAATTTTCCAATTTGGATTTAATCTTGGAATTTAGGTCTTCCAGTTTTTGAGCTTCGGTTCTAGCCTTGGATTCTTCCTCTTGTAATCTTGAACCGGTTTTCTCCATTTTACTGCGCTCCTTTTGCAGTTTGGCAATGGTTGCGTCAAAACGGACCTTACCACGCTCTATTTTCTTTTTAGCCTTATTGATTAGACTATAGGGAATACCATTTTTTTGAGCCACTTCAAAGGTAAAGGAACTTCCGGCCTGTCCCAAGACCAATTGATAGGTGGGCTCCAAAGATTTTCCATCAAAAAGCATATTAGCATTGGTGACATGGGGCAATTCGTTGGCCAACAATTTAAGGTTGGCATAATGGGTTGTAATTACGCCATAGGCGCCCCTTTCATAAAAAACCTCCAAGAATGTCTCTGCCAGGGCACCACCAAGTTCAGGGTCACTTCCAGTACCAAATTCATCAATTAGAAAAAGGGTCTTGTCATTGCACTTCCGCAAGAAATAATTCATATTCTTTAACCGGTAACTATAGGTGCTGAGATGGTTCTCTATGGATTGGTTGTCCCCAATATCCGTCAGCACATTGTCAAACAAACAAACTTTGGACCGTTCATGAACCGGAATCAATAAACCACTTTGTAGCATTACCTGTAAAAGGCCTATGGTTTTTAGGGTGATACTCTTACCCCCAGCATTAGGTCCCGAAATAACAATAATTCTGTTTTCTGGATGTAGGGCAATGGTTTGCGGATAGGTTTTTTCTTTTTTATATTTATTGCTCAAAAATAACAGGGGATGGTAGGCATCTCTCAGGTATAACTCTCTATTATCACTTATTTCCGGCAAAACAGCATCCATTTCCAAAGCATATTTTGCCTTTGAAGCTGTTATGTCCATATGAACCAGAAAATCCTGATAGGCGTAAAGGTTGGGTGCAAACGGCCTTATGCGATTGGTAAGGTCGTTCAATATTTTTTGGATCTCTTCCCGCTCCTCGAATTCCAGATTACCAAGTTCCCGACTATACCTCAGTGTAGCCTCCGGCTCTATGTAAACAATACTTCCGGTTTTGGAGGTTCCCATCACAGCTCCCTTTACTTTTTTTCGATACATACTCTTTACGGCAAGTACCCGCCTATTGTCTACCACACTTTCCCTTATTTCATCCAAAAGTTCGGAAGCGTGATAGGTATTGAGTGCTGTGGCAAAACTTTGATTTATTTTACCCTTCACTACAACCATTTGAGAACGGAGGTTTTGAAGGTTGTTGGAGGCATTATCCTTAATTTCTCCAAACTTATCTATGACGGCCTCTATATTTCGAGGAATTTCCGTATTAAGGGTAATACCATCGGAAACAGCAAAAAGTAAGGGGTAATACTCCTTAAATTTTATAAAGAACTTTATATGGATACCTACTGTAGTACAAATAGAACCAATTTTCTTAAACCCTCCCACCTCAAGAGTGGTGTTTTCAATTTTAAGGAGCTTTAACTCCGGGTTAATAGTATCAAAGTTATGAGTAGGTATCCTATTGTCGTTGGAGTAGGAGGCCAAATACTCCGAAGTTTGCCCAAGTACGTCCAATAATTCGGTTTTGGCCGATATTGGTTCCAAACTTAACACCTGTTCCTTTCCGAGTTCAGTGTTACACCGGGCAGCTAATTGCAGGAGTACAGTGTTAAATTCCAGATCTTGAAGTGTTTTTGAACCTATATTATTCATCTATTGAGATTTCCTTTCCAAACTATTATATAACTTTCAAAGGTAAGGAATAGGAGTAAAATGGAAAGACAGTAAAACCATGTATTTACAAGAGAAACCTACCTTTTCTGGTCGGGCAGGCCGTTGTGATTATCCCAAAAGAAGATGAATGCATGTCCCTAAAACAATTTATTGGCACAATATGTGTTTTATAGCTAGACTATTGTAAATAGTTATAAATAAAAAACATAATAAACCACCCCATGAAAAACCTTAAGTCATTACTCGGATATATTGGAATTGGTGTTTTTTTAATGTCATGTAGTGCCACCAATAATTTGACCATGGGAGTAACAGAACCCGCCATAGTACATCTCCCAAAAGAGATACAGAGGATAGGTATTATTAATAGAAGTTTGCCTTCTGAAGGGAATAAGCAAATTGACAAAATAGACCAGGTATTGTCTGCGGAAGGGCTTAATTTGGACAAAAAAGGGGCCGAGGCAGCTATTGCCGCCCTTTCTGATGAATTAACAAGAACTGGAAGGTTCGAAGAAATACTGATTTTAAATAACGAAATTGACATTAGAAAAGGCTTGGATGTCTTTCCTGCAAGCCTATCTTGGGATGCCATTGAAGAAATTTGCGAAACCAACGGAGTTGATGCCATTTTTTCCTTGGCTTTTTACGATACGGACACGCAAGTTTCCTATAAACCCTCTATAATGCAACTTCCCAATAATTTGGGAATAAAAGTGGCGGTCCCGGCCCATGAAGTTACCTTAAACACCATTATAAAGAATGGGTGGCGAATCTACAACCCTCAGACCACGGAAATTGTGGATGAATTCATGTACACAGATCACCTTGTCTCATCGGGAAAAGGGATTAATCCTATCAAGGCAATAGAGGCCGTAGTCCGTAGAAACGAGGCTGTTGAGGAATTGAGTAAAAATATTGGTTATGCCTATGGATCTAGGATATCCCCATACAAACATAGGATCAGCAGGGATTATTTTGTACGTGGTACCGACAATTTCGTGGTGGCTAAAAGAAGGGCACAAACTGGAGACTGGCAAGGTGCTGCTCAGCTTTGGGAAAAAGAGTTGGATAATAGAAAGGCCAAAATTGCCGGCAGGGCCTGTTATAATATGGCCATAATAAATGAAATAAATGGCGACTTGAACGCTGCTATAGATTGGGCTTCAAAATCTTATGCTGATTATGACAATAAGGATGCCCTTAGGTATTTGAATATTCTCAAGTACAGACTTTCGCAAAATGAAGTCCTGGAGCAGCAGGCATCTAGATAATTATTAGTTTTTCAACTAAAGGTTATTCCATTTAAATATTCAAATAATAGCATTCAGCTTCCATAAAATAGGAACTGCACTCTTTAGGTTGGTGAAGTTATGTACCCCAGACAACCTCATTTTGGTTCTCTTTTAAAGTGGCAAGGTGCACAATGCACCATAAAACGAAGACATTAAACCGCCCACAAATTGAATGAATCTGAACCCAATGGACAATATTTCACCTACAAAATGAGTTTTAGGAAGGTTATGTCGCTAAAGATAATTATTATTTGAAATTCATTTAATTAGCATGAGCAAGTTTTTTTTTAGGTGTTTTGCCTCAGCCTTATTATTCATATTTATAAGTTGTAGCCCAACTAAACAATTTGTTCTTCAAACTTTGGAGCCTTCACCTGTAAATATGTCAAAACACATTAAAAAGATAGGCATCATTAACAGAAGTATACTTCCCGATGTAGAAGAAAATGAGACCGGTCTTATCAAACTGGTATCCGCTGAAGAGCAGTGGCTTTCCCAAAAAGGCCAAGATGCAGCGTTAACCGGATTGTTCAAAGAACTGTTGAAGGATAACAGGTTCCAATCAGTTCAAATCCTTGATTCCGTACCCAAGGGGCTCTTGAAATTTGATTCTGGTCAGGATTCCATTTCTTGGCCATCTATAGATAAAATCTGTCAGGCCTATAATGTTGACGCCATATTTTCCATGTCTTATTTTGATGCGGAAACAACGTTTTCTATCAAGAAAACGTCCATGTTACAACCTAACCTCATGAGAGTTAAGGTAAAGGTTCCCGCTCAAGAAATTACATTGGAAACGCTTATTGAAAATGGTTGGAAAATTTATTACCCAAAAAGTAAAGAAATTATTGACGAGTTTGTTTTTAACGATCAAATAGTTTCTAAAGGCAAAGGGGCTAACCCCTTAGAGGCCTATAGGGCCATAGAGGGACGAAAGGATAGCTTGGTAGAACAGAGCATGTCTACCGGCAGCAATTATGGCCTACGGTTATTGCCTTTTGAAAATAGTGTTAACAGGGTGTACTTTGCACGTGGCAGCAATAACCTGGATTTGGCAGACAAGCTTTTGGAAAACGGGGATTGGCTGGGAGCATCCCAACTATGGGTAATGGAACTGGACAGTCCCAACCCAAGGGTCGCAGGGAGGGCCTGTTATAATATGGCTGTTATGAACGAGATCAACGGGAACTTGAAAAAAGCCACTGAATGGGCCTCAAGGTCACATTCGGATTATGACAACAAAAAAGCTTTAAAATACTTGGGTGTACTAAAAAATAGGACAACCCAAGACCAAGTTTTGGAACAGCAGGTATCGAGATACTAATTTTATCTTTGTTTTAGATGGCCATAAGGACATTTCCAGTAAGAATGCTCATGAATACAATAGGGAGGGGTAAAATCTAAAAAGATTGCATGGTAACCAACTTCTTATATATACCATCCATTCCTAAAAGTTCTGAATGCGAACCCTGTTCTACAATCTCACCTTTCTGTAATACCACTATATTATCTGCATTTTGGATGGTAGAAAGCCTGTGGGCTATAACTATGGAAGTCCTGTTCTGCATCATTTTCTCCAAGGCATCCTGCACCAATCTCTCACTTTCTGTATCCAAGGCCGAGGTGGCTTCGTCCAGGATCATTATGGGTGGGTTCTTTAGTACGGCCCTCGCAATGGACAAGCGTTGCTTTTGTCCCCCGCTCAATTTATTTCCGCTATCACCAATGTTGGTATTGTAACCCAGGGGAAGCTCAATAATAAAATCGTGCGCATTGGCTATTTTGGCAGCCTCAATAATTTCTTCCTCTGTGGCATTCTCCTTTCCAAGTCCAATATTGTTTTTAACGCTATCATTGAAAAGAATGGAATCTTGTGTAACCAGCCCCATTAGACTGCGAAGCGATTTTTTGGTAAAATCTCTAATATCGGTATCGTCTATTGTAATATCCCCTTCATTTACATCGTAAAATCGGGTCATTAAATTGGCTATGGTACTTTTTCCACTTCCTGATTGACCTACCAATGCTACGGTTTGACCTTTTGGAACCTTTAGATTAAAATTTTTCAGGACGTATTCATCTTCATACTTAAAGGAAACATTCTTAATTTCTATTCCTTGGCCAAAGGTAGATTTTGAAATGGCATCCTTCCTTTCCTCAATAGGATTTTCGGTTTCCAAAATCTCCAATACCCGTTCAGCAGCGGAATTGCCTTTTTTAACCCCAAAGGAAGCCTTGCTAATGGCTTTTGCAGGAGTTAGAATGTTGTAAGCCAAGCCCATATACGCAATAAAGGAAGACGCATCCAGGGTTCCATCGATCAAGACCATTTTTCCTCCAAACCAAAGCAACACCCCTATGACCAATATTCCTAAAAATTCTCCTGTAGGGGAGGCCAGGTTTTGTCTGTTCAACAACTTGTTGGAAAAATGAAAAAATCTATTGGTGGAAGTGGAAAAGGTTTTATAGAATCTAGATTCAGAATTAAAGGCCTTTATAACCCTTAAACCTCCCAAGGTTTCCTCAACAATGGACAAAAACTCCCCCTGTTCCCTTTGCACCCGATCGGATTTCTTTTTCAAGGATTTTCCAATTCTCGAAATAATTAGTCCTGCTATCGGGATAAAAATAAATACAAAAAGGGTAAGCTCTGTACTTATCCCGAACATGATCAAAATAGTAAACAGAATAGTAAGCGGTTCCCTAACAATGAGTTCCAAAATGGAAAGAAATGAATGTTGAATCTCCAAAACATCAGAAGTAATGCGGGCAATAACATCGCCCTTTCGCTTCTCGGAATAATAAGAAATAGGCAAGTCTACTATTTTAGCATACATCTTGTTTCTGATGTCCTTTAACACCCCATTCCTTAAAAAGGTTATGAAATACATGGCTAGGTAATTGAAAAAATTCTTTAAGAGAAAAAGTATCAATACCAGGCCAATAACTAAAACAAGGCCTTTCATCTCATCATCACCGGCATAGGCATTGACCCTATAATTAATATAGTCTTGTAAATAATCCTTTAATTGCCCCATACCTTCGTAGACCGGTTCTACCAAAATCTTTTTTTCCGGCTTAAAAAGCACATCCAACATCGGAATCAAGGCTGCAAAGGAAAGAGCACTGAAAAGAGCGTATAGAATATTGAAAAAAATATTTAAATAACCGTATTTACGGTAGGGTTTCGCAAAGCGAAGAATTTTCTTAAAATACTCCATTACCCTATATTCAATTCTTTAAGGATTCTATCAATTTTAGCATCCATCTCAGCATCTACTTTTATATAATCTGCGGCATTCTTTAATGTGGTGTTGATGCTAAAATAGAACTTGATTTTCGGTTCCGTTCCACTGGGTCTCGCAGCCATTTTAGTGCCATCCTCAGTAATGTACATCAATACGTTGGATGTAGGGATATCTATGGGAGTTACCTTACCTGAAATAATATTTTTAGAAGTTGCCGTATTGTAATCCTCTACGATAACCACTTTAGAGCCATCAATACTTTCAATCGGATTTTCCTTGAAATCGATCATCATCTGTTTAATTTCCTCCGCTCCCGACATTCCTTTTTTAGTCAAGGAAATTAATTTTTCCTTAAAAAACCCGTAGTTCACATAACAATCTATTAAATCCTTGTAGAACGAACTGCCACTGGCTTTGGCATTGGCGCCAATTTCACAGGCGAGTAGGGTAGAGGTAACTGCATCCTTATCGCGTACAAAATCACCTACCATAAAACCAAAACTCTCCTCACCACCTCCAATAAACGGTTGTTCCGGAAAATCTTTGATCATTTTGGCGATCCATTTAAAACCGGTCAGTGCAGTTTTGCATTCCACTCCATAGCCCTTGGCCAAAGAGTCCATCATTGGCGTGGAAACAATGGTGGAGGCTATAAATTCCTTTCCTGAGATTCCTTTTTTCTTTCTTTGATCCAATAAAAACTTGGTCATCATGACCATAGTCTGATTGCCGTTGAGGATTTCCATCTCTCCCTCAAGATTACGAACGGCTACTCCAAGACGGTCACTGTCCGGGTCGGTACCAATAACCATATCAGCACCTATTTCCTCGGCTTTCTTGATGGCCATGGAAAGTGCTTCGGGCTCCTCTGGGTTTGGGGATACCACTGTGGGGAAATTGCCATCGGGTTTGGCCTGTTCCTCAATAACAGTAACATTCTTATATCCAGCCCGCTTTAATACTTCTGGTATAACGGTTATGGATGTACCATGGAGGGAGGTGAATACAATTTTAAAATTATCCTTATCCTTGGCATTGAAACTACCATTTTTAACGGACGCGTCAATAAAGGCTTCGTCTACCTTTTTATCTATTAATTCTATTAAGCTTTCATCTGCATCAAATTTGATATCCTCAAAAGAAAGGCTATTTATTTCGTTTACAATGGCACCGTCCTCAGGGGGTACAATTTGCCCACCATCTGTCCAATAAACCTTGTAGCCATTGTATTCCGGTGGGTTATGGGAAGCAGTCAAAACAATACCGGCATGACAGTTAAGGTATTTTACGGCAAACGATAGTTCAGGGGTAGTCCGTAATTCTGAAAAAAGGAACACCTTTATATCATTTGCTGCAAAAACTTGGGCAACGGTTCTGGCTAAAGTATCACTATTATGCCTACAGTCATAGGCAATAACCACTTTAACCTCTTCCTTGTCATATACTTGATTTAAGTAGTTACTTAGACCTTGTGTACTTTTTCCCAAGGTATATTTATTTATCCTATTGGTACCCGCCCCCATTATTCCACGCATCCCACCAGTTCCAAATTCAAGGTTCTTATAAAAGCGGTCCTTTAGCTCCTCGGTATTATTGCTAATTAACTCTTGAATCTCGTTTTTGGTTTTGTCGTCGAAAAAATCGGTCAACCAATTTTTGGCATTTTTCAATATGGCTTCCATAGTCGTTTGGTGTTATACGTTCTTAAAGATAAGAAGATTAGTTAATTATTTTTCGGTCAAATTTATCTCTTCCGTGATATTGTACCGGGTTTCGTTTTTTCTGGAGCGAACCATAATTTCTCCCAAAAACCCAGCTAAGAAAAGTTGCGAACCTATAACCATGGCAATCAAAGCAATGTAAAATTGTGGTCGCTCGGTTATAAGTCGTCCATAAGGATTGATGATAATTTTGTCGATTCCTAAATATAGGGCAAATCCAAAACCAATCGTAAACATCAGGACGCCCAAAGCACCAAAAAGGTGCATAGGCCGTTTGCCAAATTTGGAAACAAACCAGATTGTTATTAAGTCCAGAAAGCCATTAATAAAACGGTCCATACCAAATTTGGTCTTTCCGTATTTCCTGGCCTGGTGCTGTACAACCTTTTCCTCTATTTTATGGAATCCGGCACTCTTGGCCAAAACGGGAATATAACGGTGCATTTCCCCAGATACCTCGATTGTTTTTATCACCTCTTTTTTGTAGGCTTTTAAACCACAATTAAAATCGTGCAATCGCACTCCCGATGTTTTTCGGGCTGCCCAATTAAAAAGTTTTGAAGGAAGGTTTTTGGAAATAATAGAGTCATATCTTTTTTTCTTCCACCCTGAAACAAGTTCAAAGCCTTCTTGATCGATCATTTGATATAATTCGGGTATCTCCTCTGGATTGTCTTGTAAATCCGCGTCCATAGTAATGACCACATTGCCTTGAGCGGCTTTAAAACCAGCATGTAAGGCCTGGGACTTCCCAAAATTCTTCAGGAAACGTATCCCCTTTACATTAGGATTTTTCTTGGCTAAATTGGTAATAATGGTCCAAGAGCTATCCGTACTCCCATCATCGATAAAAAGTATTTCATATAAAAAATGATTGGATTGCATTACACGTACAATCCAATCATGCAGTTCTGTTAACGATTCTTCTTCGTTCAGTAAGGGAATTATTATGGATATATTCATTCGGTACTAATGCAAAATCTTTTCAAAAGTACAAATTACTGAATAGTTTCTTGCTTTTTTAAAATTAATGCTGGAATTAATGACAATAAAAAGCTTGCTACTACACTATAGATTAACCCAAATACTATTTGCATGGAGGGTGTCGTGAATTTTTTACCCATTTCCATTTGGGCGTCTATTTGGTCAGAGGTCATTTTAGTGGTTTCCATAAGCACCCCTTTTTGATACTCCATAGCTTTGTTCATCATTTCAGGATCAATTACTCCTGCTAGGATCTGATTGAAGATAATTCCAATAATACCACCGATAAGGCCAATACCTACTCCTATTTTTAGACCTTCACCAAAGGTCATACCTCCCTTATTATCCTTTCTAAACTGAATCATACCAATTGTCACAATGGCTATTGTGATAAAAAGACTTACCCCCATTACCATCATACCTCCCTGGTAATGCATATCCAACGAATACAACATCAATATAAACACCACACTTATAGCACCTAGAATTAGCCCGTAGGTCAAAGCATATTTACCCGTTTTTGGTTTGATTTCTTCCATGTTGCTTGAATTTTTAATGGTTTTTACTGTTAGTTGTAAAGATGTTAAATTTGTTACATCTAATCCTAAATTATTTTTATTTTATTTTTTGATGTTTTAAGTTGTTCTTTTCAGAAAAATATTTAAATTTGCACCTCGAAATTAAGCAGGAACAAACGTTTTTACAATGAAAAAAGATATACATCCAGGGAATTATAGATTGGTAGCCTTTAAGGACATGTCCAATGAAGAGGTTTTTATCACTAAATCCACAGCCGATACCAAAGAAACTTTAGATGTTGATGGAGTTGAATACCCATTGGTAAAATTGGAGATTTCAAGAACTTCACATCCATTCTACACTGGTAAAGCCAAATTGTTGGATACTGCAGGTCGTATCGATAAATTTAAGAACAAGTACAACAAGTTCAAAAAATAATATTCTCTTTACAAAAGAATTATTAAGTCACGCAGTTGCGTGACTTTTTTTGTTTTAAATTAGTTTTATGAACTATATTCTTTTTGACGGTACAGTAAGAAGGGCTTTGTTGCCATTTACTTTTACAAGGCCCGTGGCAGATATTAGGGTCGGAATTCTGACCATAAGGGAAAAATGGGAAAAATACCTTGGCAATACCATTACTACCATAACCGAAGATTATCTTTCCGAAAGGTTTCCGATGGTGGAAATGGAGGAGAACGTACTTATTAATGCTTCTTTCTTGCCCAATGCCCAATTGGTTAGTTTGGTAGCTAATCTTAGCACAAAGGAAGCTGTGTTTCACGGGGAGGAGGTTATTGCCTTTTATTCTGAAGAGACTCAAGAAGAAGTGGATTTTTCTACCTATAAACAAATTGAATTTGAAGGGCCGGTATTGCGGATTGAAAATACTTGGGATATTTTTTCTAAAAACGGAGAAGCTCTACAGGCAGATTTTGACCTTGTGACGAAAGGAAGGAAAAGTGCGCCAATTTCCAAAACCAATAGTGTTATACATCCTGAAAATATATTTTTGGAAGAAGGTGCCAGTGTTGAATTCAGCATATTAAATGCTTCCGAAGGACCTATTTACCTAGGAAAGAATTCCGAAGTCTGGGAAGGCAATTTAATCAGGGGAGGTTTTGCATTGTGCGAAAAGGCCGTAGTAAAAATGGGAGCCAGAATTTATGGTCCCACCACAGTGGGACCCTATAGCAAAGTATGTGGCGAAATAAGCAATTCCGTGCTTATAGGATACTCCAGTAAGGGCCACGAAGGCTATTTAGGCAATTCCGTACTTGGGGAATGGTGTAATATAGGTGCCGATTCCAATAATTCCAATTTAAAGAATAATTACGCCAAGGTACGCTTATGGAATTACGACACGGAGAAATTTGAACAGACAGGACTTCAATTCTGTGGCCTAATGATGGGCGATCACAGTAAGACGGCTATAAATACTATGTTCAATACAGGAACGGTAATTGGCGTAAACTGCAACATTTATGTACCTGGTTTTCCACGGAATTTTGTTCCTAGTTTTAGTTGGGGAGGTGCTTCTGGCCTTACTATCTACCAACCGCAAAAAGCTTTTGAAGCCGCTAAGGTGATGATGGCCCGCAGGGGAGTGGAGTTCAATGAAATGGATGCCAAGATTTTGAACCATGTTTTTGAGGAAACCAAACGTTGGCGTAAGGAGTAGTTTACAATCCATATTTTACACTTATGACAGCAATATTTTTTGAGCTCCTATTTAGTAGGTATATTTGCAAATCATTTAAACTAATGTATAAGAGACTGAATTATATTCGGTGAAAGAATAACAATGATGAAAAAAAAGGTCGCTTTCTATACCTTGGGCTGTAAGCTCAATTTTTCAGAAACTTCAACCATAGCAAGGGATTTAGTAGAGGAAGGCTTTAAGCGTGTAGATTTTTCCGAAAATGCGGATATGTATGTCATCAATACCTGCTCCGTTACCGAAAATGCCGATAAGCGATTTAAATCTATTGTAAAGCAAGCACAAAAAAGCAACCCTAACGCATTTGTAGCCGCAATAGGCTGTTACGCCCAGCTAAAACCGGAAGAACTGGCAGCGGTAGATGGGGTTGACCTAGTTTTGGGAGCCACCGAGAAATTCAAGATAGCAGATTATGTGAACGATCTTTCCAAAAATGATTTTGGACAAGTACATTCCTGCGAAATAGAGGAAGCCGACTTTTATGTAGGCAGTTATGCCATCGGCGATCGCACCAGGGCGTTTTTAAAAGTTCAGGATGGTTGTGATTACAAATGCACTTATTGCACTATTCCCTTAGCCAGAGGTATTTCTAGGAGCGATACGCTTCAAAATGTATTAAATAATGCAGCCGAAATCTCTGCAAAGGGCATTAAGGAAATTGTTCTCACCGGTGTTAACATTGGCGATTACGGGAAAGGGGAATTTGGCAACAAAAAACACGAACACACGTTTCTAGATCTAGTTAAGGCGTTGGATAAAGTTGAAGGAATTCACCGTTTACGGATTTCATCCATAGAACCCAACTTATTAAAAAATGAAACCATAGATTTTGTAGCGCAAAGCAATTCTTTTGTCCCACATTTTCACATACCACTTCAAAGTGGCAGTGATGCCATCTTAAAATTAATGAGCAGAAGATATCTGACCAATTTATATGTTGATCGGGTTAAAAGAATTAAGGATGTTATGCCGGATGCCTGTATAGGTGTGGATGTAATTGTAGGCTTCCCTGGAGAAACGGAGGAAAATTTTCTGGAAACCTATAATTTTTTAAATGAATTGGACATCTCTTATTTACATGTATTTACCTATTCTGAAAGGGATAATACGAAAGCAGTGGAATTAGATGGAGTGGTTCCTAAAAAGCTTAGAAATAAAAGAAGTAAGATGCTAAGAGGCCTTTCCGTAAAAAAAAGAAGGGCGTTTTATGAAGGACAGTTAGGTGCTACTAGAACAGTATTGTACGAAGCGGAGAACAAAGAGGGCTATATTCACGGTTTTACCGAGAATTACGTAAAGGTTAAGGCTCCCTGGAATCCTAGCTTGGCGAATACCTTACAAGAGCTAAAACTTACGGAAATCGATGAAGACGGAATGGTAAGAGGGGTTACAATCAGTAGCGTAGCATCGGCCTAAGTCACTGATCAACCACTTTGGTCCAGTATTTTAAGCTTCAGAGACACCACATCGATAAGGAAAAGAATATCCCCAAAAAGTTAGTACTTAACTTTTTGGGGATATTTATATTGTAGTACTGTTTTAGGACAATTATATTCTTATCCCTACAGGAAGCATTTCCTTATATTGACGATTTTTTCTCAAGAACCCTGCTATTTGAGGACTCGTAGGCACCACTCTTAAGTTCTGTTCCTGGATATGGCTCAAAACACTTTTAATGAAATCTTCTTTAAAGTCTTCCTTGGTTATTTCCTCAGGAATAACAAGTTTGGTTAAAAAAACCTTGCGCTCTTGAGAAGAATATTCAATTTTAGCCAAGTGGCCGTCAAACCTGGCTTCAAATTGTCTCAAGAAACCATTGTCCTTAATTTCTACTTCATTCATATAGTTTGATTTTAAATAATGACTAATTTTGGATCATAACGTTCTCAAATTACAATCTAGGCTTATAAATTATAAGTAGGGGACAAGAAAGCCAAGAAAACAAAGTTAGCTAAAATAAAGCAATTATCCTATTAAAATAGTATACTAAAAAACCAAATGGGTTACAACAAAATACACGTATATTTCATGCCTGGAATGGCAGCCAACACTTCTATTTTTGATAATATTATTTTACCCCAGGCGACTTTTGAAAAACATTGTTTGGATTGGGTCATTCCTGAAAAGAATATTTCTTTAGAAGAATACGCCCTAAGAATGTGTTCTCATGTAAAACATGACAATGCCGTCCTAATAGGAGTTTCGTTTGGTGGTATCCTAGTTCAGGAAATGGCAAAACATATTCAGGTAAGGAAAGTAATTATTATTTCGAGCGTCAAAAGTAATTCGGAGCTACCTAAGAGAATGATTTTCGCTAAGTACACCAAAGCACATAAGCTATTGCCCACCGGACTAGTAAATAATATGGAATTATTGGCAAAATATGCCTTTGGCGAAACGGTACCCAAGCGTTTGGCGCTTTATGAGCAATATTTGTCTATCCGTGATAAATACTATTTGGATTGGAGCATAGACACTATCGTGAATTGGCAACAATCCGAGTATCAGGAAAATATTATTCATATTCATGGCGAAAAGGATCCTGTCTTTCCCATTGGACACATCAAAAATTGTATTACGGTTAAAAATGGTACCCATACGATGATAATCCACCGTTCAAAATGGTTTAATGAACACTTACCAACAATTATTTTACAATAAGGCAGTTCTATTTAATATCTTTGATGTAGAACTAGGTATATGATGCAGAACTTCAAAGCAGCAAAAATGCTTGCCCCATGTAGTTAGGCTTTTTAGAAAAATTTAGAAATTAATAAATTAAAATGATGAAGGTTATAAAGAATATATTGATGATTTTGGGCGTTTTTTTTGTTGGAAGCACTTTAATATTTGCCGTGCAAAATCAGTATAAGGAAACTGCTATGGTTGTAGAAAATTCCGAACCGGAAGCCAATAACGGGGAGAATACAGGCTATCGCATCACGGCAATTGAGATACCGGAAGATTTAAATTTCGCGGGTGAATCTGTGCCTTTTGATGATCCAGAGATAATGGAGCGTGTAGATCGCGAGTTTTTAGTGAATACTTATTGGCAATCCAATGCCCTTTTATTAATGAAAAGGGCCAACAAGTTTTTTCCTATTATTGAGCCTATTTTGGCCAAAAATGGAATTCCGGACGATTTTAAGTATTTGGCCTTGGCCGAGAGCGGACTTCAAAATGTAGTATCTCCTGCCGGGGCTACAGGTTTTTGGCAGATAATGCGTGCAACGGGTAAGGAGTATGGATTGGAAATAAATAGTAATGTGGACGAAAGATATCATATTGAAAAATCAACAGAAGTAGCCTGTAGGTATTTAAATAGGTCTAAAGATAAATTTGGCAGTTGGACCTTGGCCGCCGCAGCTTACAACGCAGGAGCAGGAGGAATACAAAAGTATATGGGCATACAGAAAGTAGATGGCTATTACGACTTGCTTTTAGGCGAAGAAACAGGTCGCTATGTATTTAGAATATTGGCAATCAAAGAAATATTATCCAATCCTGAAAAATACGGATTTCATATTGATACAGAGGATATGTATACGGCGGTACCCACCTTTAATGTTGAAATTAACGAGCCGGTAAGCAATTTCGCCGACTTCGCGAACTTATATGAAATAAACTACAAAATTTTAAAGAGGCACAACCCATGGCTAAGGGAGCCGCATTTAAATAATACCTCCAAGAAAAAATATACCATAGAAATTCCAAATAAAGGATATTATAAAAATTCCAAATAAGAAATGACCTTCCTAAAAGTTAATATGTGGACATGGCTTTTAGGGATTAATTATTTATTAGCTATTATCCTTTCGGTCTTAATCGTTCTAAAAAATAGAAACCCAGTCAAGACCTTGTCTTATATTTTTGTTTTGGCAACATTGCCCTTTATAGGCCCTTTGGTCTATTATTTCTTTGGACAGGATTATAGAAAAGACAAGATATTTCAAAAAAAATACATACAGGACAATAACCGATTAAAGCAGTGGCGTCTTAAATTCGGTTTGAACAACCAAGAAAGGGAAGACTTAAAAGATGTTTTTGGAGATGGAATCTTCAAGATCTACCAACTCATGCGCCATAACGAAAATGCCGTGCTTACTTTCGATAACGACGTAGACATTCTTATAAATGGCGAGGAAAAATTTAAAAATTTAAGAAGTGATCTCGCCAAAGCAGAACACCACATACATTTAGAATATTTTGTACTTTTTGACAATGGATTGGGAACAGAAATTATAGATATACTGTGCCAAAAAGCACAGGAAGGTGTAATCGTACGTTTAATCTACGATGATGTGGGCAGCGACATATCAAAAAGAAACAAGAAGAAACTTACAGACAGCGGGGTAAAACACTTTGCCTTTATGCCCGTTTTGTTTTCAAATTCTACAAGTAAATTAAATTATAGAGATCATAGAAAGATTGTTGTAATCGATGGCAATATTGGTTATGTAGGAGGAATTAATCTAGATCAGAAGTATGACAATACCTTCGATAATGAAAGATATTGGCGCGATACACATTTACGTATTACAGGTGGAGCTGTAGGCGCACTACAATCTTCTTTTCTTTTAAGTTGGAATTTTTCGGCCAAGGAAGATATGGAGATTGAGAAAATTCTACTTCCCAAACAAAAGTCTGTTTCACAAGAGCCGGTAGCGGTTCAAATCGCAGCAAGTGGGCCTGACAGTGATTGGGCAAATATAATGGAAGTAATGTTCTGCGCCATAAACTCTGCCAGAGATAGAATATTGATCACTACACCTTATTTTATACCCAACAATGCTATAATGACGGCTTTGACTACGGCTGCTAGGAGCGGAGTGGAGGTTAAAGTTATACTCCCTTACGAATCGGATTCATGGGCAGCGCAATATGCAACCGACTCCTATATTGAGGAATGCCTAAATTCAGGAATTGTAATCAATAGGTACCGAAAGGGTTTTGTTCATGCCAAAACCCTTGTAATAGACGATATGTTTACCAGTATAGGAACGGCCAATATGGATTACAGAAGCTTCTCTATGAATTTTGAGATTAATGCCTTACTGTACAACAGGGAGATTAATCAACAAATGGGAAAGCAATTTAACTTAGACCTGAAAGACTGTGAGGAAGTTACATCAGAAAGATGGAAGAACAGAGGTATAAATAGAAGGCTAAAAGAGTCTTTTAGCCGGCTTTTAGCTCCTCTTCTATAGAATAGACGTTCCAAAATTCACCCTATTCCACTGTATAGAATTCCAAATCCAAAAGTTTTAACCCCGAATAGAATATGTATTACTGTCAACCAATGTAGCCGAACTTTAAATTTTCTTCAACTGTTGCTGCATCATCTTAATTTGGTCGGCCAACATATTTTGTTTATCCAACTTCTTCGCTTCGTTCAATAACATGGTAGCCTCCCTCTTTCGACGTTTTTGCATAGCTATTCCGGCAAGACTTAATTTGGCCATCGCTACATCGTAATCCATATTAAGTCCTAATTTCAATGCTTTCTTAAAGTATTTTTCGGCCTGGGTTAGATTGGTCTGTGAAAAGATAATGCCATTAAGGTAATTATAGTACCCATTTTGCTTTTGGGTAAGGGCGGCATCCGGATTTTTTATTTTATCGAGCCATTTTTTGGTCCCTGCCAAGTCTTGCTTACGCATTCTTAAGAACGCCAATAAAATTATTTCGTTCCTAAAATAAAGAAATATAAAAATGGAGGAGAGAAGGAGTAAGGAAATCCCATTTCCTATATTGCCTTCTATAAATTGATATACTGCATAAGCTATAATCAGCGCAGCTATAACTATTTTTAAATTTTTATTGAACATATTACTTATTGATTAATTCGTACGTTATTTTAGATTTTATAGTGGTCGGGATTTCTTGATTCCCCATTTGCGTCATTTTAGAAAATCCGCTACTCAAGCCTTCGACCAGCATACTTTTTATAAAACCAGTTTTAATCTCTGCAATTACTGTTGTGGTTTGTGTGCCACTTAAGGTCATTGTTGTATTGGCATCTGTTGTATTCATTAAAACCTTGGCTTTGCCACTGATTTTTGCCATGATCTCATCAACACTTTTTAAGGTCCATGAATTGATGGTCTTTAATTTGCCATCATATTCATTCTCCCATTTGTCGTTTATATTTACTTTTTTATCTGGATAAATAAAGGTCAGTTGCTTATAACTATTGGACAATGCTTCTGAACCAAACTCACTTTCCAAAGATTTTTTCATCATATTAATGGAGAATTCATCTTCCAAACCAGAGGCCTTGGCCATTTTCGCTACTAGACTGTCCCCCCCTTGAACCTTCAAAATATTACCGTTCTTTGCTAAAACCATTTTTACAGGATTGTTCAATATGGTGTTAAAAATCTTGGACTGCATATCCTCTTCTTTAACTTCTTTGGCCTTCACATTCATTAATTCACCCTGTATGCTCGAAATCATCTTAAGGTTCAAATCCTTAAAAGTTAATGTAACCTCATAACCCTCAGTAACTTCCCCAAGTACTACAAATTGCAATATTCCATCGATATGGTTGGTGATCTCATGCGTGGCCCCATCCAATTCTTGAGTAATAATTTGTTCGGCATCCTGTTTAATCTGAAATACATCACCTTTTTTCAAGTGATATTGTAGTGTGGTTTGCCCAAAAACACCCATATTACAAAGGATGCAAACCGTTAAAAATAAAAAGCGTTTCATGTTAGAGTATCATTCTGTTTAAGCCGACCCAAAAGTAATAAAATCCAGTGGGCCTTAGGGTGGGCAAACTTAAAAAAAATATTTTTTTAATTAGATTTGTCAATGAAAAAACTCTTTGTATATTTGCAGCCGGATTTTGCTGTCTATAAAGCAAAATTCAAATATTTTCAAAAGAAATTTAAGCATCCTATAAAAAATACGCTACGATGAGCAAAAGAACATTTCAACCATCCAAAAGGAAAAGAAAAAACAAACATGGTTTTAGGGAACGAATGGCTACTGCCAATGGTAGGAAAGTTCTAGCTAGAAGAAGAGCAAAGGGAAGAAAGAAATTATCTGTATCCTCGGAGCTGAAGCACAAAAAATAATGATAATATTGTTTTTTTAAAATAATAAAGGTGTTACTTTTTCCGAAGTAGCACCTTTTTTTTGTCCAACTCTCTTTTTTTAAAAATATAAATAAATTAGTAAAATGCCCAAAAGAAAAGATTTAAATTCCATTTTAATTATTGGTTCAGGCCCAATTGTTATTGGTCAAGCTTGTGAGTTCGATTATTCAGGTACCCAGGCATTGAGATCATTAAGAGAAGACGGAATAGAAACCATACTTATCAATAGCAATCCTGCTACTATCATGACCGATCCCACTATGGCGGATCACGTGTACTTAAAACCTTTGACTACAAAATCCATAAGGGAGATTTTGGAAAAGCACCCTAATATAGACGCCGTTTTACCTACAATGGGGGGGCAAACCGCATTAAACCTCTGTATCGAAGCAGATACCAAGGGAATATGGGAAGATTACGGAGTAAAAATTATAGGAGTAGATATTGATGCCATTAATATTACGGAAGACAGAGAGAAATTCCGTGAGCTAATGCTTAAAATTGGCATTGGAATGGCGCCCCAAGCTACGGCCACTTCCTTTCTTAAAGGAAAGGAAATTGCTCAGGAATTTGGTTTTCCACTGGTCATCAGGGCCTCCTATACCCTTGGAGGTGCTGGCGCATCTATAGTGTACAAACCAGAGGATTTTGATGAGCTTCTAAGCCTGGGATTGGAAATTTCCCCTATTCATGAGGTTATGATCGATAAAGCCTTGATGGGATGGAAAGAGTATGAATTGGAATTGTTACGGGATAAGAATGACAACGTGGTCATTATTTGTACCATTGAAAATATGGACCCTATGGGCATCCATACAGGTGACTCCATTACGGTAGCACCAGCAATGACCTTGTCTGACTCTACCTTCCAGAGAATGCGGGATATGGCCATTAAGATGATGCGCAGTATTGGTGATTTCGCCGGTGGATGTAATGTACAGTTTGCAGTAAGTCCAGATGAAAAAGAAGATATAATTGCCATAGAAATCAACCCTAGGGTCTCCCGATCGTCTGCATTGGCCTCTAAAGCCACAGGATATCCTATTGCTAAGATTGCCGCTAAATTGGCCATTGGATACAATTTAAATGAACTGAGCAATCAGATTACCAAATCGACCTCGGCTTTATTCGAACCTACCTTGGATTATGTCATCGTAAAAATACCACGTTGGAATTTTGATAAATTTGAAGGTTCGGACAGAACTTTGGGACTTCAGATGAAATCCGTAGGAGAGGTAATGGGGATAGGCCGGTCTTTTCAAGAGGCGTTGCACAAAGCCACCCAATCTTTGGAAATCAAGAGAAACGGACTTGGGGCCGATGGTAAGGGCTACACCAATTACGACGAAATTATTAGCAAACTAACTATTCCAAGTTGGGACCGGGTTTTTGTAATCTACGATGCCATACAAATGGGGATTCCTTTGAGTAGGATCCATGAGATTACCAAAATAGATATGTGGTTCTTAAGACAATATGAAGAACTTTATCAGCTGGAAAAAGAAATTTCAAATTATAGCATAGAAACACTTTCTAAGGACCTTTTGTTGGAAGCCAAGCAAAAAGGGTTTGCTGACAGGCAGATTGCCCATATGCTGGATTGTTATGAGAGTGAAGTTTATAATAAACGTGTTGCCCTCAACATCAACAGGGTTTACAAACTGGTGGATACCTGTGCTGCCGAGTTCAAGGCCATGACCCCTTATTATTACTCTACTTTTGAAGCGGAAATAGAAACTCCGGACGGTAAGAAATATGTAGAAAACGACAGTATAGTTACCGACAAGAAAAAAATTGTAGTGCTAGGCTCCGGACCCAACCGAATTGGACAAGGTATAGAATTTGATTACTGCTGTGTACACGGAGTTTTGGCCGCCGCCGAATGTGGTTACGAGACCATCATGATCAATTGTAATCCCGAAACTGTTTCCACGGATTTTGATATCTCGGACAAGCTTTATTTTGAACCGGTATTCTGGGAACATATCTACGATATTATCAGACATGAAAAACCAGAGGGTGTTATTGTTCAACTTGGAGGTCAAACAGCCCTTAAGTTGGCTGAAAAGCTTGATAAATACGGTATTAAAATAATAGGCACCAGTTTCAAAGCCCTGGATTTAGCGGAAGACAGAGGAAGTTTTTCTAATTTATTGGTCGAGAACAATATTCCATTCCCTCAGTTTGGTGTGGCCGAAACGGCCGATGAAGCCTTGGCGCTTTCAGACGAATTGGACTTTCCTCTGTTAGTGAGGCCATCATATGTTTTAGGTGGACAAGGAATGAAGATTGTGATCAACAAGGAAGAATTGGAGGAACATGTGGTAGATCTTCTCAGAAAAATACCTAACAACAAATTGTTGTTGGATCATTATTTAGATGGCGCCATAGAGGCCGAGGCCGATGCTATTTGCGATGGGGAAGATGTTTACATTATCGGAATTATGGAACATATAGAACCCTGTGGAATTCACTCAGGGGATTCCAACGCTACTTTGCCACCATTTAATTTGGGTGAATTTGTGATGCAGCAAATAAAGGACCACACCAATAAAATTGCCTTGGCACTCAATACGGTAGGATTGATCAATATTCAATTTGCCATCAAGGATGATATTGTATACATCATAGAGGCCAACCCTAGGGCATCCAGAACAGTACCATTTATTGCTAAGGCCTATAAGGAGCCATATGTAAATTATGCGACCAAAGTGATGCTTGGAGAGAAAAAAATAAAGGACTTTACTTTTAATCCACAATTGGATGGTTATGCCATTAAACAACCTGTATTTTCCTTTAATAAATTTCCCAACGTAAATAAGAATTTAGGTCCGGAAATGAAGAGTACCGGAGAGAGCATTTTATTTGTGGACAGTCTTAAAGACGATGAATTCTACAACCTGTATTCCAGGCGTAAGATGTACTTGAGCAAGTAGTTCCAAGTTATTTGTATATTGGAAGGGATTCACTTCCAAGGAAATAAAAAACTCCTTTTTCTATTCATTTAGAAAAAGGAGTTTTCTTTTTTTGACTATGGTTTATGCTAAGGCATTAAGTTAAGCAACTCAAAAACCCTCCTAGAAAGACCAAACTACTCTAGAGAATCTTCCTAAATGAATCAATTATTCGGTCGCACTTTTAAAGGCTTCCTCTCCACCTACAACAGGCAGGGTAAAAGTTGTTTCATCCAAATCCACCGATAATTCTGTTCCAGGATTTGGCAAAAGCGTAAATTCCCTATCACTTGAGAAGATCATAAGTGCAATTTGTTGGCCTTTGGGTATAATCTGATCATCCGGTATTAAATCAAAAGTTAGATTGTAGAACTGTCCCGGTACCAAAGGTTCGCTATCGGTAAGGGAACTGTGGTTTTGTGGGTCTGCCCAACCACGGGTAATGATGTTATCCGTTATTTTTACATTCTTTCCTTCATTCCAAGGCAAGGAAACCAACCAAACCGATAAATTGGCGGCAGCTTTGTTGCTCGCCACGGAAATACTGATTTTTGGAGTTCCAGACAGGTGAATATCCTTCTTTAAGGTTGGTGTAATATAAAGAAGACGATGATTGGTATTCTCTGCCTTGGCCAAAGTTTCTCCAGAAAAAGAAAAATTATCCACTAGAGTTTCCACACCTTGAGCCGGTTTCTTTTTAGTACTTAATCCACCTTTCTCCGGTGCACCTCCTTTAAGATATAAAGTTACAGGTGCCGCTTCCGGATTTGGATAATCTTCATAAGGTGTTGGCTTTAGCTTGTCATCATTCTCACGAACAATCCAGGCCTTGGCATCTTCTTCCACACCATTTTCAACACCATGTAGATAACGGGTAAACCACCTGTTCATAAGGGTCAACGGGGGCTCTCCTCCATGTCCGTCTTGGTGATAGTAAATTTGGGTGGGCAAGCCTTTGTCCTTTGCTGCCTTATAAATTCTATAGCTATGCTCTGGCATTACGTTCCAATCGTTAAATCCGTGTGCCATTAATAACGCGGCCTTCATGGGTTCCATATCATTCAAGTAATCACGGCCAGCCCAAAATTCGTTGTAATCTCCAGTGATTCTATCCATACCGTTTTTCATTTCGGTATCCCTAACAACTTTATTGTTATGAGCACGTTTGGACTCGTCCCCGCTGTGTATAAAGTCATAAAGCACATCTATATCCTCTCCTAAATACCCCCCTGGAGAACGCACAAGGCCATTGGATCTATAGTAGTGATAATAGGAAGTATTGGGAGCGATCGGAATAATGGCCTCCAATCCCTTAACTCCAGTTGTAGCGGCTGCTAAAGGTATGGTTCCGTTATAGGAAGTCCCGGTCATGCCAACTTTTCCCGTAGACCAATAGGCTTTTACCTTTTCTTTGCCATAAGGTTCCGTATAACCTTTAGCCCTACCACATAACCAATCTATGACGGCTTTTGGGGCCAAGGACTCATTGTCTCCACCCACTGTAGGTGAACCTTGGGATAAACCTGTGCCCGGGGAGGAGGAGTGAACAACGATATAACCACGGGGAACCCAGGTTTGAATATGGGACTTGGAAATATAAGGTCTTTCCCCGGTCCTAACTACCTCGGGGTGCGAACGCTCTTTGGGAGTAGCACCCAATTCATGCCGTACATCCCAAAAAATCTCATCCAAATTGGAAGCAACACCAGCGAAATAAGGACTACTAATGTAAATGACCGGTAATTTAAGACCTTCTGTTTCTGTTTGGCCAGGTCTAGTGACCGAGACATGCATTCTATCTTTCTTACCATCCCCATCAGTATCAAATCCTGTTTCAACCCATAGGTCGTGCGTTATCCATTTAGATTCATCACTAAAACCAGGTATGACCTGGGCTTCTCCGTTCTCAAAAATTGGAACAGATTTTTTCTCCAATAATGTTTCACTTTTCTGGGCATTTACTACGGTTAGTACTCCCAATAAAAATGTGAATAAAACTGCAATTTTGTTTTTAATCATAATCGACTTTAAATTAATATATAGAATTTAGGTTTATATTATATGAGAGATTAGTTTGTTAATTCAAGACCGATCAAGATTGGAAATAAAATAGCTTCCGACAAAAGTTTTTGCCAGGCAATTTATTGGACGCTCCAATCCTTATACCGTATAGCGGACTTATTAGGTATGAACATAGACCTAAAGCAACTGATAATTTTATTTGAAAGGGATTTCTAACCTTCATGTAGACTCGCAATAAATAGCATTTATATAGGGCGAATATAACCAAAAATTACACCACAAGGTTTCCAATAAGTTAGCCAATCTATATGATTTTATTATTTCCGTTACATCCATAAGTAGACGTAATTTCATCGCAACCTTAAGGTATTTAAAAAGTAGAACAATGAAATATTCCCACCTTTGAAATCGTTTCACGGTAATTTTCAAAACGATATTTAATACTTAACCCCTGTTTTTTATCATATTTAGAGAGAACCATCCTAGAACAATTATGATAAGAGCCATGATCCCCCATAACCATACCTTGTTTTTAAAAATAGGCTCTTTTTCCAAAGGTTGAAGTTTCTTTAATTCCTGTTCACTCCCTACTGTAACGGGAGCAAGGGTTTCAGGGATATTATCGGAAAATTGTGCAATGTCATAATTAGGCAATGATACATGATTATTCCCATAAGTAAGATAATGGGCTGCATCTGAATTAAACCTGGCTACCAATTCATGTACAAAGCCCTTTACCTGAATATTTTCATAGGTTAACGGCTGATTATCCCCATTATAAACCGTGATTTTCATTTTCTGCACAATCGTACTGGGAAAATCAAAACTACTTTCTTCCAGCGAACTCAATGTTCCTGATAATAAGCTGTTATAGTTATATTTCCAGCCCCTATCAGTTTTGACACTATCGATTATGTGGGATATGGTAATTGGTCTGTAAAAATCATATTGTTCTTGCACCCCAAGAGTAATAGAACTAACCGGCAAAGGCTTGGCCAGATTTAATGTTATTTCCGTAGTTCTTTCGGATTTATTCCCAACAATGTTTACTGCGCTAATAGGGTAGTTTTTATATTCCCCATCTATGATTTCATTATTAAAAATATGGGCAGTTCGTAAACTAGGTTTTTTTTCACTTTTAATGAGCAACCTAAAAAAGCGATACTTGGAACTTGGAAGGGTAATGGTCGTAAATTCATAATTTGTCAAATCATTTTTAATCGATAAAATGCGATAATTATTTACCAGTGTAAACCATTCCTCTTGTTGCTGACTACCTTGTAGTTCTATTTTCCAATCGAAATTCTTCTCCTCGAAATTCAATTTTATTTGATCTATAGCGGCTTCGGTCGGCACTTCAAAAGTGTAATAATAACCATTCTGGTTATATGATCCATTCAATATATTGAAATTAATCGCCGTACTATTGATTTTTTCAGAATTAATGCGGAGTAGGTAGGGGACTTCTATAGTATCATTGTTATTCGCCAAGCCATATATTCTTAGATCGGATAAATTGCTCGAGAGCTTTCCAAAAATAGAATCGGGCAGTGCTACCGTATGCCATTGATCATTCACCCCAGTAATCAATCTCTTGTATTGATATTGATCCATTTGACCATAGGAAAGTGAACTGGCAATAAGGAGAATATAGATGATATATTTATTCCGCCGCTTCATTGGATATAATATGTTTGTATTTATTGTACAAAAAGGAAATTATCAATAATAGAACACCCAGGGAAACGAAGACGATAGTCTTAGACAATGTACCCAGATGCGTTATATCATATAGGAAAAGTTTAATCAAAGTAACTCCAAAAAGGCTAAATGCCATAATACGCAGATGTTTTTTATTTTTCCATATGCCCAAAATTATTAGGGTTAAAGCATAAAGCCCCCATAGGATACTAAGTCCCAACTTATAGGACTGTGCAAATTCCAATATATCCATCCAATTGATCAATTCACTGCTGAAAATCCAAAGTAGTGAAATATGTAATAAAAGATCATGGCCAATATTAAAACGCAGCTTTAAAAATTCTTGTCTATTGTACCAATAAGTAACCAGTAATGTAATTCCAACAAAAATATAAGAGACGTATCGCATCATTATATTCCAAGTACCAATATGGTAATATTCGCTATTGTTACGGTCCAAATAACTTTCTCTAAGTTCACTAAGTCCATAAAGGCCAACAAATAAAAAGAAAGCAATAACCATACAATTTATTACTATATTAAAAACACCTAATTGATGGCTTTTTAACTTTTTAATATTGATAAAAGAGAGTACCGACACAAATAGCAAGGTGTAGTTAATGGTCCAAATATTCCTAAAACTTCTAATATCATAATTCCAAAGGTATTTGGGTTGATCGTGTCCCTCTGGTGTAACAACGAGTGCGGAATCCAAGTATAATTGGTCCCAATAAGTGACCAACTCTATCCTTAGGGCAAAATATATTATCAAAACCAAAATAACGGAAATGGAAGAGGAGATTAACGTTAAGTAAGAGTTTCTGGGTTTATTGGTAGGCGAGTTCCTTTGCCTTTGTTTAAAATCTATCCAATACATGAATCCAAAAGCGCAAATACTTAACAGTGACGTAAGAAAATTTAAATTTAATAAAGGCGTAATCCTTGTTTCACTATCTGCAGGATCATAGACACTATAAACCCATGACCAATCTTCAAAAATACTAAATACGGCCAATAACATCAGGGGATAGGAAAGCTTTTCATAAATAGTCACATGTTTGGATCGTCCAAGCCAAAAAAGTAACGTGGCCTCCCCAGCCCATAAAAGAGTTACCCAATTTCCGTTCAATTGAACGGGAACAGCAATGGTTATAAAAACCAGGACCAAACCGGTAATAAAATAAAACAGATTAACGTCCGCCAGTTTCTGACGATGGATTATAAAGCCTACCACAAAGTGGATTAGGGCGTTTATAAGCGTAAATAATCCTAAAAGTTGTTCTCCTGCCTCATGATTATTAAGTATGTTATATCCTAATCCAAAAAAGATCATAGAATTAAACAAAAGGAGTATCACATCGGTAATTCCAAATTTTTCCTTTTGCAAGAGTTTATAGCCCAGAAAGGCCATATAAAATATAAGAAAAAACAGGCTCAGAAAAATCAAAGCCATTCCAAAATATTGTTCCGTTTCATACTTTGACACATACCAAACAAAAAACATCAACCAAGTTAATCCAAAAGAGGAATAGTAAAGAGGTTTCCAATATTTTTTAAATGCGATGATAAGGATACCTATGTTGATTATTGCCATGTAACTAAATAATACCTTTACTTCATCCGAACCTTCACTCAATAAAAATGGGATGGCATAGGCGCCAACTAGGCCGATAAGGGCAATCACCTGCCTGTTATAATTAATCGCAGCCACCACTGTAAAAACAGTAAAAACCACCATAAGAGCAAAGGCCATTCCCTGTGGAAAAAGATTATAAAAACTATAGGCAGCAAAGGTTATAAAATAGAAAATAGCCATGGCGCCACTTACCAATACAGCACTAAAGTTTTCGAATTTTTGTTTTAATCTTATACCAAATCCCAAGAGTCCCACACCTGCCAAATAGCCCAATATTATCCTTGTCAGAGGACTGATCAGGTCATGTTCTATAGAGTATTTTGCCCCGATGGCCACCCCGATTACCGTAATAACAATTCCAATTTTATTAATTAGGTTCTCGCCTATAAATTTTTCAAGATCAAGCTTTAATCTTGGTGCTTTTTTAATCCCTGGAAGTCCTTTTCCAACTTGGGTTTTCACATGTTGGGAAGCAACTACCGAGTCTTGCAACACCTTTTCAGTAGATTCCTTGGTCTGTATCGGGTCGGCCTTAGAAATTGTGCCTGAGAAGTTTGGAGCAGCTTTGGATTCCATTAAGAGTTTGATGTCTTTACGGAGTATATTTATTTCTTTTGAAAACTCGTCCTGTCTCCTCAATAATAGTTCTAGCCTTTCTAAGAGTAAATTTATTTGGTCCTGGGAATCTGTCATTATATTATGGATAACTTATTGGGTAGCGTTCACAATATCTTTTGCCCAACTTAAAAGATATATACTAATTCAGTGGATTAATGAATACAAACGCCATTTTCACCAATGTATTTTAAATATGGGGGCCACAATTTACAAAGCTCTCCAATTTCCCCTTGTTATTTATCGACTTTAAATTCTGATCAAGAATATGGGATAAATCTCATTGTTCAATTGCGTTTGCAATAATGGGCCATATATTATTGGCTATAATCTTTTGTCCTTCGGCTGTTGGATGTATTCCATCGGGTTGATTGAGTTCTGGATTGCCTGCCACATCCTCCAATAGGAATGGTATAAGCCTTATCTTATTCTTTTTCGCAAGATCTGGAAATATATTCTTGAATTCACTGGTATAATCCTGACCCATATTGGGAGGAATTTGCATTCCGGCCAAAATAATGGTCGTATTGGGATTTTTTTGTTGCACCAGATCTAAAATTTCCTGTAAGTTGCTACGTGTTTCTTCCAACGGGATACCACGCAAGCCATCATTGGCACCAAGTTCAAGAACAAATACATCGATATCGCCATTAAGCACCCAGCCAAGCCTGTTTTTGCCACTGGCCGTAGTTTCCCCACTTAAACCGGCGTTCACTACATTATAGGACAGTTGTAGGGAATCTACCTTCTCTTGAATCAATGCGGGAAAGGCTTCATTAGGGTCAAGGCCCATACCTGCGGTAAGACTGTTTCCAAAGAATAGAATTACCTTGCTTTCACTCTTGGTCTCAAGTTTCTTTTCAAGCGCATTTTCCTGTTTTTCGGCAGAATCGGCTTTTTTGGTTTCAAAATTTCCACAGGAGACACAGAAAATGAATAATAAATAAGAAAATCTTAACAGGGTTCGCATGGGATATTGGATTAAAATCAAAATCATTTCTGTATTTTGCCTACTTCAGAAAAACTGGGAAATGGTAACAATATGGCAAAGATATTAAACGTAAACAACTTAGGGAAAATCTATGGTAATGGTTCTAAAAAACTTACAGTTTTACAAGATATTACCTTTGACGTGGAGGAAGGGGATACCTTTTCCATTGTTGGTCCTTCAGGTAGTGGAAAAACCACCTTACTGGGCATTTGTGCAGGTCTGGACCAACCGGATTCAGGTACGGTAACCTTATGCGGTACCGAGCTTGGGAGTTTAAACGAAGATGAGAGGGCCATTTTGCGCAATAAGAATATAGGATTTGTTTTTCAGGATTTCCAATTACTGCCCACACTTACCGCACTGGAGAATGTGGCCATTCCCTTGGAGTTAAGGGGAGATAAAAACGCTATGAAGAATGGAATGGAATTACTGGAGAAGGTAGGTCTTCAAAATCGATTCCATCATTACCCCTCCCAACTCTCGGGTGGGGAACAACAGCGCGTAGCCCTGGCCAGGGCATTTTCCAACAAACCTTCCATATTATTTGCCGATGAGCCTACAGGTAATTTAGATGCGGAAACAGGGGAAAAGGTGATACAATTACTTTTTCAACTTAATGCGGATGCCGGCACTACTTTGGTGATAGTTACCCACGATTTGGAATTGGCAGCCAAAACAAAACATATATTAAGGTTAAAAGGCGGGAAAATAATTGCCAACCAAGAAACAACAGCATTGTGAACGGACATAACAGCACTTCAAAATCCGGATTCCTATGGCTTCTAAAAATGGCTTGGCGCGATGGAAAGGCAAGTAAAAGGAAACTTTTTCTTTTTATGGCATCGATTATCATGGGGATTGCCGCGGTAGTCTCTATCCAGTCTTTTGGCGATAGTCTTAAAAAAAATATCTCCCTACAATCCAAATCCTTAATGGGGGCCGATTTTATAATCGATAGTAGAAACCCACCAAATGAAAAGGTCCTGGGAATAATGGATTCCCTTGGCGGGGCCAATGCCAAAGAAATAAATTTTCCTTCCATGGCAGCATTCCCTAAAACAGGCGCTTCCAAATTAATGCAGGTTCGCGGAATAGAAGGAGGGTTTCCTTTTTATGGCACATTGGAAACGGCACCGATATCAGGAGCAGAAAACTACCAACAAAATGGTGGAGCTTTGGTAGACGCCACAGTTATGCTGCAGTACAACCTACAAGCCGGAGACAGCATTAAAATTGGCGAAGTTACCTTTCCGATTGCTGGGTCCCTAAAATCGATACCCGGTAGCTCTGGACTGTTCAGTTCTGTAGCACCTCCCGTGGTGATTCCCTACAGATTTATTAAAGAAACTGGATTAATACAGAAGGGTAGTAGGTTGGATTATGAATACTATTTCTTCCAGCCAGATACAAATCTAGATATACTGGATAAAAAATTGGATCCAATATTGGATGCCGAGGGTGCCGATTTGGATACCCATACCTCTACGAGTGCCAATCTGGGTAGAAGATATGGAAATTTCGGAAAGTTTCTTAATCTGGTCGCTTTTATTGCCCTTCTCCTCGGTTGCGTTGGAATTGCAAGTGCCATCAATATTTATATAAAGCAAAAATTGAGATCGGTAGCCGTTCTAAAATGCCTGGGAGCAACAAAAAAACAAACTTTCTTAATTTATTTACTGCAAATTGCAGTGCTGGGATTGATTGGGGGCGCTATAGGTACCGTATTTGGTATAATTCTACAGCAAATTTTCCCATTACTTCTAGGGGACCTGTTACCGGTAGATGTACAATTGTCCTTGGCACCACAGGCAATAGCCATGGGACTTCTATTGGGCCTCTTCATGTCCGTCCTTTTTGCACTCTACCCTCTAATGGGAACCTTGTATGTCTCACCACTTCAAGCTTTAAGGGTACAGGAAGTGGACAGGTCAAGGTCTAAGAAGGGGCTTATTTTGGTCTCCTTGGCCATTTTGACCTTTCTATTTCTTTTTTCATATTGGTTATTAAAGGATTGGAAACATTCCGTTTCATTTGTGGCAGGCATTGTAGTTACCTTTGCTATAATGGCCGGTTTGTCCGCATTCGCCATGAAGGCTATAAAAAAATACTTCCCTAATTCTTGGGGTTTTACCGCCCGTCACAGTTTATCCAACCTTTTTAGGCCACAGAACCAAACCTTAACCTTGGTCTTGGCAATTGGTATAGGTACCTTTTTGATCAGTACCCTATACTTTACCAAAGACTTCCTACTGGCAAAATCTTCCATGGGAACAGATGCCAACAGTCCCAATATAATTCTTCTGGATATTCAAACGGAACAGAAGGAAGCGGTAGCCACCACCATAAGACGTGACGGTCATCCCGTATTAACAGATATCCCTATTGTTACGATGAGGGTAAACAGCATACAGGGAGAGTCGGTAAACGATATCAGAAAGGATACTACTTCCACCATTAATTCGTGGGTATTGAACCATGAGTTTAGGGTAACGTACAGGGATAGCCTTATCGCCTCTGAAAAATTGGAATTTGGGGAATGGGTCCCAAAGGTAACTTCTAGAGAGAAAATACCTATTTCCGTGAGTGATAATTTTGCTAGGGATGCTAAGGTAGAAGTAGGGGACAAGCTAAGCTTTAATGTTCAGGGGGTGATTATGAATACTGTTGTGGCCAGTATAAGAACGGTGGATTGGGGCAGGATGCAACTAAACTTTTCCATTGTATTTCCTTTGGGTATTTTGGAAGAAGCTCCGCAATTTACAGTGCTTACCACCAATGTGCCCGATGAAAATGCATCGGCAAAGTTACAGAAGGAATTGGTTAGTGTATTTCCCAATGTGTCCATTCTGGATATAAGGCAAATCTTGGTGGTAATTGAGGGCTTGTTGAACAAAATTTCATGGATTATTAATTTTATGGCATTTTTTAGCATCCTTACTGGAATAATAGTACTAATGGGTGCCGTAAGGACCAGTAAATATCAGCGAATACGTGAAAGCGTGCTACTAAGGACCATTGGTGCCAAGAGTAAGCAAATACTTAAAATAGTGGCATTGGAGTACCTTTATTTGGGTATTCTGGGAGGTTTATCCGGAATTTTACTATCCTTGATAAGTAGTCAGTTACTAGCTTTTTTCGTATTTGAAACAGCTTTTACGCCATCCTTATTTCCTTTTCTGGTACTGTTCCCAGGAATTACTTTATTGGTCTTATTGATAGGGTTAACCAATAGTAGAAGTGTTATAAAAAGTCCACCATTGGAAGTTTTGCGGAAGGAGGCTAGATAGCGAAAATCTGAACGATCTATGTGTTTTTTTTAAATTCAATACTTAGGAGGAAGATGACCAAAGAAAACAACGGCCAGTTTATCCCTTAATTATTTTTTACTTAAAAAGATAAAGAGCCTTTGCTTTGGCTAGGTCCGTTTGTGAGTGTTGCCCAAACTCCAAAAAATATTCCAATTGCCATATTTGGGTGGATTGAGCTGTTTTGTTGGTAGGTAGGGACCAAGGGGGGTAAACCCTAAAACCTCGTTTCCCTTCTTTTATATAATTGGATACTATTCCTTTCTGCATTAGGATGCTTTTAGGAAAAATAAACTGTCCTTTACCTGCTCCCCCTTGGACATTTATTACAAATAAATCCACCTTGTCAGACTCTACATAGGGCGTAGTTTCGCCATTGGTATTTCTTTTCCATAAGGTTACGAATTGTCCAATTTTCTTTGGAGTGATCTTAGCCTTTCTTGATATAACCCTTAGTGCATTCAATTGAAATGAGGAGGCTTCGTATTCTTTACTTTCCTTGTCCAGCATAAGGTTGGATACCTTTAGGCCGCAAGGGCTATAGACCTCTTCAAGAATAGTTATAAAATCCGTATTTGTTGTCATCTTCATTTTGATAATTTGCCTCAAAATGCAACCAATTTAGCAAACATTTTTAAATACTAAATATTGTTTTCCGCTAATTTAAGTCTTTCGGCTTCCCAACCATGGTCCACATATTCCCATGAAAAATCATTTCCACCTATTTTAATTTTAACAAAGCCTTCCTTGGTATTGTGCCTTCTTCCTTTCCATCCGTTCCCAGCAATGGAGCCTCCCGTTAAAAAATGAAATCGGTCATTGATAAATCCGTATTCCTTCCAATGAATATGACCTTGTAAAACCAGTTTTAAATTATGGTCCTCCAATATCTTAAATACATCGGAAGCATTGTTGACCGTCCTACTACCTTCGCTACCGTTTAGCTGGGAATAGGTGCATATCATAGGAATATGGGTGGTAATGATAATAGGGATGCTTTTATCCACCTTTGCAATATCCTCCTTTAACCATGCCAACTGTTTTTCATGAAAGGTGCCCTTATATCTTTTGTTTTCGGTTACATCCAAGGAGTTCAAGGTTATAAAATGCCACCCTTTATGATTAAAAGAATAGTAAGTGTCCCCAAAATGTCTTTCCCACATACCGTATTTATAATCGGGATGATCTTCAGATTCGGGACTTTCTTCGTAGATGGCAAATAGGTCATGATTGCCAATACAGTTATAAACCGGCATATTAAAGCCCTTGCTCATATCTTTATAGAGGGTGAACAATGATTCACTTTGTTCATAGTTACCTCGCATGGTGTCATATACAAGATCCCCTCCCGTAATTACAAAATCAGGATTCAATTCATTTACCTTGTCTATGGCCATTTGAAACCCTTTGGGCGCATTCATTTCCGGTTTTATATGTATATCCGTTAGAAATGCAAACTCAAACGAATCCCCATTTGCTTCTGTTGCTTCCATTTCATTTGAATTTTGACATGAAATCTGTGTAAATGGCATGGCTACTGCTGCCAAGCCCGATTGAAGCAAAAACTTTCTTCTACCACCCATATCTTTCTTTTTGTCCTCCATGACTTACTTTTTATTTAATCCATCTTGGTTTATAATCCAAATCTCGGAAAATTGGAATCCTTTTTTTCCAACTGATTATTTTGGCCTGACTCAAATTGATCCTTAATCCAAAAAGGGCAGATGGATTAATGAAAACAAACAGAATTGAAAATAAGGATAGCTTAAAATTTCTGTTCATATAAATTATCTTAACCATTTAATTATTCAATGTTTACCATGCATTTTCGGTATTATCAAATGACCAACTCGCTGCCGGGGGACACATTGTGGCAATCGCCTACTGCCTTTTTAATGTTACTAAGATCCCCAGAGAGTTTTTGACTAAAAAGTCGCATATCCGAACTGTGCAAAACAATATTGGCACCTTCCTTGACATATTTTATCTGATACTCCGGATGGGCGGGAAAATGTATTCCTGCAGCTAGCCCTTTTGCCCTTGCCCTGTGTATAATTTCTTTTACCGTCTTTTCAAAATCGGGGTGATCATATTGTTCCGGCAGACCCATATTTATGGAAAGATCGTGAGGGCCTATGACGATGCCATCCAAGCCAGGTACACTAAGAAGTTCATCCAGTCTTTGTACGGCTATAGTGCTCTCTATGTTTATCAAACATAGACCGTCCTTATTGAAGTTGTCCAAATAAGATTTCAGTGCTGGCGATAATTCTTCCTTTCCGGTAAGCACATTTTGAAGTCGCTCGCCCTTCAAGGGCCTATATTTGGTGGCACCCACCATCTGCTGTACTTGCCCTATATTTTCAATATAGGGCGCTAGCACCCCCACAGCCCCAGCATCTTTGGCCACACATGCCGCATAGGGATCTGGGCTTGATATACGAACAATTGGAGCCATTCCATGAGCACTGTACACCTGACATAGAAAGGTTAGTTCTGTTCTGTCCAAGGGAACATGTTCCGTATCCAGAAAAACAAAATCCAAGCCAGAACCCTTTACTGCCTTGGACCAAATTGGGGAAGTAGACAGAATACAAGTCCCGTAGATATTTTGGTTGTTGCTTAGTTTTTGTTTGAGGTTAAATGGCATTGGTTCGTTTTTAGTGTTCCTTATACTGGGAAATATGATTAGTTATTTACCACATTAATCGGCCTACCCTTTAAAAAGGCTTCCAGATTTATAACGGCCGTATCTAACAACCTACTCCTTGACTCCTTCGGAGCCCAAGCAATATGGGGAGTTATGATACAGTTCTTGGCCTTTAGTAATGGATTGTCCCTCTCAATAGGCTCTTTAGAAACTACATCTACCGCAGCTCCCCCAATTTTACCATTATTCAGGGCATCCTTTAAATCGCTTTCTACGATCAATTGTCCGCGAGAGGTATTTATAATCATGGTTCCGTCCTTCATTTTGGAAATATTGGAAGCATTAATAATACCTTCAGTTTCCGGGGTAAGTGGACAGTGTAAACTTATAACATCTGATTTTGCCAAAAGTTCATCCATTTCAACATACTTACATGTATTGCTCTCCAGTTCAGGTTTCTTTCTACTGCCAGAAGTCAAAATGCTCATTCCAAATGCCTGAGCCAGTTTGGCGGTAGCCTGTCCAATTCTCCCAAAACCGATAATACCCATGGTTTTGCCATCCAATTCTATAAGCGGGTAGTTCCAAAAACAAAAATCCTTGCTTTTAGACCATTCTCCTTCCTTAACAGCACGATTATGCTCCCCTACATGATGACACATTTCCAAAAGCAGGGCCATGGTCATCTGCGCCACGGCAGTAGTTCCGTAGCTGGGCACATTGGTGACCACGATACCCAAATCTTTGGCAACATCTACATCCACGACATTGTAGCCTGTGGCCAACACTCCAATATATTTTAATGAAGGTACTTTATACAAAACCCCTTTCGGCAGCGGTGTCTTGTTGGTGAAAATTATCTCTGCATCTTCTATAGCTCCAATAATTTTATCGTTTTCGTATTCAGTTCGGTCATAGATCGTAAGTTCACCGAATTCATTGAGTCTCTCCCAGCTAAGATCTCCTGGGTTTAATGTGTATCCGTCTAGAATAACAATTTTCATATTTTATTATCTTATTTATATATGTGTGTAATTATTACTTCACAAAAATGGTCCCATAGCTTTTTTATTGAATCTAAAGTTAGGAGAGAAATTAATTTCTATTTCCGTCTAACAACCAACTTTTATATGAACTATACATTTAGGTTAATAGCAACAAATAACTGGTTATTAATGATTTCATTAAATAATTTTATTTTTTGTGCGTTGCAAGCGTATTTACCGAAACGCTTACCCCTTCTCCTATAAAATATACAACCTTAGGTCAAGGATAATTCAATTGTTGCCAGCACTAATTCCACTTTTTGTTTAGTCTAATTTAAGCCTAATCAATGCAACGAACCTATCAAAGAACGCCTTGTGTGTCCTACAAATATAAAATATATAGTAAGGGTTTACTAGCCTATATTTTATCGAATTCAGATTAAATATTGACTTTCCCGCTATATAATCAATGATGGACCTGTACACCACTAGGTTTTATCCATTCGGCCCTTCCTTTGGGAATAGATTGATGTACTTTAAAAAGAGTCATTTCCGGTTCAAAAAGTATCAATTCTGAATCTATTATTGTTATTTACAGAGAAAAGGATAATTTTTTTAATCTGTTTTTATGATATTAGAGGAATATTCATAACCACATAAGCAACCTAAACTAAAATTAAGCCATGAAAAAGCTAGTCATATACCTACTTTTGGCCGTATTGCCCTTATATGGCAATGGTCAGGCCCTTAGTTATAAGACCATGAAAAATGTATATTACTACGATTCCCAACCAGTCGATCAGAATACATATATGAAAGAAAAAAACCTTTTGGATATCTATTATCCGGAAGTGGATCATAAGGCACCGGTGGTCATCTGGTTTCACGGAGGAGGTTTAACGGGTGGTCAAAAGGAAATACCAATGGCTTTAAAAAATAAAGGGTTTTGTGTGATCGGAGTGGGGTATAGGCTTTCACCAAATATAAAGGCCGAAACCTGTATTGCCGATGCTACGGCCGCCATTGCTTGGGTATTTAAGAACATTGATCGTTATAATGGCGATCCTAGTCGGATATTTGTTTCTGGACATTCAGCCGGAGGTTACTTGGGTTTAATGGCCATTATGGACAAAAGCTGGCTTAAGAAATACAATTTGGATTCCGATATGGTCGCAGGACTAGTGCCTTTTAGTGGTCATACTATTACCCATTTTACCATAAGAAAGGAACAGGGTATTCCGGGGGAACAACCTATTATAGACAAGCTAGCGCCCTTATACCATGTAAGAAAAAATGCACCACCTACCTTATTGATTACCGGAGATAGGGAAAAAGAGATACTGGGACGTTATGAGGAGAATGCCTATTTCTATAGGATGATGAAAGTTGCCGGCCATCAGGACATTACCCTTTACGAAATGGACGGTTACGGACATAATATGACGGAACCGGCATTTCCTTTATTGGTTGATTTTATAAAATCCAAATCGAATGTGGACTAGCAATACTTCCTGTTTTATAACTGGATATAATTTTTCACGTGTCCATATTTTGTACATTATTCCCCTGTATTCATTAGTCAAAAAAAATAACCTGGAGCCAATCAATATATAATGAAAATCGTAATAGCCCCTGATTCTTTTAAGGAATGTTTGTCTGCCCAGCAAGTGGCCACCCATATAGCCATAGGAATCCGAAAGATAACACCTAATGCAGAAATCTTTGAAATCCCTATATCCGATGGGGGTGAAGGTGTACTTGAAGCTCTTATAAATGGGGTTGGTGGCCGTAGAATATCTGTTTCCGTAATGGACCCCCTTATGCGTCAAATAAAAGCTGAATACGGCATTCTAAAGGATGGAAAAACAGCCGTTATCGAGATGGCCAAGGCATCGGGATTGGAGTTGCTCAAGGAAACTGAAAAGAATCCTTTACAAACTACAACCTTTGGTACAGGACAATTGATCAAGGATGCATTAACTAAGGGGTGCAATAAGATTATTATCGGTATCGGCGGAAGCGCCACCAATGATGGGGGAGCTGGAATAGTCAGGGCACTAGGAGCTAAATTCTTGAATGATAATGGGGAAGAGATTCTTGAGGGAGGTGGTAACTTGGAAAGGCTGAGGAGCATAGATTTGTCCAGTTTTGATAAAAGAATCCAAAATTGTGAGGTAATCGTTGCCTGTGACGTATCCAACCCCCTTACCGGTGTAAATGGTGCTTCTATGGTTTATGGTGGACAAAAAGGCGGTAGTATGGAAGATTTGGAGGTCTTGGATAAAAACCTTACCCATTATGCCAATAATATTAAAGCTACCCTTAATATAGATGTCTCCGAGATTCCCGGAGCAGGAGCAGCTGGTGGGACTGGTGCAGGATTAATGGCTTTTTTGAAGGGCAAACTGGTAAATGGAATAGAATTAATTCTACAGACCATAAAAATAGAAGAGTTTATAAAACAAGCCGACCTGGTCTTTACCGGCGAAGGTAAAATAGATGGACAAACCCTGCATGGCAAAACTATTTCTGGGATTGCTGCCATGGCAAAAAAACATGATGTACCGGTAATCGTACTTACTGGAAAAATAGGGGAGGGAATTGAAGAAATATATACCGTGGGTGTAAGTGCAGTGTTTTCGATAGTAAATCAACCAATGGAATTAAAAGAGGCCATAGATCAGGCTCCTGTATTAATTCAAGACTGTTCCAAAAATATAATGGCCACCGTTATGTGTTGTAATAGGGATTAAGATCAACGAATTTAGTAGGAGGGCAATCAATGTAAAAAAAAAATCAATTCAACTAAACAAAAAACAATTATGCCGAATCCATGGACGGGTAAAGGAAACCCTTATACAAAACAAGAAGTTAGAGATAGATTACAGGCAGTGGTAAATCAAAAAAAAGCCATTATTGCGGCCGGTGCCGGTACAGGAATCAGTGCTAAGTTCATAGAAAAAGGTGGCGCGGATTTGATCATCATCTACAACTCAGGCAGGTTTAGAATGTCCGGGCACGGTTCAACTGCTGGTATGATGGCCTATGGAGATGCCAACGCCGTGGCTATGGAAATTGGGGAATTTGAGGTTTTGCCCGTGGTGGAGGAAATCCCTGTTATCTGCGGTGTGCATGGAAGTGACCCACGAAGAAGGATGTGGCATTTCTTGGGAAAGGTAAAGGATATGGGATTCTCCGGGGTAAATAATTTCCCGACACATTCCATTATTGATGGTCATTTTAGAAATGTTCTTGAGGAAACAGGAATGAGTTTTCAAAAAGAAGTGGATATGGTCGATTTGGCCACTAAAATGGACCTTTTCTCCATAGTATACGTTGGTAAACCGGAAGAGGCCGTACAAATGGCCGATGTGGGTGCCGATGCCATAATTGCCCATGTAGGGACAACGGTTGGGGGATCTATTGGAGTTACTAATGCCTCAGCATCCATGGATGATGCCCTGAAGCGTACACAAAAAATTGTAGACGCTGTTAAGAAAGCTAATCCCAACTCATTTTTATTGGCACACGGCGGGCCAATAAATACCCCTGCCGATGTAAAATACGTTTTGGAACATTGTAACGGTCTTCACGGCTTTGTAGGAGCATCGTCCTTGGAAAGAATGGGGATAGAACAGTCATTGACCAACTTGACCAAAGAGTTCAAAGCATTGACCCTATAGTTTGTTTATGGAAAGGAATTGGAAATTTGTCAAAGAAAAAGACCAAGTGTTCGAAAAGGCCTTCGGGCGCAATCATTATTGGCATTATCATCCTGAAATCATAAAACAGGCCGACTCCTTTATGGTGAAAGTGGTGATGCCGGAAGGCGGGGGTCATAATTTTCACATTCACCCCGAAATGCATGAAATTCTTTACATTCTTAAAGGTACTGCTGAACAATGGATAGAAGATGAAATGCAACTATTAAAGGCGGGCGATTCCGTTTACATAGGTGCTAATATTGCACACGGTACTTTTAATGCCGGACAAGGGGAATTGGAGTTTTTGGCTATCCTATTCCCATGGCCGAAATTTTCAGGGCTTCCTTATTTTTGGAAATGTAGGATCCAGGAGCAGTTACTACTAGCACCCCTTGCATCATACGCCAGTGCCCGGGAAAAGTACAGACATAGGGGTAAATACCCGGAGTGTCTGGAAGTTTAAAAATTACGGACCCGGTAACTCCTGGTGTCAACATATCCGTTGCGCCCAATACATATCTTGATTTTGGAACATAACCCATTTTTTCTGCTTCGGGATTCTTCAGGAATCCATCGACCATGGCCCCAAAAGTATCCAAACTTCCGGGTTGGATGACCACCAAATTATGAGACATTTGATCCTTGTTGTTTAGAACTATTTCTACGGTCTGTCCCGCTGTGGCGTGTAGCGTCTCTTTATCAAAAGCCATTTCCTGATTTACGGTATTGAGGACAAAGGTTACATCTGCCTTTATCTTACCCACCTTGCCTATACCCATATCAATGTGTTGATTTCCTCCGGTATTAACACAGTGAACGGCAATTAGATTCTTGCCTTTCTTGAACAATCTGCCTTTCTCTTCATCTAGTTTTATGTATTTATAAGATTGACTGGAACCGGTTGCCGAAATTAAAAGTTGACCATTAACATAAATTTCATAATCGTCATCATGGGCTATTTTGATCACAGGTTCCGTAATTTCATCGAAGACAAGTACTTCTTGTCGCATCCAGATATCAGAACTGCTCCAAGGGGTGTTCACCTGCTTTATATTGTCGCCTCCAAATTTGGCAGCGCCCTTTTTCCAATCGGAATCATCGAATTCCAATTTCATCCAGTTATCGTCAGGTTTAACAGTAGTATAATTCCAGGTAGATTTTTTTTCTTCCGCCGAGGGTACTACCATAATTACGGTAGAAGGATCTACCTCTAGGAAGTTCAATTCCCTGAAATAAATTTTTATGGCAGCATTGAGCCATTTGTCAGAAGTATTGGCCGTATCCTGGGATAACTTTTCTATTTCGGCATATAAGGCGTTGGATTCTGGTAATTCCCCTGCACGCAGTACCGCTGCAAGCATGATCTGTTGGTCGGTACTGCCTAATAGGCCAGATTGCGCCAAGATCTTACTGCTTTCTTTGGTTGCTGGCAGCAAAGCCAGTGCAGCACGTTTTACCGCATAGGAGCTACTGGTCAATGCTTTTTCGACCACTTCGTTGGCGGCGGCATTGGAGCCGTTGAGCGCGCCTAGGCCTTTTAAAGTCCACAGGGCGTGTAAGGCGCCCGCATTGAGCCCACTTTTATCCTGGGTTTTATTGTTTCCGGCCATATTGATTAGATCCGGAATTAATGATACCTTCTTGTTCTCAACTATTAAGCGCTGTGCAGTTGTCCGCCAGAACATATTATCACTTTTAAGGGCCTCTAAAAGTGTTTTGTCATCTTCTGGGCCCAAGGAGGTGATATCAGAATTATTACCGTCCTCATGGGTAATTTTGTAGATCCTACCATGGCCATAATCGCGAAGCTTATTTTTATGGGCGTTGCCTTCTCCTTTATCCGCGTTCCAGATCTGATTGTCCATTCCGCGCTTGTCCGGGTTGTGCTGAATTACGGGGTTGTACCAATCCGCTACCCATAAATTTCCATCTGGCCCGGTCTCTGCAAAAACTGGTGCCGTCCAAGCATCGGTACTGGCAAAAATATTTCCACCATCGACCTCCTTGTACCCTGCCCCGTCCTTAATAATTTTTGCAACATGCACCAAATGTCCGGTAGGTTCGCAAACATACATCTGATTTTGGTAGGCCTCTGGATAATTTCTTGCAGTATAGAAATTGGCCCCTGCAGCTGCGGTATAACCTCCACGAACATCCACTTGTTGCAAGGGAATGGTATTTACAGGAGTAATTTCATAGTGCCCTTGAATAAAATCGGCATTGACGGCCCAGGAAGGTAATTTACTTAAGTAATCGTAGTGTTTTAGAGGGATTCCAACATAACAACAATGGTTGTTATTGGCAGTAGAACCAAATATCTCAAAATTCTCGTTAAAACCAAGTCCCCAGGTATTGTTGTTAAACTGCCCTACAGGTTCAAAAAAGGAACCATCCTTTGCAAATTTATAAACGCCCATTTTAAATTCTACAGGCTTGCCTTGAAACTGATTTTCAAAGCCCGAATAACCTACGGTACCCCATATCATGTTATCGACGCCATAGCGCAGATTTGACGGTCCAGCATGAGTGTCCCAGGTTCCAAAACCTTCGAACAAAACGGTGCGCTTATCCATTTTGTCGTCCCCATCGGTATCTTCTAAAAAAACCATATTCGGAGCTTGCGACACAATGGCCCCACCTTTTACCAAGGTGATTCCGGTTGTTAGATTTTGCTCGGTGGCATAATCGGTAAATTTATCGGCCCTGCCATCCCCGTTGGTATCTTCACAGATGGTAATCCTATCACCGCCAACATCATTGGCCAGTTCATGTGGGTAATCCTTGGACTGTACCACCCATAGTCTGCCCCTTTGATCCCAAGTAAAGGCTATGGGGTTAATAATATTGGGCTCGGAGGCATATAGTTCCGCTTTAAATCCTTCTGGAAGCTGAATGTGCTTTTGGGAATCCTCCGGACTCAAAGGATTTTGAACCCTTGGATTCTCTCCCGTGTAGGTCAATGGCGGAGGTGGTTCTTTTTCCATGGAGCAGCTGGATAAAATGAATATTCCACAGAATAACATTGAGAGGTAAGTGGTTACATTTTTCATTTTCAGAATTTTATATTATAAATTAATATAGCCAAGCGCAAATGACATATCTTCAAGAAAAAGGTAATATTTTAGATCATTCGATCCGTGGACGATATTGTGAATAAGGTGTATTTTTACTTACGTCCACAGTACCCGCTTCCCATCCTTCCGGAGGGAGGTGGTGGTTCCCATGACTTCCTTAAGCTTTTTGGTATTGCAGATGGAGAAATCCTTAGTGATGGCGGGAAGAACACGGTCATCTACACAGAAAATTCAATGGAATTGGGAACCTTGCTTCCAACGACAGATGTACTATTTTTAAGCAACAACAAACCTTTGGATAAAAACACCAGAAATGGCATTTTGTCCCGTGTAAATGATGGCGATATGAATATGCTTATCTATCATCCAAGCACCTGGTACAATTGGGAAGATTGGCCCGAATACAACAAAATCCTTGTTGGAGGGGGATCTAGATCCCATGAAGATCTACAGGAATTTGAAGTAAGGGTCCTTAAACCCGACCACCCTATAATGAAAGGCGTACCCTTTAAATTCAGGATTGTGGACGAATTGTACCGATGGGAAAAGCACCCAGAAGCGGAAATAGAGATACTAGCAGTAGGTAGGGGCTTAAAATCAGGAGAAGAATATCCCGCGGTCTGGATCGTAAAACACCCTAAGGCTAGAATTATTGGAAATACACTAGGCCATGATGAAAGATCACACGGATTAAAAGCTTATCAGACCATTCTAAAAAATAGTGGGAAATGGTTAGATAATCAGTGAAAAACATAAATTGCCAATTTTGCCCCTTGTCTACCTAAAAATATTAGGGAAATTTTAAGGATCTCTTTCTGTAAAAAGGCAAATGGAATTAAATTTGATTTAGAGTCACATCAAAATTGAATTTTTAGTTAAAAACTTTAATAAGAACCCTTATTTTTGCTGAAATCCAGTTAGTCGAGCATAATGAATTTAACAATTGAAAATATACTTTTAGTCGGTTCAATACTTCTTTTTATCAGCATAGTGGTGGGAAAGAGTTCTTATAAATTTGGGGTCCCCACATTATTGCTCTTTTTGGCTATTGGAATGCTTGCCGGTTCGGACGGAATTGGAGGAATCCGATTCGACGATCCCAAAATTGCTCAATTTATCGGTATCGTATCCCTTAATTTCATACTCTTCTCAGGGGGGCTGGATACCAATTGGGGAACCGTAAAACCTATTTTAAGGGAAGGTTTAGTGCTGAGCACATTGGGAGTCTTACTTACCGCCTTATCCATAGGCACCTTTGTATGGAGCATCACCGACTTTACCATTTATGAAAGTATGTTATTGGGCTCTATTGTTTCCTCTACAGATGCCGCGGCCGTGTTTTCAATTTTGAGATCTAAAAGTCTCGCCTTAAAAACCAACTTGAGACCTACCTTGGAGTTGGAGAGTGGAAGTAACGACCCCATGGCCTATGTGCTGACTATTGCGTTTTTAACCTTAGTAGTTCATCAGGACCAAAGTATTTCATCTATAATACCTTTGTTCTTTCAACAAATGATATTGGGAGGTATAGCAGGTTTTGGATTTGGAAAACTCAGTAAATATATAATCAACAATATAAAGCTCGACTTTGAGGGACTATACCCCGTACTGGTAATTGCCCTGATGTTCGTAACATTTTCGGCAACCGATTTTGTTGGCGGCAATGGATTTTTATCAATCTATATTTGTGCCGTGTACTTAGGCAATCAGGATCTGATACACAAAAAAACAATTTTAAAAATGTTCGATGGATTGGCATGGTTGATGCAAATCGTGCTGTTCCTTACTTTGGGCCTTCTGGTATTCCCTTCACAAATTATTCCGTATATGGGAATCGGCTTACTAATTTCCTTATTCCTAATTATTGTTGCACGCCCTGTTAGCGTGTTTCTAAGTCTGATATTCTTTAAGATGAAAATGCGCAGACGTTTTTATATTTCATGGGTTGGTTTGCGTGGAGCGGTGCCCATCGTATTTGCAACTTATCCACTCTTGGCGGGAATAGATAAGGCCAATATGATTTTCAATATTGTTTTCTTTATCTCGGTAACGTCTATTTTAATTCAAGGAACAACCCTTTCTATTGTGGCCAAATGGTTGAGGGTAGCCATTCCAGAAAAAGCAAAAAAATTAACACCAACTGATTTGCTTTTTTCAGAGGACCCTAAAACAATTATGAGAGAGATTTCTGTGGGTTCGGAATGCTTTGCCGCTGATAAAAAAATAGTAGACCTAGGTTTTCCTAAGAACGCAATTATTGCCATGATTAAAAGGGGTGATAAGTATATAACCCCAAACGGCTCTACAAAAATTGAAAGCGATGACATATTAATAGTCCTGGCGGATAGATTGAGTATTATAGACGAAGTCTATAAGGTACTCCAATTAAGCAATTAGAAAATGGAGACAGCGCTAATTTTTCGGAATCTAAGGTTGTAAATAATTCTTAAATTATTTAAACAAGGTCTTGGACTCGATAAAAAGACAACTATAAACGCCGTTGTAGGGCAATCTTCTACTTCAAAGAAAGAGAACTATGATATTCAGCAATAGTTAAAAAATCACACCTAATTCCAAATATCTCAAGATATCTAATCAGGCTTATTTAAAACATATCCGTTTTTTTCAAATACTTATATACTTTCATACCGATATTCCGTTAAAAGCAATTCTTGATTTTAACAAATACCATTCGTTAGTAGTTAGAAATGTAAAAGGTTTTGGATCCAGCAATTTCATGATTCCGATTCACTTTACCCCTCATTATTATTAAGTTCCCGCCTGTCCGTTTTGTAATTAATGGTTACTCTGGTACCCTTGCCCGGAATAGAACTCATAAAAAGACGTCCGTTGATATAGTTCATTCTCTCTTTCATAAAGAAAAGCCCCATTCCGCCCTCGCTATTGTTTTTCGGTACTTTTCCCAAAATGGAATCATCAAATCCCTTGCCATCATCATCTATAACAACACTTAAAACATGGTCATTATAATTAATGGTTACTAAAATATAATTGGCCTCGGCATATTTTATGGCATTATTTACCGCTTCCTGTACTACCCGATAAATATTGGTTTCTGCCAAGGAGTTAAAACGAATGTTTTCCTCTGCCTTATTTTCGAAGAGTATATTTTTACCGGTAAGCTTGGAGAGTTCATGGGTCATCTTGTGCAATGCGGGAAATATTCCATGATCACTAAGTTCCGGCGGGGTCAGGTTAAAAGTGGCTGTGCGCACTCCTTTGATCAAATCGCTGGCAAGGCGTTTAATGTATTCTATTTTTTCGGCCGTTTTTTCCTTATTGTCTAGGTTGATCGATTCTATATTAAACTTCAAAGCGGTCAACATTTGTCCAATGCCATCGTGAATATCCTTGGCAATCCTTTTGCGTTCCTCTTCCTGACCTTCAACAATCTGGCTCGCTTGCAACTGCTTTTGCCTCATGCTCTCTTCGTAATTCGCTTGGGTCAACTGTGCTACTTTTAGTTCTGTCTGCTTACGTTCGGTTATATCGGAACACAATATTAAAATGGACTGCTGGGCACTTGACTGGTGCATTGGGATAATGGACATATCCAGCCAAAGTGACTCCCCCTTGGCCGTTTTGATCTTTATCTCTTCAGTCCTAATATTTTTCCTATTGCTTTTTAATACTTCCGCCAGATATTGTTGTTGCCCTTCATCCGTGGTCAATATTTCGTATAATGGCCTATTTATATTATGATCGGTACGCCCTAAAAGTTCATTGAATTTCTTGCTGATAAAAACCACATTTCCATCTTGATCAGCACTTGCGAAAAGGGCGGCATTATCGATTACAAAATTAAGCTCCTGTAATTCCTGTAATGATTTTTCCTTTTCCTGAAAGAGTTGTTTAATCTCCTTGGTGTTTTCCTCGGATTTATTCTGTGCGACAATTAAATTCTTGATAGTGTTTCTAATTTGTACAGAAAGTGGTTTAAAGATAAAAAGTATTTCCAATAACAATATCAGGAGTGAAATTGTCAATAATAAATATTCTTTGAATTTTAAATTTTGTAAATGAGTTTTGCTAAGGGTATCATATTTATTGACAATATTATCCATCATCGCCAAAAAGACGATTTCGTTTTCCAAGACAGTATTAATGTCTGCCTGATCTGGAAAGGAATTTCCATTTTCCTCAAAATCCTTCAAAATATTCTCTACCGCACCGACCATAGCATTGTAATGTGGGTTTATGTTTTCAAAAAGAAATTTAACCTCCTCATTATTCGCCTGTAAAATACCCCTGGTAATATCACCGAATTGCAATGTCTGATGAGCCTTTTTCCAAACTGATAAAGTCTCCTTGAGATCGGTAAATATTTTGAATCGCTGGCTAGCAGCCTTATTCTCCCTAAGCAAAAGTACCTCTTTAGTCAATTTTTGACTGTAGGCCCTTTGTCTTCCTGCTATATTGATGACTTTGGAGTCATCTAATTGTGAATTTAAGTGATATTGGATCAATATTTGGGCAAAAATTATACTTAGGGCAATGCCGGCCAATGCCAATAAATACCATTTCCTGATTCTCAGAAAAGTGCTTGTATCCAATGATGCAAGATATTTATCGTCTTTCATTTCCCATATCGTATTGATAAAAACCGGACCCTATCCTTTAAGTGCTTTACCTATCAATTCCAAAGAATCCTTTGACAAAGGTAGTCCCAACGCGGCATCATGCCCTTTTTTGGACATTTTTCGCCATGTTTTTTGAAGGATATCAATTAGTTTATCTTCAGGGTATTTATGGGAAAACGGTTCAAAATAATATTCCAAAAATACTAGGCAAATAACATCTTCCAATGTCTGTGTACCTGCATTTTTTTTAAGTTGCTTCTTTTCCAACAAAAAAGCTACCATATCTATCATTTCCTGATCATATCCCACTTCTCTGAGAATGGCCCCCGCCTTGATGGCATGAAATTTTTTAAGATCCTGCCTCCATTTTAAATAGCCCGTCCTGTTCATTTCGTAAGATTCCCTGGGTATTTCCCACCTACGTATGTGCTGACATCTAGCGGTAAGCTGCAGTGCCTCTGAAGCTTCTGGGTCAAATGTTTCTAATTTGTTAGTCATCCTCATGGCGTACAACAACTCCTTTGGATACTCCTTTCCTTGCCATACTTCGGTATAGGGATCATTTTCATTTGCTTCGTCAAACAATCGAAAGGCTTTTATAAGTTTTTCTGAGGACATAATTCACTTTGGTTTTTTCCAAAGCTATTCAGAAAAACCAATATAAACAAAGCCACCTTCTATTTTAACCGGATATGTCGCTATACGGTTCAATTCCCCATTCAGATGCTTTCCCGTTTTTAAGGAAAAAGAATTTTTATGGAGGGGGCAGGCCACCTTCGGTTCTCCTTTATCTTCACCGATCATACCTCTAGAGAGCACCATTTCCATCTTATGGGGACATAAATTTTGACAGGCATACCAAGTACCCTCCCTAGTAAAATTAAATACCGCAATTTGCATATCCTTATATTTAACACAGGCACCACCATTATCTGGAAATTTTGATGCGGCGGCTGCCTTGAACCAAATACTTACTTTTTCTAGTTCCACTGCTTCATAAGTACTTAAATTTGATATCATCTTGTATTATTTTTAATAGGTCACAACTGTATTGCACCTGCTGTTCAACATTGTAATTAACTGAATAGGGGTGGTTTTACCCACAGACTATTACTAAGCCCAGACCTTAGGCATTTTTTGATCCCTTAATGACACGAACTCTATAGTATCATCCGCTTCATCTGCATTTACAAAATGAGTGTACTTTTCCCGTATTTCTGGATTTTCAACAGCCTCTTTCCATTCACATTTATACGTATCCACCAAGTGTTGCATCTCCTTATCCAATTCAGCGGCAATTCCGAGGCAATCATTTATAACAACATCCTTGACGTAATCTATACCTCCTTCCAGTTTATCCAACCAGGCAGCGGTACGGGTTAGGGGAGGGGCTGTTTTTATATAATACATTAAAAATCGGTCCACATATTTGGTTGCCGCTGCCTTGTCCACCGTTTCTATAAGCAATTTTGCGTGCTGTGGATTGGCTCCACCATTTCCGCATATATACACATTCCAGCCTCCTTCAACCGCTATAAATCCAAAATCCTTATTCCTGGCCTCTGCACATTCCCTGATACATCCGGAAACACCCCCCTTAATCTTATGAGGGGAACGTATACCCTTATAACGGTTCTCTATATCTATGGCAAAAGTGACACTTTCATCCATTCCATATCTACACCATGTGGAGCCTACACAACTTTTAACGGTCCGTAGCGATTTGCCGTAGGCCTGACCCGTTTCAAATCCTTCAGCTATCAATTCCTCCCATATAAGTGGTAATTCGTGCAATTGTGCCCCGAACATATCTATACGTTGACCGCCTGTGATTTTGGTATACAGATCATATTTTTGTGCTATTCTTCCCATTGCCAAAAGCTGTTTTGGAGTAATTTCTCCTGCCGCGACTCTAGGCACCACCGAATAGGTTCCGTTCCTTTGAATATTGGCCAAATATCGATCATTAGTATCCTGTATGGTTGCTTGCCTATTGGCTGTTTCATTATAAATACTGGCGAAAATAGAAGCCACTGCAGGCTTACAAACTTCACATCCATGTCCTTTTCCTACCTCGTCCAAAAGTGAATCGTAGTCCTCAATTTTCCTGAGTTTTACAATATCGTAAAGTTCCTGTCTGGAATATTCAAAATGCTCGCAAATGGATTCCTTAACTACTTTTCCAAGGGATTTAAGAGTTTCCTTTATCAGGTCGTCCACCATTGGTTTGCACCCACCACAACCTGTGGTAGCTTTAGTAGCCTTGGCTATTGCTTTCATGCTTTCATTACCATCGTCTTTTACAGAGCAACAAATCTGCCCTTTGGTGACCGCTTCACAGGAACATACAACAGCTGTATCCGGTAAGTCCATGGCACTACCAAAAGACATGTCTTCGCCAGCACGACTCCCTAATATTAGGTTTTCGGGATTTTTAGGCAATGGCATTTCATTAAGATACATCTGCAACAACATATTGTAATCTTTAGCTTCGCCTACAAGAATTCCACCCAAAAGTTTTTTGCCGTCGTGGCTTACATTAATTCTTTTATAAAGACTCTCCGTCTTGTTTTCAAAAATTATGGAATGACCTTTTTCTGCTGGCATAAACGGAATACCAAAACTAGCTACATCTACACCTATCAATTTAAGTTTGGTTGACATATCTATTTCTGCAGCCATTAGGGATTTCTCTGAACCTAGTATTTGATCTACGGCTACACCCGCCATTTCATATCCCGGAGCTACAAGACCATAAATCATTTGATTATACAAGGCAATTTCACCTATGGCAAAAATACTTGGGTCTGAGGTCTTCATTTTATTATCCACCACGATTCCTCCCCTGGTTCCCATTTTTAGGCCACAACTTTTTCCCAACTCGTCCCTTGGTCGTATTCCTGCTGAAATGACCAACATATCCACATTAAGAACATCATCTTCTCCAAATTCCATTCCTATAATATGACCATTGCCCAAAATTTGATTGGTAGCTTTGCTTAAATGAATATGGATACCCATGGATTCCAATTTTACCTGAAGTACCTTACTACTTCTGGTATCCAATTGTCTTGGCATTAATTTAGGAGCGAATTCTACTACGTGTGGTTCCATTCCCATATCCATAACAGCCTTAGCGGCCTCCAAACCCAGTAATCCACCACCTAAAATGGCTGCTTTCGGTTTGTTAACAGTCTGCTTTATCTTTTCGGCATAGGCCAGGGTACCCTCCAAATCTTCTATGGTCCTATATACAAACACTCCGTCTTTATCCACTCCATTTATTTGTGGAACGAAAGGACTGGAACCTGTTGCCAGCACCAAGTAATCATATTTAAACGTCTTTTCACTAAGTGTGGTTATCGTTTTTGAATTTCGATGAATATCCGTTACCCTTTCATTGGTATAAAGTTCTATATTATTTTCCAGGTACCATTGACGGGGAACCATGGACAAACGTTCAGCATCCCCGTTTTCAAAATACTCACTTAAATGTACCCTATCATAGGCAACTCTAGCTTCTTCTCCGAAAACAATTAGTTTAAATGCATCCCGGCCCACTTTGGCTACAAACTTCTCACAGAATTTATACCCAACCATTCCATTTCCAACTACAATTACGGTCTTCATACGTCTACGTTTAAATATTACGTAGCAATATTACGTATTATTACGTAATAATAATGTGTTTTTACCAAAATAAATACGTAGTTTTGTTGCGGAATTCTTAATGGAACACCTAAAACAATAGAAATTATGAGCATATCTAAAGCCCCAAAAGTAAGTCTGGTAGGTGCAGGTCCTGGAAGTAGCGACCTTATAACTATTAGAGGATATAGAACATTGGAAGATGCCGATATCATCTTATACGATGCTTTGATAAGTAAGGAATTATTAAATGAATTAAATACCGATATCCCCAAAATATATGTAGGTAAAAGGTGCGAAAAACACTCTTGCACACAAGCTGACATTAATACATTAATAGTGGAAAAAGCCTTTAGTTACGGGCATGTAGTTCGTTTAAAAGGAGGTGACCCCTTTGTTTTCGGGAGAGCGAGCGAGGAACTAGAGTATGTTGAATCTTTTGGAATACCCGTTACAGTGGTGCCTGGGGTAACAAGCGCCATCTCCGTTCCAGCCAGTCAAGGAATACCTGTCACCAAACGTGGGATCAGTAGCAGTTTCTGGGTGATGACAGCCACAAAACGCGATGGGTCCTTTTCTGAAGATCTTGAATATGCAGCAAAGTCTTCTGCTACCATGATTATATTAATGGGAATACGCAGGTTTTTGGAAATTACGCATAAAATTTCACAATTCAGAAATGAAACAACACCTTTTGCTATTATACAAAATGGTACAACGGAAAATGAAACCTGTGTAACAGGAATACTTAAAGATACAGGCTCCCTTGCTGGCCAAATAGATATTACACAACCCGGAATAATTGTCGTTGGGGAAGTGGTAACAGAACATCCTGCCTTTTTTGAAGAGGAAATCCAAAGAGCCCTTAACTATTAAGTAATTACCGAAAACCGAATATTTACAATATTGTAATAAGATTACTTGTTAAATTTGAATTTCATAATCGCATACTTAATATTTTCCCACATTCACAAAAACACTACTTACTTTCAGTATTACGCAATAATAATAAGTATAAATACGTAGTAATACGTACTTTTGAATTGTTTAATGAAATAACTATTCCTAAAAACAATTCAGTTATGAAAGAATTTGTCTCAGCCAAAGCTACTAGATTAGAACTTTTAAATTTCAGAAACGCTCCCATACGAACGTTCTGGATTACCTCTATTGCCTTTTTCATATGTTTCTTTGCCTGGTTCGGCATTGTTCCTTTTATGCCCGACGTAGTAAAAGACCTGGGATTGACACCTACACAAAAGTGGAATTCCATTATTCTGGCGGTATCCGGAACAGTATTTGCCAGATTGCTAATTGGCAAGTTATGTGACAAATATGGTCCTAGACTATGTTACACCTATTTATTGATTCTGGGTTCCATCCCTGTTATACTTCTAGGCTTTGTACAAACACCGTTTCAATTTCTAATTTGCAGATTGTTTATTGGTTTTATTGGCGCTTCTTTTGTAATAACCCAATTCCATACCTCCATAATGTTTGCACCCAACATAGTGGGCACAGCAAATGCCACTTCCGCCGGCTGGGGAAATCTAGGTGGAGGGGCCAACCGTTTGGGTATGCCCTTGATCGCTGCCGGAGTTGTTAGTTTTGGAATTGCCGATGAAATAGCCTGGAGGTATTCCATGATAATAGCAGGGGTCATTTGCTTTACTATGGGTCTAATATATTACTTCTTTACCAAAGATACCCCAGAAGGTAATTTTAAAGAACTCAAATTTGCAGGTAAAATGCCTAACTTAAAGAAAGATGAGGTTTCTTTCTTAAGCACGTTAAAGGACTATAGGGTATGGATCCTTTTTTTGGTATATGCTGCCTGTTTTGGAATAGAATTAACCGTCTATGGAACCATGGACGATTATCTTCAGAATAGATTTGGTCTTGACCGGTCAACCGCTGGCAATTTGGTTTTATCTTTTGCCTTAATGAATATCTTTGCCAGGACCCTAGGTGGGTATTTCGGTGACCTTTTTGGTAGGTTTCGCGGCCTTCGTGGCAGAGTTTTATTTCTTGCCTTGATCTTGGCGGTAGAGGGCGTTATGCTTTCCATATTTTCTACAACCACAAGTTTGGTGTTTGGAATGATATTTTTGATTGCATTTAGTCTTACTGTTCAAATGGCAGAAGGCGCTACTTTCTCTGTAGTACCATTTATTAATAAAAAAGCCATAGGATCTATTTCAGGAATAGTTGGAGCAGGAGGTAATGTAGGAGCTTTTATGGCCGCCATGCTGTTGAAATCAAAATCGGCCGTGGCGGAGAGCACTGCCATAGCAGCCAATAGTGAACTGGGAGAACAGGCCGTAAAGGCTGCCCAGACTAGTGCGGCAGCTTCAGCCGTTTCTAATGGATATTTTATTATAGGAGGGTTTATAATTAGTGCCGCCCTATTATCCCTGGCCATTAGATTTGCCACTTCCGAAGAAAATGCAGTCATTGCCGAAACCAAGGCGGAACTTCTGCTATCGGGGATAGACAAATAGCCGATAACCTTAACGGGGGTGCTTACTGCAACGCTTTTTCACAAAAGAATCTTATTTATTAAAATGTAAATAGAATTACGGAATAAATATTTTAAATATTCAATTCCGCCAAACTGACCCTACTATGAAAAGAGTATATTTATTATTTACCGTAATAGCCCTATATGGACCACTATCCATTGCGCAATTTACATTGGATGGAGAATTTAGGCCTCGTACCGAATTACGTCACGGTTTTGGCAACCTATTAGCAGATGACGCAGACGCCGGTTATGGGGTTTCAACCCGTTTGCGGTTAAATGCGGGCTACGCAATTGAGGCCTATAAATTTTATGTGAGCCTACAAGATGTAATGGTTTGGGGCGAGAACAGACAGCTTCTACCGGATGATGAGAATAATTCCTTCGCAATTTTCGAGGCATGGGCAGATATAAATCTGGGAAGTAATATTTCCGCCAAACTAGGGAGACAGTCCTTGGATTATGACGACCAGCGTATATTGGGCAGTGTTGGCTGGACACAACAGGCACGTAATCATGACGCCGCCATTTTTAAATATGCCAAAGAGAAGTTTCAATTAGATATGGGATTGGCCTTTAGCCAGGATTATGATAATCCCAGCGGTTTTCAATCGGTAGGTACTGCTTATAATACTACTGGATTCTTCTCCTATAAAACCATGCAATACCTTTATTTAAAGAAAAAATGGAAAAACTTAAACGGAAGCTTATTGCTGTTGAACAATGGCTTCCAGAATTTTGAAACCGATAAAACCACACCAGACGGTTTAAGCAATGTTCAGACCCTTGGAACACATTTGAACTATAAAAAAGGAAGTTTCGGGGCTACTTTGAACGCTTTTCTTCAAACCGGAAAAAGACAGGGCGCCCTTGATGTAGGAGGCGCTTATTTGTTGGGACTGGATTTTAACTATAAGGCTTCTGGCAAAGTAAGTCTTGGTGCAGGTATGGAAATTATTAGCGGTAATGATACCAGTACCAGTGATAAAACAAAAGCTTTTTTCCCCCTTTATGGTACCAATCATAAATTTAATGGATATATGGATTATTTCTACGTAGGAAATCATGTCAATTCTGTGGGGCTATTTGATGTTCATGTGAGTGCCAATTTCAAGCTTGGGGAAAAATCGAGCTTAATGGTCAAGGCTCTTAACTTTAGTGGTGAGCAAGCATTGCCAAGTGGGGAAAAATCGTTGGGCACAGAATTGGACCTTGTATTTTCGCAGGCATTCAATGGCTATTCCCTCCAATTGGGATATTCCCAAATGTTTGCCAGTGATGGAATGTACGAATTAAATGGCAGTACTGAGGATGCTTCCGCCAGTAGTCAAAATTGGGCTTGGGCCATGCTGGTCATCAAACCAAAATTTTTGAATACTTCCAAATAGACCCATAATCGTCAAAACTCCACAATTGTTGGGTTTTTGATTTAAGACCCACACATGAAAATTACCATTAAAGTCTTGCTCTTAAAAGGTGGCACAAAATAAAACTAAAGAAAAAATGTCATTGCAATCAAGGTTTATCATCAAAATTGCGGCATCTATTTTCACCGTATGAATACTTAGTTTTAATTTTATCCTATATTTGTTTGGAAAGAATAGACTATTGTGAATAAGACAACACGTATTGTATTGGCCGACGACCATTCTCTAGTAAGGGATGGTATTAGAGCATTATTGGAGGAAGATGATAATTATGTAGTAATCGGCGAGGTTCCCAATGGAAAGGAAGCCGTTCAAATGGTATTGGATAAAAAGCCTGATCTGTTGATCATTGATATTCGAATGCCCGAAATGAATGGTATAGAAGCCGTTGAAGAACTCAAAAAACATTCCTCACCAACCAAATGTATTATTCTTTCCATGCACGATTCCGAGGAGTACATCCTAAAATCGGTAAATGCCGGAGCTAGTGGTTATCTCCTGAAGGACACAGGGAAAACCGAATTTCTAAAGGCCATTTCCACCGTTGAACAAGGTGGAAAATATTTCAGTGGTGATATTTCCAATGTTCTGGTAAACAATCTATTGAATCAGGGACAGACAAAGCAAGAAAGCAAGCTTCCGTCAAAAAATGAAAATAACTCCTTTGGGATTACAAGTAAAGAATTACAAATCCTGGAACTCGTCCTTTCGGGGCTTACCAACAAACAAATTTCTGAAAAACTTCAAAAAAGCAAACGCACCATTGAAACCCATCGCTTTAATTTAATGCGTAAAATGGGCGTAAATAATCTTATGGACTTGGCCAGAAAGGCACAGGAATATAAACTGGTATAGCCAGTCTCCATGAATAGTCATCTGACTATCTCCTTAAGACCATAGGTTATTTAGGGTTGTGTTAATTCGGTAATATCCAATAGACAATCACTTTTATTGTCTATTCATCAGGATTCTGCTCAACTATTATCAATAAATTACTACGTATTTATACTTAATTTTGTAATTTTAGATAATAATTTATTGCTCTCTTTTAATACAAGGACTATATGCAGAAAAAGAACGAACATAAAACTATTTGCTCCTACTGTGGGGTTGGCTGCGGCATTGTTGTGGAACAGGATTCCAAGGGCAATATTAGTGTTGAAGGAGATCAAGATTATCCCGTGAATAAAGGAATGCTTTGTTCCAAAGGGAAGAATCTTAACTATGTGGCCCAGGATGTCAGTGACCGGATCTTAACTCCGGAAATGAGATGGAGCAGAAATCACCCCTTACAAAGAGTTTCATGGGATACGGCCTTTGATAGGGCTGCTGCCGTATTCAAAAGCATTATTGAAAAGCATGGGCCGGATAGTGTAGGGTTCTATGTTTCTGGCCAGTGTCTTACTGAAGAATATTATTTGGTAAATAAATTGACCAAAGGTTTTATAGGCACCAATAATATTGACACCAATTCCAGGCTCTGCATGAGTTCTGCCGTTGTGGGGTATAAAAAAATGCTGGGAGAGGATTCCGTGCCTATTTCTTATGATGACATAGAGCTATCAGACTGCTTCCTTATCGCCGGGGCAAATCCGGCCTGGTGTCACCCCATCCTGTTTAGAAGAATAGAAAATCACAAGGAGACCAATCCGGACGTAAAAATTATAGTCGTAGACCCCAGGAAAACACAAACCTGTGCGTCGGCCGATCTTCATTTACAAATATTACCGGGAACGGATGTTATTCTTTTCAATGCTATAGCCCGTTGGCTGATAGAAAAGAAGAAAATAGATAGAAGCTTCATTAAAAAGCATACTGTAAATTTTGATGCGGTTAAAGAGAGTGCCTTTCAGCTTACAATGAAAAAGGCGGCAGAACTTTGTGGAATTCCTGTAGCGGATATCAAGAAAGCAGCTATGTATATAGGGAATGCCAAAGCTTTTATAAGTATGTGGACCATGGGGCTCAACCAAAGTGTCATAGGAGTCTCTAAAAATGTTTCTTTAATGAACCTCTCCTTGCTTACCGGGCAGATCGGGAAACCTGGTGCCGGACCATTTTCACTTACCGGGCAGCCCAATGCAATGGGAGGCAGGGAAGTGGGAGGAATGGCCAGTTTATTGGCGGCCCATAGAGAATTGGGCAATCCCAAACACCGCAAGGAAGTATCGGATTTTTGGGGCGGAAAAGAGATCAAATCCGAACCTGGTTATACGGCAACAGAGATGTTCGATGCCTTGGAAAGTGGAAAAATGAAGGCGGTATGGATAATCTGTACCAACCCAATTGTAAGCATGCCCAATGTACATAAGGCAGAAAAGGCATTAAAAAATGCCAATTTTGTGGTGGTACAGGATATTTCCCATAATTCGGAGACAACCAAATTTGCTGACCTGCTCTTACCTGCTGCTGGCTGGTTGGAAAAGGAAGGAACTATGACCAATTCAGAAAGGCGCATAAGTTATCTTCCCAAAGTAATTGATGCGCCGGGAGAGGCTTTACCAGACGCGGAAATATTGTGGAAGTTTGCGCAAAAAATGGGGTATCATGGTTTTGACTATAAAAATGCCAGTGAAGTATATGACGAACACTGTCTTTTAACAAAAGGTACCGAAATAGACATATCCGGTCTATCCTATGATCGGTTAAAGAACGAAGGCAGCTTTCAATGGCCTGTACCCCACGCCACACATATGGGTACCCCTAGATTGTTTACTGATTTTCAATTTTTTACAAACGATAGGAAGTCGCACTTTAACGCCCCCTCTTCTCTTTACAATAAATCGGAAATAACGATCCCAGAATACCCCTTAATTCTTAATACAGGTAGGGTAAGAGACCAATGGCATACCCGCACAAAAACCGGAAAGGTAAAACGTCTGCTTACCCATATTCCAGATCCCTATTTGGAAATGAACAAAGTGGATGCCTATTTGCGAAAATTGAAGGATGGGGATATAGCAGTAGTGAAAAGTAAAAGAGGAACGGTACAGGTTAAGGTTAAGGTGAATTTTGACATTCGTGAAAAGGTAGTCTTCCTCCCTATGCATTGGGGCAAGGTGCTCAATAATGATTTTGGAAGGGCCAATAACTTGACCAATGATCTGGTGGATCCCGTTTCCAAAGAACCCGATTTTAAATATTGTGCCGTAGAAGTGGCTAAGTATGTAAAGCCCAAACAGAAGATTCTGATCATCGGGGCCGGAGCAGCAGCTTATAGATTTATCCAGACCTATAGAGAGAAAGATGAAAACGATGAGCTTCATGTTTTCTCCAAGGAAAAAGATCCTTTTTACAATAGGGTATTGCTCCCAGAATATGTTAGTGAGGAACTCTCATGGAAAGCTCTGGAAAAACTAAAAAAAGGAGAGCTTGAAAAACTGGATATAACCCTACATTCAGGCATAGGGGCAACCCACATAGATAGGAAAAATAAAACCGTCATGGACGACGATGGTTTTGAACACGCCTACGATATTCTTATTATGGCTACAGGGAGTAGGGCCTTTGTACCAAGTGAGGTACAAATAAACATGCCGGGTCGTTTTACGATGAGAGAACGTGGGGATGCTGACAAATTGCGTAAATATTTAGAGGATACCGGCCTTCCCTCAGAAGAACAACATGTGGTTATAGTTGGAGGGGGACTTTTGGGATTGGAGTTGGCGGCAGCACTTAAGAATAGAAATGTCAATATCAGTATCATACAACGTGCCCCTAGATTAATGGAAAGACAGTTGGATAGTGTTGCGAGCCGACTGTTGGCCGAGGATGTCAGTGATCGTGGGATTAAGGTTTATTTTGATAATGAGGTAAGTACCGTATTTGAGGAAAGGGATGACAAAAACTCTCTTTCTATTACCTTGAAAACGGGAAGGACGATAAAATGTAATGCTATAGTTTATGCTATTGGCACCCGTCCCAATATTGAGTTGGCAAAGCATTCCGATCTTAAGACAAGAAGGGGAGTAGTAGTCAATGAATACTTACAGACCAGCGATCCCAATATTTTTGCGCTTGGGGAGATTGCCGAATTTAGAAATGCCCTTTTTGGTATAACGTCTGCAGCCGAGCAACAGGCCGATACCGCAGCAAAATATATCTTGGGCGATTTTAGCAGTATCTATAATGGATCTATCCTCATGAACATTCTAAAGTTCGAAAATCTGGACCTATGCAGCCTGGGTTTGGTGAATGCACCACCAAATGACCAAAGTTATGAGGAAATTATCCTAATGGACGTCAGCAAAAAATACTACAAAAAATGTATCGTAAAAGATGATACCTTAAAAGGTGCTATCCTCATGGGGGATAAAAACGAGTTTGCCGAATTTAAAAGACTAATCGAGGAGGAAATTGAACTATCGGAAAAGCGGAACGAGCTACTTAGAGGCCAATCAAATTCTGTCCCCTTAAAAGGAAAATTGGTATGCTCATGCAGTCAGGTTGGGGAAGGTAATCTTATTGAAACAATTATTGGTGGATGTGAAGACTTCTCTAAACTGTGCTCAGAAACTGGAGCAGGGCTTGGTTGTGGAAGTTGTAAACCCGAAATTCAGGATATTTTGCGCAAACAATTACAAACGCTTATCTCATAAAATATATCAATATGAATGATGATTTACATAGAATACTGATCAAGGGAGGGGTAACCTCTCCCGGAGAATTAAAGGACATCATTGCCATGTTGGAAGCTGGGGGGCTGAAAGAGGTATTTTTTGGCTCACGGCAAGATTTGTTGTTCCCCATGCAAAATGCCAAGGAGGAACAATTGGAACAAATATCAAAATTCAACACCGATATTGTTGGCGATAGAAGTTACCAGAATATTGTAACTTCCTATGTATCTGCCGATATTTTTTATATGACCAATTGGCTCAAGGGATCCACCTATCTATATATTTTGGAAGGTTTTGATTATCTTCCAAAATTAAAAATAAACATCACCGACCCCAAGCAGCGTTTAGTACCAATTTTTAGTGGTAACCTTAACTTTATTGCTTCGGATAGCGAAGATTATTGGTACCTCAACGTTAAACTACCACAGTGGACCAAATCTGTTTACTACCCTGTCTTAATCTATAGTTGGGACATCCATACCGTAGCCAAGGCTATTGAGAAAATATACCAGGACATTACTGATATAGACGAACTATTCTTTATTCTCAATAAAAAATTAGATACCAACAACAGGACCATGGAACGGGAACTAGTGGTACCCTATACTAAATTTCCCTATTACGAAGGAATGAACAGGATGGGTCTGGACCAATATTGGCTGGGACTTTATTGGCGAAACAATAGGTACGATCTTGATTTTCTAAAAAATTTATGTGGCTTTTGTCTGGACAATAGTATTGGAAAAATATGCATCACACCTTGGAAGTCATTTATTATAAAGGGAATTAAAAGCTCCAGCAGGTCAGAACTGGAACGTTTTCTAGGACAAAAAGGAATAAATATCCGCCATTCCCAGTTGGAAATGAATTGGCACCTTCCGGTGGATGATATGGAGGCATTGGAATTGAAAAAATTCTTAGTCCTTAGTTTTGATCAGAACGATATCAGCACCTACGGACTAACCTTTGGAATAAGCAATGAAACGGGGAAGCGCACTCATTTCTCATCGGTTATAATTGAAAAGAACACCCCACCAACCATAGTAAAGAATTTTGTAGTAAGGCCTACCTACAACGTTTTGCATTTTAAAAATTTTGATCCCAATACCCAAGAATATCAAGTCTACGCCCAAGACGTGGATAAGGTAGAGTTACCAAGTCTATTAATGGAACTGAGTAAACATTATTTTGATCAATTGGGAAGGGCCCTGCCCAAAAAGGAAGCCTCAAAGAATGCAAATGTCGATATTTTGAAAGAAGTATATCAATGTTCCTCATGTTTCACGGTTTACGACCAAACCTATGGTGATGCAAAATCACAGGTAGCTATTGGAACTCCATTTACAGACCTTTATGAGGGTTACTGCTGTCCCGTATGTTCGGCGCCCAAATCAGGATTTGAAAAAATAAAACTGCAAATATTTTAAAAGGGTTCATGGCCACCACTCTCCTTTTGAAGTTCAATATTTATTGGTTTTGGAGCAAACAGTTGTATGAATTAAGTGAAATCATTAATGACTTTGGCCTTATTGCTAGAATTCAGTAATAAATCAATAGTAAAGACAGTTCCTTTATTTGGCTTACTTTCGACATGAATAGATCCATTCATCGTGTCTAATTGGGTCTTAACCAAGTAAAGGCCAAGTCCCTTACCAGAAGAACTACCACTTAATTTACCATACATATCAAATATCTTTTTTCTTTTTTCCTCGGTCAACTTCATACCCATGCCATTATCGGAAAAGACTATCTCAACCCCTCCAATAGCATTTGGATTAGAGAATATTTCTATATACGGGTCCCTACTATCAGATTTATATTTTAGGGCATTCATAACTAAGTTGTAAAATATATTGGTGAAATAACTTTTCATACCAAAGACGGTTGGAGCTTTATCAAAATTATATTCAATTGTGGTATGGCTATTTTTAATATCCTCTGCAATTAGAATTAGGATATACTCTATAATTTCCTTTAGATTCACCTCTTCAAAATCTCCACGAGCAATATTTTTCAGGGATAAGGCATGATTAAGATCCTTAATTGTACCATCCAATTTTTCAACAGTATTACTAATAAGAAGAATAATATCGTCCTTATTTTGGTCCTTATTTTCGCCCAAGAGATCCATTAGGCTTAACAGGGTAGTAATTGGCCCCCTAACATTATGGGAAATAATATAGACAAAGTTCTGAAGTTCACGATATTGTTGCAGTATTCGTTGTTTGGCATTTTCCATCAAGGTAATGTCTTGAGTGGTTCCTGCCATTCTAATTGGGGTCATATCCTTATCATAAAAGACCTTTCCCTTATGGTGAACATATTTGATGGAACCATCCTCCAATAGAATTCTATGGGATATTTCGTGCGGCTTATTCATTTCAATACATTCTCTAATATTATTATCAAAGTTGGCCCTATCATCAGGATGAATCAGTTCTATTAGGGACTCATAGGTTGTATTAAATGTTTTAGGATCCTTGCCAAATAATATATAAAGCTGTTCGGACCATCGGATTTTATTTTTGGGTATATTCCAATCCCAATTACCAATATTGGCAATTCTTTGAGCCTCACTTAACGACTTTTCGCTTTCTTTTAATTCGACCAAGGCACTTCTTCGTTTGGAAATATCCCTTTGATAAACACTACATCCGGTAACGCATGCATTATCATCATAAATGGGATTAAAAGATAATTCGTAATAGGTTTTTTCTCCATTTCTTTCATGCTCAATTTCCGCCAGAAAACTTATTCCCGAAAGTGCCCTGTTATAGTAATCCTTTGTTTTATTCCAACTTTCTAAGAAGTAATTTTCATCCAAAACATTTTCTCCGGTTCTAGGCTCCTTGCCCACTACATTAATTCTTCTCTTTGCAAATACGGAATTATGGGCAACGAGCTTGTAATTGTTATCAATGGTCCATATTAAATCTGAAGTATTTTCCAAAATGGAGCGAAAATGTCTGTATTGCCTTTCTTTTTCTTCGGAAAGTGCTCTTACAGAGTTTAAAACAGGTTTTACAAGTAACTGGTACAAAAACCACATAAATACCATAAATAGGAACGTCAAAAAAGATATTATGTATTTTTGATAGCTGGTATTCTTTTCCAAATCTTTTTGGAGAATTCCTACAATAAGGTCCATACCTTCCAAAAATTTAGCCTCCCATTCACTAATTAGCTCCAACTCATTATGACTTAGACTGGAGAGGTTTATTTGTTTTGTAATTAAATATAAGTTTTGTTGAAATGGGGATATGTCGCGTAAAATACTATCGACCGTAGTATTGTTGGATTTCGGTATGTTTAAGGCTACATTTCCGTGTTGTAAAGAAAAATGTATAGTGTTCCATAGCTCTGCATCCTCGCTTATATCAGGTTGTTTTGAATTCCTTTCCTGAAGGAAAAAGATGCTTTTAGCTATTCTTTGACTCAACATTCTTTGACGTCCGGCAAGATTTATGATTTTGGAATCATAATCATGTTTGTTCACTGCCACATTTATACCAGCTACCAAAAATATTGCAAAAAGTAAGACAAGACCAAAAATGGTAATAATAGACCTTCTAATATTTTGGAAAGATGGTTCTTTACTACAAGAAAGTAATTTTATACGCATATTTTAAAAACCTTGTCCCAAATAATACGGGGGAATAATATTTTATGGAGTTTTTTTAAAAAAATTGACAGGCTTAACCATTGGTGTCACAACGACTATGATAATAGCCGATCAGGATTGAAAGGCATTTGAGGTGCGACTTTGTACAAAATTGATGATTTCGTTGTATTTAAGAGGTTTTGTAATATACCTGTCAATTAAGTGGTGTTGATTTCCTTTTGCCATATCGCTGTAATCAATAGAAGATGTCACCATAAGCAGATCTAATCTCTTCCCCTTGTTCCCTAAATTTGACAACTTGTCCAAAAATTCGAATCCGTCCATTTCTGGCATATTGATATCCAATAAGATCAAAATTTTCATCTTGGGATCGGCTAGGTTCCTTTGTAACTCCAAAAATGCAGCCAAGGGATTCAAAAATATTTTAATTTCCTTTGCTATTCCTGTTTTTTCAATAATATGATGGTGCACAAGATTTATAACACTGTCGTCATCAATGAGCAGAACAATATCATAGGTTAATTTGTTTTTCATTTATCGGTGATTTTTATTTGGGATTGAAATCATCTATATGGATTATTGGTATTGTTGTTAAATAACCCTGGGTTTTAATATCTAGATTTTAAAACTTACACCTCTTTAAATTAAACTAACTGTAACGGTTAAAAACATGATAGGATAACTCAAATTTAACAATTATATTATATTTGTAGGAAAATACGTTGTAAATTATGATTTCACAATATCACTTGCAACAAATAACTCAGGATTAAGATTTCTATTTTATGAGTAATAAACTATAGGAAGAATTTTCCAAGCTTGCCTACGATCACTTAAACAATTTCAATATTTAGCACCTCATTACTTATTGTACAAAATAAGCCATTTGGGATACTCGTGTCTATTACTGAAATGTGGCAGCAAAAATTTTAAATCATCTTTAAAGCCAATTTTTCTCCTAATGATCAGATAGGTATTAGGACAGTGGGAAAGTGAATCCAATTTAGAAACCATGACTTTATCATTTATATCCCAAAGATTAGCTTGCCACTGGTTGTTCCTTTGAAACTGTACTTCTCGATCAGTAGTATTATGTCTAAATTTTATAGTAATAGGATTAGCCCCTGAATAAACAGGTATAGATGACAAAAGGTAATCATAAACGACAATGGTCTTAGGTCCTTTTGGGGTGATGGCGTTAATATAACCAATCATTTCTTTGGTGGAGTTGAAGGTAGAACCGTTATTCGACATAATTGATGTTGACATTAAAATGAGGAAAGCACCAAAGCTTGCGCCCAAAATAGCCGGTTTGGCGACGTAACCATTGTCAATCAAAAAATAAATTCCACCAAACACCGCCACGCAAACAGAACAAATAACCAATGTAGAAGATGAAATCTGAAGGAACGCCGGCTGTAAAAACCATATAATTAGTACTCCTAAAAATAATAACCCGGTCAGTAAGGCATATGACACGTTCAAAATATAACGTATAGCCGGTGTAATCTTGAACAATTGTACTGCAATCAGAATGGACAACATCCAAACAACGGGCAGAATATACATTATCAATTTGGTCTTGAAGACCGAAAAAATTAAAACGAGAAAAACACTAGAAATCAGCAGTAACTTATTTTCCCGTCCAATAATGGTGACTCTTTTTCCTTTCTTTTTGAAGATGTGGAGTATTAGTCCCCACCAAGGCAGCACCAAGGCAAATATTATAGGTATATAAAACCAGAAAGGTTTTGCTCTATTAAACGACTTGAATGCCATTCTGGATAAAAGTTGCTTTTCTATGAAATAACCCCACAAACCGGGATTGCCCTTAACAACCATAATATACCAGCTAGATCCGATCACTAAACAAAGTACAAATCCCAAAAGGTGGTGGAGGTTAATTTTTGAACTACACTTAAATATAAGCTTGTACACGATGATATAGGTCAAAATAAATAGAAGTGCTACGGGGCCTTTGGTAAGTAAGGCTAATGCTACCATCCAATAAAATAAATATAGGTAGGTGAGTTGTCCTATGGAGGTATAATATTGCCAGCAATAGATCGATCCAAGAATAAAGGTAGTGAGATAGGCATCGGCAGTTAGGTTGCGGCTCGATATCAATACAATGGGCATAGCAAAATAGACCAGAGCGGACATATAAGCAATTTTCCTGTTTTTGTACAATAGGTTCGTTATACCATAAACCAGCAGCAATTGGAGCACAATAGCTACCTGAAGAAAAAACCTTGCTCCAAATTCCGTGATTCCAAAAATACGATAGCCCAAGGTAGTTATATAATAGGCCATAGGAGGTTTGTGAAAATGAAAAATACCCAGAAGTTCCGGATTAAGATAGTCTCCAGAATATAACATTTCCCTACTGATCTCGGCATATCGCGCTTCACTGGTCTCGGCCAGTCCATAGCTACCCAAGTCCGCCAATAAGATCACAAAGATCAAGGTAGAGAAAAACAGATAATACCTGTTAGTTGTTATTCTGGAGAACATTGCTATGATTTAGATATAATTATGAATCATATATGCTAATAAAAAAATTTCTTAAAGCTAGATCCCTGCCCACTACAGGCAGGCCATGGAGGTGTTTCGCCAGTTTAAATTTGGTCGAAGGGGCCAATTAAATTATCTGAACGGACCTACGGAAAAAAGGCCGTCCCAACCCTGTCTACCCTCAGGCAGGTTCAAGGCGCAGTCAAGGAAGATTTCCTATATTAAAAGTAATCATTGTTTTATAAAAATGATTAAATAAGCCTAGATATTTCATTTTGAGTTTTTAATAAAGACGACACTGGTAGTGGGTAGTTAAATAATTTACGTCATCGGGAATGCATATGAGAAATCGAAGATTCATCCAAGCTAAATCGAAGATTCACCAACACCCCTGAAATAATTATCACATAAGCTAAATCGCTCATTTAGCTACCGATCGGTATGTGCTACATCTCGTCGTCCCGAAAAGGGACTCCGTCGAAGTGACTACCGTTGACCAGTCCAAATTAGAGATGGAAATAATTTTCAGGCAACTAAAATAATTTATTCACAAAACATAAATATTAGGACTACCAACAAATATATTGACTCTAGGATAAAATAGCTATTATGCTATAAAACTCTAATTTTCAGGTCTTTTGGACCCCTATAGGAACGGGACAGAACCACGGGAGCGAAAGTTCAATTAATTCGCCCTGACCCTAAAGGGAATAATTGAATTTTCTCAATCGGTGGCGATTCAAATTATCGGATGTCCAATATTCACCCAAAATTTAAACGCTACATTAGACTAGAGCCAAAATGTCAATGGAATGGACTGGTCAGAAACATTGTCTTTAAGCTTATAATCCGAAAGATGAATTTTATTTTATATCAAACTCAGGCTATAACCATCATAGGTAATAAAAATCTTTTTCACTAAAAATTTAACTATCAAAATTTCTGTTAAAAACCTCAACTTCAACAATTATTAAAACTGAATTTTTACCACAGGTACAGGCCATTTCACAACAAATAGCTTATGGGCGCCATTAATTCTGACATAGGGCGGCAATATATATAACCACTGGCTCGTTATAGGGTCTTTCCTACAAAGTGGATTAATGTATTATTTCACTGCGTTTATAAAATAAAGGGGCAATATCATGATAAAATCGACCGAAAAACTACTGCTACTAATCTTGTTGTTTAGTTTTAACGCTTGGTATAGTACGGCTCAGGTTACTACGAGCCTACAAAATACTACTTTCAATTCTTGCGGTAGCGACCTACCGCAATCCGAACTTAACCTTGGCAACTTGGTTATAACGGAAACCAGAACCACCGATTTCCGCGACGGTACATATACTTTCTATATTGAGGCTCCCTCTAATTTTGAAATTAGAGCAACTGCCTATTCCGAAACAGGAACCGATATTTCAAGTGCATCCGTAATGCAGGATCCAGGTGATGCTTCCAGATTAAGGGTTACCATAACTACAAATGCCCAAGCTACCTTAGATGTATTTACTATTCAAAATATAAGGATACGACTCATTTCTAATGGAACCGGTACGGACGGAAACTTAAAATATTCCCTAGGTGGCAATACTAATAGAATAAATGGTCTTTACAACAATCAGACCCTTGACAATATTTCATTCACCGCACTTACGGGCGGAACAGGAGTTGACCAACAGGTCTGCTCCACAAACGACGTACAAAATATTAGTATTACAGGGTCTAACATAACCCAAAACAGAACCTTTGCGTGGGAAAAGGAGATTAACGGAACTTGGACTTCCATTGCAAATTCCAACACGGAAAGCCTAGTCGTGGACAGACCTAATTTTCCTAATGGCATTAGTACATACCGCCGTTTAACCACCACTAGTTTGTACGGGGCAAGCTGTACACAGATCAGTACCCCTGCAACTATCACCGTAAATGAAATTTATCCGGGAAGTATTACCGACGGAACGGGACAAAATGTTTGTGCCTCCCAAATACCCGAACAATTAAGTACCTCTGGAGATGTAGCGGTAACACCAGGAGGAACCACGAGCTATCAATGGTATAAAAACGATTCCGGAACTTGGGATTTAATTTCTGGAGCAACGGACAATTTTTATCAACCAACGGCCATATCCTCAAACACATCTTTTAAAAGAAGGGTTACCAACGTCTTAAATGGAATTAGTTGTTTTCAAGATACACCTGCGGTATCCATAATTTTAAGTTCTGCCGTTGTAGGAGGTACCGGTACAGATCAAAATATATGTTCACTAAGTGAGCTGCAATTATTGGCAGTCAATAATGGAGAAAACAATGGAACTTATCAATGGCAGAAATACAATGGGAGTAACTGGACCAACATAAGTGGAGCTACCCAAAGTACTTACAATGCCAGTGCCAATTTAAATCCTGGAACAGAGCAATTTAGAAGAGTTACCACCGTTCCCGGGGCAAGTTGTGAGGGCATCAGTACTGTTGCCACTATCACCTACACCAATTTTTCCGTAGGAAGTATTTCAGGTACTGAAACAGTTTGTTACAATGAAACTCCAAATACGTTTACATCAGATACCAATACCACTGGATCGGGCACCATTTCATACCAATGGGAACAGTTAGATGGAAATTCTTGGGTTGTAATTCCTGGTGCAAGCAATGCGGAATACCAAGCTGCTTCCCTTACCCAAACAACATCATTTAGAAGACTGGACAGTATCCTTTTAAATGGATATAGCTGTTCCGATTATACCAACGAAATAACGATTACTGTGCTTGATCAAATCAGCGGCGGTAATGTCAGCGCAGATCAAACCGTTTGTGAGGGAGAAATTCCTGGTCCCATATCAGTGAGCGATGGTACAGCTGCCGGCCCTAATATAACCTATCAATGGCAATCCACAACTAGCAATAATTTTACCAATATAAACGGAGAAACTAATGCCACCTATAGCTTTGCCACTGCCCCAGGGGTTACTACAAAATATAGACGTCAAACTATAATTTCCAATAATTCCAAGGTATGCCTGCAGAATTCTACAGTAAGTACTGTTTTAGTTAATACAATTAACCCTGGAGTCATTGGAAATAGTCAAGATGTTTGTGATGGTGAGGCACCGAGTACCTTGGTGAACTTATCCAACGCTAGCGCAGATGGAAATATAACTTATGCATGGGAGTTGTCCACGGACAACGGTGCCAACTGGAGTGTTATTGCGTCCGCAACGGGCCCAACCTATACTCCGGGTATGTTGTCTGCCTCTACAAAATTCAGAAGATTTGATACCACCACCTTGAACGGTAGCGTTTGCTCGGACTATACCAATGAAGTCGACATCACTATTTTAGGAGCAATTTCTGGAGGGGAAGGCTCCGCAGATCAAGTGGTGTGTGAAGGGGAATCACCCTCAATGATTACTGTGGCAAACGGTACAGCCGCAGGGGTAGGGGTTAATTTTCAATGGTATTCCTCTCCCGATGATTCCAATTACACTTTACTGACTGGAGAAACAGGGGAAAGCCTTAGTTTTTCTACGGGTATTGCGGAATCTACTTATTTTAGAAGAAACGTTACGCTAACCAGCAACGGAAATATTTGCGAGGCATCCAGTGTGCCTACCTTAGTAACCCTAATCTCGCTTTCCGCTGGAACCATTTCACAGACCCAAACGGTCTGCGGGTTAAGTGAAGTAACACCGATAACAAGTTCTGCAGATGCCACGTCAAACGGTATAATTGCTTATACCTGGCAGCGTTCCCCTAATGGTAATTCTTGGACAGATATAGCCGATTCCAATGAAGCTACTTACACGCCAGACAATTCAGGTGATTTGATAACTTATTATAGGAGAAAAGCAACCGCAACACTAGAAAGTCTAAGTTGTGAGGCCATCACCGTTCCGGTAATGGTACATGTAAATAAATTTTACGACGAGTCCACCCATAACATTACTTTTTCTTCCGGAGACACGGGATCAACCGTAGTATGTAATGAAGGAGTTCCACAACCTTTTAGCGCCAATTTTACCTTGATCGCCTCAGGAGAGCTTACCTACCAATGGCAGGTGTCCAGTGATAATATATCCTATTCAGATATCCCCGGTGCCACCGCAAGATACTTTCAAGCACCGGCAGTAGTCGATGCCCTTTATTACTATAAGAGAGTAACTACCTCTACCTTAAATGGGGTAGGGTGCAGTGTAACAAGTAATGAGCTGGAGATTATCAATGGGGGAGATGCCACTGCCGGGACTATTGGTACAACTAATGCCAATGGATCAAATGGCACCAATGAAGAGGTAATTTGTAAAGGTGACATTCCCAGTGAAATTCAACAATTGACCGCGTCAACTGGACAAACCTTAACCTATAAATGGTATGCCAATGGGACTGTGATACCTGGAGAAACTGGTATAAACTTTACCCCGACCAATAGCATAACCCGCACTACCACCTATATTAGAGCCACAATTAGCACCAATGGAGCCGGATCAGTATGTGAAGTGAACAGTAATCCAGTAACCGTCTTGGTGCCACAGGCAGACAATTTAGGACCAGATATCACTATTTGTTCCAATACAACTCCTCCAGCCTTAGGAAACATTAATGCTATAGAGGGACTTCCTTACTTGCAATTTAAGTGGTTCGATTCCGACAATGGAACAGATTTTTATGAAATACCAGGGGCTACAGATGCCACCTTTACCCCATCAACTCCCTTACTTGAGGACAAATATTACCGTAGGGAATACCAGGCAACTATAGATGGAATTGTTTGTAATCTTCCCGATTATTCACAAAGTAATATCCTAAGGGTATATGTCAACAATGTACAAGGAGGAACAATTTCCGGTGATCAAAAAATATGCTATGGTGATGACCCCGCCATATTGGAGAATGCGGGAGAAGGAACAGCTGACGGAGTTTTAAAATATCAATGGTTTTCTTCCGAAGACAATTCAACCTGGGCTATTATAGACGGTGCGGTAAACCGTTCGTATGATCCTGAAGCTGGTAACTTCCCAACTACCTATTTCAAAAGGAGAGCTTCGTCTACCTTATACGGAGTTGTATGTACTAATGACAGTAATACTATTGTAGTAGAAGTTGCCGAGGAATTATTGCCGGGAACCTTGTTAAATAATCAGACAATATGTGAAGGGGAAACCCCAGCACCAATAACCGCAACTGGAAGCAGTACCTATGGAGACCAAACTTATAATTGGTATTCATCCCCAAATGGCAGTACATGGACCGATCTGGGAGTATCTACGGCCGACCATGAACCATCCATAATTCCGGGAACTATGTTCTACAAAAGGGCTATTACCAGAACTTCTCCTTTGATAAACAAAACCTGTATAGTGGAAACCAACCCTATAAAAGTCACCGTTAATGTGGTATATGCCGGAAAAATAACGGACAATCAATCGGTTTGTGAGGGTAGTCAGCCTGAAGCCATCGTGGAATTGGAACCTGGTACAGGAGCAGGAAATCTGACCTATTCATGGAAATCTTCCCCGGACAATCAAACTTATTCGGTAGTAGCTGGGGCAACGCAGCCAAATTACACCCCCCCAAGTACTTTGACCACCTCTACCTATTTCAAAAGAGTGGTTACCAGTACTATAAATGGAGTGGCCTGTAGTGATGAGACCTCACCGAAATTAGTGACGGTAATACCTTACCCCATAATTGACAATGAAGCCATTATTGATAATGATATTACCAATGTAAGTTGTAATGCAGGGAATGACGGTAGTATTATAATACCCAACGGTAGAATTACCGGAGGAAATACCGCACAAGAACAAATAAATACTATCACCCTGTTTGGCACCCCAACATTCAATAACACTTACAGTGTAATTATTGACGGTAAGGTCTATGAACACCAAGTTGATTTGAACGGTTCCAATGTAACCCAAGATAATAATGAGGTGGCCGCTGCACTGGCACAGGAAATAAATGAGGCAACTGGACCTAACCTAAGCTCGGTTATTGCCTCGTCAAATTTCAATGAAATCACTTTAACGGCAAAAGTGGCCGGAATAGGATTTACCGCCTACGTTAGTACTGGAGAGGATTCAAATGTCAGTAATTCGAATGTGATTACCCAAACCAATGCCGTTGCCAATACCTATGTATGGTCTAAAATTGGGGACACCAGTTTTTCAGCGTCTACGCTTAGTATTAGCGAACTTACAGCGGGAGTTTACCAGTTAACCATATATAACGAATTTTGCGGAACAACATCCTCACCATTCGTAGTATCGGAACCAGAGGAATTGACCCTAAATATCGGAGACACTTGTAATGCCGCTATAACAGCTTATAGCACAGGCGGTATCGCACCTTTTACCTATACGCTTACAAGGCCTAACGATCCCCCTTTGGTCCAGACCTCCAATAATCCTAATATTACATATACCAATTTAACTGGTGGAGCTACGTATACTGTGAGTGTACAGGACGCCTCTTGCGCCATACCGGAATCACAATCCGTAACTTTGCCCATGGGACTACAATTTGATCAAGCTTCCGTTGTAGTGGAAAACGCTACCTGCTTTGGTCAAAATGATGGTAGCATTAGCTTAAACATTGGAGCTACAACAGTAACCGGGGGGAAAGCTCCTTATAGCTTTAGTTGGACGGGCCCTAATAACGCAAGTTTTACCACTGAAAATATTACAGACTTGGCACCAGGCGTCTATGTTCTTTCTGTAACGGACCAACTTGGATGTTCAGCATCCTATACGGCCAATGTGGCCTCAAAAGCGCAATTGGAAATCAGTAGCGTTCAGGTGATCAACCAGCAATTACAATGTGCTGGGGATACCAATGCCGAAATCAGTATACAACTAAGTTCGGATGCCAGTAGCCAATTACAAATAAATTGGTACAGAAATGGAACAAGTTACGCTACCAACAACACCAGTATAAGCAATTTGGGAGAAGGCAGCTACGAAGTGGTTGTTATTGATACCAACAGTGATGCCAATGCACCCTGTACCGTAAGACAGACTTTTAATATCACTGCCCCGGCCATATTTAGTGCAATAGCAATTACTACAGGTAACGAAAGTTGTGTAGATGCTAGTGAAGGCAGGGAATTTACCTTCAGGGTACAAGGAGGAACAGCACCCTACCAATATGTACTTGATAGTGGAACACCAGTATTCTTTAGTAGTACCCAGACTGCCATAAGTTCCCTTTCCAATGACAGTCATATTATAGAGGTAACCGATGCCAATCAATGTGTTGTACAAACATTTATCATGGATAGTTATGAGGCTATGGATTATTCTGGTCCCAAATCATACACCCTTCCGCAATGTGAGGTTGATTATGCCTTTAGTCTGGATACCAATATGATTTCTGGAGGAAAACCTTTTGTGGATGGTGGTAACAATCCATATTATTTTTATGACTGGAGAGGCCCCAATAATTTTGTGGCCCAGGACATCACTAGCTTTGATGCTGTGCCCGGTTCTTATTATTTAACCATCACCGATAGTAATGACTGTTCATCCCAGGAAATTGAATTTACCTTTAATACCACTTATAGCCCAATTGTGGTTAATAAGACCATAACCCCAGTAAGCTGTGGAGCGACCAATGATGGCGCTATTTCCATTGCTGTAAATGGAGGCCTTAGACCCTATAACATAGTTTGGGAAAAAGAGGTAGCCGGGACAGCTAACAATCCAGATCCAGTCTTCACTTCCGCAGGTCAAAACATAACCCAATTGAACGGTTTGGAAGAAGGAAGATTGCGATTAACGGTTACCAGTAATATAAATGGTTGTAGTAATGCAGATCCAGCCTATTATTACCAAGAAATTATAACTATTAACAAAGCTGAATCGCTTCAACTGTTGGACGGACCTTACTTGGATGAATCCCTTTGTTCGGGCAATCCGGGAACTATTACCGTTTCCATTTTCAATAGTCAACCAGGGGATTTAAGCTTTTACTATGAAAATGCACTGGTGCCCTCGGTAAAAACAGATACAAACACCTATTCCGTACAAATAGGCAACCCATTGGACAATGCCACTCTAAATGTGGTCAATGATCAAGGCTGTGGTATAGCATTGTCCATAAGTTCTAGTGTCACAGAACCCACATTTGCCTATACCTCGGACGAATATGAAATAACCGGGCTACTTCTGGCCAAGGAAGATATTCGATTCAGTATAACCAGTGAACCGGGATACGGCAATGCTTCTTGGGACTTTGGAGATGGTAGTCCAATAATCAATATAGACCCAACCTTAGACGGTATTATGACCACACATAAATATAATTACCCCGGAATTTTTACCACAACACTTACACTCTTCAATCTAGAAGGTTGTAGTAAAACGGTAGAAATGGACGTACAGGTAGGTAATGGTTATGACGTAATGTTCCCTAATGTCTTCTCTGCGAACGCCGATGGGATAAATGATTATTTCCAGGGAGAATTTACTGGAATGGCCTCATTTACTTTTCAAATTTATGATATGTGGGGCTCCTTGATCTACAGTGTAGCCTATGACTATGATGCTATGCCAGTAAATTGGGGATGGAACGGTAATTACAGTACAGGAAAACCCTATAAAAATACGTCTTTTAGATATTTATTTGTAGGTACCACCAAAGACAACAAACAAATAACCAAAACCGGCGAAGCCTCAATTTTACGCTAGAAATGAAAAAACTTAATTTTATAATATTTATACTATTGCTTATTTCGTTAGGGGCAAGTGCCCAAGAGAAATTTGTGCACAACCTTAGTAAATTGCCCGCATCCTTAAATCCAAGTTTTCACGCCTTTAAGGATAAGACTAGAATAGGGGTGTTGGCAGAATTTGCAAGTCAAAACCAAGGCACACAATCTCAGCACAAATACGCATTTGGTTCAACGGCTTTTGAAGAATATAATTTCCAATTAGGCGTAGATCTGTTCAATAACAACTTGAACAACTCCGGATATAATTATACTTCGGCAGCCCTAAGCTATATGTATAAATTGGTTTTGAAGAATGATTGGATCTTGTACCCGGGAATAACAGCAGCGTATAGTAATTATCGATACGATTTTAATAATCTAACCTTTCAAGATCAAATCAACATCTTTACAGGACAAATTAGTGCTAATACCATTGATCCCATTACCGCTTCGGAGAATATCGGCTACTTGGATATGGGCGCATCTATATTGGTACATAACGATATTAATATGCTCTTTGGGCTATCCCTTAAACATTTGAACCAACCACGGATATCATCAAAACAAAGCGAAAATAACGTGAATTTGAACATGCTGGTGTCAGGGCAGTTCGGATATGAATTGAACATCAATAAATATGGACATGCCAAATTGCCAGAGCATTCCTATCTATATCTGTTCAATGCCGTTTCCGTACAGGGACCAAATACCAGGCTGGATTTCTATCAAGATTTTACCTTAGGAAACTTCAGTATTGGCGTAAATGAACATCTCAGTTACATGGAAAATGCTTCTTTTTCTGAAATAGGTTTTGCTACTAGTCTTACGCTAGAGACCTTTGAATTTGGATTGAACTATAGGTTGCCTTTTGGAGGCGAAGCCAAGCAATATATTCCCAGTTCTCTGGAACTATTTTTGGTTTTCGATATTTCGAGATTTAAAGAACGAAGAAGATCTGACTATAGCAAGTTTTATTAACTTTTACCTAACACAACTACAAAAAACCCTCAACATCTGTTGGGGGTTTTACTTTTCAGAAAAAGGGTTAGAAAATAATTTCCCAATAAGACAGTTTTTGTTCTTGCATTAAAACTGTTTTTTATCCGATTTATACGTTAGATCTAGCGATGGGGAATTCAAGATATAAGTACATATTTAAGCATCTGGATCTGTAAATGCATTATTTCTCAACCCAATAATAGAGAAAGATGTGCATTGTAGGAGCTAAGAACTAACTATCCCAAAGTTCGTGTTCTGTTCATATTTTGCATCTCCCCAAAAACCGACCAGTGCCGAACAACTAAGGTACCCCAATGAAACTGGCTTCTTTACCTGTAACTACAGGACAGTGTCCTATCATTTTATTTGTAGTATTGATGCTCGAGAAAACAACAGAGGTTACATTTATGCCAAACATATTTTTTATCCACCATGAAAAAGAAATCATACCAATATATATTCCAATAGCGTTAAGATTATGAAAAAAATTGTATGTTATTTAATATTTTTTATTGCCCTCTCGAGCTTTGCCCAAACAAAAATGAAAGCTCTTATTGTAGATGGACAGAACAATCACAAGGTATGGCCTAAGTCATCGATTATGATGAAGCAATATCTTGAAGAAACAGGACTTTTTGAAGTTGATACCTACCGAACACGTTATACTTGGAATGCGCAACGAGAAATGGATTATTTTAAACTAAACGCTGGCATTGAAACTAAAAATCTAGATCAGCCCAAACAAGATATGGCATTTTCTCCCAATTTTGAGCAGTATGATGTGGTAATCTCCAATTTTGGGTGGAAGGCTGCCTCTTGGCCAGAGCATACCCAAAAAGCTTTTGAGTCTTATGTGCAATCAGGAGGGGGGTTTGTTAGCGTTCATGCCGCCAACAACTCTTTTCCAGAATGGGAAGCATATAATAAGATGATAGGCCTTGGTGGTTGGGGAGGAAGAAATGAGAAAGATGGGCCTTATGTTTATTACACCAATGAAGGTAAAATGGTACGTGACAGTTCTAAAGGTCCAGGAGGCGCCCATGGTAAGTATCATCATTTTCCAGTTACCATTCGTAACAACCAACACCCGATTACTAAAGGAATGCCCAAAGTATGGCTGACAGGAATGGATGAATGCTATGCTAAATTGCGTGGGCCTGCTGAAAACTTAACTATTCTGGCAACCGGTAAAGATCAAAATAAAGATGCACCAACCGACCGACACGAACCTGTTCTAATGGTGCTGAATTATGGTAAAGGACGAATATTCCATACGGCATTAGGCCACGACACCGGGGCCTTTGAAAATGTTGGATTTATTGTGTCTTTTACAAGGGGAACGGAATGGGCGGCCAAAGGAAAGGTTACCCAAGCAATACCAAATGACTTTCCTACCGCCGATCAACCAAAAAGCAGGGTTTTTAAACTAATGGTCCGACAATTTTAGCCGATAAAATTTCATCTCCGAAAAACTCTACATGTTTATGTTGAAATTTAGGTGGTTTACAAAGAATTAGGTCATGGCCTAATTATTAACAACCTCTTTTAGATTATCGAAGGTTACCTAGGAAATGGATATGCAACAGCTATGAAGTATATACTTTTAGAAAAAAAATCATTCGGTTATTAGGGTTTTAAAAGAAGGCTGTCCTTGCTTTTCTATCTGAACAACAGGAATATGAAAGGTTGTATTTCCTCTCCAATGGATTGTCTGAGTATAGAGAAAGCCTTAGTGATATGCGCTTCGACAGATTTTACAGAAACTTGTTTATACTCGGCAATTTCTAAATTAGTGAGTCCGTCTTGCTTACTTAGCATAAATATTTCCTTACATTTTGGAGGAAGGTCCTGCATTGCCCGTTTTACTAATTTTATCCTTCGCTCCAAAGCATGTTCATCTTCATTTTCCACCATAGTGCTAAGGGCGTCAATATACTTTTTCTCTAAAGGAACTACTAATTTCTGTTTTCGATATTCATCTATAAACTCATTGTAAACAGATTTATAAAGGAAACTTCTAATTTCAAAATCGGAATTTAAACGATTTCGTTTCTTCCAAGTACGTATAAAAACATTTTGTACAATATCTTCAGCAGCTTTCTGATCATTGATAAGACTGTAGGCATAAAGACATAGCTTGTGATGATAGGTATCCACTAAGATCGTGTACGCTTTGGAATCCCCAGATTTTAGGGCCTCAATAAATCTTGAGTTATTAAAATAATCGTTTTGCATATGGTAATCTGATAATAATTGGCGGTTAATTAAGGCAAATTAAAAAAAAATATACTAAAAAAGTTAGGGTTGTTTAAAATCCATACGTATTTATGGTAAATAGTACATTTATAAAATGAGCAATAAAGAACCAAAAGATCTCATAACTAAATTTCTGACCCATCAAGCCTCGGCAGCGGAGTTGGATGTTTTGGTAGCATGGTTACAAGAGGCTGAAAACGAAAAATTGTTTAACTCCTATATCCAAACAAATTACGCCATTGAACACGAAATGAGACAATTTGACGCCAATAGATTAAAAAGCCAATTGCAAAAATTAATGGAAGACGAGAAGAAGGCTTTTAGGCGCAAAAAAATTCGTAAAATTGTCAGCTATGCAACTGCTGCGGTTATTACAGCTTTATTTGTCACGGGTTATTTCTTAAAAGACAATATTTCTAAGGATGAAATTGAATCTACTCCGAGAATAGTCAATAATAATATTGATATAGGTTCTGATAAAGCAATTTTAACCTTGGAGGATGGCACCCAAGTGGCTTTGGAGAAAGGTTCTAATTATCAAATAAACAATGCCAACAGCAACGGTGAAAATATTATCTACAATCCAAAGAAAAACACTGCAAAAGAATTGGTTTACAATTTTTTAACTGTACCAAGGGGAGGTCAGTTTCATCTAACATTATCCGATGGGAGCGAAGTATGGTTAAATTCTGAATCTCAACTTAAATATCCGGTAAATTTCTTAGAAGGTCAAACCCGAAAAGTAGAACTGGTATACGGTGAAGGATATTTTGCTATTTCCCCGAGTTCGGACCATAAGGGTTCAAAATTTGTAGTTTCCAATCAATCCCAAGAAATAGAGGTATTGGGTACCAAATTCAATATTAAGGCCTATAAGGAGGAAGCAAATATATATACGACCTTGGTAGAGGGCAAGGTGGTAGTTAATACCGCAAGTGGAAAACGCGAACTGGAACCCGCGCAACAGGCGAACCTAAATCTTAATGATAACAGCATGGAAGTTGCTACTGTAAATGTGTATAATGAGGTTTCCTGGAAGGATGGTGTTTTTAGTTTCCGAAAAAAACCTTTATTGGAGATAATGAAGGTGTTATCGCGCTGGTATGACATGGATGTTATTTTTGAAAATCCTGAGCTGGAAACAGCAGGATTTAACGGGGTGCTGGATAAAGATCAGAAAATAGAAGATATATTAAATACCATAAAAAATTTCAGGGTCATAAAGGACTATGAAATTATTAATAAAACAATCCTATTGAAATGAAATAGAATTTAAAAAAAAGGGAACGAAGGAGAACATTTAGCGGTGCATCAACTTCGTCCCTTTAGAGTGTATTACTTAAACAAATGTTCAACCAATACTATGTAAATTTATGAAAATTAAATTAATTCAGTCCCGGTCGTTCGTCCGAATGCGGGTGTTAATCATGATTATGAGAACCTTTATTTTTCTATTGTGCACAACCGTTTTTGGGATTACAACGGAAAAGTCATTTTCTCAAGAGAAAATAACAATAGACGCCGATAAGGTAGTCTCTGTAGATGAGGTCTTTGATATTATTCAAAACCAGACCAAGTATCGTTTTTTATATCCGGACAATCTGTTTGCAGATGCTCCTAGGGTACAATTACAGAAAGGAGAGATTGGAGTAGATGAGCTATTAAAGCAAAGTTTATCCAAGAGTGCTGTTGAATTTGAGCTGTCCCAAAAAAATCGCATTGTTATTCGGGAACGGCATACCAATAACGCGCCTAACCAAGAAGTGTTGCTGCAACAGCAGTTTGAAGTTTCAGGTACGGTGACGGATCAGACGGGTCAACCCTTACCAGGGGCCAATGTTGTTGAAAAAGGAACTTCCAATGGAGTAACGGCCGATTTTGACGGAAATTTTTCAATAAGTGTTTCCAACGAGAATGCAACCCTGTTGGTATCTTACATTGGTTATGCTACACAAGAAGTTTCCATTAAAGGAGAGTTAAATCTTAATATTGTGTTAGAGGAAAGTGCTGCTGGTCTTCAGGAGGTCATAGTAGTAGGTTATGGAACTCAAGTTAAAAAGGACATAACCGGTTCTGTATCCTCTATTTCTGTTCATGATATGGAGGCCTTACCAGTCGCCAATGCCCAGCAATTTATTCAAGGTAGGGCAGCCGGAGTCCAAGTTCAACAAACTAGCGGAGATTTGAATGGCCGATTTAATATAACTGTAAGAGGTTTAAATTCCACAGGTACAAACGGACCACTATATGTTGTGGATGGAGTTCCTCTTGCAACAGAGGCCTTTTCGACAATCAACCCTTCAGAAATAGCTAGTATAGATATTTTGAAGGATGCTTCAGCAACATCTATTTATGGTGCAAGAGCTTCAAATGGGGTAGTTGTAATTACAACAAAAACAGGCAAGGCAGGTAAGACTAAATTTAATCTTGAAGTCAAAAATGGAGTTGAAAATGCAACAAAAACCTTTGACATGATGAATTCAGAACAATTGTTGGCACATTCGGAACAAGCGTATATCAATACTGGTCAGAATTGGCCCGGAATTTCGGAAGAACTAGCCTCAAACAATAACGATTGGCAAGATTTGATTTTGAGACCTGGTTCTTGGCAGGAGTACTCACTTTCAGCAACAGGTGGTAATGAAAAAACTAAATTCTCCATTTCTGGCTCGTATATGGATAGAGAGGGTATTCTTATTGGGACGTCTTTGAATAGGGCATCCGCCAGAGTAAACATAGACAGTGAGATCACTGATAGGCTAAAAGTAGGAATCAGAGTTTCAAATTCGTCTCAGTGGGGAGAAGAAACAAGTAATGATCAAAATTTTGGACGTGGATTTAGAGCCGCTGTATTTTCACGCCCCTGGAACCCTTTTAAGGATGAAAATGGCCAGTATGATGGAATTCCTTCAAGGTCAGCTCCTAATAATGGACCTCAAGAAAATTTTATAGCTGCAATTTTAGAAGAAGTTAACGAAACTAAAATTAATCGCTTGCTAGGAAATGCATTTGTTGACTATGAGATCGTAAACGGTTTAAACCTTAAATATAATTTTGGGGTAGATCTATTCACTCAGAACGGCTATTCTTATTCCCCGGTTTATGATAGGGGTGGTTATCGCAGGGAAGAGGGAGTAGTAGCACAGAGCAATAGTAATAATTTGAATTTGGTTTCGGACTTGACCCTGACCTACAAAAAAACATTCTATAAGCATCAGGTAACGGGATTGATAGGTTTTTCTGCCCAATCCTTTCTTGTTGAGAATTACGGGGTTTCCGCTCAGGGGACAACCAATAATATCTTGAATCAGCTGAGCAACCAAACTGATATCACAAATGCTACAGGTGGCAAATCTGAAAATGGACTCGTTTCCTATTTTGCTAGATTAAATTACGACTACGATGGTAAATATCTGTTGACAGGAACTGTTAGAAGGGATGGTTCCTCAAGATTCGGACCAAATAATAAGTACGGAACGTTTCCATCGGGTTCTTTGGCTTGGAGGTTGTCGGAAGAAAATTTCATGAAAGGTGTCAATGCTATTAATGATTTAAAAATTCGAGGAAGTTATGGACTTACGGGAAACCAGAATATTGGAAATTTTAGATATTTGGCAACCACGACTTCAGATAACTATGTTTTTGGTGATACACAAGTTACCGGGATAAGGCCCAATAGTTTTGCAAATCAAGACATACAGTGGGAGTCTAACAGGCAATGGGATCTTGGATTAGATATTGCCATGTTCAAAAACAGATTTTCCTTACAAGCTGATTATTACGACAAAAAATCAAATGATTTGCTAGTGGTTGTACCAAAACCACCAACGACAGGTATTTCAGGTGATCCAACGGTTAATTTGGGTTCGATAAGCAATAAAGGATTCGAGTTTGGCTTTATTTCAAGGAATTTGGTAAATGAGTTTAAATGGACTACTTCTTTCAATGTTGCAGCCAATACAAACGAGGTTTTGGATATCGGAATTAATGCATCTGGCGAACCCGCACAAATACCAGGTAACTCAGTAGAAGGTTTTTTGGGGGGTGTAGCAATCAACCTCACTACCCAGGGACAGCCTATTGGGGCGTTTTACACACATGTATGGGACGGTATTTGGCAGACCGATGAGGCCGATGAGGCAGCTGTTTATGGCCGTGAACCAGGAGATGCAAAGTTTGTTGATTTAGATAATGATGGGGATATAGATTTAAACGATAGAAAATTCGTGGGTCAGGCAGCTCCAAAATATTTTGGAGGTATCAACAATACCTTCTCATACAAAGGGTTTACATTGTCCCTATTTGTAAATTGGCAACAAGGTAATAAATTGTTCAACCAAATTCGACAGTTTATTGAATCCGGCCATGCAGCGGTCAATCAGCTGGATGTTGATTATTGGACTCCGGAAAATCAAAGTGCAGTTTACCCAAGACCAATAAATTCAGCAAGAGCATTTGGAGAAAACAGTATGCCCTCGACACGGTTTTTGGAAGATGCCTCCTTTATAAGGATAAAAAATCTAAGCTTGGCTTATGATATACCCAATAATGTTTGTGAAAGGATTGGGATACAGACACTTAAATTGGGTGCTAATGTTACAAATTTGGCAACATTTACAAAGTACAGTGGACTGGATCCTGAAAGTTCTAGTTTGGGCGTACTTTCTGCGGGTTCGGATTTTACGCCATATCCATTGGCCAGAACTTATATGCTCTCTTTAAATCTAGGTTTATAATATAAAATATCAGAAAATGGAATATAAATATATAACTCGAATAATTCTTATTTTATTTACATTTGGCTCGCTTTCTTCATGTGAGGACCTGTTAGAGCCAGATCCAATAGGAGTGGCAGTCGTTGATATCGTCTATATTGACGAAGCAGGTGCTATAACTGGAATAAATGCAGCCTACTCGCCTTTAAATACCTTGTATAACAGTAACTTACAAAGACTAGTGGAGCTTGCTAGCGACGATGTATATACTTGGCGAGCCGAATCTTACTTCAAAGGCTTCACAACCGATTTTGCAGATGGTGTGGTAAATAGTGTATGGACCAATTGCTACGAAGGGATAAATAATTGCAATACAGTTCTTAATAGGGTCTCCAATATGGAGTTCCTTGATGATCCTAAATTACAGAATATCATTCTTGGTCAAGCATATTACCTAAGGGCACTATACTATTTTCATCTTGTTCGCCTGTACGGGGATTTACCAATTCTTTTGGATGAGACTAAATCTGTAATGGATGCTACCAAACAACGCTCTTCAACAGTAGAAGTATATGCTCAAATCATTGAAGATCTTCAAACGGCAGAAAATTTGTTGCCTGAAGTTTATACAGGAGGAAGTGGTTATGAAGTTGGGCGTTCGACCAAAGGTGCAGCGAATGCCTTGTTGGCCTCAGTTTATCTAACCATTGAGGATTGGGACAATGCAGCGTCCACGTCGGATTTAGTTATATCATCTGGTAAATATGATTTATGGGAGGATTATGCCAACAACTTTTATGGTTTAAATGAAAATGGTAGAGAATCTATCTTTGAAGTACAGTATGGAAAATTAGGGGCACCTAGTTCAAATCTCAACACTTTTTATGGACATGGTTCACAGGTCCTAGGTAATGCACTTTACTCACATATACCAACAAGTAACGCGGTTGATAAAGGTTTTATTGGATCTGACGGAGGAGGCATAGGTATTGTAGAAGAATTTGAGAGCAATGACGAACGATTTAATGTTGCCATATCTTATTACGGTTTAACCGAAGGCGTTGTTTTAGGTTCAGGACCTCCAGATCCGTTAGTCAACAAGTTTTTTATGGGAACTACAGTCGACGCTGGTGCTAGCCCGGTAAATTTTCCTATAATGAGATATGCAGAGGTGCTGCTAATAAAGGCGGAGGCACTAAATGAATTGGGACCAAATAATAATGAGGCTATTAATATTGTCAACGATCAAATTAGATATAGAGCTGGTCTTGAAGATTTGCCGTCGTCTGTTACATCTGACCAATCATTATTTAGAGAAGCAATCTGGAAAGAGAGAAGGGTAGAAACGGCATTTGAGGCTAAGAGATTATTTGACCTTAATAGAACGGGAAGGTTGGCAGATAGAATGGCTATGCAGGGCGTTACAATTTCAAATGTTAAAATCACACCGCATCCTTTGACGGGCAAAGATCAATATTTGTACGCTATTCCATTTAGTGAAACATCGACTAACCCTCTTATAACCCAGAATCCTGGGTATTAAAAATAGGATTATTCAATATTGGTTAGTTAGTTTTTTATTTTAAAGGGCAGACCACCGAATCTGCCCTTTTTGTACCTATAAACCTTTAGTTGCTCATCGGCTTGTCTGGCTTCGGCATTACCTAGGTAGTGTTAGGTGTTTTTTCATATAGCAGGATTTTTTAATGTCATGAATATTTTAACTATTAAGCCTTTAAAATCATTCGTTCATGCAAAAAAAGTACCGTCATAGGTTATTTTACTAGTGGCAACATCAATATCCTTTATCTAATTTTAAAAAAATGATTTTAGGAAAAAATCTTAGGATTCTTAAAAGTAAATTAAACACCATTTAAAATTTTTCATACATGAAAAGAGTATTCAGTTTTATAACAATACTGTTCGTTTTCTCCCAACTCTCCGTCCACGCCCAAAAGAATAAGGCAACGACCCAAAAAGGGACAGCTCAAAACCCCAATATCATTTACATCCTAGCCGATGACCTAGGTTATGGCGATGTGAAAGCTTTTAACCCCCAAGGGAAAATTGATACCCCTAATTTGGATGCTATGGCTGCCAATGGCCTTAAATTTACCGATGCCCATACCTCGTCGTCGGTATGTAGCCCAACGCGCTACGGCATATTGACGGGACGATATAATTGGAGAACCTCCTTAAAGAGTTTTGTATTGAGTGGTTATTCAAAATCCTTGATCAAACAAGAGCGTACCACCATTGCCGAAATGCTAAAAAAACAGGGATATGCAACAGCATATGTAGGGAAATGGCACCTGGGATGGGACTGGGATATTGAGGATTCGGATGCTAACTTAGAGCACAATAAATTGAATGTAAACCCTAAGGTCAACTTTGCTTCCCCCGTAAAAAATGGCCCTGCTACCCATGGGTTCGATTATTCCTTTGGTTTTTGCGGTTCATTGGACATGGCACCCTATGTGTATGTGGAGAATGATATGCCCACTATGGTGCCAACGAAAACCACGGTTTCGGTGGATGAGAAAGGGATTTGGAGAAAGGGGCTTACGTCGGATGATTTTGTCCATGCCAACGTATTGCAAGACTTAACAGATAAGGCTGTTGATTACATCAATAAAAAAGCCCAAACAAAATCGCCCTTCTTCTTATATTTCCCATTGCCAGCCCCACACACACCTATTTTACCCACTACAGAATTTTTGGGTAAGAGCAATACCAATATGTACGGCGATTTTGTGATGCAGGTAGATGATGTGGTACGTCAGATTAGGGAGGTTCTAAAAAAACAAGGGATTTCAGAAAACACCCTCTTGGTGTTTACCAGTGACAACGGTTGCTCGCCCAAGGCAGATTTTGAGGAGCTCGCCAGAGTAGACCATGATCCCAGCTTTACTTTTAGGGGAACCAAGGCCGATATTTTTGAAGGTGGGCACCATGTGCCCTTTATAGTGGAATGGCCTGAAAAGGCATTGAAAAATTCGAGCTCAGACAAAGTTATCTGTACTACCGATTTTTTTGCCACATGCGCTGAATTAACAGGGTACAAAATTAAAGAGACCGAGGCAGAGGACAGTTACAGCATGCTGCCGCTTATTACAGGGAAAAAGGATAAAGAGATTCGTGAATTTACCGTGCATCATTCTATCGATGGGTCTTTTGCTATAAGGCAGGGCCCTTGGAAATTAAGTGTCTGCCAGGGCTCGGGCGGTTGGAGCTACCCTAGGCCACAGGATATAAAACAGGAGAATCTGGATTTACCGCCCATGCAGTTGTACAATTTGGCGGCCGATATTGGGGAAACCGAAAATCTGATCTCCGAATACCCAGAAAAGGTAGCCGAACTTAAGGCGGCTCTTAAAAAAATCATTCTAGACGGGAGAAGTACTAATGGAGCGGTACAGGAAAATGAAGGGATGGAAGGCTGGAAACAGATTGAAGAAATTATTAATTGACGTGCGTTCGGGGGGGTTGGACATTGAACTCAACATTTTGGAATCAGGTACGGAGTAGGAGATAACCTATTATAAGGATACCTCCCTGGATCCCATTGCAAAACCAATCCGGAAGCCTACCAGAGGCCGAAAGGCAACGTAAAATAATTATGCCATAAAGGTTATTATGGCACCAAGTGGTGGACATTGCATATGAATATGTCCCATTTAAACTAAAGAATAATTATGAAATTCACTCTTAGAAGACAAATTCTCAGTAGCCTTTGTGCTGCAATTTTAATTTCCTGCGGAAACAAAAAAGAAACCTCTGATTTAACTAAAAAACCCAATATCCTTTTTATAGTGGTCGACGACCTAGGCTATGCGGATCTCAGCGTAATGGGCAGCGATTATTATGAAACCCCAAATATAGATAAACTGGCAAGGTCCGGCACCATTTTTACCAATGGTTATGCCACATGTGCCGTTTGTACTCCCTCTAGGGCAAGTTTATTGAACGGGCAGTTTACGGCAAGACATGGACTTACGCAATATGAAGGAGCAAAATCCGGTCAGGAATGGAAGAACTTGAACAGGCACACCAAATTGTTGCCACCAGAATACAAGCATCATCTAGATCAGCAAGATGTTATCTTGCCAGAGGTTCTTAAAGAAAACGGGTATACTACCTTCTTTGCTGGCAAGTGGCATTTGGGAAGCGAAGCAAACAATTCATTACCAACAGACCATGGGTTTGATATCAATCAAGGGGGGTATGAAAAGGGGGGACCATACAGCGGAGGTTATTTTTCCCCTTTTAACAACCCACAAATGAAAGATTATCCCGAGGAGAAGGGTATGTCGCTTTCTATGAAACTTGCCAAAGAAACTTCAAAATTTATAAATGCAAACAAGGACTCAACATTTTTGGCCTACTTAGCGTTTTATGCAGTTCATTCTCCTATTCAAACCACGCAGGCCAAATGGAATAAATACAGGAACAAGGCAGACAGCCTGGGCATTGCTGAAACAGGATTTGAAATGGAGCGGGTATTGCCTGCAAGAAAATTTCAAGATAATCCGGTTTATGCCGGTTTAATAGAACAAGTAGATGAAGCTGTTGGTAATGTTTTACAAACCCTTAAAGAATTAGATTTAGACAAAAATACCATAGTTGTCTTTACTTCGGATAACGGAGGTGTTACCTCCGGTGACAATTTTTCCACCAACCAGCTGGATCTTCGTGGCGGCAAGGGGTATCAATGGGAGGGAGGTCTGCGGGTACCTTACTTTGTCTATGTTCCGTGGATGCAAAACGGTAGCGCTCAAAATGAAGTCCCGGTATCCGGTGCTGATCTGTTCCCTACGCTTTTGGACCTGGCAGATATTCCACTTAGGCCAGAACACCATGCCGATGGGGTAAGCCTGAAACCTCTTCTTCAAGGAAGTAATATAAAAGAAAGACCATTGTATTGGCATTATCCACATTACGGCAACCAAGGTGGTGAACCCGTTTCGATAATGAGGAAGGGCAACTGGAAAATCATTCATTATTGGGAAGACGGGCATACAGAACTTTATGACCTAGCATTGGATTTGGGAGAAACCAAAGATTTATCGGTCGAAAATAATGATGTTACCCTCGAAATGAAAAAGGAACTAATGGCTTGGTTGGAATCCATGCAAACCCAATACGCCGAAGCGGATCCCTTATGGGATGAAAGTGCATGGGAACAGAAGCTGAAGGATAATAAAAACAAATTGATGCCGAGATTGGAAAAACAACGAATGGAGATGTTATCCACTGATTTTAACCCTAATAACAACTGGTGGGGCAGTACTGTGACTAAAGATTAAAGTATATATAGTGAAAATTAATATGATAATGCGGAGAATGTTCTTTTTTATTGGCCTACTGACAGGACTGGTGTCCTGCCAAAAACCACTTGATAATGTCAAGATAACTTCGCCAGATGGTAATCTCTCCATTGGTTTGGAACTTATTGATAATAAATTGAATTATAGGGTCCACTCGGGCAACCTGGAAAGTATCGGTATTTCGAAACTGGAAATACTGCCAAACGCCTCAGTGACCATCCTGAAGGCTTCCGAAAGTGAAAACGACGATAGTTGGAGTCCAGTTTGGGGGCAACAAAGCAGCATCAGGAATAATTTTAAAGAACTTCAATTGGATCTAAATATCGATGGTGTAGGGGGAAAATTGCTAGCCAGGGCGTATAACGAAGGGGTCGCTTTTCGTTTTGTGCTTGATGAGGGTCAAAAACCAGCGGAAGCCATTTTCAAATGCGAATACGCTTTAGCCGACGGTAGTATTTATTACACACCGGCAGGAGAAAGCGAGCCCTTGGGCCCCGTTGATTATAAAGGATTGACCGATTATTTACAGGAGAATAATTCTAAAAAAAGAAAAATAAGTGTTCCTCTGGTGGTTGAATCGCCAAACCAGTCTTATATGGCACTATTGGAGTCGGACCTCTATGCGGCCAAGGGCATTGATCCTATGCAGCTGGATATAGCGGGGATGGAAGGAAAAATATCGTCCGTAAACAAAGTAGCATTAAGCGAAAAGGAATGGACCAGTCCCTGGCGGGTAATTCTTTTGGGAAAATCGGCCGGTGACCTTGTGGTGAACACAGTGCCCATTAATTTGGCAAGTCCGTCCAAACTTGAAAATACAGATTGGATAAAGCCGGGAAAAACATTGTGGGATTGGCGTGTCCACGGTTACACCGCCCCTGATGGTTTTGAGTATGGTATCAATACCGAAAGCTATTTCCGATTTATAGATTTTGCCGCTGAAAAAGGAATTGACTATTTCCTTATAGATGATTCCTGGTACAAAGAGGTAACCAAAGGGCATTTTGAGCTTTCGGATCAACTGGATCTGAAAAAGGTAGTTGATTATGCCGCGGAAAAAGAGGTAGATTTGATGTTGTATTATGACAGGAGGCATGGAGAATATGGTGATGATGAACTTTTTCCTTATTACCAGTCGTTGGGAATGAAAGGTATCAAGTACGGTTTTATGGGCAGCAATGTTGATTTTAGCAGAGAGGCCATTCAGAAGAGTGCGGCAAGTCAATTACTGATCGATTTCCATGATAGTCCTGTACCTTTTACGGGCATACGACGCACCTATCCCAATGCCATTACCCGCGAATATTGTCATGCACAACAAGATTCGAGACGGGCCTTTACACCCGAGTCCTTCATTAAAATGGCACTGATAAACGCCATTACCGGTCCTTTGGATATGAACAATGGCAACTTTGATTTGACCGGAATCAACAATGGGCTACGACAAAAAGGCCCACGGGAAACCAACACTTATTTTTCAACAGTGGCCTCCGAAGCGGCTAGAACGCTGATTATTTTCAGTGGTTTGGTCTGTATCCCGGATGCCCCGGAAGCATATGCCGCCAAGGCCGATCTGTTCGAATTTATTCAAAAATTGCCTGTTGGGAAATGGGACGAGAGTCAGGTGCTGCATTCCAAAATAGGCGAATATATTACTACGGCAAGGCGCCACGGTAAAGAATGGTTTATTGGAAGCGTTTATAACCAACAGGGAGGAACTCTGGACATTGATCTCGACTTTTTGGAGGCCGATAAAGAATACGATATCACCTTTTATGAGGACACCTCCGAAACCCATTGTAGGACCAATCCGGAAGCTTACCAGGTTAGGAACGGCAAAGTTAAAAAAGGAGATGTTATTAAGGCCGTAATGGCACCGGGAGGCGGACATTGTATGTGGATAAGACCTATTAAATAATTAAATCATGTCAAAGACTTTTTCAGTTAAATGTTTATTCTTTCTGATTATAACAGCTATTTCTAATGCACAGGAAAAATGCATCTATTGACCGGTACTTAAAACATACGACCAGGCCCATCTCCAAAAGATAGCTATGCCTGTGGGAGGCTTTGGAACGGGGACTGTTTCATTAAAAGGGAACGAGGACGATTCAAGATTGACAAATTATGAACAGACCTGCCAAGTGGTTTAACCCATGGTTGTTAAAAGGCCCACCGGTAAAAGCTGTGGGTATAAAAATTAAATCCAAACCATATGAAAAAAATGAAAAATATAGGATTACTACTGGTTTTTGGTGTATTGATGATCTCTTCATTAAGCTTTAAGCAGAAGAAGGCAAAAATTTTAATTATTGGGGATTCTATTTCCAATGGGTATACTCCTTTTGTAAAGGAAAGTATGAAGGATGTTGCCGAGGTCTACCATAATCCGGGCAACGCAAAACATACTGGCAACGGATTGGAACATATCGAGTCCTGGTTGGTCCAAGGTGAGTGGGACATAGTTCAATTTAATTGGGGGCTATGGGATTTGTGCTACAGACATCCAGATTCTAAAGTGCAAGGACAAAGAGATAAAGCCAATGGAAAGATTACTTTTTCGTTAGAAGACTACGAGAGTAATTTAAGGGCTATTGTAAAAAAAATCAAACAAAAAACCGATGCGAAATTAATCTTTGTGACCACTTCTTATGTTCCTACAGAAGAAGCAGGAAGATATGTAGAAGATGCTATAAAATATAACAAAGTGGCACGTAAGGTAATGCAAGAAAATGGTATTGAAATTAACGACATATACAAAGTTTCCAAAAAAATACATCAAGAATATGGAAAAGGAAATGATGATGTGCATTATACTACAAAAGGGTATGGGGAATTAGGGAAACACATTACTAAATTCCTAGAAAAAAAGCTTAAATAGATGAAAATAAACTTCCATTTTTTATTATTCATAATACTATTAAGTAGCCATGCTTTTAGTCAGAAAACGAATAAAGGCAAACCTAATTTCGTTGTCATCTTCACCGACGATCAAGGCTATGCAGACCTTAGCTGTTTTGGAGGGGATCATGTTTATACCCCCAATATTGATAAAATGGCTGAGGAAGGGGCCAAACTCACCAGTTTCTACGTGGCGGCCCCTTTGTGTACGCCTTCCCGAGCGGCATTAATGACCGGCTCTTACCCAGCACGTGTAGACATGGCCGTAGGAGTTGATTTTCCGGTTTTGCTTGCAGGAGATTCCAAGGGTCTCAACCCTGATGAAATTACTATGGCTGAGGTGCTAAAATCCGCAGGGTACAAAACCGGAATGTTCGGAAAATGGCATTTAGGCGATCAACCAGAATTCTTGCCTACCCGTCAGGGATTCGATGAGTTTTTTGGTCTTCCCTATAGTCATGATATTCATCCCTTTCACACAAATCAAAAAAAATATAATTTCCCTTCCTTGCCCTTACTTGATGGAGAGACTGTTGTTGAAATGGATCCCGATGCGGATTATCTTACCCAGCGCATTACAGAACGTGCAGTAGGGTTTATAGAAAAAAACAAAGTCGGACCATTTTTTCTATACGTGCCACATCCTATCCCCCATCGCCCCATTCACGTTTCCCCCTCTTTTATGGATGGAGTCTCGGATGAGATCCTAGAAGCCCTGAAAAATGAAAATAATGGTGTTGACTACAAAACACGTGATAAGATTTATACCAATGCCATCAGCGAAATCGATTGGTCGGTCGGACAAATTCTGGGGGCTTTAAAAAAGCATGGTCTGGACGAGAATACACTGGTTATTTTTACTTCGGATAATGGCCCTTCAAAAGGCTTGGCTACACCACTAAGGGGTAAAAAAGGCAGTACGTTTGAAGGAGGTATGCGCATGCCTACCGTAGTCCGGTGGCCGGGAATAATCCCCGCAGCCCAGGTGAACAATGAGCTTTTGACAGCCATGGACCTATTGCCCACCTTTGCTAAGTTGGCAGGGGCAGCAATCCATGCAGACCGTGTAATGGATGGAAAGGATATTATGCCTGTTTTGATAGATAAAGGAAAAAGTCCGCACAAGGCATTTTTCTATCACAAAGGAAATGTTTTGGCGGCAGTTAGATCGGGTATTTGGAAGCTGCATGTAGATGGGGACAAACCGGTAGCACTGTACAATCTAGAAAGTGATATTTCAGAATCCAAAGATGTTATACAGGGAAATGGGAAAATTGTAGATCAACTTCTGGCACATATAGAAGTTTTTCAGGAGGACATTTTAAATAATTACCGCTCTGCGGCTTATGTGGAAAATCCCAAGCCTCTGACCAAAAATTAAGATAAAAAGTAGAGGATAATGAAGCTGTTTTCAAGTCTTGTTAAAACCATTTAATTTGAAATAAAATAATAATGAAGCTATTAAGCACTATTTTTTTGTCATTGTTGTCAATGGCCTGTATGCAGAAAAAACAAGATCCTACCGCTAAGCCAAACTTCATTATCATCTTTACCGATGACCAGGGGTACAGTGATGTTGGCTGTTATGGGTCGCCGAACATCAAGACTCCAAACCTGGATAAAATGGCATCCGAAGGGATGAAGTTTACCAATTTTTATGCCCAAACTGTTTGTGGACCTTCCCGAGCGGCATTAATGACAGGCTGTTACCCTATGCGCAATGCCCGAAATGATGAAGGAGAAATACCACATCCTAAACTATCCCTGAGTGAAATAACCATAGCCGAGGTCCTAAAACCTGTTGGTTATAAAACCGGGATGATCGGGAAATGGGATCTTGCAGGGCATAATCCAGAGCAATTCAACCCCAATCTACTTCCAATGCACCAGGGATTTGATATGTCTTTTTTTACGCCAACAAGTAACGATTCCAGAGTACATTTATTGAGAAACAATGAGCTAGTTGAAAAGAATGCTGACATGTCCACCCTTACCAAAAGGTACACGGATGAGGCTATAGGTTTTATTGAAAAGAGTAGTGAGCAGCCATTTTTCTTATATCTGGCACATACCATGCCGCATACTAAATTGGCGGTTTCAGATGCCTTTAAAGGGAAGTCGGAAGGTGGACTTTACGGGGATGTCATTGAAGAAATAGATTTTAATGTTGGACGGATCTTGGCCAAGCTAAAAGAAACCGGGCTGGATGACAACACCTATGTGATCTTTACCAGTGACAATGGCCCTTGGTGGATCAAGAAAGAACATGGAGGACATGCGGACCCTTTAAGAGGAGCAAAAACTTCTGCTTGGGAAGGCGGATTTAGGGTCCCTTGTATAATTAGGGCGCCAGGTAAAGTGCCCGCAGGTAAAACGTCAGATTTGGTAACGGCTACCATTGATATGTTACCAACATTGGCCGAAATTGCAGGAGCAGCAATCCCCAAGGATAGGGTAATAGATGGATTGGATATTTCAGATATTATCCATGGAGAAACAACTGACTTAGACCGACCTTTTTTCTATTATCAGCACCATATATTACGAGCTGTTAGAAAGGGCAAATGGAAATTACATTTGCCCCATCAACCCGATTCTACCTCCATTGTGTATAGGAAATGGCCTATTCACTCTGCGCCCGAAGACCGCGTTTTATTTTCAAAGTACATGTTGTATGATTTGGAAAACGACATAAGGGAGACCACCGATGTTTCTGCCGATAACCCAGAGGTTGTTACCGAACTGGCTAAACTATTGGATTGGGCAAAGAAGGATATAGGTCATTTGGAGACAAGAGGGGTAAATGCAGGCCCCTTGGGAACAGAGCCCTATTTTACACCAAATGATATTATTCCTTTGAAGGAAAAGAACAAACAATAAACGATTAATGGGATGTTTAATAAAATGAAATTTTGTAGAAAATTACCGCTCATAATAAGTCTTATTTCACTTTTATATTGTGGTTTGTCAAGCTTGCTTGCCCAGGATAAACCAAACGTACTGTTTATTTGTACCGATGAGCAACATCCGGCGATTTCCGGGTTTCGAGGGAATCCGGTCGTAAAAACACCTAACCTTGATGCCCTTGCAGCTAAGGGTACACATTTTACAAGGACCTATGTTGCAAGTCCGGTATGTGCTCCTAGCCGGGCAGCATATATGTTTGGTAAGTACGTCTACCAAATAGAAAGTTGGTATAACGCAAAAGCCTGGCCAACGGACGAAGTTACCTGGGCCACGAAACTTACAGAAAGTGGATATCATACGGCCCATTATGGCAAAATGGATTCACCTGGATTATATGACAAACTGGGTTTTACCGAGGAATGGCATTCTGCCAAAAGACCGGAAAGAAAGACTATAGGCCCGGACGTACGGTTTTTACCTGACCGACCTCGATTGGCCAAAGGCCATCTACGGGTGAACACATTTGATATTAGGGATTATAAAGCGGATCCCTATATGGCCGGCCCTCATAAATTTGGACAATACGCAGTTGACCGTCCAACCATCAATCATGCCTTAAGGTTTCTGGAAAATAGGGAAAACGACAAGAAACCTTGGATGCTGCATGTGGGACTTCTCATGCCCCACTGGCCTATGACGCTCCCACAAAAATATTATGACATGTATGCGGATGTGGAGATCCCCATGCCCCATGACGCCAAGTTCCCTAACAAGGATATACATCCTGCCCTACAGCATTTTCAAAAGTGGGACGGTTTGGATGTGCCTCCGGATGAGGAGAAGTTTAAGAATGCACTCAGGGCCTACTACGGCATGATAACTTGCCTTGATGATATGGTGGGAGAACTTATCGCCAAACTTAAAAAAGATGGCAGCTATGATAATACGTATATCATCTTTACCTCCGATCACGGCGATAATCTAGGGGAACATGGTTTGATGGGCGACAAACATACTCCAATGGAAGGCTCCGTAGCTGTCCCGCTGGTCATTACTGGCCCGGGTGTACAACCTGGTTTGAAAGTAGATACCCCCGTCTCTTTAGTTGATATGTATCCAACGATTATGGACATGGTAGGGATTTCCTATAACGATTCCCAGCTATCAGGGGTTAGCTTGTTACCTGTTTTGGAGGGTAAAGAGGCAGCTCCCGATCGGGACATATTCTCGGAATGGCATGGGGTTGGATTTCCGGGAGCTTGGTATATGCTTGCAAATAAGAAATATAAATATATCTACTACGAGCGTAACAGACCCAGCTTGTTTGATATGGAGCAGGACCCGAAAGAACTAAATGACCTTGCACTTGATCTGTCATATGCCGAAAAAATAAAGGAGTTCGAGGCAAAGCTTAATACCATGATCGATCCCGTTAAGGTGGCCCAATTGGCCAGAAAAGATCAGGGATTGATTACCGAGGACGGGAAGGAATTGATATTTGGCGAGGCTAAGGTTCCGGATACAAAAGAAGAGTAATTATTAGAACCTTCGTAGTAGCGTAATGGTGTTGGGACTTTATTAATGTGTCCACTAATTATTGGGGGTGATTAAAAACAATATGGTAGAGCATATAAAATATGAATTTATAAAAAGAAAAAATATGAATCTTAGATTAAAAAATTGTCAATCAATGACACTAAAACTAAGTGTTGCCCTTATTCTTGTTTGTTGCCTTGGGACCTTAAAAATACAGGCCCAAGATAAGCCCAATGTAGTGTACATTTTGGTAGATGATTTGGGCTATGGTGATGTTGGTTGTTATGGAGCCACAAAAGTAAAAACTCCAAACATAGACAAACTGGCAAGCGAAGGTAAAATATTTACCGATGCACATTCCGCATCGGCGGTATGTACCCCATCACGTTATGCCTTGCTTACAGGGCAATATCCAGTGCGGGCAAATAACGGAAAGGGATTGTGGGGACCTTCACCCGTTACCTCAGAATTATTGATAAATCCTGAGCAATTTACCCTTGCCGATGTGTTTAAAAACAGTGATTATGCAACAGCTGCTATAGGGAAATGGCATTTAGGGTTTGGAGAAGGGGAAAACCTCTGGGATAAACCATTGCGACATGGACCCAATGATTTAGGATTCGATTATTATTACGGTATTCCCGTGGTAAACAGTGCGCCCCCATTTGTATATGTAGAAAATGACCGTGTAGTGGGTGAGGATGCAAACGACCCTTTGGTGTATGTAGGAAGAGGGAAGGAAAAAGTGGTTACTCCAATTACTCCTATACCACCAGAAGCTTCCCAACGAACGGCCAATATGTTCAAAGGTGCTGTAAAAGCCCATAAGTTGTACAATGATTATACGGTGGGAACAGTATTGGCAGGAAAGGCTGTGGATTGGATTACAGAGAAAACAACCAATGAGAAGCAAAACCCATTCTTTTTATATTTGGCCACCACCCATATTCATCACCCATTTACTCCTGGAAAAAATTTTCAAGGAAAAAGTGATGCCGCTCTTTATGGCGATTTTATTCAGGAGCTGGATTGGATGGTGAGACAGGTAACTTCTACACTGGAAAAACAAGGAGTGGCCGAAAATACTTTAGTTATTTTTACCAGTGATAATGGGGCTATGTTGAATTTAGGGGGGCGTAATGCCGTAAAGGCCGGTCACAAAATAAACGGAGACCTTCTGGGCTTTAAGTTCGGAGTATGGGAAGGTGGCCACCGAGTGCCCTTCATTGCCAAATGGCCAGGGAAAATTGAAGCAGGCAGTGTATCCGATCAGTTGATCTGTAATGTAGATATGTTGGCTACTTTTATGGCCCTTACCAAACAAAATTCAAAAGATATTGATGATTCGGATGGTGTAAATGTGTTACCGGCCTTGGTAGGGAACCCTAAAGAACCCATCAGAAAAGAATTGTTGTTGGCACCAAGAAGCCAGAAACACCTGTCTTTGAGAAAAGGAAAATAGATGTATATCCCAGCTCAGGGGAGTGGAGGCTTTAGAGGTTATAAACCACAGCATCATGCTTGGGGAGGTGCTCCAGGGGTAGCTTTTGTAGGGGGTACCAATAGCGATATGGAGAATGGGCAACTAAAAGAAGATGCCCAGGCGGCACAATTATATAATTTAGAAGAAGATAAATATCAAACCACCAATGTATACAACCAGTATCCTGAAGTGGTAAAAGAAATGGAAGCTGCCTTAGCAACCTATAAGCCCCAAGACTAATTTTAATGCCTGGTTTAAGCGTGGTAAATCATAAGTTGGAAACTGAATTAAAAAGATAAAAAATGGGATTAAAAAAACCAATGTTAATTATTGCCATAGCCTTGTTGTTAGGGGCTTGCAATTCGCCCAAAAAGAAGAATACAGCTGAAAAAGTACCCTATGACGGGAGTTGGGAATCCCTTCAGAAAATGCCGGTGCCCGATTGGTTTAATGACGGAAAAATAGGAATCTTTATTCATTGGGGGCCGTACAGTGTCATCGGTCACCGCAAGGGTGGCAGGGGATATGCGGAACATGTACCAAAAATGATATACGAAGACTCAACATATTATTATAAGTATCTAAGGGAGCGCTGGGGTGCCGCGCCCCCGGAGTTTGGTTACAAGGATATTATTCCCGAGTTCAAAGCTGAAAATTGGAATCCTGACGATTGGGCAAAACTCTTTGCTGAAGTAGGCGCAAAGTATGTGGTCCTTACGGCAGAGCATCATGACGGATGGGCAAATTGGGATTCGGACCTTACACCTTGGAATGCCATGGACATGGGGCCCAAAAGGGATATTGTAGGCGATTTGGGAGAGGCAGTTCATAAGCATGGGCTCAAATATGCTCCTTCTTACCACAGGGAAAGGCATACTAGCTTTTTTACCACCAAAAAGTACGTGGTAGACGCAAAGGCCCGGCCCGATATCCTTGAGGAAATTAAGCGCGTTCCACAAGCGGAATCACTCTATGGTCCGTTTGGCTTTAGCAAGGAGGCCGTAGATGAATATGTAGCTAGATGGAAAGAAATTCAAGAGAAATACCAACCAGATATGTTGTGGGTAGACGATATTCCTATTTTTACCCGGGATGGGAACGATACTCGTAAAGACCCCCAGGCATTTAAACCTATTATCAAGTATTTCTATGACCAGTGTCGCCTTATGATCACCGATTTTATGAATAATGGAGTGGAAAGGGGGCAGGAAGTCTATGTTAACAACAAGGGAGGCAATAGAAACTGGCCCGATGGGGTAGGCTGTTTGGAAAAGGACAACCTAAAACTGGAAGTAATTGGCCCAAAATGGCAGAGTTGTACCACCTTTGGCACCTCTTTTGGATATTTGGAGAACGATACCTACAAGACTGTTGAGGATGTCATTAGGGAGATGGTAGAGGTAGTGTCAAGAAATGGGAACTTCTTGGTGAATATCGGTCCCAAGGCAGACGGGACCATCCCAGAAGAGCAAATAGATCGATTGCACGAAATGGGCAAGTGGTTGGGAATAAATGGGGAGGCCATTTATGGAACCCGCTATTGGAAGGTAAATCAGCAGGAAACAGGAAATCTTGCTTTTACCACCAAGGGAACAACGCTTTTTGCGATTGCATTGGAAAAACCAAAGGAATCCATAGTAATCGAGGCAACCAAAGGATGGTCAAATAATGAAGTGGAGTCGGTTAAACTTCTTGGGTCCGAGGCTGAGGTTAAATGGAGCATGACGCCCGTAGGCTTGGAAATTATTCCCCCTGCAGACTTGGGAAAAAGTGAACATGCCTGGTCTTTTGAAATAGCAACCAATAGTGAACAACACGCACCCAATGCCATACAAACAGACGCAAATAAGGCGTTAAAAGGGACTAAAAAGGTAGATCTGGATGGGAAGCATTAAAAAGGCGATAGGTTTTTTTCTTGGTTGTCTGATATTGTCTTCCTGTGATTCGGAAAAAAGGCCAAACATCATTTTCATCATGGCAGATGACTTGGGGTGGCAAGATGTGGGCTTTATGGGGAGCAAATGGTTTGAAACCCCCAACTTGGATCAGCTAGCAGCGGAAAGCCTTGTTTTTAACAATGCCTATATGTATCCAACCTGTTCCCCTTCACGAGCTGCTTTGTTAACAGGTAAGCAGTCCTTTAGAACGGGAATATACAATGTGCCCGTACTGGAAAGAGGGGATAGCCAACAGAATATATTTTCGCGTTGGACGGTTGGCTTGGAACATACGATGTATGCAGAACCATTAAAAAATGCCGGTTACCAATCCATCCACCTGGGTAAATGGCATGTGGTTGGTCCCAATCCAGAAGAAGAGGCAGATTATCCATTTGAAAAGCCCTTAAAGCAACCGGCCAACGGTAGCTTGGATTGGTTGACAGACCACTTAACCATTGATATTCAAAAATACTATCCCTTGGGAAAGGGGTTTCATGAGAACGTAGGAGGTACCTGGTGGGGCGATCCTGCCCGAGGATATACCCAAGGCTATAAATCGGAGAGCGGTGGCTATAAGGCCCCTTTTAAGAATCCGTTCATTGGTGACAAAGAAGATGATGAATGGTTGACCGATCGCCTGACCGATGAGGCTATCAATTTTATAAAACGCAATAAAAATGAACCCTTTTTTGTGAACCTTCATTATTATGCACCACACCGGCCTACGGTACCAAGAGACCAAGATTCGTTTCAGAAATTTATGGGCAAAGCTTCAGATCCCAAAACTGGCCAAGGAGAAAATAATCGTGAAGAAATGGCAGGCTACGCTACCATGATAGCCTCTATCGATGAAAATGTGAAGCGCATATTTGATTATTTGGATAAGGAGGGATTAAGGGAAAATACGATAGTGATATTCACTTCCGATAACGGGTTTAACGGTTTGCAAAGCGGCACCAACAACTTGCGTGGCGCAAAAGGCACCATTTACGAAGGGGGTTTACGTGTACCTGCCTTTGTGAATTGGGAGGGAAATGTTGAACCAGGGGTTTCAGATACGCCCATTTGCGGAATGGACTATTTTCCCACATTTTTGGAGTTGGCCCAGATTAAGGATTATGACGGAAAACTTGATGGGGAAAGCATAGTACCTTTGTTGAAAAACACAGCATTTAATAAGCGGGCGCTTTTTTGGCATGTGGCCAGTACCTATAAAAACCCGCCCTGTTCCATAATCAGAAAGGACGAATGGAAGCTGATCCAGTATTTAAACGATGGCAAAGTAGAATTGTACAACCTAGAAAAGGATTTAAAGGAATCCCATAATTTGGTGGAAAACAATCCTGAAATAGCTTCCAAATTACTGAATGAACTTATAACTTGGCGGAAAAACAATAAAGTGCCTCTGCCGCCGGCATCAACCTTGGAATTCTAGAATAGAATAAAATTATTTGATTAATAAAATATGGCAAAAAATAGACAATTTTTAGTAACGGTAATCCTAATATCCCTAGTTATTGGCTGTAATAGCAAAAAGAAATCGGCCTTAAATACCTCTGGGGAATGGGTTGTAGATTCCCAGGAGGACTGGCTGTCGGACATGGCCCAACAAACGAATATGACTATTGCTGATGGCAAACTGCAACCCACAGACAGCGTAGCAACATTTAGGAGTGCCCTAAAGAAGTTTGATACAAAGCAATCGGTGAAATCTATTGCCCTTTCGCAGTCGCCCGACTGGTTAAATTGGAAACCGGTTCCCAATGTGGGTCCTTCCAATCTTGGGGATGCACCGGTAGCCTTGCAATTAGGTGAAGGCAACTATTGGATGTTCGGGAGATATGGCAAAAGTAAAAGTCAGAAAGAAGGGGTATTTATGGCGGAAGAGGTTAGGCTGCAAGGGTTTGATATACCCTTAAGGACAACACCATTTAAAAACCAATATGATGCCGCTGGAGGGCTTAAACCCACTAAAGGCGGATATCATGCCTGGCAAAGCAAGGATATGGTTAACTGGGTACATCATGGGCCTGTATCCGAAAAGTTTTCAAAATGGGTAACTACTGCGGAATATGTAGATGGCAAGTTGTATTTGTATTATGATTTTCCAAACGATCAAGATCCACATCTTTATATTGATGAGGATTTAACCGATGGTATACCAGGAAAGAATATGGGAATGGCTTTTAACGACCCTACACATGGTTCGGACTGTGCAGTAATTAGGGATCTAGAGGGTAATTTTCATTTAATTGTAGAAGATTGGTCGCCAATCGATGCTTCTACGCATGCTTGGGATTCTCCTTTGGCGGTTCATGCCGTAAGTAAGGACGGTACCAAAGATTTTAAGATCTTGGATCCACCTGTGGATGAGCGCACCAAACCTACAGGGAAATATGCTGAATATGTTCATCCGCATTGGCATGCCGAAGATCCTGATAGGTATCCAGGAAAAAAGGCTGAGGCAGATGTTCCCCAACATAAGGTCAAAGCTGGGGAAACACGTGCTTTTGCCAAATATGAAATTCACGAACCTGAGCAGAATGCCTATGGTGACTGGGCATCGATCTCTATTGGGGGACAGTATTATTTATTTGCCGATTTTGACCCAGCGGGCGGACACGGAAGGGAAAGCATGAGTGTGGCTTGGTTCACCTCGGACGACATCAATAAACCTTTTACCTTCTGTGGCAATATTGGTCAAGGACATCCAGATCCGGACATCATATTTGCCAAGGGCAAGTTTCATTTGGTGACTCAAATGGATATCGATTACGTTAGCGATGGCCCTTGGGTAGAAACCGTGGAAGTACGGGTTGGAGTGGACACCACTAACGATGGTGCTATTGACCAGTGGAGCGAATGGCAGGTTGTAAAGGAGCAATATGATTATATAGAAGGTTTTTCCAAACAGATTGAAAGAATCCCTGCTACGGTGGACCTTTCAGGGCTCCCGGAGGGATATGGAGTCCAATTTGAAGTTAAAGTAGCGGATACAACCGAAAACGAATCGAAACCAATTCTGGACAAAGTAGTGCTTGCTTTTGATAAGTAAATATGGGAATCGTTTTCGGATCAAAGAATTCTTTTTGAAACTTGAAGGTCGGGATAATGGTCTTATGGCCAATATTTACAGTGGTAGTGAAGAGAAGGGCAGCAACCAATGAAAGGATATTGGAAGTTTGGGCTTAACAAAGAACATTAAAATTTAAAATATTAATTATCAGAAATAAACGTAAAAGCAAATGAAAAGATCCATTAAAAGAAACCTGTTTGTAATCAATATTTGTACAGCAATGGCAATACTATTTTTGACAAGCTGTAAATCCAAAATCGAGGAGAAACCAAAAGAAGTAGAAGATGTAGCGAGCCAATCCAGTGCAGCGGCCACCACATTTACCTATCAGGAGATTCCCGGCATTGGGATAGATAGTCTGTACAACAGGCGGGACAATAGTGATGTAATTAAAGTAGGGGATACCTATTATGTATGGTATTCTAGAATGGATAGACCAACAACGGCGGGTTATTGGGCAACCATTTGGTATGCTACTTCTAAAGATGAAGGGCATACCTGGGAAGAGCAGGGCATGGCCTTGGATGTAGGGAAGCAGGGCGAATTTGATAGCCATTCGGTTTTTACTCCCAATATATTGGCCCATGAAGGAAAATATTATTTGTACTATACCGGCGTGCAGCCAACTCCGGGTAAAGCCAATAAAGAGTTTGAAAATAATTCAACGAACGACTTTACCGCCATTGGCCTGGCAGTTGCAGATAGCCCGGAAGGTCCTTTTGCTAGGGTTAAAAACAATCCGATTTTGGAAATTAGTGGGGTGGCCCAGGATTTTGATAGCTACCGTATAGATGATGCGAGTTTGTTGGTAAAAGACCAAAAAATTTGGTTGTATTACAAGGGTCGTTCTATTGTTCATGGAAAAAAAGGCCCGGGACTCACAAAAATGGGGGTAGCTATTGCCGACCAACCTGAGGGCCCCTATACCAAACAGCCCGAACCCTTGATAGATAAGGGACATGAAGTATTGATCTGGAACCACAATGGGGGAGTAGCCTCCCTGGCATCGATTAGCAAATCCATACATTGGGCCAAGGACGGAATAAATTTTTCCCCAATAGAAGAAAATCTAACGAACATACCAATAGCTCCAGGCCTTTATCGCCCGCATTTGGAAGATGGGAACAAGGCCAATGAAATTCAGGGCTGGGGTATTTCACTCAAGGGCAAAGAAGGAGTCGTTTACCTAGAGCGTTTCGAAATGGAAAAGTAGGGACTGCCCTACTACTAAAAGTTATCTGTAGATCATTGGCTATTAGCGTGTTAATCTAAATCAACTCCTGGCGATCCAAACAGAAAAATCCAACCTATTCAACTAGGTTGGATTTTTTTGTTGGCGCAATAACTACTACTTACACCATCTTCTACGCTACCCGGAATATTGCATGACCTCTCCCGTACAAAAGCCATCTTTAGGACAATATCTTAGACAACACTATCATTTAAGTAGAAATAACAAATCCTACTACATAAATACAGGAGGGCCATGGTGATGATCCAATTTTTTGCTACGGCTATGGTATCTATCTTCTGCGTATTCCTATTTTGTACCTGTGAAAGCCAAAAAATCTGGATTCTTTATCAAAACTGCTTTTTCTAATTATTTAGCAGCACACCTGGCAGGAACAAAACCCATAGCTTGCCTTTGCGTATATAGCTACTTGTGAGAATGCCTATTATAAGGGGTTAAATAACGCGAGTTTGAGCTAAGAAAACAACCAAGAACACCCGTTAATTTTAAAAAACACGAATTCCAATCATAATACGTCCTTTTGGGTAGAAATAACCGATTGGGATTTTTGGGCTATATCTTGGATGATAGTATCCAATTCCATGGCTGAAGAGTGCACATGATCCAGTAATTCTATTTTTTCATTCTCTTTAACTAAATTTTCATGAAATAATTCTACTATTCCCAGTAAACGTGCCAATGGTGCCCTGACTACGTGGGATTGTGTCCAAGCGATCTCCCTTAATTTAGCATTTTGTTTTTCAATGGCAATTTGACTCTGCCGATTCTCGGTAATATCCCTTATATATAAGGATAAGTTATTTTCCGAAGGGTAAGCACTAATTTCCAACCATTTATTTAATGTTGAAAAATAATCTTGGAAATATACTGTTTTCCCAGACCTAATAGGCTTGTAATGATTCAATAAGTCTTTGGGTTCAATACTTTTTTCAAGTACCTTCCACATGTTCTTACCAATAATATGATCCTTTTCTACCATTAATAAATTCTCGGCTATGCTGTTCCAATACGTAACGGTCCATTCATTGTCCACAGATATAAAGGCATCACCTATACTTTCTAGTATATTATTCTTTTCATTATTGGCTTTTTCCATTTGTAATTGGGAGGTCTTTAGATCGTTGATGTCCTGAAAACTACCAAATATCCTAACACAATCTCCGTTGACAAATTCAGGTTTACCAATAATTCTTACCCATTTTTCATTACCCTCCGCAGTTAATATTGGTAATTCAATATCCCAAGATTCCCCTTTGATTGTTGCATTCTCTATAAACGACACCATTTTATTTCGGGTCTCTTCATTTTTATAAAACCCTAAAATACTCTCTATAGAAGGGGAATAATCCCGTCCTACTTCGTGTATCTTTTTAGTCATATCCGACCAGTATATCATACTCTGGCCAAAATTCAATTCCCAACCTCCAATAAGGGCAAGGTCAGTAACATCGTTCAATAGGCTTTTAAGCTGTTTGTTTTCCGTTATATCTTTGGCCACGGCATAGATGACATCTTCCTCTTTACTTAGATTGGCTGTCCAACTAAGCCATACGATTTCTCCGTTCTTACTCACATAACGGTTCTCAAAATGATTAAAGTGCTTACCGCTATTCAAAATTAAATGTTGATTTATTGTTTTCTCTCGATCTTCTGGATGAATAAATTCCAGAATCTTATTGGATAGTAATTCGTCCTCGGAGTACCCTAAAAGATTTGTAGTAGCAGCGTTGATTTTTTTGAAATAACCATCATTTCCTGCTTTACATAAAATATCAGGTGCGGAATTGAATATAAGCTCCAACTCTATTTCAATAAGTTTCCGCCTGATTTCGGCTGCCAAATGATTGGCGACCTGTTGAAACAATTCACTTTGGAAAATTTGGACGTTACTTTTAATGTCCAATCCTATAACCAGGACACCAAGGAATTTTGCATTATGTATCAAGGGTATTCCAATAACCTTTTCCAGTTCAATAGGGTAATCGTCTTTTATTTTCTTAAGATCCTTTTGGTCCAATATTTGAACTACTTGTTTCTCCCAAACTGAATTGACCAGTGTATGTCCAATTTCAGTTGATTGGTCCAATTTGGCTTTGTTTCGGACATGATTTCCGTCATTTTTAACACTATAATCCGCTATCAGGTTTAGATTTGAATTCTCTGAATTTACCAACCATATTTCCCCAAGGGCAAACTCGCTAAAATCCACCAAATAGTTCAGCACATTGTTCAAACACGGTTCCATCTCCTTTTCATGTCCGAATAGAACGTTAATATCAATTAATAGATTTTTTTGGCGCTCCTGATTTTTCTCATCAGAAACATCCCTTTCTATTGATATCCAATGCGTAATATAACCCTTTTCATTACACACAGGGTTTATTGAAAAATTGACCCAAAACTCCTCCCCATTTTTTTTATAATTAACAGTTGTAATTTCGCAAGGCTCACCTCGCCGCATGTGATGTCTTAATCTTTTCAACTCTGATTCATCCGATTTAGGGCCCCGTAGGATACTAGGTGTTTTACCCATGACCTCTTCTGCAGAATAACCTGTCATTTTAGTGAATGCCTCGTTAACATAAATGATTCTAGGCCCCAACTCATCAAAAGGTTCTGCTTCAGTTACTAAAACTACATCAGTAGTATTTGTCACTACGGATTCCAATAGCCGCAATTGGTGTTCTTCTTTTTGTTGTTGGGTAATGTCCTGAACGGTGCCTTCAAATTTTATATGTTTATCGTCCATTTGCCAGGTGGGTCGCCCCAAATGCTTTACCCACTTTATAGAATTGTCCGGCAACAAGATTCTATAGATAAAGTCAAATTCTTTCTTTTGTGTAATGGCCTTGTTCTTTTCTTGCGCAAATAAATCCCTGTCATCAGGGTGTATGGTGCCAATAAAAGACTCAAAACTGAAGTTAAAGGTTTTAGGGTTTCTTTCCCAAATTTTATAAACTTCCTCGGAACAAAAGAAGGAAAAATCATTGGAATCTATACTCCAATAACCAAGTTTAGCAATAGCCGTGGCACTTTTAAGCTTATGTTCCGATAGTTTAAGGTCGTTTAAATATTCTTCCCTGTCGGTTACATCACTACATGTTACTAGAACACACTTAATTTCATCTATTTCTAAATGTTGTCCAACGACTTCCATTCTTACCAGTTTCCCATTCTTCTTTTTGTGGGTGTATATTCCCGACTTAAAGGTCCCGGTCTGAAGTTGAAATTCTTCGAGGCCTTTCATAAATTTATCTATCTCTTCCCTTGGCCTTAAATCTTTAGCACTCATATCCAGTAACTCTTCCCTAGAGAATCTATAAAATTCCACCATGGCGTCATTCACATCAACAATCCTTAAACTATGTAATTCAAGAATGTATTTGGGATAAGGGCTAGTGTTAAAAAGTAAACGGTGCTTTTCCTCGGACGTTTTTATTTCCTGGTTCAATAGCACACGTTCTGTGATGTCCCTGGCATTAACAACAATACCCTGAATCATGGGGTCGTCATTTAAATTGATCAACAAAATTTCTATCCATTTCCAACTCCCGTTCTTGTGCCGGAATCTAAAGGGTTTTGAAACAAAAGGCTCGTTTTTGACGAATTTTGAAAAATGATAAATAACCTTGCCGCTATCCAAATTATGTATAAAACTAAAAATATTTTGGCCGATCAACTCGTCTGACGAAAAACCCAAGGCCATTTCCAATGTCTTATTTACATAAGTATAAGTTCCATGTAGATCAACAATTGCCAACCAGTTATATCCAGCTTGTATTACTGTAGTATACTTCGGGTTTATAAGCTCTATCTGTTCCCAAACTTTCTTCTGAGTAGTAATGTCCTGTACTTCCCCCTCAATTTCAATTAACCTTCCTTTCTTGTTTACCTTCGATTCACTTATCTTGATTGTTAAAAAAATGATATCGCCGGATTTACGTACCATTCTACATTCCAATTCCTCTTCCAATAAATTGTTATCGCACCAATATTTGAACTTATTTATAAATTTTTCCTGGTCAAGATGGTAGACCAAGTCCCTCCAATCAGCAAGGATTTCTATCTTAAGTTCATCTATATGGTACCCCAGAATTTCAAGAAAATTGGCGCTCCACGATAAATAACCTGTGCTTAAATTCAATTTCCATAAACCTGTTCCATTGGTTTCCAAATAGTTACCTAAAGCAATTTTTTTATTATCTACGAAAGTTTTCTCAAATTCAAGCTTCGCCCATTTTCTATGAAAAGCAATCAAGGATACCGTTTGATCTGCCAAGGAATTTAAAGCACAGATTTGCTTGTTGTCCAGTTTTTTTGGTTCATCGTCATAAATACACAAAATTCCTTCACATACACCAAAGGCATCCTGTAACGGGACTATGACTATGAACTTAGGGTGGATCAGTTGTAAATCATCGTTATCTTTTTGAGATTCCGAACAAATGCCAAAATCCACGACTATAAAATTTTCTTTCGTATTTGAAGAAATATGATCAAAATAAAGGTTTTCAATCTTTGAGGTTGATAAATCTAACCTAGCATTATTTATTTCGCAATTATTGGGCAATTTCAACAACGCCGCCTTAATGGTAATGGAATCTATAATGAATCTCGCCAAATTGTAAACATGGTCATAATTCTCTTGAGCCAACTCCAAAACCTTGTAGTTGGGCAAAAACTCTACACTTTTATTATACATTTAAAATCGTTAACTGCATTAAAATAGACATGTTGTTTTACATGGCATTATAAAATTGGAACCCTTTGAATAGTAAAATAATTTGCCCCACTTAAAGGCAATCATTTAAGTTCTAACCAATAGAATTTTAGTGGTAGCCCCTTTATTGGAAGTATTAATTGGCCATTGTTAACCAATAGCCCTTTATTTCTTTAAATACTTCAATAAAATCCATTACTTCCAAAGGTTTGTTAATGTAGGAGCAAGCACCCTTATTAAACGGTGGCCTCCCATAAGGTCCTGTTGAAGTCAGTATTATTACAGGAATATAAAAATGGTTAAGACTCTTTATATGGGATAAGATATTTACGCCATTTATTACAATAAGTTCCTCATTTGCAATAATTAGATCTGGGATTTCACCTTCTTGATCCGGCAATAAATTTTCAATTTGCACAACAGCTTCAAAGCCATCTTCAAATAGATTAATATTACAAAATTCACCGTTCTGTTGAAGTGACTCCTTGATCAATATGACATCAAGGAAACAATTTTCTATTAAAAGTACATTTTTCTTTTGCATTTGGTTAAGATTCTATCAGATTTGGGCATGATTCTTTAACTGCTAATTTGGCATTTTATTCTGTTTTAATCAAACATTTATCTTGATTTATATGAGATTTTATAGACAGGGGTATCATAGTGATTTAGTATTCTTATTAATGGAGATGAATTTTATTCCTGGAAAATACAAATGGTCCCACAGTAGTGGATAAGAATTTTACACATCCGATCAACTCTCGATTCAAATTAAAAATCACAGATTATAAAGCTAAAAAGTTCATATTATGATAGGAAAATAGATTTATTATTTCAACAAAGTTGCCATTCAAAATCGCATTCTGTTTTGGATATGAAGAAAATTTGTACCACTTAGAATAAAGCAAGGTATTCCAGTTAAATTTTAAAGGTATAGCCTCGCAACTCCTGCTTCATGAAAATAAAAACTATAATTAAAGAAGGGAGTAGTTGTTATTAGAACAACAGGTGACTTTTAAGTGGCATGGTCAAGGATTCTTCAGATTATAAATAAAGCATTATAAGGCTAAAACAAAGGCTCTAATTCCTAAATCAAGTAAAGGCATACATCATTAATGTAGACCATGCCTCCAATTATTAAGCGTTAAAAAGAAAAATATGGGATATTTTCAAATCCTACAAGAACGGCCTTAAAGGCCGCTCTTGTAGGAGTCTCAAAGTCAGGGACAATCTTTAAACGTTATAAAGCGCATCTGCCAATTCTGATTTTTTATTTCGGCTCAATGGCACCTGTCTACCATCAACTTCAACATTTTTACTATTAAACTTTTCAACTTTTTCTAAATTTACGATATAGGATTTGTGTATCCTTAGGAATTTATCTTCTGGCAATTGTTCTGCAAAAGATTTCATAGTAGAAAGAATAACGATATTACCCTCATTCGTCACCAATTTAATATAGTCACCTAGAGCTTCGATCCATTTTATGTCGTTTAGAACAACTTTGCGCTTTTTTAGGTTGCTTTTCACGAAGATATACCCCTCATCCTCCTTCACCTTATGCATTTGCTCAAAATTGGCTACCGCTCTTTTCACTGAGATATCAAAGCGGTCCATAGTAATGGGCTTGTAAAGGTAATCGGTTACGGCATAATCAAAAGCCTTAAGGGCATAATCAGGATTACCGGTAATCAGGATTACCTGTGGTGGGTTGTCCAAGGATTCCAAAAGATCAAAACCATTGATAATCGGCATTTCAATGTCTAGAAAAATAAGATCGATGTCATTATTTTTGAGTCCATTTTTTGCTTCAATGGCATTGCTATACTCGGCAACTAGCGCTAAGTTTGGATGATTGTTCACTAATTTGGCTACAGCGATCCGCTGCATAGATGAATCGTCTACAATTATACTTCTTAATTTCATATTAATAGTCTCGTACGTTTAATCATGGAAAAGGTACTTAATTGGCTATCTAAGTCACCAAAAATGATGTGAACGGTGCATTTTATGTTGTGTAAAGGCAAATAAGCATGGTTTGCGAATTTGGTTAGGTGCACTTATTCTAGGTTTGTTTTGAGCATAATGAATATTAATACCTACTCTTTTTGTTAGGTATGGCCTTGAGTTGATTATGGTCGTTGTATAGGCTCCTATCTATCGACTTATCAAGGGGTTATATCCAATTAACACACAAGCATATTATAAGAAAACTTCAATAATGTCCCGATGGGGTACTGATCAGTAGTTTTTTTCGGTCCGTAAACCTCAGATTGGATAGGGGAATAATCATCCTAACAATGCAACATGTTCTCGAGACCATAGCTTCCTAAGCGGTAATTAATATTCTCCCTATTGGTCATCTTTTATAAAATAAAATTTGAGCAACCAAATGGTTTCATTATATTTGCAACCATACAGTTGCAGATAAAGATTATGAAAACAAGACGAGATGTATTTCAAGCACTAGCGGACCCAACAAGGCGAGCCATTATACTTCTATTAACAGTGGGAGCAATGACTCCCAACGCAATAGCAGAAAATTTCGATTCAAGTAGACAAGCCATATCAAAACACTTGAAAGTTCTAACTGAATGTGAAATTGTAATACAACAGCAGGTAGGTAGGGAAATTAATTACCACTTAAATGCACACAAAATGAAAGATATAGAACAATGGTTAGAGCAGTTTAAACAATTAATTTCTAAACGTTTTGACCAACTCGATAACGTATTAGAACAACTTAAAAATAAACCGATATGAACAAATCAATTTTATTTAATTTCCAAGTTGATAAAGAGCGTAATCAAATAAACGTAGAAAGGTCGTTTCATGCTCCGACAGACTTGGTGTGGACAGCTTGGACAACACCCGAAATTCTAGATCAATGGTGGGCTCCAAAACCCTATAAAAACGAAACTAAATCAATGAATTTTTCAGAAGGCGGGCAATGGCATTATTGTATGACCAGTCCACAAGGGGAAAAACATTGGTGTTTATTCGATTTTGAACGTATTGAACCCTTAAAAAGCTTTTCAGGAATTGATGCTTTTTGTGATGATAATGCTGTGACAAACCACAGTAAACCAAGAGTAAAGTGGCACAATGAATTTATAGCCAACAATGATGGGTCCATCGTAAATATTAAGCTTCAGTTTGAAAAATTGGAAGATTTGGAAACCATCATAAAAATGGGCTTTAAAGAAGGGTTTACTGCAGGTCTGGAAAACTTGGACCAATACATAGTTTCACAATTTTTATTACGTAAACAAAATAAAACAAATACAATAGCCAGAGTATCAACTTACTTAAACTTCCCCGGCCATACGGAAGAAGCATTCAATTTTTACAAATCAGTTTTTAAAACTGAATTTAGTGGAAAAGGAATTCAAAAATTTGGCGACATTCCTGTCGAAGAAGGTCAACCTCCAATTGCTGAAGACATAAAAAAAATGATTCTTCATGTGGAGTTGCCCACTTTAGGAGGTCATATTTTAATGGGTACCGACGCTCCAAAAGAAATGGGCTTTACCTTAACTACAGGAAATAATATACATATTTGCCTTGAACCTGAAACTAGACGGGAAGCAGACCGCCTATTTAACGAACTCTCTGCTGGGGGTATTGTTACAATGCCTATGGCAGATATGTTTTTCGGAGCTTACTTTGGCGAATTTTCGGATAAATTTGGCATCAACTGGATGATCAATTTTCAGAAAAAGTAGCACCTATGAAAAAAGATAAGGTTATATTTTGGATAGCAACAGGAATCATAGCCCTTTTTGAAGGGCTAATGCCTGCTTTGACCTCACAAACAGAATTAGCTAAAGAAGGAATTAAACACCTAGGATACCCCGAGTATTTTGGAGTCGCTTTAGTAATCTTTAAAATTCTAGGAGTTATAGCACTTATCGTTCCACAAGCATCCAATGGAATAAAAGAATGGGCCTATGCGGGTTTTACTTTTAACTTTTTATTTGCAACCATTAGTCATCTTGCCGTAGACGGACTAAAATTACAATCATTTTTCCCATTAATGGTCTTAGGAATATTAGCAATCTCTTATATTTATTATCATAAACTAAATTTTAAAAAACTATCAAATGTCATTTAAAACGTATATCACAAACATAGAAGAAAAAACAGGTAAAACCGCTCACGATTTTCAAAACTTAGCAGAGAAAAAGGGTTTTACAGAGAAGGGATTGTTAGTTGCTAAAGCAACTGAAATAACCAATTGGCTAAAAGAAGAGTTTGAGTTGGGTCATGGACATGCTATGGCCATGTACGCATATATTAAAGGGAAAAGGGAGTAAAATTCATGGCCTTCTTAAAAATACCTTTAAATGAAGAAATTAACCATCTCCAAAAAAGGTACCATCGGATTTTTTGCCCTATTGGCCATATTACATTTCTTCTAAACTTCTGTGAACCCAATATGGCAACCCATTAGCGAGTATGCATTAGGTCTGGGCTTGCCCTCCTTATCTTCAACAATCTAATTCTAAAAATTGACCCCTAATGAAAACCATAAATCAATTCATCACTTCTAAAATCAAGGAAGAATATCAACCAATTTTCATACAATTTAGAAGCTTGATCAAAGCTAAATTCCCATTTTTAAAGGAGGAAATGCGAGGAGGAACCGAGAAATACTATGGAGTTCCTGTATATAGGTATAACAGAATTATCATCACGGTAAGTCCTACCTTAAAAGGGATTACATTTTCATTCACGGATGGAAAACAATTTAAAGATACCTACAAACTTTTGGAAGGTGTAGGGAACAAATCTTTAAATTTAAGAATAAGTGATAGTAATGACTATAAAGACGAAATACTGGAATATTATATTTTGCAAGCCATTGCATTGGATCATAAAAAAGATTTAAAATGAAAACATCCATTCTAAGAATAGTTCCTAATATTTACTCCAATAATATCGAGGCAAGTAAAAAGTTTTATACTAGGTTTTTGGAAATGGAATTGGTCATGGATATGGATTGGATTTTAACTTTTGCATCCAAAGAAAATCCAAAAGCCCAAATCTCAATTTTTCAAAATGATGAAAATAAGCCTCTGGATAATAAAGCAATTTTTATCTCCATTGAAGTGTCGGATATTGACCAATGGTATAAACGCGCAAAAGCACAAAAAATTGAAATAGTCTACCCCATAACCCTTGAGCCCTGGGGCGTAAAACGCTTTTTTATCCAAGAACCCAATGGAGCAACAATCAATTTATTATCACACTGAAAATTACACTTCGTTCTTATATTGGAACTGAATACGTATTTTTTATTTCACCCATAACAAAAGTACTATGGGTACTGCCAATATTCTTTATTTCTCCAAGGTGGTTCAACACAAAATCTTGATAGTGTTTCATATCCTTGACCATTACCTTAAGTAAGAAATCATAATCCCCTGAAACATTATAACACTCCGTCACCTCCTTAATTGCCATAATATCCTTTACGAACTTATGGCCAATATCTCGAGTGTGTTGTTTTAGGGTAATATTACAAAACACGGTAAGCCCCTTATCCAGTTTTTCCGCATCTAGGATAGCCACAAACTTTTTTATATAACCATTTTTCTCCAAACGTTTTACCCGCTCAAATACAGGAGTAGTGGATAAATTTACCTTATTCGCCAATTCTTTGATTGTTAGGTTGGAATTGGCCTGCAACAATTTCAATATCTGATAATCAATGCTATCCAAATCGTTCATAGAATATTATTCTTTTTATTCATTAATAATCAAGTACAAAAGATTAAACCACTATAATCGCTCGATAAAAAAGTGTTTTATCCCAAATATTAGGGCAAATTTAGAATTTATAATCTAAAGTGTAAGCTTTGTATGGAATAATATAAAACAATGAATTATGAAAACAAACCTTTTAGGATACCCTAGAATTGGAGCTAACAGAGCGTTAAAAAAGGCCTTGGAGAAATATTGGCAAGGAAGTATTAATGAGGAAGAACTACATCAGGTCGGTAAAACTATCCGTGAGAACAACTGGAAAACTATGCATTTGTCCAGTATAGGTTTAATACCTTCCAATGATTTTACCTTTTACGACCAAGTATTGGATGCTAGCTTGACCTACGGTTGTATTCCTGAGCGATATTCAGAGATCAAAAAGGACAAATCAGAATTAGATCTCTACTTTGCCATGGCCAGGGGCTTTCAAAAAGATGGATACGACGTGACTGCCATGGAAATGACGAAATGGTTCGATACCAATTATCATTACATCGTACCGGAGTTCAAAAAGAATCAATCCTTCCACTTAAATTCCAACAAGGTGATAGCGGAATTCAAGGAGGCCCTCTCCCAAGGCATAAGGACCAAACCCGTGTTGATTTCACCATTCACCTATCTATATCTTGGAAAAGAAAAAGAAGAAGGATTCCACCGGCTGGATTTATTGGAATCTATATTGCCCATATTTTATGAATTGTTGGAGAGGTTATGCGCTGCAGGAGCGGAATACATTCAATTGGACGAGCCCTGTTTAGCCTTAAACCTTAATGACAAAGAGCGTACAAAGCTTAAGGAACTTTATAATGGTATGGCATTACAATTTCCTAAATTAAAAATAATTTTGACCAACTACTTTGACTGTTTTGGCGACAATTTAGAGACTGTTCTGCAAATTCCAGTACATGCGTTGCACTTGGATTTAGTGAGATGTCCATTACAACTGGATGATATCCTGGAGTCGCCATTGTACACGGGAAAACAGATACTTTCTTTAGGGGTAGTGGATGGCAGAAATATTTGGCGAAACAACTTTGATGCTTCCCTGGCTTTGATTGACAAAGCCACACAAAGTGTAGGCAAGGACAAGGTTTGGATTGCCGGTTCCTGCTCTTTTTTGCATGCACCATACGATCTGGACCAGGAAGACAATGAGGAGAGCCTTCCAAAAATAGTTAAACAGTGGATGGCATTCTCGAAACAAAAACTACAGGAGTTGTTGGTGCTAAGCCAATTGGCATCTGACCTTTCCTCCAAAGAAGCTGCCCTTGAACTAATAAAGAACCGACGTCTTTTTATAGAAAAAAGAAACTCGGAATTAATTCATCACCCACAGACCAAACAAAGGGTCCAATCATTGACAGACCCACTGAAAAACCGTAAAAACAACTTTAGTATTCGACAAAAGAAACAAAAACAAGATTTAAATCTTCCCTTATTCCCTACAACCACTATTGGATCATTTCCACAGACCCAAGAGGTAAGGGGTTGGAGGAACAAACTGAAAAGAAAAGACATTACCCAAAAAGAATATGATGAATTCATCAAAAAGGAAACTGAAAATGCCATTCGTTTCCAAGAAGATATTGGATTGGACGTCCTGGTTCACGGCGAATTTGAAAGAAATGACATGGTAGAGTATTTTGGAGAGAGGTTAATTGGATTTGCATTTTCGAGTAACGGATGGGTTCAAAGTTATGGTAGTCGATGTGTAAAACCTCCCATTATATACGGGGATGTCCATAGGAATAAGCCCATGACGGTAAAGTGGACGTCTTATGCACAATCCATGACCACTAAACCGGTAAAGGGTATGCTCACCGGCCCCGTGACCATTTTACAGTGGTCTTTTGTAAGGGATGACCAGCCCAGGTCCATGACCTGTAAACAAATAGCGTTGGCCATAAGAGATGAAGTCATGGATTTGGAAAAAGCTGGAATAAAGATCATTCAAATTGACGAACCGGCCATAAGGGAAGGACTTCCGCTTAGGCAAGAGTATTGGAATTCCTATTTAAAATGGGCCGTAGAATGTTTCCGGGTGGCTTCAAGCGGAGTAGGGGATAAGACACAGATCCATACCCATATGTGCTATTCTGAATTTAACGATATTATACGGAGCATTTCAGATATGGATGCCGATGTTATTACTATAGAAACTTCAAGGTCTGAAATGGAATTATTGGACGCCTTTGTCCAATTCAAATATCCCAATGAAATAGGACCTGGAGTATATGATATCCATTCTTCCAGAGTTCCGAAAAAGAAGGAAATGGAAGCCTTGTTGAAAAAAGCATCCAAACTTTTGCCAGTAGATAATTTATGGGTAAATCCAGATTGTGGCTTAAAGACAAGGGACTGGCCAGAAACCAAATTGGCCTTGATCAATATGGTGCAAGTGGCAAAAGGAATGCGGGCCCACTACCAAACCGCAATCAACACACAATTAAGTTGAATGCCTATTGGCCAAGTTTCAAAAATACTTTGATAATTTGAAAAATTTATTCGCGGTAGGAGGTAGTCCCCACTTTAGCATAAAAGCTAGTAAAGGGCTGGTAATTGGTTCAAGTCAGATGTATTCCTGTACTTCGGCCATGGAGATTGGCATTACATCAGCAATGAACAATGCACAGCAAGCCACGGTCGGGGATAATTCCTAAGTCAATACATCGACCTATTATTTATTTGTGTTTTCTGATAGTATAAAAAGGACGGTCGTAAACAAACTGTCCTTTTTTACACTTGTATTGTGGTACCATAGGTCACGTTATGCATTATTGAAAGCCGATTAAACATGAATAAAAATAAGGAACGTCAACCCGGCAACAGGGTATGCCCCCTTTCTCAATGCCTGGCCTATACGCCTTGGAATATGTATCGCCAATAAGATAAGTAGTACTTTACAAACCTGAATACAACACCGCAAGGATAATACTTGAGTACAGAAATATACCTTTATAAAACAATTTAGGACAGTATAGAATTATAAATTTTAATCGTACATTTATCAACACAAAAGCACGGGGTGCCTGGTGAAAACCAAGCTGAGATAATACCCGAAACCTGATTTGGATAATGCCAACGTAGGGATGCCAGCTAAGATATTCTATTTTCGGCTCCATTCTTTGGGTACTCTAAAGAATGGATTTTTTGTTTAAAACAGAATCTAATGGAAATAGAAAAAGCAACTTCAGAACTTATTCCTCAAGAAGACCAAAATTGGCAAAACAGACCAGAATGGTTTTTTAACAGAGAACATACCGATACCTACGAGCAATGGTATGAAGGTAGATACAAGCGTGCCGAAATATGGCAAAAAAAAGTGATGGAACAATTAGTTTCAAAAGACAAACGCATTAAAACATTACTTGAATTTGGCTGTGGTACCACACGCTTTACACGCTGGTGGAAAGAGATAGGCATTGAGGCTACAGGTGGTGATATTTCTCCACTTATGCTTTCCCAGGCGGTGCAATTATTTGAGGGCGACCTTGTTATGGCCGACTCGCACCACATGCCTTTTAAAGACCATACCTTCGATTCCCTTGCTTTCATTACTACTTTTGAATATTACAAAGACCCTGTGCAAGTAATTCGCGAAGCTGCACGCGTTGCAAAATACGGTATAGCGATGGGCATGATGAACAGAAATTCTACAAAGGTGGTGAGAAGAAGAATTCAAGAAGTATTTGGTATGAATCCTTTTTATTTAACAGCCACCTTTTATACACCGGAAAAACTTTCCAAGATAATTGAAGAGGCGCTTCAAGGGCGCGATTACTCCATTGAATGGACCTGTACAGGCCTGCCTAAATGGTTTCCGGTTCAACAATGGGCTTTACCTTTTGGCGATTTTTTTGGATTGTATATACAACTAAATGACGTAAAATAAATGAGCGATAAACTAGGGAAAATAGCCCCACATATATTTGAACAGTTGATCAGTGATAAATGTGGGTTTACTAGAGGGGAAGTAAGTACAGGCCCTGCATTTGGTGTAGATGTCGCCATTGTTGATTTGCCCGGAAATATGGCTATGGCCATGACCAGTGACCCGTTGACCCTACTTCCAAGCCTGGGACTGCAAGAGTCCGCCTGGCTATCTGTACAATTGATGGCAAATGATATGGCAACAACGGGATATGCACCTATGTATGGGCAATTTGTTTTAAACCTACCAAGTAATTTTTCCAAATCGGATTTTCAGACCTATTGGGACTACATTCATCGCTTTTGTTCTAAAATCGGCATTGCCATTACGGGAGGACATACAGGTTTTATCGAAGGACAAAATTCGACCATAGCCGGCGGTGGGACATTTATCAGTGTTGCGCCTAAAAACAATATGCTAGTTTCAAAATATGCTAGGCCAGGAGATGTGATCTTAGTAACCAAATCATGTGCTATTTCTTCAACCGCCATACTTGCTATGTGTTTCCCTGAAACGGTTAGGAATAAACTAGGTTCCGAAATGCAACAACAAGCATGCGCCACTTTTTACCAAACCTCTTCCCTTGAGGACGCTTTGGCCGCGGTAGGACAAAACCGCGAACATAAGGATGTAACCGCTATGCACGATGTTACAGAGGGAGGTGTTTTGGGGGCCATATATGAATTGGCAAGCGCCTCGGGCAATGGCGCGCTCATTTATAATGACAAACTTCCCATAGGCATCCTACAAAATGAAGTTTGTAGTTTGTTTTCGTTAGATCCGCGTTACTGCATCGGTGCAGGTTCCATGGTGATCAGCTGTAAAAAAGGAAGTGCTGAAAAAGTTATCAATCGTTTGGCAAAAGAAAATATTTTCTGCTCAGAGGTGGGTGAAATAGTCCACAAACACCAAGGTATCAAACTCATTACAAATAATATAGCAAACAATTTATTGTACAATGAGAACGACCCCTACTGGGCGGCCTATTTTAAAGCATTTCATTCGGGATGGAAATAAATAGGAACCAAAAAAGAATCATGGGTTCTGGAATCTATTTGATTATCGACCCATCGATGGATGAATTGATTTTACATAATACATTGGACTTGTGTTTAGAAGAAAAGCTAGCCGCTGTTCAGATTTGGGATAATTTTAAAGATAACCAAAACATCATTCAACTGATCAATACGATTTGCGAACAATGCCATGCTAAAAATATTCCGGTATTGATAAACAATAGGTGGGAACTGCTCAATAACTCGGTATTGGATGGAGTACATTTTGATGAAATCCCAGAGAATTATATACAAATAAAAGGAGACGTTAGCCATTCTTTTATAAGCGGACTTACGTGCAATAATGATTTAACCCATGTAGAATGGGCAAGTAAGAACAAGCTCGATTATATCTCATTCTGTTCCATATTCCCTTCAAAAACGGCCAACAGCTGCGAAATAGTAAATTTTAACACCATCCAAAATGCGGCAAGACACTATAGTTTATCTATTTATTTGGCGGGTGGAATCAAACCTGAAAATATAGATCAACTAAGGGGGCTTAAATATACGGGAATTGCCGTGGTATCGGGGATTATGAATACAAACGACCCCAAGAAATCCATTAAAAAATATTTAGAAAAATTAAATAAACAATGAAATTAGAAACCATCAATAAACTTTGTTGTCCTTTTGACAAAGGAGACCTTGGTCTAACAGAAATCACAAAAGATATAAATGATAATATTTTGGAAGGCTTTTTTGTTTGCTCATCCTGTAATAGATTTTACCCCATAGTTAAAGGAATACCTATTATGAGCCCGGACGAATACCGTGAGTTTAAACTTGAACAACCATTAATAGAAAGATGGCAGAAACATTTAAAAGGACAGTTGTTCCAAAATTTTCGACTTGCCAAGCCTGCGCAAATAGAGGATTAGATTGGAGTTATCCTTGGTCAAACAATCTTATAAAAGTTTTCTTTCCATAAATAGGGCAGCTATTTGGATGTATATAAAAAATATCGGGGAGGCATGCCTCCCCGATATTTTAAATTACGCTGTTGGCCACCATAATTTAAACGATGTAAAGCGCCTCCGTTAATTCGCTTTCTTTGTGCCTATTAAAATTCTGTAGAACCTTTCAATTCTTTTCAAATTAACGATATAGGATTTAATTACGCTCAGGTAAATACGAAGGTAGACTTGTGAGCAGGGTACTTTTGCTATAAAATTTGTCGTCCTACCGTACACCTTTGCCACTTGGGTAATAAACTGTAAAAAAGAAAACCACACTTTCTTCAACCTGTTTAATTTTTGAAGCAATTGATTTGGCTACCTTTGACTGTATTTAATAAAATGTATAAAATACAATGGAAAATACTAAAACAATTGTTGTTGTAGGTGGTGGATTTGCAGGTTTGGAGCTTGTTAAGAGATTAGGAAACTCATCGCGTTACCTCATTATTTTGGTAGATTGCAACAATTACAATTTTTTCCCACCTTTAATTTACCAAGTATCCACAGGGTTTATGGAACCTTCTGCCATAAGTTATCCTTATAGGAAAATTCTACGTAAATTAAAAAACGTTCGATTTCGACTTGGCTCTCTTATAAAAGTCGTCCCTGAAGAAAACAAATTACTATTAAGTAACGGTGAGTTGAGTTATGACCTTCTAGTTATGGCTACAGGTACGGAAACCAACTTTTTTGGCAATATAAATATTGAGAAAAAAAGTTTACCCCTGAAGACCATTAGTGATGCATTGTCGCTACGGAATGTTATTCTAACCCGACTTGACCGTGCTACCCGAATTCTTAACGAAGAAGAAAGAAAAAAATACTTAACATTTGTTATTGCAGGTGCAGGACCTACAGGAGTGGAACTTTCTGGAATATTATCCGAAATGAAAACTTCCATTATTTTGGAAGACTATCCTGAATTAAAAGAAAAAGACCTTGGAAAAATTCATTTAGTCGACGGCCAAGCATCTGTTTTAGCGGCAATGTCAAAGGACGCTCAAGAATACACGTCTAAAAAATTGAATGAGCTTGGCGTTACCTTAACGATGAATTCACTGGTTAAGGATTTTAACGGAGAAACCGTGTATTTATCCAATGGAAATGAAATTCAGTCGAAAAACCTTATTTGGGCAGCAGGCGTATCAGCAAGAACCTTTGACGGGTTTTCTAAGGACAGCTTTGGAGCTGGAAGACGATTGAAAACAAATCCATTTAATCAAGTTCATTCCTACGAAAACATTTATGCTTTGGGAGATTGCGCTTTAATTCTTGGCGATGACAATTATCCTAAAGGTCATCCTCAATTGGCTCAACCTGCCTTGCAGCAGGCAAAAAATTTGGCTGCCAACTTAATTAGGGAAGACAAAAACTGGAAGCCTTTTCAATATATTGATAAAGGCTCATTAGCCATAATAGGGAGAAACAAAGCAGTATTGGATTTTCCTGGGCAAAAGTATTCTGTAAATGGTTTTGGGGCTTGGTTGATTTGGATTTTTGTGCATATAATGGGACTTGTCAATTTTAAAAATAAGATACGAACACTGTACAATTGGTTAGGGTACTACATTTATAAAGACCAATTTTTTAGAATGATTATTAAACCAACTGAAAGAAAGAAATAATAAGAATAGTATGAAAATTTTTAGCATACGAACAACAATTATCTTTGCCTCCAAAGTGATGCGTTACTATCAAAAAAGCTAAAACCGATCCGAAAAATGAAAAGGTCTACCAAGTAGGGCACCCATCGGAATTCATGAATTTTTAAATGAGGTTGCCCTGCGGCTGATCTCATTTTTTGACTTGGCCAAAAACGCGAAAAATAAGTGCGCCCCATAAACAATCTTTTTTCGGCCAGATGAAGCTTTGCCCTATTGCCTAAATGTTTTTAAGGTAGAGTAGGGGCCCCGGTTGAAATGGATAGTAACTTATCGAGAGGCTTCCTGTATTCTTAGGGTCCATTCCCATATTTAAAAGTTTATGGGGTTTTTAATATTGCGATTGGTAATGTAAGATCATTTGGTACGACCAAACGCAGAATCAACCATTTTAGAAAGAAAGAATGCAGAAGAAAAGTAATAGACTCGGGACATTTAATACTCTAAATTTTCGTAAAGCTATTCACGTCTCTTTGCTTCAATTTATAATTCCAATATTCCTATTCGTATATATCCCTGTAGAAGCACAGGGTAATGATAGGCCTTTACCCATCATAATTGATGCTGATACGGCCAATGAAGTAGATGATCTTTATGCCATTGTGCGAGCCATTGCAGAGCCTAATTTCAATATTCTAGGCATTACTTCAGCGCAGTTTCATACGTCACCATTGGCAACAGATAGTAGTGTTTATGAAAGCCAAAAAATTAATGAAAGAATACTTAAGCTAATGCGGAAGCATGCTATTCCACTTCCTTTGGGGAGTAATGTACCCATAAAGAATAGTGCAGAACCAGCTAGTTCTCCTGCTTCCAATTTTATAGTTGATATGGCACATAAAATGCCTGCCGGTCAAAAATTGAATGTAGTTGTTTTAGGATCTTGTACTAATATTGCCAGTGCCATTTTGGAGGACCCCTCTATTATACCAAAATTGAAAGTACACTATCTCGGTTTTTGGCATAATGTGGAAACCAATGTATATAACAAAAAGGAATTCAATTCAGGGAATGACCCAAAAGCGGTTGAAATTCTTCTAAATACCAAAGGTATTGATCTTACTGTAATGACAGCAACTTCCAGTCAGCAGCTTGTGTTTACTAAGGCCGAAGTAGATGCCAATTTAAAGAATAGGGGAGGTATCGCCGATTACCTGATAAACCGATGGGAAACCTATGAGCGTTGGTGGACCAAAGAAGATCAGGAAAAGAGAAGCTGGATTATGTGGGATGTCGCTATCATAGAAGCCCTCGCCCATCCCGAATTATCAAAAACCGAATTTTTTTTAACGCCTAAGGAAAATACGCAACGCCTTATAAACATCCATACAGAAATAGATGTGGAAAATATGAAAACGGATTTCTGGCAAAGTTTAAATAAATTATAAAAAAACAGTATGTACCTAAATGCTACTACTTCAATATCAGATTTTGAGACCTGTTTAAGCAATATTGGCTTTTTAGATCCAAAACAGGAACAAATCCGCTCTATAGAAAAGCCTGGCGAGGGAAACATGAACGTTGTCCTTAGAATCCGTACCAATACCCGTTCTTTTATTGTAAAGCAATCGCGTCCCTTTGTTCAAAAGTACCCGCAGATTACTGCGCCCATTGAGCGTATTGATGTAGAGTACCAATTTTACAAAGCAGTTACCAATAAAGCTATTGAACCACATATACCTAAAATTCTAGCGTATAATGCAGACAACCATTTATTAATCCTGGACGACTTAGGGGATTGTAAGGATATGTCCTACCTGTATGATAAAAGAAATATCAGCACCGCTCAATTGCAACAGCTTTTGGATATTGCTTCCCAGATCCATACATCCAAGCTCATAGAATATCCTGAAAATATGGAATTGCGATTACTTAATCACCAACACCTATTTGTACTACCTTTTCTTAAGGAAAGTGATTTCTCCCTGAACACCATTCAGGAAGGACTTCAGGAACTTTCCCTTAGGTATAGATCTGATGAAACATTAAAAAAAGAGATTTCAAAGGTGGGACAACAATACCTGTCACAAGGTAATGTTCTTTTACACGGCGATTATTATCCCGGGAGTTGGATGACAAAAGAAGACCACATCTACGTTATTGATCCAGAATTCAGTTTTATGGGATTTGCTGAATTTGACATTGGGGTACTGGCCGCACATAGTATTATGATGACGATGAATATAGATTGTCTCCAAACAATAAAAAGCAGGTATCCAGGAAAGCTGAACGAACAATTACTAGCTCAAGTTGCCGGTATAGAGGTGATGCGCAGGATAATAGGTTTGGCCCAATTGCCTTTAAAAAGGTCTATTCAAGAAAAAAAGTTGCTCCTGGAGATGGCCCGTGGATTGATTATGGAGAACAGTTGAAGTTCTACCATCATCATTGTTTTATTTCTTTCTAAAAAATTTTGGTCGAGTGATAGTTAAGCTTTATTAACGAGTCTGTTTTTGTTTCTCCTTTAAATTATTAATGCAATTCTGTTGCAATAACAAAGTATTAACAATATATTTGCGGCAATTGATAAATACAATTTCATCATACGTATTGTATTTCAAATAGTTGCCGATTTTATTCATGAGCGTTTCACGTATAAGAAATAGTATTACTTATTTTTTCCTAGCCCTTTTTCTTTCCATGAAAATATTGGGCCTTCATGCCTTAACACATGATGATGATGGTTCGGGTGACGATTGTCATATTTGCACTATTACGCTCAAAAATAATACTGTAAATCCTGCTATTCCCTTAAGTAATACGGAATTTATAGTTGAAAACTTGGAGATGGTGATAGATACCACCATTAACGATAGTTATCTTTTTATTTCTTCAAAGACGGTTGCTACCAACCAGTTATTCTCTAGGCCTCCTCCTTCTTTCATAGTCTAATTGCACCTATTTCGATTACAATATAGAAATGCTGCATAACAGCGGCCATTTTACAATTACACACCTAAAACCGATAACCTGATTTTTATTGTGGTTCACTTCTTTATGCAACCATAAAGCAAGTCAACTGTTAGGTATTGAACAACCCATGATTATGGGTGTGGATAGTATTGATTTCAATAGGTCTTATTCTCGATTTATCCTTTTAATAATTATTTATCATCATTCAATTATGTTCCAACGAACATTAGGTTTATGGCTATGTATGGGCCTAAACGCCATAGTATTTGCACAAGATTCTTACAAAATCAAGGGTTCTGTAGTAAATGCGAATACCTTACATCCCATAAAAGGGGCCAATATTGCTGCTAAAGACTTTTATTCAATTTCATCCTCAACGGGTGCATTCAGTATAAATAATGTCCCAAAGGGTACCTACTTGCTTACCGTGTCACATATTAGCTATGGTCCCAAATCGGTCACGATTCATGTTGGGCCGGACAACCGTGACATAAAAATTCATTTAAATGAATCTACCACCGCACTTAACGAAGTAGAGGTTTATGGGGCTTATGGAAATAAAGGATCAAAGCAGCTTCCTACGGTGACCCAATCGGTGTCGAAAGAGTTTCTAGACAAGAACAGGGAAAACAGTCTTATGCAAACGCTTAAGAAAATTCCAGGGGTAAGCACTATATCTATCGGCTCTGGCCAATCTAAACCGGTTATTCGAGGGTTAGGGTTCAACAGGGTAGTGGTCGTTCAAAACGGCATAAAGCATGAAGCCCAACAATGGGGCAATGACCATGGCCTGGAAATAGACCAATATGGTATAGAAAAGATACAGATCATCAAAGGCCCTGCATCTTTGTTATATGGCTCCGATGCCATTGCCGGCGTAGTGGATATAGAGCCATCAAAAGTACCTTTCCAGAATTCCTTTGGTGGGGAAGTAAACGTTTTGGGAGAAAGCAACAATGATTTGTTGGGTGTTTCGGTCGGTCTTCAGGGAAGAAAGGAAAAATGGTATTATCGTGGGCGATTAACGTATAGGGATTACGGCGACTACAAAGTACCTACCGATAGGATCAATTACGATAATTACATTTTTGAACTTTACGACAATGATTTAAGAAACACTGCTGGCAAGGAAGCCAATGCCAGTTTTAGTATCGGATTTGTATCCGGCATTGTAAAATCGGAAACTCTTTTCAGTAATGTTTATGCTAAAAATGGCTTTTTTGCCAATGCCCACGGTTTAGAGGCAAGATCTTCCAGTATCGATTACGATAGTTCCAATAGGGATATTGATCTCCCGTACCATGGGGTAAATCATTTTAAAATAACCAATAACACCTTTATAGACTTAGGAAAGCATACCCTTTTGTTTGATTTGGGCTATCAAGTCAACCATCGTGAGGAACATACAGAACCAACTTCCCATGGTTATATGCCCAAACCATCGAATACCAAAGAGCGGGAGTTTCATAAAAACACCTATTCGTTAAATGCCAAAGACACCTTCAAACCCAATAACGAACATGATATTGTTGCTGGATTCAATGTGGAATTCCAAGACAATGACATAGGTGGATGGGGATTTTTAATACCCGAATACGATCGATTTACAATTGGTGCTTTTGCCTTCGATAAATATCAGATTCATTCTGACTTTCATCTTTTGGCAGGTATTCGTTACGATTATGGAATACTAAAGAGTAAATCTTATAACGATTGGTTTCAATCTACCATTGCCAAAGAGGATGGTTCCACTTCTTATGTGTATTTGCAAAGAGCCCAGGATAAAACCTTGGATTTTGGAAACATCAGCGCTTCTTTAGGCTTTAGTTACATCAACCATAACACAACGTACAAGGTAAATGTTGGCAAAAGCTTTAGAATGCCTTTGGCCAATGAGTTGGCTTCGGATGGTGTTAATTATCATATGTATCGGTATGAAAAAGGGAATTTGGATTTAGACCCCGAAGAATCATATCAATTGGATATCGATATAGACCATAACTTTAAAATTGGTCGTGTAGGCATTAGTCCTTTTGTCAATTTTTTTGAAAACTATATCTATTTAAATCCAACATCGGACTACTACGAAACACAGCAGATTTATGAGTATACAGAAGCCAAGGTATTTCGGTTTGGAAGCGAGCTGAGGGCAAGTACCACGGTATTTAAGAACCTACAATTGGATGCTTCTGCGGAATATGTGTATTCTAGACAGACGAGCGGTCCTAAAAAGGATTTTACCTTGCCATTTTCACCTCCATTTTCCACATTGCTTTCGGCCAATTATCAATTTAAAGACCTCGGTTTTCTAAAAGCGCCTCAACTCATTGCAGATTATAGGGTCACTGCGGACCAAAATGAAATTGTACCCCCTGAAGAAGCTACAGAAGGATACGAGGTTTTGAACATGTCCTTTTTAACCGACATTCCTGTTTTTAACAAAAAACAACCCTTACAACTAAAGCTAAAACTTAATAATGTATTCAATACTGAATACTACGATCATACCAGTTTTTACCGCTTAATAGATGTTCCCGAAGCTGGTAGAAATATATCCATTGCTTTAACCCAGACTTTTTAATAATTAAAATCAAAAAATGAAAACAGCCTCTTTAAACATTAAATCCATCATTATGAAAATGAAATCAAATATTAAATTTTTAGCAATTATCGCATTCCTAGGTGTCTTTTTAAACTCCTGTGACGACGACGATGATGCCTCATTTGCCGCACCGGTAATATCAGACGTTGAACTTGGTATTGGTAATAACCATATTGCCTACCTCGGCGCAGATGTTCATATTGAATTGGAAGTCGTTGCGGAAGGCACTATTAATACCATAGATGTAGAAATACATGATGAAGAGGATCCTGATGGATGGGAATACGAGATTACGTATGATGAATTTTCAGGATTATTGAACACAACTTTCCATAAACATATAGATATTCCATCTGATATTGCTACAGGGGATTATCACTTTCATTTTACGGTGACCGATATGGAAGGCAATCAAACTACCATTGAGGAAGAACTGGAAATCCAACAATTAGATGATACCGAAAACCCTGTAATTGCCATAACAACGAGTCCTGAAACCGATGCAACTTTCGCTTCTGGTGAAACGATAAGTATAACAGGTACTTTAACAGATAACTTTGAATTGGCAGGTATGATAGTTGCATTGGTAAGAACCGATGATAGTATTGCAGATGCCGATGTATCAGGTTCCAATACATCTGTAATCGTAATGATGCATACCCATGATTTTACATATGCCAACAATTTTGATTTTACCGCATCCATAGAAGTAGGTGCTGCAATGGACAATAACATGACACCAGCTGCAATTGAAGGTGATAACGCATGGCAATCTGGTAGTTACTACATTATAACAAAACCCAGTGATGCCAATGGTAATGGTGCTATTTCACAACATTACCCAATTAATATAAGTCTTTAAAATCAGTATATAAAAAAGCATTTATAAGAGACCTCCTTTATAGGGATCTCTTTACTACTAAAAACAAAATGTTATGAAAAAAATCAATCTAATATTATTAGCATGTTTCGTACTATTTTCAGCCCTATCATGCTCCAGCGATGATGATACTGGGAAAGATTTGGAAAAACCTACTATATCCGTTAATTATGATGGTGGGTTTCCACAAGGTTGTCAAGAACTCAGTAAAGGAGAAACCTACAATTTTAAGGCAAAGGTGACCGATAATTTAGAATTGGCCTCTTATAGTATCGATATTCATAATAATTTCGATCACCATACCCACGACGATCAGCAGGCAACGTGCGATTTAGGGGATGTGAAAGACCCTACCAATCCTTTTATCTATTTAGAGAATTTTACTATAGAAGAAGGACAAACTTCCTATGAGTTTGATGTCAGCATTACCATACCAACCACGATTGAAGCAGGGGACTATCATTGCTCATATTCAGTAACCGATGTAACAGGTTGGCACGCTGTGACCTCCATAGATATAAAAATCGTAGAATAAAACAACGAATTGCCTTAACACAAAATCAATGCTATTACTAAAACAAAAACCTGATATTTTAGGAGCCTTTGCCAGTTCATTATGCCTTGTTCATTGTATCGCAACGCCATTTCTTTTTATCGTCCAAACAAGTGCGGCCACCTTTCACAATGCAACACCGATATGGTGGAAGTCCATCGATTATCTTTTTTTGATAATTTCTTTTATAGCCATTTATTGGTCTACAAAAACAACCTCCAATCCGTGGATAAAACGAATGTTGAGGTTAAGTTGGCTTGCGTTATCAATAGTTATTTTCAACGAAAAACTAGGACTGTTCCCTTTGGCAGAAACTGTCATTTATATTCCTACCATTGCTTTAGTGATACTACATCTTTATAATAGGAAACACTGTAAATGCAATACAGAAAAATGTTGTATAAATGAAGGATAAGAAACAAATTGAAACCATTGGGGACAATCATTTTTCAACCAGTATAAAAACGCCTTTGCGCGCGGATGCCTTTGAAAAATCCGACGATGAAAAAATAAGGAACATAGCGCATCATTTTAAAATGATCATGGATGAGATGGGCATGGATTTAACTGATGACAGTTTATCGGGCACTCCATATCGCTTTGCAAAAATGTATGTAAAGGAGTTGTTTTACGGGCTAAATCCAGCGAATAAGCCAAAGCTTTCAACATTTGAAAATAAATATGGTTATAAAAAAATGTTGGTGGAGCAGAATATCACGATTGATTCTGCTTGCGAGCATCACTTTTTACCCATAATAGGGCATGCCCATATAGCCTACATTCCGAAAGATAGAGTCATCGGGTTGTCAAAAATCAATCGTTTGGTCGATTATTACGCACGTCGTCCGCAGGTTCAAGAACGATTGGTGCTACAAATCCTCAATGATCTGCAAAACGTACTGGAAACAAAAGATGTTATTGTATCCGTAACGGCAAAACACCTATGTGTGTCTTCTAGAGGTATAAAGGACCAAAGTAGCTTTACTACAACTTTGGAGTATGGAGGCTGCTTTTCTGAAACGGCGACACGCAATGAATTTTTAAGAATAATAGCAGAACAAAAAATATAGGTTTAACGGCAATAAATGATATATTGATCATTAGACCGAAAATTCAGAAATACCAAGAAGGAAAGGAATCATAAATTTTAAGCTTTTTATTTATTGTTAGTAAAATAAATAACCAAATTGCATCTACAATTACAAAATGGAAGCTATTATTACGCTTGTCGGTTTTTTAGGAGCAGGAAAAACAACCTCGTTGAAGTACTTGATAGATAATTTCATAGATCAAGGTTGGGATCCTTTCATCATACTCAATGATTATGAGAATGCCTATATGGATGCGCAACAGCTAACCGACAGAATGGAATTAAAATCTATTAAGGCCCTTAGTGGTAGTTGTATATGCTGTAGTGGTATTATGGAACTTAGAAATACCGTAAATAGAATTCCTGAGCGTACAAACGGAATAACCTTAATTGAGGCAAATGGAACTTCTGATGCGTGTTCCTTAATGGAATTTCTTGGAGTAGGATTGAATGATCGATTTTTACCTCCGATTCAAATCTCCGTTGTGGATGTTAAAAACTGGCAAAATAGGGGGGAATACAATGAACTGGAAACCAATCAAATCCAGGTTTCCTCACTCCTTGTACTTACACATTTAGATAAGATGACAAAAAGTAGACAAACTACGGTTGTCAAGGACATAAAGGCCCTGAATCCAATGGCTGAGATTGTTACTTTGAATGAATTAAACGTTTCTCTTCTACCAGAATTATCACCGAATAACAATGAGGTTACCAAATTAGACCATCAAAAAGCCCATTGGTCTTCTTGTTCTACGGATTTACCGGTTTTACCCAATAACAATGCTATTCACACTATTTGTAAAACATTGCCCAAGAGCATAATGAGGGTTAAAGGTTGTACTAAAATAGTGGGCGATACTACCTATACCTATTTTGAAAGAAACCCGGATGGGGAAGTTTTTATAAGACCATTCAACGGAATCCCGCTAACGGGATCTAAGTTGTTGACCATTGGCCCAGGTAGTGACCCGGATATTTTAAAAAAAGTAATCGAGCTAAGTCTTATCAAAAAATAACTATGGAACACATGAATGAATTTCCGGTAACGCTCAATTATAGTACACTTTATGTAACGAGAAGCTAAGCGCCGATGAACACCTTTAAAAAACAATAAAAACCTATTGAATAAACACTTAATCTGCAAACCGATGATAGGAGGGGAGTGACATCCACATAGGAGAAGCATTAATCCCTATGACCCAAAACAACTAGCCATGTATAAATGTGAGTGGAACGGAATTTTATATGAAAACGCTGAAAACCAAAAGAGTTACCCTAATTTTGTATTTTATATACGTTACATAATTTCAGAAACTTGTTAGAGAAAAGACAACAATTGCCCCAAGAACAATGTATAGATGCAGATTATTTCATTTATTGTCTGGAAGGGGTTCATGATATAGAAACGGAAAAGCTTACCGAAGCACAAGAAAACTTGGAACAATTGGCCATGAAATATGGAATAGCAAGTATTTATAAAACCTGCGACACCATTGAAGGACTAGAAGATAGCTTAAATACACTGGTCTTGGATGATCATAATTTTAAAGACTATGAAATAATCTACCTGGTTATGACAGGTGAAGCAAACAGTATTTGTTTAAATGACTACTTCTATAGTTTACAAGAAATTGCTGAAATTTTTGAAGGAAGATTAAAAGGAAAGATTGTACATTTTTCAAATGCAAAAGTCCTAGATTTAGACGAAGAGGAAGCACAATATTTTTTGGATATCACTGGCGCAAAAGGCGTTTCTGGCTATGGTAATGAATTTAATGGAATAAGTAGCTCAAATCTTGATAAAGCATTCTTCAACTTATTCAAAGAAGATGATAATATGTTAGATGTGGTAGAAGAGTTGCATCAAAGACATTACAACGTCTGCAAATTGCTGGATTTTAGATTGTATTATTAGTGAAACTCAATTTTGAGAAGTCAGTAAGACGCACTGAAAATTGAAAGTTGAACTAATCCCGCCTTTTTTCGGCGGGATCTATGTTCAATACCTCTACCTTTGGGTCGATTCCTATTAATGGGTTCAGGGCTTGTCCTGAGGTTTAATACCTTTTATTAATTCTATATAGGGACTAATATTACACTTATATCAACTTGGATTTAACTTTTGTAGAATTTTGCCAGCACACCAACTTTCTTGATTAGTGTTTCAAAAACTGGCTAAACCAATAATACCGAATGTACTATAATGTTCCGTGCCTGCCTGCCGTAGCATATTTGTATTGCCTGAAAATCAACTATTTGAAAATTCATGGGCTTTTGTATTATAAAATGTTATTTTCACTAATCTAAACACATATTGGAATGAAAGAAAAGATTCTACCTACCATCTTCAAAGGGATGTTTTTAATACTATTAATGGGTTCTTTAGTACAATGTTCACCAAAGGTAGCATCTTCAATTTCAGAAGAAGAATGGGATGCGCTACCTTCAGATGGGCCAAATTTATCCACTTTTAACGGTATCTTTTGCAGTTCCAACGCAACAGCATCAGAATTGTATGCTGCAACTGAATTTCAAAGGCTTTTTAGGGAATTTACAGGCAAAGAGTTGCCTATCAACAGTTCCGAATCAAAGCTTGAAAAAACCGTTTTAATAGGTCCTGAGACAGCTGCTAAGGTTGGTTTAGGGACAAATACAAAAAAGCTTGGCGAAGAAGGGTTTAATATCGATATTTCTAAGGATCAAATAGTCATTTACGGGAATCAACCCCGTGGTACACTATATGGTGTATATGAGTTTTTTGAAAAATATTGTGGTGTTAGATTCTTGACAAAGGATCATACTTACTATCCAGAGGAAGGGAAAAATAAGAATTTTAGAATCAAAGGTCAAGATTATAGTTACGTTCCTCCTTTTGCTTTTCGTTCTTCCCATTATGGTGAAACACTCAAAAATCCTTCTTTTGCTGCCAAACTGCGCACCAATGCGGTTAAAGGGGAAGATAAATTTGGCGGTATTACCGGGTATATACGTGTAAGTCATAATGTATCCTATCTTGTTCCTCCTTCCGTTTATGGCAAGGAACATCCTGAATACTATGCCTTGGTCAACGGAAGGCGGGAAGTAAGCATGCATGGCGGTGGACCACAATTATGTTTAACCAATAAAGACGTTTTGGACCTTGTAACGGAGGCTACCTTGGAGGCTATTGAGAAAGATCCAACCAGAAAGAATTTTAATGTTGCACAAATGGATAATGGTAGTTTCTGTACCTGCGACACCTGTGCTGCTCTCGATGCTCAGGAGGAGTCCCATGCCGGTACCATGATTTCTTTTGTCAATGCAGTTGCAGAGCGTGTTGAAAAAAAGCATCCAGAGGTTTTAATTGGTACTTATGCCTACCAATACACCCGTAAACCACCGAAAACAATACGTCCCAGAGACAATGTTATGCTTATGTTATGTAGTATTGAATGTTGTAATTTTCATGCTATTGACGATCCTACTTGCTCTCTGAACGAAGAATTTAGTACCGATATGAAAGATTGGAACAAAATAACCAAAAACATCTTTATTTGGAATTATAATGTCAATTTCAGGGGATATCTCCTCCCTTTTCCAAATCTACAAAGCATCGGAAAGAATGTGGAATATTTTGCAAACAATAGTGGTCGTGGGGTATTTATGCAGGCGGCCGGAAATGGTTTTTCTACTGAGTTAAGCGACTTGCGAAATTATGTAATTTCGCGCTGTCTATGGAAACCTGGTCGCGATAGTTGGCAAGAAACAATGGACTTTTGTCGGATGCATTATAAGGAAGCTGCACAACCTATTATTGATTACTTAAGTTATTATCACAATTTAATTGAAAAAGAAAAGAGGCACCCCGGTCTTTATTCTACGGAAGCACCTTTATGCATAAATGCCGAAACAGTAGATCAAATAGATTCTTTTTTTAAGGAAGCGCTTTCATTGGCAAAATCAGAAGAGGTGCGTACGCGGGTAGAAAAGGCTTCGCTATGTGTTTATCGTGCAAAATTGAGTGTAGCTACAATGGATCTTAAATATGAAAATGGTTTTTGCAAGCCTTCTTTAACGGATACCGATGAGTCTTTATTGGATACATACACTGATTTATGTGCAAAGTACCATGTAATAATGGATAATGAATATGTAAAAAATGAAACCTACCTGGAAAATATGCGTACTATTTTTTCAGGTATGAAAGCAGTTCAATTGGAAAATAACTATTGGAGTTTAGTGGTGTTACCTGAAAGTAATGCTAAAGTGGTTGAGATGACCTATAAGCCTACAGATAGAAACGTTGTTCAACCTACGCGTGCATTTGATCGTTTTCGTTTTGAAGAATGGGTTAGGGAGGGAGATGGCCCAAAACCTGATGGAATTTTGGGGTATGAAATTGTTGAGCAAAGCCCTACAAAAGTAATTATGGCACTTACAACAAAGGATGGTTCACGAATTGAACGTACCATCAGTCTCCAAGGAGATGGCATCCATTTTGAAACATCTTTAAAATCAACGATAGACCGTTCTTTTAATTTCTTTGTACACCCTGAATACAATGCAGGGTCGGGCTCATTAGACCCTGAAGAAGTGGGTGTTTATGTAAAAGCTAACCATTGGTTGCAGGTTAACCAAGGTTGGGAAAATGCAAAACCAACAGACAGGACAAGTTCAATAATGAAAGAAGGCCTTAAAGGGGGTTCCTTTGCCTATTTTAATCAGAAATCTGGATTTGGTGTAGAGCAACGTTTTAAACCGGGTACTTTTGAAAATTTAAATCTTTTCTGGAGTCCAGAGCGAGTACAGATCAATTTGGAAATGACGCCTAATGTCAAAAAACTTAAAGCCGGGCAAGAGGCAAGTTATGCCTATGCTATACATTATTTGGATAAAGCACCAATAATGGACAATTAAAAGTTACTCGCTGTCCCTAAATATTTTAAGAATAAATTAAACTTAAAATGATGGCAAGAAAAGTTAGCTATTTATTCCTTTTAGCATTTTTTAGTCTCGGTTGTGAAAGTAATGGTGATGGCTGTGAAGAAGGTTATGTAAGGCAAGTTGGACCAGATGCTTCTGAATGGTGTGTTGAGGAATTTATAGAAGATGGTAAAGAGTACCGAACCGGAGAAAGTTATTATCATCAAAAATATGGCCTAATAACTTTTGCCAGTGGTATTTGGACAGACAAACACAATCAAGTAATTACGCCTTAGTATCTTTTGAGGATTCCTCGCTTCAACAAGGGATCTTTAACTAATGGAATATCTGAGGGGAGTGATACCGAACTTTTTCATGAGGTGCATGAATTTCTTTGTATAAAATAACAAGCCATGAATAAATTGAGGTGCAAGGTCCATGAACTCCTTTAAAAACAATAAATATCTTGTGAATAAACACCATATTTTAACCCTAATAATCACATTTTTAATGTTTTAACGAAAATTTATTAACTTTAGGAAACCAACACCAACCATTACCAAGATGATTCACAAAGAACTACGTGACCAGCCTAAGCAACTTTTTAAATTAAGCCAACTAATTAATGATGGCACCATTTCGATGGATGATTTATCTGAAATCATACCTGGGATAATGCATGTGAATTCTCGCGCCGACCTTGGTATCGAATATATTTCTCAACGGGGATGTGATTTACTCCGCTATTCCCTAGAAGAATTGAATGAAATAGGAGGAAAGGTTTTTGAAAAGCATCAATCGGAATACACTAGAACGGTTACTTACGGAAGGTTAATGAGTGAATTAGCCAAGGATGACTTAGGACATGTGATACCTTTTTTTCAAGATTGGCAATACGAAGAGGACGAAAAACCCTTATTTCATTTTACTTCCACTAAAATTTTAAACGAAAACCAGCTGATTTCAATATCACTCTTTCCTCCTGAAATTGAGTACCTCACAAATAAAGTGAACAATTTGTTTGGCGTGAATAAGACTTTAGAAACTTACTTTTCTCAATACAGTTCATTAACAAAAAGGGAAAAAGAAGTTTTAAGCCATTTAGGAAATGAATTAAGTAGAAAGGAAATCGCTATGTTGCTTTTCATTGACCCAAAAACCGTTAAAAAACATTGTGAAAATATCTTCAAAAAGTTGGGCACAAATAAAAGATTGGAAATAAAAAAAATAGCTGATGCTTTTCGGTTAATATAAAATTAGATTTTTTGAAGTTCTCTTTAAATTTTAGAATCTTCCTAGTTCATTTTAAAATGAATATAAGCAACAAAAAACCTGACTATCAATGATTTACAAAGAACTAAGTGATCAGCCAAAACAACTCTATAAATTAAGTCAAATAATTCAGAAAGGTTTATTGGATTTAGATGATTTATCTGAGATTATTCCTGGGATGTTACATATCAATTCCCGTGCAGACTTGGCGTTGGAATACATGTCTAAAACAGGTCAAGATATAATCAGATATTCAATGGAGGAATTGGATAATTTAGGTTCAGAGGTATTGGAACGCCACCAAAGTAGATATACCCTAGAGGTTACGTACCCGAAGTTGTTTGATAAAATATCATGTGAGGAAAATGATAATTCAGTTTCGTTCTTCCAAGATTGGACACATAATAAAAATGAAAATCCTTTTTTAGTTTTTACGACAAGTAAAATTCTCAATAATGATCAACTAATTTCTATTACGTTATTTCCACAAAAAATAGAGGAACTATCAAAAAATATCAATTCGATTATTGGTGTTAATGTAATATTCGAAAGATATTACCAGCACTATCTTATGCTAACTAAGCGTGAAAAGGAAGTTCTAAACCTTCTAAGCAAAGAACTCTCTCGAAACGAAATCTCCCAACTACTTTTTATTGACCCGAAAACGGTGAAAAAACACTGTGAAAATATCTTCAAAAAATTGGGCACTAACAAGCGAACTGAAATCAAAAAAATCGCTGATGCCTTTCGGTTGATATAAAAATAGGCCATTTGGCGTATTGACTACTGTATCAATTCTAGCTAATTTGGAATTTAGGATTAATAAGTTGTAATAAACAAATCGATTAGATTCTTAACTCAATCCTAAAATACCAAAGTAAATTCTTAATTAGCAACGATGAGAAAAAAATACTGGGATTACCTTAATCAAATGATTTTATTGTTTTTCATACTCTTAATATCAGCATGCTCCAGTAACGAAGTGCCAATAGATGACAACGCTAACCCAAAAGATGAGGAGAATTTGTCTGACGGTTCGGATAACACGACTGATGATAGCAATTCAGATGTGTCAAGTCCTGCAAACTATTATCGTTTTACCACATACCAAACTTCTACCGCTGACCCTTTTGATATAAATGTTCTTTTTCATGTATCAGATTCACTATGCAGCGGTGTAGAAGGTTTAACTGTGCAAGATTTACGTATTACTGAAAATGATGAGGAAAGCCCCGTAGATGAATCTAAAGCTACTTTATTTGACAGAAATTCATTTAGTCTTTCGCTCAAAACAGCTTTGGTTATTGATGTTTCAAATTCAATTCAGGCAGATTTCGATGACTTGAAAATTCAACTTAAAAAACTGATTGATGTTGCCTTGCCATATCAAGAAATCGCTATTTACACTTTTTCTTCCAGCGCCACACTAGAGTTAGATTATACTACGGATAAATCTCAACTTAAATCCACCATTGATGATTTACAATTAGGAACGAGTTCTACAGATTTTTATGGGGCAGTAGTAACTGCGGCAAACTCTGTTACCAATGGTTTTATGGATTTAGAAGTTACCATTGGCAATCTTATAATTTTTACCGATGGAGAGGATACTCAAGCCAGTAGTACTTTTTCCGAAGCTGAAGAATCAATTGTTTACAAAAATGTTTATGTGGTAGGTTTAGAAAGTCATGATTTAGATGAAAATAAAATCAGGAATTTAGTTGGCAACTCGTTTTACTATTCTTCGGAAAACCTAGTAAATGTTGATGCCAATTTTCTGTTGGTTCAAACCGAAATTGAACATTTTGCTAATAGCATCTACCTATTGAATTATGAAACTCCAAAACGTGGTGATAATAATCATTTTCTCAAAATATTTCACAAACGGAATGGTAACGTAGGTGATGATAAGTTTTCGGCCGGAGAGTTCACATCGACAGGTTTTTATGAACCCGTATCTCCTACCGTAGCTGGCTTGTTAAGCCCAACTCAAAATGAAGATATTACACTTACGAACACATGTAGTGTTAGTTTTGATGTAGGAAAAAGTATTGATGAAAATCTATCCGCAAATGATGAGATTACATATGAATTTTATTTTGGTATTTCTGAGGCTAATTTAGAGTTAATTGACTCCAAGACCGTCTCTGTTTCGCAAGACATCATCAAATTTGAAAGTCCCGCTGGGCTTGTGCCTCAAACTAATTATTTCTGGCGAATAAAGACTAAAGATGATGATTTTGAAGAATTAGACACTCTAAGCGAAACACAAAGATTTCTTTTTCTAGAATCAATTTTTGATGGAAATATATCTCTGAGTAATCAAGCTCAGATGGATTCTTTCTGCTATAATGTAATAAAAGGCAACTTATTAATATCAGACTTAAATCTCAAAATTACAGATTATCTAAACTTAGAGTTGGTGCGTGTTGTCGAAGGGGATGTTTCAATTCGAAACGAAACCAAAGGTAATATTGATTATCTAAATAATCTGGAAACTATTGGTGGCTCTTTAAGGTTTAACGATTTCGATGGCCCCGAATCGATTACTGGTTTCAAAGGCTTAAGAGAGATTGGTGGTAGTATTTCTCTCTCTCATACCGGGTCTGGTGCTACTTTAAAAGAAATTAATGGATTTAACGCACTCATGGGTAAGGTTTTTAATATGAGTATTAACTCCCTAGAAAACCTAGAATCCATAATTGGCTTTAATAGTCTCGAAATTTTAGATGGATTTACTTTGCTTAACAATTCAAAACTTATCTACATTAATGGTTTTAATGCTTTGAGGCAAGTTGATAACTTTAGAATTTCAGAAAATAGTAGTATTCAAAGAATATCGGGTTATAAAACAATTGAAAGCATAAACAATTTTATTTTAGACCGCAACCCGCAGTTAGACACTCTGGAAGGTTTCCAAAACATTCATTCAATAGTAAGTTTGGATATATTAAACTGTGGCTTCGCTAGTATTAAATTGAATGCTACATCAATAAATAATATAAAATTAGTCGACTGTGAAGTTTTAAAATCTTTCGATTTTAGGCATATTGCTTTTCAAGTTAACAATATTGACTTGAGTAATCTTCCAAATCTAACTTCTTTAAATGGAGTTTCTGGTCAAGATGTCAGTGTACTAAATCTAAGATTAAATACTTTGACTAATTTGAATGACCTTACTGGTTTAGAAGGATTAGGTGGATTTGAGACATTGGTTATAACGAACAATGACAAGTTGACCAGCTTAAATGGTCTGCGTGATACTGGTCAATTTACTAGGTTAAAAGCAATCCGGATAGAAGCTAATGATATGTTGGTAAACTATTGCAATTTGGCCGTTATTGAGCCAACAACTGTGCAAACCTTCAACATTTCGCAAAATGCATATAACCCAAGTTTAGAGGAGTTAACTAACGGCAACTGTGAGCAGAAATATTAATTTATAATTCCAAAAAAAATAAAACTTAGTATGAAAAAATCATTGTTAGTATTATTTTTGTTGCTGTTTCTAAGCTGTAATAAAGATTCAGACTTTCAGAACCCATCAAATAATGAATCTATTGACCGGAAGGAAGAAACAGAAGAAGATTCTGGTAGCCTATCGGAAACTTCAAAAGAAATTGAAGATAACGTTCTTTACTTCTCAGATGACAGTTCAGATTTGGTAAGTTCTGAAGAGGATATTGAAAGCGGTAGATACATTTTTAATCACACTGGAGATAGCCCAAAAGTAAAAGAGGGAGATATTATAGTTGGTGATGAAGGTGAAGGGTTTCTTAGAAAAGTAGAGTCAATTTCTACTAATAATAACCAAATGATTTTGCAAACTAGCCAAGCTTCATTAGATGATTTATTCAAAGATGCAGAGTTTTCATTTAATTCAAATGATGCAGAATACTCAAAAGGAAGTTATCAATTTAAAAAAACTACTTACTCAAAATTAGCAAAAGGTGTTACTGTTTCTACTGAAAAAAATATTATTGAATTAGGTGATGTAATCCTTAAGGATGAAGCAGGCTATAGCGTTTCAATAAAAAAAGGGATTATTGACTTTGACGTCCCTATAGATTTCTCAGCAGATTTTAATGCTTCGAATGGTTTGAATGAGCTAGACTTTAATGTTACAAATGCAAAATTAGGAGCATCATATGATATTGAATTCAAGTTTGAGGGTGGTTCTACGTTTATCGAAGACAAACAGACACTATTTGTTAAAACAAAGTTACTTAGTTTTCTAGTTGGAATAGTACCAGTGGTTATAGTTATTAAATCTGAATTAATCGCAAAATTCAAAGCTCGGAACACTTCTAATATAATTTTTAAGAAACATTTTGACCAAACTTATGACTTGACTACTAAAATCAACTATAGTGAAGGCCAATGGTCTAATTCATTTGAACATTCTTTAGATTCTTCTTCTGAATCCCCAGAAATAAGTTTAGTTACCGGACTAGAACTGTCGCTTGCTTACGAGCTTAAAAATGATGTTAAAATATATGGAGTAGCGGGTCCTTATGTAACACCGGAATTAAATTTTACAGGCGAATTTAATGTAGGTGTACCATCATTAAATTGGGATGCAAGTGTCGAGGTAGCAGCTGATGTAAAGTATGGTGTTGAGTTAAATATAATTAAGGAAGCAGTAATCGCCAAATATGAACAAGATTATTCGCTAGCCAAGAGATTAATTTGGGAGGTTCCCCATGCTTTTGAAATTGTTTCTGGAAATAATCAGAAAGGCAATTTTGGGGAGAGTCTTCCCGAGCCCTTATTAGTAGGCGTTAGAGATAATTATAATAATCCATTTCCTTTTATACCCATCTACTATGAAATAAACGAAGGTGGTGGTAGTGTATCGGATAATATGGTTAAATCTGATGAATCAGGGCATGCACAAACAATTTGGACATTGGGCCCTCAAAATGAACAGGAAATAAGTGTATTCGCTAAAAAAGGAGATGGGTCAATAATAGAGGAATCATCTTTGACTTTTATTGCTGAGGGAAATTATATAGATACCGATGCGGATGGAGTAGGAGACGATATGGATCAATGCCCTGAAACTATAATTGGAGAAATTGTTGACACAAATGGATGTTCGGATAGTCAGAAAGATTCTGATGGTGATGGAATTAATGATGATATTGATATTTGTCCAAATACTCCATCAGGTGAAACTGTGGATTCTGAAGGATGTACAGATAATGGGGATCCTAATGATGAATCAACTTGGGTTATAAGGCGAGATTTATTTGTAGGTGGTGTTCAAATGATTAGTTCAAATCAAGCAGGATATGGCGTTCAACTAAGTTTAAAGGATGATGGTACAATATTGGGACCCGCAGGAGCTACCGGTATTTGGAATCTTAATGGAAAAACTCTAACAATGAGCTGGTCAAGGTCATTTTCAATATCAGATCAAGATGAGAATAATAACCCGATTGAGGTTACTTGTACCATAGCAGGTTCATTTAGTGGCACCGTAGTGAATTATACTACAGCTGATGGCTCTGGATCTAATTCATCTAGCTGCTGTGATGATAACTGTGGTCTTCAATTTTGGAATGGTCCAGCTAGAGTTAGTTTTTAACGAATAAAAATTTTGGCCTAAGATAATTCTGTTTTCTGGCGAGATGGCGCGCTGGCCTTTAATCTAAGAGTTCTCTTAAATGTCAAACTAAATAGGGTAGATGCCTCTTATTTAAGAGTTAGAATGCTTTCTAAAATATAGCGACTGAGCCACGTGACAAAGGAAATTAGCCAGTGGCTGATTACTTTTGGCGGCGGGTAGAAGCGGTGGCATTAGCTCATAGCTGGTTATTTGTCTTTTAAAGGAATTCATAAATCCCTAAAGGCGATTCCAGCGCGCCGTCTCGCTCAAAATTCTAAAGATTTTCAATCTTCAGAATTTGTGCCGTATTTTACATAATATTAGAAGTACTTAAAGTAAAGCTTTATCAACAGGGAGTTCGTAAATTAACAGAGGGAAGGAAATTGTGTCTAGTTGACTAGAAATTCATAGTATAAAAGTGCTACTTTAAGTATCATTAAAAATGTGACGAATAATTCTCTGAAAAAGTTACAGAAACTTTCTATAGGAAATGCCAGCCGCATTGACTCGCTCAGTATTCTAAAGGTTCTCAACCTTTAGAATTTATGCCGTGGCGCTGGCCGAGCAGTTTGGACTATTTTCCAGTGGCTCATAATTCGCGTATTTGAAAATTTATGGATTAATGTCCAGGATATGGGATTTATGAACGGATTATAAATTAGCTTAAATGACTATGTAACCAATGAAATTATCCGGTGGATGATTATATTTGGCGGGGAGATGGCGCGGTTGGGAAACGAACTTCCCAGTAAAACGGCTTTGACATAATTGTTGACGATATAGAACACATGCGTGTTGCTATATCTACAATTATATCAAATACGCGGTATTCGCCGTTTTACGCTATAAGCATAAATGTACTATAATTTACATTATGTAAAATAGAATATTTAAAGTACTCCTGCGAAGTCCTCGTATACTCCAATATTAACGAGTTGGTTGCCGTGGCCGGGAATAACGTTAAACCCTCTTCCACTCATTCCCTCTACATCGTCCCGCCGATCTTTAAAATCATCCACTGGATAATCTTAAAGCATCGCGTATGTAAAATACGATAAAATATAGGAGATTGAGTATCTCCTATATTTTATGCGAGATGGCGCGCTGGCCAAGAATACTATAAACTTCATTTACGTCGGCCCTATTAAACATACAGCCTTTAAAATCATTTATGTAGGATTCTAGGTGTAAGATTGAGTATCTCTTATATTTTATGCGATTTGGTGCGTTGGCCTTCACTTCTTACCCCATAAATAAAAATGTAAAAGGCCCTCTTCTTCCTCGCACAACCTCCATTACTTTCAGACTCTCTTCAAAAGTCATATTTCGGAAAATCTCCCAGGGAACTCTAAACCCAATAAAAAAGCTCTGAATAATTTTATCCAAAGCTTTTCTGCCCTATAATTTCCGTAATTGAAATTCTGCCCCTGTTATAGTTAATTTCGAAAATTAAAGGAATATTTTAATATCGCAATTGGTTGCTGTACTCCTCAACCGATTTTTGTATTTCTAGGTAAGACCGAATTTGGGCGAGTGTTTTTTCAAAAAGTTCAATTTTTAAATCTTTTTCCCTTTTTAGGGCCTTGATCAATTCCGCATTGGTAACTTTCAAGTGTTGTAAAGTTTGTCTAAGGGTTTCAGATTTAATAAACAAGGTGTATGTGTTAGGTTCACATACATAAGAAGTCAATTTTTTTTCTAGTTGACACAAATCATTATTGGTACGTTCCAATTTTAAAATACATCCACTGTTGGAAGGCCTGCTCAATAACTTTCTACTAATTTTTGGGGTTGTTTCCATAGGACAAGCTTTTTTTAGGGTTTACGATCTATTCTTTAGTATACTCTTATATAATCTGAATTATTTGATTTGCAGTTAAAAGATACGACAAATTTCCTAGTTCAACCCAAGTAAAACCCTCATTAACATTAGTTTAAAGCAACATTAACACTGTCTTATTCCCGACAAACAGAAATATTTCTTCGTCGAACGGTTCTTTTTGATCATAAAGCTCCATTTTATTGGTTCCCTACTTCTTTAGGGAGTGGTGACTGCCCTACCACTCCCCTTTTATCCCTAAACTTTAAATTAACACGCAAACCATGAACGGATATAATTATCTATAGATTCAGGGTAACAGAGCAAAGCAACAAAAACCTATAGCGTAAAATAGCGGTAAAAAAAGAAACCCCGATGAATTTCATCGGGGTTATCAAATAAGTATAGGTGTTATATTCTGTTACCAGCTTATTTCCTCGCTGTTGCCATTAGGATAGCTAACCGTGCCTTTTTGGTCACAGGCGCCATTGCCAAAGTCTAAGGTAGCGCTCAATCCCTCTACCTCCAACTGCATCACACCAGAAGTAATAAAAGCACAACCCAAGTTTCCGGATAGTGGTTCCGTCACTGTAAATTCGTAATTAATACCGTTTACGGTTATATCCCAATCTCCTGTACAGCTAAGATCCACTCCTTCGGCATTGATCTGATCAAAATGCCAGGTCAACACTTTATTTCCCTTCCACTTTACGATATCGCCATTCGCGTCCTCAAAAGTAGCATCGGTAACGATCGTAAATGTAGGACTGTTGGCATCCGAAAAATCAAATGAAAAACTCTTTGTTCCGTTTAGGAGATGCTCATTAAAGGTAAAGTCGCTAAAAGTAACCTCAAAATTACCTTTGGTTCCGTCCATACTGCCATTGTTTCCAGTAAATACAATAGTACCACTTACTGTTTTACCTTGATGGGAGCATTGGTTATAAGCAACGGACATACTTTCTTCGGCAAAAGTGACCGCAGCACAAGCAGTGTCGGTTTTGTTACTTTTTCCGGATTTGTCGTTAACCACTAACTCTGTAACTAATTCGTCCAGACCTTCCGAAATAGAATTTACCTCCATTTGGGACTTAACCTGTTCGCCCGTAAGGCTTTCATTGTTTAAATCAATCAAAGCGTCATTACTACAACCGATGAGGAATAAGACTCCAAAACTTAAAATTAAATAGTTGACTGTTTTCATAGAATAAAGGGGTTTATACCAGAATTAATGTGCACTAAAATAAGCTTCTCTATAATATTATGTTAAAAAAAACGCCATTATTCGACCTTTAGTGTGTTTTATTAGGAAATATCTTACGAAAATTATTCAATTAGTGGGTTTTTTACCCTAATTTTAAGCCTGTTGCCCATTATTTATAAAGTAAATTTCCTATCTCTAGCGTAGCATTAATCCAATTGAATGGTAAAATTGTTGAAATCATCCTTCTGATACGCCATTTTTTGGGTCGTGGGCGAGATAGCAAAATAGGGTGAAAATGTAGTGGTAATCACTGTTTTTCCATCAGGGAGAAATTCTAGGATTCGAAGCCAGCCATCTCCCCCATTGCCATTCCAACCGCCGCCCATGGCTTGTGCATTAAAGGTCATCTGATTCACTTTTTTTTCGGCAGCGTTCCTATCCACCTTAAAGGCAGTATGTCCCTTAAAATTATCAGGGGAGCCAATATGGCCGGAAAAGACCATTTGTACGTTATTGGAAGGAGCCACTAGCTTTTCCCATATGGCCTTACCATAATTGGCATCATCCAGCGGATAGTTTTCCTTTTCCATATGCTTGTTTGATGCATTTAAATAGGAATGGGTCAGCAAGACAACCGTATGGTCCTTATAAATTTCTTTGGAGATCTCATTATTTGCCCAATTCAAAATAGTTTCCCTCGGTGCAAATTCAAGATTTAAGAATAGGAACTTTCTTTTATGAGGGGAAATAAGTTCATAAACCGCATTTTCCACAGACGGCATACCATCCGAGTTTTTACCCGCAGCCCTCAGGCCCTTGTTATTCAGATAATTTCTATGGGCCGGAAAATATTGATTATAGTTCGATTTTCGGTTTTCGACATTTTTGTATCCAAAATCGTGGTTACCGGCTGCCAAAATATAGGGTACTTTCCCATCCAATCGTTCAAAGGCATGGGATACGGCCCGCCACTGATCTCTGCTGGGCATATTACCATTAATTTTATCCGACACCAAAAGTTCGTTCTGCTCTACCAAATCTCCCGTACACAGCACCATTTTTATATTTAGGGCATCAATATTTTCACTGATCCATGCGGTCATGGTTTCCAAAATACCTTGGTTTCTCTCGAACTTCGCATAAGTTTGGGTGTCGGGGACCAAAATAAGGGACCATGAATCCGGGTTGGTCAGCTTTGGTGGTGTATAGGGTTCCTGCGCATATAAGGCGGTGTAATGGGAACTCAGAGAAACAAGAATAAGTAAGAAAGTATGGCAGCGGCTCATTATTGTAAATAATTAAGGTTTGCAATGAATAAATTTAACATTTTTAAGTTAAGATTGTGGGAGGCTTATTTTTTGATTGATTATTTTTTTAAGGATTTTAACGTCCCTAAAGTTGTTATTGCGCAGCATTTATGATTAATTTCGGTCGCACTAAATTTTTACCGAATTCCATGCCCGATTTAGAGAACAACGTATACCCCTATCTTAAAAAATACTTTGGTTTTGATCGTTTTAGAAACCAACAGGAAGCCATTGTAAGCTCCGTTTTAAAGAAGGAGGATTGTTTGGTTATTATGCCTACCGGCGGGGGGAAATCCATTTGTTTTCAATTACCTGCGCTCTTGTTGGAAGGAACAACTTTGGTGATATCTCCTTTAATTGCCCTAATGAAGGATCAAGTAGACGGACTTCAGGCCAACGGTATAGCAGCTGCGTTTTTTAATAGTAGTCAGTCCGCCGAAGAGCAACAACAAATTCTCGACAGTACCTATAAAGGGGAGTTGAAATTACTTTATGTAGCCCCTGAAAGTTTACAAGGCCTCTCCCCTATTTTAAAGGAAGAATATGTAAGCTGTGTGGCGGTAGATGAGGCTCATTGTATTTCCTCCTGGGGTCACGATTTTAGACCTTCATACCAACAATTGGGTTTTTTAAAAAGTACCTTGCCCCAAACGCCTGTTATTGCCTTGACAGCCACCGCAGATAAGGCCACCCGGCAAGATATTTTGGCACAATTGCAGATTCCCTGGGCAAAACAATTTTTGGCTTCCTTCGACAGAAAAAATATTGGTTTGGAAGTAAGGGCTGCCCATGATAGGGTGTCACAAATACTTCAGTTTATTAGGAAAAGACCCAATGAGTCGGGCATTATTTATTGTTTGAGTCGAAAGTCTACCGAGACTTTGGTGGAGAAACTATTGGACAACGGTATAAAAGCGGCGGCCTACCATGCAGGTTTGGATTTTGATAGTAGGAACAAGGTACAGGCAAACTTTATTTTCGATAAGACGCAGATCGTGTGCGCCACTGTTGCTTTTGGCATGGGAATAGACAAATCCAATGTGCGCTGGGTAATCCATTATAATATGCCCAAAAATATTGAGGGGTATTATCAGGAGATTGGTCGTTCTGGCAGGGACGGATTACCGGCACATGCCCTTTTGTTCCACAGTTATGGCGATGTAATCCAACTTCAACGATTTGCTTCCGGTGCCACCAATGAAGAGGTGCAGCTAGCCAAATTGGACCGAATGAAACAGTTTTCGGAGGCCTCTACCTGTAGAAGAAAGATCTTATTGAGTTATTTTGGGGAGTTTTTGGGAGCTGATTGTGGCAACTGTGATGTCTGTAAGAATCCGCCGCAGTTTTTTGACGGCACCATAATCTCTCAAAAGATATTGTCCACTATTGCCCGTCTAAAAGAATCCGAGGCTACGGGAACTGTAATAGATGTCTTGAGGGGAGCCCAAAATGCGGGTATCTTGGATAAAAATTATCAAGAAATCAAAACCTATGGTATAGGCAAGGATATCTCTTGGAACGATTGGCAACACTATGCTATTCAACTTATAAATCAGGGGTTTTGTGAGATTGCCTTCCATAAGAACAACGTATTGCAACTTACCTCATTTTCCAAGGAAGTTCTCTTTGGTAAAACAAAGGTATTGTTGAGCAAACCATTGAAGAAGAAAGAAAGGGTGACCTTGGAAAAAGAACAAAAATCCAAGAAACCAAAAGCCAAAAACACACTATTCGAACGCCTGCGCCAATTAAGGTTCCAAATTTCCTTGGAGGAGAATATTCCAGCCTACCTTGTTTTCAACGATGCAACCCTAAAAGAAATGGAGGCAGAACGCCCAAGTAGCGAGGAAGAGCTTATGACCATAAATGGAGTTGGGCAACGAAAATTGGAGGTCTATGGAGATTTATTTATAAATGAGATCAAGGCCTTCCAAGCAGAAAAGCTAAAGACGAAAAAGAAGTCGCACACCTACCAGGACACCTATGAGCTTTATAAGAAGGGTATGGGTATTGAAGAAATAGCCCAGTTGAGAAAATTAAAGCCTACTACTATCTTTTCCCATTTGGCAAAACTCTACACGGATGGCAAAGAGGTAGATATTTCTGAGTTTGTAGATCAGGAAACTATCGCAAAAGTGGCACAAGCCAAGAAAAAGCTTAATGATCCAGATGCCTTAAAACCTTATTACGAATATTTTGAGGAAAAAATCGAGTATTCTACTATTCGGCTGGCGCTTAGTGTTATAGCCAAAGAGGGGGCTATATAGGGGGATGTAGGTTTATAAAGTTAAATGTTAAAGTTTCAGGTTCAAGAATCCAAATAATACGGTTCAACAAACCATTTCCTCATGGCGATGGCCTATAGGGAAGATGCAATCCCCTAATTCGAATAATAGATGGCCACATTTCATTTGCAATGACATCAAAAAAAATATCCCTGTCCCATGACATTTAAAAAATAATAATCCCTCCCAACCTAGGAAAAATACAAGACATGGGTTTGATTTTTGACAAAAAAAATGAAATGGTAACGTTTTATCTGTTAAAATATCGTGAAACCATATTAAGAAATCGCAAAATAGAAGTTAACCAGGTCCGAATTTGCTTAAAAAGTGAGTAAAAAATTAACATTAAAACAACATTTTAATTCTAATAACGTTCTTAAAAAAAAGTAATTTTATTTCACAAAAAAAGTAAGGTATGTCATTTTTATCACCACAGATTGAAGCTTTGGCTAAAAGAAAAAAAGAACAGTCCCTTGTTAAAAAACCAGATTCATGTGGTATTTTTCAAGAATATGGCAAATTCGAAAAAATTCAAAAACCTGAAGAAAGGAGATAGCCGGGCTTTAGGGCGGCTTTAATCTTTTGGGAATAAGCTCCTATCCAATCCGGGAATGAGTTTTAGCGCATTCTTGTAGTATAATTTTTTAAGGACATCGTCCGGTAGGTCCATTCCATACATGGCCCAGAAAGCATGGTATTTTTTATGGTACGGAAAGTATTCGTCATCGGACTCCAGCACCCTAAAGTAGGTAGGGAATTCTTCTGGTTTCCAACTGTCCTTGCCAAATAGGACTCGGTCCTGATATCTAACAAAAAAGTTATGGGCGTTTTTTGGTTGTCGGCCCAACTCCGCAATAATGGCACCAATACCCACATACATATTGGGCATCTCGTCCATTAACCTGCCCAAAGTTTCCAAATCATTGGCATACCACCCCATATGGGCATTGATAAACTTGGTTTTTGGATGTTTCTTAAACATCCTATGTTGCTCCCCAATAATCTGTTCCCAAGAGGCGGGATCCGTTTCCGAGCGTTTTCTGCGGGGATGTGTCTTTAACTCCAACCATCTTTCGTTATCGGAATTTACTTCGTCCCAAAATGGTTTTGGGTCTGCGGAGTGTATAAGCACTGGCACGCCCATTTCCGCACATTTTTCCCAAATAGGACTTAAACGGTCATCATCTACGGCCAATCGTTTTCCTGATGTATCCGTATTTCGTAGCCCTAAATTTTTAAACACCTTGAGTCCTTTGGCACCGTTATTAATATCGGCTTCTAACTGGGCAACTGCCTTTTCGGACCAGCCCGGTGTACCAACCCCATCAAAATCCACATTAGCAAAAACAGCAAACCTGTTGGGATAATGGTTTTTTATATTTTCCATGGATTGTTTTATACTTTCTCCCGAACCACCACTAAGATTTACCATGATTCCCAAATTGAGTTTATCCATATCCGCAATGAGCAGGGAAAGATCTTGTGTTGGCATCTGGCGCTGATGCCCGTGAACATCTATAAAAGGGAATTTGGCCTTATATATTACCTTTCCGGGGACCTTCAAGGTCGAAACCGGATTGTATTCTTCAAATCCCATTTCTTGGGACAAGGCTACATTGGAAAAAGTTAAAGTTAATAGTAAAACAAGGAAAGACGTTGAAATTTTTAGGGTCATTGCAACTTTTGAATTAGAGGCTAAATTTATACTTTATAGTGGACAACACGAAGTTTGGAGTTAAAAAATTACTTATTAATTAATCCCATGTTTGAAGTCCGGCCTCAATGACGGAACAGCCAAAAGCCATAAGGCAAAAGAAATAAGCTATTCGGCAAAACCGACACGCAATCTCTCAAGAGGGGAATTAGGTAGTGGTCAAGAGTCTAGTATCTAGCTTCTCAATTCTCATTACTATTTACTCAATACTATTTACTCATTACTGTTAACCGGATTCTAGATTCTTTTTCACCCGCTCGTAGGCTTCCAAAGTATCAACATCCACCTCTTTTCCATCTGCGGATAGACTTAAAACTTCATTTAGATGACTTTCGATAATATCCCTAGCTCCAAAATCCGAATTCAACTCCAGTAGCGCCTTAAAATGTTTTTTTCCAAATATGGCGGGCACTCCTACCCTATTCTTATACTTGGTAGCTACTATACTGTGTAAGGAATTTGAAAAATTAGAGATCAGTTTATTTAAATACTGCTCATTTATTAACGGTTGGTCAGTCAACATAACTAAGATTCCATCATATTTTTCATCAAGCTTCAATAATTGATCCGTGCCACAACTAATAGAATTCCCCAATCCCATTTTCCAATTTGGGTTATGGATGGTTGCCGTACCGGACAAATCGGTTGCTTGTTTTATTTCTTGGCCGTAGGCCCCTAAAACGATCAGCACAGTAGTGGCTCTGGAATTTTGGGCATGTTCTAAGGCGTTGCCTATCAAAGTAGTTTTACCCCATGGCAATAATTGCTTTATGGCCTTCATACGGGAAGAAGCCCCTGCCGCCATAATTAATATGGCTATATGATGTTCTTTTGACATTAATCGTGGATCCCGGTTTCTTTATTTTTTAATAGCATAGGTTCCTGTTGTCTCATGACCGACAAAATTTCAGAAACAATGGCTATAGCAATTTCCTGAGGGGTCTCGCCACCAATATTTAATCCGGCCGGCCCGTGGATGCTGTCTAGAAAATCGTATGTAACCTCCGGGCTTAGTTCCATTAGTTCACTGAAAAGCTTCTCCCTTCTTCTATGAGGTCCTAAAAGCCCTAAATACAAAGGGTTTAAATCTCTTAAGGTAAATAGATACTTTAAATCTTTTGCAAAGCTATGATTCATGATGATAATGGCAGTATGCTGGTCTACGTCCGCTAGAGGAAAGCCTTGGGGCAAAATCCCTAGAAAGTTATGGGCACCTTCAAAATCTAAAATATTCTTTTCCTCGGTAGGATCGGCCACTACGGTCACCTCCCATCCCACCATGCTTGCAAAGCTACATAACTGTACCGTATCATGCTCGGCTCCAATTATAAATAGCTTAAAACAAGGTTTCATACTTTGCTCAAAAACCTCAAATTTTTCCTGAGCATGATACCCTGGCAACATTGGTAATTCCTTATTGCCGAATAAAACTGTTGAACCATAATCCGGATTGGGTCCTTCTTTTTTTTCAAAGAATGAACGCACCGTAAAATGTTGTCTTGATATTAGGGTTTGTTCAAAAGCATCTAAAAATAGCGAATCCGGTTTAAAGGGTTCCAATAAAACATAAAGGATACCTTCACATCCTAGACGAAATCGACCATCATAAGTCATCACTTTAGATATCCCATGGGTAAAAACGGACTGTGCCTGTCTAACGACCTCCTTTTCAACACACCCACCACTTACGGCACCGACCATATGTCCGTCTTCCAATATCAACATTCTAACCCCCGGTCTTCTGTATGAGGAGCCCTCCAGTAATACTACCGTGGCCAAAACACATTTTAGCCCCCGTGAAGTGGCAGTTTCATATTCGCGTATAATTTTTTTTAGTTCGTGTGTCATTATTACAATAAATCTCTAGTAGGGACAAAGGGCACCAATTCCCCAACATCATAAGTTTCACCCTTGGGCTCAAGTACAATAAATCCATCGGTATTCACTAAACTACACAGGTCTCCGGATCCATTCTCCTTTACCAAGGAGGCCACTAAATGCCCGCGATTAAACTCAATTTTAACCCTTAACAACATCGTTAAATCTCCCTTTACCTCCACAGCTTCCTTTAAAATCACCTCAATTTTTGGTAGTGACAATCCCAAAGAACGTTTTAACCAATCCCTGAAATAGACACTGTAAGTTACAAAGGTCGATACGGGGTTGCCGGGAAAGGAAAAGACCACCGTTTTGGTATCTCTTTGAATTCCGAACCAGAACGGTTTTCCGGGGCGCTGAAAAACCCCGTGAAATATTTTTTCTACGCCTAATTCCTCCAAGGTTTGCGGAATAAAATCGAACTTGCCCTTGGATACCCCGCCACTTAAAAGGACCGCGTTATTATTCTTTAATGTATCGCCAAGCACATTTGTTATTCTCTCTTTTTCATCCGGGAGATGGAGCTTGGCAGGCACAATACTATCTTGTGACAAAGCTGCAAACAAGGTATGGATATTGGATTTTCGTATCTGGTGGGGCAAGGGAGTTTCTTCTACCGCTACCAGTTCGTTCCCGGTGGAAACAATGGTCACCTTTGGGAGTTTTCTTACCAAGACGAAAGCCTTGCCCACGGCGGCCAAAACCCCGATTTCTGCCGCTGATATGGCGGTATGTTTTTCCAATACCAGATCCCCTTTTTGCTGATCGCTTCCATTGAGATGAATGTCCTGTCCCTTGTTAGGGGCTTTGGTAATAGAGGCATAACCATTCTCTATAGACAGATGTTCGTACATGACCACGGTATCGGCATTGTCCGGGACCACTGCCCCGGTCATTATTTCAATACAATTAAACCTATCCGCCAATAATTGGGTTGGCATACCTGCGGCCAATACCCCCTCTATTTTAAAAGTGGTCCGGCCTTCTTCAATAGCCCCGTAATTTATGGCTATACCATCCTTGGTAGCCCTATTAAAGGGCGGGAAATTTCTATCGGCAATAATATCTTCGGCAAGTATCCTGCCCATTGCAGCATGGAGCGGAACCTGTTCGTTGCCAAAGTCCTGCCCCAGGTCCAATACTTTTTGATAAGCGTTTTTAAAAGAAATCATGGAACACAAGTTACAATTAAAAGAAGATTTGTTAAAGGATTGTCTTTTGTATTTCTCGCCAAGTTATGGGTTTGACCTTCCTCTCTTCCAATAAATTCGCCGTATTGGGGTCCGTAAAAAAATCAAAATCCATTTGTCGCCATGGCGATCCAAAATTGGGATGGTCCACACAGATCTGTTTCATTTCCATATTGTCAAAAGCAGGATGGATCAATAGCACGTTTAAACCCGCTTTCAGGTTTTTGATGGTTTGGGTGTACAATTCTCCCAAGCCTATACTATTCATAGCTCCAAAATCACCAATAAGTACAGCATTCACTAGGAGGTCCGACTCCCTTAGTGAATTGGGATTGCCAACACCTTCCAATAATTGATCGCTTAAAAAAATGGGCAGCCCATATTCCCTGCCCAGTTCCCGGTATACCTCCACTAGTGCTGTGGTAAGACCAAGGGTGTACATATGCGAATCCAGATGGGTGGGTTTAACGCCATGCGCTAAAGCCTTGTCAATTTGGGCTTTAAGCTCCTTCTTAACCTCTTTCGGTTTGGCCAATTTCTTTACCAACTCCCTTTTTGCATGGAAAAAACCATGCTCATCCACCAAGCTGGGCACTTCAGAATAAGGTAAGACGGGACCAAATTTATAGTGTTTCCATTCGCAACTCAATGTCAGGTGAATTCCGCAGTCGTACTGTGGGTACTGTTTAGCGAAATTGGCCATATCCCCAAACCAAGGACAGGGCACCATAACACTATAGGATTTTACAATTCCCATTTCCAAGGCTTCTATTGTAGCCGCATTTTCCGAACATGATAGTCCTGCGTCATCCGCATGTATCATTAAAAGAATATCATTTTTATGGTACCCCAATCGCTCTAGGTCGTAATACATAGCCATATTGTTACGCTGTTTTAAACCGCTTTAACTACTAGTTTAAGAAATAATTTTATTGGTGAAGGGCCAAGAATTGGTCTACTCCTCCTTTAATGCTAAAAACCTTAAGCTGTTGATTTATTTCCAACAACTGCAGTACCCCCATTTCACTTCTTTTACCAGATTGACAAAGCAAATAGATAGGGCTTTGGAAGTCCAATTCGTTTATTCGACCCGATAATTCGTTCAATGGAATATTTACGGACCTGACATGGGGCAAGGAATAGTTTGTAAATTCCTCTTCGGTCCTTACATCGATTATCTGAAAAGGGGTACCACTACTTATCTTATTTTCAATTTCCTCTACACTTATGCTTGGGCCAATTTCACATAAATCTGCACCATAGGACCCCAAGAGTTTTTGTATGGACGCATTTTTTGGTTGAAGACTAAAATTAATAGTTTGATAGGACTGATGTAACCCATCGAATAATAGCATTTTACCCCTAAGCACTTCTCCTATTCCTGTAATTGTTTTTACGGCCTCCAATGCTTGAAGATTTCCTATAATACCCGGAATTACCCCCAATACACCATTGTCATTGCAATTGGGGATTTCCTCCTGCGCAGGCATGTTGGGAAATAAGCATCTATAGGTGGGCCCCCCTTGGTAATTAAAAACACTAAGCTGTCCCTCAAACCCTTGAATGGCACCGGAAACAAATGGCTTTTTAAGGATCACACAGGCGTCATTGATCAAATATCGCGTAGGGAAATTATCAGAACCGTCCAGCACTACATCAAATTGTGTAATGATTTCCAAGGCATTGTGTTTGGTTAGATAAGTATCAAAAGTCTTAAATTGGGTTGTTGAATTCTGTTGTCGTAATCGTTCCAACACCACCTCCAGTTTGGGTCTTCCCAAATCCTTTTCAGAATACAGCACCTGACGTTGAAGATTGGTGATTTCAACAATATCCTGTTCTACAATACCTATGATACCTACCCCCATAGCATTCAGATACAACAGGGCGGGAATTCCCAAGCCCCCGGCACCGACGACTAATATGCTGGAATCTTTCAGCTTTTGCTGGGCTTCAATTCCAAAATCCTTTAAAACGGTCTGTCTTTTGTATCTATTGAAGTTCATGTACCAGTAATATCTTTTTTTTATACTTTCTATAGCCCTTCAGCCTTCTCTAATTTGAGGACAGCTTTAATAACACTTTTTCATAGTCTTCCTTAAAGTTGGCATTCCATAATACCTCTTCGTTTTCTGGAAACACCAAGCGAATATCCTCATTGATCAAGAATTTACGTGGACAGCTCCCTGCCCCGTTTTCCAGATAGTTCATTGATTTTTGTAGGCCAGAAGGCTCCCAAATGGCACACAGCGGTTCTGGCAGCCCACTTTCCCTTGTGGCAAATGCCGTGGCCATCTTGCTCTGGTCTCTCATGCCGATCAATTGCTCAAGAGCCTTTTTGTCCATCATAGGCAGATCGCAGGCCAATACCAACCAGGCGACATTTGAATTAAAATTATGTGCACTTAAAAGCCCGTTGTAGGGCCCTTTAAATTTGTTTTCATCTAAGATAAGATGTTGTTCGGGAGCGAATTCCGACGCCTGTTCTCCACGGATACTCATATAAGTGTGATCGCACACCGTCTGTAGGAGTTGATACAGGTATTCGCGCTGTGGCAGTCCGTGATATTCAATTAACCCCTTGTCCATTCCCATTCTGGTACTTTTCCCTCCGGTAAGTACAAGTCCATATATTTTTGATGAGCTCATTTATTGTAACTGTTTATTATTTCTGCACTAAAACCATTATCTAGGCAGTGGCGATAAGAAATTACCCGCCTATAGAGGTCATTGAATTTTCAAATATTCCATCATATTTTTCCTGTTCCTCAAAACCGGTTTTAGATCTACTGCCAACGGCTTTTAGAATATGCTCTTTAATTTTTTCCACGGGATTATCTCCCCTCATAATTTCTCTGAGATTCATTCTCGGTTTCCCATACAAGCAGGTGATAACATCCCCTGTGGCAGATATCCTAAGGCGATTGCAGCTACCGCAAAAGGTTCGTGTAAAGGAGGGGATAAGCCCAAAAGTTCCTTTGTGACCTTTTATTTTATAATTAATAGAGGTGGATGTTTTGGGCGATTCCAGTTTGGTGATATCTGTGTATTCCGTCTGTATATGGTTTAGAATTTTTTTATAATCCCAACCTATGGTGTTGAAGGATTTACTACCGCCATTAAACGGCATTTCTTCTAAAAACCGAACCGATACCGGATAGTGTTTCATTACCTCTAAAATAGGTATGATATCTTGGGTATTCTGTTTTTCCAGGGCAATAAAATTAATACGGACATTGAAACCTTCCGCAATCAATTTTACCAAATTATTGTACACAGTCTCATATTGATTACGACGTGTAATCCGTTCAAAAGTGCTCTTGTCAATGGCATCCATGCTCACGTTGATATTTTTGATGCCCAAGGCTTTTAATTCCTTAATAAAGGGGCCGATCAAGGTGGCATTGGTGGTAATGGAAATATCGTTTAAACCTTTTAGGGAGGAAAGTTTTCGCAATAGGATCATTAGGTCTTTTCTAACAAATGGTTCACCTCCGGTTATTCTAATTTTGTCTATCCCCTGCCCAACCATTATTTCGCTCAACTTACAGAGCTCCTCAATGGTAAAAAGGGAGTCTTTTTGAGCAAAATTTATTCCCTCGGAAGGCATACAATAGTTGCAACGTAAATTACAACGATCAGTGACCGCCAGGCGTAAATAATTAATTTTCCTATTGTGATTATCTATCAACATTTATCCTCTTTTTTACTCACTAAGTGAGGTTTGAATGCTCTAACGCTTTCCCGGGCGTACCTGTCCTTGCCGTTTAGGTTGGTGTAGGAATGTTATCAGCAGTTTATTTCCGATGCCTCATGGGTCTGCTGTTATCGGCAGACAGGTATGCCCTGAGTTTATTGACTTATCCCCCGCTAACTGGTGGTATAAGCGCAATTTCATCAAAATTATCGATTATAGTATCATCATTTGCATAAGAATTGTTCACGGCAACGGCTAAAGATGATAATTTTTTAAGCTCGGGATACATCTTGCCCAAGTATTCCTTAAGTTCCTTTACGGTCTTCGTTTTTTTTACCCCAAATTCACTAGAGCTTGGCATAGACAATGCAGAGGTACCTATAATATCCTTAGTAATACCAAAAAGTAATATTGTCATATTTAACCAATTATTGGTTTGGTCGGCACTTGCATTAGTTCCGGAAATTTTGAAAATGGCTGCTGGGTAAATCTATTGCCCGTCGCTGCCTTTAGTGCATTGGCAACAGCTGCTCCTGCCGGTGGCAATGTGGGTTCTCCCAATCCCGTTGGTGCCAAATCATTTTGTATCAGATGGGATTCCACCAAAGGAATTTCCCCCATCCTTATTAACCGGTATTTGTCAAAATTCTGTGAATGGGGTTTCCCTTCCAAGAAAGTGAGGTCTCCGTACATGGCGTGCCCTACCCCATCTATGACACCACCTTCTATCTGGTTTATGGCTCCCAAAGGATTTACCACAATACCACAATCTACTACGCAGGTAACTTTCTTAACAATGGGCTTGCCGTTCTCAATTTCAACATCGGCAACCTCGGCAACATGTGAATTATGACAATAATAAGCGGCAAATCCCTGAAATACGCCCTCTTCTTTTTTGCCCCAGCCCGATTTGTCCACAGCTACTTTGATGACATTTTGCATACGCTCCGGGGAATATTCAATGCGTTCGTCAGTAGTACCTTTAACCTTTTCCAACAAATCCAAACGCAATTGTATGCGATCTACTTCCATAGTCTCTGCCAGTTCATCAAAGAAACTTTGTTCCGCAAAGGCCAAGAAATTAGTATAAGGAGCTCTCCATGCCCCGGTAGTGATATTGCTTTGATGGTTGGCTACATCTACCTGATAGTTCTCTATGGCACCTGCCGGAAAGAAATTAGGAATCAACCCATACATATTCCCATTAATAGCCGCTTCCTTTAAATAATAAGCGGTTACCTGACCATCTTTAATGGCCGCTTTGATTCTATATTTAATGGCTGGACGATAGGTGCCCGCATTCATGTCATCCTCCCTTGAAAATACCAGCTTGACGGGTTTGTTTATGGCGTTGGAAATTTCGGCCGCTTCATAAACAAAATCGCCGTAAAGTCGTCTTCCAAATCCCCCGCCCATCCGGGTCATTTCCAAATGAACGTCCTTAATATCCCTACCAAGCATGCCTGCTACCGCGCTGGCAGCAAATTCCGGTGTTTGTACGGGACCTACCAAATGAATTTTTTCTTCCGTAACATTAGCGAAAAAATTCATAGGTTCCATACAGTTATGGGGCAAGAATGGTGACTCATAGGTACGTTCTAATATTTTATCGGCCTTGACAAAGGCTTTATTGATATCTCCGTCTTTTCTTAAGGTCTTAAATTCCTTGCCATCTAACAGTCCGAGCAATTTCTTATCCTGGTATTCGGTACTTTCCAAGGTTGAGTCCTCCACCCATTGGGCCGAAATGGCTTCTTTCCCTTTAAGAGCCTCCCAGGTAGACTTGGCAATAACCACTACTTTGTCACTCTTGCTCATGGCTACCGTCCAGTTGGCGATTCCTTCTTTTGATAGTTCTTTCGCCTTTTCACCTATTCTAATTACATCGATAACACCTGGCATGGCCTTGGCTTTGGCATCGTCATAAGAATCCAATATTTTACCAAAAGCGGGTGGCCGCAAAACACTGGCATAAACCATACCATCCACCTTGTAGTCCAAACCAAAAAGGGGTTTTCCGGTTATAATTTTGTCCATATCCACATTTGTGGCATCAGTACCAATAATCTTGAAATTATTAGGGGTTTTGAGGGTTACACTCTCTGGAACTTCCAAGGCCGCAGCTTCCTTTACCACATCGCCATACCCTAGAGTTTCCCCTTGGGAATTACTGATAACACCATCTGAAGTAGTACATTCAGATGGATCTATACCCCACTTCATAGCAGCGGCATTGACCAACATTTGGCGGGCCGTTGCGCCAGTCTGTCTCAAGGGTTCCCACCCTAGTCGGATCGATTGACTGCCCCCTGCAAGCTGGCGGGTATAATTCTCGGTGTCTAAAATTCCCTGTTGTACATAAACCTTGTCCCAGGCCACATCCAATTCTTCCGCAATAAGCATGGGCATAGCTGTTTTTACGCCTTGGCCAATTTCTGGATTGGGCGAGAAAATAGTTACCGCCCCATTATCTGCAATTTTTATAAAGGCATTGAAATCATTGAAATTCAATTGGGATATATCTACAGGTGGCTGCACCTTGGGCTTACAGGCCGTAAATAAATTAAACCCTATAAGGAGTCCTCCACTGGCCAGTGATGAAGTTCTGATAAACGACCTTCTGTTAAAAGTTATTGATGAAGTTGACATAATATTTTAGTTTTTTCATACTTGAATGTTCAAGTATATTTTTTTCGAGCTAAGCGCACTTTAGTAGCACCATTGCCCAGCTGGGAATGGATTACCCTAATTTGGTAGCCGCAATTTCAACGGCCCTATGAATTCTGGTATAGGAGGCACAACGGCAAATATTGCCGTGCATAGCTGTATTTATTTCGCCAGAGGTGGGATTGGGATTTTTGTCCAAAAATGCAGACGCTGTCATTATTTGACCAGCTTGACAATAACCGCATTGTGGTACATCTACTTCCCTCCATGCCTGTTGTACCGGATGATTGCCATCCTCGGAAAGCCCTTCAATAGTAGTGATTTCCTGAGACCCTACTGAGGCTATGGTCAAAGAACAACTTCTTATAGCATTGCCACCAAGGTGTACCGTGCATGCACCACATTGCGCTATGCCACATCCATATTTTGTTCCAACCAAGTCCAAATGATCACGTAAAACCCACAACAAGGGAGTGTCTTCCGCAACATCTACACTTTTGGAAACTCCATTAACTTTGATATCATATTTAGCCATAGTCAGTGTTTTTTGGGTATTACCCTACAATTTACCAAATTTAGGGCAAGCGTGAATTAATTTAACAGTTTGTTAAGGCAGAGAACTATACATGACTATAGTCCTTTCCCTATGTATGCAATAAATAATATCTAGTCCAAAGGGACCTAATTTTAAGACTATAAAATTAATTTAAAGTGAGCTCTTGTCCAAATAACACTCCACATTGGGGTGTAACCACAAAAAAGACCCTGGCAGGGCATTGGTTATTTCTCTGCTCAACAACCTTTTTATAGCCTTCTTCTTATTAGGTCCGGTTAAGAGGAGAATAATTCGTCTCGATTTTAAAATATTGGCCATCCCTAGGGTTAAACCATAAGTTGGCGTGGTCTTCATTTTATTCGCCATAGGGTGTTTAAGGGAAGATTTGCTCAAATCCGCAATATGACAATCCGGGTATAGTACCTTAGAGGGTTCGTTAAAACCAATGTGGCCGTTCTTGCCCAAACCTAGAATACAAATATCAATTGGGCCATGTTCATTAATTTCATTGTCCATTCTATCACATTCCTTTTTTGCATCTGTGGGGCTACTGTCGAAAGAAATATAATTGCTTTTAAGAATTTCAAGAGGTTCCAGAAGATTTTTATGCAGGTAATAATCAGAAGTATTGGGGTAATCCCCATTGGTCCCCCCCCACTCGTCCAATTTGATGATTTTTATTTCCTTAAAGATATTTGGGGAGCCCTTATACGATTCCACCAATTTTTCATAAAGCCTAGCGGGTGAATGGCCCGTAGCCGTGCAGATCAATTGTTGTGGTTTGCTCCTTAAATGCGACAAAACGGAATCACTGGCCATTTGGCTCATATTTTCATAATCGGTACAATATTCTATGTTCATAACAAGTCTAGGATTAATGTTCCGAAGGGATATGTAAAATACGAAATTTTAATATTAGAAACCGTGCAACAGTAAAATTTTCAGCCCTTTTTATTTTAATAAGAGGCAGCAGTTGTTCTCCATAACCACAAAATTAACACTTCAACCACCTCACTATCAGATTCTTTAATTGGTTTCCATGATAGCTTTCATATTTTAACTGGGTATTTTACAGCATAATGCATGGTTTTGGAAGGCTAAAAAATGTGAATAAAGTCCTTAACAAATATTAACACTCATTTTATACTTTAATATAATTTTAAATAATTTTGATCGTTGTGCTTGTTGAACATTAAAAATTATGAAAATGAAATTATATACTAAAATTGCGGCTTTATGCTTTGGCATTGCCTTGTTCGTTTCATGCGGTAATGCAGATGATGACGTTAAATTTGGCTTAAATACCGGAGGTGATCTGGGACTGGGAGAACCTGTGGATGATTGCCTAAATTTGGGGGACGGGGAACTAGTGTTGTCCATTCAAGATCAATTTACCACCCTTCCAGGGAAGATTTCCATCTTTTTCAAAGTTTCTGATACGGACGGGGAACCCGTTCCCGGACTTAATGCAAGTCAGTTTACTATTTATGAGCAAGGTAGAAATGATGACTGTTTTAATACCATCTCCCCTTCAGAATCATCTGCCAGAATCTCTCCTAATTCACAGATATTCAACAATAACACCATTTTGTTACTGGATTTGAGTAAAAGTGTACTGGATAGCAGTATGGAAGAATTAAAAATGGCCTCTACCAGCTTTGTCAACAATGTGATGCCCGATTCGGATAGTGAATCTTTTAAAATGGCAATCTATTGGTTTGATGGGGAAGATAAATTACATGTGTTAAATGAACTGACCCATGTAAAACAAGATTTAGTTACTTCCATTGAGGGCATCAATGCCAATATTAGCAGCGACCCCTCTACCGATTTATACGGGGCTGTCATCAAAGCAACGGACAAGGCGGAGAAGGTGTTGGCAGAAAGTACTACCAATAATCGCATTGGCGCTGCATCTGTTGTTGTTTTTACCGATGGCACAGATCAAGCTTCCCGTTATACCCAAACAGCTGCCTTGAAAAAAGTAGACAATGCCAATAAGAATATTGCTTTCTTCAGCATTGGATTGGGTGCCGAAATCGACACCGACATCCTAGGGAAAATAGGCAAGACTTCTAGTGTATTTGCTGGTAACAAAGAGGAGTTGGAAACTAAATTTAACGATATTTCCTTCAGGGTTTCAGAACAGGCTAATAGCTTTTACCTCTTTGAGTATTGTAGCCCAAAACGTGATGGAAGCGGTGAGAACAACTTGGCCATTCAAGTTAAAGAAGGTGCCAGACAGGGAGGAGTGCAAACTAAATTTAACGCAAAAGGATTTACTGGTGGTTGCGAATAACAGCTTTTAATATTCTTTAAATCAAAAGATTAGGGCATCAAATTAATTTGATGCCCTTTTTTTTATTGGGATTTCTTAAAACTATGACATCTTTTTACGCGATATACCCGTATAACCTTACAGAAAACTATTTGTAAAATTTTTAATCTAAAAGAAATGAAAAAAGTAATAGCGGTAGGTTTGTTGGGTATGGCAGTTTTGTCCTCTTGCGTATCTAAGAAAAAATATGTTGCTCTTGAAGGCGATTTGTCCAACACCAAAAGTATGTTGACAAAAACCCGGGTAGAGAAAGAGGAATTGGAATCCAAAGTTTCTAAAATTGAAGCAAGGGTGACCGAATACAACGAAAAAATAAACTCTTTACAAGAAATAAACGATTCTCAATTTACTTCTATAGATGATGTGGCCGTTATGAGCAACAACACAAAGAAAAAAATGAGGGCTACCCTGGCCAAGATAGATCCCAGCGAACTCGCCAAGGCAGAAACAATGGAAGATTCCATGAACCTTGCTATTTCTTATAACTTAAAGAAATCCATTGCCGATGAAGATGATGACGTTATTGTAGACATCAATAAAACAGTGGTAATGATCAATATTTCTGATAAATTATTGTTCAATTCAGGGAGTTACAGAGTAAGTAATAAAGCGAATAATATCTTGGCAAAAATAGCTGAAGTCATTAACTCCGAACCTAGTATGGAGGTCATGGTAGAAGGTCATACCGATTCAAGGACCATTAGTACGGCCATGTTTCAGGATAACTGGGACCTAAGTGTTAAGAGAGCCACTTCCATTGTTAGGATATTACAAAATAAATACAATGTTGACCCTGCCAATTTGATCGCTGCAGGCAGAAGTAGCTATTTGCCTTTGGTTGAAAATGACAGTAAGGATAATATGGCCAAAAACAGACGCACCAAAATAGTTATCATTCCAAATTTGGACAAGTTTTTTGCCTTATTGGATTCAGAGTCATTATAAGAGACTACCATTACTATAATTATAGTTTTAGCTTAAAAACCCGATGTGCGCATCGGGTTTTTTTATTTCTACTAAGACAGGGATATGAGGGTTAAAAAAATACCCCTCGCCATTAGTTAATTTTAAGCACCTTGAGTATTTTATGAAAAACTTCACTGTTTTCATATACCCCTTGGAATTCCTGTGAATGCGGCCCGTAGGCAAAAATTGGCACCATGGTTGCAGTGTGGTCATCGGTGGTAAAATCGCCCTCTATCATTTTCTTTTCCAAATTTCCTTGTGGAATGGTAAACCCTGACGTTTCATGATCGGCCGTTATCACCACCAAGGTATTCCCCGTTTTGTCGGCAAATTTAATAGCCTCCGTTATGGCAACATCAAAATCTATTCCTTCGGTCACTATACCGGCAACGTCATTCCTATGTCCGTATGAATCTATTTGTGCCGCTTCTACCATTAAGAAGAACGGCTTTTTCTTGCCATTTAAAAACTGAAGACCGTTCCTGGTAGCCTCCGCCAATATATTTCCTCTACCTGCCAAAAAACTGGGAACCTCGTTTTCAGCAATAAATAATCCAACTTTATCCTCCCTACTGTCCCCTACTTGTTCAATACACTTTAAAATTGAAAAACCGGTCCCCATTAATTGATCGCTCTTAAAACTGGATTCCCCTCCCCCAATAAAAAGGGATAACTTACTTTTTAATAAATCTTTGGCAATACCCTCGGTATCATCCCTATCTTTTTGGTGGGCATAGAAGGAACTTGGGGTAGCCCCAATAATTTTATCTGTGGTAATACAGCCACTTATAAATTGATGCTGGTCTAATAATTCTGTTATATTCATCAAAGCCTGTCCATTGGCAGCCATACCAATAGACCTATTATATGTTTTTGTCCCAGTGGCCAATGCCGTACCAGCTGCTGCGGAATCCGTGGTAAAATCATCAGAGGATTGCGTTTTAATAAACCCTATACTTTTTAACTGCGTCAAGGTAAGGCTACCTCCATTGGCCAAAACCGAGGAGGAAATTTGGGTGAGCCCATTGCCATCCCCAATGAGTAATATTACATTTTTAACCCGCTTTTCTGTTTGGTCGGACTTGTAGGTAGGCTTATAAATGTCAGATTTAGCCTTGTTGTGATATACTCTATTGCCCAATGTATTTAAATATGCCCATGATCGGCCCGGCATATCGGTATTTATATAATCCACCCCCAGATCTTGGAAGGCTTTCCATGCCGTTTTAGAGTCGGGTGTGGCCCAAAAACGAAAGGGCTTATTATAACTATGTGCCTTTTCTATAGTTGTCTTAACCTTTTGAAGGTCTTCCGAAGTTAGCCTACCCTTGCCGTTCCATTGGGAAAACTTATGAAAAGGTAGACTTATCAAGGCCACTTTATTCCAAACATCGCTCTCGGGAATATCGTCCAAGCTTTGAAAATCGAACAATATAAACGGGGGATAATTTTTGTACTCTTTAGGCTTGGGTCTATTACCGGATATTACTAGGGTAATAGTAGGGTTATGGATAATATTAGGGTACATTTCCAAAACGGAGACTATCTTATCCAAGGTAGTATAAGCCTCCGATTTAATGTCTATCAATAACTGTAATTCCTGCGTTTCTCCCAAATTCAATTCCAAAGCCTTTTCCAGCGGATGTAAATATAAACTCTCCATGGTGTGGTTATTAATAATATCCTTTTCAGCATGGGTAGCAAACAAGGTGTCATTTTTAAAAAAAACATCAACCTCAATAGAACTGGCCCCATGGGCATAGGCATTCCAGAAAGGCATATTTTGTAAATAATCATTATGGGAATGTATTTTGGACAGAGGTGCTTCTTGAGCTGTTGTTAGAAAAACAAACAGTAATAAAAGAATTGATAAACAGCGATTTTTCCAAGACATGGGTGTTGATATTTATGACTATTGATATTATTTTTTGCCCTTACTACAGCTTTTAAAGACATTTCAATTTCCGAAGAATAAATGTTGAACATCACAATTTAATCAAAACTAAGTAATTTCCTATGTTTTGATTGTTGACCATAGTTAAGTTAACCTAATCATAAACGCTTCACAACATAGAAGGGCAATAATCCAACGTATACTATACGGCCAAGTTTCCTAAGCCTATTTAAATTACCCTAAAGTAGGGTTTTTGATGAGATAGTTGTTTTAATAGTAACACCCCCAATAAACCTAAGTTCATAAAGCATACTAAAATTCAAATATTGTATCACTTAAAAAAAGAATATCATGGTTTTAATAAACGACATTCTTCGGTATAGCGCCATCAGTGAGCTGTCCGATTGGCTCAAGGGATTTGCCATAATCATTTTTACCTCTATTGTGGGCATTCTATTTGTAATGCTCTACTATTTACTAATTTATGGAGACAACATGTGTATTTCTTATGGGTATTAAGATTATCTCAATATTAGGGCATTTTTAAAATTTCCTTCCCCCGATTTTAGGTCGATCAGAAATCCATTGATAATAGCATAACGGGGTTTGCCCTGCGCTTCCAATAAAAAGTTGGGAATAACTCCTGTCCTCATTTTAAACTCTGGAACTTTATAATCCTTTGCTATAACGTTGATGGGAAACCCTACATGGTTTTTGTCTTTTGAAATGTTCTCTACCCTTACGTAGGTAAACCCTGAACGCAACAAGTCAATCACGTTTAGCTGGGAAATATCATTAATGGATGCTAATATTTTTGGATAAACTTTTCCAGCGGTCATGGTATACCCTTGTCCTTCAAAAGTTTCATACCCGTAATAAGTGGAAAGGTCACCCTGATCTACAACCCTACTAGTGTTATAGTAGCTGTTATGCGATGCATAGTCGACCTCCAATTGATGGATTCCCAGATCCAACATATAACTTTTGCCCAATAAATTATAAGTAAGGTCCTTGAGCTTTAAATCGAAAAGTTTACGGTCGTTTTCGGGAATTTTATCATAGTCGGAAATAGGAATGTTTTTATAACTTCCATTGGCAATACTGTAAATAGCAGAAAGAATGGAAACATAATTCAATTTTCTAATTTCCTGTTTTTCAGGATCACTTTTATACCCCCCAGATTCTATTAAAATGGCACTTGTGCCCCATTTTTGAATATTGTCCCCAAAGGCTCTGGGCTCAAAATCATCATTATAGCGCCCTACCTGTCCCGGCGCATATTTCTGAATTATTTGATTCATATATACGATAACTTTCATCGCATTTGCACGTACCTCATTTATGTCTTTTTCATAATTAAAGGCCGGTGCCAAATAGGAAATCGTAGCAGGTTTATCCGTTCTCTCTGCGTTGTAATACGTACTCTGGTCGTGCAAATTAAACCCGAAATCCGCACTTAAACTATCCCTTACCCTTTTCAAGGTCCTTCCCTCCGGGGATTGCAATGACAGTGCATCCCTGTTAATATCTATCCCCAAAGTATTTCTCCTTTGGTAGATTTGTGCACCATCCGGATTAAGCATGGGCAGAAAATGCAACCTTAGATTTTTTAAAATGTTCTCCTTTTCTATCTTAAAATCGTCATTGGTTAAAAAATTGAAAATATCAAATATAGCCTGGGTGGCCGTGGGTTCATCCCCGTGCATTTGGGACCAAAGAAAAACGTCTGTCTGACCTGTTCCTATACTGATCAAAGATAGGTTTCTCCCTTCTATGGATTTACCAACAACCGATACCTTAAATTTGGGATTGGTAGATAAATTATTGATAAGCGGCTGAATATCATTATGTTTTATCCTTCTTTTACTCAAAGAGGGTTCTTTGTATTTGTCATAGGTTGAATACAAGCTGGAAGTAAAATCCTTACCCTGCCCAAAGCCGGAAAAGACCATAAACAAACAAAGGATTAAGACTAATTTATGTGAGTTCATACTATTATTTTGCTATTGGAGTAGGTTTGAAATTAAGTTTTTTACTGGCCCCTTTTACTCGTTTTAAAAATTTTTCACCGGGATCGTTCTTTATGGTCCTGTACCCCTCATCTTTTTCCAACCAGAGCTCGTGGTCTTCAAAAAGGGTATATTGATAGTGACCAATAACGTAATCTATATCGTATTTGGATTTTAAATATTTAACCAGCCATTTGTTGGACCTTAGTTGTGCCCTTGTGAGTTTGGTATCCCCGGTTCCTCCAACATTTTCAATGCCAATGGCACAATGGTTTAGACCAATTACATGTCTGGCCATAGTAGTTTCCGGCATAAGTCTATATATTGTACCATCTTGATCTACAAGAAAATGGGATGATACATTTAAACCACTGGCGGAGCTTATCTCTGGCCTCCAATCCGGTAAGGTAGGCGACTCAAAGGCTTGGTACGATTTTTCCAGAGTAGGGATTACGGTCCAGTGCAATACTACCATCTTGGGCACTATAAAGGGTTCGTCTTGGGTAAGGCCATAATGGTCCGACATATATTCCAAAGTGAGCTCTTTTCGCTCTTCGTTAAAAATAATAGGTTTGTCTATTATTTCACGGTGTACGGAGCATGAAAAGGCCATAAAAAGAGAACACAAAAGAACTATATTCTTCATTGATTTTTTAGCATATAAACTTAGGAGATAAAGATACAATATCATTTCATTTCTATGGAATCCCTTTTTACCCTGTAGTGGATACTGATTTTCTTTCGTCCCCAATTCAAAGCTTTCTCCTTGTCCTCCCCCATATAGATGTCGATCCTATTTTTCCATTTGGAATGCATTTTATCCTTCACCAAGTAAATACTGGTATCCCCTTTTATTTTTACTTGGGTATTATAATCCAACCCCAAGGGAATCAAGTCTTTGGATACGGCAATGATTTTCATGCCCGGCTTTAGGGAATCTCCCCAGGCAGTAATGCCCGGATGAATTTTGGAGGTTTGTGAGGGAAAGGAATTATATGCGGTGGCCGTTACCCTAAGTTTTTTCCAGATATAACCATCATCCACAACTTTTTCCTTGCAGGTAGCCAAGGTAAAAAGGATTCCTGGCAAAACTAACCATAAAGTTAGTTGCCGACTATTTAAACAGAATTTACCTATAAAATTATTCACACCCATTTTTTAGATTAATAAACCCATAAATTAGAGGGTTTGGTATCAAGTAATTTTCTTATTACTTGATTTTGTTTTTATCGCTATACCATCTTTTTAACCATTTGGAAATTCCCTCCAAGCCGGGATAAATGATTCTTTCAGTAATGTTTGCCTGATCTAACTTATCCCTTATTTCCCACTTTAAACCTGATGGAATAATTACTTTTTTCAAATATTTGGGATGGTTTTTAAGCCATTCCAATGGACTGGAATCGGGATCTAACATAAATGAAAAAAGTGCAAATTGGTTTATTATACGGTCATCCAGGGAGGGTGGCTCAAAAAATATCATAGTATTGGCGTTCCTACTTGAAAAATCATATAGTTCCTCTATGGAGTTGCCTATCGTTTGTTTTAGTTCAATGGAGCTAAAATAGAAAATATCTTTACTTAAAATGGGCGTTTTGAGTTCCTCCGGCAAGTGTTCCCTTAGGGCTACATAGTTGACCATCCAGATAGCCCCATCCATATTATAAGTGCCCATATCCTCTGTTAAAAAATGTAATGCAACATTTGGGGAGTGGGTCCAATCAATTAGTCGTGTAGGAAGTCCGTGGTGTTGCCCCAAGGAGATCCAGTTCCAGAGGTTGTTATAATCATCAATCAAAGTGTTAATGGGCGAGTACTTCCTAAAGTTTCTGATCATAGTGGCTTCTACCTTTGACGGAATTCTTCCCAATCTTTGCAGACTGGTCTCTAATCCAAATTGGGCATTATAGACCCCCCTATACGCATATGGAGATCGAAATCTATCGATCTTATTGTCTTTCTCATTAAACAAATATGCTTGAAGTTCCAACCAACTCTTAGGTTCAAATAATTCGAAATCTGCCATTTATCTGAATAATTTAAGTGCGAATCCAAATTGGACCCTGATTAAAGTATATATATTCTGTAAACCAATTAAATGGTTGGCACTAGCCTTTTATGGGGCGTTGCATACTTTATTCCTATATCATCTTTGCGAAACACAATATTCACTTATATACAATGCATTCCCAAATTAGATCGGTCACCTTTCCTGAAATATTTATTTCGGAAGTTCGGGAATAAAATGACAGCGCAAATCATAAAAATAAAAACGGCAACTAATTTTTGATACGTATTGAACAACTCAACCTGTTTTGATAAAATCCACTCGGAAAATAGCTGGTATTAAAGATAATAAAAAGTGTTTGCTTGTCAGAATAATCCTTTGGTAATGGTGAGTTATAGGCTGGATTTTCAATAAGGCCATTATGACGACAAGGGTTTCGAATGAGACCCAATCTTTGTATTTATGAATCTTTCACTAGCTAATTTGTGATTCATTTGAATCCATTTAAAGGAGTAGAACCCTGTATTTTGATGTCGGTAAATTTTCAAAATATCATAAAATGCACCTTACACCACAGAATATGCCTATTTCCCAACATAAATTTCGTACAAGCGTACAAGCATTATACATTAGCAGTGTAATAAAAAACGAATTAATAATTTTTTCATTTTCATATAGTGTTCTCGTAAAAGAGCCTTGTCCCAAAAGATAAGGCTCTTTTTAGTTATAGGCCTTTTTATTCGGCGCTGATAAGGGATCAAAACTAATTGTTGTGTTTATGTAAGTTATTGCTAGTATCAATTGGAGTTTATTATCGACTTTGGTCCATCTACAATTTTTTTGCTTGTCTAATGAAACCGACGTAGGAGGTTCATGAATACCTTTTTCTAAAACGATTAGGCAATGAATAAAACAAAAAAAAAGAAAAGGCACCTTCTCTAAGGAATTTTTTAGACCATGTCTAAAAACAGGTTTCAAAACTCCGCGCTTTTTTTAAAGCAAAAAAAGCTGAATATCGGAGCTTTCTCCAACGCGCCACCTGTTGATTGTTCGGCCCTGGTCGTTTTTTGGGCGATGCAAAAAATGAACAAAACACGAATTTTAGAATAGTCTATTCTATTTTTTTCTAATTTAAACCCAAGTTTTGTTCTTGATCCCTATTATTTATTTAAGCTTAGATAGATTAGACTACTCCCCAACTTCAACAATCTGTGCATTGGCCATAAACAGCTCCTGCATTCGCTCCATGCGGTGATCGAACTTAGTGGAAAAAATGGCATACTGACATTTGTCCAAACTTTCGGGGATTCGTATAACATCGGAGAAAGTGCTGGGTTTGGACAGGAACTCCGCATCGTCTACAATAAATAACTTTAGTTTCCCTAGATTGATACCGTTAAGGTAAAAGATCTTGCTCAATCTTTTTGGGGTAGCAATAACAATATCCACTCCCTCAAAAATATCATTTCTCTGTGCCTCTATATTGTGCTCTTCATAAACGGGGTAAATACGAAGGTCCATTCTTCTTGTGAAACGCTCAAATTCACTTTGTAGGGCCAAAGCTGATTCCTTGTCCTTAACAAAGATCAACGCTCGTGGCGCCACTTCAAAGGCCGCGCATTCTAATTTTTGAAGCGTACTAATTATAATGGCCATAGTTTTACCGGCGCCATCGGGAGCTATGCCAAAAACACTAGATCCTCCTTTTATTTTGGAGAAGATTGCCTTTTGGAAGGGAAGCGGATCATTTATCCCCTTACTTTCCAGTGCCTCTCCTAACTCGTCCTGTATTTTTTTGAATGCCATATTTTTATTTTTAACTACTCAATTTCAAATCTTTTAGTGTGGTGGATAACAAGTTTCTCTTAGGAAACCACAACTATTGACCACTTCACAACAATAGTTTTCCCAACAAGGTTTTCTATCCTACTTTAGCTATGTAATTAAGAAATAAAAGATTTTTCATTTTCATATAGTGTTCTCGTAAAAGAGCCTTGATCTAATAGACAGGGCTCTTTTTAGTTTTTAATTCTTTTGGTTTTTTTAGGTTTTCCCAAGGTGCTAAGGAATCCAATTGTTCTTGCCAAAGTTTGGTTTTCGTTTTTCCAAAAATGCATTTCTTCCTTCTTTTGCTTCTTCCGTCATATACGCCAATCTTGTGGCTTCTCCGGCAAATACCTGCTGCCCTACCATTCCGTCGTCCGTAAGATTCATAGCAAACTTTAACATTTTAATGGAGGTTGGTGATTTTTCAAGTATCTCCTGGGCCCAATCATAAGCCGTATCTTCCAATTCCTCATGGGGAATAACGGCATTTACCATCCCCATTTCCAAAGCATCCTGGGCGGAATAATTCCTACCTAGGAAAAATATCTCTCTGGCCTTTTTTTGCCCTACCATTTTTGCAAGATAAGCAGAACCATAGCCACCATCAAAACTGGTTACATCAGCATCTGTCTGTTTAAAAATAGCATGCTCCTTACTGGCCAAAGTTAGATCGCAGACCACATGTAAACTGTGACCTCCACCAACGGCCCATCCCGGAACCACTGCAATCACAACTTTGGGCATAAACCTTATAAGCCGCTGTACTTCCAAAATATTTAAACGGTGCATACCGTCTTCCCCAACATAACCCTTATGACCTCTGGCCTTTTGATCCCCTCCACTGCAAAAGGAATACACCCCATCTTTGGTAGATGGACCTTCGGCAGAAAGTAGCACAACACCTATACTGGCATCTTCTTGGGCATCATAAAATGCCTGATAGAGTTCACTTGTAGTCTTGGGCCTAAAGGCATTTCTAACGTTGGGCCTGTTAAAGGCAATTCTAGCAACGCCGCCACATTTCTTATAGGTGATATCCTCAAATTCCTTAACTACTTTCCAATCAATTTTTTTCTGCATTCTAAAAATGGTTTAACAGTTTTCAAAGATAATACTCTTTATCTTGACAATTTTCGACCAATGGTTTTATCCAGTTATGGTCGGCTATTTTTTTCTTCGATCCATTTGGACATAAATTTGGTACTGGCAAGCGTATGGTGCATGAGCATTCCTCCGATAAAATTATGGGATCTGTGCCCTTTTAAATCCTTGTTTATCAGCCCTATTTTATCCAATAAATTTTGCTTCAGAACTACCTTATCAAAAAAATCATTAATAATGGCAATTCCATTCTCTCTGGCAATAGACCACTCATCTTCATTTTGGTATAGGAGAACGGCAGCATTTGCAAAAGTTTCTGCATCATTGGCAATAATTCCGTTCCAAGGCAAATTGGCACAAATTCCCTCGGCGCCAATATCTGTTGTAATACTAGGTGTGCCACATAACATGCCGTTTAACAATTTACCCTTTATACCTGCTCCAAAATTTATAGGAGCCAAATTTAACCTCGCCTTTGAAATAACCTCGCTAGCACTATCCGCATGTCCCATAATATAAAAACCTTCTTTTGGATTGTGCATTTGTTCAATGCTTTCTGGCATATATGCGCCATAGATAAATAGGTTGGCAGTGGTCAGGTCTTTACGGATCAAAGGCCAAATGGTTCCTTTAAGGCTTTTAATGGCATCTATATTTGGCGCATGTTTGCCATTGCCTATACAGACAAAGTCCTTTTTTTGATCAAAATTGAGCCAATTATTTTCGTTTTCCTCATGAATAGCATCATACATCATGGGTAAATGTAATAGTAAACCTTCGTCTATTTGTAGAACCTCTGTCAGAAGTTGCATTTCATGCAATGAAATAATCAAGCTAAGATCGCATCTGTAAATACTGGCTATTTCACGTTTTGTCTGGTCTTGATCCAACCAGGATTGAAGGGAAAAAGGAAGGGCTTTTTTATAGGACAACTGTCGGCTTAGCCTCAGAGAGTGTAAATCTTCGGTATCCAAAATACGAATGGCGTTGGGACAATTCTGAAAAACGCGCCATCCAAACTGTTCTTCGGTCATAAAACGATCAAAGAGCACAATGTCAGGATTCAGATCCTGTAGGATGGTATCAAAACTGGAATGATTGAGTACAACAGAAATAGTTCCTACACCTATGCCCTTCAAATCATAAGAGTGCTCACCCTCTGTAGCAGTACTCCCAAAAGTTATTTGATAGCCCTGATCTAAAAAGAAGTGTATTAATTGCAGCATTCGTCCTCCAGCCGCCGTAGTATCGGGTTCTGGCCATACATAGCCAATGATGAATATTTTTTTATGCATTTTGGGAACGATCTTGTCTACATTCGCTTGGCGAATTTTTGGGAAATTTTAGAACGGAGTTTGCGCTCATAGTCTTCCTCCAGCCACTCTTTATAGTTTTTGGTGTTGTTCATTATACAATAGGAATATTGCCGTACCCGATAAGCGATCTCTTCCTTTAATTTTTTGGCCAAGATACGGGCGTCAAAAACATCATCGCTATTCTCTACACATATAGTAGCGTGCTGTTCAATACTGTTCTCCAAAACTGTTTTGGATTTAAGTCCCTGGGCAAAAACTTTTTTGTATTCTGCCTTGATGTCGAATTCGATATTTTTGGACTTGCTGAAAAGTGCCTTTAAATTGTCGGGCATCTCATACACAAAATCCCGTTCAATTTCTTCATCATTTTTTATACTTTCCAAAAAGAATTCGGGGAAATGAAAAATTTCCTGCCAGTCAATGGGAGCGTTCCAAAGCCCAAATCGGGAGACATTGTTGCCTAGGTCTACCACGGTAAAATCACTCTTATTTGGCAATATCCTAGAACCTCTCCCAATCATCTGAAAATAAAGGGTCAATGATTTGGTTGCCCTGTTTAAGATAATGGTCTCTACGGTAGGTTCGTCAAAACCGGTCGTTAGTATACTCACCGATGTTAATATGGCATCGGGAGTTTTAGAAAACCAATTTAAAATGTCCTTACGTTCGGAGGCACTGTTTTTATTATCTAAATGTCGAATGTTATAACCTGCTTTTTTAAAGGTCTCATACACGTATAAGGAGGTATTGATGCCATTATTAAAAATAAGGGTTTTGGTGCCTTTGGCTATCTCTTCATAAGCATTGACCAATTTGGTAAGCATGTTCTGATTACCATATAATTCATCCGAAGATTTTACTGTATAATCCCCGCTTATTCCCAATTTTAAACTTTTGAGGCTAACATCGTAATTGTACATATTGGCCTTGGCCAAAAAATTCTTTTCAATAAGCGATGATATCGACTCACCCACAATCAATTTCTGATAGTGGTCCTTCATCGGGAGTTTAATATTGGAACTTAAAGGCGTTGCCGTTACCCCGAGAATAATGGAATTCTTAAAATATTTAAATAATTTTCTAAAGGAATTGTAATGAGCTTCGTCTATAATGACCAGACCAATATCATTAATTTTTACCTTGTCATCCTGAAGCCTATTGTTCAAGGTTTCTACCATGGCCACAAAACACATGTACTGGTCCTGGTCATGCAACTCTTTTACCTCGCTATTGATTATTTTATTTTTAACCCCAAAGCCTTTTAACATTCTGGAAGTCTGGCTACTCAATTCTATCCTATGGGTAAGAACCACTACTTTTTTATTGGTTCTGTGGATATATCTTTTGGCAATTTCAGAGAAAACAACGGTCTTGCCACCCCCCGTAGGCAATTGATACAATAGGTTGATATCGTCGTCAGATTCTTCCAAACACTTGAAAATAGTGTTAAGATCTTCCTCTTGATAATTATAAAGCGTTTTTTCTATACTTTCTTTACGTAGCTCCAAATGGGATTGAGAAATTTTAAGATTAAGAACAATCAAACCTTACAAAATTAAGAGTTTTTTGCGCTGGTATCAAATTTATAAGCCAAAAACATAGAATTCAAGCAGTCCTTATCCCTCCTTCACATTAAGGAAATTTCCATAAGGCAAAATGGCATCTATTTTTAGTCTATTATATCCAAGGCCTTTGAGAATTCTTCTCCATTGGGCCATTGTTGGTCCAAGGCAAAGGTATAACAGCTAACAATTCTATCCTTATAATCGCCGAGCATTGCGTTTAATGAGATATATTGAACCAGTTGGCTAAAGGAATTGGCCATACTTTTATAGAAGGCTTCCGGGACATTTTTTTCAAGAGAAAAAGATTGCGCCACCTCCAAATTGTACAACATGAGGTCTCCTATCAAATGTGGGTCTACCCCAAGTTTTATAAAGTGTTTTATGTATTTCTGGGCAACAGATCTTCTGGCCTTGGCCCTTTTTCTTTTAAGAGGAAAGTACTCATTGGATATCTTAATCTTAGCCTCCTGCACCATCTTATCCTCCTTTGGATTGAAAACAAAATCATAGTATTCCTTGACAGCGGGAAATCTGTGATATAAGTCGATTATTTGTTCCTCCAACTCCAACTTTTTTAATGATGACAAATATTTGACCAATGCTCTTTTGCTCATTCTCCCAATTAATTCTATTTCCAATTAAACAACGCAATTTCCTCTTTGAAAAATTAAAAATACCACAATAAAGTAAATTAAGATTTTAAAAATTGGATTCCATAATGAATATCATAAACTTCTCATAAATTATGCATCCACAGGGGTGCATATTTTGGAAAAGACATAAAAAAGAGGTATAATGATAGATTAATACTTCTAATTCCAAATAACAGAAATATATGAGGCAACTAAAGATTATCAAGCAGGTTACGAATAGGGAATCAAAATCACTAGACAAATATTTGCAAGATATCAGTAAAATAGAGTTGATCACTGCAAATGAAGAGGTAGAGTTGGCACAAAGGATAAGGGATGGCGATCAAATTGCCTTGGAAAAACTAACAACAGCCAATTTAAGATTTGTAGTCTCAGTTGCCAAACAATACCAGAACCAAGGCTTAAAGCTCCCTGATTTGATCAATGAGGGAAATGTAGGTCTTGTAAAGGCGGCAAAACGTTTTGACGAAACTAGGGGTTTTAAGTTCATATCCTATGCAGTATGGTGGATTAGACAAGCTATTCTACAAGCGCTGGCCGAACAATCCAGAGTTGTTCGCCTACCTTTGAACAAGATCGGTTCCATAAATAAAATAAAAAAAACATTTTCGTATTTGGAACAGGCGCATCAACGACCGCCATCTCCTGATGAAATAGCCAAAGAATTGGAAATGTCCGTTAGTGAGGTAAAGCAATCCCTGAAAAATACTGGTAGGCACGTTTCCATGGATGCCCCCTTAAAGGAGGGAGAAGACTCTAATTTATATGATGTGCTTCGCTCAGGGGAGTCGCCTAAACCGGACATGTTTCTTTTGCACGAATCTTTAAATATTGAAATTAATAGGGCATTGGAAACACTCTCGCAAAGAGAGGCAGATGTGGTAAAACTGTACTATGGGATAGGTGACATACAGTCCATGACGTTGGCAGAGATTGGGCAAACCTTTGATCTAACCAGGGAAAGGGTTAGACAAATTAGGGAAAAAGCCATTAGAAAGCTCCGGCACAATTCCAGAAGTAAATTGCTTAAAACTTATTTGGGCTAAGTATTATAACAAAAGAGGCCGAATAGAACAATGTTTTATTCGGCCTCTTCCATTCCAAAGTAATTAGCTTAAGAATAACTTAACTTGCTTATATTGAAATCGATTAGGATTTCGTTCAAATCTTCAATAAAATTTAAATAAGCTGCGTTGTCTGGATTTTGTTTTGCCATCTTAAAAAGGGTTTTAGATTCTGAATTAGAGGGTGTCCTACATATAGTCCAACTCTGCTAATTCGTTTAAACTCAAAATTTCATTTAAATCTTGAAGGAATGCTAGGTATTCCTCTCCGTAGGTATCGTATAACATAGTAAGACTTGGTTTTTAACTATTATTGGTTGGGTCAATAATTATACTGTAAACATATTTGTTTTCTATTTCCACACCAATAAAATGTTGTGTATGACAGATTTTTAGTTGTCAAATGATCAGATAGTTAGGTTTTATCTCTTGAAAATTTTATGGGTAAGTTCTTTCAATTGCTCCAAAAAATGCATCTCTTCCAATTCGTTTATATAGGTATCCTTACTGCATTGCAAACCACGGCTATCGATTAAATTCTCAGATGGGGCCAACTCAAAATCTATTTGAAAAATGTTATTTTCTTCTTTAGCTCCCCTATAGGTGGTATTCTTATTGTTTTGGAATGTTTTTAAAGCCCCAGACTTAATAGCCCATGGGGTTTGGGTATTGTTCTTATTTGTTGTTTGCTCAACCCAAGGCTCTGAGGGTATATTTTTATCCTGTTGGGAATTTATTGGATTTGCTGTTAGATCCATTCCAGGTCCATGTAACTTATTTTTGAGGCTTGTAGAAACAGACTTGGCTTTTTCCCTTATTAAACGGATTGGATGAATATGTAGGGTCTCCAAAAAACTAAGATCATGTTGCTCTCCAACCTGTTCTATTTCCTCTAAAAGAATAAGTTGCGACTCCATATCCAGTGCGTTGAACAAACGGTTAAAAACATAATGGTTTCCGTAATCCAAATTGGCCGAATATTTTTCCTGATCATATTGGTCTTCCGGATATTCAAAAAGGAATTTGAATATTATTTCTTTAATTAATTTGGCAATGGATTCGTTTTCTTCTACATCCATCATTTCGTTTAACAATGGAACCTCACGAATATCCCCTAATTCTGCTATAGCGTGTAGTAACTTAACTCTTTTGGACTCCCTTTCCGAATAAAATTTGGCAACAGGAAGTTGCATTCTGCCCAAATCCAATATATCGTTTTCAATTATGATGGTATCTTCCTGTATTTGCTCCCGTACATGCGATTTTAACATGTCGCTAATCTGTTTTTTTACATAAGGATCGATCACCACCTCACAATCTACTTCCATATCAAGAATATCGACCAATGGTTCTATAACCTCCTTCTCCTCTTCCACCTCATGTATTAAGGGTAGAAAATCAATATTTAGAAATGAGGCCTCAATCGTTTCCCTTTTAGCTGGGTTGCTGTCCTTTTTTTCTTCCGCCAATTTATTGATAATTGCCTCGTAGGGGTTAATTTCAAAATCTTCAAGGTCCAAAAACTCCATCAAAAATTCCATATCGTGGCCTTCCAACAATGCCAAGATGGAAGGGTCGTTTTCAGCATTATTCTTGTTGACCAATGGAATAAAGTCGGTTTGAAAGTCATTAACACTTGATTTACCTGTAGAGGCTCCGTTCTCCAGAAAATTGCTGTTCCATGTTGGTTCCAACGTATTGTCTTCCATAATTGTTTCTAGGTCTTTTACCTTATCGACACCTTTTTTATCAAGATCGGGGGCGGTGGTATCGGATATACTATTCTTTACTGAACTTTTAAAGTTTTCAAAAGCGCCAATATGTAGTTCAAATTCTTCCGAAAGTCTATAAATTAATGGTTTAGCCCCAGGATCAAGTTCATTGTCCAGCTCTATTAAGATCTGGGTCATTATTCGTTTACTGCCGATCTGTCTTAAAAGTTTCCACAACTCCACCTTTAGCTCTATAATGGCCGTTGCTGCTGTCGGAGTTTTTTCTTGTTCATAATGCAGAAGTTTACAAATGATATTACGCATATGTTTCTTCCTTCTCTCTAATAGCTGCCTCCGTACCACAAAGCTTCTATTTACAAAAAAAGTAACTACCACAAAAAAAATGGTCAGTAAAATAAATAAGGGCGTTAGGTCCCATAATATGTTAGTATGTATCTTGGGTATGTTCACGTATTGTTTGTTTCTGATTTATATGGATTTTATTTCCTATTGTTCTTCAAGGCCATTAATTCCTTATCAATGGCGTTCTCCACAATGGGGTAGGACAATATCAATTGGTCATATAATCTTCCAATTTTTGGGAGGTCCCTATTGGACTTACAGCAGGCCGAAATAGCATCTACTAGGCCATATAGCTTATCCGCTTTCATCATGGAAAGTCCAGATTTAACCTTATGGGCAGCAAACCCCAATCGATTAAAATCACCTTCGGGGATATAGATATTTGCTCTTCCGATAAAATCCAACATACTTTGTTTAAATAAGTCAATTAGCTCCTCCAATAAATCTATTTCTCCCATACATTCCTCCAAAATGTCTGTTAAACTAAGTTCAAATGTTTCTTTTTCTATGGAAGAGGCAGTAACTTCGAAATCGGGCTTTATAGCAGATTTCGACTCTATTTCTTTTTTATATTTATATAAAGTTGCGAGTAGTTCATCTGGGCTATAAGGTTTTGTGATATGTTCATTTATACCCAGTGTCCTACATTTATTTCTTACCTTATTGGTAATGTCCCCGCTTAGGGCTATAATAGGTACATTGTTGATATGGTTATGGAGGGATTCTCTAATGGCTTGTGTTAGTTGTAAACCGCTCATTTCCGGTATTCTAAGGTCCATAAGAACCAAGTCTACGACATTCTGATGTAAGTAATCCACACCTGATAATCTATTGTGTGCCATATATACTATGCAACCCCATGATTTTAGGCGTTGTTCAATTATTTTTTGCATCAGTATATTATCTTCGAAAACAAGTACACGAAGCCCATCTATAATGCTGTTTTCCAAGTTATTTACACCTGAAAATTCCCGTTCAAGAGATCTTTTGGCCTCTGTACCCTTTTTATACGGAATAGAGAATTTAAAGGCTGGGCCATTGCCTAAAGTACCCATTGTTACCATAGAACCGTTCAAAATTTCTATGATTCCTTTAATGATAGCTAAACTAATTCCAGAATTGGGCTCGGTAGCTTCTTCCTTATAGGGAGAGAAAGCCTTGTAGTTGGTATCATTACTAAAAGAATCTGCTCCAGAATCCGTTAATTCAAAATCCAGGACATAACCATTGTAGTGATATTTTCTAAGTTTTATGTTTAGAAGCACACTGCCCTTTTCTATAAGTTTTATAGAATTTCCTACCAGGGTCAACAGTATTTGGGATAATTTGGATGGATCCCCGTTGAGTACTTCTGGAATTTCCGGGTCCAATTCTACCTTAAGGGCAACATCCTTATTGATGATAAGCGTATTACATAAATATAGGGTATCCTTTATAATACTATAAAAATTAAAATCGATAGATTCAAATTTTTCTTTTCCTGAAGTAAGCTTGGTATATTCCAACAACTCATTAATAATTTCCAAAAGATCGTTGGAAGAATTGCTTATGGAATTCAGCTGTAATATTTGCGCTGAGGTGAGATTTCCCTCTTTTAAAAAATCAACCGATTCGATAATCCCGTTTAATGGAGTTCTAATTTCATCACCTACCTTGGCAAGTAGCTTCCCGCCTTCCCTATTTATTGTACTTTTTACAATACCGTTTGTCTCCCTATGGTCAATAGCCAGATTAAAGTCTTTGCTATCCATATTTAAAGAAGAAACTCTTGGTTGGGGGCCCAATACTTTTTCCTCTAAACGATATTTGAAGGACATAAAAGATTTTTTAAGCTGTGAAGCCTCCTCTGATGTCAATTCTTCAAAGGAAAAGTGATTTAGTTGACCTTCAAGATTGGATAGGTGGGATAATAGGTTGTTAGGTTTCAATTTTTAATAGTTTGGGTTCTGAAAGTCTAAAACTCATCTTTTAAAGTAGCGATTACAATTAAATGTTATATAGGCAGCGTTTTATGTTGTCAAATGCCGTTATTTGTATGTATCAAAACTTTTTAGCATGAAGCATTTTATCGGATTTATATGCATTTTAACAGTTATAGGCTGCAAGGGAGAAAAAGGTAAATTAGCCGAGTCGGTAGAAGAAAAAGCGCTAAGAATTCATAAGGAGGTCATCACCATAGATACCCATGTTGATATAAATGTGGCCAATTTTACAGATACGGTAAACTATACGCAAAAATTAGACAATCAAGTAAACCTGCCAAAACTTAAAAGTGGCGATCTGGATGTACCTTGGTTAGTGGTCTACACTGGACAGGGCGCCTTGAACGAAGCGGGATATGCAGAAGCCAAGGAAAATGCTATGGCCAAATTCGAAGCCATTCATAGATTGTGTAAAGAAATTGCACCTGAAGAAATAGGTTTGGCCTATACCTCGCAAGAGGTACACCGGATTGTCAATTCGGGCAAAAAAGTGGCCATGATAGGGGTAGAAAATGCCTATCCCATTGGAAATAATATGTCTGAATTTGAAAACTATTATAATTTAGGGGCAAGATATATTTCACTCTCCCATAACGGACATAGTCAGTTTTGCGATTCCAATACAGGTGAGGCCGATGGGGTTTGGTTACATAACGGGTTGAGCGACCTTGGTAAAAAGGCCGTGCAGGAGATGAATCGGTTAGGGATAATGATTGATGTATCCCATGTATCCAAGGAATCTATGAAGCAAATGATAGCGCTTTCCAAAGCTCCTGTAATTGCTTCCCATTCTTCTGCCCGTGCCCTATGCAATCACAGTAGAAATTTGGATGACGAACAATTGTTGCTCATGAAAGAAAATGGCGGTGTAGTGCAAACAGTAGCCTTTAGCGCCTATCTAAATACTGAAAAGCATGAAGCCCATGCTGCATTCATGCCCCAATATTATAAGGAGATAGCAGATTCTTTGGGAATAGATTGGTATGTTGGAGAAAAACTGGACAACTTAAGCGAGCAAAAGAAAAAGACTTTTACGGACAATTACCAAAAAGTTGTGGGGATGGCCAGAGATTTGGTCACTAAAAGGAAGGGGGCACCGCAAGGGGTAGATGTTTCGGATTTTGTTGACCACGTTGATTATATGGTAAATTTAATCGGGATCGACCATGTTGGAATTAGTTCTGACTTTGATGGTGGTGGAGGAATTGTAGGATGGACAGACGCGTCCGAAACCCCAAATGTAACTCTGGAATTGGTCAAAAGGGGGTATTCCAAAGAGCAAATTGCACAACTTTGGGGAGGCAATTTGCTCCGGGTATTGGATCAGGTTCAGGAAGTATCCAAGGGTTTTGCCCTTAACTAAACTTCCGAAGCTAAACGATCTCTAACAAATTCTATTTTGGTTTTACCATGAGGCTTTGGTTTCCCATCTGCACCAAGATTTACCATTATAATATTGTCTACGGTAACAATTGTTTCCCTGTTCATTTTATTGCGAACCTCACAATTGAGCGTCAAAGAGGTTTTTCCAAATTTCACCACATCTATTCCTATTTCTACAATGTCCCCTTTTAGGGCCGTACTCATAAAGTTTATTTCGGACATGTATTTGGTTACCACTCGCTTATTTTCCAATTGTATAATACTATATAAAGCAGCCTCCTCATCTATCCAGGCCAGTAACCTACCTCCAAACAAGGTTCCATTGGCATTCAAATCTTCTGGTTTTACCCATTTTCTAGTATGAAATCTCATAACACCGTTATTTTTCTGCAAAATTAGTAAACAAATTTTCCCTAATAGCTTCTTAAGAAACAATTGTAAGTCGATTTAGGTATATCTAAATTACACCCTAATTTATTGTTCAAAATAGGAATATAATAGGTCGATAATAATGAAAATTCCAATACCATCATGGACCAACTCATGAAAAATAGAGCATATAAATACCATGGACAAGTTTATCCTTCACATGTAAAAAAAGAATAACTCCCTTATAAAGTTAGAGATTAATTGGCAATGTTCATAACCTCGTTAAAAACTATATTGGCATAGCCATTTTAAGAAAAACACGAATACCTACCTTTATAAAAACACCAATGATATGAGCAATAGGTCCCATAGTCTTTTGGAAATCCGCCCTATAATCCCTTCGGCCAGAATTACGGAAAATATGAGCAGTGATGAGAGGTTTCAAAATATAACCTTACGTCCCGTAATCAAAGTACAAAACGAATTACTGCTACTGGTTTTTCAAAATTATATCGCTAAGCATAAAAATAGTTTTTATGAATTAGGGTCGCAAAAACGTCTGTTATTTATAGAGAATGCCATCCAAAAGGACATTAAAATCAGAAACTCCCTCAAGGGAATTATTATAGGACAGTTTACAGCTGAAGAATACGAACTATACATCCAAAACTCCTCCTCTTTGAATAAACGGATGATGCAAATGGTCATTGAGCGCCTTAAGGACCAGGTTCAGTACTTTGAATATACTGCTTTACAATCTGTCTAATCCCTTAATCAAGAAGATACTCACCATTTAGATTAGTGGTGAGTATCTCGCTCATAAGGTCAAAGTATGGGCGAATAGCCTGGAAGGATACGTGTACCTGGTCTAGAAAATCCGGAGCCAATACCTCTTTATCCGAAAAGTTTCGAACAAAAATGAATTGTTTCTTTTTGATCAAATCAATATTGGGGTCCTGTTTATCGAATCCAGAAGGTCCAGTTTTTAATTCATCGCCCTGGATTTTCCCCCATATGTTTTGAAAACTTTTGCTGTTCATAATGGCGCGAACCTCTGTTGCATCTGTTTCAAATTCCTTCCTTATTCTGAATAGATCCTCTTTATTTGGCTCCCAAAAACCTGCAGCTATAAAAGTCTCCCCCGGCTTAATACGTAAATAGTACCCTCCGCGAAGTCTAAGGCCGGCCCGGGAAAATGATCCTGCAAAATGAGTCTTATATGGAGTTTTATCCTTGGAAAATCGCACATCCCTATATATGCGGAACATTTTAAATTTCTCTATTTCGTCGTGGGTCTTCAATTTATCCATTAAGGAGGTATAAAATGCTTTTACTTTGGTTTCCAGCTCCTTAAATTCAATTTTATGCTCCGCGAACCATTCCCTGGAATTATTATTTTTTAGATTTTCCAAAAATTCAAATACATCTTTAGTAATTATCTCCTGTTGTATACGACTCATAACACCTTATCTTTGTGCTAAAGTTAACCAAATTAGCACAAGCAGATTTTGAAATAATGGTTAATTTTGATTGTATAACTAAAAGCACAAATGGATAAGGCCTCTATTATAAAAAATATTAAGGAGCATAAAAATCAGCCTAACCTTAGGTTCGAACTCAAGGAAAGGACTGAATTATTTACCAATCGCCTATTTTATACCTTGTTTGATATAGATACCCCAGTGGACGAAAACTTGGATTTGTTGGAAAAGGAATTTGATGCATTGGTAAATCTGGCCTGTTGGCAGGTGGACAAACCTTGTAAAAGGGTTTGGGAAAATTATGTGGTCCGTTTACCAGAAATTTTAGAAAAGTTAAATTTAGATGCCGAGGCCATTGTAAGTTGTGATCCCGCTTCTCTCTCCATTGAAGAAGTGTATATGGCCTATCCGGGTTTTTATGCCATTGCCATTTACAGATTGGCACATGAACTGTATAGGGACGGCTTTCCGTTGGTACCCAGGTTAATGACAGAGTATGCGCATAGGCAGACCGGGGTAGATATCAATCCTGGAGCACAGATAGGAAAATCCTTTTTTATAGACCATGCAACCGGTGTGGTCATCGGAGAAACAGCAGTAATAAGAGATAATGTGAAAATTTATCAAGGGGTTACCCTGGGAGCGTTATATGTTGCCAAAAAACTGGAAAAAACCAAGAGACATCCCACCATCGAAAACAATGTGACCATTTACGCCAATGCCACAATTCTTGGCGGAGAAACAGTAATCGGGGAAAACTCGGTAATTGGTGGAAATGCCTGGATAACAGAAACTGTTCCGGCCAATTCAACTGTATATCATTCTCCAATTATTAAAATAAAAACCTTACCGCATGTCTCATAGTATTTTGGATATTATAGGAAACACACCTCTTGTATTATCAAAAGTTGTCAATACCAATCCCAATGTTAAACTCTATTTTAAATTGGAGGGCCATAATCCCGGTGGAAGCGTAAAAGATCGCGCTGCTTTTAATATGATCAAAGAAGGTTTGGAACGTGGCGATTTTGATATCGATTCCAAACTGATAGAAGCAACAAGTGGTAATACAGGGATTGCCCTAGCAATGATTGCCGGAATTTACGGATTGAATATGGAATTGGTAATGCCTGAAAATTCCACCAAGGAAAGGGTTCAGACGATGAAGGCATACGGAGCCAAAGTAACCCTTACCCCCGCCGATGTGGGTATTGAAGGTGCTCGGGATTATGCAGAATTAAAGGTGAAGGAAGAAGGCTATGTCATGATCAATCAGTTTTCCAATGATGATAATTGGAAAGCGCATTATAAGAGTACCGGCCCGGAAATATGGAGGGATACACATGGGGAGATTACCCATTTCGTATCTTCTATGGGGACTACGGGAACTATAATGGGTACTTCCACCTTTTTAAAGGAAAAGAACCCCAATATTCAAATTGTGGGGGTGCAACCCACCGATGAAGCCAAGATTCCTGGCATTCGCAAATGGCCTTTAGAATATTTACCTGAAATTTTTGATTCCAAGAAGGTAGACTCCATATTGGAGGTCACCGAACAGGAAGCTAGGGATATGGCCAAAAGATTGGCGAAAGAAGAAGGTATTTTTTCTGGAATGAGCAGTGGTGGAGCCACTGCGGCCGCAGTAAAATTAGCCCAAAGTTTGGACCAGGGTGTCATTGTTTCTATTGTGTGCGACCGTGGCGATCGTTATTTGTCCTCAGATCTATTCGATTAAATAATTAGCAATTGTAGGTAGTACTACAGCCACCTTTTCTTTTTAAAGTAAAATAACAGACCAATAAAGATGGCTATCATAAGACCCCAAACATAGAAGTATCCATTGGGATGTTTCAGTTCTGGAATATATTCGAAATTCATTCCGTATACGCCAGCGATAAAGGTGAGTGGAATAAAAATGGAAGCCATGATGGTAAGCACTTTCATCACTTCGTTCATTTTATTGCTCATGTTACTCATATACATTTCCATTAAGCTCATAGACATTTCCCTGAATATATTGAGGCTCTCATTAATTTCCGTGCAATGGTCCATCGTATCCCTAAGGTACAGTTTGGTGTCATCGCTGATCAAGCTATGTTCCGTATCCATTAGTTTGTTGATCAGCTCTTTTACTGGAAAAATATACCGTCTAATTCTAAGTATTTCCTTTTTTAAATCCTGAATGGCATGGGCCGTTTTAGGACTGGGATTGTCGTATATCTCTTCTTCCAAAGCGTCTATTTTTTGATTTACATTTTCCAGCACCACAAAATAATTGTCTATTATGGCATCCAAGAGTGCAAAAAATAGGTAATCGGCCTTCTTTACCCTAATCCGTCCTGTTTTGTGCCTGGCCCTTTCCCTTACACTATTAAAAACATCGTCTTCCATTTCTTGGAAAATAATTACCGTGTTTTCCATGAGTACCATGGCTATATGTTCTGTTACCAATTCACTTCTCTCGTCTATATAAAGCATTTTGAAGGCGCCAAAAATGTATTGGTCGTATTCATCTATTTTAGGACGTTGATGGGTGTTTACAATGTCTTCTGTTGTTAAGGGGTTCAGCAATAGGGCATTTCCTAAATTCTCAATAAATTTTTCATCACTAATCCCAATAACGTTGATCCAGGAGGTGGAAATGGAGGTTTGGTGCTCCATGATTTTATGGAAATTGGAAGGGACGTAGACATCAATGGTACTTTCTTTAATAGCCTCGTTGTTGTATTCCATTATGTTCACAATACTCTTTACACCTCCCCTATTGCCCAGGTAGGTAACTGTTCCTGGAGATTTACCAGTTTTAATATGCCTTATGGAATGTTTTTTATGGGTTGGTTTTTTTTTAGCCATGGGTAGGTAACTTATTGTAATGTCCGTGTTATAGTCTGTTTGTTCCACTAATTTATGAAATCCAGTCCTCGAAATACGGACTTGCTTTTATTTTATGAAAGAAGTGAACCATTTTCCTTCCAATTTTTAGGGGCAGCTATTCAAATTTTAGGTCGTTCAGTATTAAGCCGGACCCTGGAGCCACAAAAGTCAAAACTTTAGCGTTTTCCTTTTTTAAGGAATCTTTTATATCCAAAGATGTAAGTTCACCTTTACCTACTTGAATCAATGCCCCCATGATCATCCTTATTTGATAGCGCATAAATCCGGCTCCGGTGATGTGCAGTGCATAGCTTTTTTCTGGAAAAAAATTGGCCTCTATAAGCGTATTTCTTATAATCTTACACGAATCTATAGTTCTCTGCACTTTCGTATTGGGCTGAAGTCTGGCCGTATAGGATGAAAAATCATGGGTTCCTACAAAAAGTTTGGCGCAGTCCATCATAAGGTTCACATTGAGCTGGTCGATAATATTTGCCAAAAAGGGAGCACAAAATGGATGATTTTTTTGACCAAAGGAGAAAAGATAGACATATTCCTTTTGTTTGCTTTCTTTTATAATATTAAAGTTTTCAGTAACCTGGTCAATACTCAATGCCCGAATATCCGGAGGAAGGTTTTTGTTGAATTCACTCATAAACCCTATATGGTCGTTAAGGGGTGCCTCATCTAGGAATAATTCGAAAGCCGTATTCATGGCAGATACTTTGGCATCTGTTCTACCGGCTCCCAGGATTTTAAATGTAGCGTTGGGCAAAACAAATTTCAATGTTTTTACCAACATCCCTTCTATAGTTTTTTGATTGGGCTGTTTTTGCCAGCCACTATAGCGGAAACCTAAAAATTGAACATGAATTAAATAGTAAAAACGTGGTTTTTGCATCCGGTTTATAAATTGCAAAATTAAATCCAAACATCCTTTTGTACATCAAAAGGAAGGGTTAGATCCAATTTTGGCTTGGTACTTATTTTTTTTAATTGACTGATTATTAGTTTGTCGAGTTTTTTTGGCACTTCCTCTATGCCTTATTTATTCCATCTCAAATTAGTGTATATTCAACGATATTTTGCATTCCATATAGGGATTTTATTGTAACTATGTTTAAAATTATCCTAAGCCTTAAAACATGATTATGGGAAATACAGCTAAAATACAGGTGTCCAAATTAAACATTATTCTATCGGTCATAACCATAGCTTGTCTCATATTCCTAAGCTTTTATAGCATCTATGGCAATACATTTGTTTTTAATAGAATAGATAACTTTATCTTCCCCCTACTAAGTGTAATACACTTATTGTTTATGTACGTCCTATGGTTCAAAATAACTGAAAATGAGTACCCAGATATGATCATGAAGCATATTGAGTATATCATGTATGGCATCTTATTGATCTATTTTTATGAAATATTCCAAACCTACTTAATACTTGAATCCCAGAATCAATTTCAAGGTCATGTTATTCCGAGTTCCTTTTTGCCCATGGCCATCGTGACTATTTCTTTGCAATCCTTATTGATAGTATTCACCATATGGTCCTTTGTTATTAGAAAGCAAATGGTTGGGAAATATGATTTTGACTACTTGAACAATCACATAGATGCTTGGTAATAAAGTGTAATGTTTTATAGGCCCCTAATAAAACTACCGTAAACGTCTTTTATTTGGTATCCAACGGTATATCGTTGTTTACTTAATTTTTTATAGGCTACCATTCCCCACAACAGTAATTCTTTGAGGAAATAGGTATCTTCTTTTTTAAAATCCGGTTGATATTCTTTAATGAGTTGTTGTAGCGGAACAATACTATCCAGTTTTTCCTTGTATTCCTTATCGGAGGCATCATCCAGTAAATCGAAACCTTCACCATCAAAGAACCAAGTTACCAGTTCGTCATAGGGGCCTTCTGCATCTTTGCGTTCCAATTTGTCTATCTTTGGAAAATAGGTATTAAAGAGTGACTTAACGGCATCTTCGATCAGTATTTCTGCCACACTACCAGAGCCTTCCTGTTCCCCTTCATAAACCAGTTCTATTTTTCCGATTATAGAAGGCACAACCCCCATAAAATCGCTCAACCTTACCATGGTCGATTTTTGTCCGTTCTTAAGTACCCTCCTTTCGGCCGTACTCATTAGGTTTTCATAGGAAGTAATGCTCATCCTTGCGCTAATACCGCTTTTAGCATCTACATATTCGCTTTCCCTAGCTTCCCTACTAATTTGTTCCAAAAGATTTTTTGCCAGATCTGGGACATAAATGAGTTCACTTTGGCGTAGGTCCAGTTTTGATTCCTGTTCGGTAATTTTACGCGCGGTTTCTATGTCTTCCGGGTAATGGGTTAAAATTTGGGACCCGATCCTGTCTTTTAAAGGGGTAACTATGCTGCCCCTATTGGTGTAGTCCTCAGGGTTTGCCGTAAATACAAATTGTAGATCTAATGGTAACCTAAGTTTAAAGCCTCTAATTTGAATGTCACCTTCCTGTAAAATATTAAATAGTGACACCTGAATTCTTGCCTGTAAATCCGGTAATTCATTAATGACAAAAATACAACGGTTGGCCCGTGGTATCATCCCAAAATGGATGACCCTGTCATCCGCGTATGATAATTTTAGGTTGGCTGCTTTTATAGGGTCCACATCACCTATCAAATCGGCTACAGTAACGTCTGGAGTAGCTAGTTTTTCATAGAATCTTTCATTTCTATGCAGCCAGGAAATAGGAGTTAGGTCTCCGTGTTCTTTAATAGTGTCTATGGCAAATCTTGAAATGGGATTTAAAGGATCGTCATTTATTTCCGAACCGGATATGACGGGAATATATTCATCCAACAAATTTACCATAAGCCTCGCCAACCTAGTCTTGGCCTGCCCCCTTAGTCCCAAAAGATTAATATTATGCCTGGATAGAATAGCTCTTTCCAATTCAGGAATAACCGAGTTCTCATAGCCCCAAACCCCTGGAAAGGTAATTTCATCCAATTTTATTTTCTCTATTAGATTGGCCCTTAATTCATCTTTTATCTTTTTGGTTTTATATCCAGCTTTTTTAAGCTCCCCTAGGGTATTAATTTCCTTGTAATTCAATTTCATCTGTGATATTTAATTTTAGTTAACCGGTTAAAGTAAACCGGTATTTCTGCTGCCAAAAACCTTTTTGTTACTATTGGATTTTGGCTATTTATCCCTTTAATCTTTTCCTTCTGTTTTGCTCGTAGTCTTCAAAAATCATTTCACCAAGTCCCTTTAACCCAGTAAAGAAGGCCTTCCCTTTATTGGCCTCGGTAAAATGTCTTACAAATTGTGTTAAATACGGATCTTTGGCAATCATAAAGGTGGTTATGGGAATATGTAGTTTTCTGGCCTGTCTGGCCATATTATAACACTTCTCAACAATATAATCATCCAGGCCCACACTATTTTTATAATAAGTACCATCTGCCAATTTAATACAACTGGGCTTGCCGTCTGTAATCATAAAAATTTGTTTGTTCGTATTACGCTTTCTTCGCAGCATGTCCATTGCCAATTGAAGCCCGGCCACTGTATTGGTATGATAGGGGCCTACTTTTAGGTAGGGCAAATCTTTAATGGGAATTGGCCAAGCATCATTGCCAAAAACTAAAATCTCCAAAGTATCTTTAGGATAACGCGTCGTTATTAGTTCGGCCAAAGCCATGGCCACCTTTTTGGCCGGCGTTATGCGGTCTTCACCATAGAGAATCATACTATGGCTAATATCTATCATTAATACGGTACTCATCTGGGCTTTGAATTGGGTATCCTCTACCACTAAATCCTCTTCGCTTAAATGAAAATTCCCGATTCCATGATTTACTTGGGCATTCTTTAAACTCTCGGTCATAGAAATTCGTTCCAAACTGTCACCAAACCTGTATTCTCTAAATTCTCCAGTATGTTCATCTCCCCTACCGGATAAACCTGTTTTATGATTGCCGGCACCGCTACGTTTAATTTTCCCGAAAATTTGGTTCAGAGCGGCCTGCCTTATAATTCGCTCCATTTTGGCAGTTATGGACAAATCTGCTTTTTGGTCTCCAGAACCGGAACCGTCACCATCCTTAGGCTCTTCCCTGAGGAACCCTTTTGCTTTAAGGTCTTCTATAAAATCGTCAATGGTATAATTATCATCTGTAAGTTCGTACTCCTTGTCCAATTCCCTTAACCAATCCAAGGCCTCATCCACATCTCCGGAAGTATGTGTAATAAGCTCCTTGAAAATATCAAAAAGTTTTTCAAAGGGAGTTTGTTCAGGGGCTTCATAATTGGAAAATCGAAACCCTTTTCTTTTATTCATAGCCATACTATAAAATTAATTAATTTGGATTAGACCATTTCTTTTTTAATGAAAACTTAACTGTTTACCTATATTAGTATCGTGTGAATCATAAAAACCTTTCATATTATCTATCATTTTTTGAAACCCCTGCGCTTTGGCATGGGGAATTGGACGGCTTAAAACAATTTGAGTTTCCCAGAATTGATTTTGTAGATCTGAAAACCGAAGCAATTCCATTCAATTTGAGGTTTGGTCATAAAATAGAACACATTTTTCTGCAACTACTTCAGCATTCTCAAGACTATAGGGTAATAGCACACAATATTCCAATCCGCAAGGATAAAGTAAGTCTGGGTGAAATAGATTTTGTGCTACAACATACTGAAAACAAGTCGCATGTGCATATTGAGTTAACGTACAAGTTTTATGTAGTTCGCAAGGATACCACTATTGTTGAGCAGCTATTAATAGGTCCCAACCAACGGGATTCTTTTTATGCCAAGAAGGAAAAAATAAAAAACCGCCAAATACCCCTTCTAAACACTCCAATAGCTATTTCTGTTTTGAAAGAATATAATTTGGACACTTCTAAACTTCAACATCGGGTATGCTTTAAATCCCAATTGTTTATCCCTTATGACTTGGAGAGAGTGAACCTATTTCCTTTTAATTCCGCTTGTATTGTAGGTAGGTGGATTTCCTTGGCAAAATTTAAAACCAGTAAATTTTTAGACTTTGTCTATTATGTACCAACCAAATCAGAATGGCTTTTAAGGCCACACAATGAAGTGGTATGGTCGACACATATCGAAGTCCTTGATCACATTACAAGCAAATTGGAAGAGAAATATTCTCCCATGCTTTGGGTTAAAACAAAGGATTTCAAAATTGAAAAATTATTTGTCTTATGGTGGTAACTGTATTCCCCCTTTACAAAGGCAATCGACTTACTATGCAAAAATCATAGTATTTAAAATGTCGGCAATATAGCAAGCAATTTTACGTTTTCTTTGGATAAAACTTGAAACCCCCGACCTTATGAAAAAAATTCTACTATTATTCTTCTCATTATCCATTTTTTCGTTTGCCACGGCCAAGGATGATTGCGAAATAATCTATTCAACTGCTTCTTATGCTTTAAACCATGCCAAGAGAGCACTAAAGGCCAACAATTATGAACACCAGAAGTATTATGCAGGGAAGGCCCTTAAGTCCTACGACAAACTTTTAACGTTACTGGAAGGCAGTCCATGCGAAACACTTACAGAAAAAGTACAGGACATTATTGCTGATGCAGTTAAAGCAGCAGATCCTGCGGATTGGGATAGAGGCCGTTATTACAGCAAAAAGGTGTTTAATAGTACTCAGGATCTAATTCTCGAATTGGATAGCCGAACAGAGGTAGCGGGTGTAGAGACTATTCCTTGATTTTTTTAAAATATTAGTTCCTCGCTAACTAAAAAATAAAAATGCCATTGTCTACCAAGGATTACAAAACTGTAATTTCAATCGGTATACAATGACATTTTATCTTTACCCCCTAGGGCCTTAGCCAATAACTCCCAATGGTGCGGTAGTTTTCCAATTTCCCCTAGTGAAATCCGGAAATTCTTGGGGTGCGCCATTTTGGGCCACGGATACCTCACTCAAAGTGCCTACAGCACTCCAATAGCAGCCCTCGTATACGTTTTGATCTAAAGGTAGGCCATTGCGAAGGCACTCGATGATTCGGAACCTCATTATAAAGTCCATTCCTCCATGTCCGCCCATTCTGGTAGCCAATTCTCCCAAACGGACATATAATGGGTGTTCGTATTTTTCAAAAATATTTTGTAATTGTTCTCCTTCCGCATATTCATGATGGTTGTCCGGACCTCCTTCCACCCCACCTTCCAAGGCAACTCGGGTCGGGAATCCGGTCAAGGTACCTTTAGTTCCTTGAATGAGATTATGTCTTGTATATGGTCTTGGGCTAGTTTCATCCCATTGTACCATAATAGTCCTTCCCAAATGGGTTTTAACGATAGATGTATTTATATCCCCGCCTTTAAAGTCCAACTTATTCCATTTATGATCCGAGGGAAAGTTTTTGGCTGCATATAGATTACGTCCTTTGCCAGGCGAAGAAAATGAGTTTATAAATTTAAAATTATCTTCTCCCCTAGCTAAATTCATGTATTGGGCAACCGGGCCCAACCCGTGTGTTGGATACAGGTTTCCATTGCGATGGGCATAATGCGGGGTACGCCATGAACCTGTACCACGTTCCACATCGTTCATCTGTGACCTTAATTCATGAATATAGGAAGCTTCCCCGTGCAGCAATTCACCAATAACACCTTTCCGGCACATGTTCAGATAGAGCAGTTCTTCCCTACCATAGTTCACGTTCTCCATCATCATACAATGCTTTTGGGTCTTTTCAGAAGTATCGACTAATTCCCACATTTCCTCCAACGTAAGGGCTAATGGTACTTCCACAAAAACATGTGCTCCACTTTTCATAGCTTCAATGGCCATGGGGGCATGCAATTTCCATGGGGTAAACACAAAAACGGCATCTGGTTTCTCCTTCTTGAGCATTTTTTTCCAGTCGTTCTCCCCATCGGTATAAAGTTTTATATTTTTATGACGGGTTCCACCGCCATTTTCCTTACATACTTTTGCCGCTTTCTCCGCCAAATCCTCATATAGATCACTGATCGCTACCACTTCCGTTCCTTGAATAGCCGCAATCTGATGTGCATGACCAGACCCACGTGATCCTACACCTATAAATGCACATCTAACCGTTTCTAATTTAGGGGCAGAAAAGCCACCCATGTAAATAGCTCCTGGCTTAGGTGGCGGGGTATTAACCAAATCGTTGCCCTTATTTGAATTGGACCATGCAGGGGCCATGGCTATGCCCATTCCTGCTATGGAAGTCTTTCTGATAAAATCTCTTCTATTTGATTTCATGGTCTGTACGCTTTTTAAGTTTAATAACTGATCTTTGGAATTTTGAAGGTAAGTCAATTATTATACTAAAAAAACACCAAGTTGCAAATTAGACGATTTTCATTTGAATTAAATATATTTTTACTAATGGCGGGACTGTAGCACCTCTACAATGTCCTGAAGTTTGAAGCCTTTCGCCTGCAGCAATATTAGGTAATGGAATAAAAGATCGGCACTTTCCTCTTTGAACAAGTGATCGCTGTCATCTTTGGCCTCAATTACGACTTCAACAGCCTCTTCCCCTACTTTTTGGGCTACTTTGTTAATACCACTCTTAAATAAGGAGGAAACATAGCTGGGTTTAACTCCTTCAGGAATAGGAATTGTTCCTTCGGCCTGACCTTTCCTGTTTTGAATAATGTTTTCCAATTCCGAAATAAACCCATATGTAGTTTTATTTTCCTCTCCCCAACAGTTATCCGTACCCTTATGGCAGGTTGGTCCAACTGGATTAACCGTCACTAGCAGCGTATCATTGTCACAGTCCAACTTCATATCAACCAGATTCAAAAAATTTCCACTTTCCTCTCCCTTGGTCCATAATCTGTTCTTAGTACGACTATAGAAGGTAACTTTACCGCTGTCCTTAGTTGTTTTATATGCCTCTTGATTCATATATCCAAGCATAAGTACATTTTTGGTAAGTTTATCCTGTATTATTGCTGGGACCAGGCCGTCGTTGTTTTTATTGAAGTCTATGTTCATAATTTCGGATTCTTGTATGGGTTTAAGTTGTGTTCTAGGGACTGCTTATTTTAATCCAACAGGTCTAGTAACAATATTGATTAAAGTCTAACGGGAATATTATTTCGTTTTAACTCTTCTTTTAAGTCTTTTATTTCTATTTCCTTAAAGTGAAAAACGCTTGCCGCCAAAGCTGCATCGGCCTTGCCTTCAATAAATGTATCTGTGAAATGTTGCATATTGCCAGCGCCTCCCGATGCTATTATGGGGATATTCAATTCGGTGGATAATTTGGCCAAAGCTTCATTGGCAAATCCGTCCTTAGTACCATCGTGGTTCATGGAAGTAAATAGGATTTCACCCGCTCCGCGGTCTTCCACTTCCTTTGCCCAGCTGAAAAGATTTAATGTTGTGGGCACCTTCCCACCTACCAAATGCACGATCCATTCCCCGTCAATTTGTTTGGCATCTATGGCTACAACAATACATTGGGAGCCAAATTTGGCGACCAACTCATTGATCAATTGAGGATTTTTTACTGCGGATGAATTTATAGACACTTTATCCGCCCCGTTATGCAGTAAAATATCTACATCTTCCACAGAAGATATACCACCACCTACAGTAAACGGAATATTGACTTTTTCGGCAACTCGCAGTACCAAATCGGCCAATGTTCTCCTTCTTTCCTCCGTAGCGGAAATATCTAAAAAAACCAATTCGTCCGCTCCGGTTTTCGCATAGATTTCTGCGAGTTCCACGGGATCTCCTGCGTCTCGAAGATCTACAAAGTTTATCCCCTTTACTGTTCTACCGTTTTTAATATCCAAACAAGGAATTATTCTTTTTGTTAACATTGGGTTCTTTTATTTTTGTCTTTGGAGATAAATCCAATTAATATCATCATTACTATTACTAGCTTGTCCCATTACGCTACAACAGGATGTATTGGTTAAATATCGAGAATAAATTTTTCCAATTGTTTTAAACTAATTCTATTTTCATAAATAGCCTTACCTATTATAGTACCTTCACAACCCAATTCTGCTAATTTGGGGAGTTCATCAAAAGTTGAAATTCCACCACTGGCAATCAATAATAACTTAGTGCCACATGCTTCCAAAATTTTACGGTATAAATCAAAGGAAGGGCCTTCCAACATACCATCTTTGCTGATATCGGTACAGATAACCCCTCTGATTCCTTCTTTTTGATACCCTTGGATAAAGGGAACCAGTTCCTCCTGGGATTCTTCCATCCAACCGGAAACGGCAACCATCTCATTCTTGGCATCCGCTCCAAGAATAATTTTCTCTGGACCATATTTGTTGATCCAGGAAATAAATGTTTCACGGTCTTTTACGGCAATGCTACCACCTGTAATTTGATTGGCCCCACTTTCAAAGGCTATTCTTAAATCATCATCGGTCTTTAGTCCACCACCAAAATCTATTTTCAAGTTGGTATTGGAAGCTATTTTTTCCAACACCTTATGATTTACGATGTGTTTGGATTTGGCACCGTCCAAATCTACCAAATGTAGGTATTCTATCCCATGGGCTTCAAACTCCTTTGCCACCTCCAAGGGATTCTCATTGTAAATTTTCTTGGTATCGTAGTCTCCCTTGGAAAGTCTAACACATTTTCCATCAATGATATCTATTGCAGGTATTATTCTCATTTTTTATTTTAATTAAGTCCCTATTGGTATTTATTTATACTGGGGTCTCTATGGTTTCTATAAAATTCCTAAGAATCTGCTCCCCTACCTCACTGCTCTTTTCCGGGTGAAATTGGGTTCCATAAAAATTATCTTTTTTTAATGCTGCACTATATCCCAAACCATATTCCGCTTCGGCTATGGTTTCCTCGCAAATAGGAGCATAAAAGCTATGGACTAAATAAATATGCTCTTTTTCTTTAACGTTCTTGAACAAATCGGATTTCAAATTGGTAATTTGATTCCATCCAATTTGAGGCACCTTTACTTCTTTGGAAAATTTAACCACATCTACATCAAAAATACCTAGGCCTTGGGTGTCGCCTTCTTCCGAAGTATGACACATTAATTGCATCCCTAAACAAATTCCCAATACGGGTTGTTTTAGTTTAGGGATAATCTCATCCAATTTACTTTCGCGCAATTTTTTCATGGCACTACTTGCCTCCCCCACCCCAGGGAAAATAACTTTATCGGCCGCTATTATTTCATCTGCATCATGACTCAAAATAGCCTGATAGCCCAAGCGTTGAAAGGCAAATTTAATACTCTGAATATTTCCGGCTCCGTAATCTATAATTACTATCTTCATTTCTCTGTGTCCCTGGGACAGAATTTTTTACTTCTACAATACTCCTTTGGTACTAGGCAATACCATTTTTTCTACATCGCGTTTCACGGACATCTTAATAGCCTTGGCAAATGCCTTGAAAATGGCCTCTATCTTATGGTGCTCGTTATTGCCTTCGGCTTTGATGTTTAAGTTAGCTTTTGCTCCATCTGTAAACGATTTAAAGAAATGATAAAACATTTCAGTGGGCATTTTTCCTATCATTTCCCGTTTAAATTCAGTTTCCCAGACCAACCAATTTCTTCCTCCAAAATCAATGGCTGCTTGGGCCAAACAGTCATCCATGGGCAAACAGAATCCATATCTTTCTATCCCCAATTTATTGCCCAGGGCTTTATGGAACAACTCGCCCAACGCTATGGCCGTATCCTCAATGGTATGATGCTCGTCTACTTCCAGATCTCCTTTAACCTTGATTTCCAGGTCCATATGACCATGACGTGCCAATTGATCCAACATATGATCAAAGAAGTCCAATCCAGTGCTAATATCACTTTTTCCGGTACCGTCTAAATTTAGTTTGATAAAAATATCGGTTTCATTAGTTTTTCGGGTTATTTCGGAAACCCTATCTTTTAACTTTAAAAACTCGTATATTTTTTCCCAATCATTGCTTTCCAAAGCTATGCAATCGTTCAATTCCTCCCTTTTAACAGATATTTCCCCAGTACCCAAGTTGGTGTCGTCATTGATAAAGATTCCTTTGGCCCCTAAATTTTTTGCTAATTCAACATCGGTCAGTCTATCGCCTATAACAAAGGAATTGACTAAGTCATACGCTTCTGAAAAATACTCGGTAAGCAATCCGGTTCCAGGTTTCCGGGTATTGGCATTTTCGCGGGGAAATGTCCGATCCAGAAATACCTTATCAAAAACTACTCCCTCGTTTTCAAAAGATTTTAAAATGAAATTGTGTACCGGCCAAAAGGTGTCCTCGGGAAAAACATCGGTACCCAATCCATCCTGATTGGTAATCATCACCAATTCATAATCCAATTCCTTGGCTATCTTGCCCAAATAGGTAAAGGCTTTGGGGTAAAATACCATCTTTTCAAAGGAGTCTATCTGCTCATCTACTGTTTCCTTAATCATGGTTCCGTCCCTATCTATAAAGAGCACTTTTTTTGCCTTTTGCTTCCCTTGTGGGGAATTCGTATTTGTATCCGAACTCATAGTATTATATGGTTGTTATATTCTGCAATGCACTTATTAATATCTCATTTTCCTCCTTGGTCCCTACAGTGAACCTTAAGGTGTTCTCACAAAGGGGCTGGGTTGTTCTGTTGCGGACAACGATACTTTTTTTTAGTAGTTGATTATATCTTTTGTTAGCATCATCCACCTTGGCCAATATGAAATTAGCGTCGGAAGGGTATATTTTTTCTACGAAATCTACTCGACTCAATACGTTAACAAGAGCCTCACGTTCCGTTAAAATGTCAGAAACCTCCAAATTAACCGCATTTGCATCCAAAACCCTTTCCAAGGCTCTTTGTTGGGTTAATTCATTTACGTTGTACGGGGGTTTAATTTTATTCAATACCGAAATAATTTCTACTGAAGCGTAACATGTTCCCAAGCGTATTCCGGCCATTCCATAGGCTTTGGACAAGGTTTGGGTAACCACCAGATTGGGATAGTTGGCCAATTCCGTAATCCAGCTCTTCTCACTTGAAAAGTCGATATAGGCTTCATCTACAACTACCAAACCATTAAAATTATCCAACAACTCCCTAACGCTGCTATTGGAAAAACTATTCCCTGTTGGATTGTTCGGTGAGCATAGGAATAGTAGTTTACTCTTTTGATCTGCTACCTTGAGTATTTCGGGCACATTGGGTTCAAAATCATTTGTCAAAAGAACCTCCCTATTCTCCACGTTGTTAATACCTGCAAGTACCTTGTACATGCCATAGGTTGGAGGTAAGCTTATAATGTTGTCCTTTTTGGGTTCACAAAAGGCCCGGAAAATTAAATCCAACACTTCATCACTACCGTTGCCCAATAGAAGTTGTTGGGAAGAAACTCCTTTTCTTTCTGCCAATACCTCTTTTAAACGTCTTTGGTGCGGATCGGGATATCTATTAACCCCAGTTTCAAAAGGGTTTTCATTGGCATCCAAAAACACCATCTTGGAGCCGTCCGAAACATATTCGTCCCTTGCAGAAGAATAGGGGCTCAATCCCTTTACGTTCTCCCGTACTAAATTGTTGATATTGAATATTTTTGTTTTCATTCTCTTTGTGCTTTTCGCCATTTGGCTACGCTGGTATGAAGGTGTTTTACCTGAATACGGGTACCATTATTTTAAACTCTCCAATCTAAGGCTTACTGCATTTTTATGTGCCTGTAACCCTTCGGCTTCGGCCATCAACTCAATGGTCTTACCAATTTCCTGGATACCTTGTTCGGATATTTTTTGAAAAGTCATACTTTTCATAAAGCTATCCAAATTAACCCCGCTATACTGCTTGGCGTATCCGTTGGTGGGTAGGGTATGATTGGTTCCCGATGCGTAATCCCCCGCACTTTCCGGAGTGTAATTCCCAATAAAAACAGAACCGGCATTGTGGGTTTGTTCTAAATAAAACTCCTCGTTCTGAACACATAAAATGTAATGTTCCGGTCCGTATTCATTTATGAGATCTACAGCCGTCTGTTGGTCTTCTATGAAGATCAACTTACTATTGGCGATGGCCTTTACGGCTATTTCTTTTCTGGGCAGGTCCTTAATTTGCTTGGCAACCTCCGCTTCAACAGTATCTATTAGGGTTTTTGAAGTGGACACCAAAATAACCTGACTGTCCACACCGTGTTCGGCCTGACTTAATAGATCGGAGGCCACAAATGCGGCATTGGCGGTATCATCGGCCATGACCAAAAGTTCACTGGGACCGGCTGGCATATCTATGGCGATTCCGTATTTAGTAGCAATCTGTTTGGCAACAGTTACAAATTGGTTACCCGGTCCAAATATTTTGTACACAGGAGGAATGGTTTCCGTCCCAAAAGTCATACTGGCAATGGCTTGGATACCACCAACCTTGAATATCTTGGTAACCCCACAAAGGTTGGCAGCATATAAAATGGCTGGGTGTACCTTCCCTTCCTTGTTAGGAGGGGTACAAAGAATAATTTCTTTGCATCCGGCAATATTGGCTGGAATGGCCAACATTAAAATGGTAGAAAACAAAGGAGCCGTACCCCCTGGAATATATAATCCTACTTTTTGTATAGGCCTTTTTTCCTGCCAGCATTGTACGCCATCTGCAGTCTCTACTGTAATTCTTTCAGTTTTTTGGGCCTTATGAAATTTTTCAATATTGTTTTTAGCTTGTTGAATAGCTAATTTTAAATCATTGGAAATCAATTTATTGGATTCCTCTATCTCCATAGATGATACCAAAGCGTCCTGTAAGACCACCCCGTCAAATTTTTTGGTGTAACTACTTACCACGGCATCCCCACCGGCCTTTATTTCCCTGAAGACAGAATTGACAATATCCTCGATGTCGGAGACAGATTGTGTAGGCCGTTTTAAAACGGTCTTCCATTGTGTTCTTTCCGGATTGTATATTTTGTTCATTACTATAATACTTTTTGCATGTGGTAACCTATAGCCTTATAACCTTGTTTGTTCCAAAACCGAACACCTTTCTCATTATTTATATAGCAGTTGATCTCAGCGGTATTGCATCCAATTTCCAACGCATAATTTAAAACCTGATCCAACATTAATTTCCCGACTCCAGAACTTCTATATTCTGGCAATACAAATACATTGTCCGGTTCCAGGTGTTTACCTACATATAACTTATTTAAAACCCATACCCCACAAATGCCGATCAATACTTCTTTATCATATGCTACCAAACATTGATATCCGTCCATGAGCATATCCTGCAATCTTTTTTTAAGGGTTTCTACAGGTACTTTATAGTTGTTGAGCATTTGTACCAAAGGCAAAATTTCATTCATATTCTCCTTTGAGATGAACCCTATTTGAAAATCAGTAGCCATAGTTCTATTACAACACCATTTTTTCTATAGGGCAAACCAATATTCCCTCTGCTCCTGCTTTTTTGAGTTCTTGAATAACTTCCCAGAACTTATCCTTGTTGATTACCGTATGTACGGAACTCCATCCTTCTTCTGCCAATGGTAGTACGGTAGGACTCCTCATCCCTGGCAACAGACCAATAATCTGATCCAACTTATTGTTTGGAGCATTTAACAGCACATATTTGGACTGTCTGGCGAGTAAAACGGACTGTATCCTGAATCTTAATTTTTCCAACAAAACGGTCCCTTCCTGAGAAATTTGAGGGGAAACAGCTAATACGGCCTCACTGGTCAACATTACCTCCACCTCTTTTAAATTGTTTTTGAATAGCGTACTACCACTGGAAACAATATCACAAATGGCATCGGCCAACCCAATATTGGGGGCAATCTCAACGGAGCCATTAATAATGTGAAGATCTGCTTTTACCCCTTTGCTGTCCAAGTAGTTTTTAACCGTATTTGGATACGAAGTGGCAATTCTTTTACCTTCAAAATCCTTAACTGAATTATACTTTACCGATTTAGGAACAGCCAAGGACACTTTGCATTTGGAAAAACCTAATTTCTCGGCAACAGAAATATCCTCCCCTTTTTCTATTAGGACGTTTTCACCAATAATGGCTATATCTATTACACCGTCCCTCAAGTATTGTGGGATGTCCCCATTTCTAAGATAAAAAACCTCTAATGGAAAGTTTCTGGATGAGGCTTTAAGTTGGTCTTTTCCATTGTCGATGGAAATACCACAATCTTTTAAAATTTGAAGCGAGTCCTCATTTAAGCGACCACTTTTCTGGATTGCAATTCTAATTTTTTTCATTTTTTAAATTTTTGTTTTTGGCCTGAACAAATCCAACAGGTAGTTAAATACAAAACCCGTTTGATTGCTCAAACGGGTTAGAATATAGTTTAGATACAACAATACATTCCTAGCTCGCTTGACTGCAAGTGAAGAAATGATGATGATGTGTCCTGTTATTTCTCATGATAAGGCAAAATTAAAACTATTTTTCAACCTTGGAAAATTTATACGGAACAATTTATTTCAAAATTGTTAAATTATTATTGATTGCCTAAAATAATAGGCATTCCAGAATCGCCACTCCCAATAACAATAACTTTTGAATTAGGGGAATCCGCCAATTTAATAGTAGCATCTATTCCCTTGTCCTGTAAAATTTTGTCGGTCAAAGAAGCACTTAGAATAGTATTGGCATCAGCCTTACCCTTCGCCTCTATGATTACTTTTTGCGCTTCCTTTTCTGCTGTAACCAATCTAAATTCATATTCCAAAGATTCCTGTTCCTGTCTAAGTTTACGCTCTATGGCCTCTTTAATGGTCACTGGAAGGGTTACATCCCTAACCAATATTTCGTTCAGTTGAATATACTGTCCGTCAACTATTTTTTGAGTTTCTTCAAAGATTTCCTGTTGTATGGCATCTCTTTTACTGGAATATAATTGTTCTGGAGTATACCTCCCAACAACGCTTCGTGCAGCAGACCTAATGGTAGGCAATAAAACACGTTGTACATATTGCGTACCTTTTTCTTGGTGCAATTTTCCGATAAACTCCCTTTTTGGCTCAAACCAGGCAGAGGCTTCCAACTTAATTTCAAGGCCGTTGGATGACAATACCTGCATTTTTTCCATTAGCTCTTGTTGCCTCACCTCATATATAAAAACCTTGTTCCAGGGCGCTACAATGTGGAATCCTTCACCTAAGGGTGGCTCATCCGTAACCACACCCCCGCCAAAAGTTTTATATAACACGCCGGCCTCACCTGAGTTAATGGTAACGGCAGATTTTGAAATCATGATAACTAATACGATGACAGCGAATATAGCTGGTAATGCAATTTTTGGTAATTTGTCCATTTATTATATTTATTAAGTTAATCCATTATACTTTCTAATAACCCACTCCAACGACAGTGCTGCAATGATGAAACCTAAAAGCATTTTAAAATTGATTAAAGGTACAACAATTTGTTTGCTTTTTTGGGTTGGTATATAATTAGAATTGGTTTCTAAATCCTTTATCATTGATTCCTCTTGGGAGGGATAATACAATTTTCCCCGGGTATTATTTGCTAGGCGCTGTAGTTTGTTATAATTACTTGAAGAAAATTGTTTTTCCACATCAAAATCCAAGATTGAAAAGCTGCCAGATTTACTTAGGTTATCCTTGGCTACAGTGGCTGTGAAGCTATATTCTCCAGAGGTTAAATTACTAAGGTCGGCCTCATAATATCCATCATTCAATAACATAGGTACTTCCACCAATTTATCACGGTGTTCCTCCCTTACTTTTAAATTAATAAATGCATTTGGATCAAAGGAAAAGGCCTCATCAAAATAGGTTGCAGTTACCTTTGTTTCATTGCTGTTATTGTATATGGATTTATAATCCAATATAAACCTGTTTTTGCCTTTTGAGGTTGTTAGATATAGAATCAATTTTCCCAAAAAAGCATCAAAATTTTTAAAGGTTTGAGCTTTCTTAAAAGCATGAAGTCTCCATTTCCATAAATTCTCCCCATTCAAAATGGCGTGTTTTGATACCTTTCCTTCCGCCATGGTCAATAAGGGTTGGTTCATCTCCACCCCTTTGATACGCATTTTTAGCAAGGCCTCGCTATTCCCCAAGATATCTAGGGATCCCGCATTGGTTAGAAGTGGTGGAAAACCCTCAAAAGTGACATCGGAAATGTCATATTTGGAAAAGGCATTATTTAGGCTTGCAAACACCTCCTGTTGTGGATAACCCGTTCCGATAAGGTAGTTTTTTTGAACGCTGTTCAAGAAATTAAAATCCGTATTAGTACCCAATATTGTAAACGAATTGGATTCTCGCAAGTCAATTTGCTTATAAATTCGATCAAAAGCTGCATCTGGCTGATATAGTATATAGACGTCTACTTCTTCCAATTTATTTAAATCGACATCGGGCTTATAGATCGAGACTATTCTTTGTTCATTGCTTTCAATGGCTTTTTTAATTGTACCGATGTCGGGGTGAAGGATGCTGGAAATTACGGCTACACTCGTTTTTTCATCAATCACTTCCAATGTTAATAATTTTTCATTGTTAACCTTGTTTTTTTCATTTGGTAAAGGTGTAATAACCACCTTAATATTTTTTATACCAACGCTACTAGCCTCTAACTGTGTACTAATAATTTTGGTGTTGGACCTAGGGGAAAGATCAACCTTTTCCTTATAGGCCAATTTACCATCGACTAAAATATTCAATTCGGAGTTAATATCTTCCTGACCTTCATAAGAGACAAAAACCTCCAAGGGAAATTTATTCTTCAAAAAAGCATATCTATTTGTATTTACCTGACGAACTATAAGATCTTCGTATTTGGTGGTATCGCCCAAAACAACAGGCAAAATAGGAAAGCTTTGTCTTTTTCCATAAAATTCATAATCTTCCCCTATTGTTTGATTTCCGTCGGAATACATGACCACCACAGAGTTGGAGCCCGTATATATTTCATTTAAACGAGACAGTGCCTTTGCAATATTAGTGCTTTTATCAGGGAGGGCAAGGCTATCAGAACCGCTCAGGTCTGCGCCAAATCTATAATTATCAATATTGAACCTTTCGGATAATAAAGCATTATTTTTTATTGAAGCTAGTTGTGAACTTACCAGGGCTTTGTCCTCTTTGGTAATAGAGGATGAATTGTCTGTTAACAGTATCAAATTTGCTTTTTCCAAAGAATATTCCTGGAAGGAAAATTTTGGATTAATAAAAAGTAGCATGGTGCCGAATACGGACAAAAAACGCAAAAAGGAAAGGACCACTTGGAGTTTTCCTTTCCTTTTGTTTTTGTAATAATATTGAAACAGTACAAGTGCCAGTGCCACAGTGGCCGAGAGCAATATTAAAAGTACTGTTGTTATTTCCATACTATTTTTTCATTGGAACATGTTGGTAGACAATAGTTCAGGTCTTTTTTTAAATGTCGAATATCAAAATAATTGGGAATGGCACTTGGAGCCGATCATCCATAAGCATTATAAACAGACACTAAACCTTACAAAACCGACCAACCAATCCTAAGTAAGCATTCCGCCATCCACATTTAATACTTGTCCTGTTATGTAGCCTGATAGGTCCGAAGCTAAAAATAAACAGGCATTGGCAATATCTTCTGGTTGACCTCCTCTTCTTAATGGAATACCATCTCTCCACCCCTGTACTACTTTTTCATCCAGCTTATCGGTCATTTCAGTTTCAATAAAACCTGGTGCAATGGCATTACATCGTATATTTCTTGAACCTAGTTCCAAGGCTATGGATTTGGTAAATCCGATCATACCAGCTTTGGAAGCGGCATAATTTGCCTGTCCAGCATTACCCTTCACCCCAACTACACTACTCATATTAATGATAGCGCCCTTTCGTTGTTTAAGCATCGTACGTTGAACGGCTTTTGTCATATTAAAAACCGATTTTAAATTGATTTCTATAACGGAATCAAAATCATCCTCCCCCATCCTCATGAGTAGATTATCCTTAGTAATACCAGCATTGTTGATCAAGATATCGATTACACCTCCAAAATCTTCCAATACATCGGACACCAATTTCTCGGAATCCGTAAAACTGGCGGCGTTGCTCTTGTAGGCTTTGGCTTTAACCCCATAGGAGCTCAACTCTTTTTCCAAAGCCAAGGCAGGTGCTTCGCTGGAACTATATGTAAATGCGACATTTGCGCCATGCTTGGCAAATACCTGGGCTATACCTGTTCCTATACCTCTACTGGCTCCAGTGATTATTGCGTTTTTTCCTTCTAGTAACTTCATCTGTATTTAGTTTCTTAGTTGATAATCAAATATAGGCTATGTTTTATCTGTTTTAAAATTTTAACCCTTAATGCCGAGAAAAATTATTTCTCTTCTAATCAAATTAAGCAAAAAAAATCCCGTTTATCCTGAATAATTCCGACTTAATCGGTAGTACAGTATAAACGGAATTTAATTTTATAACATTGGGATTACCCCAAGACTTCTTTCACTTTTAAACCAATTTCTGCAGGCGAATCAACAACGTGGATACCACATTCCTTCATAATTCGTTTTTTGGCCTGGGCGGTATCATCACTACCCCCAACAATAGCACCGGCATGCCCCATGGTTCTTCCTGCTGGAGCAGTTTCACCAGCGATAAATCCAACTATAGGCTTTTTGCTGCCACTAGCTTTGTACCATTGCGCAGCATCGGCTTCGAGCTGACCACCTATTTCCCCGATCATAACCACACAATTTGTTTCTGGGTCGTTGATCAATAATTCAACGGCTTCTTTGGTGGTGGTTCCTATAATAGGATCTCCTCCAATTCCGATTGCTGTTGTTATCCCTAAGCCTTGTCGTACTACCTGATCGGCCGCCTCATAGGTCAAAGTTCCAGATTTGGATACAATGCCTACATTTCCTTTTTTAAACACAAAACCTGGCATAATACCAACTTTGGCTTCTCCGGGAGTAATAACTCCTGGGCAGTTAGGTCCAATCAACCTACAATCCATGTGCTTAATGTATTCATTGACCTTTACCATGTCAGCAACAGGAATTCCTTCCGTTATAGTAATTATGACTTTTATTCCAGCGCTAGCAGCTTCCATTATTGCATCCGCAGCAAAAGCCGGTGGAACAAAAATTATAGTCGTATCGGCTCCAGCTTTTTGCACAGCTTCTTCTACTGTGTTAAATACAGGTTTTCCCAAATGCTCTTGTCCACCTTTTCCAGGTGTTACGCCACCAACTACATTGGTACCGTAATCGATCATCTGCTCAGCATGAAAAGTACCTTCGCTGCCTGTAAAACCCTGAACAATAATTTTGGAATCTTTATTTACTAAAACGCTCATTATATATTTGGTTTATTTGATTCTTGCAAAAATAAAGTTTTGAAAAGGAATTCTAAACTATTCCCCAGTATATTTATTTTTCTATTTTTTTTAAAATGAAAGGTATTTGCTTGACATAAGCAAGCTGTTTTAATTTTTCCCTTGCCTCCTCTGCCGGACTCCCAAAATAATTCCTACCTCCTTCAAGAGACTTAGAAACCCCTGTTTGTGCCAGAACTACGGCTTTTTTCCCAATGGTGGCCGCACTTGTTACACCTACCTGTCCCCATAAGGTAACTTCATCTTCAATTATTACGCAACCAGCAATACCGGTTTGGGAAGCTATTAGGCATTTCTCGCCAATCACAGTATCGTGCCCCACTTGTACTTGGTTGTCCAACTTTGTACCCTTTTTGATCGTAGTATCTCCGGTAACCCCCCTATCTACAGTACAAAGCGCACCAATATCCACATTGTCTTCTATAACAACCCTTCCGCCGGAGATTAATTTATCAAATCCTTCAGGTCTGTTTTTGTAATAAAAAGCGTCCGATCCCAACACCGATCCTGCATGAATGGTGACATTGTTTCCAATTACACAATTATCGTATATGGACACATTGGAATGTATTAGACAGTTATCGCCAATAACCACATTGTTCCCAATAAAACAATTGGGCTGTACAATAGTATTCTTGCCAATTTTAGCCAGAGTGGAAATACTATTTTGAGCCATTAAAAAGGGCTTAAAGAAGATTGTCAATACATTAAAATCCCTAAAGGGGTCATCGGAAATTAACAAAGCTTTGCCCTCAGGACAGTCTACCTTTTTATTGATTAAGACTATTGAGGCTGAACAATTAAGAGCTTTGTCATAATATTTTGGATGATCAACAAAAACGATATCCCCTTTTTGAACAACATGGATTTCGTTCATCCCTAGCACAGGAAAATCCTCGTGCCCTACATATTCAGCATTGATTATGGTAGCAATTTGTTTAAGTGTATAGGGAGATGGAAATTTCATAATTGTTTGGTTCTAAAAAGCCAATGTGCAGGAAAGTCTTTTGACTAATCCTTTACACGCTCCATGTAAGCGCCTTTTTCGGTGTCAATTTTAATTTTATCTCCTTCATTGATAAAAAGAGGAACATTTACCGTGGCACCTGTTTCCACTTTTGCAGGTTTGGTTGCATTGGTAGCTGTGTTGCCCTTTACCCCAGGTTCCGTATAGGTTACTTCCAAAACAACACTTGCAGGCATATCTACCGAAAGAGGCATGCTGTCCTCTGTATTGAAAAGAATGGTCACTATTTCACCCTCCTTTAATAAATCTGGAGCATCCAAAGAACTCTCTTGAAGCGTTATTTGATTGTAGTCATCCGTATTCATAAAGTGGTAGGTTTCTCCTTCAGCGTATAAAAATTGGTAGGAACGGGTTTCTACACGTACATCTTCAATTTTTGCCCCTCCTGAAAAGGTATTGTCCAACACTTTTCCCGAACTTATACTTTTAAGTTTAGTCCTAACAAAAGCAGGACCTTTTCCGGGTTTTACATGAAGAAATTCAATTATTTTATAAATGTCGTTGTTGTACCTAATACACAATCCTTTTCTAATATCTGATGTTGATGCCATATAATTTTAATTTGTGCTAAAATAACCTTTCATGATTCCCCTTTGTGAATCTCTTATAAATTGTAAAATTTCATCCCTCTCCGGAGTAGCCTCCATTTCGGCTTCAATAATTTGAACAGCCTGGGTATTGTTATAATTCTTTTGATATAAAATTCTATAAATATTCTGTATTTCCCTGATTTTGTCCGACTCAAAGTGACGTCTTCTCAACCCTACGGAATTGATCCCTACATACGATAAGGGTTCCCGTGCAGCTTTTACAAATGGCGGCACATCTTTCCTTACCAAAGACCCACCGGTTACAAAGGCATGCCGTCCTATAGATACAAATTGGTGTACAGCCACCAAACCAGCCAAGATCACATTGTCACCAATAGTGACATGACCAGCCAGCGTGGAGTTATTGGAAAAGATACAGTTGTTGCCTACATAACAATCATGTGCAACATGGCAGTAGGCCATTATTAAACAATTATCCCCAATAACCGTTTTCATTCTGTCAGAGGTGCCCTTATGTATTGTGGCACATTCCCTAATAGTGGTATTATTACCTATTACAACAGTGGTATCTTCGCCTTCATACTTTAAATCCTGAGGAGGTGCAGATATAACAGCACCTGGAAAAATATTACAATTTTTTCCGATACGGGCACCTTCCATAATGGTAACATTGGAACCGATCCATGTACCATCACCAATTATTACGTTATTATGGATTGTGGTAAAAGGTTCTACTACAACATTTTTGGAAATTTTAGCTCCAGGGTGAATATAAGCCAGTGGTTGATTCATCCTTCTATTTCTTTTTAACTATTTGAGCCATCATTTCAGCTTCACACACCAATTTGCTATTGGCATAGGCATAGGCCTGCATGTGACATATACCTCTTCTAATAGGCGTTATTAAACTACAGTGGAAAATTAAGGTGTCGCCGGGAAGCACCTTTTGCTTAAACTTAACATTATCTATCTTCATAAAAAGGGTAAGATAATTTTCTGGATCAGGAACGGTACTCAGCACCAATATTCCTCCTGTTTGTGCCATAGCTTCCACCTGAAGTACTCCTGGCATTACAGGGGCTCCAGGGAAATGACCTACAAAAAAGGGTTCGTTCATGGTCACATTCTTCATTCCTACCACGTGTTCGGTCGAAAGCTCCAATATTCTATCTATAAGTAAGAAAGGTGGCCTATGGGGAAGCATGTCCATAATTTGATGGATATCCATCAAAGGTGGTTTGCTTAGATCGTACTGTGGAACATGATTCCTCTTTTCCATTTTTATGATCTTGGACAATTTTTTTGCGAACTGCGTATTCACGAAATGACCGGGTTTATTGGCAATTACTTTACCTCGGATCCTAGTCCCGACCAATGCAAGATCACCAATAACATCCAACAACTTATGTCTGGCAGCCTCATTGGGTTGGTGCAGTGTTAAATTATCCAATATCCCGTTCGGTTTTATAGATAATTTCTTTTTATTAAATGCCTTTTCCAGCTTCTTCATGGTAGAATCGGAAATCTCCTTGTCTACGTAAACAATGGCGTTATTTAAATCCCCACCTTTAATTAAACCATTTTCCAATAACATTTCAAGTTCATGTAAAAAACTAAATGTTCTGGCACCTGCAATTTCAGATTTAAATTCATTTAAATTCTCCAAGGTGGCGTTTTGTGTACCAAGTACCTTAGTCCCAAAATCGACCATGGTAGTTACCTGGTAATTTTCAGCTGGAATAATGGTAATTTCACTACCGGTCTCCTCGTCTTTATACGAGATTACATCTTTAACTATAAACTCATCCCGCAAGGCGTTCTGATCTACGATCCCAGCCTCTTCCAAGGCCTCAACAAAATATTTTGAAGAGCCATCCATTATTGGAGGTTCCGGAGCATTCAACTCAATGAGGACGTTGTCTATTTCCAGCCCCACCAAGGCAGCAAGAACATGTTCCGAAGTTTGAATTTTTACACCCCGTTTTTCCAGGTTGGTACCGCGTTGGGTATTTACCACATAGTTGGCATCTGCTTCTATAATGGGTTCCCCTTCCAAGTCTATACGCTTAAAAGCATATCCAAAATTTTCAGGGGCGGGAACAAAATTCAATGTTACATTTTCCCCTGTATGCAAACCAACACCCTTAAGGGTAATTTCCTTTGCAATTGTCCTTTGTTTTGTAGTTGTATTACTCACCGTCAATCCTTTTTTTCAATATGTTCCAATCTACTGATTATCCTAGGTAGATTTTTAAAATGCACGTAAGATTTATTGTAATCCCCATAATTTAGAGCGGGCGAACCTTGTAATATCTCATCATCCTTGACATTTCTTCCAATACCTGATTGCGCCTGAATTTTTACACGATCTCCTATTACTATATGGCCAACAATACCTACTTGCCCACCAATCTTGCAGTACTTTCCAATTTTGGTAGACCCTGCTATTCCTGTCTGCGCAGCTATTACGGTATGCTCCCCTATTTCCACATTATGGGCTATCTGAATTTGATTGTCCAACTTTACACCCTTCCTTAATATGGTAGAGCCCAAGGTGGCTCTGTCAATCGTGGTGCCGGCCCCTATATCTACATTGTCCTCAACAATTACATTTCCTGTTTGGGGTATCGTAACATATTCCCCATTTTCCTTAGGCGCAAATCCAAAACCATCAGCTCCCAATACAACACCGCTATGGACCACGCAATTATTGCCGATACGGGTTTCGGAATAAATTCTTGCCCCTGCAAAGATTACAACATTATTGGCAATGGTAACATTATCACCTATATAAACATTTGGATATATTTTAACGTTATCCCCAATCTTTACATTATTGCCCAGATAAGAGAAAGCCCCTAAATAAAGGTCCTTGCCGTAGGTAGCGGTTTTTGACTTAAAGACAGGCTCCTCAATACCCACTTTGTTATTTTTAACCTGATTGTAATATTCCAATAATTTTGAAAAGGATTTATAGGCATCATCTACCTTAATCAAGGTTGTTTTTACTTGATGTTCCGGTACAAAGTCCCTATTTACAATAGTTATGGAAGCTTTCGTAGTATATATATATGAAGTGTATTTTGGGTTGGCGAGAAATGTAAGTGCTCCCCTTTCCCCTTCTTCTATCTTTGATAATTTATGAACAGCTATTTCTGGATTTCCCTCAACATCCCCTTCTAAAATACCCGCGATTTGGCTTGCTGTAAATTTCATGTGGACAAAAGTAAGAAAAATAGTTAAACAGAAACTTTAGGATAGCACATATAATATTTGGTAACGGTCTTGGAAAGCGATTTCAAATATTGTTGATCGGACGCCTTTGCAACATCGGTAATAGTACCGTTACCTCTTAGGATGTTTATATTCTGACTTTTAGAATTATAGGCCTGGTTTTGTATTTCCCCCGAAAACACGAAATATGCAGTTTCCTTATCCGTCAATTGATATTGATTTTTAAAATTTAAAAAATGCTTCCTCAACTTGGCCTCATTTATAGGTTTGTTCTTTAGCTTAACGTGCAATAACTTACGGTCAATAATCATCTTACAAAGTCTGGATAGAACAAAATCGGAATGATTCTGCCAATTTTTAATGGAGGCTAAAATATCTACATCATCCAATTGGGCAAACAAATCCAACCTGTCCTCAGAAAAGCCTTCCTTCGGTATCTTGTTTTCCATAAAGAACTTTAGGGCACCGTTAAAATCTATTTTTTCACCTGCAGCCAGCAATTCCTTAGCCCTTTGTAAAATTTTTATCAATAATTGTTCGGCAACCAAGCCGGTTTTATGCAAATAAACCTGCCAATACATAAAACGCCGTGCCATTAAAAATTTTTCCACCGAGTAGATCCCCTTCTCCTCTATGACCAACTCGCCATCGAGAACATTCAACATGGTGAGGAGCCTTTCTGAATTTATATTCCCCTCTGCAACCCCCGTATAGAAACTATCTCTTTTTAAATAATCCATCCTATCCATATCCAACTGACTGGAAACCAGTTGGTTTAAGAATTTTTTAGGATATTGACCTTTAAAAATGGCAATTGCCGTGGATAATTTGCCCTTGTATTTTGTATTGAGGGCCTCCATAAACAATAAGGAAATATGTTCGTGGCTTACCCCCTCCACTATACTGTGTTCCATGGCATGTGAAAATGGTCCGTGACCTATATCATGCAATAATATGGCACATAGAAGTCCGACCTCCTCTTCTTTTGTAATTTCGATGGATTTAAACCTTAATACCTGAATAGCCTGTTGCATTAGATGCATACTTCCCAGGGCGTGATGGAAACGGGTATGGTGAGCCCCCGGATACACTAGGTAAGACAAGCCCATTTGGGAAATCCTTCGCAAACGCTGAAAATAAGGTTCCGCAATTAGATTAAAGATTAGTGCATTGGGTATTCCGATAAATCCGTAAATTGGATCATTGAAAATTTTAAGCTTATTTGATTTTTTCAAAACCAGAATTCTTTACGCAGGCAAATATAAGGACTAAATGAACAAGATAACAATACTTTGGGTAGATGATGAAATAGATTTATTAAAACCGCACATCTTATTTTTAGAAGGCAAACATTATAAAGTAATTACCTGCCTAAGTGGCAGGGAAGCATTGGATGAATTAAAAGAAACACATATAGATATTGTTTTTTTAGATGAAAATATGCCCGGTATCTCCGGCTTGGAAACGTTGAACGAAATTAAGGTAATCAATAATTCCCTTCCTGTAGTAATGATTACCAAAAGTGAGGAAGAGCTGATTATGGAGGAAGCCATAGGCTCTAAAATAGCGGATTATCTAATTAAACCGGTAAACCCTAATCAGATTCTGCTATCCTTAAAAAAGAATTTGGATCATTCCCGCTTGGTTTCCGAAAAAACCACGGCAAATTATCAGCAGGAATTTAGGAAAATTTCCATGGAATTAGCTATGGTCAGTAGTTATGAGGAGTGGGCGGAGTTATACAAAAAACTTATTTATTGGGAATTGCGCTTGGAGGAAATTGAAGATTCAGGTATGTTCGAAATATTAGAGTCTCAAAAAAGCGAGGCCAACCAGCAGTTTGGAAAGTTTGTAGAAAAAAACTATCAAAGTTGGTTTGAGGATAAGAGTGGCCCGGTTATGTCCCATACCCTATTTGGGCAATTGATTAAACCAGAATTGAAGGATAACAAAACATTGTTGGTGGTCATAGACAATTTACGCTATGATCAATGGCTATCCTTTGAGGAAACTTTAAATAGCTTTTACAGGAAACGCAAAGAAGTGCCATACTTCAGTATTCTACCTACCGCGACCCAATACGCCAGGAATGCCATCTTCTCTGGGCTAACACCTCTGAATATGGAGAAAAAATATCCCCAATGGTGGAGAAATGATACAGAGGAAGGAGGAAAGAATCTTTTTGAAACTGAATTTTTAGAGGCGCAATTAAAAAGATTAGGACTGGATTTAAAATGGGAATACCACAAGATAAGTAGCCTAAAGCAGGGCAAGCACCTCTCGCAAAACTTTAGGTCCCAAAAGGACAATGACCTGACCGTAATTGTATACAACTTTGTGGATATGCTGTCGCATTCTAAAACAGAAATGGAAGTAGTAAAAGAACTGGCAGCCAATGACAAGGCCTACCGCTCCTTGGCACAGAGTTGGTTTAAAAACTCCCCCTTGTTGGAAATAATTCAGCAAGCTCAGGGGCTAGGACTAAAATTGATTCTTACCACTGATCACGGCACCATAAATGTTAAGCAACCTTCAAAGGTTATCGGCGATAAGGAAACGAGTCTTAACCTACGCTACAAAACAGGTAAGAGTCTTACTTATGAACAAAAGGATGTTTTAGATGCTAAAGACCCTAATAAAATATTCTTGCCAAGTATCAATGTTAGCAGCTCCTACATTTTTGCTAAAAATGACCTGTTTTTTGCCTATCCCAATAATTATAACCACTATGTTGGTTATTATCGGAACACCTATCAACACGGAGGAATTTCTATGGAGGAAATGATTATTCCCTTTGTGGTTTTAGAACCAAGGTAATCCATTTAATGAGGCCAAATTCATAGAAGTATTTTATTTACACCGCAATAGGATTTAAATTGCGTCGATTTAATTTTTTTTAAATGACTATTTCATACACTATTACACAATTACAGAATGTTGCCAAGCAGTTGATTGCCAATGTTCCGTCAAAAACACTTTGCTTTTATGGGGAAATGGGCGCAGGTAAAACCACACTCATAAAAGCCTTGGTCAAGGAACTGAAGGGGGATGGGTCTGCGAACAGTCCAACTTTTGGTATTGTAAACGAATATCAAAAAAAAGATGGGAAGCTTCTGGGTTTTCATTTTGATTTTTACCGTTTAGAAAGCGAATCGGAGGCTTGGGATCTTGGGCTGGAAGAATATTTAAGTACAGATACTTGGGTTTTTATGGAATGGCCAGAGAAAATAGAAGGGATACTTCCAGAGACTAGAGCTGACATTAAAATTGAAATTTTGGATGAAAAAACAAGACGACTAACCATGCTCTAGCCCCATTTGTAAAATAATCCAATGTCTCAGTATCAAGAAGAGCACATTCGGATCGGTTGCTCTACCTCACTTTTGGTCGAGGTAGAGAATGGCACCCATCTACGAAGTGAATCAAAGTCCCGTTGAAATGCTTCAAATCATCGATGTAATACAAAATGTGTAATTTTTTTTCTATTTTTGTTTAACAATTAACCCTTTATCGTTGAACTTAAATCCTAAAAAACTATGAACATTAAAAAAATTACCTTTGGCTTTGCTCTTGCAGCATGTATTTCACTAGGAAGTTTCTCCTGTACCCCTAATAATACAGCGGAAGAAGATTCTTTGTATGAACAAAATATTGATATTTTAAAAATAAAGGTGCCTAAGAATGGCATTGATATACTAAAGATAAAAGTGCCCAAAAACGGTTAAAACACAGCGTAAAATTTAGAAGGGGTTCTATATACTAGAAGCCCTTTTTTTTTGTTATTATAACAATAAAACTATTACCCCTTTAACAAGCATGTTCAAACTGTTTAAGAATCTAGATCAAAGTGAGAAAAAAAAGAAATCGAGAAGTATTTTAATTGGAAGTATTGTGGCATTTACAATTGCCTTGACCCCATTAGTATTCTATTCCTATAAGTTTTTTCCTTCGGGGGACACATTAGACCTATATCTTTTTACTTATGAAAGCAACTATCAAATGAGCATTACTACCGTAATGTGGTTGTTTATGGCCAAATTTGTACCGTTACTACTATTGGTTCTATGGTTTTTCACCTGTAAGCATTGGTGGTATCACGCCTTATTGATTCCTATATCCATGTTTGTCTTCCAAATAGTTTCCTTAATTTATGAGGATCGGTTTATAGATGAGGTTGAACTATATTGGTTATTGCCCATTATGACTGTAACCATACCCTTTGTTTATTTCATTCGCTTAAAGTTATTTGACAAACACGTCCTAGGAATTGATTTGGAGGCTATGGACCGTGAACTTAAAGCATACAAGACAAAGGAATTTAAAGAAAGGAAAGACTTGCAAAAAGAAGAAATGCCAAAAGAAAAAATATCGTAATTTTGATTTTTATGTAGTTCTGATACAAATCAGAACATACGTGACAGATTTACAACCTATGAATCAACAATCCTCACCGTTTAGTAAGCAGCAATTACTGCCTCAAGAAGAGACCCTGGAAATTCTAAGGCAAAAAGGAGAACTTTTTATAGGGCTTCCCAGGGAAAATCAGTTTCAGGAAAAACGTATATGTCTTACCCCTGATGCCGTAAATGCAATTACCGCCAACGGGCATAGAATACTTATTGAGTCAGGTGCAGGTGATGGCGCCAATTATTCGGATTTGGAATATACCAAGGCCGGAGCTGAAATTACCAGGGACACGAAAAAGGTTTTTGCCTGTCCTATAATACTAAAGGTAGAACCGCCTACATTACAGGAGGTTCAGATGATAAATCCACAATCAACCATTATTTCGGCCCTTCAGATTAAAATCCAAAGTAAAAAGTATTTTGAGGAATTGGCCAAAAAAAGAATTACAGCTATTGCTTTTGAATACATAAGGGATGACGACGGGAAATATCCTGCCGTTCGGTCGTTGAGCGAAATTGCAGGGATTTCTTCTGTGTTGATCGCATCCGAAATTATGGCAGCTACGAATAAAGGTAATGGCCTTATGTTTGGGAACATTAGTGGGGTCCCACCTGTAGAGGTTGTTATTATTGGAGCAGGAACTGTGGGTGAGTTTGCCGCAAGATCGGCCATTGGACTGGGAGCCAATGTTAAGGTGTTTGATAACTCGATAACCAAATTAAGAAGCATACAGACCAACTTAAGACAGACGGTTTACACCTCTACCATTCAGCCTAAAAATTTATTGAAGGCCTTAAAACGTTGTGACGTGGCCATTGGTGCAACCCGAGGCAAAGATCGCTCACCGGTGGTAGTATCCAATACTATGGTGGAGCATATGAAAAAAGGAGCTGTTATTATTGATGTTAGTATTGATATGGGCGGGTGTTTTGAGTCTAGTGAGATAACTACCCATGATAAACCTGTAAAAATTAAAAACGGCGTTTTGCATTACGGGGTACCTAATATTCCTTCCAGATACCCAAAAACAGCCTCTATTTCCATAAGTAACATTTTTACGCCTTATTTGTTGAAAATCGGAGAAGACGGGGGATTCGAAAATGCGCTGCGCTTTGACAAAGGACTACGAAACGGACTTTACCTGTATCATGGTATTCTGACCAATAAATCTGTTGGGGAGTGGTTCGATCTCTCTTACAGTGATATTAATTTTCTTATTTTTTAATTTATGGCATTTTTAAAGCGTTTGGGCTTCTTTATTTTCGGATTGTCTATTGGTTTGGTTTTTTTAACTATTTTTTTGAAAAAAAAATCTGAGGAAACAGGAAGTGAATTCTGTTATTTCCCTAATTGTAGGACTTTGAAGGACATAAGGTCCAAAAAAATTTCCTATGCAGATGCCATAAATGAACTACTGCTGAACAAAGAATTGGATAGTACTGATATTAACAACTTCTTACAAAACGGAGACGTCGACTTCAGCAATAGTGAAACTAAGACCAATCCTTGTAAAACTTATTATATTGAGGGATCGGTAAATAAAAAATCTGCCACCTTAAAAGTGAAAAATTGTTATGAAAAGGCAACTATAGAGAGTATTTCCTATTAGATTTTCCTTCTCTTCCTTTCTTTTTTCAATAAGGTAAGCTCACGGCTGGTCTGGCCAGCCACTGAAGTGTTCTCCTCTGCCCGTCTTATTAAATAGGGCATAACGTCCTTAACTGGCCCAAAGGGCAAGTATTTGGCTACGTTATAACCTTCTTTTGCCAGATTGAAGGAAATATGGTCGCTCATCCCGTACAGTTGCCCAAACCAAATGCGAGAATCGTTATGCTTCATATCCCTGTTTTTCATCTGCTCCATTAAACGATAGCTGCTCAGCTCATTATGGGTACCTGCAAAAAGAGATATGGTATCCAAATTATCCATCATATAAGAAACAACATTATCAAAATTGTCGTCTGTGGATTTTTTGGACGCACAAATTGGTGAGGGATAGCCCTTTTCCTCTGCCCTGTCATTCTCCTTTTCCATATAGGCCCCTCTAACCACTTTAAAACCAATGAGGTAATTGCCTTTTATGGCATCCTTGTGCAGTCTTTTTAAATAATCCAGCCGATCCCATCTGTACGTTTGTAGCGTGTTAAAGACAATAGCTTTCTTTTTGTTGTACTTCCGCATCATATCCTCCGCCAAATCATCCGCGGCCCCCTGTATCCAACTTTCTTCACCATCAATTAAAATAGAAACTTCCAAATCATGCGCTTTCTCACAGACCTTATCATATCTATTTACAACCCGCTTCCATTCCTCATTTTCGTCCTTGGTCAAATTTTTGCCCTCGGTTATTTTTTGATAAAGATTAAATCTTCCAAATCCGGTAGGTTTAAATACTATAAAGGGTATAGCAGGGTTCTCTTTTACATAATCCAAAGTGTTCATGGCTTTTTCATAACAACTATCCAATTGATTCTCCACCTCTTGACCTTCAACGGAATAATCCAGAATCGTACTAACCCCTTTTTCGAACATTTTATCGGCGACCAATAAGCACTCATCTTCATTGACACCTCCACAGAAATGGTCAAAAACACTGGCCCTTATAAGTTTTTCAACCGGCAGATGGGCCTTTAAGGCAAAATTGGTCACTGCAGTACCAATTTTAACAAGTGGTTCGTTTGCTATTAATTTGAATAAAAAATAAGCCCTTTCTAATTCTGAATCCGATTTAAGTATAAACGCCGTTGCGGTATCCTCAAAAATATCCTTCATTTATCTGAATTTATTAAGGATTCAAATATAAGTACAGATTTTATATTCTTATCATTTAAAATAGTGTTTATTTTGCCATAAATTTAGCAATAATGAATTCTATTACTACACCTACCTACGCAGTACATTTTAAAGAAAAGGCTTATGTAGCCCTAAATAATCATTTGACCAAGGCCGATTACTCCAAAATATTTATTTTGGTAGATGAAAATACGCACAATTGCTGCCTTCCTATTTTTATGTCCAAAATTGAAGGAGATTACAATTTTGAAATTATTGAAATAGAAGAGGGTGAAGTCAATAAAAATATAGCCACCTGTACGCAGGTTTGGGAGGTTTTGTCCGAATTGGATGCTGACCGTAAAAGTGCTATGATCAATCTTGGCGGTGGAGTGGTTACCGATCTTGGGGGCTTTGTAGCCTCCTGTTTTAAAAGAGGAATAGAATTCATTAACATACCCACTACCCTCCTATCTATGGTAGATGCATCTGTTGGAGGAAAAACCGGGGTTGACCTAGGGTCCTTAAAGAATCAGGTTGGGGTTATTAACCAACCACAAATTGTAGTGGTAGATACCGACTTTTTAAATACATTGGACCAGCGGCAGCTGAATAGTGGATACGCGGAAATGCTAAAGCATGGACTAATTAGTGATGCTGCCTATTGGGAAACACTAAAAGGCATTACAGGTTTTGAGAATCTGGACAAGTACATCCTCACTTCCGTATCGATCAAAAATGAGGTAGTACAACAAGATCCCACTGAGCAACATCTTAGAAAAATATTAAATTACGGACACACCCTTGGACATGCTGTGGAATCTTATTTTCTGGAAAGCGAGCAACACGAACTATTATTGCACGGAGAAGCTATAGCCATTGGGATGATATTAGAGGGTTACCTTTCCTATAAATTGACAGGACTTAGTAAAGATGCATTGGAAGATATCAAAACCACCTTTCTGAAAAGATACGAAAAGATAACTTTTAGCAAGAAGGATATAGAAACAATACTTACCTTGTTGAAGTTTGACAAAAAAAATTCACATGGTAATATCAATTTTGTCTTGTTGAATAGTATCGGAAAACCGGCAATAGACATTAAAGTGACCCCAGAATTGCTGGAAGAGGCATTTACATACTACGCAAAATAACAGTTACACATACTAAAAAACACCCTTTTACAACTCTTTAACCGTTTGGTTTCCAATTTTATATAGCTTAGGAGGAACGAATAATCCACCTGATTTTTTCAGGGTAAAAACCAAACTATGTTACGGAAAATTGTAGACTACAAAAACCTAAGCCATGAAGTGGCCTCTAGTTTAATAGTAATGTATCCCGATGGCTATGGAGATGAAGATATTATTGTGTTTAAAAATATCCATGGCGAAATAATTGAAGCTGTGGAGGTAAAAACACAGAATTGCATTTATCTAGTAAAAATAAGTAAAAGTCTGGCCAATTTTATTTCCAATTTCGAGGATACCATGGAAAAGGAATTGACGGATCTTCCAGAGACGACAGTGTTTGCTTCATCCTTGAATGAACAGGAAATGCAATTTGATCAGGAGGAGGAAGATGCCTTATTGGATTAAGGTGTTAGACTCCTATTGGCTAGAATCTATAGATGACGCTCTTGATGCCCAGAGGTTACAAATCCTAGGGCAGCTACTGTCCACTATACATTACTAGCTATACCGCTACGCATTAATACCTCACTTTCTAAATTATGAAAAAGAGATATAGATGCCTCCTTTACGACATCAAATTCCCTTATAAGACTTTCTTTACTCCTAGTCGCTGCATTTCAATACTTAACGAAATGCTTTTGGCCAAAATCTGGCAAAGGTGTAGTGTCGGAAAGCAAAAGACGTAGTGCCCTATATTGAAAAATACGCTCAGCATCAATAATATGCAATAGTATCTCCGCTATAATCCTATAATATAGTGTAAGGGCAAAAAATAAAAAATCCCAAACAAAAACTGCTCGGGATCTATAGCACTTTTACATCTAACGATTAATTACATCTCGTTAAAGATCATATGCATAAGACGTTTTTTGTCATTTATGCTTTCCTCCAAAGATATCATGGTCTCTGTCCTGTCAATACCGTCAATATCATCAATTTTGAAAATAATATTTTTGGCGTGATTGGTGTCTCTTGCACGAATTTTACAGAAGATGTTAAATTTCCCTGTTGTAATATGCGCCACTGTAACGTTTGGAATCTGATTTAATCTTTCCAATACAAACTTGGTCTGATGCGTTTTTTCCAGAAATATGCCTACATAGGCAATAAAGGCATACCCCAGTTTAACATAGTCCAAAGTAAGTGATGACCCTTTAATAATGCCGGCTTCCTCCATTTTTTTTACACGAACGTGAACTGTTCCTGCAGAAATTAAAAGTTTTTTAGCAATATCGGTAAATGGTGTTCTGGTATTGTCAATTAACATGTCCAGAATCTGGTGGTCTATTTCGTCTAATTTTACTTTACCCATTAGTTTCTAATTTAAATGCAAAAATAAAAAATTATCAAATTAAATGTAAAGAATCTATCATTTTTTTATGAAAAACGTAACATTTTCAGGTTTTTTAAAAAAAAATATTAATTTAACTCAGTAGGTTAATTATGTTATATTGACTTTTTAATTCATCTAACTCATTGGAATTTAGACAATTATATGTCATATGACCGAATCTTCCGTGCAATTTCCCAATTTCCTCCAATTTCACCTTGAACTCAATTCTATCCTCTACCAAGGTTTCAACAAACAAAATACCTGCACAACTTCCCGATTCATATTTGTTATTCAGAACCTGTATATTCTGTATTATGATGTCATAGAATAATTTGTTGTTGTCCGGAATATCTGCATAGGAATCCTGTGCATACAGGTCTATGCTTTTATTGGATATTACTTCAACAGCCTTTAGCATAGCGATAAAAATGTACTTTCTTGTAACCTCCCTATCGTAATCATTTGGAAAATGCCCTGATTCAAATAAAATAGTGGGAACATTCAGCATTTGAAAAGTATCTCCGACGCAATTGCTATTAAACCCATCATCATACCTACCTACTTGCCCCGGAATATGCTTTTGTAATTCTTGGTTCATGGCAACAATAATCTTCATGCTAATTCCCCTGGTTTTAGAAATACTTCTTTCTGGGTCATGTGCTGGGGCCAAAAAAGAAACCGTAGCAGGCTTGGATGTGTTACCCACATTGAAAATGGTACGCTGGTCATGCAGATTAAAACAATAATCCGGCTTAAATTCCTCATATATCTTTCTTAACACAACACTTTCCGGTTGAGTCCTTTTTTGAGCATCCCTATTTAAATCCACTTCATTTGCATTTACCCTGGTATAGGCAATGGCACCATCTGGATTCAGAATAGGGACTATTTTAATAGTGGTGTTCCTGATTATGGCACTGCCAAGATCTGAATCTAATTTAAGAAAGTTAATTAAATCAGCTACAGCTTTAGTGGTGGTAGATTCGTTCCCGTGCATTTGGGACCACATTAAAATTTTAATTGCGCCCTTTCCAATAGTGATGCTTTTTATAGCTCTACCTTCCACTGATGTTCCCTCTATTTGGGTCTTAAAACCTTTGACAGCTGTATCTAAAATTGGGTCAATGTCCCTATAGGTAATGTACCTTCCTTCTAAGGATAGGTCTTTTATTTTATCATAATCTATTTGCATGCGCAATACATTGGTTTTTATTAAACCTTACAAAGGTAGGGTCAAAATAATTTACACTTGTAATATGGTTTGTTTATAAATGTAAACAACACTCTGCAGGTATTACTTGGATGGCCTGAAGATGATTTATCATAATTATCTAAAATAATATCCCCTCTATAGTTTAGTTTTAATAAATTTAATTTCAAAATATTATGAACGTTTAATTAAACCTAAAGATTAATTGTTTTTAGGGTGATTTTATATTTTAACTTGGAGAGGCGAACATGTTATGATTACTTTTACAATAAAATAATTACAATTGTGAATACTTCTGAATTTATAATGCGGCTAAATAAAATGATGGAGTTCTATGATTTTTCAGCGTCGGTTTTTGCAGATAAAATCGGGGTTCAACGATCTGGGATATCCCACCTTTTAGCAGGCAGGAACAAGCCTAGTTTAGAATTTGTACTTAAGGTGGTAGCCACTTTTCCAGATGTTGATCTGTATTGGCTGTTATATGGCGAAGGCAGTTTCCCCAAGAGCCCCAAAGCAACCCCTTCTACAAAAGCTGAACCAAGTAAAGCTATAAAAAACGAGGTTGTTTCAGATGACCGGCCTCATGCCAAAAACATAGATAAGATTATAATATTCTACGCCGACGGGAGTTTTAAGGCTTATTCCGAGAAAGAGATTTGAAATTATCGATTTTAGAGTAAATTCAACTTCAAATTCCTTTAATTTGCAGTATGACTAAAAACATAATCCTAGGCTTGGCAATTCTCTTGATAGGTGTTTGCTCCTGTTATCAGCCAGAACGAAATTGTACCGACTTTAAAAACGGAAAATTCTCCTTTACCACAGAGGTTTCGGGAGAAAATCTTACCACTACTTTTGTCAGGAATGATTCTATTGAACTGGATTATTTTCAGGGAAAGGTAGATACCTCATCCGTAAGATGGATCAATGATTGTGAGTATATCGTCAAAAAACTCCACCCGAAGAGCATGGCCGAAGAAAAATCTATTCATATGAAGATCTTGTCCACAACAAATAATTCGTACACATTTGAATACAATGTGGTTGGGAGTGCTAAAAAATCTAGAGGAACTGCCATTAAAATTAAATAAAAATGTTTGAAATATTATCAAGTCCGGACGCCTGGATAGCTCTGCTCACCCTAACCTTTTTAGAGATCGTACTGGGAATAGATAATATTATTTTTATATCCTTAATCGCTAACAAGCTACCTAAAAAGCTACAAGCAAAGGCGACTAACCTAGGATTGATTTTAGCCATGGTACAAAGGATCATATTGCTTTTTGCCGTTTCGTTCCTAATAGGCCTTAAAAACCCGTTTTTCTACATAGAAACCTCTTGGGTGTATTTAGGAATAAGTGGACAAGCTTTGATCTTATTTTCCGGAGGACTTTTTCTGCTATACAAAAGCACTTCGGAAATTCATGAAAAAATTGAAATGCCTTCACATGACGAGAATCAACTCCACGCCAAGGGAATTACAAGCTTGTCCAATGCAATTGTTCAAATTGTATTAATAGATTTTATTTTCTCAATAGATTCGATACTTACTGCAGTTGGCATGACCAATGGCATAGGTGATAAGCCAGGGGATGCCTTGGTTTTAATGGTAATTGCTGTCGTGATTTCCATAATAATCATGATGGTCTTTGCGAATCCGATACGAGTATTTATAAGCAATCATCCGTCTATGCAGATACTGGCGCTGTCTTTTTTAATACTTATTGGATTTATGCTTATTATGGAAGCTGCACACCTAAGTCATGCTCAATTCTTTGGTAATGAAGTCGGGGCCATCCCTAAGGGTTATCTGTATTTCGCCATAGCCTTTTCATTATTTGTTGAATTCTTGAATATTAGAATGAATAGAAATAAGTAGGCTCTACAACAAAAAAAGTTTTTTCTACGTAGGGGTTATTTTTAAAAAATTGACTCAGGTGCTTCTTAAGGATTAAATACAACTTACTCAAAAACAAGCAATTAAATACAACTTGTTAAACATATAGTTTATCACTTGTCGCAAAATATCGTGTTGTTTCTGCTCTTTTAAAATAGTTACAAAAGGACCTTAGGACAGAAATTACGACTTTTCATCCATAGCAGCTTCCTTGGTTTGATAGTATTTGATAACCCTAGTTTTATAGGTGTTATCAGGTGTAATGATTTGTTTGACCCAATTGCCGGACTCGTGACTATCATACTGATAAATATAATTCTGTATAGCTACAGACTTGCCTTTCACCGTTTTTAAGGTGGTTAGAACTCCTTGGTCGTTGTAGGTAAAAAAGATGCTTTGGGAGGGGGTAAATGCTTTTTTACTTGTGCTGTATGCGAATTTTGTTTCGGAAATTATTTTGTTCCGACTGTCATACGTTTGCTCAAGCGCCTCTTGCGGCTCTTCTTCTAGAAATTCCTTTGTTAAAACTAATTTTTGAACATCGCTATCCTTTCCTTTAATTTTTGACGTCCTAATGGATTTATAGATAATATCGTTTAAGTAATACGTCTCTGTAGACTCCCCTTTGTAAATTTCGTATTTTATAGTAGTTTCATCAATACCGCTTTCATTAGTCCGTTTTATTGTCGAGAGCCTCCCGTCATCACCATAGAAGTACTCGTATTGGTCCAAAAACTCTTTATTGTATGATATTATTTTCTCCGTAACCTTTTTACCGTCAGTAGTATCCAATTCATAGAAATTAGCAATGGAGGTGTTCTTTGTAAAAATGCCATCCCGGTAATTTTCTACCCGCTTTTCCGATAGCTCACTTCCTTTTAGCTTATATGTCGTAATATCATAGTCCGTATTGCTATATCGGGTCACTGCCTTGGTTAAAAAACCATCTTGGTTAAAGTCGTATTCTTCCTTCCCATAATCTGTAGCCACAAGACAAAATTTCACCGGGCCTTTTAAGTCAAAATCCTGTACGGTAAATACCTTTATTTCTTGCGCCAGCATACTTGACGGGGAAGTAAATCCGACAAGGTTGGAAATGCAAAAAACTATGATGGTTATGTAATTTTTAATCATACCTCAAAATTAGTCTTTAAAAAGTCATAATAAAAGCAAATAATAGAACATTGCCAAGCATACCAAGGTGATTTATTTTTTTTGGATCAAAAATTTAGTGTAATACCCACGGCAGAAAATCTAGTTGTTTCGTAAAGTTGAAAACGCGTTTGATTTTAATTGCATTAAATTCTCCTAATTCCTATTGTTCATTAAGTTTTTAAGAACATAAAACAGCTTTCTTTATCTTTCTACTAATTGTTTTTAATACCTTATACAGCCCAGTTTAAAGAATTGATATTAAGTGTTGTTTTATTATTTTTTACAATTTCCGATACTGTAGCTTTATAGAATATACGCTATATTCCGTATTTATTTTAAATACTAATCACTTATAAACATATGTATTATTATAATCAACTTAAAGTATTACATTAAGTTAAAACTTATCATCCAGCGTATCTCGGTCTAATCCGTAAAGCTTCCAAAATTATCATTCAAAAACATATACATCATTTCCGTTTCAGTACCACACCTTCGAAATGGACGCTAAATAATCGGTCGGACTCATTTTTGCTTTCCGTTGTTCACATTCTATGAATTTGACTTCCTATGGTAGGTATTATATCTGAAGCCATTACTAAGCTAACGCTTCCAATTGGAGGCACACTATGCATAGTTTGGTTTCTTTCTTCCCTGGAGGACTCGCTACCTCCAGACGCTCCTAATATTTTCCTATTAGCCACGATTTCCCCCTCTAAGACCTAGTTTATGATAATTGAAAGCCTCTTCTGCATTTCCTTCAAAATTTAACTAGGGATACACATCAATGATTATAGATTTTATTAATTCTCTTGCTATCATTAAAATTCGCAAATGTTTACCTGGGGTTTAACTTTTAAGGGCTGCCGGCTATTCAATTGTATTTATTTATTCATCTTTCACACCACTGGTGATGTAGGCTAAATAGCAAAAAAAAGGACTTTTGAGTGATCTTTACTTGATAACACTAAGGATAAAGTTTTTATCCCCTCATCTAATTTATCATCCCTGAGTGCTTGGCATCCTAAATTTTTAAATTAACATGCGGACTAATAAAGTTAATTCAAAATTATAAGCAATTTTATATTTTACCACCTCTTTTAATTACAATTTTGCTGTGTACCAACCGTGTTATTTAACAAGGGTTTTTAGTTAAATGGAGAATAGCTAGTCCAAAAAATCGGCGAAGCCATTCCTTCACTACATTTTGGTACGCAAGACTATTAGTGATATATAGTTATTCTAAAATAGACGTGAATTTCATGTTAGTCAATTTTTTAAGCTAAAAAAATCTTAATAAGATAGTGTAAATGTTATTTTACAGTCAGATTCGTAATGCATATAATTTTTAACAATAGTTAATTTATATTACAACATACTGTATATTTGTTTCATATAAAATGCTAAACACTAACCATAGGCATTAGAGTTATTTTGATTAAAAAGAGATGTAGGAAAATTGTGATCGATCCTTTTATTTTGCATGGCTCGACTTTAATAGTATATGGTGAATTGTTTAAATTCCGACCATGAGAAACACAAAGTTAAAATGTATTTTAATAGATGACTCCACTGTCCAAAGACGTGCAGTAGCCAAAATTATTAAGGAACATGCCAAACTTGATCTTATAAACCAATTTGATAATGGCTTGGCTGCTAAAAATGATATTGGCAGCAATATCGTTGATTTAATTTTTTTAGATATTGAAATGCCAGGTTTCAATGGTTTCGATTTACTGGAATCTTTGGAGCAAAAGCCACAAGTAATCCTTATTTCTGGTAACCCTAGTTATGCCATGAAGGCATTTGACTATGATGTAACCGACTACCTACAGAAACCTGTGGATAAAAAACGTTTTGATGTATCGATTAAAAAAGCGATCAACCGATTTGAACTTCAAAATGCAGAGGAGGTTGAACCGGAGTATATTTATATAAATAACAACCTCAAGAAGTCTAAATTATTCCTTAATGAGATATTATGGGTCGAAGCTTATGGGGATTATGTAAAAATAATTACTGAAGAGAAAAATACATTGATTCTCTCCACCATGAAGGCTTTTGCAAAAAAGTTGCCCAAGGATAAATTTCTTCGGATTCATAAATCCTACACTGTCAATCTTGAGAAAATTGAAAATTTTAATGGTTCCACAGTAGAAATCAATGAAAAGGTTATTCCACTTAGTAGACATAAAAAGGAAGCATTGATCGAAGCCTTGGTGATAATAGAATAAGACAAGAGCTACCTAAGAACAGGTTGATAGCTTATACCAAGATGAATGTTTTATTTTTTTTATAGAATCAAGTTTATAGGCCTTTAGTTTTGGAGAAATATTAGAAAGATTATTCTTTTGCCGACCATAAAACCTTAGAACTTAATATTAAAAGAAAATTCTTTTTATCTTTACAATACAGATGAACAAATTATTTTCCATAACGCTGTCGCTATTTTTGCTGGTCCAAAGTTTACACTTGGGTATGGCAGACCTTGCCCAATTGGACGGTTTTTTTGCTCATGCCCAATTCCACAAGCAGAAATACGGGGACAATTTATTGGTTTTTATTTCCAAACATTATGGAGAACTTAAAACCGAGCACGACCAAGAACATAAGGAAGAACAACAGGACCACGAAAATTTACCCTTTAACCATCAAGCCTGTTCTGATCTCTCAACAGCTTTCGTTCTGAGCGGAGCTGAATTTGCGGTACCTAAATCGGCACAGGTGGCAGATACCGCACTAGACTTTTTTTATCAAGAGTCTTACTATCAAATAGAAAATTCCGATATTTTTCAACCTCCCAAGACCGCATAATTCATTATTGATATTTATCATTATTTAACAAGCTGTTTTACAATAGCTTGCCATCCTTTTATCTATGAATTATGTTATCCAACATTATACAATTCAGTGTAAAGAATAAATTAATAGTTCTTTTACTCACTTTATTTATTATAGGTTTTGGACTGTATTCCTTAACCCAAATACCCATTGGTGCCGTTCCTGACGTTACCAATAACCAGGTACAGGTGATTACCACCTCGCAAAATTTGTCGACCCAGGATATGGAGCAATTCATAACCTATCCCGTGGAATTGGAAATGGCCAATTTACCCGGCGTAGTTGAAATTCGTTCTGTATCAAAATTTGGACTTTCCGTGGTCACCATAGTCTTTGAGGAAAAAATGGGGACTTATTTGCCGAGACAGTTAATTTCAGAGAAATTAATATCCGCATCCGAAAAAATACCTGAAGGTTTTGGTACTCCCCAAATGGGTCCGATTACAACGGGCCTTGGTGAAATTTATCAATATATTCTGGATACCAAGCCTGATTATAAGGATAAATACTCGGTTATGGACCTTCGTACCATTCAGGATTGGGTGGTTAAGAGGCAACTTTCCGGAATTCCGGGAGTGGTTGAAGTGAACACTTGGGGTGGTCACCTAAAGCAATATGAGGTAGCCATAAATACGCAAAAGCTACATGCCATGGGTATTCCCATTGCCGATATTTTTACGGCCTTGGAGAAAAATAATAGCGTATCAGGTGGCGGTTATATCGAAAAAGTAAATCAGGCCTACTTTATTCGCGGAGAGGGCCTTATTTCTTCGCTTAAGGACATTGAGAACATTGTAATAAAAAGCACAAACCAGCTACCCGTTTATATTAAGGATGTGGCCGAGGTTGGTTTCGGAAGTGCCACCCGTTTTGGGGCTATTACAGGGAATGGTGAAGGAGAAAAGGTTTTAGGACAGGTAATGATGCTCAAAGATGCCAATTCCAAAAAAGTTATCGATGCGGTTCATGATCGTATAGACGTTATCTCCAAGACCTTACCGGAAGGAGTTTTTATCAATGGATTTCTGGAACGCAGCGAACTAATAGACAAAACATCCTATACCATTGCGGAAAATCTGATTTTAGGTTGCCTAATTGTCATTTTTGTAGTGGTTTTACTGCTAGGCAATTTTCGTTCGGGCTTGGTAGTGGCCTCGGTAATACCCCTATGTCTATTTTTTGCCCTTTCCTTAATGTATATTTTCGAGGTAGATGCCAACCTTATGAGTCTAGGAGCTATAGACTTTGGGATTATAATAGATGGTGCCGTTATTATTGTTGAATTCATAGCCTTTAAAATTACTACTAAGAAGGATGAATTACAATTGCTGGACACTAAAGCCCAACAGACCTTAAAAAATGAAATTACCTTTAATGGCGCTTCCAAAATGATGAACTCGGCCATTTTTGGGCAGCTGATCATTCTCATCGTTTTTATTCCAATCCTATCCTTAAGTGGCGTAGAGGGAAAAATGTTCAAACCCATGGCGCTGACATTTAGTTTTGCTTTAATAGGCGCTATGATCTTATGTTTTACCTATGTTCCTGTGGCCGCTTCCATATTTATAAAACCATCTACCTCGTCCCCAAAAAACATTTCCGTACGCCTCATGAATTTTCTGAATAGATCGTATGATCCCATTATTCGTTGGGCACTTAAAAAGAAGCAATTGGTGTTGGTTGTTTCCGTCTTCCTATTGGGGGGGGCCATATATCTATTTACCACTATGGGCGGAGAGTTTGTACCTACCTTGGACGAAGGGGACTTTGTTATACAGCCCGTTTTGAAAACAGGGACATCTTTGAGCGAAACTGTTAAGACCACAACCAAGATAGAGCGAATTCTCTTGGATAATTTCCCAGAGGTAAAACAGGTAGTGACCAGGATAGGTGCCGCAGAAGTGCCTACAGACCCAATGTCCATGGAGGAAAGTGATGTTATCATCATACTAAAATCCAAAAAAGAATGGGTTACTGCCAAAAGCAAGGATGAACTGGCCGATAAATTTAAAGAAGCCCTATCCGTAATTCCTGGGATGGAAATAGAATTTACCCAGCCCATTGAAATGCGATTTAACGAGCTCATTACCGGGGTCCGTACAGATATAGCCATTAAAGTATTCGGGGACGACCTGGAGATCCTTAATAAAAAAGGAAATGAAATAAGACACCTTATTCAAAATGTGGATGGTGCTGCTGACATAACGGTAGAGAAAATTGCAGGGCTTCCGCAAATGAACGTAAAATTTGATAGGGCCAAGATTGCTAGGTATGGCCTTAACATTGCGGATTTAAACAGCCTTATTTCCATGGGATTTGCCGGGACCAACCTAGGGAGCGTTTTTGAAGGGGAAAAGCGATTTGACCTTACCCTAAGACTGGATCAAAAAAGTAGGCAGGACATTTCAAATCTAAAGAATTTGTATGTGGACACTCCATTAGCCGGTAAAATTCCTTTAGGGGAGTTGGCCCAAATTTCCTACACAACCGGGGCAGCCAAAATATCTAGGGACGATACCAAGCGCAGGATTGTAGTAGGTATTAACGTAAGGAACAGAGACCTTCAATCTGTAGTGAATGACGTTCAAAAACTAATTGAAACAAATATAAAACTACCTACTGGCTATAATATCACTTATGGGGGGCAGTTCGAAAATTTACAAAGTGCCAAGAACCGCTTAAAAATTGCGGTTCCGGTGGCATTGACCCTCATTTTAATATTGCTCTATTTTGCTTTTAATTCACTTAGGGAAGCTTTGATTATTTACTCTGCAATCCCGTTGGCGGCCGTAGGCGGAATACTTCTTTTGTTTATCAGGGATATGCCTTTTAGTATCTCTGCGGGAGTTGGTTTTATAGCACTTTTCGGAATTGCCGTCCTTAATGGAATTGTATTGATAGAACATTTTAAAGAACTCAGGAACAAGGGAATGGAGGATTCGGATGAACTTATTATACAGGGGTCAAAGGATCGGCTAAGAGCAGTTTTGTTAACCGCATCCGCTGCCGCACTAGGATTCCTTCCAATGGCAATTTCCACTAACGTCGGGGCAGAGGTACAAAGACCGCTTGCTACCGTGGTTATTGGAGGCCTTATTACCGCTACCATACTAACTTTGGTGGTATTGCCCATCCTCTACTCTATTTTTCATTTGAAGGGTAAAAAAGAGATGGTCAAATCCAAAAAAAGTACAAAGGTGCTAGGTATGGTAATACTGTTTTTTGTTTGTAACAGTAGTGTTCAGGCACAGGAGATAGGACTTCATTTTGATGAAATACGCGCCATAGCCCTAAATAACAACTCTGGCCTAAGGGCATCGGAACTTAAGGTGGACGAGTCAAAAGTGCTTATAGCCAGTGCCTTCAGTTTTGATAAGACAGACCTGTACTATCATTACGATCAAAATAATATCGCTTTTAACAATGAGCCCTTGGAGGTATTCGGAATTCAGCAGAATTTCCTGTTTCCTACCGTTTATTTTGCTGAAAAAGGTGTCAACAAAGCCAATTATCTTGTAGAAAGTAGTGGTTATCAGCTGAAAAAGCGAATCTTGGAACAGGCATTGGCTTCCAGCTATCACGGATTGCAATACGCTAGGCAAAAGGAAAAGACCTATAGCGAACTAAATGAGTTATATGAACGGTTTTCCTATTCCGCGCAACGGAGGTTTGAACTTGGTGAAAGTAATTATTTGGAAAAAATAACGGCACAGGCCAAACAAAGGGAACTACAGGCGCTTTATAAAAAAGCTGTTGAAGATACCCACTTGGCGTTCCAAGAACTCATTAGAACGGTACAGCCAGATTCTACTCTTTTGGTAAAGACGATACCTATGGAAAAGCTTCAGGTAACCGATGTAAATATTAATGAAAATGCAGGGATGTCGTTTTTTGAAAATAGAAAAAAAATGTTCGATGCCAAAAGTACGCTTGAGCAACAACATTTATTACCGGATCTGAACTTTAATTATTTCCAGGGCACCAATTCCACTTTGGGAGAAAATCTTTACGGTTTTCAAGTGGGTGTTAAAATTCCATTATTTTTTAGCGGTAACACCTCCAAAATCAGGGCTGCCAAAATAGCCAAGGAGATTTCCCAGGCAGAAGCCGATGAATATACAATTCAGCTGAGAGCCAAATACCAGTCCCTTAAGGGACAATTAAAAAAGTATCAAGAAGTGCTTGCCTATTATGAAACCGAAGGTCAAGGCCTTGCCGATGAAATTATAAAGACGGCGACCTTAAGTTATCAGAGCGGGGAAATCGACTTTTTTCAATATATCCAAAGTATGGAAAATGGGTATAATATTACCCTTACCTATTTAGAGAACCTTAACGCCTATAATCAAACGGTCATTGCCATCAATTACCTAAACTTATAAAATAAATACTATGTCACGATCACCATATATACTTCTTGTAACAGTTCTTTTCCTCAATGTGTCTGCATGTGGGGATTCCAACGAAAAAAACAATGCTGCTGCTCATGCTGTGGAAAGTGAACAAACGGCCAATAGCATAACCATTTCCAAAGCCCAGTTTGAAGGAGAGAACATGGAATTGGGACACCTTAGTCAACAAAATTTTCCTTTGCTGGTAGAGGTTGCCGGGACCATTGATGTTCCTCCTCAAAACAAGGCAATAGTTAGTGCCTATGCTGGAGGGTATATTAAAAAAACGCCACTTTTGATAGGGAATAAGGTTAAAAAAGGTCTGCCCTTACTTATATTGGAAAATCCTGAATTTCTTCAAATGCAACAGGAGTATCAGGAAAGCTTTGAACAGCTTAATTTTCTTAAATCTGAATTTGAGCGACAAAAAAGTTTGGTCGCCGAGCAGATAACTTCACAAAAGAATTTCTTAAGGGCAGAGAGCGAATACAAACGTAATCTTGCCAGGTACAACGGTCTGCGTCAAAAATTAAAAATGCTAAATATCTCTCCAGAAAATGTTGAAAAAGGGGTCTTGGTGTCCGAAACAACCATTTTTGCCCCAATAAATGGTAGTATAACCAAAGTAAATGTCAGTAAAGGTATGTATGTCTCCCCTGCGGATGAAATTATGGAAATAATAAATACCGACCATATTCATTTGGAATTGTCCGTTTTTGAAAAGGATATCATGAAAATTAAAAAGAATCAAAAAATACGCTTTAAGATTTCGGAAGCTTCAGAGGAATATTACGAAGCCGAGGTATATTTGGTAGGAACCTCCATTGATGCGGACAGTAGAACGGTAAAGGTCCACGGTCATTTACACGACGATGAAAACCACAATTTTGCAGTGGGTATGTTTGTGGAGGCGGCTATTATTACCTCTAACAAGAGTATTAAAGCTTTGCCCATTGAGAGCGTAATTGTCCAGGATAATAGCCATTATGTTGTTACCCTGGTTTCTAAATCGGAAGAAGGAGATGTTTTTGAAACCATGGCTGTTAAAATAGGAGATAGTTATAATGGATATACGGCCATTACCGAAAGTGAGCTAAAAGAAAGTGATCAGGTTATTGTAAAAGGTGGACTTAATTTGCTAGGCGAGTCTGGAGGTGGTCATCATTAATCAGGGAACTTCTTCGGGAAAGTTGGATATTTTAGCTTGTTTTACATCTTAAACCCTAAGGTTCCAAATCATGAAAGTTATCACGTTCTTGTGCGTTATGTTCTGTTTTGCTTTCTGAAGTAATCCTCCATGGGATAAAGAAAATATTGCCGCTATAAAAAACTTAATGTAGTTTCAAGAAAAGGCTTGGTTTAGTTATGATTTGGAAACTTTTATGGGGACCTATATAGTATCGGATGCATTGCCATTTTTCAATGGTGGAGCCGTATTCATTGGATGGAAAAATTCTATGGTAGATTATAAAAAAATCACCCTTCCAGGCAACATACACAGGCACCCTAAAATCTACCCTGCATAATATTTCAGGGATAAATGATAACACTAATTGGGTAATGGACAAATATCATTTAACCAGTAAAATCCCAAAGCACCTTTATGGTTATCGTTAAACGAATGAATGGGGAATGGAAAATAATGGCAGATTCCCCATGTTGAGACATTTACTTTAGGTTTAACGACTAGAATGTTCTATTTGGGGAAAAGCCCGTTATATCCATAGATGTTTTTTTGTCGGAAATGATTTCTGACACCAATTGTCCGGTAATCGGTCCAAGACTCCATCCCATCATGGCATGCCCGGTAGCAACGGTTAAATTTTTAAGGGAACTACTTTGACCTATATAAGGCAAGCCATCTGGGGAAACAGGGCGAAGACCGCTTTTTGCGTCCGCTTTTTCGGTTTCATTAATTATAAGGTCCGGATAGAAGTCCGTGGTAGCCTTGGCTATGGCCTCAACACGTTGTTTGCTAATAGTATCATTGATTCCCGAAAATTCCATTGTTCCTGCAAATCGGGTATACTCCTTCATAGGGGTCACGGCCACCTTGGCCTCCATAAGGATAGCAGGGATGGTGATCCCGGTTGGGCGTGGTACGCTTATACTATATCCTTTACCTGGCTGTATAGGAAGGTTTAGATTCATTTTTTTGGATATTTTTTCGCTCCAAGAACCTGCCGCCAAAACAATTTCCTCAGCAGAATAGCTATCCTTATCGGTAATTACTTTGGTTATTAGTTCATTTTCTATCAACAAATCAGTAACCTCCTCATTCGTCTTAATAATTACTCCACTTTGCTTCAGATAAGCCAACATTTTCTCCATAAACTCGGTAGGCGTAGTATGCCCATCACATTCATAATGGATGGCTCCTTTGACGTCCATGGTTACGTTAGGCTGAAGTAAATCTAGGGATTGCTTGTCCAACATACTAACCTCCAAGCCTAAAATGGCAGCTTTTTCTGCCACTTGCATCTCATGTTCACCTTCCTTGTCGGTTTTATATAACATTAACAAACCCTTTCGTTCCAACTGGAAATCCCCAAGATCCCCAGAGTTTTTTATGGATGTAAAAAGCTCCCTGCTAATTAGGTTTATTTCCTTGATCAACGGTATGGCCAAGGCTACTTTTTCTTTGGTAGAAGATTTATGAAAATACCAAGACCACTTAAAAAATTCCGTATCCCAGCGGGGTTTCATGTAAAAAGGGCTGGTAGGACTGAACATCCACCTAATCCCTTTTGATATCATTCCCGGAGAAGCCAACGGTATAATATGGCTTGGGGTAATATACCCAGCGTTGACAAAAGAGGCCCCGGAAGTAATATCCGATTTGTCCAATACGGTAACCTCGTGTCCTTCTTTGTGTAAAAAGTAGGCCGAACAGAGGCCCACTATTCCGCCTCCTATAATCAATACGTTTTTTCCCATTCTATATTACTTGAAATCCGTGTGCATAGGGATCATCATCGTCAATAATAATATTGTTATATCCGTAAACCTGAGCCCAGCCTTTAATACTGGGGATAATAGCCTTCATACCGGATAGAGTGGTTTCTTCTTCTATTTTACCAATAAATTGGGAACCAATAAAACTTTCGTTGATAAATTCCTCACCCGGCCTTAATTTCCCTTTGGCGTGCCACTGTGCCATTCTTGCTGAAGTACCGGTGCCGCAGGGTGATCTGTCTATTGCCTTATCCCCGTAGAAAATAGCATTTCTAGCCGTGGCCTCAGGCGCTATGGTATTGCCCGTCCAGAGTATGTGGCTAGCTCCATTAATGGTATTGTTTTCTGGATGGATAAATTGACCAGCGTATTTTAGATTTATTTTTTCCCTTATTTCCTGACTATATTGAATCAATTTACTAGCGGAATATTCCTGAATTCCATTGAAATTCTTTTGGGGGTCAAATATGGCATAATAATTACCCCCGTAAGCAACATCAAAAACTAACTCCCCCAGTTCCGAACAGTTTACCGTAAGTTCCGAGGCAGCCAGATAGGACTTCACATTGGTCAATTTTACCCAATCCACTTTTTTTCCGGTCTGCTGATATTGGATTTTTACGAGACCTGCTGGTGTTTCCATACGAATCTTTCCAGGTACTTTTGGAGAAAGTAAACCTTCCTCGATACCTATGGTTATTGCACCAATAGTGCCGTGTCCGCACATCGGTAAACAACCACTGGTTTCTATAAATAAAATACCAAAATCGTTTTCTGGGTCGGATGGTGGGTAAAAAATACTTCCGCTCATCATATCATGTCCTCGAGGCTCAAACATTAGTCCTTTCCGAATCCAATCGAACTCCTTAAGGAAATGCTGTCGCTTTTCACTCATGTTACTGCCCAATAAATTTGGACCTCCCCCCGTAACCACCCTGACGGGATTACCACAAGTGTGGGCATCCACACAAAAAAAGGTTTTTCTGGCCATTACTTTAAATCTTCCGTGTGCTATGTTCCCCGTTTACAAGTCGCATTATGTTCAACGGATTATTATTTTTTAAAGCTTCCGGCAAGATTTCCTGTGGCCAACTTTGGAAAGAGACAGGTCTTACCCATCTTTTTATGGCCGAGGTTCCTACAGAGGTAAATCTACTGTCGGTGGTGGAAGGAAATGGGCCACCATGCATCATGGATGGACAAACTTCTACTCCAGTTGGTACGCCATTAAAGATAATGCGCCCTACCCTATTCACTAAAGCGTTTACCACTTCTTGACTGCTTTTTATTTCGCCTTCTGTCCCTAAAATAGTTCCGGTCAATTGCCCTTCCAGTTCCTGAATTACCGTTGTTAATTCCTCGCTGTCCTTGCATTGTACCACCATGGAGAAAGGCCCAAAAACTTCTTTGTGTAATACCGGGTTTGATAAAAAATCCTCCGCAGCAACGGTTAAAACCCTTTGCTGAGCAAAATTAGGGGCAACTTTATTATTAAATGAAGCTACTTCAGAAGTTTTGGGTTGTGAGGATAATTCCTTTTTCCCTTTTTCGTAACCTTCGTGTATGTTGGGATGCAACATGCAGGTAGGTTCCAATTTTTCTATTTCTGTACCCAAGGTAGTCACAAAACTATCCAAGGCCTGACTCTTTATACCTAAAATGAGTCCTGGGTTGGTGCAAAATTGTCCTGCTCCCAACACTATGGAACCCGCGTATTTCGCTGCCCATTCAGACCCCTTTTCTTCCAAGGCAGATGGTAGAACTACTACTGGATTAATACTTCCCATCTCAGCAAATACAGGAATTGGTTCTTTTCTCTGCGATGCCAATCTATAAAGGGCCATTCCCCCATTGGTACTCCCTGTAAAACCAACGCCTTTTATTCCCGGATGCATGGTCAGTAGTTGGCCTACCTCTACATCGCTACTGTTCAGATTGGAAAAAACGCCATCTGGCATACCGGTCTTTTTAGCAGCTATTGTAATTGCCGAGGCTACCAACTCGCCTGTTCCGGCATGCATTGGGTGACTTTTTACAATTACGGGACATCCTGCGGCAAGAGCACTGGCCGTATCTCCACCGGCGGTTGAAAATGCCAATGGAAAATTACTTGCGCCAAAAACGACAATAGGCCCAAGGGGAAGCAACATTTTTCTTAGGTCTACTTTTGGTAAAGGCTCCCTATCCGGCTGTGCCGTATCAATTGTAGCCTCTACCCATGAACCTTCCTCCAGTAAAGTCGCAAAAGCGCGGAGTTGCCCCATGGTTCTGCCGCGCTCTCCTTTAGCTCTACCTTCGGGCAATCCAGATTCCTGGACATAAGTCGATATTAATTCATCTCCCAAAGCTTCTATTTCGGTTGCAATAGCCTTTAAGAATTCTGCTTTTTTTGAATCTGAAAAAGTGCGATAAGTTTCAAAGGCAATCGACGCTTTTTCAACTGCAGTATCTACCTCTTCTTGGGTAGCGTCATGAAAGATCCACTCCGTAGGTTTATTTAATTTTGGATTGAAGGTTGAATATGTTTTACTGTTCTTGGCTGATGTATCAACTCCAATATAGTTTTTCCCTGTAATCATTGTCAGTTTATATTATAATTATACACTTTATATAAGCTTGAATTTCGGATACTAAAGTAACACTTTAGTAGGCTTTCCCAGTTAATTTTAGGTTAAACCAATTCCGTTTTATAATTAGGAAGCGTTGGTCTTGTACTCATTCCTGCTTCAATAACGCCTAAAACCCTTTTTCTTTCTTCCCCTTGTAGTGGTAACCGGGGAGCCCTTACTTGCTCAGTTCCAATACCGGTAGCAACTTCGGCCAATTTTATATTTTGCACTAATTGGGGATTGATATCCAATTCCAATAAGGGTAAAAACCATCTGTAAATGGCTAATGCCTCATTGATCTTGCCAGCTTTCGCCAAGCTGTAAATAGCTACAGTTTCTGCAGGAAAAGCACATACCAGACCAGCTACCCATCCGTCCGCGCCCATAAGGACACTTTCCAATCCTAAGGTGTCTACGCCGGTCAGTACCTTTAAACGGTCGCCAAATCTATTTTTTATCCTTGTAATGTTAGAGATATCACGGGTAGATTCCTTCACCGCCTGAATATTGTCCATTTCCAATAATTCCTCGAACATATCCAAGGTCACTTCTATACCGTAATCTATGGGGTTGTTATAAATCATTATAGGTAAATCAGTGCTTTTGGCCACTTCCTTAAAGTAGGTTACCGTTTCAAAATCATTGGCTTTATATCGCATTGGGGGAAGGACCATTAGACCACTAGCTCCATATTGCTTTGCCTTGGAGGCCGCCTCAATAGCGCCTTTAGTTGTCTGTTCAGCAATATTAATAATAACAGGAATGTTTCCATCAACTATTTTTACCGTCTCTTGGATAAGTATCCTTTTCTCGTCGTCGGTTAGGGTGCTGGCTTCCCCTAAGGTACCTCCTAGTATAATAGCATTGACCCCAGCCTCCATTTGCGCACGAATATTTAATTCGAACATTTTTAGATCTAATTTATCGTCTTCTGTGAATTTGGTTGTCACTGCGGGCATTACACCTTCCCATTTAATTTGCATCGCTATAATTTTTATATTAGACTACAAATTTAATGAAATCAACTCCCTTAAAATAAAGCTATATTAGCCAAACTTGAGTGAATATTGACAGATTTAGGGTAGACAACCCTAATACATGCTAACATAATATAATAAAGTGTCGAATTACAACTAAAAAAACGGTCGATGCTCCATTGTTGGAAAGTCTTACACCAATTGAGTTTGATACAGCACAATACTATTATTCCAGCATATAGTTTTATAAAATTAGTAAGATTGATTCTTTTAGATTTTCCTATTTTTGGAAATTCTGAAATAAAGAAATCAATTAATTAAACATTTCTCAATGAAAAAAATATTGTTTGTTGCTTTAGGGCTTTCTTTAGCCTGCAACACATCGCAAAAAACGATTTCCCAACAGACGGATCAGGTGAAAGATATAGTGGGGCCTCAGATTTACGCGGAATCCATTACGGAAGCAGAATTAAAGGAACACCTCTACATCTATGCATCGGACGATTTTGAAGGTAGGGACACCGGAGAGCCTGGACAAAAGAAAGCTGTAGAATATTTAAAGGCAGAATATGTTAAACTTGGAATTCCTGCCGCACAATCTGATGGAAATTACTTCCAGCATGTTCCATTGGTCATCAATAGGTTGCCAAAAGGAAGTGTTAATATAAACGGAAAGGATTATGAAAACGGTGATGGATTATTGACTTTTTCAGCCGCCAGTGGCAGTTATGACCATATTATCTATGTAAATAATGGCGTCGAGGAAGCCAATTATTCGGATTATGCCGGTTTGGATGTTGAGGGTAAAATAGTTTTGATGAAAGCAGGAGAACCTGTAAATGAAGATGGCACTTATACGCTGTCCGGCACTGATAAAAAGTCTGTTTGGAGCAATATGTCCGAGTCTCTGGGAAAAAGAATGGAATTGGCAGCGGGCAAAGGAGCTATCGGCGTAATGTATTTCGACCCAAGCAATTATAGTCGTTTCAAAAATAGGTTCAATTTTATGCAAGGAAACGATGGAGGAAATATGGTGCTTAAGGACGAGTTGGAATCTGATTTTTTTAGCTTTTTTATTGATTCCATGGTAGCCAACGCTATTCTTCCAAATATTTTATCTGAAAATACTTCGAAAGACCTTAGTACTAAAATGGTTTTAAATATTGAAAGCGACACCAAAGATGTGGATTCAGAGAATGTGGTCGCTTTTATCGAAGGTTCGGAAAAGCCAAATGAATATGTTATAGTTTCAGCCCACCTTGATCATGTTGGAGTAAATAATGCTGGTGAGATTTTTAACGGTGCGGATGATGATGGCTCTGGAACTGTGGGCATTCTGGAAATTGCCGAAGCCTTTAAGAAAGCTGCTGACGAAGGTAATGGTCCTAAAAGATCAGTGGTTTTTCTACATGTAACCGCAGAGGAAAAAGGTCTCTTGGGATCCAAATATTACGCGGATTACGACCCTATTTTTCCTTTGACCCAAACAGTTGCGAATTTAAATATCGATATGATCGGGAGAATAGACCCTAAGCGCGAAGGCGATAGGAATTACATTTATTTGATTGGCTCGGATAAGTTGAGTACAGAACTGCATGAGCTATCTGAAGAAGTGAACAGTAAGTATATGAATATTGAATTGGATTACACTTTTAATGATGAAAATGACCCCAATCGTTTTTATTACAGAAGCGATCACTACAATTTTGCCAAAAACAATATTCCTATAATATTTTATTTTAATGGAACCCATGCCGATTATCACCAACCTGGTGATACACCGGACAAAATAAATTATGACCTTCTGGAAAATAGGGCTAGATTGGTATTCCTGACCGCTTGGGAGGTAGCCAATAGGGATGAACGGGTAAAAGTAGATAAGCCTATTAAATAGTGTAGGATATATTCCAAAGTTTAAATTTTTAAAAAGGTGATTGATTTGGTTTTAATCACCTTTTTTACTTAGGCCAATATCTGTTTCATCATAATTCCGTCCTGAAAATAAGCGTTGATAAAATACAATTATGAGCGTATTTGCAGAATTAAATTAAGAATTGTTATAATCAAAATATTGAGCAACTTTTATGTTGAACATCGTAATTATTCTTAATATAATTTCAATGATTTATAAGATCGTCTTAATTTTGCATATTAGTGAAATTAGAGGTAAAATGCCTTTATGCAAAAATGGAATCTAAAAAATAAATCATAACCCTATAAGATGAAGAAAACGTTATTTGATAAAGTGTGGGATTCCCACGTTGTTCATAAAATAGAAAATGGACCGGATGTATTGTTCATTGACCGCCACATGGTTCATGAAGTTACCAGTCCGGTAGCATTTTTAGGCTTAAAAAGCAGGGGTATTCCAGTGATGTATCCGGAGCGCACTTTTGCCACGGCAGACCATAATACCCCAACCATTAACCAGCATTTGCCGGTTCAAGATCCACTTTCGGCCAATCAGCTGAAGGCACTGGAAGAAAATTCCAAGGCTCATGGCATATCCTATTGGGGGCTTGGGCATGAAAAAAATGGTATTGTGCACGTTGTAGGTCCTGAATACGGCATTACCCAGCCGGGAGCCACTATAGTATGTGGGGATTCACATACTTCCACCCATGGAGCTTTTGGTGCCATTGCATTTGGAATCGGAACATCCGAGGTAGAAATGGTTTTGGCTACCCAATGTATAATGCAGCAGAAAGCCAAATCTATGCGTATCAATGTCAATGGTAAACTTAAGAGAGGCGTTACTCCTAAGGATGCAGCTTTATATGTAATCTCCAAACTGTCTACTTCCGGAGCAACAGGATATTTTGTGGAATATGCCGGGGATGTGTTCAGTAACATGAGTATGGAAGGCAGGATGACCGTTTGTAATCTAAGTATAGAGATGGGGGCCCGTGGAGGCATGATAGCCCCGGATGAAAAAACTTTCGAATATATACAAGGTCGTGAATTTACTCCTGTAGGTGCAGCTTGGGATACCGCCATGGAATACTGGAAAACACTTAAGACGGATGAAGGCGCAACTTTTGATAAAGAAGTAACTTTTGATGCTGCAGATATAGAACCTATGATTACCTATGGTACCAATCCAGGAATGGGTATCGGAATTTCCAATGGCATTCCAATGGCCGAGGCTGTAGATGGTGGTGTTGCAACCTATAAAAAATCCCTTCAATATATGGCTTTCAATGAAGGTGATAATATGATAGGAAAACCAATTGATTTTGTATTCTTGGGAAGTTGTACCAACGGACGTATTGAAGACTTTAGAGACTTTGCTTCAATAGTAAAAGGTAGAAAAAAGGCAGATAACGTAACCGTATGGTTGGTGCCGGGATCTCATAAAGTGGAATCGGCCATCAAAGAAGAAGGAATTTTAAATATTCTGCACGAGGCTGGTTTTGAATTACGCGAACCAGGTTGTTCCGCATGTTTGGCCATGAATGACGACAAAGTACCTGCAGGGAAATATGCAGTTAGTACTTCGAACAGAAATTTTGAAGGAAGACAAGGCCCTGGTTCAAGAACACTTTTGGCAAGCCCCCTTGTTGCTGCAGCAGCGGCCGTAACCGGAAAGGTGACCGATCCAAGGGAATTGATGCAGGAGGAATTGGCTTAAAAGGCTAAAGTACTTGACCCTGACAACTAAATAAATAAATAGAAATTATAGAACTTCAAAATGAAACTCATTGGAAGCTGATTCCTTGGGCTGTATAGAAGAGAAAATAATTTTGCATTAAAAATTAAAGTTTAATTTTCGTTTTGCGCTTTGCGCTGAGCATATAAGTTTAAATAACATGGCATACGATAAATTCAATATACTTAAAACAACATGCGTTCCACTTCCTATAGAAAATGTGGATACGGACCAAATAATTCCGGCTCGTTTTCTTAAGGCTACCGAGCGCACAGGTTTTGGTGATAATTTGTTTAGGGATTGGCGCTACAATCCGGACAATAGTCCAAAAGAGGATTTTGTTTTAAACAACCCTACCTACAAGGGTAAGATTTTGGTAGGCGGCAAAAACTTTGGATCAGGTTCTTCTAGAGAACACGCTGCTTGGGCCGTCTACGACTATGGATTTAGGTGCGTGGTTTCCAGTTTCTTTGCGGATATCTTTAAAAATAACTGTTTAAATATTGGAGTGTTGCCTGTTCAGGTGAGTGCCCCATTTTTAGAAAAAATATATTCTGCCATTGACACAGATCCACAAACAGAACTAGTGGTTAACTTGCCGGAACAGACAATTACCTTGTCCACTACCGGTGAAACTGAAAGTTTTGACATCAACCATTACAAGAAAGATAATATGCTAAATGGGTTTGATGATATAGACTATCTATTGAACATTAAAGAAAATATTAGGGGATTTGCCCAAGATACTCCTTTATAGACATTGCGTCCCGTGTATCTCGTGAAGTGTTTCATGGACAGTACCCTTCTTCTTGAAATGCCACGGTGAGAATTTTATACTTATTAGATGATGGTTCAATAGAGTTAAGGTTACTAGTTCAATATAAATGAAAAGAAGAAAAATTGAAATAATGGACACCACCCTTAGGGATGGGGAACAAACCTCTGGGGTGTCCTTTTCAGCCTCCGAAAAACTCACCTTGGCCAAGTTATTATTGGATGAGTTGAAAGTGGATAGAATTGAAATAGCTTCTGCCCGAGTATCGGAAGGAGAACTTTGTGCTGTGCAACAGATTACTGAATGGGCCAACACAAAAGGATATATGGACCGACTAGAGGTTTTGACCTTTGTAGATGGAGGTGTCTCTATTGATTGGTTGAAAAAATCAGGTGCCAAGGTTCAAAATCTTTTGACAAAGGGGTCTTTAAACCATTTAACGCATCAACTAAAAAAAACTCCCGAACAACATTTTAAGGAAATAAATAGTACGATAGTTGCCGCGGCCAATGAAGGTATTGCTACCAATGTCTATTTGGAGGATTGGAGCAACGGCATGCGAAACTCAAAGGAATATGTATACCAATTTTTGGATTTCCTTTCCACTCAAGCCATTAAAAGAGTTTTGTTGCCAGATACTTTGGGAATCTTGACCCATACACAAACTTATAACTATATATCGGAAATAGTCCAGCGCTATCCCAAGATGCATTTCGACTTTCATGGCCACAACGATTATGATTTAAGTGTGTCCAATGCCATGGAGGCTATAAACGCTGGATGTCATGGACTTCATTTAACCGTAAACGGCATGGGGGAAAGAGCAGGTAATGCCCCGATGGCCAGTGCCATAGCGGTGATAAATGATTTTATGCCCAAAATAGAGGTGGCCGTAAACGAATCTTCCCTTTACAAAGTAAGTAAGTTGGTGTCGGCATTTACCGGATTTGGAATTCCGGCCAATAAACCTATAGTTGGAGATAACGTTTTTACACAAACCGCTGGAATTCATGCGGATGGGGATAGTAAAAAGAATTTATACTTTAATGATTTAATGCCAGAACGATTTGGCAGAAAACGTAAATATGCCCTAGGTAAAACATCTGGAAAAGCCAATATTCAAAAGAATTTACAGGAGCTTGGATTAACGCTTAACGATGATGAATTAAAAAAGGTTACGGCCCGAATAATTGAATTGGGGGATAAAAAGGAAAAGGTAACCAAAGAGGATTTGCCTTTTATCATTTCTGACGTACTGGATAGCAATACCTATCAACAAAAAGTTTTTGTAAAATCTTACGTACTCACACATTCCAAGGGATTAAAGCCGTCCACTACCCTAGCCTTGGAGATAAATGGCGAACTTATAGAAGAGCACGCTCAAGGCGACGGACAATATGATGCCTTTATGAATGCGTTGAGAAAAGTATACAAATCCAAAAAAATGGAATTGCCCACCTTGATAGACTATGCCGTTCGAATTCCGCCAGGCAGCAATTCCGATGCGCTTTGTGAAACCATTATTACTTGGAAAAATGGGGATAAGGAATTTATTTCCAGGGGATTGGATTCTGACCAAACCGTTTCAGCCATTAAGGCAACCGAGAAAATGTTAAATATAATTTAGAAAAATACAAACAGTTATAACCATGCCAGTCGAAAAGCGTTTGGCAAAAATAAAAAACGAATGAAATTAAAAATTGCCCTTTTAGCAGGAGATGGAATAGGTCCTGAAGTAATTGATCAAGCGGTAAAAGTATCCAATGCGATAGCTAAAAAATACAATCATGAGATTAATTGGACCCCGGCCCTAACAGGGGCTGCGGCCATAGATGCAGTAGGAGAACCTTATCCGGACGAAACCCATGCTGTTTGTGAGGCCGCAGACGCTGTTTTATTTGGTGCAATTGGGCATCCAAAATTCGATAACGACCCATCTGCTAAAGTACGTCCAGAACAAGGATTGTTAAAAATGCGTCAAAAATTGGGATTATTTGCCAATATCAGACCCACTTTTACTTTTCCTTCACTAATAGATAAATCTCCTTTAAAACGAGAGCGTATAGAAGGAACTGATCTAATAATTTTAAGGGAACTTACTGGAGGAGTTTATTTTGGTGAGAGAGGTAGAAAGGACAATGGCAATACTGCCTTTGATACCATGACCTATACCCGGACAGAAATTCAGCGTTTGGCCAAAAAGGGTTTTGAAATGGCTATGACGCGATCAAAAAAATTATGTTGTGTAGATAAGGCCAATGTTCTGGAATCTTCCAGATTATGGAGAGAAACGGTTCAGGCCATGGAGAAGGATTACCCAGAGGTTACTGTATCCTATGAGTTTGTTGATGCTGTTGCCATGAGATTGGTACAATGGCCTAGCTCTTATGATGTTATGATTACCGAAAATCTTTTTGGAGATATTTTAACGGACGAAGCCTCTGTAATTTCTGGATCTATGGGATTAATGCCTTCAGCTTCCGTAGGAACCAAAACCAGATTGTACGAACCTATTCACGGATCTTACCCGCAAGCAGCGGGGAAGGATATAGCCAACCCATTGGCCACCGTACTTTCCGCGGCTATGATGTTTGAGGATTTTGATCTAAAGGAGGAGGCCCAAGCAATAAGGGATGTTGTAAACAAATCCCTAGCGGAAGGAGTGGTTACAGAAGATTTGGCAGAAGGTGGCAAAGCTTATAAGACCAGCGAGATAGGTGATTGGTTGGCCAAGAACATCTAATCTTTAGTTGTTGTGCAAAATTAACAACCAAGGTTGTCCAATATGGCACCCAAAAAAAAGAAATCCCCAATAATGACACAATCATTATTGGGGATTTTTATAGGTATTCAAATTTTATTTTAAAATTTTAAATTAAGAGTTATACGCCATTTTTCTCCTAGTGTTGACCGTTCTGCTTTTGGAGAATACTATAATAATTACGGCAATAGCTATTCCGGTACCTGCCATAAGCGCCCCCACCAAGCTGGCGGAAGTAAACCCAAACCCCATGGCTATGGGTAACCCGGCAAAGAATGCTCCTGAGGCATTGCCCATATTAAAGGCACTCTGATTCATGGAAGACCCTAACATTTCAGACCCTTTGGATGCTCTTATGATAGCCAATTGAATTGGTGTTCCTACCATAAAGGAAACAATTCCTATGATAAACGTTAAAATTAAGATGGCCACAGGGTTTGCTGCCACTAAAAAATTGATTAATAAAACCATGACCATTAAGGATAAACTGATGATGACAGCCTTCAATGGGCTAAAGATCTCTGCCATCTTAGCGCCAATAAAATTACCGAAAACCATACCTAGCCCAGCCAATATCATGGCGTAGCTTACCATGTTTTGAGAATGTCCGGATACGTTTGTCAATAAAGGGGCAATGTAGCTGTACCAAGCGAAAAATCCTCCCGTTCCAACCGTAGTCAATAAAATAAGGAGCCATATTTCCACTCTTTTAAAAACTTTCAAATCCTTAAGAAATCCCTCGGAAGATGATTTTTCCATTTTCGGAATCCAAAAGTAGATACTGATCATAGCTATGATACCGACGAATCCCACTAACAAAAAGGAAAGGTTCCAATTGTAATGGTGTCCTAAATAAGTACCTATGGGAACTCCTATTACGTTGGCTATAGTTAGCCCGGCAAACATAGTAGCAATAGCCTGGGCCGCTTTTCCTTCTTTTGCAAGCTTTCCCGCAACAACGGCACCAATTCCAAAAAACGCACCATGTGGTAAGCCCGATAGAAATCTTGCAATCATTAAAGAAGTATAACTTGTTGAAAATGCTGAAAGTGTATTAAAAACCGTAAACCATATCATTAAATACAGTAAAACCTTATGTGCCGGCCATTTTCCGCTTAAGGCAGTTAATGTTGGTGCACCAACAACAACCCCAAGGGCATAGGCCGAAATAAAATGGCCCGCTTGAGGAATACTAATTTGAAGGGATCCGGCAACGTCCGGTAAAATACCCATAATTACAAATTCGGTCATACCTATTCCAAAGCCTCCAACCCCTAGGGCAAGCAGCGCTTTTTTGTTTGATTTGTCCATACTCATAATGTTGTCATTTAAAGAATTATTACAGGTACAATATTACTACAAGGTATTTTTCCAACACTATGGAGAATTATCCTATTTATATCCATTTATATCCCGCAAAAAAGCGGCAAAAGTAATACTCTTTACGTAAAAGGCGTGCTTTTATCGTAGATATTGCTCTTTATTGGGAAACATTTAATAGTTACCAAGATGAACAATATGTTGCAATAAGAATTTGAAAGTTTCGTTGTGGATAAGCTCTAAGGTGACAGGATACAAGATTGCTATTGGTATCTTAATCTCTACAGTTTGTTATAGAAACCTTATTTGTAGTAAAATTCTGAATACTATACGATTTTGTAATAATAAACGTTGATAAATAGAGCGTTACACATGCCTTATACACATTAGGGTTTTTTCCTACAAAATAAATTATCATGAAAATATTTCAGCACAAAATACTTCATCCTAATGATCTGGATCAATTGGAAATCGACTTTATTCCAGAAGTATTTTTTCTGTTCGCATCACCCACCTTTGAAGGGACGGAAGAATTTGTGACCAGACTTTCAGATAGGTTTGAAAATTCAATTTTGATCGGCTGTTCCACTGCAGGTGAAATCTTAGGTGATGAAGTACTGGATTCTACCATTGTGTTAACGGCGGTTAAGTTTGAAAAGACCAACATTATTATGGAAGAGGTAGATTTAGGTTCCTATAAACTTGATAGTTTTTCTGCTGGCAGAGCACTTAGCAATCAATTGAAAGGTCCAGATTTGAGGCATATTTTTGTTCTGAGTGATGGTCTAATCGTTAATGGGGCCGAGTTGGTAAAAGGCTTGCATATTGATCTGGATAAATCTGTAAGTATTACAGGTGGATTGGCTGGTGATGGTGCAAACTTTGACAAAACCTTTGTAATTGCCGGTTCTAAAATAGCCTCCAAAAAAATAGTTGCTTTAGGTTTGTACGGACCTGAATTAAAAATTGGGTTTGGTTCTAAGGGCGGTTGGGATAGTTTTGGTATTGAAAGATTAGTGACCAAATCCGAAAACAATGTGCTTTATGAATTGGATGGCCAGCCGGCATTGGAACTATATAAATCATTTTTAGGCGATATGGCCAAGGATTTGCCTGGTTCAGGGCTGTTATTCCCATTGAGCATGAGGGATGAGGATAATCAAATACCAGTGGTCAGGACTATTTTAGCTATAGATGAAAAAAATGGAAGTCTCACTTTTGCAGGAAATATTCCTCAAGGTTCCTATGTAAGGTTAATGAAAGCTAACATAGATAGGATTATTGGAGGTGCCGAACAATCGGCAATAACCACTAAGGAAAGTACTGAAAATCAGCATCAATTGGCATTTTTAATAAGTTGTGTTGGTCGCAGGTTGGTCATGAAACAACTTGTAGAAGAAGAAGTAGAGGCCGTAAACGATGTGTTTGATAAAAATATATATACCACAGGGTTTTATTCCTATGGCGAGATTGCTCCGTTCGATAAATTTTCGCCTTGTACCCTCCACAACCAAACCATGACTATAACAACGTTTTCTGAATGAGCAATAATTATCACAGATTACTTAATAGACAGCTTAAAAAAGCGGATTTGGATGACACTACTCTAAATCTAATAACTCCCCTCTTGCATCAGATCAACGAAGCCTATAAGGCTTTTGATAATGATTTGGAGCATGTAGAGAATATTTTGGAAAAAAGTTCCCAGGAATTATTTCAAACTAATCAGCAGTTAAAAAATAGCATAGAATCTATTTCAGGACAATTATCAAAAGTGGCAGGAAATATTAAAGACGTTATTTTTGAAATGGACCTCAAAGGCAATTGGTCCTATCTTAATCCCGCATGGTCGAGGTTAACAGGGTTACAGGTTGGGGATTGTTTGGGCAAACCGTTTTATCATTTTTTGAAGGATGATAAAGGAAGGGAATACAGGGGTCTAATAGATTTTAATCGTCCCAAATTTAAGACTTTAAGTAAAATTTTTAAGTCCCAAACTTTAGATGGACAACACAAATGGTTAGATTTTTCCTTAAAGGTCATCAAAGCTGAAGACGGAAGTATTGAAGGTTACATTGGTGCCATTGTTGATGTTAGCAACATAAAGGAAACCGAATTGGCCTTAATAGAGGCCAAGGAGAAAGAATCTATGGCCAATAAGGCCAAGGATGAATTTTTAACGACTATGTCCCATGAGATTAGAACCCCGCTCAATGCGGTAATAGGTATAAGCCATTTGCTACTGTTAGAAAACCCTAAAAAAGAGCAGTTGGAAAACCTGAGTACCCTAAAGCATTCTTCAGAACATTTATTGTGTTTGGTAAATGATATTTTAGACTTCAACAAAATAGCTTCGGGTCAATTAGAATTGGAAGAACGGGATTTTAGTCTAAAACACCTACTGAATGGTTTACAAAGTATTTTCCACAACACAGCAAAGGAAAAAGATCTTAGACTCCTTATAAAAACAGACACGGCCCTCCCTAAAATGTTTGTAGGGGACAGTACCAGATTGTCACAAATTCTAACCAATCTAGTAAGTAATGCTATTAAGTTTACCGAAGAAGGAAAGGTAACTGTAGATATTGAAGCCTTGGAAATCCAGCACGATTATTGCGTTTTGGAATTTATTATTTCCGATACTGGAATTGGAATTCCAGAGGACAAAAGGGATAAAATATTCCTGTCGTTTGCCCAGGCTAATTCGGATACGACAAGAAAGTATGGGGGTACCGGTCTTGGGCTGGCCATATGTAAACGCCTATTGGAAATAATGGACAGTGATTTAAAATTGGATAGTGAAGTGGGCAAAGGGTCTGTATTCAGTTTTAAGCTAAAATTACAAAAGAGTATTCTGACGGATTATCAAAAAGACTTATATGTCTTTGATTCCAAAAACATTCATGAACAGGAGAATTTGAAAGGAACAAGAATTTTGGTTGCCGAGGATAATAAGGTGAATATTATGGTCATTAAAAAGTTTCTTTCCAAATGGCAGGTAGATTTTGATATCGCCGAAAATGGACTTATTGCCTTCAATATGGCAATGGAAAACACCTACGATATGATTTTGATGGACCTTCAAATGCCTGTAATGAACGGTTTTGAAGCAAGTAGGGCCATAAGGGAATCCAGTAGCCCTCTTAACAATGTAATGCCCATCTACGCCCTATCCGCCTCCACTGGACTGGATATCAAAAACAAACTGGGAGAATATGGTATAGACGGACTTATATGTAAGCCTTTCAACCCCAACGATTTATTTAAAAAATTAACATCTATACTTCAACAAAAATATAGCCAATAGATTAATATAGCGAGGAATATAAAAGAAAAGGCCCACTGGACATTTGTCAAGTTGGGCCTAATTTTTTGTCAATTTCTACCGCTTACAGCTACTATATTATAGCTGTTTTAATTAGAGGATATAATCGGTACTTATAAAGTTTGACAGTCTCGACTCCAATAGTTGTTCCACGGTTTCATTGTTAAGTTCGTTGTCTTTAAAGGCCACAAAGGTCCTTATGGAAAAGGAACGCAGTGCATCATAGACACTTAAGGTAGCCTGTGCGGAATCTTTTCGTCCGGTAAATGGATAAACATCAGGTCCACGTTGACAAGAACTGTTTAGGTTTACTCTACAGACCAAATTGACCAAGGTGTCAATTAATGGCGCAATGGCATATACATCCTTTCCGAACAAACTTACCTGTTGTCCATAATTGGACTCGGCCATATCATCCAAGGGTTCTTCAATATCTTTAAATGTCACGATAGGAATTACAGGACCAAATTGTTCCTCCTTATAAACACGCATTTCCTTATTTACTGGAAATAATATGGCTGGCCAAATATAATTATCGGAATGGGTACCGCCTTTTTTGTTCAATATTTTGGCGCCTTTTTCCCTGGCATCATCAATTAATTCTTGAATATAGGCCGGCTTAGCGGGCTCTGGTAATGGAGTTAAGTTAACCCCTTGTTCCCAGGGGTTGCCAAATTTTAAAGCATCTACCCTTTCCGCGAACTTTTTGTTAAATTCACCGGCAATATCCTCGTGGACATAAATAATTTTGAGAGCGGTGCATCGCTGTCCATTAAAGGATAGTGTACCTGCAATACATTCATTAATAGTCAGGTCCAAATCGGCATCGGGAAGTATAATTGCAGGGTTTTTAGCTTCCAAGCCAAGCACCAAACGAAGTCTGTTGCTTTTCGGATGTTGATTTTGTAGGGCATTGGCAGATTTACTATTACCGATCAAGGCCAGAACATCCACTTTTCCTGTTTTCATTATAGGTGCGGCCACTGCCCTACCCCTACCAAACACTATATTTATTACCCCTTTTGGAAAACTTGTTTGAAATGCTTCCAATAATGGCGTAATCAATAAAACCCCGTGCTTTGCTGGCTTAAAAATTGTGGTATTCCCCATGATGATAGCGGGGATAAGTAACGCAAAGGTTTCGTTCAATGGATAATTATAAGGCCCTAAACAGAGAACTACCCCAAGTGGACCCCTTCTTATATGGGCATAAACACCATCGTTTTTTTGAAATTTGGCATTATCCCGGTCAAGCTGTTTATAATCCTCAATAGTATCGTTAATATACTCTACAGTTCTATCGAACTCCTTTTGGGAATCTTGGAGCGACTTCCCAATCTCCCACATTAAAAGTTTTACAATTTCCTCCCTTTTAGTCTGCATCTTCTTGACAAAAATCTCCATACAGTCAACTCGCTCCTTGACCCTCATTGTCGGCCATATACCCTTACCTTTGTCGTAAGCCGTTAGAGCAGCGTCCAAGGCTTCCAAAGCTTCTTTTTCTTCCATGTCCGGGATACTTCCCAATAAGGTGGGTTCGTATTCATCGGTACTAGATATAGTTGAGTATACCTGAGAAGTTTTACCGCTCCAAGCTTTTAATTCTCCATTCACCAAATAGGATTTTTGATGGATAGGCTCATTAATATTAAATTCTGATGGTATATTGGATTTCCCCATGGTTGATTTTTTAAAAAATGAATTAGTTAAAGTTAGATTTCTAAATCACTAAATTAATAAAACAAGATTTTTAATTCCCTATAAAATGGATGTAATATTTGTAATAATGAAATGAAAATGGATTTGATATTTACATTATTAAAAAAGATATATGAAATACCATTAAATTAAATATTGAAACAAATCTGGTTTATCGTTAATATATTCTCCAAAAAAATTATTATCCTTCATTCTTTTTATCAATGGAGCCAAATCTTCAGGACTTTTTAATTCTATACCAACAACAGCCGGAGCATTTTCCTTGCTCGACTTTTTAGAATATTCAAAATGTGTTATGTCATCGTTTGGACCAAGAATTTCGGCCACAAATTGTTTTAGGGCACCTGGGCGTTGTGGAAAGCGTACAATGAAATAGTGTTTTAATTTTCCGTACAACAATGCGCGTTCCTTTATCTCCGCAGTTCGGGTAATATCATTATTGCTACCACTTACAATACATACCACATTCTTACCCTTAATCTCTTCCTTAAAATCATCCAAGACGGTGATTGTAAGTGCTCCTGCGGGTTCCACTACAATGGCATCCCTATTGTAGAGATCCAAAATGGTCTGACAAACTTTGCCTTCCGGAACAGTTACCATACTGTAGAGGTTTTTCTTACAAATTTCATAAGTAAGAGTACCCACACGTTTCACGGCAGCGCCGTCAATAAATTTATCTATATGTTCCAATTCCGTATTAACGCCCTTTTCAATTGATATTTTCATTGATGGAGCGCCTTCAGGCTCTACACCGATAATTTTTGTATTGGGAGATAACGTTTTGAATACGGCACATAGGCCGGAGGCCAAACCACCGCCACCTACTGCTACAAAGATGAAATCTATTGGTTTTTTAGTCTGTTCCAAAATTTCCAAGGCAACCGTGGCCTGTCCTTCTATTATTTTGGGGTCATCAAAAGGATGGACATAAGTTTTGTTTTCTGCGGTACAGAATTTCTTTGCAGCATCCGAGGAATCATCAAAGGTATCCCCCTCCAATACTACTGTTATCCATTCCCCACCAAACAATTTTGTCTGTTCTATCTTTTGCTTCGGTGTAACGGAAGGCATAAAAATAGTTCCATGTATTCCCAAGTGGTTACAGGCAAATGCAACACCTTGGGCATGGTTCCCTGCACTAGCGCAAACCACCCCATTTACTGTTTCCTTTTTGTTAAGGGAACTAATTTTATTGAAGGCACCTCTAATTTTGTAACTCCTTACCCTGTGTAGATCCTCTCTTTTTAATAAAATATTAGCATCATATTCTTTGGAGTATCTAATACTTTGTAATAACGGGGTAATGTCCGCAACTTGTTTGATAGTTTCCGCAGCCTTTTTAATGTCCTCCAATTGGGGAAAATATGGTTTCATAGATAGGTATAAACAAAAACCTGCCGAGTTAATTAAACTAGGCAGGTTTTTCATATTAGTTAAGTTTAATTAAACTATAGGTTTCATAGCCGTCATTGAGGCGCGCAACCTTGCTCCTACTATTTCTACAGGATGTTCGCGCAATGCTTTATTAACCGCAATTAATTTTGCGTTGTCAACACTCAGGTGTTTTTGATCGGCAAAATGTTTTCCAATTACATCAGTTTCTATGGTTTTCATGAAATCGGCCAATAATGGTTTACAGGCGTGATCAAACAAATAACAACCGTATTCCGCTGTATCGGATATTACCCTGTTCATTTCGAACAATTTTTTTCTAGCTATCGTATTTGCAATTAATGGTGTTTCATGAAGAGATTCATAGTAAGCAGATTCGGCGATAATTCCAGATTCCGTCATGGCCTCAAAAGCCAATTCAACACCTGCCCGTACCATAGCTACCATTAAAACACCATGATCATAAAATTCCTGTTCAGAAATTTTATCAGATCCAGCAGGAGTTTTTTCAAAAGCAGTTTCACCTGTTGCCGCTCTCCAGGTCAAAAGGTTTTTGTCTTCATTGGCCCAATCTTCCATCATCGTTTTAGAAAAATGACCACTCATGATATCGTCCATATGTTTGTGGAAGAGAGGACGCATAATATCCTTTAATTCTTCTGACAATTCAAAGGCCTTAATTTTTGCGGGATTGGACAAACGATCCATCATATGGGTAATACCTCCATATTTTAAACCTTCCGTTACTGTTTCCCATCCGTACTGAATAAGCTTGGAAGCATATCCTGCATCTATTCCTTTTTCGATCATTTTATCAAAACACAGAATAGAACCTGTTTGCAACAAACCACAAAGAATGGTTTGTTCTCCCATTAGATCCGATTTTACTTCAGCAACAAAAGAAGACTCCAATACACCAGCCTTATGGCCTCCGGTAGCTACGGCATATGCCTTTGCTTGTGCCAATCCTTTATCTTCCGGGTCGTTGTTAGGGTGAACGGCAATCAATGTAGGTACGCCGAAACCTCTTTTATATTCTTCACGAACTTCAGAACCTGGACATTTTGGAGCTACCATGATAACCGTTAAGTCTTCACGGATTTGCATACCTTCCTCAACAATGTTAAAACCGTGCGAATACGATAATGTGGCCCCTTTTTTCATTAATGGCATAACTGCAGAAACTACACTGGTATGTTGTTTGTCCGGTGTTAAATTAATGACCACATCGGCTGTTGGAATAAGCTCCTCATAGGTTCCTACCGTAAAGCCATTTTCACTTGCATTTACAAAAGATTGTCTTTTTTCTTTGATAGCAGCACCCCTAAGGGCGTAAGAAATATCCAATCCAGAATCGCGCATGTTAAGACCTTGGTTAAGACCTTGAGCACCACATCCTACGATCACAATTTTTTTCCCTTTTAAAGCAGATACGCCATCAGAAAATTCTGTAGATTCCATAAACCTACATTTTCCCAATTGGGTCAGTTGTTCTCTTAATGATAGGGTATTAAAGTAATTTGCCATTTTTTAAACTCGATTTATGTCCCGATTAACTTCGGGCTTGATTATTTATTGATTAAACTCTTTTAATAATGTAGAAATTTTCATTTCCGATTTGGTAACCGCTATCCTCCCAGAGCGTACAAATTGCATAATGCCATAGGGTTTCAATTGTTGGTACATTTCATCAATCTCGTTTCTTCTTCCTGATTTTGCCAAAACAAAGAAATCTCTGGATACGGTAACAATTTGGGAGTTACTCTCCTTAATGATGTTTTGTATATTTCGTTCATCGAACAACAAGGTGGAAGCCACTTTGAATAATGCCGATTCTTGATATATAGTCTCTTCATCGGTATGGTAGAAGGCCTTAATAACCTCAATTTGCTTTTCAACCTGTCCAACGATGTTCCGCACCCAATCTTCAGTGGTGTACACTACAATAGTGAATTTGGATACGTTTTCTATTTCCGATTTTGAAACATTTAAACTTTCAATGTTTATGTGGCGTTTTAAGAATATTCCAGATATTCTGTTCAGCAATCCTACGCTATTCTCGGAGTATGCTGAAATTGTGAACCATTTATTTTCCATCTCCTCATCCCACTCCCCTATTGCAAATAGGAGGTTACGGGTAATTTAAATTAATATTTATTTTATTTCAAACGTATATCCGATACCGATGCCCCTGAGGGAATCATTGGAAATACATTGTCTTCCTTTTCCACTTTAACTTCCAGAAAGTAGGCATCCTCAGAAGCTAACATTTTCTGGATGGCCGATTTTAAATCCTTTCTTTCGCTAATGCGCTTTGATTCTATATGATAACCTTCGGCAATTTTCACAAAATCTGGATTAACCATTACGGTGGATGCATAACGACTCTCGAAGAATAATTCTTGCCACTGGCGTACCATTCCCAAATGGTCGTTATTGAGGACAACGATTTTAACAGGGGTCTTATTTTGAAAGATAGTCCCTAATTCTTGAATGGTCATTTGATACCCTCCGTCACCAATTATGGCAACGACTTCCCGATCCATGGCTCCCATTTTTGCGCCTATGGCAGCAGGCAAGGCAAAGCCCATTGTTCCCAATCCACCAGAAGTAACATTACTTTTGGTCTGTTTAAATTTGGCGTATCTACAGGCTATCATTTGGTGCTGACCCACATCCGATACAATAATCGCTTTGTGGCCACTGGCAATATTAATTTCTTCTATTACCTCGGCCATGGTAAGCCTATCCTTGGTAGGGTAAACATCATTTTTAATGATCTGATCAAATTCTATCTTATATCTTTCCTTAAATTCATTGTGCCAAGATTCATGTTTATTTGTCTTGATCAATGGCAATAACAAATCCAAGGTTACTTTGGAATCGCCCAATACAGCAACATCGGCCTTTACATTTTTGTTTATTTCAGCAGGGTCTATGTCGAAATGGATTATTCTAGCCTGTTTGGCATAGGTATCCAAACTTCCCGTAACCCTATCGTCAAAGCGCATACCAATAGCAATAAGAACATCACATTCATTGGTCAATAAATTAGGCCCGTAATTACCATGCATGCCTACCATTCCTACATTTAAGGGATGGTCTGTGTCCATAGCCGAAAGCCCCAGGATGGTCCAAGCAGCAGGAATGCCGGCTTTCTCCACTAAGACCTTAAGTTGTTCCTCGGCTTGCCCAAGAATTACACCCTGACCAAAAACTATAAAAGGCTTTTTGGCCGCATTGATCAAATCGGCAGCTTGTTCAATAGCATCTAGGTCTGGTTTGGGGTATGGGTTGTAACTTCGCACCCCTTTGCAATGCTCGTAAGAAAAGTCGAACTCATCAATTTGTGCATTTTTGGTAATATCCACCAATACTGGTCCCGGCCTACCTGATTTTGCTATATAAAATGCCTTTGCCAATACCTCTGGAATGTCGGAAGCTTCGGTTACTTGACAATTCCATTTGGTAACAGGAGTGGAAATTCCTATAATATCAGTTTCCTGAAAAGCGTCAGACCCTAACAAATGTCTAGCTACCTGTCCGGTAATGCAGACCATTGGTGTAGAATCTATCTGAGCATCAGCTATACCGGTAATCAAATTGGTGGCCCCTGGACCTGATGTGGCCACTGCCACACCAACTTTGCCAGTAACCCTAGCGTACCCCTGGGCCGCATGGGTAGCTCCCTGCTCATGTCTCGTTAATATATGGGTAAGTTTATCCTGAAATTTATATAACTCATCATAAAGAGGCATAATTGCCCCTCCAGGATATCCATAAACTAAGTCTACCCCCTCTGCCAATAGGCAATGGATAATAGCCTCTGCACCACTAATCCTCATAGTACTCTGCTTTGTTGACGCTGCTCTTTCCTTTTTCAATGTTTCCATAATTGTAGACCTAATCGGTTAACATATTGGGTATAAAACCCTTTTAATTTTTCTGGGGTAATTACTTCCTTCTTAATCTTATAATTCATCGGTGACACAGCCTTGTGATGCTGAAGAAACCGTTTTTGCATATTTGTATAAACTTCCTTTTTTGACTTTTAGAGGCGGTTGTACCCAATTTGCCCTACGCTCGTTGATCTCTTCATCGGACAAGGCCACGGAAATGCTATTTTTTTCAGCATCAATGGTGATAACATCTCCATCCTTTAACAAGGCAATAGTTCCTCCATCCTGAGCTTCGGGGCATACGTGGCCCACAACAAAACCGTGGGTACCCCCCGAAAAGCGACCATCGGTAATCAAAGCAACATCTTTACCTAACCCAGCACCCATAATGGCGGCAGTAGGTTTTAACATTTCTGGCATACCAGGTCCACCTTTGGGGCCTTCATACCTAATTACAACTACATCTCCCTTTTTAACCAATCCTTTACCAATACCGGCATTGGCCAAAAACTCATCGTCAAAAACTTTGGCAGGACCACTAAAGTGCAATCCTTCTTTACCTGTTATTTTAGCTACGGCACCATCTTCCGCAAGATTTCCGTATAATATTCTCAAGTGTCCCGATGCCTTGATAGGAGCGTTTAAAGGCTTAATTATTTCTTGTCCTTCTTTTAAACTTGGAACGTCCGCAAGGTTTTCGGCAACAGTCTTTCCGGTTATGGTTAAACAATCACCGTGCAACATTCCGTTTTCCAGCATAAACTTCATAACCGCTGGAGTACCACCTGCACGATGAAGATCTTCCATTAGGTATTTACCGCTAGGCTTTAAATCTGCCAAGAATGGAGTACTGTCACTTATTTTTTGAAAATCGTCCAATGTAAATTCAACATCTGCCGCTTTGGCTATAGCTAAGAAGTGAAGAACCGCATTGGTAGACCCTCCTAAAAGAGTTAGCAAACGCACCGCATTTTCAAAAGATTTCCTTGTAATGATATCGCTAGGCTTAATATCGTTTTCCAATAAATGTCTTAAAGCAAAACCAGCGCTAATGGCATCCTGTTTCTTTTCTTTTCCTATGGCAGGATTGGAAGAATTGTAAGGCAAAGCCATACCCAAAGCTTCTATTGCGGAAGCCATGGTATTGGCAGTGTACATACCTCCACAGGCACCTGCTCCTGGACAGGCATTTTGAATAACACCTTTAAAATCGTCCTCATTCATAGTTCCGGCAACCTTTTCACCCCATGCTTCAAAGGCGGAAACGATATCCAACTTTTTATCTTTAAAGCATCCAGAGGCGATGGTACCTCCATAAACCAAAACAGAAGGTCTGTTCAACCTGATCATGGCCATAAGTGCCCCCGGCATATTCTTGTCGCAGCCCACTACAGTGACCAAACCATCGTAGTTCATAGCTTGCACAACAGTTTCCATAGAATCTGCAATGATATCTCTAGAAGGTAACGAGTATCTCATACCATAAGTACCCATGGAAATACCATCACTTACCCCGATAGTATTAAATACAAGCCCGATTAAGCCTCCTTTATCGGTGCCTAATTTTACTTCCTGTGCCAAATCATTTAAATGCATATTACAAGGATTTCCCTCATAACCTGTACTTCCTATTCCGATCAAAGGTTTTTTTAAATCCTCTTCTCCCAAACCAATGGCGTATAACATAGCTTGTGCCGCTGGTTGCGTGGGATCTTGGGTAACGTTTTTACTAAATTTATTTAATTCCATCAATCTGTGTTCTTTCGATTTTAATACTAAACAATATACACTACGACTTTCAAAGATATACGTTTAAAAACCCTTGGGTTTTTAACATAAAAATTTGATTTAAATTCAATGATATTGATTTAATTTTAACTTACTGATAACTAAGGTATTAAATACGTAAACCATATCATATTCAGTAGGTTTTTATTCCCCTATAAATACCTATATTATAGTAAAATAACATAAATCATAATTTCATTTATTAAAACCATAAAAAAGAGCCTGTATCGAATATATCTGATACAGGCCCTTTAAATCAATAGAAATCCGTATCATCCCGATTACGGGACAATAATGACTACATTGATTATGTTTTTAACTACTATCACTACGGTAAAATTAGGTATTAAAATCTAATTGACAAAGAAATATATCCCTGAGACCTATTTTAATTTAAATTTAAAGTGGTCGCCTGATTTTTTTTGAGCTAAAACAGACATGGCAATATCCGTTAGTTGCAAAATTCTTGGATAGCCACCGGTTGTTTGCCCATCTTTCATTAGAACAATTAATTTTCCGGACGGTGTTAGTTGTATGGTACCTGGAAGGGTGGCCGAGGTTAACATGGAAGTTTTATTCCCTTCTATAATTTCATTGAGCTGATATGCCATACGGTTATTTTCATTGGCCACGCTAAAGTCCGTATAAAACAACTGACTTAATTGTTTATCTGTTAAAAGCTTAAATTCAGGCCCCTTGTGGACTTCCAAAACTGATTTATCCAACACGGAATCTACCTTAAGTTCGGAAATTTTGGGATTGAAATGCTTACATGTACTATATGGAAGATTGGCCATTTTCTTAATCGTATCCTGTTCGGTAATCGGTTTAAAAAAAGACCTACTACCCAATACGGAAGGAGGATTAAAACCATCTTTTATTCCTAAATAAGCCCTGAACCCTTTTGTTAGTTTTCCATAACTTAAAATATCTCCAGTATTAATTTTATACACTTTGTAGTTCTCAACCGCCGTATCGTTGAGGGTGACCGTCATTTCTGCACCGCCCAAAACAATATAGGTGTCTTTTTCAAATTTCAATTCCGGCCCTGTCATGGTTATTTCCAAAACAGCACATTTCTCATTGTTTTCCAAAAGTGTATTTACCTTTGATACGGAAAATGAATCCATTGCACCTGCCACCGGGACCCCTTTATCCCTATATCCAAATCTGCCAGTATCCTGTACTGTAGTGAAAAAGCCCGGTTTTAAAATATTAAGCATCCAGCACTATTTTTTCTATGTTATATATTCCAACTTCAGCTTCAATTTGGTGTAATTGGTATTCAGCCTTCGAAATAGGATAAAATTGAATTTTATCACCTACATTAACAAAACAGGGATTGTCCTTCTTCACGTTGAACATAGGCACGGGACATTTTCCGATCAGATTCCAACCACCAGGTGAGTCTTGCGGATAAATGCCTGTTTGTTTTCCTGCTAAGCCCACGGAGCCCTTAAGCACCTTTGGTCTCGGTGCAGATTTGCGCGGAACTTCCAAAGCCTTTGGCACGCCTCCTAAATACATAAACCCTGGTAAAAAACCTATTCCATAAACGGTATAGATACTATGGGAGTGCAATTCAACAATACGCTCTACCGACAATCCCAATTGTCCCGAAATCTCCTCTAGGTCCAAGCCAAATTCCAAATCGTAAAATACAGGTAACCTCCATTGGAACCTGGTTGCAGGAGCAACCTCTCCTTTTATGCCATACCATTCTTTTAACTTTGGTTTTAGATAATCAAAATCAAGGACGGTATCCTTACATATTAAGGTAAGTGAATTGTAAGCAGGTACAAACTCCCACTCCTTTTCATTGAGATGGTTTTTTTTTAAATATTCAATGAACTGAAGAATCTCATTCAGAATGGATTCTTCCACCTTATTGGGCCATTCTACCAATATGGCATGGACCCCAAATTGCCTGACCGATATCTTGAATTTACTCACTTCTCATTAAAATTTGGTTCATAGGTAACTGCTGGGAAAGATACATTAATATTTGTAATGACGAAGGGGAATCACCATGAATGCAATAGGTATCCGCCCTGATTTTAACTTCCATGCCGGACAGTGTTAAAACGGTTCCTTTTTTAACCATATGAAGGAGATGATCCAACACTTCTTTGGGATCGTGGATTAAGGCGTTGGCTTCCTTTCTTGAAACCAGGGAAAGATCCGGATGGTAATGTCGATCGGCAAAGGCCTCATATTTAATTTGAAAACCCAATCTCAAAGCCTCCTCCGCAACTACCGATTGGTATGGAACATATAAAAAAGTGGTTTTTCTATATGTTCCAATAGCATCCAAAAAAACCAAGGCCAATTCCTTGTCCTTTGCCACATTGTTGTACAAGGCACCATGCGGCTTTATATGGTGCAATCCCATTCCTAAGGATTTCAGCTCCCTATGTAGGCCTTCAATTTGGGCAAGGATACTTCTTTTTAATTCATTATTAGAAATGTTAATGGTTTTTCTCCCAAAGTTTTCCCTATCTGGATAGGAAGGATGCCCTCCTACAAGCACATGGTGCTCTTTAGCCAATCTGGCAACCTGTATCATGGTCCCCTTATCACCGGAATGGCCTCCACAGGCAATGTTACAGGACGAAATTAATGGCATTAATAGCCTCTCATTACCTACCCCCTCCCCTAGATCACAATTTAGGTCGATTTTTATCATAACCTCTTAAAATAATTCAAAAACAGTTAATATACTCTTTGCTCCCAATATTAGGGATAAGAGGATTATAATAATCCCCAATATATTTTGGAATTGGGTATTTCTATAGGTAGACATCACTACTTTTCTATTAACTACCCATAACAAAAAGATAGCGATTATAGGTAATAACACTCCATTGGTCACTTGAGCAAATTTAATAATTTCCAAAGGTTTTATGCCCATCGACAAAAACAGTACCCCCACCAAAATAATGCTCATCCAAACCAATTTGAACCTCATATCCTTCATAGTGGCATTCCTCCCAAAACAGCTATTTACCACATAAGCTGCAGCCAATGGTGCTGTTATGGCAGAGGTTGCACCGGCTGCAAACAATCCAATCCCCATAAAGTAGCGGGCACCATTCCCATAAAGCGGTTCCAGGCCCTGGGCCATATCCATAATATTGGTTATTTTACCAGAGGGTATTGCGGTTGCCGTGACCATTACTGCCATAGATACCAAACCGCCCAAAATGATAGATATGTATGTATCTCTTCGCGCCTCCTTTAAGTATGCTGTGGATTTCCATTTTTCACTGACGAGGGAAGCATGTAAAAACAAATTATAAGGCACTACTGTAGTTCCAACCAAAGCAATAATAGTCAAAGTACTAGCTTCCGGGACCTTTGGGACAACTAAACCATGTAGTAGGGCCAAGATATCCGGTTTTGTAATTATAGCCGTCAATATAAATGACAAGCTCATTACCACTACCAGTGTTATCAGTACTTTTTCTAATATTTTATAATTGCCAAAGTACAAAAGTAAAAATGCAAAAAGACCTATCGTTATGGGATAGAAGCTCATAAATTCCTGACCAAATAAAGCCTCTAGACCCAAAGAAGCACCTCCAATATTACCGCCTTCATAGGCGGCGTTCCCTACCACTATTGCGGATAGGATGAGAGCTAAGACTAAAAACTTTACCCAACGAAGACCTATTTGATCTTTTATGATTTGGGCCAAACCTTTTTGGGAAACAATCCCCAATCTTGCAGCCATTTCCTGTAAGACTACTGTGGCCATAATAGAAAGTAATAGGGCCCAGAGAAGCGAATATCCAAATTGAACCCCGGCAATGGAACATATGGTAACGGTCCCGGGCCCTATAAAGGCCGCAGCTACCAAAACCCCTGGTCCCATTTTCCGAAGCATATTATTGGGCCGTATTTAAAGCGTATATGGCAAAACTTCCCAACCAATGGGTGCCACCATAATTGTCGTCTACAATTTTGGGAAGGGAGTAATTAATATGCTTGGTGGCAATTTGTTTTAAGTGACTGTATTGGGGCAGTGTTTCTGCTATTCCATACAAACACCAGGCCCTACTAAAATTAAGTCCATCCAAATGAATCAATTTTCCATCCGTTCTATCCGATACTATTGCCGGTTCCATGTTAAATTCAGGATTTTCCAATTGCGGCAAGAATTTATCCAGCCATTTTTTAAACATTGCTGGGCCATAAATTCTTCTAACCAGACTAGCCTCCTCCAAGCAGGGCGATAAAAAATCGAATCCACTTGGTTCCCAGCTTAAAGGGCAATGGTCATCATTTTTATAAAAGCGTTCTACACTTGTAGCAATAATATTTTTTAAAGTATCATCTTCCGTTACAACGGCATAATCCCAAGCCATAGAAAGTCCAAAGGCAGTATTGGAGTGTTCACCTACCCTAATAGGATAATTTAATTTTGGCAAAAAATCTACATAGGCGGCTACTATGAAATCGGTTAAGGGTTGTAAATTATTCTCCAGATCACGAGCCAAGGGGTCGTTCCAAGTGTGGAGTTCTTCTGCCAATTTAAGGATCCAAGCCCAGCCATAAGTACGTTCGTAGGAGGAATTACCGGTCATATTAAAATAAGTAACCTCTTTTAATATATTTTCCTTAGAAATATTCTCGACCAATTTATTGCGAATTGTGGAAGCCTGATTTAAACTGGGAAACTGTTTTAGCAGTGAAACCATTGACCAGTGGCCATGTACAGAGGAGTGCCAGTCATAACAACCATAAAATGCAGGGTGCAATTCTCGTGGACTGCCCAAATGTGTGGAATCCAGAAGGGATTGGTTTAATTTGTTGGGATATTCAGTCTGAAGACATTCCAGAGGCAAACGCACCAAACGGTTTGCTTCATTAAAGGTAAGTTCCGGTATTTCCAAGGAGACATCTTCTTTTACCTCTTGCTTTTGCTGGTTCTTACAGCCTAGGAAAAGAAAAGTTACCAGGGAAACAGCACCAATTGTACTTAGGATGGGTCTTAGGTCCATTAATTTGTTTTGAAGGAATTAAGGTGTAAATATATATGGATATAATAAATTGGAGAAGTATATTCAAGTTAAAAGTCCAAGTGGTTTAAAAAGTAGGTATTTCATCTAAAAAGTTGCAGTTCGTCTAAAAGATGGCATTTTTGGATAACCCCAATATAATATTCCAAAAGTATTACGGTTATTATAGTCCCAAATTAAATTTTAACCTACTTAAATGACATGTTTAGATTGTAAAGAAGAGCTTAGTTATCTGGACCATAAAAGCGCAATGGATCTTCTAGGAATAGAGCTTTGTGCGAAGCATAAAAGCAGAATGGAAAAGCTAATTAAACTCAAAAGGACCCCCAAAGAAGCCATACAGTTATATTATGGTTTAAAAAATGCAGGTGTAAATCCAATGTTAGAATGGTGGGATGGAAAAAAATCAGTTGATATCGCTATATCCAGGGTGAAACTTAATATAGAAATAGATACCGAATACCATACCATTACTCATGAACAAGCCATTAATGACTTGGAAGAAGCTATGCACTCGTTTAAAAATGGATTTACCACCATTCGTATCCCCCACGTACTAATAAAATATTACTTAAAGGAAACCGTAAATAATATTTTAGGAATTATGGAAGGGCTCAAGGCCAATACTAAAACCTTCAGTTAAATTTACATTAGGGAAATGTCTTTTTAAAAAAAAACGAGGGCAATTCGTATAATTAAAAACCGAAATGTCCCTAATCTTAAAAACCATCTTATGGAAACAGAAAGGAAGATTTTAAGAACACCGTTAAGAATAGCCATTTCCCTACTTTTTGTTGGCTTTATTTGTAAAATCATACATTTCCCAACCCTTGCTAATCCCATTATAATTCTATCTTTATTCGCTATTGGTACCCTGTACGGGTTGCGGTTTTGGAAAAAGCATAAAAAGGGATTCCTGGAATACAATAAATTGATACTTGTTATCTCGTTGTCCCTCAATGGGATATTTAAAATACTCGAAATTTTCCAGAATGATTTTTTTCAGGTTATTGGTAGCGTGGCATTCATTATTTGGATTATCATGGAAGGCACCACCTATCTCGTTGATGATAAGGATGACAATAGGAGTGATATTGCTTATTTTATTTGGAATACGATCATGATTATTGGTATTCTAGCCATTGTAATAGGTGGCCTTACCAAAATTCTGGAATGGGAATACGCTACGGCCACCCTCATAACGGGGTTTATTCTTGTTAGCGTATACGTACTAAAAGATCTTTTGGTTCAGGCGCTTCAGAAAAAGGAGTAAATAGTTTTATAGCCCTTTATCCCTGCTGTATAAATCGTTTACTTATGGCCATGTTTCTATCTCGGGGTATATTTTCTTGTCAGAGCTATTTTCATGAATTGAGCCCTAGTTTTCCTTATTTTCAAAACTTACACTAACAATAGGAAATCATTGTCCAGATTCAGTAGTATAAACTTTACTCATTGTTATTGATCCATTTCTCCTACGGCATTAATTATTCTACTTAATTTCTAATCCAAGAATAACAGCCTATAATTATCCGAACCTTGCATTAATTCATGGATATATCAAATTTTTATCTTATTTTTTGTATTCAATTGAGAGTTATGAAAAAACATAGACGAGTATTTATTCAAAAGATGGGTATTATTGCAGCGGCCAGTGCGGTCACTCCCCAAATATTACTCTCGGCAAACCGAAATCAACGCAAAAAATTGGGAATAGCCCTAGTAGGTCTTGGATATTATAGTACCGACCTACTTGCCCCTGCTCTTCAATTGACCAATAATTGTGAATTAAGGGGAATTGTTACGGGGAGTCCGGAAAAAATTCCTGTGTGGAAGGAAAAATACGGTATTAAGGATAAGGATATCTATAATTATCAAAATTTTGATACCATAGCGAACAATTCAGATATAGACGTAGTCTATGTGGTTTTGCCGCCATCCATGCATGCTGAATATACTATTAGGGCGGCCAAGGCGGGAAAGCATGTTTGGTGTGAAAAACCCATGGCACCCTCTGTCGCTGATTGCGAAGCAATGATCAAAGCCTGCAAGGACAATAAGGTGAAATTAGCCATTGGATATCGGTGCCAGCACGATCCCAATATCCAGGCGTATATGAAAATTGGTAAGGAAAGACCATTTGGTAAAGCTAAAATGATAACCTCGGCCGCAGGATATTTTGATGGTCGGACCAATCACTGGAAGCAAAACAAGAAATTAGGTGGTGGGGCTATGGGCGATATGGGCGTTTATGCATTACAGGGTGCTAGACTGGCCACTGGGGAAGAACCCATTTCCGTACTGGCACAGGCCTCCACCACCCGACCTGAAATTTATCACGAAGTAGAAGAAACTATGATGTTTCAATTGGAGTTCCCTAGCGGAGCTCTGGCCTCCTGCCAAACCAGTTTTGGCATAAATATGAACCACCTACAGGTAAATTATGAAAAGGGATGGTTAAAAATGCAGCCCCACTCCTCCTATAAGAATAATCATGGAAGCACTTCCGATGGGACGATTATTAAATTTTCTGTTCCCAACCAGCAAGCTAAACAAATGGATGAGGATGCTATGGCCATAATTGACGGGACCGATTTAATTGTACCTGGGGAAGAGGGCTTAAGAGATATTAGAGTGGTAGAAGCCATTTACAAATCTTCCTCCAAGAATCGTGTGATAAAACTGTAATTTTATATGCATCCAAGGTGAAAATTAATCGTTAAAATACTGAATTACAATGTTATAAGTTTTTATGCGATTTTACTTTCATGGAAGAAATTTACCCTTTGTCCGACTTCAGGTCGTGTCGTCGAATTTTTGATCCATACATAGGGAAGAAAATCCTTTTCCTTTTGATTTAGGGTTTTATATACAAAACCAATCGTATGAAGGAAAATACTACATTAAACGATTTTTTGTTTTATCTATTTTGCGCTTTTTGCTTTGCTTGGGCCTTATATGTACTTTGTTCTTAACTTAAAGTATCAAGTATTAGGAGAAGTATTCGTAATTAGCAAGGTGGCGATATTACCAATACCTGGACTAAAAACCTGAGTATGTACTTGGAGAAGGGTCCGGAGTTTTCCAAAAGCTAATTCTGGTTTTCCTCCAGTTACTAGTAACACAAGATTTTGGTTGCAAATACCTGACTAATTATGCATTTTAACAAATTCGCTCGCTAATCTTTCGCCCAAAATCCTCTGGGATTCTGCATTAAAGTGAACCTCATCACCGTTGTGCTTTAGGTCAGCAGTATTGATCAATGCTGTATATGGATCGGTAGATGCATAGTATTTTATGTGGTCATTTATTTTTGGCCACAAAGCATTGGTAGAATAACTCCCTAGTTGTCCTATCAAAATGCTTGTCTCCTTGTTCCCAGTTATATTTCTGAATCTATGGAACAATTCAGATAATCTACTTTGGTATAATGCAGCATCCTTAGCTTTGGCATCACTTTCGCCCTGATGCCAAAGAATCCCTTTTACTTCTCCATAGCGCATTCCCAATGCTGTTTTTTCACTAAAATTACTTAGGAGTTTAACCTCTCTATGGGTAGAATCGCTTAGCCATTGTGTAATGGAACTTCCACCTACCGCAGTTGGAATCAACAATACCGAGATACTGTCCGGAATTTGCTTTAACAACCCCTTGCCAAATGATAATCCACAATCCAGTCCAGCCATTGACGGTTCATAAAAATGTAGCGGTTCCTTGGCAAAAATGATATCACCCTGTTTATTTATAGTAAGTATCCTGGTATTGGGAACCGTATCTTGTGGCGCTACTAAACCACGTCCGGCCATGTTGGATTGCCCCGCAAGGATAAAAACCCACACATTTTCCTTTTTAGGGATTTCATTGACCAACATTTCGGATTTTGGAAAATATTGGGTTCTATCCGATTTTTCCTGGGCATATCCATGAGAAAAAAAGGACAATAATAGAATGGGAAGAAGTGTTTTTTTAAAGCTCATATCTGTTCCTAATATATTGGTGGAACTCCAAAGGTAAGATCTTTGTTGCAAAATGTTATATCCAAGATGTCTTTATCTTCAGTTCCCGGCAACCTAAAGTAAGGTGAACAAAAGTGATTTTTACAATTATTAATGCCATATTTAAGGAATTGACTTATTTCAGACCTTGGCTACTATCGCACTTTTTTTTATGGATTGCTTTTTATATTATTATACCTCCTTTTGTCTACAAAATAGTCTCCCCCTCTAGCCGCTTTCCCAAGGGAAGCAAAGGAAAACCACAAGCTTGAACACTAGAATAAAGCTATGCCGGTTGGCCAATTATGAAGTGTCTAGAAGAATAGACTAGAATGTTAAAAATAAAGTTTTAAATAAGAAATTGCGCATTTTGTCCGTTATTTACGTATATCATCCTATATTTAAGCCATCTTATCTTAAAATAAATTAACCCCAATGAAGAGAAGCAAAGTCTTGATAGGTGCTTCATTAGTATTCCTAGCCCTATTTTCCCTATTTTTAAGTGCATTTAAAACCGAAGAGAAGGCTAATTCCAAGGTGGCTATTTCAACAATTAATACAAAAAAAGATGTATTTGATAGTCAGGAGTCACTTCTGTATAAAAAACATCAAGAGGAATTGGGGGCCGCTATAAAGGCTTACTTTGAGAGAGCAATTGCAGAAGGTGATATTGTTGGCGCAGGCGTTAGCATTGTAAAAAAGGATTCCGTTATAATTTCAGATGGTTATGGCAAAAGAAACATAAATTCCGATGCCGCTGTAGATGGAGGTACCATTTTTAGACTTGGATCTTTATCCAAAGGATTTGCTGGGGTATTGGCCACCGAATTAAAGGATGAAGGTAAATTACATTGGGAAGATAAGGTAAGCGATTTTATTCCTGAATTTAGATTGGGCGACAAGAATAATACCCATAAAATTACCTTGGCCAATATTTTATCGCACACTTCTGGTACTCCCTACCATAGTTATACCAATCTTGTGGAAGCCGGACTATCGTTACAGGATATTGCCAAACGCTTTACGGCAGTTACCCCTATAAGTGAACCTGGTGCTATGTATAGTTACCAGAATGCAATGTTTGCCCTATGTGGGGTAATGATTCAAAAAGTTACTGGGCAGGACATTGGGGCCGCCCTGACCAATACGTTTTTCAATCCATTGGGCATGTGTTCTACCTCCATGGATTATGAAACCTTAAGTCATATGGACAATGTGGCTTTGCCACATTCCAAAAGAGGCAATGGATGGAAAACCCTAACACTTTCAGACAATTATTACAATGCAATAGCCGCAGGTGGGATCAGCGCCAGTGCCGTTGATATGGCCAAATGGATGCGATTTTTACTGGGCTATAATCCGGAACTAATGACTAAAAAGGCTTTGGCAGAAACGTTTACCCCGTTTATAGAAATTAAAGGGGCAAGTAAGTACTACCAGCGTTGGCCCGGACACACTACCTCCCACTATGGTTTTGGATGGAGGATACATAAGTTTCTGGAAAACGGGTCCAAGAATGAAAAGACCATATGGCATCACGGTGGCAGTGTCAACAATTACAGAAATGAAATTGCCATCTATCCCGAAGCCGAACTGGGTATCTGTGTCCTGTTAAGCAACAACAGTAAAATAGCCAAAAATGTAATTCCTGATCTATACAAAATAGTAAATGATATATATGATTCAGCAACTGTTGGAGTTGCACAGAACATCGATAAAAGCATTAGCCATACGCTTTAAATAGTAATAAATCACCAACGCAAAGCCAGCAACGCCCTATTACCGTAAGCTTAATGTCCGTGCTAAGTCTGGCAATAAGTGCTTTCACTGCACAAGATGTAAGCACCTAACTTTTCTATATTCTGCAAACCTCCCAAATTATTCGGATATAACGCAATAGGTATATGTTTTACGATAGTGCCACTTTGGCGCAAATATACTTTTACGATAATGATTAAACCATATGGTTTTTACTCAGGTGATTTTAAACTGTTCAGATTACCAGAATCAATTATCTGAATACTACTATTCTCAAAATCGTTTCCGATGTCATGATACCTTCCTCCAATATGTTGGGCAAGGAAAGCTTCAGTAACAGCAAAAAATGAAAGGTTATTTTCAGGTCGAGCAAAACCATGTCCCTTATCTGGGTAGCGTATATAGGTTACAGGAATCTGTTTCTCATTCATCGCCTTATCAATTTGGCATCCATTCTTTGCGTAAATAATTCGTTGCATAGGCTTCCATTTCATAATTGGTGGGGGTGAACTAAAAGATCTGCGATATCAGCATTTTCATTTTCAGCTATTACCTTTTTCTCATCAGTTGTCATAATTAAGGCATAAAGGGCAGCCTTGTCCCTATTCCTACCGTCTATCATATAAGGATTTTCATTGTTCCGGTCGAAACCAAAAGATAGCATATCCTCCTGTGGAACCCTGAAATATTCCTCCCAGGACCCTTTTTTATACTTGTAAACAATCTGTCCGCCCTCAGGACTGGTACGCATCGCCAAGCGAATATTGTTGATGTTATCGGCCACAATCTGGAGAAAATCTTCATCATTTATAACCTAATCCATTTTAAGGGTATTCAAATTAACTTTGCAAACATCTATATTAGAAGGATCCGAATTATTGATTTGGATCAGAATCTCATCCGGTGTTTCCCTGGAGACGTTCATAAAATCGGCCCTTGGACGAATAACCTGCCCCGCTTTTGGATCTCCTTCAGAAAATTGGTAAGCTCATCACCGGTCTTGAACTGTTTTAGGAAATCATCGTCAAATAAATCTTCCGTTTTCATAAAGAGCTAAATTTAAATTAAACAAAAAATAACGGGGGTCATGACCCCCGTTATTTTTCTATTTACACACTTAGTGAGATAGTCCCACTTTGATAGCTATTCAAACATCTTAGGAATCACAAAAAAATGCAATCATAATATTTTGAAATATCGTAATATGTTTCTGAATGGTTATACCTTCTAATATAATTCCCTTCCACACACATGTATACTCTTGCGTGTAGGCAAAAACTAAAAAAGCGCTTACCATTTGATTGATAAACGCTTTGTAATTATAAAAAGACCAATGTTTCTTCTTCCTATTCCATATCTATAATACCGACAACCTCATAAGCTCTAGTACCATTAATCTGTACTTTTTCATATAGAATATTTGCGTACTCATAATAGGTTTGCCCATCTACGGTTACCTTTTCATAGTCGTCCGGAAGTTCGTATACAATAGTGCCGATTTCCGGTTCAACTACTTCATATTCGGTACCAATCTGGGAATAAAAAGTGCCCGAAACATTATAGTAACTAACGTTATTAAAATATGCCCTACTGTAATTAGTAGGTAAAGTATTTATTCTAAATCCAATTTTAGGAGCTATTACAATGTAGCGCCCCCTAGACGATGTATAAAATTTGTTATTTGAATAATAGTAGTTTTGTCCCTGATACTTCACCACTTTTTTGTTGGGTACAGTTCTTACCGAAACAACCTTCTTTACAGGGGTTTTGTAAACCACTCTTTTACTTGAAACCCTATTGGGCGTGCTTCTAGTTACGGTTTTGGTCTTATTGGACGTGGTAGTCGTACGGTAACGAGTTTGAGCCGTTCCCACATAAATAAATCCGATAAGCAATACGGATAATACGAAATATGTTTTGCTATTTGTTTTCATAGATCATAAATTTTAAAGGGTTAAATTTCAATCAATACTCTTAATACTTTGACAAACTTTTTAAGCATTGGTTTAACAGCTAAGAAGTATATTTATAAGAAACTGGATTAATAGGTGTTTTTCATCGATAAGACCAGCTATTGTATAGACAAAAAAAAACGTATTCAATAGAATACGCTCCTTTAGATTAAAGTTTGGGTTTTATTTTAACAAGGCAAGAATACCTTGCAATTCTGTAAGATCAAGACTAGAGCTACTGTCCGTATCCAATACATTAAAATTTTCAGCAACAGAACCAATAGCTTCTGTGGTACTTATGGCCTCATCACTGTTAGTGTCTAAAAGACTGAAAAGACTTGCTACCTGCTGTACCGTTGAGTTGGAACTCAAAGAACCTAACAATGTTGCTGCCTCCGAAATGTTGGAGGTGTTTATGTTTTTTACACTGTTACAGCTAGATAAAGTGGCTACAAGCACAAATAGGGATACTACTTTTTTCATGGTTTTGTGTTTAAATAATTTTATTTGAGTGCAAAAATACCGCTATCCGATTGCTTTGAAAGAATTATATACGAATACCATGATTAACCCTATATACGGCCCATTTTAATAGATGAAAAGGTTTCAGATACAAATTCATATTCCACAATAAAATAATATTTTGGTAGCTAGTGGCATTTTTATTTTGATACCGTACCTACGAAAGTGAAAATAGCGCAGTACCTGGGCCAAGTGAAGCCAAAGTACTCAGGACAGACCTCCGCCCTTACAGTAATTATATTTTAAGAGTATTGATAAGTCTTGGTTTACCAAGGTTAGGCTTCCGCCTAATTCCATTTTTCATTTTTATAACACTAGTTTATATAAAAAGCAGCGAGGACATGTTGCCGCTGCTTTTTATATTCGAAGTTTTTATTGGTCACTAGCTAAATTCCCATTAAATCGGATTTGAACTTGGGGTGCATCCAAAAGGTCTAAAGCCTCTTTCCGTATGGTGAGCATTTTACCACAGAAACACAATCCAAATGCCTTTCCTGTTTTTGTATTTATCCCTTACTTGGTCTGTGGCGCACTTATAGCATCCACATATCTACCCGCCCAATAGGGCAACAAATAGATATAGGGGGCATATTCACGTTTACCGTCACTTCCACCATTGTTTCGGTAGGCCCCGTTGTGCAAATGAAGCGTCCGTTCGTCACCAGGCAATACCTCGGTATAGGTCTGCCTTCTAAAATTAGGGGCAATTTTAGTCAGGTCTTTTCGATGCTCATTATCTATTTTCCAATCGATAAGATCCATGGGAAACTCGCGCAACCACCAGGCCGACTCCTCACTATCAATATTATCCCCTCCAGAAAGTGCGAAAAGATAATTCCATAACGGATTTTTCTCAGAGCGTTCCACTTCCCAATGACTTTTTGCAGAAATAAAATGCGCTTCTTTTTGTGCTTCGGAAAAGGAATAATTAACAAATGAGGGAATGGTCAAAAAATACATTTCATCATCGGAATGGTTCCAGGTGTTACTCAAATCCTCTCCTTCTACAAATCCAATGACCGAAGCCGGTCTGTTGGCATTCTCATCGTAGCCATATTTTTTGATCAACTTTTCTGCCCCCTTTTTATATTTCTTATCTTTTGTAAAATGATAGGCTGTTTGCAGGAAAGACAGAATAAGGGTCGAATTAAGTCGACGGTCCCCTACATTGATAGGGAATCCATTCACGTACTCAGGATACCATTTTCCCCATGCGGTAGCCTTGCCGTTCCAATCCATCAACCGCCAATCGTTATCCATAATATGGTCCATCTCTATTTTTATTTGATGTATGGCCCTATCTCGCCAAGCCTGATCGGGTGCCAATTCAGCAAAAAGTGCATACACGAAAAAATGCCCACAAGATTCATCGCTGCTTGTAGTCGACTTCCATCGCCAAAGTTCATCATCCGATAACTGCCAAATCCGTCCATTTTCTTTTACATATTGCTCTCTCCACTCTTCAGAAAACCCGTTGGCGTGCAACCCTACCTCATAGCCATCCCTTTCAAAAGACCTTGCCGGAAACCCCTTTAAATTGGGAAGTTCCGTCATCCTCTCCATGGCCTCAAAGGCTTCGTAAGCATTTTGCTTGGCATCTTCCGACTTGGTAACGGCATATCGGAATAACTCCCCAGCCAAGTACATGGATGTCCAAAGACCATCATTATCAGTATCATAAAAGTAGCCTGTAGAAAGGTCTCCTGGAGTTCGCATAGCCAAACTAGAGGTAAAACCGTAACGTATATGTCGCAACCGTTGTATTTCTTGAAAATAGTCCGCTTTTTCCGCTAATGTCATGGGTACAAAGTCAATCTTACTCATCCCTTTTTGGGTCAAGACCAGAACACTTCCGTCCGGACCTTCCGCCAGGTCGACCACTTTATCGTCTACCAGCCATCTTTTGGAAGCGTAATAGTCATATTTACCATCTTCACGTAATTTAAAGGCTCCTTTGGTCGACCCAAACCATAGGCTACCGCGAATATTTTTTAAACTTGTAATTTCCGTCCATGGTAGTTTTTGATCTAATCTATTTAAGGTAAAGGTTTTGCGGTCCAAAATCTGTATCCCATTGGTAGTCCCCAAGACAATTGTGTCTTCAAAAAAGCTAAGTGCCGTTATATTATTGCCCTCAAACACCTTTTTTGCTGTTTTTAAACTGCTGTCCACCTGGTATATTCCCTCTGCCGTCAAAATTAAAAATTGACCAATATTAGAGTCGTACTGTACGGATAAGGGGTTTAGGTTATCGATGGAAGACCTCCAAACCTCCTGGTTGTCCTTAAAAATAACAACATCGCTGTCTCCTACTATCAGGGTCAAAAAATCAGGGCCTATACCTAAAGCCTTAGGTTCCTTTATATTATGGTTGATGAACAACTTGCCTGCCCAAGCATTACTTAACACTGCCTCCTTGGTCAAATAAACAAATTGACCTTGATACTCGGTCAACGCAACAAGGTCCATATCGATCAAGGGTCGATATTGTAGGTCTTGTCGCATTCTTTTTTCATGTGGAAGCAATAGTCCTTGACTCGAAAGAACTTTAATGGCCTTGTTTCGATCAGCGGCAATTTGAAGTAAATCCACATTCCCTGCCCCCTCTACATAAGAGAACTTTTCAGCACTATCTTGCAGAAACGGCTTATCTGCAACCGTTTGTGCCTTGGTTGTCAATCCCACTAGTAAACAAAAACTTAAGAATAAATTTTTCATAAATGTATCAATTATAGAATGGATAAAAATAGAGGTATGGGAGCTAAGTCATTACACTATTTTTGATGAATACACATGGTATCTTAACCTATGCCGTTTTTGATCATTAAAAAGTAAGCTGGAAATTTAAGGGTGCCTCAAGAATATTGTAGAAAGGCCCACATAGCATCTTCATCAAATTATATAGGATTGCCCATTAATTAAGTAGGCTTATTTTGAATAACATCCCTCAAATAAAAATGGATTGGTAATACTATGATTTTGTTTTGGCCATTAAAGACCTAACAGGAAATAGGCTAATATTCCATGTACTTAAATTGAAATTTAAGGCTCTAGGCCTCATAAATATTTTAGTTCGTCATCATGGGTTTAAGAAAAATTATTTTCTAAATACTTAATTTGCGTAAAATTTCAAATAAACTGAGAGCTGGTCGTATTCTAACTTCCGCCTCATCAACTAATCTTTTATGAGAGTTATCAATTAGATGATGCCCTTAATAATGTAAAAAGTATATCCAAAAATTTAGACATGATCATACCTAAACTTCATTATATTTCCCAAGGAGACTCTCCTAAGAAGCTACTGGAAAACATCCAAAAAGCATGTACCTCTGGCATCGAATTAATTCAATTACACTTAAACGATATTTCGGGAAAAAAGATTTTAAAGTTAGCCGAAGAATCTAGAGAAATCACATCTCATTATCAAACAAGATTAATAATAACCGATCATTATAAAATAGCAAAAGAGGTTAAAGCTGACGGTGTATTTTTAGGAAAAACAGATTGTAGCCCTTCTATAGCGAGAAAACATTTATACACTTGGCAAATTATGGGCGGAACAGCAAATACCTTGCAAGATTGCGAAGCTTTAATTGTTCACGAGGTCCATTATATTAGTTTGGGCCCCTTTAGGGCCACAATATCCAAGGACGACTTAAATCCTATTTTAGGTTTAAATGGTTATACGGCAATTACAGAGGCCTTAAGGACAGAAACACCAATTATTGGTATGGGGGGCATAACTACAGGAGATGTGAGGGATCTTTTAAAAGCGGGGGTTTCTGGGGTTGCTGTATCTGAAGAAATTACGAACAATTTTAATGCCATTAGAACATTTAGCCAATTACTAAACGCACCTTCAACGGAAGAACAACGCTATACATTTAATTGAAACATCAATTATATTTTAAAAAAAGTAGCCAAAGAATCCTATTATAGATGAGTTTATATAATTCCATTTCGCACAGCTTCACAAATGGCTAGGTATTGGTTTCCCTAAAAAAATTTATACCCCTCCAAAACTATTTCATCCCTGCGAAGTGACCCACATCTATAGAACCTAAAGTACCCAGGATGGGTTTTGCGAGCAAATATTGAATTTTGTAAACTGTACTGTTCATAACTACTGCCCGGCATGAAGTCCATACTAAGTAAAATATCGCACAGGCTGCTGAAGTAATACCCACTCTTGTCCGTGCCGTACAAAGAAAAACTTACAGCCACTACAATTCCCCTCCCAAAACTCAAAAAAACCGTAACTTACCAATTACAAAATTTACGTAATAAAATCTGCTAACCTTCAAGAAAAATGACCAAGTACAAACATATTTTCGAACCCTTGGATTTAGGATTTACAAGCCTTAAAAACCGAATTTTAATGGGTTCTATGCATACCGGATTGGAGGAGGAAAAAAACGGTGTTGAAAAAATAGCTACCTATTATGCCGAGCGTGCAAAAGGTGGCGTTGGTTTAATTGTTTCTGGTGGAATTGCCCCTAATGTACAGGGTTGGACAGCCCCCTTTTCGGCACGGATGAGCACCAAAAAGCACGCTAAACACCATAAAATAATAACTGATGCCGTGCATGAGGAAGGTGGCAAAATATGTATGCAAATTTTACACTCGGGCCGTTACGGATATCATCCCTTGGCGGTGGCACCTTCGTCCATAAAATCGCCCATCACCCCCTTTAAACCATTTAAACTAAAAAAATCCGGCATTAAGCGTACGATCCGTGATTTTGTAAATGCCGCCAAATTGGCCCAATTAGCAGGCTATGACGGAGTAGAAATTATGGGGTCCGAGGGGTACTTGATAAATCAATTTATATCGGAAAGAACCAATAAGCGTAAGGATAACTACGGGGGAAGCTATGAAAATAGAATGCGTTTACCCATAGCATTGGTAAAGCAGACCAGGGAAGCGGTTGGTAGGGAGTTTATCATCATCTATCGTTTATCTATGTTGGATCTAGTAGAAAAAGGAAGTAGTTGGCAAGAAGTGGTAGCCTTGGGCAAAGAAATTGAAATGGCCGGTGCTACCATAATAAATACTGGAATTGGTTGGCACGAAGCACGAATACCCACCATTGCAACTTCGGTACCCAGAGCGGCCTTCACCTGGGTAACACAAAAAATGAAGGAAGAACTTTCCATTCCATTGATTACTTCCAATAGAATAAATATGCCGGAAACGGCCGAGAAAGTATTGGCAGAAGGTCACGCGGATATGATTTCGATGGCCCGACCGTTTTTAGCGGATCCCGAATGGGTAAATAAGGCAGCAGCAAATAAAGCTGACGAAATAAACACTTGTATTGGCTGTAATCAAGCCTGTTTGGACCATGTTTTCGTACAAAAAGTAGCCAGTTGTTTGGTAAACCCTAGGGCATGTCATGAAACTGAACTAAATTATCCTCCTACCGAAAAAAAGAAAAAAATTGCTGTGGTAGGCGCAGGTCCTGCCGGTATGGCTGCATCGACCATTGCTGCACAACGGGGACATAAAGTGACCCTTTTTGATGCCGATAAAGAAATTGGAGGACAATTTAACATGGCAAAACAAATTCCAGGGAAGGAAGAATTCTATGAAACGATTCGTTATTTTAGTAGGCAGTTGGAATTATGTCATGTCACCGTAAAATTAAATACACGGGTAACTACCGAAGATTTAAAAAACGGGAATTTTGATGAGGTAATACTGGCTACAGGTATCACACCTAGAACTCCAAAAATTGAAGGGATAGATCATCCTAAGGTGTTGAGCTATATAGAAGTTTTAAAGTTAAAAAGGCCCGTTGGCAAACGTGTTGCGGTTATTGGTGCTGGCGGAATTGGTTTTGATGTGTCCGAGTATTTGGCACACGAGGGTGAAAGCACCGCCTTAAATATTGACGCCTGGTTAAAGGAATGGGGAATTGACAAGACTATGAAGGCCCGCAGTGGGACTGAAGGGGTCCAAGCAGAAGTTCACCCCTCACCCAGGGAAATTTTTATGTTGAAGCGCAGCAAAGGGAAATTTGGCGGCGGTCTTGGCAAAACCACCGGATGGATTCATCGTACTAGTTTGAAGAATAAAAAAGTACAGTTTATCAATCAGGTGCAGTACACCAAAATTGACGATGAAGGCCTGCATTATATTCAAAATGCCGTGCAAAAAGTATTGGCGCTAGATAATGTTATTATTTGTGCAGGCCAATTGCCACTTAAGGAACTATTGGAACCTTTGGAGGCACATGGTATAAAAGTGCATCTAGTTGGAGGTGCTGATGTGGCAGCCGAGTTGGATGCCAAACGCGCTATAGATCAAGCCAGTAGATTGGCGGCTAGGATTTGACCCTTAAAACAAAAGTGACCTTTCATCATAAGGTATCCTATTCTTTTTTTGGATGGTCTAAAAAGAACCAAGGCCTAACAATCAAACTTAAGACTTATAGAGTTTTTTTTTATCACACCATTCGAAATCAAATTATTAGGGATTGTAATTTTATACTTCTCTTCATATTCGATTATCGAATCGTGAAGATTTAATTCTAGAACCCTCCCTGTACTTCCTTGTATTTCTACAAGATCGTTAATTTTAAAAGACTTTTTTAATACCAAAATATGCCTCTTATTAGTGCCCATGCCCATAGAAGATGATTTCCAAGCTACGAAGCTCTTAAAAATGCTAGATTTATTCCCTACCACATCATTATTACCAATAAAATTCCATAAAAACCTAAAAAAACGAATTAATATATAAAATATTTTAAATTAAAATTAAAATAAATGTCAATTTATTAGGAATAACTCAAAATATTATTAAGTTATAGTAAGGAAATATTAATTAAAACAAATATATGAGGCAACTTAAGATCACCAAACAGATTACAAACAGAGACACGAAATCCTTAGATAAGTATTTTCAAGAAATATCTAAAATAGATTTAATTACCCCAGATGAGGAAGTGGAACTGGCCAAAAGAATACGTGAAGGTGATCAGATTGCCCTTAATAAATTAGTAAATGCCAATTTACGTTTTGTGGTATCTGCCGCAAAACAATATCAAGGAAACGGTTTACGGCTTTCAGACCTCATAAACGAAGGAAACATTGGTTTGGTAAAAGCTGCCCAACGTTTTGATGAAACCCGGGGGTTTAAATTCATCTCCTATGCGGTTTGGTGGGTAAGGCAGGCTATATTGCAAGCTATGTCCGAACAATCGCGTATGGTTCGGTTGCCGTTGAACAAAATTGGGGAAATCAGTAAAATAAAGAAGGTATACTCCTCCTTGGAACAGAATTATCAGCGATCTCCTAGTGCCGTTGAAATTGCTAGGGAACTTGATATGAGTCCCGCACAGGTAAAACTCGCTATTAAAAATTCCGGCAAGCATTTATCCATGGATGCGCCCTTTGAAGAAGGAGAATCTTCCAATCTTTACCACGTAATAAAATCGAAAGAAACCACTAGTCCAGATGCTAAAGTGATGAATGACTCCCTTAAAACGGATATTGACCAAGTATTGAAAACACTTCCAGATAGGGAAGGTGAAATTATACGCCTCTACTATGGCATTGGGGAACGAAGCCCTAAGACCCTAAGCGAAATAGGTGAACTGTTTGGTGTAACCAGGGAACGGGTAAGGCAAATTAGAGAAAAGGCTATCCGAATCCTACAAAACAAATCACGCAACAAAATCTTAAAAGCCTATTTGTAAGAGTGCCTATCCCAAAGACATGTATTAATGCCAACCTTAAAACTTGGCTTTTTATTTTACAATATGTAGTGGATCTACGGTATATGATGTACCCCTTGCCAATGATTTAATAAAAAGTATACACTACGCCTTATTGACCGGTATTCTCCTTAACCTGTCGGGGTTTTAAATAAGTGCCCTATTTAAATCGGCCTAAAATTAAAAAGAATCACGACTTATGTACACATGAGCCGTAAGTAAACTAAAGGCTCATGCAAAAAAAAAAAATCACTTGCTGAAAAACAAGTGATTTTTTTTTGATTAATTTTTAACTATACTACTCAGATATTAATCCTATTCCAACCCATAATATTCCATTACTTCATGATAGGCCATTTTTTGCAAATTCAAAGGTTGTTTTTTGCTGGTTTCTGAAGTCGGTATAATGACATACCTAAATGACTGAACAGGTTGTGGAAAAAACTCAAACATAAACTCTTTTAATTCCTCACTTTCTAAAGGATAATCTTCTTCTGAAGGGAGCATTCCCATATCTTCCATTTCTGTTCTATTTATAAAACTCATCATATAATGTAATTTCATATTATTTTCACTGAGGGAAAAGGACCAGTCTATGTTAATACCTATATCACTACCTGGACCAGCAGACATATTATAATCGAAAGGTAAATTGGTAACTTGGGTAATTAGTTCAGGTTCCGGTGATTCCTCTGGGGCAGGGGGACCAAAAGCTAACTGGTCAATATCGTTTACCTGTGCATAAATAAGAATCACAGAAGTATCAAGAGTATGTTGATCTATTTCTGGAGCCTCAAAATTTAAATCGCTTCTAAATGATTGGGTAACTTCACCGGAGTAGGCATTAATAGATTCGGCATCCAATATGGGAATCCATTCACTGGCAAATGCTATAAAGTTACCATCTACTCCATCCTGACCATCTTCTCCATCAATACCATCAATACCATCTGCGCCATCCTCTCCGTCCATACCGGAGGCACCTGTTTCTCCTTGAATGCCTTGGATACCTTGTAGGCCATCTTCTCCGTCTTCCACAGAACAAGAGGTCAGTAAAGATGAAGAAAGGAGGGCTAAGAGTAAAATTTTAAAACTGTTTTTCATACTACTATTTTTTTTTTTAGGTTTAAGTGAATCACAAAAACGTTGAAAAAATTTATTTAGTATTTTGTATTTAAATATGCTTTAAAATAGATAACCTTAATTCGCTATTACATTCCCCCTAAACTATTCTTTGGATATACTATCCAATGCGTTGCCTATTAAAATGTCTCCGGATAATACTTCAAAACTTTTGTTGTTCGCGGTATCGTCCTGCAAGGTCTTGGCAAGCACTTGCGCAACATCATCCCTGCTAATTGAACCTCGCTTTTGTAAAGTTTCACCAATTTCAATCTTGCCGGTTCCTTTCTCGTTTGTCAGGGAACCTGGCCTAACAATAGCATACCGCACATTGCTCGTTTTAAGATATTCGTCCGCAATGTGTTTTGCCTTTAGGTAGTCCTTTAGTTCTGTTGCTTTTTCCGGTTGTCCGGCCCCCATGGAACTTAACATGACAAACTTTTTAACAGAATGTTTTTTTGATGCGTCGATTATTTTCTTTGCTCCTTCCTGATCTACTTCAACCACTTTTTTTCCACCAGACCCAGCGGCAAATACCACTTTGTCAACATGGGATAAAGTATGTGAAACCTCTTTTTCAAGGTTCCCCAAAACTGTTTTAATGTCCTGGCCCGAGAACTCCTTGATCTGGCTCTCTTTTCTAACCATGGCTATCGGTTCAAAATATGGTGAGGCCTTCAGTAAACTAACCACCTTTCTTCCTGTAGTGCCCGTAGCTCCTACCACCAGTATATTTTCCATAAAATTACGTTTTTATAAATTTCATAATAATGTTTAAAATAGATTACTGTAATGTAACAAATGATTGACTCAAATACCCTTAGAAAGTAATGATAGTATGTAACGGTAAAACTAATATGAAGAAGTTTTGCATTAATACGCGCACTGCTCGACATATATGGTTTACATCCTTTTCATAAACACGACCTCCTCTTTTTGCTTCTTTTATTAGCGATGGCAGGACATCCCCATCTGGTCTGGGGAACTTCTCCATAGCTAAGAGACTCCATTTCAAAAAAAAGCAAGGGCAATTAATTTTATAGCAACCAAACAGAGAAAGGGATTAAATAGACAGTTTAAGGTTTTTGATTCCCCTTCCTTGTTTAAGCTTTACCATATACGTAATTAAGGGTCTTTCATTGACTTCATAAAGAATCTTACATTCCACTTCATGTATGGCCCACCCCTGGATATACCTTACTAACTTTTGAACTCAGATTGTAGGGTAACCTAATGCTTTTAAAGGTTTGTTCACTTATAAGGATATTGCCCATATAATTGTTAACTGTAGTAATAACATCCTCCCCTTCTTTCATCACCATAGTATAGGCCGTTTTCTGCTTAGGCCTAAACACCGAAGCTTTGGAAATGTCATAATCGGCCACCAATCTTTGAAGCGCATTAACGCGCAGGGGCATATAGTCTTTTCGAAATACCTTCATAAATTTGGCATTGGCAGTTATTGTTTTAATTGAAGTATTGGCTATAAATAGACTGGCAGGTCTTGAAGTCCGAAAATGAGCATAGGTTATTGGATACTTCGGTTCGTTTTGTGCCACCCGTTTCGGTGTTATAGTGCCAGGCATTTCGGTTTGATCTGTGCCACTTTAGGTGTGGAACGCAATCCATTTCGGTTCGTTTTGTGCCAGTGATATCGGT